>BNJV01000028.1_pt1:580000-1270428 | contig 1270428 bp, 1446 predicted proteins | sample 8540591 | NCBI WGS metagenome assembly BNJV01 (sample SAMD00202457, study PRJDB9452) | human saliva metagenome | host: Homo sapiens | reverse complement strand
GGATGTATCAACATAGAAAGGAGTTTTCCTATGAAAAAAATTCAAGGTGATCGTTGTGGCTGTAATCTGCGGTATTGTTCTTTTTTTGCTTTTGCTAAAAGCCGATTCTATACAGGAAAAAAATATTACGGTGTATTTATAGGTATGACTAAAGAAGAGGGGATTAAGCTCAGTGATTACAAAGTCCTTGTACTTGAACCGACAGAATTTAATAAAGATGATATAAAGAAACTACATGAGAAGAATAAAAAAATATATGCCTATCTTAATATAGGATCTTTGGAAAACTATCGACCATACTATGATAAGTTTAAAGAAAAAACACTTGGTGCATATGAGAACTGGGAAGATGAGTATTGGATGGATGTCTCTGATAAGGAATGGCAAAAATCTTATAGTAGATGAGCTTGGGAAAAAAATATAGCAGATAAAGGCTTTGATGGATTTTTTTATAGATAACTGTGATGTGTACTATCAGTTTGAGAATGAAGAGATATTTGACGGACTTTGTTCTATACTAAAGGCGCTTCGAAAGTATAATCTTAATACTATAATAAACGGCGGAGATACATTTGTAAGCAAATGTATAGATGAAAAAAATGCAAAGGAAAATGTTTGACGGAGTCAATCAGGAATGTGTATTTACAAGTATTGACTTTGAGAACAAAAAAATACGGTAAAAAAATCAGCTAAAGACCGTGAATATTTTTATACAATATTTGAATAAAGCAAAAAAATGGATGGACTTAAGGTGTTTTTTTAACGGAGTACAAAAGCTGATATAGTGACTTTACAAGAGATTGAAAAAAATATTGTAAAGATAACGGATTTCATTGGTATAATGCAAAAAATTTGGAGTTGAAATAGAATTTTTTTCTGACTTTTTATATAGTATAGGGGTATGGGTATATTGCTTAAAAATTTAATTTTTGCATATTGACTTTTTTTATTGGAAATGTTAGAATATCTAAATGTTATGAATTGATATTCATAAGACACAATAACATTACTAAGAAGAGGTATTTATGAAAAAGTTGGCGATTTTGGCAGGACTTTGTATTACAGCGGTGAGTATGTCTGCTTGCAGTTCTCAAAAGAGAGTAGTCGGTTCTAAAGGTGATCAGTACTCTGTGAAAAAGGATGTGGAGAAGGTCAGCAATGAGGCACAGTCAGGTGATAAGGCTTATGAGCCTTATACAATTACGTTAAATCTTGAGAGATCAGGTGCCGGACAAAATATGGAAGAGACATTTACATCCGCACCGAAGAGAGTAGTGGCAGACGGTGACCAGATGGTGGATTTCTTTTTGGATCTCGGACTTGAAGACAGTATCGCAGGATACACAAGAGGAGCTTGCCTTGATACTGTAAATGATTTCCCTGCAAGAGATAAGTTGAATAAGATAGTTCCTGACGGTCAGAATTTAAGTAAGGCGTCAAAGGAACAGATTCTTGCATTGAAGCCTGATTTTATGATAGGCTGGGATTCACTTTTCTCAGACAGCAACTTCTCTGTAGACTGGTGTCTTAAGAATAATATTATTCCGTATTTCCCATACTCATGTTCAGATAAGGCAACTATGGAAGATGTATACAAGGACTATGATACTTTTAGGACATATCTTCGGTGTTACAGACCTTGCAAATCAGAAAGTACAGGCTATGAAAGACACTATAGAAGATGTAAAGAAGACACTTGGTGATGATGTTTATAAAAAGCCGGTTTCAGTCTTTGTATATGACTCGGGTGAGGACGCACCTTTTACAGCTTGTCAGGGAATACCGGGAGATATGATAAAGCTTGCAGGCGGTCTTTCAATATTTAATGATATAGACAAGGGCTGGGCTACACCTTCATGGGAAGAGGTTGTTGCAAGAGATCCGGATGTCATTCTTATACTTGACTATGATCACGATACCGAGGCAAAGAAGCAGTTCCTTGAGACAAATGAGTTTACAAAGAACCTTCGTGCTGTAAAGGAAGGAAGAATCTACAGTGCTTGTTGTTCGGATATGCAGGGATCTGCAGGTTCTGCAAATGCGGTAAAGATAATGGCGCAGCAGTTCTATCCTGATAAATTCAAATAAGTTTTAGATTGGAGGCTGTCACTTTGGTGGCAGTCTTGTTTTAGGAGACAGTATGAAAAAATTTAAAAAGCATTTTTTACCGCTTGAGTCAAACGGTGCATATCTGTTTTTTATATTTATAATGATTGCAGCACTGATTGTATCCATTGCAGTCTCAATCGTACTTGGCAGCGTGGATATCAAGTTTGGTGATGTTATAGGATTTTTGGCAAATAAAATCAGCGGTAGGAGAGTAGTAGTACCCACATGGGATGACAGTATCGAGTCTATCATTTGGGATATCCGCACTCCGAGAGTTTTGACCGCATTTATTGTAGGAGCCGGACTTACACTTTGCGGTATTGTGATGCAGGCACTTACAAAGAATACCTTGGCGGATCCGTATGTCCTCGGTATTTCACAGGGTGCGTCATCAGGTGCCGTATTTATGATTATGTACGGCTCAATGTTTTTTTACGGACAGTATGGTACTGTATTGGGTGCGTTTATCGGAGCAGTTATATCTATAGTGATTGCACTTCAAATAGCTAAATCAGAAATAAGGTTACAGCGACACAACTTATTCTTGCAGGTATAGCTGTTGCGGCGATGTTTGGAGCTTTGACCAATATAATGATTTATCTGCAAAGAACGGGATCGGATAAGGTAAAGACCGCTCAGTATTGGATGATGGGTTCACTAAGCGGTTCAACATGGGAAAGACTTGTCTATGTTGCCATTGTATTTGTTGTATGCTTTATCGTGATATATGCAATAAGAAAGATGCTTGATGCCATGCTTTTGGGCGATGATGTTGCACTTACACTTGGTGTAAATACAGGCAGATTAAAGCTCATTATGATTTTGGTAACAACATTGCTTACAGGTGCGATAGTATCTATAAGCGGAGTAATAGGCTTTGTCGGACTTACAATTCCACATATCACAAGAAGCGTAGTGGGAAGTAAGCATACAAGACTTATACCGGCCGCCACATTGGTGGGAGGCACATTTTTAGTGCTGGCGGATGTGATTTCAAGAGTAATTATTTCTCCTGAGGAGTTACCTATAGGAGTTGTATCGGCATTCTTCGGTGCACCTTTCTTTCTGTATTTGATCAGAAAATCAAGAACCGGAGGAAAAGGATGATGAAACTTGAAACAAAGGGTATTACATATTCTATTGACGGAAAACTTATAATAGACGGTATTGATATAAGTGTTAAAGAGGGCGAGTTTGTAGGGATAGTCGGGCCGAACGGTTGCGGTAAATCTACACTCTTAAAAAATATCTATAAGGTCTACACTCCTGATAGCGGTGCTGCATATATAGACGGCGAAGAGATTTTTAAAATGTCCAACAAAAAGACTGCAAAGAAAATGTCAGTGATGCAACAGGAAAATCTTGTGGATTTTGATATGACGGTATATGATATGGCAATGCTTGGACGATTTGCACATCAGAAAATGTTTTCAGGGGACAGCGATGAGGACAGGGAGATTGTACTTGAATATCTTAAGGAAGTAGGACTTGAAGGCTATGAAAAGAGACATTTCCTTTCACTTTCAGGAGGTGAGAAACAAAGAACATTACTTGCAAGAGCGTTAAGTCAAAAAGCACCGCTTATAATACTTGATGAACCGACCAATCACTTGGACATAGGATATCAGTATCAGATAATGAATATATTAAAAAGACAAAAGCTTACCATGCTTTGCTGTGTTCATGATCTTAATATTGCGGCTACCTACTGTGACAGAATCATACTGATGAAAAAGAGGGAAGTATTCAAAATCGGAACTCCGAGGCAGATGCTTACAAGTGAGAATATAAAAGAGCTTTTCCATATAGATACTCAGATAATAGAAAACGAAAAGACAGGCAGTGTAAATATTATTTTCCTGCCTGAACTATAGAGATAAAAAAAGTCGTGTGAATCGGATTGAAATTCATACGACTTTTTTTAATGCATAAAAACGACATAAGGATATGATAGTGGTAATTTTTAATAAAAACTTTAAGAAAAATAATTTTTCTATGTATCATTTGATAGTTCCAAAAAAACCTAAAAAAATAGAGTAGAATAGTAGGGATTTTTAAAAATCAAATTTTGATATAAGGAGGTGTAGGGTTAATCGGTTAATTTTATGATTTTCTACGATGCAAGATAGTAGAAAAATATACAACTTTATATGGATAAGGGCTAGATCTATAGAAGTTGTGTGCTCTAGGGCTAAGAGCAATTTTAATATTATTGGGCAGTTTGCCTATGCAAGAGGGCAAACAAAATGTATAAAGAGATAAAATCGCAGAGTTTTGCTTGGGCTAGGTGAGGCTCTTTCTTATCAAGTGTATAAGTTTGATTTTATGTCTTTATGTTTAATGGAGGAATAAAATAATATAGTGATTTTATTTTGTACAAAAACTTATAGAGGTGATATATGACACAAAATAAGCACAAGGGTAAAAGACTGTTGGCAGGTCTCTTATCCTTTTTGATGGTGGCTACAGGGCTGCCTTTTGGGGAGATGGATGCAAGGGCTAGCAGCCTTGTCCCTAACACAAGCCTGACAGATAACGGGGATAGATACCCTTATATGCATACAAGCGGTTCAGGCAATAACAGAATAAGCTACGGTTCTTCTTCATCTACAGGATTTACATTCCAGAAGATGGGAGCGGGGCTGCCGGGAAGAAATACTAATTATGATCCGTTAGATACATATAGAAATAAATGTCGGACCGGTTGAGAACAACTTTCCATTGGTATCTGACGATATTATGCAAAAAAATTCATTTAATATTGCAGCGGTAATAAATGATAGTGATGATGCCAGAAATACGCCGGGAAGTAAAGGTTATGAGACAACCGTTCGTACTGCATATGGTAAGGATTACTGGGCTACATATTATGGATTTGGAGACATAAGACCTAATGGTAATAATTCGTTAACATACTTAGATCCATATGTCAGTTATGATACAGATGGTGTAACTCCTCTTCAAGCTTCACTACAAGGAAATGACACTATGACACTTGTAGGTACAGGTGCAAATAGAAGAGCAAAGTATTTTGGAAGCGATTTTCCTGTTAGATTATATAATGCTACATATAATGGTGGTGTTACAGAAGTACAAGTGCCCGGAAAACCGGCAGGTACAAAGATAGAAGTTCGTCAGGAAATAAAACCTGATGATGATGATAAGAACTTGCTTGTAACTTATACAGTAGCCAATACAACAGGTGATCATGTTAAGTTTATGATTGGTAATGAGTCTGATACATATCTATATAATCATGATGAGGCACCTATTTTAGTTACACAAAATGGACAGCATCTTCATATGATGGCAAATAATGGTGGTAAATATCAGCTATCAGATTTTGATGTAAAAGTAAAGTCGGGAGATGGAAGAGTTTGGGCAGGTCAGTATCCTTTTACACCATTAGAAACGATAGGCTCTTTGGTATATCATACGGGATTTGCATTTGCTAAGGCAGAGGATTCTTTGATACAGGGTTATGACTCAGCAGCATCATTTTCAGCCTTCTTTGATTTGGCACCTGGACAGACAGAAAGTGCCACATTTGAAGTATCTATGAGAGTATCCGTATATTATGTAGATCCTACTTATGCAGGTCAAAACGGTGCTTCTACAGGCTATATCACAAAGCCGTATAATAATGTACAGGATGCTATAGATGCGATAGGAGCAAGCGGAACCGAGAAGGCATATATCTATGTGATGGATGATACTGAGGTTTCTGCAACACTTAACTGGAATAATGCACCGAATTTGAAGAGTCTTACAATACAGACCAGTTTGTATGATAAGATAGGTTCGATGAGTGTATCTGATGCTCCGGGTTATTACGGAACTCATCCGGAAGATATGCCTGCCGGTCCTGCAAAGAAGCTTATTCGTAAAGACGATTTTGCAGGTGATCTTATAGAAGTTCCTGCAGGAAAGACTCTTACTCTTACCAATATAGAGATAAACGGTAATAGCGCACAGACAGAGCCAAACGGTACAAGAGTAACCGGAGCATTGGTAAATGTTAACGGACAGCTCAATTTGAAATCAGGTACTACACTTACAGGTAATAAGGTCTATGATACTGCAAAGGCATCTGCAGTTTACGTAGCTTCAGGAGGAAGGGTAGTAGCAGATGCAGGAACAGGAAAAGTTGATATAAAAAATAATTTTTCAACGGAGAAGTATATTTCTGCGGTAAGCCTTGCAGATGCGACAGCTATAACAGGCTCAACACCGGCACCAAACGATTACCCGTTTACTCTAAGCGGAAATGTCAATGTTACAGATAATGACAGTATTATCACAACTTTGGATACTCCACCAAGTGGTAGTGGAACAACTGTGACACCTACTTATACCGCTACCATTACTCATTCAAATATCGGTCTTGGTGCAAACTATTTGTATATACCGAAGGGTGCCAAGTTTACAGGAAGTGTCGGTGTAAATGAAGCTGACCAGTCAAGACTGCCTACCTCAAATACAGAGGGAAGTACGGTGCTTGATTATGCAGGAAGAGGCAGTGCGGCACTTCCATACTCTATCGGCAGTATTACTGCAGATAAACCGGGACAGACTATAGCACCGGGAAATGGATCACAGCAGGTAAGAACAGGAACCACTATAAACGGTGAGGCAAATCAAGTGCAGAATGTGGCGTACTTAAAGGCTCCTGTATATAGCTTTACTCTAAACTATGCTGATGAGGACGGAAACAGTATTCCGTTTACAAAAATGAGCTTTACAGGAAATGATCATATAACCGGCGCGAACCCGTATACAACTTCATATGCGGCAGGTGCAAATATAAAATATGATTTACCTACACTTACAGGAAATTATGCAGGCTATGTATTTGACAGAGTTGATATTCCGTCTATATTGACAACCATACGTTCACAAAACGATGCATCAGGTAATCCGAACGGAAATATTATAGGTACTATGGGCACCAACACTGCAAATATTACGGTTTACTTTAAGAAGAATGTAGTTCGCTACCATTTTGATACACAGGACGGTAATCCTATAGCAAATATGGAAGAAAATACCGGAGCATCGGCATCGACTTTGGGACCAATACCGACACCGACGAAGTACGGTTATGTTTTTGACGGCTGGTATACATATACCGATAGAAACGGTAATGAAATACGATACCGGAGATATTGACGGCGCTGCATTTACAGGAGTAGGAAATCCTGCAATATTCCCTGCACCTACTACTGCAGGTAATGTATATCTTTATGCGAAGTGGACACCTGATCCTACATTACATAATTTTACAGTAACACATAAGAACTCAAATGTGGCATTACCTATAGACTTTGGCAGTGAACCGCCTGTATCATACAGCTTCACACAGCCGATTAGTGCAGATCCGCTTGCTTCTATTACAGGATATATATTCAATACAGGAGTACTTAATCCATATGGTGCGGGAACTGTGAATACCTCAACAGGTCATGTGGCTGCTACAATGAATACAACGGGTGTAGATCTTACATACAGATATAAGGTAGACCCTAATGTAACATTTACTTATACAATACATCATCGTGACAGTGCGGGAAATACATTGGCGGCAGATCAAAGCGGTACACTTAATGCGGAACAGATTTTCTCAAGTCAGCCTGACACTTCAATCACAGGATATAATTATACTTCTTTCAGTATAGTACAGGGCGGACATGAAAATCTTACTTATCCGAACTACAAAACAGGTCTTGACAGTGCCGGATTTATAACACTGAACGATCAGACTACAGGACAGTTTTCTGCGCATATGCCGAATCAGAATGTAGAGATTACTTATATCTACACGGCAGATTCTTCAAACAACCTTGTGCGCAGATTCTATGACAGAGAGGTAGCTAACAGCGTACTTGCAAGCAGTGTTGACGGTATAGCACCGGGATCTACAATAACAAATATGCAGATACCTGCTGCAGGCAGCACGGTGGGAGATAAGCTCTACGGATATATATGGGACAGCAATTCAACTGCAGATATTAATCCTGCAGGAAGCAGCTGGGGAAGTGTAAATCCGTCCGACGGAGCATTAAACGGCGCAATGCCTTTATCGGCAACAGGACCGATCAGTGTAGACTATAAGCTTAGTCGTGATCCGAGCAAGTGGAGAGCGATAAACTTTGCGGTTGCAGCGGCACCTAACAACGAAGGAAGTGTAAGCTCGGTAATGCTTGGAGCGCCTACTACATTCCTTGGAAGTGACGGAAGTGCTCTCGGTAATGCAAAGGCGGATACTTTCAATAAGCTCAGTGCTCAGGGAAGTATTCCAAGTACAAGCGCAAACAGATATTATAAGTTTGACGGTTGGTATATGGATGCGGCCGCAACCATACCTGTTGTACCTACAGATCCGCTTCCAAGCGGAAGTTTACCGCTCACATTGTACGCAAAATTCGTTGAAGATCCTTCTATGTGGATTGATATAAACTTTGCGGCAAATGCAAACGGTAGTGTGGGAACACCGACAACTCTTCACAAGCCTTATGATTATACATGGGGACAGATTCAAAGTGACTTACCAGGCACTATTCCGGTAGTAAACTATAACTTTGCCAACTGGAGTGACAGTGCAAACCGTGCCATGACGGCAACAACCCCACTTGTAAATCATGCGACATACTATGCAAACTTTACTAAGGATCCTGTTACTTGGGGTCTTACTATAGTTCTATAGTACCTACAGGTCATCTTGGAAGTGACGGAAGCGGTGAAATAAGAATAAACGGTACAACACCGGGCAATGTATATGTAATCAGTGATAAGAACGGTAAGATTGTAGCTGTAGTTACAGGTGAATCTGTAGGAAGCATTACAAATGTTCCTAATCTGATTCCGGGTGCACACTATGATGTGCAGGAGGGTACACCTGATACAATTGCAACGGTCGGAAACCCTACATCATCTGTTACAGGCGGCAATATTTCTTCACCGATAGATACCTATGTTCCTACAGTTGATAACAACTACAGCGTAGGTTATGATCCTGACAATGACGGAATGGCTCAGATTATTATAAATCCTGCCGATCCTGATGCGGATTATGCACTTATCGACGAAAGCGGAAATGTGGTAAATTATCCGGGAAGTGACAACGGATGGATAGGCTCATCAGGCAATCCGTCAAAGGTTACTTTCAACAATTTGAATCCTAATGAGACATACACTGTTGTGGCAAGAAGAAAGGGTGATACCTCAATTCCAAATCCGCTTACAAAACTTCCTGACGGAAACGCAATCACAGCCAATCCGGGAGATATGGCAGACGCACCGAAGTACATTGTTGAGACTGTAAACGGTGAGGTGGTAAGTGTAGGAAGCAACAGCGTAGGTTCAAACAGCTACACAGATGCCAAGTCAGGTGAAGTTGTAAGCTTACACGCAGACCCTGTAAATGCTGCAGGATACAACTTTAAGTATTGGCAGGTACTTGCAGGAAGAGCGGTAGGAGTTACCGGAAATACCTACAAATGATTACACATTCACAATGTCAAACTCAAATATTGTCTTTAAGGCGGTATATGATCTTCCGAAGGTGGCGGCTGATGATGCTGATGCCGATGAAGAGATCAGAGGAGGAGCTGTAGGAGAGTTCGGACTTGATCCGAATCAGATACCTGCACTTGCACATGAACTGACAACACCGCAGGATCAATCACTTATCGGTGTAAACGGCGCCAAGGTTGACTACAGAGTCATATTCTCAAAGAGAAATGCAAGCAATGCAGAGAGTGCATTGGTAAGCCTGTATCTGTTTCAGGTATGGACCATCCTGATGCATATACTCCGGCATATGCGCTTGATATTGAACTTGAAAGATATGTAGACGGCAGAAAGGTTGGAAGAGCGACAGCATCCAACGCAAGTATTGATGTTACGGCACAGCTCCCTGCAGCCGATACGGATCAGCTTGACTATGAAATCTTTGACGTTACTACAGGTACACCTGTTGCAATGAGTTATGTCGGAGATCTTGACAACAATGCGGGACTGTTCAAGTTCACGGCAAATCTCAATCACACCTATGTAGTGGTTTATTCAAAGGTATTCAAGGTGGTATTTGTGGATAACAAACCGGTACTTGATTATCAGTATCTGAATGATACAAGTAGAAACTTCTACCACAAGTTCAAGGTAAGAAGAAAAGAGGCGGTAGATGATGCCGATTATTCTCTTGATTATTCGCTTGTTCAGGCATATGCGGACGGAGAGACTGCCGGAAATCTTGTAACACCTTTTGAAGATATATACGGTGTGGAACATAATTATAAGAACTGGTCAAAGAAGGAAAATACTCTTTCAGTATTTGATCCGTCAATGAAGATTACAAAAGCAACAACTATATACGCTTACTATGAGAATAATAAGCCTAAGGTTGACAAGGCCAGAGTAGACCTGGCGGATACCATTCAAAATGCCAAGGATTTACTTGGAAACCCTTATCTTAAGGCAGGTGAGGCTGATACTATCAGCAGCAAGATTCTTGAGGCTATGGATACGTTGGCATGGGCAAGAGATATACTTGATAAGGACGGTATTGACCACAGAAGAATGGCAAACTATGCCGAGCTTCAACAGGCAATAGACGGACTGCTTGATGTAATCAACAGATACAGCAATATATCAAACGGCAGATTGTCGGACAGAGTAAGAAGAACCGGCGGTGCAAGCGGTGGCGGAAACTCTTCAGCAGGAAGGGGTTCAATACTTTTGACACCGGGAGAGAAGAATACTACAAATAACAAGGCAACACTTGAAGGAAGTAATGTTACAAGCTTTGTACTCGGAACTGACGGAAAGTGGGAGACAAATCCTGTAACGGGAGGTTGGAGCTTTGTATTGAACGGCGGACTTCCTCTCAATTCTTCATGGGCCAAGATTCAGATTCCGGATAAGAACGGCAATCTTATCAGCAGATGGTATTTCTTTGATGCAAGTCAACAATGGTTACAGGATGGATGCAAGACCCGTCAACAGGTAACTGGTATTATATGAATACCCAAAAGGGAGAACTTGAAGGTCAGATGGTTCTCGGATGGGTACTTGATACCAATACAAACCTATGGTATTACATGGACGAAAATAACGGAGTGATGACAAGAGGTTGGCATCACGATCCGCAGGACGGAAGATGGTACTACATGAACAATTCAGGTGCTATGCTTACAGGCTGGCAACATATCGGAGGAAAGGATTACTTCTTCAACCCTGAAGTTCCTGCACCTACATATGAGTGGAATGCTTCAGATATGAAATGGGATTATGTAAAGACATCTTCAAGACCATATGGCTCCATGTATGAGAATGAAAAGACACCGGACGGCTACACAGTAAATGCCAACGGTGAAAAGCTTCAGTGATATCGGAGAAAAATATGAAAAAAATAAAAAGAAAAATTGCTTCCTTATTGGTGGGAACAATGGTTTTGACCCAGCCGGCAACCCTGTCGGCCTGGGGCAACCCTGTGACCCAGCCGGCGGCTCCCACAGGTTCAGATTTTCAGTTTAATTTTACGGAGTTGAATCCTTCTTTAAAGAAGATTGTTAAAAATGTAAATATTCCGGGAGGTACTCCGAATGCTTTAATAGACTCGGGCAGCGACTTTTACGGAATGGCTGTAAACCATACAAATCACTATGTATATCTGCCTTTTGTAAACCGGACACAAGTAATCCCGATAACGGAACTTTTGATAATGCAAATACAAGGAAACTGGACGGTAAAACTTGGGATAATATGGGACTGGACGGCTATGCGATAGAGCATTGGATGACCGATAAGGAAAACGGATTCGGACTGTGGAGAATGGACGGTCTTACTTATCCGAGTACGGGAAAGACTTATTATGCTAAACTTAAGGCTGATCCAAGTAAAAACTACAATTTGAAAGTACAGTATACTGCAGATAGCGGCGTGTATGTTCCGGGACTTCCTGCAGATTCAACTACAACTAAAAATGTACTTGAAGCGATACCGCAGTCACCTTTGGTACCTGACGGGTATATGATAACCAATACCGGTGCCGATGATACCGTAAAATTTTATGATCACAGTACTACAACACCGTTCACGACAGAATTTACAGGCTTTACAGCCGGCGACGCCGGATTTACTATGGATAATAATAAAAACCTAAGCGGAACCATGGTAAATAAGGACACGAAGATTACATTCAACTACAGTGTAAATCAGGATGTGAAAAAGTCGTTACAAGTGGTGGATGAGATATATCAGGATACCGCTTTGACTACTTTGTCAAAAAGAAGCAACAGAGTCGGCGGATTATATTATGAGGCTGCGCTTACGGATATCGGCGCGAAGAATATAAAGCCGAATACAAGTATCGGTACAAAGGATGCAGGTAGTGTTACACCGGCTGACAGATATATATTTGACGGAGCGGTAATAAGTCATATTACAAGTGATAAAAATATTGCAGACGGTAATCTTGCCGCCAACGCCACATTGCTTTCAGTTGACGCAGGTTCAGGTGCACATGTCTATGACGGACTTAAAGTCAATATGACACCTACATCTACAGATTTCGGTAAGATAACAGGTCAGATGCCGAATCAGGATGTAAAGATAACTTATAAGTATCATATGAATTCCGCATTTGAGACTACACTTCGTGTAAAGTATATGGATGACAGGGGAAATGATATAACAAAGCTGATTGTTTCCAAGTATGAGAACGGCAATGCGCTTCCTACATCTCCAACGGGATTAAGTAACGGAGACGTATATAAAGAAGTTGATACTGCCGGAGATGCAACATTCCTTGACATAAAGGCGGGATATAATGCATCACAATATGATATTCACATTCCTGTACCTAAAGTGGATAATTATAAGTATGGTACCGATCATCCTAAGGCACAGTTAAACGGTGGTACCGCAACATGGGGAAGTTCATATCAGACTGCTATAGCAAGTATTGACTCAAGCTGGAGTGATACAAATCAAAACTTTGACTTAACTACCGCTACAACAGGTCCGATTGAATCTAAAGAGATTATCGTAACCTATGCTGTTGATCCTACAGCTATAGTTCAACTTATCCCTATTAACGGAGCAGGAGGAAGTATAAAGGTTGCAAATTCACCTACAGCTGCAGATTACAATGTAAATACGGATGCGGCAATCAATCTTTCAAGAATTACTCCGACAGGAAGTACTACATACAGTGTGAATATAAAGCCGAGTGATATGATTTATTATCCGGTGCCTAATGCAGGATACAGATTCAATCATTGGGAGACATCGTCGGAACTTGGTTCACAGCAGGTAAACTTAAATCTTGGTATACCTCAGACTGTTACAGGAATTCCGAACAGCAAGAATGCAATCACATTGACAGCAAAGTTTACAAAGATACCAAGTAACTTTAACACCTATCATTTCAATATAGGCGGTCATATCTCTCCACTACCTTTGGGTCAGGATGCGGAGATTGCAAATGTAGATGCAAGCGGAAACCCTGTAAATCTTACATTTGGTGATTTAAGTGTTTATACTTTGGTAAACCCTGATCCGGGATACACCATACAGTGGTTTGACGGTAACTTTAACCCTATTGATTCCACTACACCTATTAACAGTTTGAACGGACAGACTTTCACAGCATTTGCTCAGCCGACATCACCTCTTGTAGCAAATGCGCCTGCAGCTAACGGACAGTTACATCCTTCAAACGGAACACCTTCAATACAGATAGACCCTACAACTATTGACAGCAGACTTCGCTATGTAGTCGTAGACCCTGTCAGCGGAAATGTAGTGAGTGTGGTAAACGGAGCAAACCTTGTTTCAACAGGCGGTGAGATAGCTGATCCTGCACTTAACCCGGGACAAAATTATCAGGTATATACGGCACTGCCAAGTGCGGTGGTATCGGTAGGAATGCATATACCAAGCAGCGATGTTTCGACACCTACATCGGCTACAATACCTACAACAATAAATCCGCTTGTTGAGGTGGATGCAAATCACCGCGGCAAAGCAAAGATTACAGTTTCTCCTCTTTCGGCAAATACAGATTATGCGCTGATAGGACCAAGCGGAGTGGTATATCCGTTTACAACACCTACAGGAAGTGACCTTGTATTTGATAACCTTGATCCTGATGTAAACTATCAGATAGTGGCAAGACCTACAGGAAGTAATATAGACCCTGTAACAAGGCAGACTACTACAGTGCCTACAGATGTAAGTACTGCAAATCTTTCAATACCTAATGCAAACAGTGATATCACAATCATTGCAGATGCAAATCCACAGTACAGTCTGCTTCGTTTCAACGGCAGCAATGCCACCGCTGCAAACCCTTTACAGGGAGTAGCGGCAGGTACAAATGTTGAGATCAAAGCCGCACCGATTGATACTAACAGCAATATTTTCCAGAGCTGGAATGTAATAAGCGGACTTAGAAGTTACAATATTTCAGGAGACAGAATTTCATTTACAATGCCTGATGCGCCTGTAAGATTACAGAGTGTATTCGCTTCACCGGCGGGAAACACATGGGCTAAGGATTATGTTGACAGTATACATTCAAATCAGGATGTAGGTGTGGTATATCCGATGGTCAATGAAGCCGGAGACTTCAGAATACAGATAATAAATCAAGTGTACCTGTAGCTACAAGAAATGCTATCGCCAACGAGACGGATGACAGCTTCAGATCCGTATTCTTACTTACATTCAATGTACAAAAGAAGAATCCTGTAAGCGGTGTATGGGAAGACTATACGGACCCTAGCGGAAACAATATAACATTTGATGCAAATATTGTAACGGGAGCGCTGCTTGGCAACAGAAGCTACGGATTCTATGAGCTTGGAGGAAGTCTTGCTTCACCTTCAAACGCAGGAAGTTCAAGTATAAGTCCGTATACAGGAGTGGACTTTACATCACCTACATATAACGGCGAGTTTACACTTACAGTTTCAAACGGTTCCACTTATGCGCTCGGATATACACTTCCTGATGATGTAAGAACTGTTTTGGTAAGAGATGCAAGAGACAATCACCTTGTTTCGACTCTTCATATTGCACAGACAAGAGTGATTGAAGATTATGCAAATCTCTACACTGCAAATCTTACAAGAGATTATATAGATAACAACGGTATCACATGGCATTATGAGGGTGTAAGTGATGACAGAGATTCATTTGTACCTACCGATACAACTACAAGAGTTTTGGCGGATGCCACAGTTTATCTGTTCTTCTCAAATGACAGAGTCGACAGAAATCAGGCTGCAACCGATTTGTCAAATCTTATAAATCAGGCAAGAGCCGCTCTTCCTAATGTTGCCAATACAGGTATGCTGCAAAACGCTATAGATGCGGCTAAGGCTGTACTTGATAAAATAAACAGAAAGGCTTCAACCGGAGAGTTAAAGGCGGCATATGATGCACTTGAGCTTGCACTTAAGAATGCAGGCACAAGAAGCAACGGAGGAAGTTCAAGCGGTTCACACTCCGGCGGATCTTCAGGCGGCGGTGGAGGCCGTGGAGGATCAGGCGCTGCAGGCAAATCAAAGACTCTCGGTGCACAGACATCTATCGCTGTAGGAATCAGTGGAAACTGGGAACTTATAAATCCTGAAGAGGCGAAAAATAATCTTGACAATTCAAAGTGGATTTAAGTTAAACAGCGGAGAGAGAGTTACAGGCTGGCAGAAGTTGAGCTACACCTATGAGGGAAGAACCAAGGAAGAATGGTATCACTTTGAAGAGGACGGTATCATGGACAGCGGATGGTTTTTAGACAGAGCCACAAATAGGTGGTACTACCTTTCAATGAACCATGACGGATTCTTCGGAGAGATGATAAAGGGATGGCATCATGATTCTGATGACGGCAGATGGTATTTCCTTGACAGAGCCGACGGACATATGCATATCTCATGGGATAAGATTGACGGAAATTGGTATTACTTCAATCCGAACCCGCCTGCTCAGACATGGTTCTTTGACAACAGCACAGGCCGTTGGAACTACGGCGACAACAAAGACATAAGGCCTTTAGGTTCTATGTTCATAAATGAAGATACTCCGGACGGATTTCATGTGAATGATACCGGAGCGTGGAAGTAAAATTCCACAATCAAACTACCTAAAAATTATTGCCCATGGCGTCCCGAGAAATCGGGGCGTCATTTTTTGTAATCAATAATACTTGTTTTTTTAGCTGTTTGACTGTATTCTTATATACTGACAAGGAGAGAATATGAAGAAGATTTTAGTGATTGGAACCGGCGGTACTATTGCGTCAAAGCAGATGGGAGAAGGGCTTTCTCCGGCACTTAGCGCACCGGAGATTTTGACATATGTACCTGAGGTGGAAAAGCTTTGTGAAATAGATGTGCTTCAAATCTGCAATATTGATTCGACCAATATTACACCTAAGATTTGGATAGATATTGCAGGCACAATAAAGAAAAATTATGATTTTTATGACGGATTTGTGATATTGCACGGAACGGATACTATGGCATACACATCGGCGGCACTGAGTTATATGATACAAAATTCAAGAAAGCCTATAGTAATAACGGGAGCACAAAAGCCGATAAATATAGACGGTACGGATGCAAAGGTAAATTTAAGAGACAGTATACTCTATGCCTGTGACGATTACTCTCAAAATATAGTATTGGTATTTGACGGAAATGTTATTGCCGGTACAAGGGCAAAGAAGATGATGGCAAGATCTTTTAACGCATTTCACAGTGTTAACTTTCCGATACTTGCAAGAATACAGGAAAAACATATCATAAGGTATATTCCTTACATACCTATGAGAGAGAGGGTAAGGTTCTTCCTTGATATTAATGATTCCGTATGTGTACTCAAGGTAATTCCGGGAATGAGAGAAGGTATGCTTGAGTACCTTTTTGAAAATTATGACTGCATTGTAATAGAAAGTTTCGGGGTAGGCGGTATTCCCGACAATGTACTTGAAAAGTTCTATGCGGAGATGGAAAAGTGGCAAAAGATGGGTAAGTTCATTGTGATGGCGACTCAGGTGGTAAATGAGGGCTCCAACATGGAAATTTATCAGGTAGGACAAAAAGTAAAGAAGGATTTTAATCTTATTGAAGCCTATGACATGACACTTGAAGCTACAGTTACAAAGATGATGGTATTACTGAAAAGATACACATCTTATTCCGATCTTAGAAGAGCATTTTATACAGAAATAAATTATGATATACTATGTGCCTTTGAAACAATATAATAGTATACATAATCTTTCTATTGTGTATAGATGTAAAGATGTGTTAATATATTCTTATAAATTACGAAAGATTTGGAGTTGGCTATGAGTTTGAGCAAGAAGATCTTGGGGCTTATTTTAGTTTTATTAACAAGTTGTTTTTTGTCGTTAATCGCACTGGCGGATCCTTTGGTACAGGGTTGGCAAAAAGATGAAAGAGGATGGTGGTATGTGCAGGTTGACGGTTCATACCCAAGTGATTCTTGGAAAAGTTTGGACAACAAGTGGTATTATTTTGATGACAACGGATATATGGTAGAGGACTCATGGGTGGACAACTATTACGTCGGATCTGACGGAGCTATGCTTGTCAGTTCAAGGACTCCTGACGGACAGTATGTGCGTGAAAACGGAGAAAAAATAGAGGAGTCAAAATCAGCAAATCAAAAGAGTATTGTAAGCAATATACAAAAGCCTGCCGATGATGAAGATGAACTTAAAAATTTGGTAGGTCCGGGAGTGGAGACTGACAACACTGAAAGTACACAGGCACAAAATCCGGATACAAGCAGTATTGATAATAACGACTCAAACAACGGTCCTGTGGCCGCTGCAGAAAACAATATAGGACCTGTTGCGGATACTGACAAGGTTTTAGAGAATATTTCACCTGACAGTGATGATCAAAGCGGTAAACAGCCTGAGAATAATGAACAAAATACAAATAAGCCGTCAAATCAGGTAGTACCGGCCGGTGGAGTTGTTACGGATCCTATGACCACAGTTATATCAAATGACAATACAGGCGAGCAGGATGAAAGAACAAAGGTGGTAAACGAACTTAAAAAGCTTTCATTAAGCGATGAGGAAGCCAATCTTTATTACCTTATAAATGAATACAGGGAAAGCCTCGGTCTGTCCAAATTGTCGTTTTCAAAGTCTTTGACAAGTGTTGCCAGAGCCCATGTAAAGGATTCTCATGATTACACTCCGAGACTTCAGCTTGATGAGAGAGGTATACAGGGAAATTTACACAGTTGGTCACATTTCGGCAATTGGAGCGGCGGAGCATATACTCCCGGATCACGCACATGCCGAAATAATGTGGGATAAGCCCGGTGAACTTACAGATTATAAAGGAAGCGGATATGAGATTTCCGTATATCACAGTATAGGTATCGACCCACAGCTTGCTCTTGATCTTTGGAAGAGTTCACCGGGACATAATGCGGTTATTATAGGAGAGGGTGACTGGTCGTTTATAAAGACTGTAGGTGTGGCAATGGATAAGAATTATTCACATGTATGGTTCGGTGGTGACAAGGACCCTGCAGGCTATTACGATGTGGAAGGATATGAAGTAGTCCATCCATAAGAAAAATGTAATAAAAAAGTAAGAAAAGGCTATTGACTGCCGACTTTAGAAATGGTAGAATAACAAGCGTTGAAAGAAAGCAGGTTCGCCTCACCAAGCACAATTGCGTGACTATGGTCTATAACGTTTGTTTATATCTGATAGATTGTGAATATATTTGTCGGATACAAGGTTATGATTATTTTTATGGGCGGATGGTTTTCTATCTGCCTTTTTATATTGGTAAAGAAAATGGAGGTATAAAGACATTAGCGAACAATTGATTAACGAACAGATAAAAGCTAAAGAGGTTCGTCTTATTTCATCAGAGGGTGAACAATTAGGTATAGTTTCAATAAACGAAGCAAGAGACAAAGCAGAGGAAGCAGGTTTGGATTTGGTTCTTATTGCACCAACGGCAAAACCCCCTGTTTGTAAAATTATTGATTATGGTAAATTCAGATATGAGCTTGCCAGAAAAGATAAGGAAGCAAAGAAAAAGCAAAAGACAATAGAAATAAAGAGGTTCGTTTATCGCCGAATATTGATACTAATGATCTTAATACAAAAGTCGGTTCTGCCAGAAAATTCTTGGAGAAAGGAAACAAAGTTAAAGTTACTCTAAGATTCAGAGGCAGAGAGATGGCAAGAATGTTCAAGTCAAAGTATATTTTGGATGATTTTGCCGAGGCTCTTTCAGATGTGGCGACAATCGACAAACCTTCTAAGGCGGAAGGAAGAAGTTTGGTAATGTTTTTATCAGCAAAGAAGGCTTAAAGATATTGTAATAAAAGGAGGATTCATTATGCCAAAGCTAAAGACAAGTAGAGCAGCAGCAAAGCGTTTTAAGAAAACAGGAACAGGTAAGCTTGTAAGAAACAAAGCTTATAAGTCACATATCTTAACTAAGAAGTCAACAAAGAGAAAAAGAAATCTTAGAAAAGATACCGTAACAGATGCAACAAATGCAAAGGTTATGAAGAAAATTTTACCATATCTATAAGTTGACGAAGGGTTAGGAGGTTTTTAAATGGCAAGAGTTAAAGGTGCTTTAAATGCAAAGAAAAGACATAATAGAGTTTTAAAACTTGCAAAGGGATATAGAGGAGCTCGTTCAAAGCAGTACAGAATTGCAAAGCAGTCTGTAATGAGAGCTTTAGCAAGTGCTTACGCAGGTAGAAAAGAGAGAAAGAGACAGTTCAGACAGCTTTGGATCGCAAGAATCAATGCTGCAGCAAGAATGAACGGACTTTCATATTCAAAGCTTATGCACGGACTTAAGGTTGCAGGCGTTGATATGAACAGAAAGATCCTTGCAGATGTAGCTGTAAACGATCCTGCAGGTTTTACAAAATTAGCTGAAGTTGCTAAGTCAAAGCTTGCATAATTTTAAATATTGTATTATACTTACCACGTGAGTTTTTCTCGCGTGGTGTTATAGGCAGAAATGGCGGAATTGGCAGACGCGCACGGTTCAGGTCCGTGTGATAGCAATATCATGAGGGTTCAAGTCCCTTTTTCTGCATGAAATGTATCTTTATATTGACAGGTATTACATTTTTTAAAAAGATTGTACATTTTGTGCAATTTTTTTTTATTCAAGAAAGGAGAAAAATATGTTAAAGGAATTGGCAAAAATATAAAAAGAATATAAACTTGCTTCCTTACTCACAATTGTATTTATAATAGGTGAAGTAGTATTTGAATTACTTATACCATATATGATGACATTTATTATAGATAAAGGTGTTGCAATCAATGATTTCAATGCGGTAATAAAATTCGGTTCAATAATGATAGTGCTGGCCGTTCTTGGACTTATATGCGGTATAGCTGCAGGTATTTACGGTGCAAATGCCTCAGCAGGATTTGCTAAAAATTTACGAGAAGGTATGTTTAGAAATATTCAAAATTTCTCCTTTTCAAATATTGATAAATTTTCCAGTGCAAGTCTGGTGACAAGGCTTACTACAGATATAACCAATGTTCAAAATTCATATCAAATGATACTTAGAATGCTGATGAGAGCTCCTGCTACACTCATTTTTGCTCTGATTATGACTGTATCTATCTCAAAAGACATGTCTGTTATATTCTTTATTGCTATTTTCTTTTTAGCTACAGCCCTTGCTCTTATAATTGCCGTAGCTTTTAAACTCTTTAATCAGGTATTTGAAAAGTATGATGCATTGAATGCAAATGTACAGGAAAATATCTCAGGAATAAGAGTTGTAAAATCATATGTACAGGAAAATAAAGAGATATCTAAGTTTGATAGAGCTATAACAAATTTATATACATTGTTTGTAAAGGCGGAATCACTTGTTGTATTAAACAATCCTTTGATGATGCTTACGGTATATGCATGTATAATTGCTCTGTCATGGTTCGGTGCAAAAAGGATCGTAGCCGGAGCATTAACAACAGGTGAACTTACATCTCTTTTTTCATATATAATGAGTATACTTATATCCCTGATGATGCTCTCGTTTGCATTTGTAATGATTACTTTATCTGAAGCAAGTGCAAAGAGAATTGCGGAAGTTTTACAGGAGGAAAGTGATATAAAATCAAAGGAAAATGCATGCAAAGAGGTGAAGGACGGAAGCATTGACTTTGATAATGTAAGCTTTTCATATAAAGCAGGTATCGGAAAGCCTGTACTTTCAAATATAAATATTCATATAGCATCAGGCCAGACTATAGGAATAATCGGTGGAACAGGCAGCTCAAAGACATCTTTGGTAAATCTTATTCCAAGACTTTATGATGCCACACAGGGAAAAGTATATGTGGGTGGAAAGAATGTAAAGGACTATGATATAAAGAGTCTTAGAGATGCGGTAAGTGTGGTATTACAAAAAAATGTACTCTTCTCAGGCAGTATAATTGACAATCTTCGTTGGGGAAATGAAAATGCTTCACTCGAAGAGATAAAGAGAGCTTGTGAAATTGCTTGTGCCGACGAATTTATAGAAAGAATGCCTGAAAAGTATGATACATGGATTGAGCGTGGCGGAAGTAATGTATCAGGTGGGCAAAAGCAGAGACTTTGTATTGCAAGAGCTCTTCTAAAAAAGCCTAAGATATTGATACTTGACGACTCTACTTCTGCTGTAGATACCGCTACAGATGCAAAGATAAGAAAAGCGTTCAAAGAAGAGATACCGAATACTACAAAAATCATTATCTCTCAAAGGATATCATCTATAAAAGAGGCTGATAAGATTATTGTAATGGATAACGGTAAGATTGTGGGATTTGATACACATGAAAAATTGCTTGAGACTAACGAGATTTATAGAACTACAGCAAATGCGCAGTCTGAAGGTAATGCGGATTTTGATAAGGCAGGTGCATAATGTCGGGAATAAATAGAGAAAAAAGTGGTATAAATCAAACTATACAGGTTGTTGCAAGTGATAGCATGAAAAAGAGTAATATCACTTATATTAAAAAAACTATAAAAAAAGTATCTTTATTGTAATTATAGGAATACTGATATCGGCGATAGTAAGTTCTATCAGTGCTTCCGTTATGCAGGATATTATAGATAATTATATAATTCCTCTCACAAAAGAAAGTAATCCTGATTTCACACCACTGGCAATTGAGATAGGAAAACTTATTTGTATATTTTCGGTGGGTGTATTGGCATCATTTGCTTATAACAGGATAATGGTAAATGTGGGACAGGGAACCATGCGTGAGATAAGAAAAAATCTTTTTGCACATATGGAAAAACTTCCTATAAGATATTTTGATACACATTCACATGGCGATATAATGTCAATCTATACCAATGATACAGACACATTGCGACAGTTTATCGGAGTATCTTTTCCACAGCTGGTTGAGGCCTTACTTTCTTTAATTGCTGTATTTATCACAATGCTTATTTTAAGTCCTATGATGACTTTAGTATCTGTAATTATGATTATTATATCTGTACAGGCTTCAGGTAAGGCTGCAAGTATTTCGGGTAAATATTTCGGAATACAACAGGCTACTCTTGGAAAAGTAAACGGATATATAGAAGAGATGATAAGCGGTCAAAAGGTTGTAAAGGTATTCAACTATGAAGATAAGAACATAAAAGGGTTTACATCCATAAATGATGAACTATGTGAGGCCGCTTCAAAAGCAAACGGATTTGCAAATATACTTATGCCGATAGTTGCACAAATCGGAAACTTAAGTTATGTAGTAATAGCTGTAGTTGGTGGCTACCTGGCTATAAACGGTCATTTCAGTGTGACAATAGGAACTATAGCCGCATTCCTTTCATTGGTAAAAGCGTTTAACAGACCGTTTATGACTGTATCACAACAGCTCAATGCCGTAGTTATGGCGGCTGCCGGAAGTCAGCGAGTATTTGCACTTATGGATGAAAATGTAGAAGATGATGAAGGTTATGTTACACTGGTAAACGCAAAGGTAGACAGTAAGGGAAATATATCAGAGTCAAAATCAAGAACCGGTATCTGGGCATGGAAGCATAAACATGATAACGGAGAAATCTCTTATACAAGACTTGAGGGAGATATTGTATTTGAAAATGTCGACTTCGGATATGTACCTGAAAAGATAGTACTACATGATATAAATCTCTTTGCGAACAAGGGACAAAAGATTGCCTTTGTAGGTTCTACAGGTGCAGGTAAGACAACTATAACAAATCTTATAAACAGATTCTATGATATTCAAAACGGTAAGATAAGATATGACGGTATAAACATCGAAAAGATAAAGAAGGATGACCTTAGAAGATCTTTGGGTGTAGTTCTTCAGGAAACAAATCTATTCTCAGATACTGTTATGGAAAATATTCGTTATGGTCGTCCTGATGCAACAGATGAGGAGTGCAGAGCTGCTGCAAGACTGGCAAATGCAGACGGCTTTATAGAAAGACTTCCGGACGGGTACAATACATTCCTTCATGAGGGAGGCGCCAATCTTTCACAGGGTCAAAAACAGCTCCTCTCGATTGCAAGAGCGGCTTTGGCTGACCCGCCTGTACTTATACTTGATGAGGCTACATCATCAATTGATACAAGAACGGAACAGCTTGTTCAAAGCGGTATGGATTCACTTATGGTGGGAAGAACAACATTTGTTATAGCACACAGGCTCTCAACAATCAAAAACTCGGATGTAATAATGGTTTTGGAGCAGGGCAGAATAATAGAGCGCGGTTCACATGAAAGTCTTTTGGAACAAAAGGGAAGATATTATCAGCTATATACAGGAAAAGCGGTATAATTTTTAGATGTCGGGTATTTGTCCGACATCTTTTTAATATATTTTCAGTAAGGAGTAGGAGGGATAAATGGCGTATAATGTGGAAAGGCTTTACAAGTAAATACAAAAAAGGCCTGCTGAAACTCTATGCACAGCACGCACAAAGCCCGATGAAGGTTGCATATATGGAATAAAGTGACATACTTTATAGTAACCGTCTTTACATTTTTATTTAACAGTTTTAAAATACATCTATGGCATTATATGTGTCGTAGATGTTTTTTTGTAGAGTAAAAGGAGAAAATGTTATGAGAAAGGGTGTTTTATTTGCATCGGCGCTGTTGGCCGGAACTGTGGCTATGACAATACCTGCTTTTGCAAGTGTAGGAAGCTGGCAGAGAAACAGCATAGGTTGGTGGTTTGAATATTCCGACGGTTCCTATGTACAGTCATCATGGATTGATATAAACAATACTTGGTATTACATGGATGCTTCAGGGTATATGCAAACAGGTTGGCTAAATTATGGCGGCGGTTGGTACTATTTGGACGCTGTAAACGGAAATATGCGTGTCGGTTGGATCTCACTTAATAATGTATGGTATTATTTGAATCCTTCAAACGGCGGTCGTATGGATGCGAATACATATACACCTGACGGATACTATGTAGACAGTACCGGTGCATATCAGCCGAATACAGAATACAGAATACACTAATTCATCATATAATAGAAATAATAATAACGCAGGTAATAATTCAAATACATACACATATACCTATAATTATTCGGATAACAGCGGTACTGGTAATAATAATTCAAACAGTAGCGGTTTTGATTGGTCAAAGCTGTATTCCGATGAAAAACCTAAGCAAATATCAACAGACGAGTATGAGGATAAGGTTATAGAGCTTGTCAATGCGGAGAGAGCAAAGCGTGGCATTCCTGCATTAAAGAAGGATGACAGCTTGATGGATACAGCTCACTTGCGCGCCAATGAGCTTGCGGAGTTGTTCTCACATGACAGACCTGACGGTTCGGATTGTTTTTCAGCTTTTCCAAGCGGATATCATCGTTGGGGTGAGAATATTGCAGAAGGACAAAAAGATCCTGCAGACGTTATGGATTCATGGATGCATTCGGAAGGACATAAGAAAAATATCCTCAATAAGGACTTTGATTCTATAGGAGTCGGTTGTTACAACAATAACGGTACTCTTGAGTGGGTACAAAACTTCGGCAGAAAGTCAGGATATTAAAGATAAAAAGAAACATATTGACATTTCCATAAATAAAACTTACGATAATATTTAGATATATTTAATATCAGCTAAATATTTATATATTATCGGATTAAGTTAAGGGGTGCAGTACATGCAAGAACGCAGGATTTGTCAAAGTGATATAATAAAATATATAAATGAAGAGTTGGGTGTTCCCTACTCTTCATTGTGTATTGTTATAGATAAAGTAAGACCCGGAAATATGGTGGAACCCAGAATCAGTGAGATAAAACGTGGAAAGAGAAAGGGATATAAGGAACTTGAAAGCCATGAAGATATGTTTTTTGACACATATTTTACAATCAAAGATGAAGAACTGGGGTTTCAGAGAGTAAGGGAGTTTATTGAACGTGAAAAGTTGATTTTTCCCGATTATAAAGGGTTAAAAGAAGATGACTATAAATCCTATTCTTTGCGTATGCTAAAGTACGGTTTGGAGAACTGTGAATTACCGTCAAGCCACAAGAATATTGTAGTATATGAGGAAGAATTAGAATATATTAAAGAACCGACAGTAGAGACAGAAGATATATCAGACGTCAATGATATTGTGGAATCTTTTGATGAAACAAATACGAATGTAAAAAAACAGGTATATAAACAGTATAAAAAGAAAATTGGAACTATATATTTCTATGTTTTGTTTGTTTGATCCTCGGTTCAATAATATTCAGTATTTATAGGATTTCAGCAATAGATATATTCTTTTGGATGAAGAATCTTTCATCTGCCTTATTTTCTTTTTTGACATTATTTATTGCGGTATCTACAGTGCTTTTCGGGCTTATCGATACAGGTATTGCAGTGTTTATTTACAATACAAACAATAAGAACCACGAAAAATTAACTTATAAAGACATATATATGATTGCTAAATACGGTGATAGAGACAGAATAATAAAAGGGTACGGAAGATATGATCTTGGAATAAGTCATATATGTTATTCGTTATTTTGCAACATAACAGGTGCTCTATGTGCGTTAGCTTTATACAGCTATTTGAAGGCACAGGAAAACCTTGATACTTTTATATTATCAAAGGATTTTTCTATAGTTGCAAATACAGCTCTGTTATTTGTGTTGATACTGGTATTTGTAAACAGCTTCTTATTGTTTACGAGAGAGCCTATGAAGGATTTTCATGATATAGAGGAAAATCCGGATACATTGAAAATCACCAGGCTAAGTGTTATAGCTAACAACATACATATAGCAGTAAATATATTCTTCTCATCTATGGGAATACTGTTCTCATTTATGTATGGATTTTCAAGCTATAATGTAATGGGAAATATATCACCTATGTTTTGTCTTGTGCTTATAGGACTGTATTCATATTTATGGTTTTCCTCCACATCGCCGTATGCGGTAGAGTTTAATGCACAATGTGCGGGATCTTTTTTGTTGCTGGCACCTTTTATAGCATCTGTTACTTCACTATATACAATTATGTGTTTCAACAATTCGACTTCATATATGATGGTTATAGGTGTAAATGTAATAGCTGTAATAGTATGGCTTGTATGCCTGATTTATAAAGAAGAGAGAAATTTAGCTCCGGTGATGAGAAACAACAAAATTTATTTTTCTGTATATGCATCACTTCTGGTTTTATTTTTCATTATACTCAATTGTATTTAAATATAATTTTATAAAATTGATTTTGCCACCGGTTTTCTCCGTGGGTTTTTATTGTAAATTTCATATACAAATCCGGTAAAAATGTTGACAAATATAAGGGTTATAGTACTTACACTAAAAATTACACATGTGAGATGTAAGAAAATGGTATGGATAAATTAATAAAAAAAGCAAATAAAAATCAGGTAAATGTGTTTTTTTATATTATGTTGAGAGGAGGTTTAAGAGTTTACATTTACTAGCAGTTATAAATGATTGTTTATATATGCATGAACATGGAGAAGTTTGTAAGTGGGACATTGAATTAAGGAGGCTAAAAAATGAGTAATAATGATATTCAACAGATTATGGTAATTTTAATAGGAATTGTCATATTGGTGGCAGTTGTTTACTACAGTACAAGTAAGCGCAAAGAGTTGGTGGAGAAAGGCGTTATAAGGGAACGTCCTTCAAATTTTGAACGTGAGGTGGAGATTTTCACAACCTCTTCAGATTTCAAAAAATTATGGAATGAATTAAATGGAATGACATACAACACGCAGGTTTCCTATGTACTTTCACAGAACTTCAACATAATAAAGTATAAGGGAGACGGTTGGGAAGGTGTACTGAAGGAAGAAAGTAAGAATGGAGAAAAATATTGTTACTGTTTCAATTTTACACATTGGAAAACTCGTAATGGTACGAATTTGAGCGGCGTAGATATGAATACATTTCTAACATCCCTGGAAAAGGCGTTTTTACGTTTGGATCCTGAGGTTTTATTGGAAAAGAAGCTACTTAAAGTGAAAACAAGTTATAAATTATTTTAAAGATATTATTGCGGTTACAATAGTTTCGAATAATATTGGAAAGGATTGATATGGAAAGTGTTTTTGGTATTGTAATTTTATTAGTTATAGGATTTGTATGTTATGTGATTATGCACAGTATTCGTAATGGCGCAAATGCTTTAACAGATAAAATTATTGAAAAAGTGGCGGAAAAAAAGGATCCTAACAGATATGATCAAAGTGAACCGGAAAAACTGGCGGATAAATTTAAGGATTCAAATGGACAGTAGCAGGTATATAGGAATTGGTTAAATTTTGTAATTTATATATTTTATTTTTTGGAGGTGTATATGTTAAAAAAAGTTGTTGCGGTTTTATTTGGAGGATTAATCAGTTTATCAATATGTTTTCCAAGCTTTGCCGGATGGAAGTCAGATGGTAACGGTTGGTGGTTCGACAACGGTAATGGAACTTGGCCTGCCAGCTGCTGGCTGTGGATTGATGGAAATCAGGACGGTCAGGCGGAGTGCTATTATTTTCAGCAAAACGGTTATATTCTGACAAATGCCAAAAGTCCTGACGGTTATATGGTAGATGGTAACGGTGCTTGGGTTGTAGATGGAGTTGTTCAAAGAAAATCCACTATGGGAAGTAGTACCAATACTGTAAAACAGGATAGCAATAAGGGAGATACTTCATCACAATCAAAGAAAAATAATGAAGATAAAGTTGCGTTATACGATCTGGAGCCTGTACAAATGAACACATATTACTGTAGTAAGAGTTCCAGTGAAAAAACAGTTCAGGGAAAATTGTTAAGCAATGTGTTTGAAATACATGACAAAGGTTATGTGGAGTATTATACAGGTGGGAAATATACTACTTTAACTATGACTATTGCTCCTGAAGCAGATTATGAAGAGGATAGGAGTGGAATAGTACAAATAACAGGAGATGACAATGAAGTGCTAAATGAAAGTAAAGAGGTAAGCTATAAAACCACTCCATTTGAGCTTACAACAGATATTTCAGGTCAGGAATATGTACGTATAAAAGTTGTTGGAGATATATATTTTAGCAAAATACTTATTGATAATGCGGAGTTCCATAATTAAGCAGACAAAGTGAAAATATAGCTTTTATATCAATAGGTAGGCGTCAACGCAAGTAAACATAGTTTAAAAAGTCACAGAACAGGAAATGAATATTCTTATTCTGTGATTTTTTATTTTTGCAACTATAAGCCTGGATTATTCATAGAATAACCATATATGCGGATGAAAGCCGCATAATTACTGCATTTACAAAACTTTCTTACTTACTATCACCTAAAAAGTGAATGGAAAAAGGACCTCTTTCTTGGTAAAATTAATGTGGAAAAAAACAATGCCAAGAAAAGGAAGTCCTTATATGTCAATTTTAAACACTATTTCACTTGAAAGTAATAGAAAAATTAAAATTAATTTCGATGGAGGCGATTTATCCTCCGATGCAGGCTTACTTCTTATAAAAGAATTCGTAAGTAAACTTGGCATTGATAAACTTTTCAGTCAATCATTTAAAACCAATGATTCTGCATTATTCCGTTATCATACTGATAAAGAAAACCTTCTTCAGATGATATATATGATCATTACAGGCTATTTTGAATATGACGCTTCAGATGAACTTACAAATGATCCGGTGTTTAAAGCAGTGCTTAATAAAGGCACTTTAGCATCACAAACGACCATTTCAAGATTTCATAATCGAATGGATGAGGATTCTCTGAATCAATTCCTTTCAATAAATCAAATTCTTCGAAAGAAAGTTTATAGCATTCAGATGCCTGAAGCTATCATTTTAGATTTGGACTCAACACTTCTTAATGCCTATGGCAAACAAGAAGGTAGAACATTTAACTTTCACTATCAAAGTAACGGTTACCATCCGCTTGTTTGCTATGATGGAATTACCGGAGATTTAATTAAAATTCAGCTTCGTGATGGAACTCAGTATTCAAGTACAGGAGTTGTGGACTTTCTTTAGCCTATACTTGATGAATACCTTGAAGATTTTCCGGAAGTTAAACTTCTTCTTCGTGGTGATAGCGGTTTTGCAACACCGGGTTTATATAAACAGTGTGAAGAAAACGGTATCGGCTATGTAATTCGGTTGAAAGAAAATACTGTACTTCGTGACAAGGCATCATATCTTGTGGATGAACTTGATGAAATTACAAAAAACAACAAAGTTGATTATGCTGTAACTTATGGTGAATTCATGTATCAGGCAGGTCCTTGGCCTTATGAAAGACGTGTTGTGTGTAAAGTTGAAAAACCTGAAAACCAAATGACATACATGTATACATTCGTTGTTACAAACATGGAGTCATCTCCTGAATATCTAATCAAGTTCTATTGTAAAAGAGGCTTGATGGAAAACTTCATAAAGGAAAGTAAAACAGGTTTTGACTTTGGCTCTGTCAGCAGTCATACAAGGATTGTAAATGACAACAGGCTCCAAATACATGCACTTGCTTATAACATATTTAATTGGTTTAGACGACCCGCATTATCTGCAAACATGAGAAAACAACGTATTGATACTGTCCGTCTGAAACTGCTAAAGATTGCTGCAAAGTAATTCGTTCAGCAAGGTATATAACATTCAAGCTGTGTAGCAGCTGCCCATATAAGGATGAGTTCTATGAGACTCTAACCAATATCAGCAAGCTATGTATACAGCTTGAATAACAACTAATAATGAACCTTGAAAGCTTGATAACTACTTATAAACCTTACCTAGGGGAAGTCTGCCCATTTTTAGGTGTATTAAGTCAGTTACAGCGTCATGGATTAAGTTTAAAGATTTATAGTACGGTACTTAATTTAAATATTGCGCTGTGAATAATTCAGGCTAAATTGTATTTAAATATAATTTTATAAAATTGATTTTTGCCACCGGTTTTTCTCCGGTGGTTTTTTTATTATGAATTTAATATACAAATCCGGTAAAAAAATGTTGATAAATATAAGGATTATGGCACTTACACTAAAAATTACACAGGGGTATGTAAGTTATTGGGATGGTACATTATATAAAAAAAGCTAAAAATAATATTATATTTTGAGGGCAGATATTGCTACGTTAAACAAGTAAATATAATATTGGAGGAATATATATGTTGTAGGAGTAAGCGTATTAATTTAAAAAAACAGAACTTATTATAAGGGGGATAAAAATGAATAAACGTATTAATAAAAATTATAGCAATCCTATTATCTATAGTAATAGTTTTTGCTAATCAAACAGTTGCATATGGAGGAATAGAACAACAGGATAATGAAGAGTTTTTGGAAGGATATGAGAATTTAAATATCGATGAAGACTTAGATATATCCAAATTTGCAACTCCATCTATAGCAAGTTTTAGAATGGCAAGTCTATTAAATACAGGTGGAGTATTTACTAGGAGAACTACAGCTCCTGAATATGGAAATGTTTATTATTATAACGGGGCATATAATCCTTTTATAGCCGTTGGTTGTATAGGAGAATGTACTTGGTATGTTTGGGGAAGGGCTTATGAAATACTTGGGCATTGGCCGAATATTTCAAAGTGGTATGCAAAAGATTTTTATGCATACAATCTAAATACAGGCGCATATCCATATGGAAATGAACCTAAACTGGGGGCCATTGCCTGTTTTGCACCAAATAATCATGCACGTTGGACAGGACATGTAGCCATAGTAGAAGCTGTAGGTGGAGACGGCTCGGTAATACTTTCGGGAGTATAATTTTAAAGGCGTTCATGTGTTTTCTTCAGATAGATATCTCAATCCAACACAGGCAAGAACATGGGTACAAGGATATATTTATTTAAGACCTGACGATCCTGTTATACCTGACCATATCCCGGGACCTGTAGGTGGAAGTGATGATGATATAGCCGACGGCGACTATACCATACGTTCAGATGTGGCAGAAGGTAGAAGCTTAGGCTGGGAAGGTGACGGAAATACAAACGGACAGAATGTATGTTTAAAAGATTATTTTAAATATGGTGACTATGTATGGACGCTTGAACGTCAAAGCGATGACAGCTTTATCGTAAAAACAAAGCAAGGTGGAAAACTTCTTGATATTTTAGGTGGACCATATTCATACGGCAATGAAAAGAATGCGATTATGTGGGACTATGTACAGGGAAATGACAACCAAAGATGGTACATAGTAAGAAACGGCAGTGGATATAGATTTATTGCTAAACATTCAGGATATTCGTTGGATGTAAGAAACGGAGATGCCACTGACGGCAATAATATTTATCAATATTATCCTAATGAATCCACAGCACAAAGATTCTATCTTGAAAAGCATGACTTTCCGAATGTAGAAGAAACAAGTGCAGATGATTTAAAAGATAATGTTACATATATAATTCGCTCAAGCTTGATGTATCAAAGGTTATTACTACCGAGTCAGATTCAAGTGGTGCAAATGGCAAGAATATATACCTATATGATTATAATTCACCTGATTTACCTTCAACACAGATTTGGAAGCTTGAGAAGCAGTCAGACGGAACATTTCTTATAAAGAATACATACAATAATAAATATATGGACGTAGTATGGTATTCCTTGAGCAACCGAGCAAATATTTACAGCTGGGAAAGGCATTATAATCCGAGTGAGAGCTGGTATATTGTGAAAAATAATGATACTGAGGGAACATACAGAATTGTAAATAAGAATTCAGGTAAAGTTGTGGACATAACCGGAGGCCAAACAGCAAACGGTACAAATGTACAACAATATATTTGGCATGAACATCCGGCACAAATGTTCTTCTTTGAAAGAGTTCCTGCTACGATAGAATATACGGTTACATTTAAGACAGATGATAACTATATAGTATCAACTCAGATAGTCGAAGAAGGCAATCCGGCATTTGCACCGCAAGCGCCTTATAGAGAAGGGTATGAATTTGTAGATTGGGAAGGTGATTACAGCAATATTCTCTCAGATACTGTTATAATTGCTAAGTACAATAAATTACCTGAGAATAATAATGGAGTAAATACCGGCAATAATACCGCAACAAATACAGGAAGTTCAAGTAATAATACAGCTAATTCCGGAAATAATGTAGTAAATAATACAGGTACAAATTCAAGTACAAGTAATGTCGGAAATAATACAGGTGGTAGTAATCTAAATATCGAAAACAATAATAATATTGTCGGAACAAATGCAGGTAATACAACTAGTAATACCGGAAATAACATAGGAAATACAGTAACCGATACTACAAAGAAAAGTAAAGGCGGTTCATCATCCGGAGGCGGAGGTTCACACTCCGGCGGAGGAGGATCACGTTCCGGTGGCGGCGGAGGTTCACGCTCAGGAGGAGGTGGAGGCTCACACTCCGGAGGCAGCGCTGCTAAGGCTTCTCAGAACTTATCTTCTATACCACAGGGAAGTATATCATGGCAAAGAGACAACAAAGGATGGTGGATTAAGAACAGTGACGGCACATATCCAAGAAATGAATGGAAGCTTGTTAACAACAGTTGGTATTTCTTTGATTCACAAGGATATATGTTTACAGGTTGGTTGAATATAAGCGGAAGTTGGTACTATTTGAATACAGATGAAGGTAGTAACAACGGAAAAATGGTCACCGGTTGGAGAGCAGTATCAGGAAAATGGTATTATCTAAGCACCGCTACAGACGGTAGTGGAGGAAAAATGCTTTTGAATACAACAATAGACGGCTATAGATTAGGTGCTGACGGTGCATGGATAAAATGATAAGTTGGTATGGGGTGGACTCACCCCCATACCTATAATAGTAACTAAAAATATATACTATTTAATATTATTTTTATTATATAAATAAAGGAGAGAAACATGGTATACAAAGAAGGCCATAGTTCATATGGACATTGTTGGATTGAGGGTGACGGTATAAATTTTTGGGTATATGTTATGGATGGAAGATCATCATACGGACCATATAGTTCTTTGGCAGATGCTATAAGTGAATTTAACAGATATTGTCTATAGAAAATATCTGTTAATGGAATTGTAAAGCGAAGATATCTGTTAGGTAATAAAAAGTAATATTACGGAGGTTTTTAATGAGAAAAGTAATTTTAGCAGTGGCGATAACAACTTTCAGCTGCTTAATGACAGTAAGTGCATATGCAGGCAATTGGGTGAAATAATACCGGTTGGTGGTATGATAACGGTAACGGTACTTGGCCGTCATCATCATGGAAGTGGATAGACGGTAATTCTGACGGAATAGCTGAGTGTTACTACTTTGACGGTTCAGGTTATTGTATGCTCAATACTACTACACCTGACAATTACAGTGTAAATAATTCAGGTGCATGGACTGTAAACGGAGTAGTACAAACAAAAAATGCAGGTACTGAAAAAAGTGACAGCTATTATATGGAAAAGTATGCATCAGTGTTGAATAAATGGAAAAACGACGAAGCCGGATATGCAATGGACCCTGTTTACGATTTTATAGATATAAATGGAAACGGTAGTAAGGAGCTGATAATAGGAGAGAGGGATGATGGTGCTATTAGAGGTATATACACTTTAAATAATGAAACTCCTGTTCAAATTGTAATTGACCCGGGTGTAAGCGCTTGGTATTTCAATGTTCTTAAAGGTGGATATATTTCAACCAGTAACAGTAATGCCAGCTGGGATACTAACAGTCTGTCAAAATTAGATAGTAATGATAACAGAGTTTGGGTGAGTACAGCAAATTATACACATATATTTGACGAGCCTGAAGTTTATGAAGTTAATGATGTAAAAGTATCACGAGAAGCTTATATCAACGAGTTGAAAAAATACAATATTGAGAAAGAAAATATAAGATTAACAAGGTCTTTTAAATAATTAAAGGGACGTTTTGTAAAATATAATTTAAGTAAAACTTGCATTAAGGATAACATTAGTGCAAGTTTTTAGTGTAAAGACACGTATTTAGCTGAATATGAGCTTTCTTTTATATTTCTAACTAAGTGACTATTTATATTATAAGGATTAATATTCAAAATGAAATTTGGAGGTAAAAGGTATTTCTGTAAATAAAAAAACATCAAAGAAATTTTTTTATTTATTATCATATTAGCAATTGGTAGTTATGCTGTAGGATCTTATGTTGCAAAATCTAAATACAAAAAGGTATCAAATACAGATGAAATGTCAACTGTTGCAGAAATAAATAAAAATACTGCTGCAAAAGAGGCAAAAGAACCTCATGAAAGTGAAACATCAAATAATGGATCAGAAAGTAAGAAGATAGAAACATGGAAACCGGATAGAATTTTGTATTCGTGGGATGTACGAGCAGATCTTCCAACGTTAAATTCTATTTATAATGATCCGGCTATGGGAGATGAAAGAAACTTTGTAAGAATAAGAAAAGCTGATTATGATGAAAAATTTACAGATAATGTTCTGGCCGAACCCGGAGCGGAATATGAGGTTCAAATTTTTTTCCATAATAATGCAGATCCTGTATTAAATGATAATACAGGTAAAAATTTTGCAAAAAGTATTAGATTACGTGTAGACAGTATAGTTGGTAATATAACAAATGGACAAAGTGCACAAATTACAGGCAGGATTAGTGCTGAAAATACCACTCCGGCTGAGGTATGGGATACGGCCTATATTCAAACAAAAAGACCTGTTTCTTTACAATATGTTCGTGGTTCTGCAAGAATACATAATGGTGGTAAGTTAAATGGTAATCTCATTGATGATGAAGCATTATTTGGAAAATATAGCGGTACATTCATAGGGTATAATCAATGGGGATTGTTGCCGTGTGGTGAGAAGTATAGTGGAAGTATAATTTTTAAAATAAAAGTTGACGTAGTAGGTTTTGACATGAATAATAGTGTTTCAAAAGAAGGAGAAAATGATTATAAATCTAATATTGATGCAATACCGGGTGAAACATTAGACTTCAAAATGCACTTTAAGAATACAGGAACTACAATTCTTAAAGATGTGGTGGTATATGATCTTTTAGGTGAAGGATTGGAGTTTGTTCCGGGAACAACGAAAATATATACTCCAAGTCATCCTGAAGGAACATTGCAAACTGATGCATTATTTAAAAATGGATTTAATATTGGGGACTATAAAGGTGGAATGGATGCTACTATAACATATAAGGTTAAAGTGGTAGATGATGAAAAACTTTTTCCACGAGGAGAAACGGTTGTAATTGAAAATAACTCAGCAGCCGCAATTTATGTTGCAACAATACATTATAAAGCTAAAATTCGTGTAAGACGTGAATAATAAATTCTGTTTTTTAATATAAAAAGAACCTTTGAAAGTGGATAAGATAGAAAAAAAGTAAGATGGGTATTATATTAAATACTGTATCTAAGTATACAACTGAAAAATTGATTTTAATATCCTGCAATACTTTAGTGCCTTATATTTTTTTATAGAAAAAAATATAAGGAGTAAGTTATGACTAACTTTACCAATCATCCATATGATATGTGGGACGAAAGACAAAAAGAAACAGCAAGTATATATGGAGATATAAGGAGTAATATGGGAAGAAAATTAGTCTCAATAGAAAACTCATTGCATCAGATGCAGGAGTTTGTTATAGAAGAATATGATGAACATATTGTTTTGGCGGGTTTTTTATCACGTGGAATAGAAAATGTGGAAATCCCTGAAATGATTGAAGGTAAACCCGTTACAGTAATAGGTGATAATTGCTTTTTTGTTTGTGATAATATTAAAACTGTGCTCTTTCCTGAAACTATAGTTTCAATTGGTATACAGTCTTTTGCAATGTGTAAAGGATTAAAGGAAATTATAATACCGAATTCTGTTACAGAAATAGCTCCTCATGCATTTCGTGATTGTAGCGGTATTAAAAAGTTCGTCTTTTCCAAAAATATAAAATGTTTAAGGTGCGGAATTTTTTCATTTTGCTACCTCAATGATGCAGAAATAATATTACCTGAAGGATTAGAGGTTATTGAATGTAATGCATTCTTTTCAGCAGGTGATTTTGATTTAGTAATACCTGATAGTGTTAAAGAGATAGGGGTTGGAGCTTTTTACTGGGGTCCACGTCCTATAACCTGTCTTCCTGAGGATAAAGGTTGGTACAGTCATTGGCCTTATGGAGAAAAAGTAATTGCTTCTGAATTACAAGGAAGAATTACAGGATTTCATTATCTTGAACATCAATGTATGCTTTATGATATTATTTTTGACTCAGACTCTGAGCTTAAGCAATATGTATATCCCTGTGATTATATTGATGGAAATATTCGCTTTTTTTAAAGGATAGAAATCAAAAAAATAGTTCAAGAAGATATAAAAAAATATTGGGGTACAGAAGAAAAAAATTAAAAAAATGCTTATAAAAATTATGAATGCATGGAAAAGAGGATTTATAGCTCCCCATTAATATATCTAAACACATTTTATTTTATAAACAAGTATTACATACCTATAAATATATTTTTCAATAAAAAGGCAGTAGCATTGAATGATGCTACTGTTTTTTTATTTTGTTTATATAATATACTACAGAATTACTGGAGGAAATGAAGATAGAGTATATATAACTTGTATAGATATTATTATTTATATTTAAAGGTAATTACATATGTAACAGAACCTGTTATTGTTGGAGTATAAATGGTTTACATTCCTTCTAGGTAAGGTACTTACAACTGCATTTAAGCAGTTATGATAGGTGAAAAATTACTGTTTTGACCTAAAACCATTGTATTACAGGCAAAAAGTTATGTCAATCTGTTTTTTTAAGAATAGCTTTAAATGGAGCTTTTCAGGGTGTTGTGATTGTATACAATCAGCGACAGACTTTTTATTTACATATAAAAAAATATTTCTAAATGATTTCAATTTGATTCTCATTTAAATTTATTCTAAATGTTATGAAAAAAATACATAATATAAAAAAAGTGCAATAATAAGATACATTGTATACAAATGAGATGACAGTTGACATTTTATTATGAAAAACTTATTATAATATTCAGGTATACTTAATGGTTTACCAATTAAGATAGTAGCTGAACGGTTATATGATTAGCTATATAACAAAGAACGTGATATTGTAAAGTTCAATTATTGTTAATAATAACTTTATTTAATATATAAGTACCTTTGAAAATGGATAAGTTAAAAACAGTAAGAGGGATATTATATTAAATACTATACAAAGCACAAAAATTGAAAAATCTGATTTTAATATCCGCAATACCTTTTTGCCGGATATTTTTTTATAGAAAAAAATTATATCAAATACGAGGAGTAAGCTATGATTAACTTTACCAATCATCCATATGATATGTGGGACGAAAGACAAAAAGAAACAGCAAGTATATATGGAGATATCAAGGAGATTCCTTTTCCTCCTGTAGACCCTGCTTATACGGAAGAACAGTTGGACGCCATGGCAAGTGAATATAAAGAAAAAATATTAGCGCTTAATGATAAGGTAGTACTTTTACAGGGTGAATTCACTCTATCATTCAGATTGGCAAATCTTTTAAAAAATGAAGGTATAGACGTAGTTGCAGCTTGCAGTAAACGTAATGTCAAAGAGTGGAAAGATGATGACGGAAAATATCATAAAGAGATGCTTTTTGAATTTGTACAGTTTAGAAGATATTAAATAAAAAAGCTTATAAAGGAGCAGACATGGAATTTAAACTATATTTTCAGATAGAGGATAAGCTTGTATTACCTATTTCATACCATCATATTCTACAGGGGTTCATTTATAAAAGACTGTCTGAATATCCTGAATTCTCCGATTTTCTGCATAATAAAGGATTTCAAACCGAAGGACAAAGTTTTAAACTCTTTGTATTCAGCTTGTTGAAGGGTCATTTTCAAGTGTCGGGTTCTAAAATAATGTTTGACAATGTTATAGAGTGGGAAATAAGAAGTCCTGTTCCTTTTTTCTGCGAGGTACTTGCGCAGGCATTGGAAAATGAAGAAGTATTTGAACTGGCAGGACAGAGAATTTTTCTGATTCGATATGAAGTTACTAATACCAAGATATTGGATGAAGAGTTGGAAATCAGAATGCTGTCACCTGTTTGTGTAGATATTGCATATCGGGAAGGTGAGAAAACAAAAACAAATTATCTTGAACCTACAGATCCATACTTTAATTACTACTTAACAAAGAACTTTCAAAGAAAATTTAAAGCTGTAGTAGGAAAAAAGAACAGTACCGGAATCTTTTTACTTCCACATAAGGATTTTAACGTAGCAAGAAATAAATATGTAACAAAATTTGGAGGTGAAATATTTATAACGGCTTGGAAGGGAAGTTTTACATTAAAGTCGGATATAGAAAGCTTGCAGTTTTTGTATGATACAGGTTTGGGGTCAAGGAATTCTCAAGGATTCGGGATGTTTGAACAGATCTGATACCAAAGTCTTAAAAGTGATATTGTTAAAGGAGAAGCTATGGCTGAAAAAGATTATGTCCTTTGTATGTATGATATACGAGGAAACAGGAATTTATTTATAAGAGTTCAAAGTTAAAAGAGATTGTTGGAGCATCTTTAATAATCAGAGATTTGTTTAAAGATTACTTATATGATGCCGCAAAGGTATATAGAGATTGTATAAATGAAGAATTTAAAGGTAGTGATGCTGTTTTTAGGTATGATCCGAATGAAGATAAACTTAAGAAATTCAGCTTCAAGGAATTTGAAGAGAGAATGAACGGTAATCAGTATATAGGTGAGATTGTCTATGACGGAGGTGGAAATTTTTTGATGCTTTATAAGAATGAAGAAGCAATGAAAAAGACCACAGAGATTTTTACTAAGAAAATACTTAAAGAGATAGGAACTTTAAAAGTAGTTGCCACATATATCGGAAACATTAGAGAAGATAACTACCATAGTGATGATTCTAATGATCCGGGAGACTATGAAATGCTGTATCAAAAGCATAGATTTAGTGAAAGTACTGCACTTTATACGCAGCCATATGGAAGTTTACCGATAGTACAGACATCTCCGGTATCATCAATGCCTTTGACTTATATGTATAATCATGCGCCAAAAGATATCAGTGCTTCAGGAAAGTCATACTTTAAATGTTCTACAGAGACCAATGCCAAGTTGAAAAAATATTGGGAAGAAGTTAAGGATCATGGTGATGAGATGGGTGAGACGATATTAGACAATATCGTGGCCGAGACAAAGGGTGAAGACAGCATGTTGGCAATATTTTATATTGACGGAAATGCTATGGGTGCCAAGGTACAGGCATGCTTAAATGGAAAGAAAAATTATGACGACTGCGTAAATTTACTTAGAGAATTTTCTAAGAAAATACAGAAAACTTTTATTGATGACAGAAAGAAGGATATGTTAAAAGAAGATGAGAAGCAGTCCTCAGACAAAAAACATTTTAGAAGCAGAATCTTAATCGGAGCCGGAGATGAGATGACTATCATATGTAGAGCCGACGAATCTTATGAGATTATCAAAGAATATCTTTCAAAGATACCTTCACCATATTCATCATGTGCCGGAGCGGCTATTTTCCATAGTCATACACCATTCTCAGATGCATACCGTATTGCCGAGCAGTGTTGTGAGGACACCTGCAAAAATTATATGAAGGAAAATGGGCTGACATTGGCCAATCTTATGGACTTTGAGTACTGTCAAGGCGGAATAGGCTTTAAGTTAAGTGATATTCGCAAAGAAAATGGAGATGATGATAATTCAAGACCTTGGTTGGTGGAAAGTAATATTGAAGAAAAGACATCATATCACTATAAACCTGTAAAAAATAAAAACTTGCCGCCTTGGGAAAAAGGAAAAGCAACAGAAGAGGCTGATAATAAAAAAATAATAGAAAAACTGAAAGGGAATAATCTCCTTACATTGGGAGATGTTGAAGATTACCATACAAAGCTTTCACTTCTTAGCAGAAGCAATATTAAAGGTTTGGCAATCCCCGTATCGCTTTCAGAATCAGCACTAAGAACAGAGCTTAGACGAATTATAGCTCATATGTCCAAAGATAAAAAGGAAATTATGGGATTTAGATCGGATATTGAAAGTGTTGAGTATTTTATAAATAATAAGAAACTCCTAAAGGATCTTGTACGTATGTATGATACGGGATATGGGAAGGCAAAAGAAGAGGAGGAAGAAAATGCAGAATAAGAAACAAGGTGAAATACATATTACACTGTACTCTGATTTATGTTCGGGAAACGGATATTCATACTATGGAACTATTGACTCCGAGGCAGAGCATGATGACCTTGGAATTCCTTTTATACCGGCAAGAAGACTGAAGGGGTGTTTAAGAGAATGTGCAAAACTTTTAAGTGACTCGGGAATGTGGGAAGAATCTACAGATCCTTTAAATTATCTGTTTGGAGTAAGCGGCGATGACTCTACAAAGGGTATCAAAATTGAGAATGCGTATATATCAGGATATGAACAGATAAAGGTTGGTCTGAAACTTATACAAGAAAACAAAGAAATTAAAAAATATATATCACCTTATGAAGTACTGGATCTTTTTTCCGATGTGAAGGCGCAAACAAGGATGGAAAACGGTGTTGCGGATGACAATTCACTTAGATTTACAAGAATCATCCATCAATTTTCACCTTTTGATAAAGAAAACAGACTTGAGTTCATTGCAAAGGTAGAATACCCGGATGATCAAGAAGATAAATTAAAACAGATATGTAAGGCACTTCGTCATATAGGTATGAATAGAAATCGTGGACTTGGATGTGTAAAATGCGAGTTTAAGGCAGAGGATAAAGTAGCCGATACAAAAGATGAAATTAAAATAGTTGAAAATGTGGAAATAAATAAAGAGTTAAATCAAAAACTTAATATTACTGTATTTTTTGAAAACCTTGGTCCATTGATAATAAGTGGAGATGATAAAAATACTACATTAAAGTATATTTCCGGTAAGTCTGTGTTGGGTGCTTTGGCAGGAAGCTATCTTAGTATAGACGGTAACAGTGCAGATGATGAAGAGTTTGTTCGTTTGTTTTTAAGCGGAGATACCATATATTCAGATTTTAATATTTCAGATGGGGAACATATTTTTTATCCGGCACCTTCATTCATAAACAAGATGAAAAAAAGCAAGAAATATGTAAACAACTTAAAATATTCAGAGAATCAAGGTTATAGTAGTGATGACTATAATCCTGCAAATGGAAATCAACCAAAGAAATTAAAAGGCAAATATATATACCTTGAAAAATCAAATAAGTCCGGTGCTTTGAATATTTTAGATTGTGAGCCGAAGCAAAGGGTCATCTATCACCACAGAAGAGGTGATGATGCCCTGCTGTATTCACAGACTGCATTGAAAGAAGGACAAATCTTTGCAGGAAATATTATATGCGGCAGAAGGGACTATGAACTTCTTTTAGGACTTTTAAAAAACACTAACTTCAATTTCGGAAAGTCAAAAACTGCACAGTATGGAAAATGCCGTATTATATCGCTAAATACTGGTATAATCAATGATTTTAATGTAAAAAAAGATGAGCTGATATATGTTTCATTGGCCTCAAGAGGCATTTTTTCTGATGATTACGGATATACACAGGAGCCAAAGAAAGTATATAAAATTATCGGAGAACAGCTTGGATTATTAAATGGAAAAGTGGATGTAGATATTCAAATAGGAGAGACTGATTACCCGTTCTGTTCCATACAGCCTGCAATGATATATGGTTATTCGGGTGTTTGGAATCTTAGAAAAGCTCCTATTGCAGGAATAGAGTCAGGTTCTACATTTGTATATAAAGCAATAGAAGATGTCAGTATAAATAATTACTACGTAGGCGAACGAAATTTAGAGGGCTTCGGAAGGGTCAGTATTTATAAAGGAGATGAACTTCCATATGAATTAAAAGTGGATAATGAAGATAATAAATCCACAAAAGCTGATAATGAGTTTTCCAATATTAATGATGAGGTCAAAGAGATATTGAAACAGAGCTTATATAAAGTGCTTTACCAAAATATACTTGAAGATATGCTTGTAAAAATGGATAAAGACGATTCAAAGCTCATTATGTCTCCATCTACCATAGGGCGTGTGAATCTTATGGTGAAAGAAACTTTACCTGACAGTGAATCGGTTGCAAATGAGAAATATATTGATTTTGCAAAACGTATTGTATCTATAAAGCGTGATACGGAAAGAAACGAGATTGGAAAAGTTGCAGAGAGATTCTTCGGGACAAAACTACCTGATAAAAATGATTTAGGCAGCTTGGATATTAAAAAAATACTTGGAGCAAACACGGATAAGTATAATGAAACGGGAAAATACAGAATATACAGCTTGTTATGCCAACTGACGGATGAGAAAAAAGTTAATTCGCATATTCTTGGTTGGTGGGGTAACTTGATGCTTGAGTTGTTGGCAAATCAAAAGTATTTGAAAAAATTTAATTAGCAGGAGCAGTGAAATGGGGAAAATTATAAAAAAACATTATTTAAAAATAACCTTTCAACTTGACTCTCCTTTATGTATCGGCAGTGGAAGAAATGATATCACAGATCAGGATATTTTACGTGATGCAAGGGGGATTCCTTATATTCCTGGAAGTGCTGTAGCAGGAGTGCTTAGAGAAGCCTGTCATGGAACTATGGATGAGAAGGTGTGGAAGTATTACTTTGGATATTCATCAACCAATACAGGAAATAAGTTCAATATTGATGAAGGTATTATAGAGAGTCGAATCATATTTTATGATGCCACTTTAGTAGGAGATAATAAAGATAAAGGTGGAAATCCTAAATACCGTATTTCTCAAAGGGATGGTGTTGCCCTAAATGAGTATAAAAGTGCAAAAAAACAGGCAAAATTTGACCGGGAAATTTTGGAAGGTGAATGTAAGTTTCAAACTTTTATAGAGATATCCGAGGAACAATCGGATATAAATGAAAAAGTAAAAGCAGATGAAGTGCTGATAAATATTGCAAAAATCTGGAAAGAAACAGATATCAGATTCGGTGCAAAGACTACCAGGGGATTTGGTAAAATATGTAATGTAGAAATCATTAGAAGAAGCTTTGAACTTGTAAAAAATCCTGATAATGGTATAGAGGACTGGCTTAAATTCAATCTTTTTGATGATGATTCATGGAAAGTTGGCGATTCATATGAAGATATGCTAAATACTCTAAATGAAGATAAAAAATGGACTCTAAAAGATAATAATAGGCTTTCATTAAAACTCAGATTGGAAGGAGGACTTTCTATAAGAAGGTACAGTACAGAATGCAGTGATGAAGAATCTTCTCCTGATCAAGAACAGCTGACGACCATAAAGTTTGATAAGAACGGATCGGAAGAAGTGGCGGTTATTCCCGGTACCACTTGGGCAGGAGCTATAGGCCATAGAATGGAAGAGCTGATTGATTGCAGTAAGGTCAAAAAATTTGAAAGAGGTAAAGATGATATTCAAACTTATTATTACTTCGGTACTGTAAACAGTAAAGTAAAAGAGAAGTCACTTATTTATTTTAATGAAAGCAAACTGACAGGCGGGCAGTTTAAAAAAATGTCCAGAAATGCTATCGACAGATTCCTCGGAAGTACTGCAGAAGGCGCATTGTTTACAGAGAAAATATATATAGGTGGGGAGACTATATTGGATATCGGTTTTGGAGATCCGTATAATACAGCTGTGGTATATTCGGATGATTTTATCAATGCGTTTGCGGGCACATTGACCGACCTTCATGAAGGATATTTGGCAGTCGGAGGAGCAACATCTGTAGGAAGAGGTATTTTTTCCATACTGGAAATAAACGGAGTGAAACTGAATGAAGATAAGCTTGAGGGTGAAACAAATTCTGTAGTATTTGACAAACTATATGAAACTTTGAAAGCATTGATTGGAAAAAAGGAGACAGAGGATGGAACACAAACTGGTCAAAAATAATGATATAGAAAAAGTGTTAAATGAGATAAATGAAGACTTTCCTGATGCTACAGGCAGTACATTCTTTGTTGCACAGTATACGGATAAATTTGATGTAGGTATTTGTAATAAAGACATTATTAAAAATGTGAATAAGCTGTTGGAACTTCGTGTTTTTGACAAGAACAAAGAATGGAAGCTCTTTAGAAGTGATATAGGGAAGGATTTCAGTTATAGATGTCAGAAGGAAGATGACAACAAAGAAGAAGGCGTGGACTACTTTGATGAAGTTCAGCTTCTTGACATTGATACAAGCAGGTCAAACAAAGCTCCAGGGGTAATGTATACAACAGCAGGCGGAATTTATAATCTTCCAAAAGATATAGCGGATTTAGACAGAGCTGCAATAAGGGTACGTCATTATTTTGGAGTGGATAATGAATCAGGACAGGCATTTATAAGGGATTACCGCTTGGTTGACTTTGAAAGTGCTGATAAAAGGGACTATAGTAGGGATTTGAAAGGAGAATAAGGATGCCCGAATATAAAAATAAGTGGAATGGGAAAAATAACAAAATAAAATATAAGTATGAGAGCAGCGATAAAATTTTCTTTATAAATCCATATACTTTTTCAGAAGGAAGCAAAATAGTAAATAGAGAAGAACAGGAACAAGAGCCCGAAATTCATACAGGAGTTTTTGTTTGTCGTATATATCCCAAAACTCCATTATTGATTCCGGATGTGTTGGAAAAAGAAGAGATAGAAGATAGAAAAGAAAAGAATACGAAAAACAGGGAGATAAAACATTTTTCATATCCTTTTTTTAAAGTTGGGGATAAGCCTGTGATACCCGGAAGCTCTATAAGAGGTCCTCTTCGCAGCATTTATGAGGCCTTGACAGATTCATGCTATTCTACTGCAAGAAGTGGGCAATATGTTACTGCAAGGACAAAGAGCCCTTTTTTGCCCGGATTACTGGTAAAAGAAAATGGAAAATGGGAATTATACTCAGCTACAAGATATTTGCTTCCTATAGAAGAATATGGTGCAAAACCGTTTGATAATGGGATAACGGTAAATTATAGTGATGTTATTGGTAATTATGGTGAAGCTGTTTACTTTAAAGGGGTAGTTGAGAATATTGAAAATAGGCAGGGAAAGAGAATACCTCAATATAGAGTACTTGATACTTCAGCGGATGAAAAAGGCGGATATATATTAGGTTACTACTGTATCGGCGAATATATTAATAGAAAAAAGTATGAAAGTATATTTGAAAAAAATAATGTAGAATCGCAAGAATCTAAAGTTATTGAGAAGTGCTTTGAGCAATTAAAAAGAAATACAGAAAAAAATATGGATGAGAAGACAAATCAAAAATTTGTCAGTTCTCGAAAACCTGGAGACAAAGATCAGCACAGTGGGTACACACAAGTAGACTTGAAGAGATTTGAAGAAGCAACTAATGCTGTACTTCCGATATGGTTTAAGAAAAATAAAAGTGAAAATAAAAAAGTAAAGTACTATTTTTCTTTTGCCAATATTGGAAGATTTCGTTATGAAACATCAATAGATGGAATTTTGGGAACAAATGATGAAGGCAGAATGCCATGCCATGATGTGAAAAAACTTTGTAAAGCTTGTAGTTTATTTGGTATGGTAGGAGATGAGGAAGGTTTTGGTAGCCATATCCGTATCACTGATGCCATATTTGATGGTAATATTGATAAAGCAATTAAGAAATACAATCTTACTGAACTGCGTACACCACATCCTTCATATCTACCATTCTATACAGATGTAAACGATTATTCTTTGGGATATGATGCGGCTGAATGCAATATAAAAGGAAGAAAATTTTATAGACATTTTATTCCTGATTACAAAGCCCTAAGAAGTTTGGACATTAAAAAAATAGACTCAAAAATGGAAGGCATTGATGAGGGAAGCTTTAAATTTAAAGTCTATTTTGAGAATCTGACACAGAGACAGTTGGATGAACTGGCTACTTTATTATGTTTGGGTGAAAATAAAGCGGACGGAAATTTTTGTTTTAAGCTTGGACATGGAAAACCGCTTGGATTTGGAAGTGCAAAGATTGTGATAGAAAGTCTTGAAGAAAGAATTTTCAATGATTGTATAGTTGATGAAAATGAAGAAACGCAAGAGCATTATAAGTATACGAAAAAAATATACAGTGATTTGGAGAAGTGGAATATTCATAAAGAAGATCTCTCTGATATGCAAAAATCAATAGAAGCCATGAGAAGTATCTTAGATATAACGGTTTTTACTAATTTGGATGCAAATACAAAAGTAGCTTACCCATATGTGGTAGATAAACGAAAAGATAAGAGTCAGACTCCGGCAATAAATGACTTGGCTTCTTCAAAGTGGTTTTCTGAGAATTTAAAATTGGGAGGCAATAAACCTAAGTATATTTTAAACTCCGGTAGTACAGATATTAATGAGCAGAAATTACCTGTAATGGAACTTAAGGAAGATGAAAAGAGAAAGTAGGTAAATTATTATAAGAGGAGGAATATATTATGTCATCCACAATACTTATGGCTGTCAGCACATTTAACGGTAGAAACCACCCGAGAATGGAAAGTGGAGATCAATTTCAAGGTATAGGAAACGATGGAAAAGATATTATTATTGAGGACTGCAAATCTCAAGGGGAAAGTATAGTCCGTTATTTTTTGAAGCGAATGCCTCCTGAAGATGAGGTAAATATTATAATGCTTTGCAGCAGGAAAACCTTGGAAAAAGATGAGAAGAATGGAATTGACAGCAATGGTAATATACACAGTGCAGTGTCTTACCTAAAAGAAAGAATTGATGAATCACCTGAAAAAGGAAAACATAAAATAAACTATCAGGTTATAAAATTATATAAAAATCAGCTTCCAACTGAATATAGACTACAGGAAGCGGATGTTATTGATCCGTCTGTTCCTTTAATACCGGCATCTAGGGAAGAGGAATGTTATTTTCCGGATGATGAATTGGGGGCTATTGCAACGGCGGCAGAGTTTATACGAAGTCAAAAGAATCAGGAAAAAAGATCGTTCAGACTGTATATTGATACTCATGGAGGACTAAGAGATGTAGTAGTTGCTTTGGGCGCAGTCATTTCTTTGTTATCGGTGGGAGAAGCAATAAGGCCAAAGATGATAATGGGTATAAACATGGCTTCAGGCAGAATAGAAGACCAAAGTGCTGCCTTTAATATTTTCAGCTTTTTCTCAGGTATCAATGATTTTCTACACTTCGGTAATGCTGATGTATTATCGGAATACTTTGACAGTAAAAATGAGTTTTCATATCTGACAGGAGCGGATCCGGCTGTACAAAATACTGCAAGGCAAATCACAAAGCATATGCAAAAGATTTCATTAGGTGCACAGATGTCCGACTCAAAACCTTTCCTTGAGGGATTAAAAGAACTTGGAGAAGAGTTTGAAGCCGGAGTAAGTGAAGACGGAAACAGCATATTAAAGGGTACATCATTGGGAATCTTTGAGCAAAAAATAAAAGATGAATACGGTGATCTGCTAAAAGACCCCAATATTTTGGACCTTATTATCTGGTGTGTAAACAGAGGATTGATTCAGCAGGCTCTTACATTTATAGAATCTATGCTTCCTTATTATTATCAAGATAAAGAAATATTATACTTTAATAGTGAAGAACTGAAAGGTTTTGGAGAGGATGAATACAGTGCATTTAACAAATATTTAAATAAATTCAGGTTTGAAAATCAAGACAGAGACAAGGAATTGGCTTTTTATGTATATCATTTGATAGAAGGAAGTAGAGAGCCGAATGTAGAATGGAGAGATTTAAAAAAATCATGCTTTGCGCTATTATTATCCCGGAAGCAATAACCAAGGTGATAAGTTGGAAATAAAAAGCAGATATATTCACAATGATAGGATTGGAAATATAGTGTTAGATGATTTTAAAACTAAGGTTGTTCCTTTGTTGCAAAGCCACCGCACTCTTAAAATAATCAGAAATGTGTTTAACCACGGAAATTCCAACTATAGAGTAAGTATGATTAACTTAAAAAAATTTTATTGTAATTTATATTAAGAATTTGAAGAGGCTTGGATAATGGGAAGAGTGGAAATTTGAATAAGCAGGATTTAATACAGTTTAGGATTGATAGGGATTTAAAAAAATTGATGCTGAAGATATTTGTAATAAGCTGGGAATTGATTTATCAACAGTTCTCAGAATGTGTCTAAAACAAATGGTCATACAAAAAGGCATACCTTTTTCAGTACATTTATCAAATGAGAGATACTCCGTTTCTGAAAATGACATAAATGAATTGAAAAGTAAGGATATAGAAAAATAAATGTGAGAAAGGATTTGGAATAGACATTAGAGGAATAAATGAAGAGGTAGAAAGTATCAGAAAAGAAAATAAAATATAGACAATACAAAAAGGCAGTAGTATCGAAACGGTACTACTGTCTTTTTGTTGTTTAAAGGTAAGGTAGAATTAAAAGATATATCAAAATACCGGTTGGTTTTCATTCCTTATAGGGAAGGGACTCACATGTCACCAAAGAATCGAGCATCATATGAAAGTAGGTGAAGTTTCCATTCCTTATAGGTAAGGTACTCACGGTAATTCTAATGCTGAATGACGTGGGAAAGTTGGGAGTGTTTCCATTCCTTATAGGTAAGGTACTTACAACAAAAATTGAAGTAGTCTCTAGAGAAAGGAAATATGGTTTCCATTCCTTATAGGTAAGGTACTCACAGTTAAACACAGCTAAGGAGGAGATAGTTCCACCTTGTTTCCATTCCTTATAGGTAAGGTACTCACTCCCTGATTCCAGTCAACATCTTTATCAAGATGTTGTTTCCATTCCTTATAGGTAAGGTACTCACCTTTAAGACTATTAGAGGTATTTTAACATCCTTAGGGAGTTTCCATTCCTTATAGGTAAGGTACTCACATGCCGCAATTAAAGGAAGGATGGAAATAAAATGAAAGTAAATTTCGTTTCCATTCCTTATAGGTAAGGTACTCACAGTCTCTTCCGATGATAAGGTCTATATGGCTGTTGTATTTCCATTCCTTATAGGTAAGGTACTTACATGCAATCATTATTGCTAGGTTGGTCGCCATTCATGAAAGTTTCCATTCCTTATAGGTAAGGTACTTACAACTGCATTTAAGCCATTGTGATAGGTGAAAACGCTTGTTTTCACCTAGAATCATTGTATTACAGGCTAAAAAGTCTGTCAATCTATTTTTAAGAATGGCTTAAAATATGGCTTTTCAGGGTGTCGTGATTGTATACAATCAGTGACAGACTTTTTCATTTATTGTATGAAAGGGGTGATTGTAAGTATTGTTTTAAAAATAAGTATATGAAAATAAAAATATAGCACTATTTTGACTTAAATCCGTTTAAAACAGCAAACTTATATTAAAAAAACACTTAACAAGAACTTATATATCAAGATATGATAAAAAAATTAAGCGAATAATAATAGATAATGTAATTACAAACACATATAATGGTATGTACTTGTAATTACATATTCAAAAAGCAAAAAAATAGAGGTCGACAGACTTTTTTTCTTTAAATATAAAAAAAGCAAGAGCATATGTAGTTCATACATTTTATACCTCTATAGGCTTCCCCAGTGACATAAATGAAAATATACCGACTGCAAGCTCGACATTGTCCTGATCTTTTACAGATATATTGTAGACGGAGATTTTCTTTCCTTTCTTTATTTCGGTGGCGGTAGCGGAAAGTTCTTTTGTATTTATTCCTGCACGCAGATAGTGGAAGTTTCCGTCTATTGTAGTTACATGTATTCCGTAGGAACTTGCGGCGGCACCGCCTGCTATATCGGCGATAGTGTAAAGGCAACCTCCATGTAATGAACCTATCGGGTTTAAAAAATCTTTTGTGACTTTCATTGTGGCTTTGGCATAGCCGTTTGAAAGCTCGGTAAGCTCTATGCCGAGTAATTTTGCAAAGTTGTTGTTTATATTTCTAAATGATTTCAATTTTTCAAAATCCATGATTGCTGCTCCTTTAATTTTATTCTAACGATTATATAACAAAATACATAATATAAAAAGTGCAATAATAAGATCTACTTGTATTCAATCCGGATTTGTGCTAGTATGAAGTAGTAAAATTTAACAGGTATATTTGTAGCCATTGTTTTTAGAATGAATCGTACTACCTAGGGGGTAGTGCGTCAATTTTAAAGGCAATGGCTTTTTGCTGTGCTTTTTTGTACCTTGAAAATTAAATCCGCAGATGCAAATGACGTCCGGCCGGGGAAGTATGCGATGACAGACAGTGAGCATGCCAAGGAAGTGTCATTGTAGACTGCGACAAAAACAAAATAATTTAAAAACGAAAAGAGGTATGGCAATGAATAAAACAAATGAAATACGTAAAGAATATTTAAGTTCAACATCAATAGTATATACAGGTGCATTTAACGGTGAGGTATACGGTGTCAGTGACAGGTTTATGACCTATGGGATGTATTTAAAAGAAGGTGAGACTTTGGGATTTGAGATAGTAATGAAGTCCGGTGAGCCTTATAAAAACTACATATATTTGGATTCTGACAAGGAGGTCTGCGCAGATGAATTTGACTGGATTTTCGGTAATTATGCAAAGGTAGTTCCCGATAAGTATATTTTGGAAGATAAAACCCCAAAAAATGGTAGAATAAAGTATAGAGCGGTTGCCTGTGAGAGTATGAATATGAATTTTATAGATGAAGATATACTGTATACGAGTCACAAATCCGAATATTTTGAAGCAATGTGTAAAGAGATAAGCGAGGTTGGCGGACATATCAGTTTGATTATGAAAGCCGCTGAAAATAAAGAAGGCAATGTCGGAAGTATAATCTTTGATTTCCCGAAAAGAATATCCAAAAAGCTTAAATCACTTATAAGTATGGTCTTTTATGGCTGTGTTTTGGAAGAGGTTGGTGATGAAGTAAATGACAATAATATCAGTAAAAAAAATTTAAGAGGTTATATCATCATTCTTTTGAAAGTGCTTGGCCTGGAGCAAAAGTTGGACAAGGACTCCATTGACAATCTGGAACTTGGAGTTCGCTCCTACAATGCATTAAAAAAAGCGAATATAACATCTATAAAGAAGCTTCTTGAGATGTCAGATATGGAACTTCTTAATATCAGAAACATTGGCAGAAAGAATGTTTCAGAGATCAGAACGCAGCTTATTGAAAGAATTATATAAGTTCATGTGAAGATGAATTCTTTGAAAACATGGATCTTCTCGAATTTCATCCAATACCTGAAGACATTTTTGATGATATAGTTGATAAGCGTAACTATATGGATGAATTGCAGGCTTTGGTGGGTATAAAGGCCGCAAAGGATCAGGTGAAAAAGATTTTGGCATTTGCAAAGATGAGAAAGGCCATGGAAGAAAAGGGAGAACAATTGGAACCTATAACTTTAAATATGGAGTTTGTAGGGAATCCGGGCACTGCCAAAACCACTGTCGCAAGGATTGTAGCAGGGGTATTAAAAGAAATCGGTATTATAACATCAGGAGAGTTCATAGAAGTAGGAAGGGCGGATCTTGTGGCACAGTATGTGGGTCAAACAGCTCCGATGGTAAAGAGTGTATTTCAAAGGGCCAAGGGAGGTGTGCTCTTTATAGATGAGGCATATTCTCTTTTAGATAAAGGAAGCGGAAGATTCGGTGATGAAGCTCTAAATATGATTGTTCAGGAAATGGAAAATAACAGAAAGGATACTGTCGTAATATTTGCAGGTTATCCTGATGAGATGGAGGAGTTTTTCTTAAGAAATCCGGGGCTTAGATCAAGAGTTCCTTTTAGAGTGAGATTTGACGACTATACTGTGGATGAACTGACAGATATCTGTGAGCTTGAAGCGGGTAAAAGAGGATTTTTGACAGATAAAAATGCAAAGGAGATTATCAAAAAATTATGTGAAAGCTCCACCGGAAATATCGAAAACGGTAACGGAAGATTTTGCAGAAATCTTGTAGAAAAGGCTGTTTTAAACTTTGCACTTAGAAATTACGGGGGTGATGAAGTTGCTGAAAATATTGAATACATATTAAAAAAGGAAGATTTTAATGATATAACCGTTTTTAATAGGAAGAAAACAGCTATAGGTTTTTAAAATTTTGCTTCATAGACCCGTTAAAAGCGGATTTACATAGAAATATATTTTTTTCTTTATAAATTATTTCTAAATATTGATATTGGCTAAATTGATTATTTGTTGTAGAATAGAGGTCAGTGTATTAAATTAAATTTTTAAGAGTAGTTTGGAGGAGAATATGTTTGGGTTTACATCCAATGATATTGGTATAGATCTTGGAACAGCGAGCATCTTGGTATACATCAAGGGCAAGGGTGTTGTACTTAAAGAGCCAAGTGTTGTTGCTATAGATAGAGAGAACGGAAAGATACAGGCAATCGGTGAAGAGGCAAGACTTATGATTGGTAGAACACCGGGTAATATAGTTGCTGTAAGACCGCTTCGTCAAGGTGTTATATCAGATTATACTATTACAGAAAAGATGCTCAAATATTTTATAGATAAATCAGTGGGCAAGAAGACATTCAGAAAACCTAGGATTGCAGTATGTATTCCGTCAGGTGCTACCGAGGTTGAGAAGAAGGCTGTAGAGGATGCTACATATTCTGCAGGTGCAAGAGAAGTAAAGATCATTGAGGAGCCTGTAGCGGCAGCTATCGGTGCCGGAATCGATATTTCAAAGGCAGTCGGAAATATGATAGTTGATATCGGTGGCGGTACTGCAGATATCGCGGTTATCTCACTTGGAGGTACTGTAGTAAGTACTTCAATAAAGATAGCCGGTGATGATTTTGATGAAGCTATCGTAAGATATATGAGAAAGAAGCACAATCTTTTGATCGGTGAGAGAACAGCCGAGGATATAAAGATTACTATCGGTGCCGCATACAGAAGACCTGAAGTACTTACTATGGAAGTAAAGGGCAGAAACCTTGTAACAGGTCTGCCAAAGACTATAGAGGTAAACTCTGACGAGACTTTGGAGGCGCTTCGTGAGCCTGCAATGCAGATCGTTGATTCGGTTCACAATGTTTTGGAGAGAACACCACCTGAACTTGCAGCCGATGTATATGAAAGAGGTATCGTGCTTACAGGCGGAGGTTCACTTCTTTCAGGTCTTGATGCACTTATTGAAGAGAAGACAGGTATCAATACCGTTATAGCAGACAATCCTTTGACAGCTGTTGCAATCGGTACAGGTAAGTTCATCGAAGGTGTAAAGGGAGAATTGAAAAAATAATATGCAGACAGTATCGGGCTATATTGAAAAAATCATTTATAGAAATGAGAATAATGGCTATACTGTGCTCAGCGTGGAAGGCGACGGTGATGATTATGTTTTTGTCGGCACTTTCAACTATATTGCTGAGGGCGAATTTATAAAGGCAAAAGGAAATATGAAGCTGCATCCAAACTATGGAGAGCAGCTTTTTGTCGATGAATACGAAATAATAGAGCCGAGAGAGCTTGACAGTATTGAGAAGTATCTGGCATCTTCCGCAATAAAGGGAGTCGGAGAGGCACTGGCAAAGAGAATTATAAAAAAGTTCAAACTGGACACTCTAAGAGTAATGGAAGAAGAGCCTGAAAGACTTGTGGAAGTGAAGGGAGTGAGTGCCAAGCTTGCCAAGTCTATAAGTGAGCAAATACAGGAAAAGAAGTCGATGCGTGATGCCATGATTTATTTGCAAAAATTCGGTATCAGCATGAAGCTTGCGGCAAAGATATATCTTGAGTACGGCAGCAAAGTCTACAATATAATAGAGACCAATCCGTACAAGTTGGCTGATGATATTGACGGTATCGGCTTTAAGATTGCGGATGATATTGCAAAAAAAGTGGGTATTACTGCAGATTCAAAGTTTCGTGCTGTTGCAGGTATAGAGTATATACTTTCGAATGCCATGCTCTCAGGTCATCTTTATCTGCCTGAGAGTATACTGCAAAATGAATTTTTGGAGCTGTTCGGTGAAAATATATTCGACTTTACTTCACTTCTTATTGAAATGCAGATGGAAAAAAGGATTGTAGTAAAAAAATCCACTGAAAATAATGTGTATCTTACACAGTCCTACTATACCGAGGCTGCCGTTGCAAAGATGCTTGTAGATATCAATATCAAAGAAAAGTATGATTCAAACAAAGTGGAAGAAAAAATACTTGCCATTGAGAAAAAAGAGGGTATCGTTCTTGACGATTTGCAAAGACAGGCGGTAATAGAATCTATAAGCAGCGGTCTTATAATTATTACAGGAGGCCCGGGAACAGGTAAGACAACCACTATAAATACTATTATAAAGTACTTTGAAAGTGAGGGAGAGAGTATATCCTTGGCTGCTCCTACAGGAAGGGCGGCAAAGAGGATGTCCGAGGCGACTTCTTATGAAGCCAAAACCATACACAGATTGCTTGAAATCACTCCAAACAGCAATGAAACCTCTACAAGTATCGGTACACATTTTGAAAGAAATGAGGACAACCCGCTTGAAGCCGATGTTCTTATAATAGATGAGGTCAGTATGGTGGATATTTTCCTTATGAACGCTTTATTAAAAGCCGTTGCTATTGGTACAAGACTTATTTTGGTGGGAGATATAAACCAGCTTCCAAGTGTGGGACCGGGAACCGTACTTAAGGATATCATAGAGTCGGATTGTTTTAATGTTGTAAGACTTAATAAAATCTATAGACAGTCAAATCGAAGTGATATTGTAATAAATGCCCATAAGATAATGACAAATGAGGAGATTGACCTCTCTAAAAAGAGCAATGATTTTATCTTTATCAAGCAGAGCAATCCCGACAATGTGATGGAGTCCGTTATATCACTGGTTCGCGACAAGTTGCCTTCCTATGTAAATGCTTCAAGCAATGAGCTTCAGATAATGACACCTATGAGAAAGGGTCCTTTAGGTGTGGAAGCTCTAAACTCATTTTTACAAAAAAGCTTAAATCCTTCAAGTAAGCAAAAAAAGGAAAAAGAGTACGATGCTACAGTCTTTAGAGAAGGCGATAAGGTAATGCAGATAAAGAACAATTACCAAAAGGAGTGGTTTGTATACAACGATAAAAAGATGCCTGTAGATAAGGGACTTGGTGTATACAACGGTGATATCGGCACTATAAGTGAAATAGATATGCTCTCTGAAAGTTTTTGCATCTGCTTTGATGACGGTAAGGTCTGTGAATATGAATTTTCAGAGTTTAACGAGATAGAGCTTGCCTATGCCATTACAGTACATAAGTCACAGGGAAGTGAGTATCCGGCAGTGATTATCCCTATATATAAGGGTCCTGCCATGCTTATGAACAGAAACCTTATATATACCGCAATTACCAGAGCAAAAAAATGTGTGGTACTTGTCGGCATACCTGAAGTTTTTTATACAATGGTACAAAATACAAAGGAGATGGCAAGATACACCGGACTCAAAGAAAGGATAACAGAGCTTGTAGCGCTCTCGAAAGATGACTGATATTTTAGGTAAAATAATTGATGGGATAATCGAATCCGTATTCCCGAGAAGATGCCCGGTATGTGGAGAGATAGTAAAAGAAAAGGGGCATCTGATATGCAAAAAATGTATTAAAAAGCTTCCTTTTATAAAATCTCCCTACTGTATAAGATGCGGTAAGGAGATAATCTCTGAAGATGATGCTTACTGTGACGACTGTAAATCGGAAAGAGAGTTTACAGCCGGAAGAGCTCTTTGTAATTATACAGATGATTTGGCACATATCATACTTAAGATAAAATACGGCAATAAAAGAGAGTATATTGAAGGTTTTGCAAAGCTTCTGGCTCTCAGATACAAAAAGTTTTTGGATGTTGCAAATATTGATTGTATTATGCCCGTTCCGCTGTATAAGTCAAGGCAAAGACAGAGGGGATTTAATCAGTCTGAAATACTTGCCGGATGTCTGTCAAAGTATCTTGGTATTCCTGTATATACAAAATGTTTATACAGGGTAAAAAAGACTAAAGACCAAAAGGGATTAAGCAGAACCGAGAGACTCCACAATCTTGACAATGCATTTTTAGTAAAGGAATTTCCTAAGAAAGTCAAAAATGTTTTGATTGTGGATGATGTGTACACCACAGGTACTACCATAGAAAAATGTGCAAAAATCTTAAAAGATGCTGGAGCAAATGAAATTTATTTCTTAACCATATGTACAGGAGGCATAAATTAGTAGTAAAATATACATAGGTTAGCAGTTTTAGACATAATAATTTACTTTTTGGAGGACATATTTTATGAAGAAGAGTTTGTATCTGTTACCGCTTATGATTTTAATGCTGTCTGCTTGCACAAATAAACAGGCGGATGTAGGGACATCTGCAAAGGTAGAAGACAGCACTGTAAAGACTTCACAAAACGAAAACAGCAGTACAAAAGAAGCTTCACAAAAGGACAATAACACTGCCAAAGACGGGCAAAGAGTCAATAAGGATTTTGGAAGCTTTGTTGTGGCTGACGGATTTGGTGAAGCTAAGGAGCAGTCAGGAAACGGAAGATATTTTTATGTGGTAAAGGGACATGAACATGATGCAAGACCCGATAATATCTCTATAAATACCGGACATCAAAATTATAATCTTGATGAAAGTGAAAAGTTTGCACAGTCTACCACATGGCAGTTAAATATGCAGATAAAGCAATCAGGTATAGATGCTACCGTTACCGGTTCATCAGGCAAAACCGATGCAGGCGATATAATGTATATTTTTGATATTAAAATAAACGGCAGTAATGAGATAGATCGTCAATACTATATATTAAGAGATAAAAAATATGTGATGGTATTTATGTCAAACTTTGACAATGATGAGTCTGTAAACAAGGCGGCGGAGCTTATGGCAAAGAGTTTTGAATGGAAATAAATTTTCTTCTTGCAAACTTTAAGGGTTTATTTTGACATTGTATAACTATTTCCCCTATGGTATACTTGACACATATTACAAGTAAAGGATAGAGGAATCTATGCAAAATAAAAGAGTAATGTTGAAATTAAGTGGCGAAGCCCTTGCAAAGCCTGAGGGCGGCTACAATGAAGAAAGGTAAGAGATATTGCAAAGCAGTTAAAGCCTTCACTGGCTGAGGGTTGTGATATAGGTATTGTAATAGGCGGAGGTAATTACTGGAGAGGCAGAACTTCCGAGGCTATAGACAGAACAAAGGCCGACCAGATAGGAATGCTTGCAACTATTATGAACTGTATCTATGTATCTGAAATATTCCGCTCTGAAGGGATAGATACCGCTATATACTCGGCATTTGCCTGTGGAGATATGGCTGAGCTTTTCTCAAAGGACAAGGTAAATGAGAGCTTTTCAAAAGGCAAAGTGGTATTTTTCGGAGGCGGTACCGGACATCCGTACTTCTCTACAGATACAGGCATTGTGCTTAGAGCCATTGAGATGGATGTGGATATGATACTTTTGGCAAAGTCTATCGACGGAGTTTATAGTGCAGATCCTAAGCTTGATCCTAACGCCAAAAAGTATGATAAGCTTACTATTCAAGAGGTTATCGACCAGAGACTTGCCGTAGTGGATTTGACGGCGTCTGTTATGTGCCTTGAACATAAGATGCCGCTTGCAGTATTTGATTTGAACGAAGAGAATTCAATAAAGAATGCACTTGAAGGCAAAATAAACGGAACAGTTGTGACAGTGTAAGCTTTGCTTATGCATAGTAAACATAATATTAAGGAGAATTTATGCAAGAGAGTATCAAAAAGTTTGAAGAGAAGATGAATAAGTCTATTGAAGTTTTGCTTGAGGAGTATGCTTCCATAAGAGCGGGCAGAGCAAATCCGCATGTACTTGACAGAATAAAGGTGGAGTATTACGGAACACCTACACCGCTTCAGCAGGTAGGCAATGTTTCGGTTCCTGAGCCGAGAATCATCCAGATTTCACCTTGGGAGAAGTCTCTTTTAAAGGAAATTGAGAAAGCTATAAATATGTCCGACCTCGGTATCAATCCTACAAATGACGGTTCATGTATCAGACTTGTTTTCCCTGAGCTTACAGAGGAGAGAAGAAAAGAGCTTGTAAAGGATGTAAAGAAAAAGGGCGAGGCATGTAAGGTGGCTGTCAGAAATATTAGACGTGACGCTATAGATGCCGTAAAGAAGCTTGAGAAGGCCGGAGATTTTACAGAGGATGATGTAAAGGACGGCGAAATAAAATACAAAAGATCACAGATAAGGCTATTGAAAGAGTAGATAAGGCTATTGAAGACAAATCAAAGGAAATATTAACAGTTTAATTAGCCGACTTTATATAGTAGGGACATAGGTTTCTAGAGTTTAAGAAGGTGGGCTTCCACCTTCTTGTTTTATAGTTTAAAGTGAATGGAGTACAATGGAGAACTTAGTTATACCAAAGAGCATCGCCATAATACTTGACGGTAACGGAAGATGGGCTGAAAGAAGAAATTTGCCGAGGGCAATGGGGCATAAAGCGGGATGTGAGACGCTTGAAAAGACGGTAGAAGACTGTGTACGTCTCGGTGTGGAATGTCTTACAGTATATGCTTTTTCCACCGAGAATTGGAAGAGGTCCGCGCTTGAAGTGGGTGCGCTTATGAAGCTTCTAAGATTCTATATGGTCAAGCTTATTGATGTTGCCAATAAAAATAATGTAAAAGCTGTGATGATAGGCGATGAGAGCAGATTTGAACCTGATATAAGAAAGGGAATAAAAAAGCTTATTGAAGCCACAAAGAACAATACGGGAATGGTTTTTGCCTTTGCTATAAACTACGGCGGCAGAGATGAGATAAAAAGAGCCGTGGAGAATATAGCAAATGATGTGGAATCGGGCAAGATTTCAAGGTCCGATATCAGTGAAGAACTTATATCCTCATATCTTGATACCAAGGATTTGCCTGACCCTGATTTGCTTATCAGAACAAGCGGCGAGCTTAGAGTATCGAACTTTTTGCTTTGGCAGATAGCCTACAGTGAGTTTTATATTACAGATACACTGTGGCCTGATTTTGACAAGGAAGAGCTTTTAAAGGCTATAGAAAGCTATAGCCATAGGCAGAGGAGATTTGGAGGTCGTTAATGTTTTTTAAAAGACTGATAAGCGGAATAGGACTTTTGATAGTTGCTGTTTCGGCTTTATATCGGAAGTATTCCGCTTGTAGTGTTATCTGCGCTTGTTTCAATCATAGGTCTTTTTGAGTTTTACAGGGCTCTTGGCTTGGATAAGAAAAATATTGCATATTTGGGATATATATACTCGCTTGTATACTATTGTTTGGTATATTTTAAGCTGAATCAATATATTTTCTTTTCAATCATTGCATTTTTAATGATTATATTTGCGATATATGTCTTTACATTTCCGAAGTATAAGACTGAAGAGATATCACTTGTATTTATGGGAGTGGTTTATATTCCGGTACTGTTTTCTTATGTATACAATACAAGAACATATGCAGACGGCAAATATCTGGCATGGCTTATACTGATATCCAGCTGGGGCTCAGATACCTGTGCTTATGTAGTGGGATCACTTATAGGAAAACACAAGATAGCTCCCGTACTGAGCCCTAAAAAGTCTGTAGAGGGAAGTATAGGAGGAGTGTTGGGTGCGGCTCTTATAGGAGGCATAGTAGGTTTTATTTTGTCCAATCATTTTGTAAATATAGGATCACCTGCATTTACCTGTGCCGTTTCATGCGGTATCGGTTCCGTTATATCACAGGTGGGAGATGCGCTTGCCTCGGCTATAAAGAGAAATCACAATATAAAAGACTACGGAAATTTGATTCCGGGGCATGGCGGCATACTTGACAGATTTGACAGTATGATTTTTACAGCCCCTGCAGTCTTTTTTGCAATATATTTTTTAGGATAGGATAATGAAAAGAATATCTATTTTGGGATCCACAGGATCCATCGGAACACAAACACTTGATATAGTAAGATTAAATGATGATGTAAAAGTGGAGGCCCTCACCGCACATAAAAATATAGATTTGCTTGAAAAGCAGATAAGAGAGTTTAGACCGAGAGTGGCCGCCATATGGGAAGAATCGGATGCAAAGCTTCTTTGTGAGAGGATAAAGGATACCGATACCAAAGTATACTTCGGTATGGAGGGACTTATAGAAGCGTCGACTGTAAAAGAAGCCGATATTGTGGTAACCGCTGTTGTGGGAATGATAGGAATAGAACCGACAGTTGCCGCAATAAACGCCGGAAAGGATATTGCACTTGCAAACAAGGAGACTTTGGTGTGTGCAGGCCATATTATAATGCCGCTTGCAAAGAAGACAGGTATAAATATATATCCTGTGGACTCCGAACACAGTGCAATCTTTCAGTGCCTTGATAAGCACAATCCTATAAAGAAGATTTTACTTACAGCTTCAGGAGGTCCTTTTAGAGGATACATTAAAGAAGATTTACAAAAAGTAACATTGGAGGATGCACTGAAACACCCGAATTGGAGCATGGGCAAAAAAATCACCATAGACTCGGCTACAATGGTTAATAAGGGGCTTGAGATAATAGAGGCCTCACATCTTTTTGATGTGGATATAGATGATATAGAGGTGGTAATTCAAAAAGAATCCATTATCCACTCTATGGTGGAGTTTAAGGATAACGGTATCATTGCACAACTTGGTACTCCGGATATGAGACTTCCTATTTCATATGCACTGTTTTATCCTGAAAGAAGGTATATATCTGATGACAGGGTTGACTTTGCAAGTCTGGCTACACTGAACTTTTCAAAACCGGATTTGGATGTGTTTGAAGGACTTAAGCTTGCCATGCTTGCAGGCAAGAGAGGCGGAAGCGCTCCTACAGTTTTGAATGCGGCTAACGAGTGGGCTGTTGCAAAGTTTTTGGAAAAGAAAATACGATTTACAGATATACCTTATCTTATAGGTAAGGCATTGGATACTCACGAGTTCACAAAAAATCCATCAATTTCTGATATTCTTTCACTGAAAAAATGGACTGAGGAGTATCTGGAAAGGATAAAGATTTGAATATAGTTATAGCGCTTATTATTTTTGGAGTAATAGTATTGATACATGAGTTTGGACATTTTTTGTTTGCCAAGCTCTCAGGTGTAAAAGTGGTTGAGTTTTCTGTGGGTATGGGTCCCAGACTCTTTTCAATCAAAGGAAAGGAGACAAAGTATTCACTGAAACTTTTGCCTCTTGGCGGTTCATGTCAGATGTACGGAGAGGATGAAGATGAGGACGAGCCCGGAAGTTTCAACTCCGCCCCGCTTATCGGAAGGATTGCAACTGTAGCGGCAGGGCCGATTTTCAACTTTATATTGGCATTTTTTGTTGCCATATTCATAGTAGGAAATGTAGGTGTGGATAAACCTGTTATAAGCGGACTTATGGACGGATTGCCTGCACAAACTTCGGGGCTTCAAAAAGGAGATGTTATAGAAAAGATAAACGGCAGACATGTCGATTTACAGAGATTTGTCCACCTATCTTTTTTTACATCAGGGAAAGGATATCACACTTAGTGTCAGAAGAAACGGAAATGAGGAGAAGAATATTTCAATAACTCCTGTATACAATGAAAAGTATTCTCAGTATATGATAGGTATTGAAAGTTCGGGATATCAAAAACTGAACAGTCCCATTGAGGTATTAAAGTATTCAGTACTTGAGGTGAAGTATACAGTTTCTACAACCGTTGATTCACTTTTGTACCTGCTTCACGGTAAGGCAAATGCAAATGAAATAAGCGGCCCTGTAGGTATTGTTTCAATGATCGGTAACACTGTGAATGAGTCAAAGCCTTACGGTATATTTGTAGTTTTATTATCACTTTCACAGATGGTACTTTTATTAAGTGCCAATCTGGGCGTTATGAATCTTTTGCCGCTGCCTGCACTTGACGGAGGCAGACTTATCTTTTTATTTTTGGAGGGTATCTTCAGAAGACCTTTAAACAGAAAGGTGGAAGGGTATATACATTTGGCAGGTTTTGCATTTTTGATGCTTTTGATGGTTTTTGTAATGTTTAACGATATAAGAAGAATAATATTATGAGAAAGAAAACAAGATTAGTACAAATTGGAGATAAAAAAATAGGAGCGGATAATCCTATACTGATACAGTCAATGTGTAATACAAAGACTGAGGATGTTGGTGCTACCGTAGATCAGATATTAAGGCTTGAAGATGCAGGCTGTGATATTATAAGAGTGGCGGTACCAAACAGCGAGGCTGCGAGTGCAATAGCACAGATAAAAAAGCAGATACATATTCCGCTTGTAGCCGATATTCACTTTGACTACAGATTGGCACTTGAGGCTATCAAGTCGGGCTGTGACAAGATAAGGATAAATCCCGGAAATATCGGAAGCAGTGAAAGAATAAAAGCGGTTGTAGACGCCTGTAAGGAAAGAAATCTTCCGATAAGAGTGGGTGTAAATTCAGGCTCTCTCGAAAAAAATCTTATAGAAAAATACGGCGGTGTGACTGCAATGGGCATTGTGGAGTCCGCACTTGATAAGGTAAAGATAATAGAGGATATGGACTACAACAATCTGGTTATAAGTATCAAATCTTCAGATGTAATGATGTGTGTAAAGGCGCATGAGCTTATATCACAAGAGACGGATTATCCGCTTCATGTGGGTATCACAGAGTCGGGCACCGTAAAAAGAGGTATGATAAAGTCATCTCTCGGACTTGGTATTATTTTATATCAGGGAATAGGTGACACTATCAGAGTTTCATTAACCGGAGACCCTGTGGAAGAAATTTTTGCAGGAAAGCTTATACTTAACAATCTGGGCCTTAGAAAAGGCGGTATTGAAGTTGTATCATGTCCTACTTGCGGCAGAACCAATATTGACCTTATCGGACTTGCCGGAAAGGTGGAAAAGCTTGTCGAAAACTATGATTTGAATATCAAAGTTGCGGTTATGGGCTGCGTTGTGAACGGACCTGGAGAGGCTAAGGAAGCCGATATAGGAATTGCAGGCGGTATAGGCGAGGGATTACTTATAAAAAAGGGTAGAGTGGTAAAGAAATTACCTGAGGATGAGCTTTTGCCTGCTTTAAAAGAAGAACTGGATATGTTGTCAAAAGAGGCATAGAATGGTTAAAAAGTTCAAAGATGTTTTTCAAAGTTTGGAATGTGCACCGCATATGGATGAGCTTTTAAACTTTGTTTCTGTTGAAAAGGTAACTGCAAGCAGTGATATGACTTTGATAAAGGTAAATATCATTGCGGAAAGAATAATTGAGAAAAGAACTATTCTGGAGTTGGAAGCACTTATAAAAGATACGATGTTTCCCAAAAAGAATATTAAAATAAAAATATTTGAAAAATTTAAACTCTCAAGTCAGTATACTCCCCAAAATTTGTTTGATGCATACAAGGACAGTATATTGCTTGAGATAAAAAACTATAAGATATCCGAATATATTATTCTAAACAACGCCACTATCAGCTTTGACGGCGCATATATGGATATGACTGTGGAAAAGAATCCTATAAATGAAAGCGTTATAGATGAGCTTGTAAGAATACTTGAAAAAATCTTCAATGAAAGATGCGGAATACTTTGTACAGTCAGACATAAATTCATTGCCGCTAAAGAAAAGAGTGAAGAGATAGAGTTTGCCACAAGGACTGTAGCCAAAAAAACAGATACAACCGAGTTTGTAGGCGGCGGCAGTACAACATGGGAAAGCACAGATTCCGGTAAAGAGGACTCTAACAAAAGTGATTCGACCGGTAAAAAACAAGGTAATAAGAGCTTTGATAAAAAGAGCTTTAATAAAAAAGGATTTGACAAAAAGAGCTTTACACCTAAGTATCAAAGACAAATAATCCTGATGTCATATTCGGAAGGGACTTTGACGACAACTTTATAAAACTTTCGGATCTGGTAGGTGAGATAGGCGAGGTCGTTGTAAGAGGCAAGATAATAGAGGTGGATTCAAGATATCTTGAAAGAAGTGACTCTACACTTTATATTTTTGCAATTACAGACTTCAGCGATTCTATTTATGTAAAAATGTTTGTCCGCGGTGAGCAGCTTGATGTTATCAAAGAGAACATAGTAAAGGGAAACTATGTAAAGATAAACGGACTTGCACTGGTTGATAAGTTTGACAGTGAGCTGACCATATCATCTGTAAAGGGCATCAAAAAATGTGAGAAGTTTGAAGATAATATTCGTGTAGACAATGAACCCATAAAGAGGGTGGAGCTTCACTGTCACACTAAAATGAGCGATTTTGACGGCGTTTCATCAGCTTCGGATATTATAAATCAGGCAAAGAACTGGGGAATGGACGCTATAGCCATTACAGACCATGGAAATATACAGGCTTTTACGGAAGCAAGTCATGTTAAGAATCCGCCAAAGATTATATACGGTGTTGAAGGTTATCTGGTAGATGACTTAAAGGAGCTTGTAAGTAATCCGGCTGATAAGACATTGGATGACGGCTTTATAGTGTTTGATATTGAGACCACAGGATTTTCAGCAAAAAATGACGCCATAACGGAGATCGGTGCCGTAAAGGTGGTAAACGGTGAGATAGTGGACAGATTTTCCACATTCGTCAATCCGAAAGGCCTATACCTTTCAGGATTGAGGAGCTTACACATATAAGTGACGCAATGGTAGTCAATGCTCCTGTAATAGAGGAGGTTTTACCTAAGTTTTTGGACTTCTGTGAGGACTATATTATTGTGGCTCACAATGCAGGATTTGATACGGGATTTATCAGAGAGAATGCCAAGAGGATAAATGTAGAATATAATCCGTCAATTATAGATACTGTAGCAATGGCAAGATTACTGTTACCCGACCTTAACAAATTCAAGCTTGATACCGTATGTAAGGCTTTGAATATTTCACTTGAAGGGCACCACAGAGCTGTAAATGATGCGGAGGCTACCGCACAGATATGGGTGGAGTTTATAAAAAGGCTTAAAGACAAGGGGTTAAGCAAGCTTTCGGAGGTGGCAAGTCTTGGTGAGACCAATGCGGATATTGTAAAGAAAACCAAATACAATCATGTAATTATCCTCGCAAAAAACGATATAGGCAGAATAAATCTTTATAAGTTGATTTCACTCTCACATATAGATTATTTTAACAAGAGACCGAGAATTCCGAAGTCTATCTTAGCAAAGATGAGAGAAGGACTTATTATAGGCAGTGCCTGTGAACAGGGAGAGGTATATAAAGCAATCCTTGATGATGCTACAGATGATGAGCTTAACAGAATTGTATCATTCTATGACTATCTTGAAATACAGCCTATAGGCAACAATATGTTCCTTTTGGAAGATGAACAAAACGATATTCATTCAAAAGAAGATTTACAGGACATAAACAAAAGAATAGTGGAGCTTGGAAATGTATATGAAAAGCCTGTAGTTGCCACCTGTGATGTGCATTTTTTAAATCCTGAAGATGAGATATACAGAAGAATTATTTTCTACGGTAAGGGCTATAAGGATGCGGATACACAGCCGCCTCTATACCTTCGTACAACTAAAGAGATGCTTGATGAGTTTGAGTATCTCGGCAGTGAAAAAGCCTATGAAGTTGTTGTTACAAATACCAGAATGATTGCGGATATGGTGGAGGTTATATCACCGGTAAGACCTGATAAATGTCCTCCTGTTATTGAAAACTCAGATGAGGACCTTACCAATGCCTGCTACAAAAAGGCACATGAACAGTATGGTGAAAATCTGCCTAAGATAGTTGAGGACAGGCTGAAAAAAGAACTGAACTCAATTATTTCAAACGGTTTTGCAGTTATGTACATTATTGCAAAAAAACTTGTGGAAAAGAGTAATGAAGACGGCTATCTGGTAGGTTCAAGAGGTTCCGTAGGTTCTTCCTTTGCGGCATATACCTCAGGAATTACAGAGGTAAATCCGCTTCCTGCGCATTATTATTGTGACTGCAAGTATGTGGATTTTGATTCTCCTGAAGTTAAGGCCTTTGCAGGAAGAGCAGGCTGTGATATGCCTGATAAAATCTGTCCGAAATGCGGCAAAAAGCTTAAAAAGACGGCTTTGACATACCTTTTGAGACCTTCCTCGGATTTAAAGGAGACAAAGAGCCTGATATCGACCTTAACTTCTCAGGAGAATATCAGCCGAATGCACACGCCTATACGGAGGTAATCTTCGGTAAGGGGCATACTTACAGAGCCGGAACTGTTGGAACACTTGCAAATAAGACAGCCTACGGATATGTAAAGCATTATTTTGACGATAAGAATGAGAGTAAGAGAAAATGTGAGATAAACAGACTCGCTACAGGTTGTGAAGGTGTAAGGAGAACTACAGGTCAGCACCCCGGCGGTATTATAGTATTGCCGCACGGTGAGGAGATATATACCTTTACTCCGGTACAAAGACCTGCAAACGATATGACCACAAATATTATTACGACTCATTTTGATTACCACGCTATTGACCACAACCTTTTAAAGCTTGATATACTCGGACATCAGGATCCTACAATGATAAGAATGCTTCAAGACCTTACAGGAATCGACCCTGTAAAGGACATTCCGCTTGATTCAAAGGAGACAATGAGCCTTTTCCAAAATACCAAGGCACTTGGTATTGAGCCTAGGGATATTCTTGACTGTCCGCTTGGAGCCTTAGGCGTACCTGAATTCGGTACCGACTTTGCTATGCAGATGTTACTTGATACCAAGCCTGAAGGACTGTCAGACCTTGTAAGAATTGCCGGACTTGCACATGGTACCGATGTTTGGCTGGGTAACGCGCAGACTCTTATATTGGAGGGTAAGGCAACCATCAGAACAGCTATCTGTACCAGAGATGATATTATGATTTATCTTATTGAAAAGGGGCTTGATGAGGGAGAGTCCTTTAAGATAATGGAGAGTGTCAGAAAGGGTAAGGGACTGACAGATGAGTGGGTGGAACATATGGAAGCACATGGCGTACCTGACTGGTATATCTGGTCATGTAAGAAGATTAAGTATATGTTCCCTAAGGCTCACGCCGCCGCCTATGTTATGATGGCATGGCGAATAGCATATTGTAAGATTTTTTATCCTTTGGCATATTATACGGCGTATTATACTATCAGAGCTACAGGCTTTAACTACTCGCTTATGTGTATGGGTAAGGAAAGCTTGAATACAATATAGCGGAATATAAGAAAAAGACAGATCCTACGGCTAAGGATGCCGATACTTTGCGTGATATGAGAATAGTGCAGGAGATGTATGCAAGAGGTTTTGAGTTTGAAAAGATTGACCTTTTCAAGGTTCATCCTACCAAGTTTCAAATAATGGATAACGGCAAGATAATGCCTTCACTTTCATGTATTGACGGACTCGGTGAGACTGCGGCCACCTCAATAGTAAACGCAACCGCGGCCGGACCGTTCATATCAAAGGACGATTTCATGTCCAGAGCCAAGGTCGGAAAGAGCACATGCGAGCTCTTGGACAGTTTAAACTTACTGGGAGATTTGCCTGAGAGCAATCAGATATCGTTTTTTGATTTGATGGGATAAAATATAATTATTATATTAAAGCGACTGAAGGTGGTTTCGGTCGCTTTTTATAAGTTTATTTATAGCTTGTTATTATAAATATTAATGAAATATAAACTTTGTCATATTTTTTTATAACAAATCTTCTTTACTTTATGACAAGGAATTGCTATAATATTTATATCTAATAGGAGGAGTAACTTATGATGGATTTGATTGATATTGGAAAAAGAATAAAAGGTCTTAGGAAAGATGCCAATCTTACACAAAGTAAAGTTGCAGAGTTTTTTTATCATTAGATCAAAGTATGATTGCAAAAAAATAGAAAGAGGAGAAAGAAGTATAAGTTCAGATGTTATTGAAAAACTTTCTTATCTTTTTTGTTGTACAAAAAATTATATTTTGACAGGTGAAGATTCAGAACAAAAATGTATGATTTCCTTCAGATCCGGTGACATCACAGAGAGCGACTTGGAATCGTTGACAATAATTAATAAGATAGTTTTAAATCAATTTGAGATGGATAAAATTGCGAGGCTATAGATGATTAATAAAATGGAAATAAGTAGTAAAGCTGCACTTCTTAGAAAGAAATTGGGAGAAGATGAATCATCGCCTATTGACATATTTCAAATGGTGCAGACAATAGATAAACTCACACTTGTTTTTTACCCTCTAAATAATAATATAAGCGGAATTTGCTACAAAGGAAAAAGTTCAAATGTAATTGTAATTAATTCGGACATGTCTATAGGAAGGCAAAGATTTTCTCTTGCACATGAGCTTTATCATTTATATTTTGATGAAAGCGGTATTAGTTCGGCAAGTTTAACAACTATAGGTAAGGGAGATGAAAACGAAAAAAAAGCCGATCAATTCGCATCATATTTTTTAATACCTCAATCATCTTTGTACGGACTGATTGAATCTATTAAAGGAAAAAATAAAAATGATAGGCTTAATATAGAAGATGTTATTAAAATTGAGCAGTATTACGGGGTTAGTCATAAAGCAATATTATATAGACTGATGGAGGAAGGAGAAATTGATTCGGAAGATATAAAAACGATGGAAACAGGAGTAATTGCACTCGCTGCCAGATTAGGATATGATACGGCAATTTACTATCCTTCAGCAAAAAACAAAAAGAAAATAGTGTTGGGACATTATATAGCTTTGGCAGAAAAGCTTTTAAATGATGAATATATTTCGTATGGTAAATATGAAGAAATACTGTTGGACGGTTTTAGAGATGATATAGTCTATGGAATTGGAGAGGAGGACGGAGTTATTCTTGATTGATTCTATATTTTTTGATACGGATTGTATAAGTGCTTTTTTATGGGTTAAAAATGAAAGTTTACTTGAGACAATGTATTCAGGAAAAATTGTTATTCCTAAGGAGGTTTATGATGAACTTAATAAGCCTTCAATTCTACATTTAAAACATAGAATCGATCAACTTATTTCAAGAGGTTCTGCTAAAATAATGACAATAGACATTATGACAGAGGAATACGATTTATATAGGAATCTCACGACAATATCTGAATATAATCACAAAGTAATAGGTAAAGGTGAGGCAGCATCTATTTCATTGGCCAAAAAGTATAATGGAATATTGGGTAGTAATAACCTAAGAGATATTAAATATTATGTTGATAAATTTTCTAAAAGCATATTACAACCGGCGATATACTTGTTAAGGCATATGAAGACAATTTAATCACAGAAGATCAAGGTAATATCATATGGTCAGAAATGTTGTCCAAGAGAAGGAGAATAGGAGCGAATTCATTTACTGAATTTTTTTAAATATAAAAAAATTATGATAATAATTAAAGGGGGAATATATGGCACAAAGACCCATATTTATTGCAAAGGATAAGTATCCTTTTTATACGGAAAGATTAATTGAATTTGAGTATTTTGCAGGATTTTCTGAAATTCAAAAGAAAAAATCAATTAACTCACTTCACAATTCATATAAAGAACAAGGTGGAGGTAATGTTTTAGAGATTTCAACAAAGGGAGATAATAATCTTGGAATAAACCTAAGCGCCTTTAACCTGTTGACCTGTATAAACGGGAGTAAATATAAACTTGAATGTGTCTTTCAAGGAAGCAAAGTGTTTGAACATGGCGGACCGTATACAGATTTATATGATGTAAAACCGTGGGAGGCAAAGAAAGATAGCCGCCTGCGAGAAAGTGGAAAAGTGATAGGCTTCAATTTGTTCGGAAAAGAATTTAAAAGTGAACCTAAGGATTTTTTCTACAATTGGATTTATATAAATGCCTTAGCCAAAAATAAGGAATATTTGGAAGAACTTGATATGTATGAGGCATTTACAGATATTGAGTTCAATCCGAAAAAATCCATCAACTGCCAGGCCAGATCTGTTGCAATTGCAGTCGGATTAAAAAAAGCAGGTATATTGGATAAATGCATTTCGGATGAAAAAGTTTTCTTAAGTGAGGTGTATAGGGTAGAGAGTTAAGGGATAGTAGTACTGTTAAAATATTATAAATTTGTATGAGGAAGTAGCTTATGAGAGGACTGCGAACAAATGAAGGGGCTAAATTTGAAAAATACTTTGCTATTATAGAAGAGGAGGCGAAAAGACTTGGAGGAGTTTTCTTTTCTGAAACAGGTGAAGGAAGAGATTTAGACCTTGAAGATATTGAAGTATGTGATTTAGCAGGATGGCTTGTTCCATTTGATCAGGCAGATGAGTTTGAAGCTCTGTATTTGGGCAGAAAAGATAAAGAAATATGGGACAGTGACAGATGGGATGATATGTATATTTTTGTAGACTATATACTTGATGGAGATAATGTAAGTGTAAAGTTCGATAAATATGAATATGACACCCAAATATTTGAAGAGTATGAGGCGGAAAAAGAAGCAGGTACTTTGTTAACACGTCCTATAGAGGAACTTTGGAAAGAACTTAACATAAATGATCCTGATTAATAATAGGTTTTAATTTTCTCATGCTGTCAAGTAAAAAAACACTTTTTATCCTAGGGCATATAAAATAAAGAAAATTTGACATAAAGAATACTTTATTTACAAGGCTTTGAAGGTGTTTGGTATATGACTAAGTGTTGAAGACCCGTTTCTGCTGGATGTTCTCCGATTATGATGTTGTTTATCAACAAGTATTACGAGCAAAAATATTAGACCTATATTGAAAATTTGAAAAAGGCTCGAAGAATATACATTTTGCTATTGAAAATAAAAAGTAAAAGTGAGATAATAGCTTAGGCATTTATTTTGATTAGAGATATAAACGATTTTGTGATTGCAATCATATGCGAGCCGCGACTTTTGAGGAACGATATGGATTATCAAGTAGTACGAAAAAAACCTCTATACGAGAGGTGCAGGAATCTTGTCAATCATTCCCATTCTTTGTGTCCTGCTAGCAGTGAGTGAATTTACAATGCAAACTAGGAGCCATCTTGTGTTTATCGTGTGGTTAGCCCTTGATATCTATTTAATTAATAAATGGTATTTAAGCACTTTGGCGAAATTGTTACATGTGGATTTAAATTTGGCATCGATGAATGAAGAGGATAAAAGGGTATTCCGACGATTAGACGCGACAACGTCGGAAGTTTCCTTGGCGTGCATGACAAGAGAATTCGAGACAGCAATTCAAAATGCCAAAGAAATATTGAGTAAGGATGGGCTTAGGTTGCAATTAAAGGTTATACAAATCGTGCCCGCGAGCTACTTAGCCAGGTTGCTAGTGAAGATGAGAGATTGTATGTCGTGAGGATGGAGAAAGGAGTTTTGGATATCGTGGAGAAACAAATGAATCATGATGGTAAAGTTTTTGCATTTATATTTGATAGTGGATCAATAGAAAATAGTTCCTATGGACAAGTTATATTTAAAAAAATATGATATGTGGAAAAAGAATTAATTAATAATCCTTATAAAATGATTGTTTCTTTAGGTGACATAGGTCTTCTAGATGAATATTGTCTTCCAAATAGTATGTTTGGTTTAGATATTGAACCATATGTGCATAAAGATAAGTATTGTACAATTGATTTTAAAAACAATAAGACAAAAATCATTTTTAAAGATTATCCATTTGTTTGGGTTGTAGAGGACATTATTCCAGACATTGCTGAGTTAATAGATGATAGATTAAAGAAAGATTTCCCTGCATATATTGGTATGTTCAACATTAATCTAAATAGCAATGGTGAAAAAAACAGTTTTGGAAAAAAAGTTGATAAGAAGTTTTATAATAAAATGAAAATGAAATTATTACTTTTATAGATGAAGAGGGGAATGGAAATTTTTTTATAATGAAAGTGATTTAAATAATTATGGATTTGTACAACGAACGTATAAAGTGAATTTTTTTAGTACTCTAGATGAGGACCCCTTTAGACAATCTAGTCTGGTTAAGACCGAAAAAGACTTAGAAATTGTTCTCAAAAAAATGCGAAAGAGATAAATAGAGATTTGACACCCTTAAATTTTTTTCTCTTAGAGAAGAATTTCAAATAGCAGGTACTTTTAATTTGGAAATCAATTCATTCGTTAGATAAAAATAAGTTTTGAAGACGATAAATTTCAGCCATATACGTTAGCTGAGTATCCGTTCATGACTCTTTATTTTGCATCCCAAGGGATTGAAAGAATTCAAAAAAATTATTAATTGAATTAATTTGTAAAAAAATAAATATATACAAGATAGCGATAATAGCAAAGTGTATGAACTATTAATGAGTCATTCTCATAAAGGTTTAAATGATTGGATTGAATCCAATTCGAATATAAAAATTAAAAAAAGTCGTGGAAGAAACTACTTACTATTCTTTTCAGATTTCTATAATACTATAAGGTATGCAAGATACAAAGATGATACTTATTTGAAATCAAAAAAACTCCAGAATTAGATTTGTTACGAAAGTTAATAGATACAGAAAAGATTTCAAATGAAGCTGTAAAAAAACTAAGTTTGGTAAATATTTATGGGAAATAACTAATCAGTATAATGAAGAATGTAGTAGAATATGTCATGAATTAAATATATATACTTATGAGTTAGATAATCAATCGTCAGCAAACTTTGTATATACACAAATGAAACCGCAGAATTTATATACTAGATATAAAAATTATTCATCAATATAAGAAAGAAGTTATATATTGGATAATGAAAAAAATGGAATAGAATATCCAAAATATAAATATTGCAATTTAGACACAGTAGAATTTGATCCAGAAATGATTGATGAATATCTTAAAGAGATAATCTATTACCCAGAGGATGTATATACTTATTTTGATTCTGCAGATGAATTATATGACGAATTATGCTCTGAAAGAAAAAGATGATTGGAAAAAAATAGAAATAAATTAATGAACTTTTTATTTAACCCAGATTATTCGTGGTAACTCCATGAAAGTGGCTTAAAACCACATAATTACTATATTTTAACAAAATATTGCTTTCACATAGTAAGTGAATAAAAAAGGGTATCCATTTGTGGTAAAATTAAAGTGACAAAACTCAAAAAAATCACACAAAGGAGCCCTTTATGAGTATTGTAAACACCTTGTCACTTGAAAGCAATAGAAAAATCAAAATTAATTTCGATGGAGGCGATTTATCCTCCGATGCAGGCTTACTTCTTATAAAAGAATTCGTAAGTAAACTTAGCATTGATAAACTTTTCAGTCAATCCTTTAAGACCAATGATTCTGCATTATTACGTTATAACACTGATAAAGAAAACCCTCTTCAGATGATATATATGATCATTGCAGGCTATTTTGAAGATGATTATTCAGATGAACTTACAAATGATCCTGTGTTTAAAGCAGTTATGAATAAAGATACTTTAGCATCACAACCGACCATTTTAAGATTTCATAATCGAATGGATGAGGATTCGCTGAATCAGTTCCTTTAAATAAATCAAATTCTTCGAAAGAAAGTTTATAGCATTCAGATGCCTGAAGTTATCATTCTAGATTTGGACTCAACACTTCTTAATGCCTATGGCAAACAGGAAGGATATAAAGTGGGCTGAAAAATCAACCCACCCCAACGCTTGATAAAGAACCCAATTTTACCACAAATGGATGCTCTTTTTTCATTCACTTGATAAGTGAATGGTAATGTCTAGTAATAATATGGCTTTTAGCCACTTTAATGGTATTAGCATGAATAATCTAGGATAAATGATTCGGATCAATAATAGGTTTTAATTTTTCAAGCTGTCAAGTAAAAACACAGTTTTCAAGCTGTCAAGTAAAAACACTTGACAGCTTCTTTTTATGCTGTTATACTCTCACAGTATGGAAAATAACGATATTGAAAAATATATCAATCAAGGTACTTTATACGACTTTTACGGCAAGCTTTGACAGTGCATCAGCAAAGGATTTATGAGGATGTGGTGTTTAATGACTTATCACTGAGCGAGATTGCCGAGAATGAAGGAATAAGCAGACAGGGAGTCAGCGATCTTATAAAGAGATGCAATAAGGCTTTGGTGTCTTATGAAGAAAAACTTGGATTGATAAGAAAGTTTGATGAAACAAAATCTTATGTAAAAGAGATACAAAAGATTGTTAAGATATATCAGGACACAAAGGATGAGGGACTTGTTGCAAAGATTGATGAGCTTTCGTCCAAGATACTGGATGTATAGGAGGTTTTAAATGGCTTTTGAAAGCTTATCCGAAAAACTTCAAAATGTTTTTAAGAATCTTCGCGGCAAGGGCAGACTGAGTGAGGACGATGTACGAATCGGACTTAAGGAAGTAAGACTTGCGCTGCTTGAGGCTGATGTAAGCTTTAAGGTAGTGAAGGATTTTATAAAGAGTATTCAAGAAAAGGCAACAGGTTCAGATGTACTCAATTCACTGACACCGGCTCAGCAGGTTATCAAGATTGTTAACGATGAGATGGTTTCACTGATGGGAAGTGAGACTACAGAACTTAAGATAAAACCTTCAGGTGAGATAACCGTTATCATGATGGCAGGTCTTCAAGGTGCAGGTAAAACGACCACTACCGCAAAGCTTGCCGCAAAATTAAAGAAAAAGGGCAACTCTCCGCTGCTTGTAGGTTGTGATATCTACAGACCTGCAGCTATAGAGCAGTTGAAAAGAAACGGTGAGAAGGTGGATGTACCTGTCTTTGAGATGGGAACGAACCATAAGCCTGTAGAGATTGCAAAAAAGGCTATAGAGTATGCTAAAGAGAATCGCCACAATATTGTATTCCTTGATACCGCAGGACGTCTGCATATAGATGAAGATATGATGGACGAGCTTATTGAAATCAAGGACAATGTAAATGTTGACGACATCATCCTGGTGGTGGATGCAATGACAGGTCAGGATGCCGTAAATGTAGCCGAGACTTTCAATGCCAAGCTTGATATCACCGGAGTAATACTTACAAAGCTTGACGGTGATACCAGAGGCGGTGCGGCTCTTTCAGTACGCGCAGTTACAGGTAAGCCGATACTCTATGTAGGTATGGGCGAGAAGCTCTCTGATTTGGAGCAGTTTTACCCTGACAGAATGGCAAGCAGAATCCTTGGAATGGGTGATATCCTTTCGCTTATTGAAAAGGCTGAGATGGATATGGACTCTGAGAAGGCAAAGAAGCTTTCGCAAAAGATTGCCAAGGCTGAGTTTGATTTTAACGACTTTTTAGACCAGCTTGAACAGCTTGAAAAGATGGGCGGAATGGCAAGTATACTCAGTATGCTACCGGGAATCGGAGGAAAGGCTTCACTGCCGCAGGTGGATGACGGCCAGATGGTAAAGATAAAGGCCATAATACAGAGTATGTCTGAAAAAGAAAGACTTGATCCAAGTCTTTTAAACCCTTCCAGAAAAAACAGGATTGCAAAGGGTTCAGGAGTAAATATCGGTGAAGTCAATCGTCTGGTTAAGCAGTTTGAACAGATGAAAAAGATGATGAAGCAATTCCCGGGAATGATGAAGAATAACAAAAAGCGAGGAGCCCTTGGAGGTCTTTTCGGCGGGAAATTAGGTTTTTAAGGATTCTATTCTAAATATTAGAATTGATCATATATAGATTTTTATAGCTATTAGGAGGATAATAAAATGGCAGTTAAGATGAGATTAAAGAGAATGGGACAGAAGAAGGCACCTTTCTACAGAGTAGTAGTTGCTGACGCTCGTTCACCAAGAGACGGTAGATTTATCGCTGAGGTAGGTACATACGATCCTACAGTTGATCCAAGCGTAATCAAATTTGACGAGGAGAGCACAAAGAAGTGGCTTTCAAACGGTGCACAGCCTACAGACAGAGTTGCTAAGCTTTAAAGAGTGCCGGTTTATTATAATAAGGACTGAATATGAAAGAAGTCATTGAAGTTATAGCAAAAGCTTTGGTTGACGACCCGGCTTCAGTAAAAGTTGAAGAGACAATTGACGGTGATACTACTGTTTGTACACTGTCTGTAGCCGAGGCTGATATGGGCAAGGTTATAGGTAAGTCAGGAAAGATAGCCAAGGCTATACGTTCCATAATAAAATCAGCATCTATAAGGGCTGAAAAGAAAGTAGTATTAGAGATAAAATAACAAGCAAGCTGCTACATATGTAGTGGCTTTATTGTTATCTAAAGGCTTATTAAATAATTTTGAGAGTGAATAAAATGACAGATAGATTTAGAGTTGGAGTCATTACAAGTTCTCACGGAATAAAGGGTGAGGCGAAGGTTTATCCTACATCCGATGACTCAAACAGATTAAAAAAGATAAAAAAGGTATATGCAAATATCAAGGGAGTTGAGACTGTACTTGATATTGAAAGTGTCAGATTTCAAAAGAATATGGCACTTGTAAAATTCAAGCAGTTTGACAATCCTGAAGCAATACAGGCTTTAAGAAATGTAGACCTTTTTGTTGACAGAGAGAATGCCACACCGCTAAAAAAGAATGAAAACTATATTGCGGATCTTATAGGGCTTGATGTAATAGATGAAAACAACACTCGGATAGGAAAGGTTACAGATGTTTTCCCTACAGGTGCAAACCATGTAATGGAAGTGGATACCGGAGAAAAGAAAGTGCTTTTCCCATATATCAGTCAATGTATACTGGATGTAAACCTTGACGGGGGAAAAATTAAAGTCCACGTTTTAGACGGACTTTTGGATTTATAATATGAAGTTTTTTTGTTTAACATTATTTCCTGAAATGATAGAAATGTGTATGAACACAAGTATAGTCGGTAGAGCCATAAAAAACGATTTATTATCAATGGAAGCCATAAATATTCGTGATTATACACTTGATAAACATAGAAGAGTGGATGATTATCCTTACGGCGGCGGTGCAGGTATGGTAATGCAGGCTGAACCTATACATAAAGCCTATGAAAGTATTTGTGACAGGCTTGGTAAGAGGGCAAAGCTTATATATCTTTCACCGCAGGGCAAGGTGTTTGATCAAAATGATGCCAAAGAGCTTGCAAAGCTTGATGAAATAGTATTTCTATGCGGACATTATGAGGGTGTTGACGAGAGAGCACTTGAACTTACAAACGCGCAGTGTTATTCAATAGGTGATTATGTGCTTACAGGAGGTGAGCTTCCTGCACTTGTGATGATGGACGCCATTGCAAGGATGGTGGACGGCGTGCTTACCAATAATGAAAGTGCGGATTTTGAGTCGTTTGAAGACAATTTGCTTGAGTACCCGCAGTATACAAGACCTGTAGAATATGAAGGGCTTAGGGTGCCTGATATGCTTCTTTCAGGTCACCACAAGAATATAGAAGAGTGGCGCAGAAAAGAGTCTATAAAGAGGACTTATCTTAACAGACCGGATTTGTTAGAAAATGCCGATCTTTCAAAAAAAGATTTAGAGTATCTGGATGAGTTAAAAAAGGAAGGCGGTGAATGTAATGATTAGAGAAGAGATAAATGAGATAAAAAAGCAGTTTAATAAGGATACAAATGTTATTACAAAGTATGCCGGATGCTATGTTGATGCTGAAAAAAATATAAAATTTATGACAAAGGATGCTTTTTACTCACTGCCTGAGGAAGACGCCTTCAAATATGAGGAGATTTTCAGAAAGACTCTGTCAGGTGCTGTCGGAAAATCTTTGCTGACTTTGGATTTTTCCATTGATGAGGAAGGTGAAGATACTCCGCATGCATTTCTTATGAAACTTAGAGAGAGCAGACTTGACGATGAGTTGATTTTGGATGAATTTTTCAGAAAAGTTATTGACGCCTATGAGTATGCCGAAAACTACTATATTATACTTGTAGATATGATGTATGACATACCGGGAAAGTCAAGTGATAAGCTTTCAATGGAAGATGCTTCAAATGAAGTTTATCACGGTCTGCTTTGCAGTATCTGCCCTGTCACATTGTCAAAGCCGGCACTCAGCTACTTTGCAAATGAGGGCGTAATTGCAAACAGAATCAGAGATTGGATTGTAGGTATGCCTATGCACGGATTTTTATTTCCGGCTTTTACGGAAAGAACTACGGATATACATGCGACACTTTACTTCAGCAAGAAAAACGATGCTCTGAATGAGAGTTTTATAAATGAGATTATAGGTGTAAATCCTCCGATGTCGTCAGTAATGCAAAAAGAGACCTTTGAAGCAGTATTATATGATGTCTTAAGAGATGAACTTACAATGCCTGTGATGTCCGCTCTCAGTTCAAATATGCTTGATCTTATTGCCGAAAATTCACAAAATCCCGAACCGCTTGTACTTACCAAAAACGATATGGTAAAACTCATATCAAAAAGCGGTGTCTCCGATGAGGCTGTAGAATCATATGAGAAAAGCGCGGATGCCGATATTGAAGTACTTGCCGACAATGTGGTTGATACAAGGAAGTTTGAGGTAAAGACTCCGGGCATCACCGTAAAGACGGATACGGATTCTATCGAGAAGCTTGAAACAAGAGTGATAGACGGCAGAAAGTATTTGCTTGTACCTATTGAGGATGATGTGGAAGTAAACGGAATGCCTGTGAAAGCATAAATTCACAAAAATCAAGCTGTGAAAAAAACGTTTTTTTCATATTGACTTTTTTTACAAAAAGTTTTAAGATTAAAGAAATAAAAATAATAATTCTTCGGGGCGGGGTGAAATTCCCTACCGGCAGTATAGTCTGCGACCTGCATAGCAGTTGATTTGGTGAGATTCCAAAACCGACAGTATAGTCTGGATGAGAGAAGAGTGTTTTCAAGATTCGTTTAGTCGCCCCCTATTCTTAGGGGGTTTTTATTTTGGAAAAACACACTCCGAAGCATATGCTATGGAGGTAGTTTATGTTAACAGCAGTAGTTGATAATTTGGTTTTTGTGGCTGAATTTCTAGGAATTGTATTTGCCACATTTGTAGTCGCATTTGTCTTTGAAAAGATAGCAAATAAAAAAATCCGGGTATGGCGGGCGGTTATTACCACTCAAAAGATTGCCATGATAGGTCTTTTTCGGTGCAATAAGTACAATACTTATGATGTTTGAGATTCCGCTTCCTTTTTGCACCTGCATTTTATAAGCTAGACTTTTCAGAGTTGCCTATAATGATAGTTACCTTTGCTTTCGGTCCTGTGGCAGGCGTACTTACAGAGTTTATAAAGATTTTACTTAAGGTGATGTTTAAGTCCACATCTACAGCCTTTGTAGGTGAGCTTGCAAACTTCTGTGTAGGTGCTTCACTTATACTTCCTGCAAGTATTATCTATATCTTTAATAAGACCCGAAAAGGCGCTTTGATAGGCAGTATCACAGGTACAATTATAATGACCGTATTCGGTTCGGTGTTTAATGCAGTTTACCTTTTACCTAAGTTTGCACAGCTTTTCGGAATGGATTTAAATGCTATTATAGGTATGGGAAGTGCGATAAATCCTTCAGTAAGCAATATTCAAACATTTGCGCTTATGATTGTGGCACCTGTGAATTTATTGAAAGGTACTTTGATATCAACACTTACTATAGTTTTATACAAGAAGTTTTCACCTGTTTTAAAGCAAGGCAAAGCTTTCAGAGAAGTGAATATGGCAAAATAATATTTTATGGCTTTTAGGGGGTTATATGTTTAAGAACAGTAAATCATCACAGGCTTTCGGCAAGGCTTTACACACGTTCGGTATGGTTTTACTTATAATAATAGCATTACCGATTTATGTTTTACTTGAGCTTTGTAAGATGCAAAAAAGAAGATAATATCTTAAATAATTAAGACCGGCATATTTGTGCCGGTTTTTTATTTTGGTCTTATTGCTTTTTTTACATTATATTCGTATAATAAAGGCTTAGACAAATATACAACAAATTGCAATATTTAGCCTAAGAGTAAGGAGTTTGATGAAAGAGGACAATTTTAATTTTCTGAATGAAGATATAGAGACTCAGATTGATAAGCCTGCTGATTTTACATCACCGGAAAGCTTACACAAAAAGCTTATTGAAATCATATTGCATTATCATCCGTCAGATGACATCTCTATGATAACTAAAGCTTATGAACTTGCAAAAAAAGCACATAACGATCAAAAGAGAAAGTCAGGTGAACCGTATATAATTCACCCTATTTGTGTTGCGATAATCCTTGCCGAACTTGAGCTTGACAAAGAGACTATAGCTGCAGGACTTTTGCACGATGTAATAGAGGATACCGTCATAACATATGATGAACTTGCAGATATGTTCGGTGTAGATGTTGCCAATTTGGTAGACGGTGTTACAAAGCTGACACAGCTCTCGCTGAAGAATGACAAGATTGAGATGCAGGCTGAAAATCTTAGAAAGATGTTCCTTGCTATGGCAAAGGATATCAGAGTCATACTTATAAAGCTGGCGGACAGACTCCACAATATGCGTACGCTTCAGTATATGAAGCCTGAAAAGCAAAAAGAAAAGGCAAGGGAGACTATGGATATATATTCTCCTATTGCACAAAGGCTGGGTATTTCAAAGATAAAGGTGGAGCTTGACGACCTTTCATTAAAATATTTGCATCCTGATGTATATTATGATTTATCGGAAAAGCTGGCGTTTAGAAAAGAACAAAGGCAGCAATTTGTAGATGATATAATAAAGAAGTTTTCACAACATTTATCTGCAACAGGAATGAAATTTACAATCAACGGCAGAGTAAAGCACCTCTTTTCAATATATAAAAAGATGGTAAATCAAATAAGACGCTTGATCAGATTTATGATGTATTTGCCATCAGAATTATAGTAGAGAGCGTTACGGACTGCTACCTTGCACTGGGTACGGCGCATGAGATATATAAGCCAATCCCCGGCAGGTTTAAAGACTATATTGCCATGCCTAAGCCGAATATGTATCAGTCACTTCATACGACTTTGATATCGGATACAGGTCAACCTTTTGAGGTACAGATAAGAACTGTAGAGATGCATAAGACTGCCGAGTTCGGTATTGCGGCACACTGGAAGTATAAAGAGAGCGGAAGCGGCTCTGTAGCAAAGGGAGCTGAAGATGCCAAGATGAATTGGCTCAGACAAATCCTTGAATGGCAAAGAGATATGTCTGATAATGCCGAATTTTTAAAGGTAATAAAGAGCGACCTTGATCTTTTCTCAGACAATGTATACTGCTTTACTCCGGACGGAGATGTAAAAAATCTTCCCGCAGGTTCAAACCCTATAGATTTTGCATATTCCATACATTCAGCTGTAGGAAACAAGATGGTGGGTGCCAGAGTAAACGGCAGACTTGTAAATATCGACTACGAGCTTAAAAGCGGCGACAGAGTAGAGATAATCACTTCACAAAACTCAAAAGGGCCAAGCAGAGACTGGCTAAATATCGTAAAGTCGAATCAGGCCAGATCAAAGATACAGCAGTGGTTTAAAAATGAATTAAAAGAGGACAATATCCTTCGCGGAAAGGATATGCTTGAAAGATACTGTAAGGCAAAGGGTATCAACTGGTCTGAGATAAACAAACCTCAATTCCAGGAAAAGGTAATGAAGCGATATGCTATCAAAGACTGGGATTCCATTTTGGCTTCTTTGGGACATGGAGGACTTAAAGAAGGTCAAATCATCAACAAGATGGTGGAAGAGCGAAACAGAATTGCAAAGAAGGAATTCAACGACAGTGCAATACTTGAGAGCATAGGTGACGGCAGTGACAAGGAAGTTATTGTAAAGAACTCCAAGTCCGGTATTACCGTAAAAGGTATTGACGACCTTGCGGTAAGATTTTCAAAATGCTGTAATCCTGTACCCGGAGATGAAATAGTAGGATTTATCACAAGAGGCAGAGGTATATCCATCCACAGAACGGATTGTATAAATATTATGAATCTGCCTTCAGATGACAGAATCAGAATTATACCTGCTGAATGGCAGGAGTTTGAGGATTCAAAGCTTGCCGAAAAGTATCAGACCGAACTTCAAATTTTTGCACACAATCGTACAGGTCTCTTTATGGATATAACCAAAATTTATAGCGAAAATGATATTTCCATTACATCTATCAATGTTCGTACAAATAAAAACGATATTTCAACTATAAATCTTGTTTTTGATATAAAGGGAAGAGAGGAACTCAACTCACTTATAGGAAAGCTTCGACAGGTGAGCGGAGTAATAGATATTGAAAGGACTGCAGGTTAATGAATAAAATCGGAGTATATGTACTGACACTCGGTCCGGTACAGACCAATGTATATATAGCATATAATAAGGAAAGTCTGGAATGTTTTATAGTGGATCCTTCCGCACAGGCAGGGGATATTATAGCTACAATAAAAGAACATAAGTTAAAACCGGTTGCGATTTTGCTGACACATGGTCACTTTGACCACATAATGGCGGTAAATGAATTGGTAAAAGAATATAATATTAAGGTTTATATTTCAAAGTTTGACGATGAGATGCTTTATGACAGCCGCAAATCAGGAGGAAGCTCCTTTATCGGAAGCGGATATGTTACAAAGGCGGATGTACTTTTAAATGACGGTGATGTATTGCATCTGCTTGATAAGGATATAGTATTTATTGCAACTCCGGGACATACAAAGGGATCGGGTTGTTACTATATTGCAGATGAAAAGCTGTTATTTTCAGGCGATACAGTCTTTAGAGAAGACTGCGGAAGAACGGATCTTTACGGCGGTGACAATCCGTCCATTATAAAGTCGATATATGAAAAGGTGCTGACTTTGCCTGATGATGTAAATATACTTCCGGGGCATATGGATATGACTACCGTTGCACATGAAAAAAAGTACAATCCCGTAGCAATATATGTAAAAAAACATGGTATTGACAGATGATTTCACTGCTTTTAGAGGATATGACCTTTGAACAGGATATAAGAGAGCTTTTAATGGCTTTTTATCCCGGTGAAAAGTATATTTATACAGATGATACGGCATTGTTAAGGCTTCACTTACAAAATAAAGAGAATGAGTATCATATAAGTATAACTACGGAAAGTGAAGCCATAGAGTTTTGTTCAAAGATAAAAGATACCAAATTCGATACAAAAAATGAGTTGAAAAGAAATATTTATATCAATCTTTTAAAACTTGGAAACAAAGAGTTGCCTTGGGGTACACTTACAGGTATAAGACCTACCAAGATAGTGATGGATCTGCTTGAAAAAAATATGCCTCTTGAAGGAATAAAAAGACATCTCAAAGAGGTTTATCTGGTAGGCGATAAAAGAATGAATCTTTGCATAGATACGGCTTTTAAAGAGTTTAATATTCTAAAAAAGATTGATTACAAAGACGGCTACAGCCTTTATATAGGTATACCGTTTTGTCCTACAAGATGCCTTTATTGTTCTTTTACTTCATATTCCATTACACAGTGGAAAAAAGATACGGATACTTATGTAGAGGCACTTTGTAAGGAGCTTGTTGCAGTATCAAAGATGTATAGGGGCAAGAAACTTCAAACAATATATATGGGAGGCGGAACACCTACTTCACTTGAAGGTTATCAGCTGACCAAAATTTTAGATACCGTGAAGACAAACTTTGATTTTTCAAATCTTTTGGAGCTGACTGTAGAAGCCGGAAGACCTGACAGTATAACAAGAGAAAAGCTTATTGCACTTAGAGATATGGGAGTAAACCGTATCTCTATAAATCCGCAGACTATGCAGCAAAAGACTTTGGATTTGATAGGCCGAAAGCACACTGTAGAGGATATCTGCAACAGTTTCAAACTGGCAAGAGAGGTGGGCTTTACAAATATAAATATGGACTTTATTATCGGACTTAACGGTGAGAGCTTGTCTGATATAAAGGACAGCTTTACAAAGGTAAAAGAATTTTCGCCCGAGTCGATTACCATACATTCATTGGCACTCAAAAGAGCCGCCAGATTAAATACCGAAAACAAAAGAGAAATCATGGACAATGACTTGATGCTTTCTATGATTGATGTGGCAACAGATACCTGCAATGAACTGGGACTTGCGCCTTACTATTTGTATCGTCAAAAAAACATGGCGGGAAACCTCGAAAATATAGGTTTTTCAAAGCCCGGGAAAGAATGTCTTTACAATATATTGATTATGGAAGAAAAACAGACTATCATAGCTTGTGGCGCGGGTACTTCAAGCAAGATTGTCTTTAATGACGGAAGAATCGAGCGAATCGAAAATGTAAAGGACCCGAAATTATATATTGAAAGACTTGATGAAATGATAGAAAGAAAGGAAAATATGCATGGCATTGATTAAAAAAAGTGTCACCGGAATGAAGGATATTCTTCCTGAAGAGATGTTTATCAGAGATTATTTGATAAATATTATTAAAAAAACATATGGAAGCTTCGGCTTTACCTCTATAGAGACTCCGGCTATGGAGCATATAGAAAATCTTCTCAGTAAGCAAGGCGGTGACAACGAAAAGCTTATCTTTAAGATTTTAAAAAGAGGAGAAAAACTCAAACTTGAAAATATAAAGGATGAGAACGATTTGGTTGATGCCGGTTTAAGATACGACCTTACATTGCCTCTTGCCAGATACTATTCAAACAATCAGGCAAATCTTCCGAATCCTTTTAAGGCATTGCAGATAGGTAATGTATACAGAGCCGACAGGCCTCAAAAGGGCAGATTCAGACAGTTCACACAGTGTGATATAGATATTCTCGGAGAAGCCTCAAATCTTGCGGAAATAGAGCTGATACTTGCAACCACAAAGGCACTTAGTGAGATAGCAAAGGGCAAACACTTTACCGTAAGAATAAATGACAGAAGAATCCTTATGGCTATGGCTCTTTATGCAGGTTATGACGAGGATAATATAGGTAATGTATTTATAATCCTTGACAAGATGGATAAAATAGGCATGGAGGGTGTAAAAAAAGAGCTGACCGAGCTTGACGGCGAGGAAAAATGTTCAAAATATCTGCCCCTTTTTGAAAGGCTTAAAGATAATACCGAGGCTGTTTTATCTTTAAAAGATAAGCTTAAAGGATTTATTGAAGACGGAGTACTTGACAGTCTTTGTGAAATAATGGATACGGTGCTTGAAGTAAATACAAATGATTTTTCACTTGTATTTGACCCTACCTTGGTTCGCGGTATGGGATACTACACCGGAACAATATTTGAAGTCAGTATGGAAGGATTTTCAGGCTCTGTTGCCGGTGGCGGCAGATATGATAAGATGATTGGAAGATTCACAGGTAACGATACACCGGCTTGCGGATTTTCTATAGGTTTTGAGCGTATCATCACAATACTTTTGGATGCAGGCTTTAAGATCCCTGATGAGAGCAGGAAGATTGCTTTTTTATATGAAAAGAATATAGACGGCAATGTTTTAAAGGACATATTAAAGGAAGCCGCATCACTTCGTGAAGACGGAAATATTGTACTGGTTTCAAAGATGAATAAGAATAAGAAGTTCCAAAAAGAAGGACTTGAAAAACAGGGCTATACGGAGTTTAAGGAATTTTATAGAGAAGCCTTAAAATAAATACAGTTAGGAGATAAAAATGGCAGAATCAATGCTTGGCTTAAAGAGAAGTCATAGATGTGCAGAGGTGGTAAACGCACCGCTTGAAAGTGAAGTTACCGTAATGGGATGGGTTCAAAAGAACCGTAACAAGGGAGGAATCATATTCTGTGACCTCAGAGACCGTTCGGGAATATTGCAGATAATATTTGAAGAGGACGAGTGCGGAAGTGAAGTATTTAATAAGGCTATGAAGCTTAAACAGGAGTTTTGTATAGCCGTAACCGGAATATTAAAGAAAAGAAGCGGAGCTTTCAACGAGTCACTGGCTACAGGTGAGCTTGAGGTAAGAGCAACAGGACTTAGAATACTTTCAGAATCCGAGACACCTCCTTTCCATATTGAAGAGGATTCAAAGACTAAGGAAGAACTTAGATTAAAGTACAGATTCCTTGACCTTAGAAGACCTGATCTTCAAAGAAATCTCATGGTCAGAAGTAAGGTGGCTACAACTACAAGAAACTTCCTTGCAGAGAACGGATTTTTAGAGATTGAAACTCCTACACTTATAAAGAGTTCACCTGAGGGTGCAAGAGATTACCTCGTACCGAGCCGTGTATATCCGGGAAGTTTTTATGCACTTCCACAGTCTCCTCAGCTTTTTAAGCAGCTTTGATGGTATCCGGATATGACAGATACTTCCAGCTTGCAAGATGTTACAGAGATGAGGACTTAAGAGCCGATCGTCAGCCTGAGTTCACACAGATAGATATGGAGCTTTCATTTGTAGATGTGGACGATGTTATAGACGTAAATGAGAGACTCTTACAAAGATTGTTTAAAGATGTACTTAATATAGATGTAAAACTTCCTATTCAAAGAATGACATGGCAGGAAGCTATGGACAGATTCGGTTCAGATAAGCCTGACCTCAGATTCGGTATGGAATTAAAGGATGTTTCGGATATTGTAAAAGACTCCGAGTTTGCCGTATTTAAGAATGCACTTGCAAACGGCGGAAGCGTTCGCGGTATCAATGCAAACGGACAGGCAGGTATGCCTAGAAAGAAAATAGACGCTCTTGTTGAGTTTGTAAAGAGCTATAAGGCAAAGGGACTTGCATATATGGCTGTTGAAGCTGACGGAAGTATCAAGTCGTCATTTGCAAAGTTTATGAAGGAAGAAGAGATAGAAGGCTTAAAGAAGGCACTTGATGCAAAGCCTGGAGATATGCTTTTCTTTGCAGCAGACACTAATAAGATAGTTTGGGATACACTTGGAGCTTTAAGAGTTGAGCTTGCAAACCAGCTTGGACTTTTAAAGAAAGATGACTACAGATTCCTTTGGGTTACAGAGTTCCCTCTGCTTGAGTGGTCTGATGAAGAGAACAGATTTAAGGCAATGCACCACCCGTTCACCGCTCCTATGGATGAGGATTGGCAGTATATAGACTCGGATCCGGGCAGAGTAAGAGCCAAGGCATACGATATAGTACTTAACGGTACGGAGATCGGAGGAGGTTCGGTAAGAATCCATCAGGCTGATATTCAGTCAAAGATGTTTGATGTGCTCGGACTTTCAAAAGAAGTTGCCAATGAAAGATTCGGATATCTTTTGGAAGCATTTAAGTACGGTGTTCCGCCTCACGCAGGCCTTGCATACGGTCTTGACAGAGTGGTAATGCTTATGGTGGGTGCAGACTCTATAAGAGATGTAATTGCCTTCCCTAAGGTTAAGGACGCATCGGATCTTATGACAAATGCACCTGATAAAGTAGATGATGCGCAGTTAAAGGAACTTGGAATAAAGATAGAAGAAAAATAACACATAGGTCTGCTGATTTGGAGATTATATGGAAGATATAAAAATATTGGTGGTAGATGATGAAGCCAGAATGAGAAAGCTTGTGAAAGACTTTCTGAACATTAAGGGCTACATAGTGTTGGAAGCACAAGACGGAGAAGAGGCACTTAAGGTCTTTGACGCCAACAAGGATGTTAAACTGATACTTTTGGATGTCATGATGCCGAAAATGGACGGCTTTGAAGTCTTGGAGGCCATAAGACAGTATTCAAAAGTACCCGTTATGATGTTGACTGCCAGAAGTGAAGAAAGAGATGAGCTTGAAGGGTATAAGCTCGGTGTGGATGAATATATAACAAAGCCTTTTTCTCCAAATACTTGTGGCAAGAGTTGAAGCCGTACTTAGAAGGACTGTAGGTGAAGCCGAGGACAGACTTATAGCAGGTGCCATAGAGATAGATAAGATTGCCAGAAGTGTATATATCGACAAAAAGCCTGTAGATTTAAGCTTTAAAGAATATGAGCTTTTGACATATTTTATTGAAAACAAAGGTATTGCACTGTCAAGAGAAAAAATTCTAAGCTCCGTATGGAACTATGACTATTTCGGTGACGCCAGAACCATTGATACTCATGTAAAAAAACTTCGTGCAAAAATGGGTGAGCGAGGTGACTATATAAAGACTGTATGGGGCATGGGCTATAAGTTTGAAATAACACCATGATTAAATATAGATAAGGAGTCAATATGACAAAGATAAGAACAAGATATGCACCAAGTCCAACAGGAAGAATGCATGTTGGAAATCTTAGAACTGCATTGTATGCATACTTGATTGCAAAGCACGCAGGAGGAGACTTCCTGCTTAGAATAGAAGATACCGATCAGGAAAGATATGTAGAGGGTGCTACAGAGATAATATATAATACACTCAAAGAAACAGGTCTTACACATGATGAAGGTCCGGACAAAGACGGTGGCTGCGGCCCTTATGTACAGAGTGAAAGACAAAAAGAGGGTATTTATCTGAAGTATGCAAAAGAGCTTATAGATAAGAAGCAGGCTTATTATTGCTTTTGTACTCCTGAGCGTCTCAACTCACTTCGCTCAAATGTAAACGGTGAAGAGATAATGAAGTATGACAAGCATTGCCTGTCACTGTCAGAGGAAGAGATAAGAAAAAATCTTGAGAGCGGTATCCCATATGTTATCCGCCAAAATAACCCTACTACAGGAACCACTACATTCCATGATGACATATACGGTGATATAACGGTGGACAACTCTGAGCTTGACGATATGGTACTTATAAAGTCTGACGGATATCCTACCTACAACTTTGCAAATGTGGTAGATGACCACCTTATGGGTATCACACATGTAGTAAGAGGAAACGAGTATCTTTCATCTTCGCCTAAATACAACAGACTTTACGAGGCGTTCGGTTGGGAAATCCCTACATATGTACACTGTCCTCTTATAACAAATGAGGAGCATAAGAAGCTTTCAAAAAGAAGCGGTCATTCATCATTTGAGGATTTGATAGAGCAGGGATATGTTGCCGAAGCTATTGTAAACTTTGTGGCACTGCTTGGATGGTCTCCTGAAGATGACAGAGAGATATTCTCACTTAAAGAACTTGTAGAAGCTTTTGATTATAAGCATATTTCAAAGTCGCCGGCTGTTTTTGATATGGTAAAACTTTCATGGATGAACGGTGAGTACCTTAAAAAGATGGATGAAGAAGATTTCTTTAAGCTTGCAAAGCCGTATATCGACAAGGTTATTACAAAGCCGCTTGATATAAGAAAGATCGCAAATATGGTAAAGACAAGAATAGAGGTTTTACCGCAGATTGCAGACCATATAGATTTCTTTGAGAAGCTTCCTGATTATGACATCTCAATGTACACGCATAAGAAGATGAAGACAAACTCCGAGAATTCACTTGCACTTTTAAAAGAGGTATTGCCTATTTTGGAAGCTGCAGATGACTACTCAAATGACAATCTCTTTAGTATACTGTCAGCATTCGGCAAAGAGCATGAGTATAAGACAGGATTTATTATGTGGCCGATAAGAACCGCACTTTCAGGAAAGCAGATGACTCCTGCAGGCGCTACTGAGATTATGGAAGTTCTCGGAAAAGATGAATCAATAAGAAGGATTAAGATTGGAATTGACAAATTACAGCAGTAATCAAAAAAAGGCCATAGAACATGGGGCAGGTCCCCTGATGGTATTGGCAGGACCCGGCTCCGGAAAGACCTTCGTTATCACACATAGAATAAAATATCTTATAGAGGGGCCGGGTATAAACCCGGCCCATATTTTAGTTGTAACTTTTTCAAGAGCGGCTGCAAAAGAGATGAAAGACAGATTTGAAACTCTGCAAAAAAAGTCCTGTTACATTCGGAACTTTCCATTCGGTTTTCTTTAATCTCTTGAAAACGGCTTACGGGTTTACCTCAGAGCAGATAGCCTCAGATGAGTTAAGGTATACCCTTATTAAAGAACTTATAAAAAGAAACGCCATAGAAAATGAGGATATAAATACGCTTGCCGGCAATCTGTTAAATGAGATAGCGCTTGTAAAACAGGACAATATCAGTATAAAAAACTACTACTCAAACAGTATATCAAGCGATACATTCAAAAAAATCTACAGTGATTATGAAAGTGAACTTGAGGTAAGAGGAAAGCTTGACTTTGAAGATATGCTCTCACTTACATATGAGCTTTTAAGTGAGCGGAGTGATATTTTAAAGGCCGTTCAAAACAGATATCGCTACATACTGGTAGACGAGTTTCAGGATATCAACTTCTTACAGTACAATATAATAAAACTGATGGCAGGTGAGAAACAAAATATAACGGTAGTAGGCGATGATGACCAGTCCATCTACAGATTCAGAGGGGCAAGGCCTGAGATAATGCTTGGTTTTGAAAGAGATTTCAGGAATGTAAAAAAGGTTTTCCTGGATATAAATTTCAGATCAAGTACACAGATAGTGAATGCTTCCACAAAGCTTATATCGTTTAACAGTAAGAGATTTCCAAAAAGCTTTAAGGCAAAGAACGGAGACGGTGCGCCCGTATCCTTGATAGAGTTTAAAAATCCTTTCCTTGAGGTAAACTCTATAATAAAGGATATTAAGGATTATATAAAATCGGGTCAGGATATAAACAATATAGCAGTACTTTATCGAACCAATCTTTCGCCTAGACTTTTGATAGAAAGACTTATGAGAAACAATATTCCTTTTACTATAAGAGATGCCATACCGAATCTGTTTGACCACTGGGTGGCAAAGGATATTATCTCATATATAAGCTTGCCATAAATATGGGAGATAAAAGTGACTTGCTTCGCATATCAAACAAACCTAACAGGTATATAAGCAGAGATTCGCTTTCCTCTTCAAGAGCAAATATAGAGACACTTTTTGACTACTACGATGATAAAAGTTATATGATAAAAAGAATAGTGGAACTTAGAGAGCATTTAAGGACTATAAAGAATCTTAAACCTGCTACAGCCCTAAGATATATAAGAAATGTGGTCGGCTATGATGAATATATAGAGGAGTACTGTGATATGAACGGCGTTGAAAGTGATGACTGCTACAGTATACTTGGCGATCTTGAAAACAGCGCCGCAGAGTATAACACCTTTAATGACTGGTTTGTACATATGGATGAGTACAAAGATGAGCTTATAGAGGCAAGAAAGAAGTCAAATGAAAACGATAAAGGTGTAAGACTTATGACTTTTCATTCATCAAAGGGTCTTGAGTTTGATATAGTCTATATAATTGATGTGAACGAGGGCAGTGTACCTTATAAGAAGGCGAAGGGGGTTGACGAGATTGAAGAAGAAAGAAGAATGTTTTATGTTGCAATGACAAGAGCAAGAAAAAAGCTCTTCATATGTTATTGCGTGGAAAATTTCGGAAAATCTATCGGCAAATCCGACTTTGTCATAGAGCTTTCCTCCAAATCTAAGTAAGGGATATATATGATTAAAAAATTCAGTCATTCACTGCGTGTGAAGATAACTCTTATAATACTGCTCCTTATTTCCATACTGCTTTTGTCTATCGGAATTTTAAATAATTTCGGTCTGACCTGGTATTATCAGAATGAAAAGGTCAGTGAAATACATGAAGCATATCTTAAACTGGATAATGAAGTAAAAAAGCTTTCAGAAGACGGACAGACTGTTATCGGAGAAAGTGAAGACAGCGAGTCTGTTGTCAATGAGAGGGTATCAAATATTATATTGGATTATTCAAACAAACACAATATAACTATCGCTTTGGTGGATTCAATGACGAATAAGGCGATATACTCTTCTCAACGAGAGGGGGATATGTTCCTTGACAGGATACAGGAAGGCTTTATAGGTAATAAAAACATTAAAAAGAAAGATATACTGTATAAAAGTGATAACTATACCATAATACTTCACAATACACCGCAAAACAGTTCTTTTATAGAAGGTTTCGGATATTGCAGTGACAATCAGACCATTGTTATAATGTCCACACCGGTAGCGGGACTTAAAGAGAGTGTGAATATCTCAAACAAGTTTCTTATATATGTTGCAATAATAGGATTTATTATAACGGTAATAATCACCTTCCTTATCACAAAGATGATTACAAGCCCTATCCTTCAACTGGCGGAAATCTCAAATAAGATGGGAAAGCTTGACTTTACCGCCAGATATGATGGTAAGAGAAGCGATGAAATACAAACTCTCGGTCAAAATATGAACTATATGTCAGACAGACTGAAAAAAGCAATAAGCAAACTTCAGGAAGCCAATGAGGTACTGAAAGAGGATATAAAGAGAAAAGAAGCCATTGATGAGATGCGAAAAGACTTTATAGCCAATGTATCACATGAGTTAAAGACGCCTATTGCACTGATACAAGGATATGCGGAAGGGCTTAATGAAGGACTTTGTGAGGATGAAGAGAGCAGAAAGTACTATACCGAGGTCATTATGGATGAGAGTGAAAAGATGAACAAGATGGTAAAGCAGCTTCTAACACTATCATCACTTGAGTCCGGAAACAGTATATTACATAAAGAAAACTTCAATATGACCTCACTGACAGAGGGTGTTTTAAGTTCCATATCTATTCTTATCGGTGAAAAAAATGTGAAAGTGGATTTTGATACTTCAAGGGATGTATTTTTATATGCCGACGAGTTTAAGATAGAGGAGGTTGTAACAAACTATATAAGCAATGCCATTCACCACGTTAACGATAACGGTACTATAAAAATTGATGTATCTGAAGATGAAAGAAATGTATATTTTAGTGTATACAATACAGGCAATCAAATACCTGAAAAAGATTTGACCAATGTATGGGAGAAGTTTTTTAAGGTGGACAGGCTCACTCAAGAAGCTATGGAGGCAGCGGTATAGGACTTTCTATAGTAAAGGCAATAGTCGAGGCTCATGGCGGAGCGGTAAAAGTAGTCAACAAATCTGACGGAGTGGAGTTTGGTTTTAAGATACCAAGGATGAAAGAATGACAATTGACGAGTTTAACAATAAAAACGGATATACACAAAGATACGGATTTACAACAGGTACAACCGCAACAGCCGCAGCAATAGGTGCGGCGTATCTGTATCTGCAAAAAGAAAAGCGGATTGTGGATGTGGATTTACCTTACGGCATAACACTTAGTATTCCGATAGAGTACTCAAAAGTGGAAAATAACGAATATATCTGTTGTGTAAGAAAGGATGCCGGAGACGACCCTGATGTCACAGACGGCATCCTTATAAGCACTAAATTGGAATTTATAAAGGGCGATAAGCTTGAGTTTCACTTTTTTGCAGGCGAGGGAGTAGGTACATTTACAAAAAACGGACTTGCATTGCCAAAGGGTGAACCCGCCATAAACCCTGTTCCAAGGCAGATGATGATTGACCATCTGAGCAAAATTTTTGCAGATAATAACATTACCGGGACGGTAAACATTACAGTTATGGTTGAAAACGGTATGGAGGTTGCAAAAAAGACCTTTAATGAAAGGCTTGGTGTAATCGGAGGTATCTCAATACTCGGTACATCAGGTATGGTCTTGCCTATGAGTAAGACTGCACTGCTTGAAACGATAGAAGCGGATATAAAGTTCAGAATACAAAATTCGGATACAAATACCGTATATATGTCACCCGGAAATATAGGTGCGAAATACTTGGAGAAAAATTTTGCTACAGATGCTTCTACAGTTGCAATTATCAGTAACTTTATAGGTGAGAGTATCGACTATGCCATATCACATGATGCAAAAAAGATAGTACTTTGCGGAGATATGGGGAAGCTGATAAAGCTCTCAGGCGGCATAATGAATACACATTCAAATGATTCGGATTCAAGGCTTGAACTTTTGCTTGTGGCCGTTATAAAAGATGTATTGGAAGATGATGAAATGGATTTTTCTTTGCTGACGCCGATTCTTTTGGATATCTTAAAGCAAAAGACCACGACGGCAGCCATCGCCATAATAAAAGAATATAAATTGGAGAGATGTTTTGATATAATTGCAGAGAAGATGCTTTATTATGCATATAATCGTGCATTTAAAGCGGAAATATTCTATCATAAGAATAAATTTGCAAGTATTGACGAGTTCAAAAAGAACTTACAAATAAGAATTATTGCATTCAGCGATAATGAAACGGTAATAGATACAGGAGAAGAAAATGAGTAAATTATATGGAGTAGGTGTAGGTCCGGGAGACCCCGACCTTATGACTGTAAAGGCTTTAAACGCTATAAAAAAATCAAAAGTTATATGTTTTGCAGGTAAAAGTGAAGATACGTCAATTGCTTTTAATATTGCAAAAAAGGCAATGCCTGAGATAAACAAAAAGAAAAAAGTATGTATCGACTTTCCGATGACTAAAAACCAGTATGTCCTTGAAGAGTCACATTCAAAGATATCCTCTCAAATTAAGGAGCTTTTAAAAGAAGGTGATGTGGCACTTCTTACACTTGGCGATCCGGGGATTTATGCCACATATTCATATATTGCACAAAGGCTTAGAGCCGATGATATAAAGGTGGTTACTATACCGGGAATTACATCTTTCAGCGCTGCGGCTGCAAAGCTTGGAATACCGCTTACCTTGGCGGATGAAGAACTTCATGTTATTCCTTCATCATATTCTTTTGAGGAAGCCTTCAGTCTGAAAGGTACTTTGGTACTTATGAAGTCGGGAAAGAGTTATGAAAGTCTGGTATCATATATACGTGAAAATAAACCGCATTGTGATGTATATATGGTGGAAAACTGCGGTATGGAAAATGAAAGGCTGTTTGTGGGAGCAAATAATCTTCCTGAAACAAGCGGATATTTTACAACAATTATAGTAAGGGGACTTAAATGAAAAAAATTTATATAGTAGGTATGGGACCGGGTAAGTATGATCAGATGACAATTGAGGCTGTTAAGAAGATAGAAGAAAGTGATGTTGTCATAGGATATACGGTGTATACGGATCTTATAAAGGAGATTTGGCCTGATAAAAACTGTCTTTCAACTCCTATGACAAAGGAATATGACAGATGTGTGCTTGCTTTTGAAGAGGCAAATAAGGGAAAAACTGTAGCACTTGTCTGCTCCGGAGACGCAGGAGTCTACGGCTTATCGGGACTTATGCTTGGTATAGCTCCGCAGTACAGTCAAGTGGAGGTAAAGACTGTAGCCGGTGTAACTGCTGCACTTTCAGGCGCTGCACTTATAGGAGCACCGCTGATACACGATTTTGCGGTAATCAGCCTTAGCGATCTTTTAACACCTTGGGAAAAGATAGAAAAGAGACTTGAATGTGCCGCAATAGGAGATTTTTGTATCTGTCTTTATAACCCCGGCAGCAAAAAGCGTGCAGACTACCTTGAAAAAGCCTGTGAAATACTTTTAAAGCATAAAGATGCTTCTACTCCATGTGCAATAGCAAAGAATATAGGAAGAGACGGAGAGGAATATACCGTCTATACCTTAAATGAATTAAAAGATATTAAAGCCGGAATGTTTGAAACCGTATTTATAGGCAATTCAATGACGAAGGTAATTGATAACAAGCTTGTAACTCCAAGAGGATATACCAATGAGTAAAATCCTGATATTCGGAGGTACTACAGAGGGCAGAGAACTTGCAACGGTATGTGATAAACTGAAACTGGATACAATACTTTGTGTGGCTACAGAGTACGGCAGAGAAGTTTTACCACAGTTTTATCATGTAAAGGTCAGTGAAAAAAGACTTAATACAGATGAAATAGTAAGTCTGATAGAAGAAAACCGGATTGACTGTGTTATAGATGCCACTCATCCCTATGCTTATGAGATTTCAAAGAATATACTTGCCGCTATAAAGTCTCTCTCAAAAGAGGTTAAATTTTTCAGAGTAAAAAGGGAGTCTATGGATGTTACTAAAGGACATAATCTTGAGTTTAATTCAAATAATGAGGCTATAGAATACCTTTTAAAGACAAAGGGAAATATACTCCTTACAACCGGCAGCAAAGAAATCGCGCAGTTTGCTAAACTTTGTGACCGTATATTTGCAAGAGTACTCCCAAGCGTGGATTCTATAAATGCCTGTATAAGCGCAGGTGTGGCGTCTAAAAATATAATAGCCATGCAAGGTCCGTTTTCAAGAAACCTGAATGAAGCAATAATAAAGGAATTACACTGTAAGTATCTTGTTACAAAGGTTTCAGGTAAGAGCGGAGGTTTTGATGAAAAGATAGAAGCCTGTGAGAATACAGGTTGTATACCTGTAATTATATTGCCGCAATCAGAGGATGTAGGAATAAGCCTTGATGAATGTATCAACGCTTTAAAAAATCTTTAAAGAGGGAAAAGTATGAATATTAACTTGATAGGAATAGGACTTGGAAACCCGAATCTTTTGACAAAGGCCGCATATACCGCCATATCAAATTCAAATATCATAATAGGTGCAAAGAGGATAGTGGAGAGTATAAAGTCCGATTTTTCCGATAAGACTTACTTTACAGAATACAACACAGAAAAAATACTGGATATAATAAAGTCAAATACAGACAGTGAAATTGCTGTAGTGTTCAGCGGTGATATTTCACTCTTTAGCGGCAGCAAAAAGCTCTTTGAAAGCTTGAAAACTTCTGCTGAATGTAAGATAAATACATATCCCGGAATATCAAGCCTAAGCTATCTATGCACAAAGACAAATACGGATATGGCTAAGGTCAAAATACTGTCTTTTCACGGAAAAGATGAGCTTTTATATCACAATATAGATTCAAATGAGTATACTTTTATAATCACATCAAAAGGAGAGGGTGCAAAGGAAATCTGTAGAAAACTTATAAGCTTCGGATTCTTTGACCTTGATGTTACAATAGGTGAAAATCTCTCCTATGAGAATGAAAGAATAACTACCGCAAAGCCAAATGAATTCCTTGATATGGATATATCTGATTTAAACTGTATGATAATATATAACCCGGACAGTGAGAAGGCAATCAGCTTCGGTCTTCATGATGAAGTATTTGCAAGGGACAAAGTACCAATCACAAAGTCTGAAGTAAGAGCGGTAATCTTAAGTAAACTTGATATAAACTCTGACAGTATTTGCTATGATATAGGTGCAGGCAGCGGCTCTGTAAGTATAGAGATGTCAAGACTTGCCTATGAGGGTAAAGTCTACGCTGTAGAGAAAAATCCGGTGGCTGTTGATCTTATAAAAAAGAATATACATAATTTCAATGCTGAAAATGTAGAGCTTATTTTTGCCAAAGCGCCTGAGGGCTTGGAGCATATCCTTGAGGCGGATAAAATATTTATAGGCGGAAGCGGCGGCGAGTTAAACACAGTGATGGAAATGATATTTGCTTCAAAAAAGCATCCTACAATAGTCATCTCGGCTATTACCTTAGAGACAGTAGCACAGATAACTGATATTTTAAAAAAGGCCAAAGAGTATGACTATGATACGGAGGTGACTGCAATCAATGTTTCAAAGTCAAAGGAAGTTGGTCCCTACAATATGATGACAGCACAAAATATGGTATTTATAGCAAAGCTGTGGTAGATAAAATAACGGGTATAGGTGATGGAAGAAATAAAGTCATATTGGTACAAGCTACAAAAAGAGTATGAAAGTAAGTATAATGAAAAATTTATGAAGGATTTTGAAAAGTCAAAGGGATATCTTGAAAAAATGGAAGGCTATCTTCAAAAAAGACTTGATAATAATCCTTTTGATATTGATGCTGTATGTACACTTGCCTCTGTCAGACTGAATCTTAGATATGCCGAGAGTGATTGCGGTAAGTTGTTAAAAGATTTCTTAGATAACTTTTCCAATCGCTTGAATGACAAACAAAAGGCAAGAATATATACAAATATTGCCTTTTATGAGGACAACACTCCACTTTGCCTGAAATATTTAGACATGGCATACAAGCTGAAATCACCCTTTATAGAGACATATAGGGGGCTTGGAGAGTATCACTTCAGTCAATATCAGGACAATGACTCGTCAGACAGTCTTTATCTTAGTAAAAAATATTATAAGATTGCAAAGGATATGACAGAAAGTTATGAAGATACTTTCAGTTATGCCGTATGTTTATATGAGCTTAAGGAATATAAACAGGCTAAGGATATATTCACAGACCTGCTAAAGCAGTATCCAAACAGAATGAGACTGTTACTAAGTATAGCCTATTGTGAAATCTTTTTAGGCAATAAGGAAAGTGCAAAAAGATATTTGGAGCAGGTAAAACCTGATGAAGACAGTAACTATTCTTTGAATACCGACAATATTTCAGAATGTGATATCTTTGACGCCTACTACGTAATGGATGAGTATGATATCTTTTTAAAATATCTTAACGATGAAGATGTATATACATATTATTCTATTTCGGATTGGGACTATTATTTTTATGCTCTTTGGATAAATGATGAAAAGATCTTCTTTAATAAACTTGTGGAAGAAAATCGCAAATATTTTAAGGATGCCGTCAAAGAAGCAAAAGAAGATGATGATTATGAAAGTGAACAGGACAGAGAAGAAATTGTTAAAGCATGGGAGAGAGATGCCTGTTATTTTGAGGAAATGATATACCGTATAAAATCAGGTATAAAAAAGCCCAAAATAAAGCTTTCACTGTATCCTGAGTATTCATGTTATTTGACAGACTGTGTAGAGCATAAGTTTTAATTAAATGTTTTATGGAGGTGATTATGTCACAACAACAAATACTGCCTCAGAATACACGCTTTATGGCTGTACTGTTAGGCTTTATAGGCGGAGCATTGGATGTATTTTGTCATATGCACTATGATGTATTGGTAGCTACACAAACAGGTAATATTATACTTTTAATAGCTAATGTTAAGAGTCAAAATATATATGACTTTGTATTAAGATGTCTCTCCATAGTTTTCTTTTCAACAGGATTTATTGTCGGTATTTTTATAAAAGACAGACGAAAGACTGCATATTGGCGTGCTTACTCATTGCTACCATTGCTTATAATAACATTATTATTGCCTCTGTTTGACTTTCACAAGTATATCAGTGTTTCTCTAATTGCATTTGTAACCGGTATAATGATGCTCACATTTTCAGGAAGCCTTATAGAAGATCACCCTTTTACCATATTGATGACTTCAGGAAATTACAGAAAGATGCTTATGGCTATATACAGGTTGATACAAGGAAAAGGAGATACAGATGAATTTAAACGACAGGCAATCAACTACGGACTGATAGTTATAAGCTTTATAAGCGGCGGAGTAATTTCCGCAGTCTTTAGCGCAATGTATAAAACTAAAGCTGTTTGGCTTATATCAACCGCACTTATAGTAATGCTTATATATTACTGCTACAATATAAAAAAAGCCGATATCAAATACACCGATATTTGATATCGGCTTTTTATTATTATACAGATAAAAGATTTTACTGCTACAAAATTATACCCAAAGGGGGTTTTGGTATAATTTTTATAAATATTTATTCTTGATATGCTATAAAAAAACATATAAAAACGTTAACTAAACCTAACTATTAAAAATATTTTTTTATGTCATTTTTTTATTATAAATACAGAAATTATACTTGCTTTTTAGGGATATATTGTGGTATTCTAGGCATTGTTGTACATGGATTTTATGTTTCGACATAGGAAGTTGGGTGAGAATCCCACACAGGAACGCTACTGTGATAATAATAGATCCCATATACCACTGCCGAAAGGCGGGAAGGTCGGATCTTTCGATATCTTTATCGGAATTTAAGTCAGGATACATCTATGTACTGATATATATGGAATTTTTCGATCTCAAAAATATCCGGTTAATTTTATAGTTAGGTTTAAGATACTGTTTTTATGGTATCTTGATTTTTTATGTAAATAAACTGTATACAATGAGGTCCGAGCCCATTGTGTACAGTTTTTTTGTAGGAGGTTTTATGGCACATCAGCATGGTGGATATTATTCCATAGACTTATATGCTTTTCATTCAAAGCTGAAGGGGATAAATCCCGAGTTTAAGTTAATATCCGCTTTAGTTGCACTTATTTTGACAATTACATTAAATAATATATACGTCAGTGCTTATGCTTTTATTACCATGTTTTTTGTAAGTGTTTTGCTTGGCGGCATGGATGCAAAAGAGTATCTTTCAATGTTTATAGCACCTTTCAGTTTTATAGTTTTAGCAAGTATCGGTATTGCGGTAGGACTTTCTTTTCACGAAAGCGGAGACTTTAATTTAAAGCTTGGAGGATTGTATATCTATACTTCAAAAGCTCAGATTATAATGACTCTCAAACTTGTGATAAAGGTATTTGCCTGTGTAAGTATTATGCAAAGTCTTATACTTTCCACAATGCCTTATGAGATAATAAATGCTCTCAGAAATATGCGTTTGCCAAGCTTTTAGTGGAGCTTATGAATCTTATATACAGATTTATATTCATACTTATAGAAAGCTATATGAATATGCAAAACTCGGCCGCTTCAAGGCTTGGTTATAGAAACTTCAAAACCTCAATGACAAGTTTCGGAAATATTGCAAGTAATATCCTTATAGTCTCACTGAAAAAAGCCAATGCATACTATACGGCTATGGAAGCAAGGTGCTTTGACGGAGATCTGAATTTTTTACAGGATGAAAAGAGACTTTACGGCAAAAATGTATTGGCAGTATTTTTATTTGTATTATTTATGTTTTTTATATGGATTGTCAGTTTAAAACTTAAGTTTCCATTTGCAGTATAGTTTTAACATAAGGAGATTAGTTATATGAACGATGTAATATTAAGAGCTGAGAATATTCATTATTCTTATGATAGTGATAAAGAAGCTCTAAAGGGTGTTTCCCTTGATATACATGAAAAAGAACGTCTGGTTATTCTTGGTGCTAACGGCTCCGGAAAGTCGACATTTTTCCTAAATATCAACGGGGTATTAAAGCCTGAAAGCGGAGCCCTTTATTATAAGGATAAGCTTATATATAAATCGAGTATCAAAGAGCTTAGAAAAAATGTCGGTATAGTTTTTCAGGATGCCGACAATCAGATAATAGCCTCAAGCGTAAGGGCTGAGGTAAGCTTCGGTCCTATGAATCTAGGCCTTGATAAAGAAGAAGTTAAAAAAAGAGTTGATGACGCGCTAAATTATATGAATATTCATCATTTGATAGACAGACCGCCTCATTATCTAAGCGGCGGCGAGAAAAAAAGAGTCAGTATTGCAGATATTATTGCTATGGACTCAAAGATAATCATTTTTGATGAGCCTACCGCGTCACTTGATCCGAAAAATGTCGCCATATTTGAAGACGCTCTTGATAAGATGAGCGGTGACGGCAAAACATTGGTTATATCCACACATGATATAGAGTTTGCTTATCGTTTCGCAGACAGAATTGTTGTGTTCTGTGACGGAAATATAATAGCCGACGGTAAGCCAATAGATGTATTAAGTGATTATAAAGTTTTAAAAACGGCAAACCTTAAAAAGCCTATTCTGCTTGATGTTTTTGATACTCTTGTTGAGAACTCCATAGTTAAGGAAGACTGTGTTCCGGTAAGAAGTGTCGAGGAGTTTAGAGATTTGATTATTTCTCAGGCAAAAGCTTGAGTTAATATAAATTTTTTATAGGAGGATTATATGAAGAGAAAAGAAAAAATTTTCATGAGCTTGGCAATTTTATTTGCTTTCAGTTTTGCACTGCCTTTTAACGGCAACGCTATGCATATCATGGAGGGTTATTTACCTGTAGGATACTGTGTGGCTTGGGGTCTTATTTCATTACCTTTTTTGATAGCCGGATATCTGTCTATCAAAAAGACTGTAAGTAAGGACAGAAGAACAATTACACTTATAGCTATGTCAGGTGCATTTGTCTTTGTTCTTTCTTCACTTAAGATTCCTTCAGTTACAGGATCTTGTTCGCACATGACAGGTACAGGACTTGCAGCCATTCTTTTCGGTCCGAGTGCGGTAAGTATCCTTGGTATTATAGTACTTATATTCCAGGCAATTCTTTTAGCACATGGCGGTCTCACAACACTTGGAGCAAATACTTTCTCTATGGCCATAGCAGGACCTTTTGTTTCATTTGCTGTTTATAAGATTTGCAAGAAGGCAAAGGTAAGTGACAATATTTCAATATTCCTTGCAGCATTCCTCGGTGATTTGCTTACTTATGTTGTTACTTCATTCCAGCTTGCACTTGCTTACCCTATGAAGGAGGGCGGTGTTATGGCTTCTGCAGGAAAGTTCTTACTTGTATTTGCGCCTACACAGGTACCGCTTGCTATAATAGAGGGTCTTTTGACTGTAGTTATTATTATCGGTCTCAGAACATATGCACAGTCTGAGCTTAAGGAAATCGGATTTTTAGAGGGAGGTACAAACTGATGTCAAAGAATAAAAAGATTGTAATAGTTTCACTTATAATAATAGTATTATTGGCACTTGTTCCCCTTTTAACTCTCAAGAATGCGGAGTTTGGAGGTTCGGATGATGCCGGAAGTCAGGTCGTTTCCGAAATTCAGGGTAAAGAGTACGAGCCTTGGTTCACTCCTGTTATAGAGACACTGATCGGTAAGGAGCTTCCGGGTGAGGTGGAGAGCTTACTTTTCTGTGTACAGACAGGTATAGGTGTAGGCGTCTTCGCATTCTTTATGGGTAGATTTGTAGAAAGAAAAAAACAGGAAGATAAAAAAATAAATAACCTACAAAAAGGATTTTAAGTTCTTTGAGCTTGAAATCCTTTTTTTGTATTGATATTGTACGAATTTTTAAACTATATTTTTAGATATGATAATATCATAAATACAGGTTTTATTTTTCAGGAGGGGACTGTGAATACATTTGAACAATTAAAAAAAGATTATTAAAGACTCTAAGCTAAGTGATAATGCCAAGGAGTTTTATTTATCGGATGTCACTAATGTGGACATAAAAAAGATTATTGAAGACTCGAATTTAAGTGATAATGCCAAGGAGTTTTATTTATCGGGTATCGCTAATTTGGACGCTAAAAAGCAAAAGGCGATACTTGACCTTGTTATAAAGATGGATAAGGCCGGCTTTAGAAACAATATACCTGCCGCATACAGTGAGGTGACAGAGAATATACCGCAATTTGCCAGGATGTCCGTATTTAAGGAAATGCAAAAGATTGTAAGAGATATTGAAGGCAATCTGGAGCTGGCTGATGACTTCTATGAGGATGATAAGGAGCTTCTTGACAAATTTAATGCCTGCTTTACTGATGAAGAAGCCGAGAGATTTTTACAAATCTATACAAAAGCTGTAATATCAAAGTTTTATTCTTTTCTTGACGAAGGAAACCCAAGGGCTGAGGAAGATGATTTAAACTGGGTATTGCTTGAAACAAAGGCTGACGGCAGCCATAATGACAGGGTTATTGAAGGCTTCCTTGAAGATGACTTTAATGAAGATGACTATGATTGGGATATTGAGGATGAATCTTAAATAAAATATACTATTATCAGAGCTTGCATTAGTGCAGGCTCTTTATTTTATTGTATTTTTATTATATAATTTTATAGTAAATTCTATAAAAAGGAGCATTATTACAATGAACTCTAAAAAACAGGCCTTTATGGTTTCAGCAATGAAATCAGGTAGCGGTAAGACGCTTATTACCCTCGGCCTTATAAATATATTAAAAAGAGCAGGTAAATCCGTTTCCATCTACAAAACAGGACCGGACTATATAGATACAATGTATCACGAGAAGATAGCTGGTTCACCGTCCACAAATCTGGATCCTTACTTTTTGGAGCCTTCGTTTAAACCCGGTGAACTGAAGAAACTTTTTTTTAGAAACCTTAAAGGAGATATCGCCATAATAGAAGGAGCAATGGGACTGTTTGACGGCATCTACGGAGAGGGAAAAAGATGCAGTGCCTGCATTGTATCAGAAGAGCTGAATGTAGATGTGATTATGGTTGTCGATGTTGATGAGCTTGATAATCTGTCTGCATATTTGCAAAGCTTTACACATCGTGTAAAAGCTGTGATAGTAAATAAAGTTAAAAAAAATGCAGATATCAATATGATAAGATCAAGGTTAAACGAACTTGGACTTTTTCTGATAGGATACCTGTATTTTGACACAAATTTTCACATTGAAAGCAGGCATCTTGGTCTGTATGAGCCCCAAAAAGATATTTTCAATATAGTAGATGAGGTATCTGATGAACTTTCAAAGACATTGGATTTTACTATGCTTGAAGACTTTTATGTTGAAGTACCACATGACACAGCTATCACTACAGAGGTTTTAAATATAAATCCAAGAAAATATCGTCTTGCCTTTGCCTATGATGAAGCTTTTTCTTTCACCTATGAAGAGAATATAAAGGTTTTGGAAGAATATGGCTTTGAGATAGTGAAATTCAGCCCGTTACATGATAAAAAACTTCCTGATAATATAGATGTACTTTGGCTCTCAGGCGGCTATCCTGAGCTTTATGCAAGAGAGTTGTCTTCAAATACCGCGATGCTTGAGAGTATTTATAATGCCGACATTCCTATAATTGCAGAATGCGGAGGCTTTATATATCTACATAAGAGCTTTGAAAATAATGAAGGTAAAAGTTTTAAAGGTGTAGGTCTGATAGACGGAAAGGCCTTTAAAACAAAGAAACTTGTCAGATTCGGATATATTGAAATAGAAGCAGGCTCAGACAGTATCTTGATGAAAAGAAACCAAAGGATTCGCAGCCATGAGTTTCACTACTATGACTCCACCTGCAACGGAGACTATGCTCATGCCATAAAGGCCAACAAGAGTAAGGAATGGGACTGTATCAACGCCCACGACAATATATTTGCAGGTTTTCCTCATATTTATTTGCGCGGTTATGAATTTTTATTACAAAATCTGATTTCATTTTTAGAAAGGAAAAAAGATGTATAGACTACCTGATTTGACAATGATACAAAAGGATTTATTACTTGAATTTGAAAATCTCATAGCTTTAGTAACTCCTACATCACAAGGTCACAGACAGCTGGCGAAAAAGCACTGGGACAGCATTGCAAAACCGCTTGACAGTCTGGGTGAGTTTGAAAAAATCTTCCAAAAACTCTCTGCGATATATGAAAGTGAAATCCCCGATATTTCAAACAAATGTATCACTGTGATGTGTGCTGACAACGGAATTGTTAAAGAAGGCATATCACAGTCAGACAAGGATGTTACCTTAGCCGTTGCAAAGAGTATGGCACTTGGAACTTCAAGTATTGCAGTGCTGTCAAAAGCTGCAGGCTCCGAAATGATGGTCTTTGATATGGGAATTGACAGCTTTGATACTGAGATATATTCACTTGGTGTAATCAACCACAAGCTGATGCACGGCACAAACAACTTTATAAAAGAAAAAGCGATGCCGCTTGATATTACACTTAGAGCACTCCTTACCGGTATAAGCATAGTAAGAGAACTGAAAGACAATAAGACTAAAATTATCGGTACGGGTGAGATGGGAATAGGAAATACTACCACATCATCCGCTCTTTCCGCCACCATACTTAATTTGCCTGTTGAGGATGTAACAGGTCGCGGTGCGGGACTTGACGATGTCAAATTAAAGAAAAAGATAGATATTATAAAAGAGGGGATAGAAAAGTACGGTTTTAGAGATAAGCCGTTTTTAGACAGCATAAAGTCCGAAGATAAAAGTGTAAGAGTCTTGGCTGTGCTTGATTTACTTTCATCTTTAGGCGGACTTGATATTGCAACACTTACAGGTATCTTTATCGGCGGAAGTATATATAAATTGCCGATAGTTATAGACGGTGTAATCTCGGAGGTTGCAGCTTTGTTTGCGTATTTTATCAATCCGCTCTGTAAGGAGTATATGGTTGCCTCACATCTGAGTCGTGAACCTGTAGCAAGCATTATCTTTGATATTTTAGGCTTAAAGCCTGTTATAGATGCTTCATTGGCACTTGGCGAGGGCAGCGGATGTGCCATGCTTTTTCCGCTCCTTGACATGGTCTTGGAGATTTATACAAAGAATGCAAGTTTTTCGGATATTAAGATAGAAGAGTATAAAAGATTTGTATGATAGTATATATTTACGGCGGTGTATCAAGCGGGAAGTCGGAGTATGCCGAAGAGTTGATTTCAAAAAGTTTTGAAAATAAAATTTATCTTGCCACAATGGAAAATACCGGAAGTTATGCAAAGCAAAGGATACAAAAGCACCTTAAGCAAAGAGCGGATAAAAACTTTATCACCGTTGAAGAGCCCAGATATCTAAGCAACATAAATATACACAGTGACAATAATATTTTGCTTGAGGATTTGACCAATCTGCTTTCCAACAATATTTTTGATGAAAACGGTATGAAATCCGACTCCAAAGAGATTACAGAAGCAATTTTTTCTGATATAATTGAACTTGAAAAGAGATGTAATTCTCTTTTTATTGTGGGAAATGATATTTTCTCTACAAAAAGAAACCAAAGTAAAGAACTGGATATGTTTATAGACTGTCTTTTCTCTTTACATCAAAAAAATAATTTATAATGCAAATAGAGTGGTCGAAGTGATTTACGGGCTGCCCTATGACAGAAAGTAAAGATGATAAATATAATAAAGTCGATGGCAATAACCTTTGCCATGTACTCAAAACTTCCGGTCAGGAGTTTTGAGTGGAAAAAAGAAAATATGAAATATTGCCTTTTATTCTTACCTGTTGTGGGTATAGTAGAAGGGATTTTTTTGGTTTTATTTTCTATATTTTTCAGTAAATTAAAAGTGAATGAATTCCTTGTTGCGGCGATACTTACAAGCTTTCCGATATTGTATACAGGAGGCATACATATGGACGGGTTCCTTGACACTATGGACGCACTGGGTTCAAATCAGCCGAAAGAAAAAAAACTTAGTATAATGAAGGACTCCAATTCAGGCGCATTTGCTATAATCGGTGGGCTTGTATATATAATTTTATACTTTGCCGGTATGTTGTCTATAAAGAGTTTTACAAAGATATGCATACTTGCCGTTGCATATATGCTTATAAGGGCTTACAGCGCACTGGCTTTGACAGTCTTTAAAAATGCAAGAGGCAACGGTCTGGCTTTTGAATTTGCAGATAAAAGCCTTATTTACATCAACAGAATAGTATTGCTTTTATTTATCGGCTTTGGAAGTGTGGCTATGATAGCGATAAGTGTAAACTACGGTCTGCTTTGTGCGATAGCTACATTTTTAGTCTTTTTATTTTACAGGGTAAAATCTTTTGAAGAGTTTGGGGGTATTACAGGTGACCTTGCAGGCTATTTTTTGCAACTGGCAGAGCTTGTAGTTGTTTTGGTACTTGCATTGGCACCTTAGAGTAAAATGATTCATTTTTTTGCTTTTTTATGTGGATTTATATTGGATTTTTTTATCAGAGATTTTGAAAAAAATTTCCACATATAGTAAGATTTATAGGTAATACAATTTCAGCTTTTGAAAAGCTTTTCAGAAAAGTTTTCAAGTCCGATACCGGACTGCTTTTTTCAGGCTTTCTTATCGTTTTTTTTAACATCCTTATTTGGGGTGGGGCGGCATACCTTATAGATACTTTCTTATATAAGGTGAATACTTTGCTTGCCTTTTTATTGGAAAGCTTTCTGTTCTTTCAAATATTTGCAAAGGCTTCACTTAGATTTGAGAGTATGAAGGTGTACCATGCTATAAAGAGTAATGATATAGAAAAGTCAAGAAAAGCACTCTCCATGATAGTGGGCAGGGACACCGACAGACTTGACTATGAACATATCATAAAGGCGGTTATAGAGACTGTTGCCGAGAATATGTCCGACGGTATTGTGGCGCCATGGTTTTATGCTACACTGGGCAGCATAATAGCTGCATTTAATACCGAACTTATATGGCTTATCCTGGTACTTCCTATAATATATAAGACTGTAAATACTATGGATTCCATGATAGGATACAAGGATGAAAAATATTTTTATATAGGAAAGGCGGCGGCCAAGCTTGACGATATAGTCAATTTCTTACCTGCCAGATTTTCCGCCATTATATTACTTTTTGTGATATTTATAATATCTTTGGTTAAAGGCAGTTTTATAACATTTACAAACTCTTTACAGGCCTTTATCAAGTACCGATATGTACATTCCAGTCCGAATGCAGGGCAGACAGAGAGCATCATTGCAGGCTTTTTTGATACCAAGCTGCTTGGTGACGCCTATTATTTCGGCAAGCTTGTCAAAAAGAAAAGTATCGGAGACGGTAATATGGCCGTAAAGGCTGATGATATAATAGAAGTAAACAATATTATGTATTTTGCTTACACGGTATTGCTTATAATAAATTTAATAATTGGAGGCATAATATGCTTTATTTCATAGGTGCAGGCTCGGGAGATCCTGAACTTTTGACTGTCAAGGGCAAAAGAATTATTGACAGTTCTGATGTTATTATTTATACAGGTTCTCTTGTAAACAAAGAATTATTTACAGATATTAAAGAAGGTGCAAAGCTTATAAACTCCGCTTCGCTAAGTCTTGACGAGGTGCTTGATATTATATTTGATTCAACCGCCAAGGCCCTTAGTGTTGCACGAGTTCATACAGGTGATCCGTCTATGTACGGTGCCATCAGAGAACAGATGGTTGCTCTTGATAAGGCAGGTATAGAATATGAAGTAATTCCGGGGGTAAGTTCCGTTTTTGCAGGCGCTGCCGCAATGAAAAAAGAATTTACTCTACCCGGAGTTACACAGACTCTTATTCTTACAAGAATGGCAGGCAGGACCCCTGTTCCTGAAGCTGAAAGTATTGAAAACCTTGCAAAAATACAGGCAAGTATGGCTATTTTTCTAAGTATAGCAAGTATTGATGAACTTGCAAAAAAGCTTATGACTTCATATCCTAAGGATACACCTGCTGCCGTAGTATATAAGGCAAGTTGGCCGGATCAAAAGATAATAGTATCAACTCTTGAATGTATTGCAGATAAGGTTAAACAAGCCGATATAAATAAGACTGCACTTGTATATGTAGGCAGATTCCTTGCAGATGAGTTTGAACTCAGTAAGCTCTATGACAAGCATTTTTCTCATGAGTTCAGAGAGGCTAAAGATGCACGGAGGTAGATTCTTAGAATATGCCAAGACAGGAAAAAGATTTATCGACTTTTCCGCAAGCATCAATCCGTACGGACTTGACAGTAGCTTAAAAAAAATTCTGACAGATTCCATCTCAATTTTGGAGCATTATCCGAACGGAGATTATAGTGAGATAAATGACATAATAAGTAAAAAACATAATGTGAATACAGGTGATATTTATCTTGGAAACGGTGCAAACAGTATTATATTCAGATTGTTTCAAACCTTTAAAAAAGGGATAAATATATGTATACCGGTACCCAGCTTTGAATCATACAGACTGGCTGCCGAATCAGTAGATGCAAATTTAATCTACTACAATATGCCAAATCTTCATATAAATGAAGATATATTTGATATATTATCTGATGATATTGATATACTTGTACTTACAAACCCGAACAATCCGACAGGATTTATTGTTGAAAATAAGTTATTGCATAAAATAATCAAATACTGTAAGCAAAAAGATATTTTTATTCTGCTTGATGAGTGCTTTTTGGAGTTTGTAGAAAACGGTGAAAATCACTCAATATGCGATGAACTGAGTGCATTTGAGAATATAGCGATACTAAGATCTCTTACAAAGCTGTATGCTTTCCCGGGACTTCGCTTCGGATACCTGCTCACACATAATGATATGATAATGAAGAAGCTTAAAAAGCTAACACCTTCATGGGAAATAAATACACTTGCGCTTGAAGCCGCCAAATACTCACTGACGCAAAATATGGACTCAGTTATCAAGTCTATCCAAAAAGAGAAGACTGTTTTGGCACATAAATTGGAGGATTTAGGTGTATTTACTTTTAACTCCATGGCAAACTTTTTATTTTGTAAGTATAAAAAGAATTTGTCCAAAGAGATTTTGACATATGGAATAATAGTCAGAGACTGCTCGGATTTTATAGGACTTGATGATACCTACTTCAGAGTGGCGGTCAAAACAGAGGCTGAAAACAAAATACTTGTTGATACAATACATAAGATACTTAGGGGGTAGTTTATGGCAAAGGTTATAATGGTTCAGGGAACCATGTCAAACTCAGGTAAGAGCTTTTTGGTTGCCGGACTTTGCAGAATGTTTAAAAGAATGGGATTTAAGGTGGCGCCTTTTAAGTCTCAGAATATGGCTCTAAACTCCTTTATAACAAAAGACGGTTTGGAGATGGGAAGAGCTCAGGTTATGCAGGCCGAGGCGGCCAAGGTAGCGCCTGACGCCTGTATGAATCCGATACTTTTAAAGCCCACATCAAATACCGGAAGTCAGGTGATATTAAACGGTAAAGTCTATGCAAATATGAGTGCCGGCGATTATTACGCCAACAAAAAGAGCTTTATCCCTTATGTGCTTGATGCTTACAAAAAACTTGACAATGAATACGATATTATTGTTATAGAAGGTGCCGGTTCACCTGCAGAGATAAACTTAAATGAAAATGATATAGTAAATATGGGGCTGGCAAAGCTCGTTGATGCACCTGTACTATTGGTTGCCGATATTGACAGAGGCGGCGTATTTGCATCTGTTTTCGGTACTGTAGCTCTTTTGGACAGTGATAGTCAAAAGAGGATAAAGGGTATTGTGATAAATAAGTTCAGAGGTGATAAAACCTTGCTGACTCCGGGCTTTGATATGCTCAAAGAACATTTTGCCAAAATAGGTGTCAAATACCTGTAGTGGGTGTTATACCTATGACACAGATTGATATAGACGATGAGGACAGCTTATCTTCAAGACTTGATACTGCAAGTACTGAATTTTCAAAGGATAAGATAAATGTTGCGGTAATCAGACTGCCGCATATTTCAAATTTTACAGATTTCAATCCGCTTGAGAGAAGGTCTGAGATTGTACTGAAGTATATCACCTCTCCAAATGAGATGAAGGATGCAGACCTTGTAATATTACCCGGCTCAAAAAATACACTATATGATCTTCGTTGGCTGAAAGATAAAGGCTTTAATCGTAATAATCTGATAAATAAAAATCTTATCGGCATATGCGGAGGTTTTCAAATGCTTGGAAACAACTTAACCGATGAGGCGGGAGTGGAAGAGGGCGGCTCTGAAACAGGTCTTAAACTCCTAAACTTCAGCACCGTATTTGCAAAGAAAAAGACTACAAGGCAGACTAAAACAAAGATAATAAATTTGCCGGATTTTATTGATAATCTTAGCGATACTGCCATAACAGGTTATGAGATACATATGGGCAGCACCATAGATGCAGATGAAAAGTATTTTACAATATCAGATATAAGTGAAAACGGAGGCTTTGTAAACAAAAATATACTTGGCACATATATACACGGTATATTTGAAAATGATAAGTTTGTAGATTCAATAATAAGCGGACTTATCAAAAAGACAGGTAAAAAGGTCGGTCTTAATGATAATATAACCGATTTTGAAAGTTATAAGGACTCACAGTATGAACTTTTGGCAAATCTGGTGGAAGAGTCTTTGGACATAGAGAGAATAATGAATATTTTAAATATCGAAAAATAGAAAGGCAATTTATGCTACAGATAAAACCTGAGGATATAGAGAAAAAGAGTTTTGAAATACTTACATCACAGATGGATAAGGACAGACTGAAGTTTTATACCGATGATGAACTTTTGGTGGTAAAAAGGACTATACATACCACAGCCGACTTTGACTATCAGTACAATGTTATATTTCAAAACAATGCAGTTGAAACCTTAAAACATTGTATACAATCAGACGCAATGATTTTTACAGATACAAATATGGCACTCAGCGGTATCAATAAAAGGATACTGACAGGCAAGTTTTCTATAACTCCGCGTTGTCTTATTGCGGAGCCTGATACGGTTGAATATGCCAAGAAAAACAACACCACCAGAGCGACGGCCTCTATTGATCTGGCTTATCAAATTCGTGATGAAAAACAGGCTTTAAACAAAAGCAAAAAGATCCCTATAGTATTTGCAGTAGGTAATGCACCTACGGCACTGATAAGAATCCATGAGCTTTTAGACAAATATACACCTGATTTTATTATCGCGGCACCTGTAGGCTTTGTAAATGTTATCGAAGCCAAGGATCTTATAAAACAGAGCAATATACCTGCAATCATTTGTGACGGCAATAAGGGCGGAAGCAATGTCTGTGCCGCAATAATAAATGCTGTATTATTGCAAATGGTATGATAAAGACTGTTACCTGATGAATAAGTTATCGGGTAACAGTTTTTTTAGTTTTAAAAAAATTATCATATGTTACATATTTTTTTAAGTTTTTATTGTATAATATAACGATAAACGTGATAATAGCATACAATTATTGAAAGGCTTTTTATATCTGTAATATAATATTTATAAAAATATTAAGGATATTTAAGTCTTATATTTTAAGTATCTGCGTGGAGGTATATATGGTCAAAAAACTATTGTCACTGGCTGCAATCAGCGTTGCCGTTGTCGGGCTTTACAGCATGGATGTTGCAGCATATCCGTTTACAGTAGCCGGAACGCCGTCTAATGCAAAGATGGCTGCACAAAGAAGTGAGGAAGATATAAAAGCTTACCTAAGCAGTCATCCTTTCGATGTTGCAAAACCTGATACTTGGAAGGTTACACCTGACTACAAGAATAATATAGCAGGAGAGTTAAGTGACGCTTCAAGACAAAACGCTCTCAACACTTTAAATGTCATGAGGTATGTTGCCGGACTTAATGAAGCAAGCTATGACTATGATACCGAAAAGTATGCACAGGCATCATCAACACTTATGATCGGAATAGGCGGTATCACACATAATCCTGAAAGAAAAGCCGGTGTATCCGATGAGTTATACATCAATGGTGCCTACGGTGCAAAGCATTCAAACCTGGGTGCAGGTTATGATACAATTTCGGAGGCCATACTTTATGGTTGGATGGGAGACGGAGACCCTTATAATATAGATAGAGTAGGACATAGAAGGTGGGCAATCTCTCCTGGCCTTGAAAAGACATCATTCGGTATTTCCGTAGGGCCGGGACGTAACAATGAATATACATCCATGTATTGCATCTATACAGGTACAGACTTATGGAATTCGTTCTTCGGCAGTTCAAGTAGCGGTAGTGATGTAGACTTTTTGATATGGCCTGCAAGTAAGATGCCTGCAGAATATATGTACGGTCCTTGGTCTATCTCATTGAACTCCGACTACTTCAGTGCAAATGAAAATGATGTAAAGGTTACTCTTACAAATTTAAAAACAAACAAGTCATATTATTTTGATAAGAGCGATAAGAGTACTACAGGCGAATTCTTTAATATAAATACAGGCGGCTACGGCTCATTACATCAGGCTGTTATTTTTGACGCAAAGATAAAATATAATGCAGGTGACAGATATCTGGTCAAAGTTGAAGGACTTAAGGATAATCACGGAAATGTATATGATCCTATAGAATATACTGTAGATTTCTTCAGCTTATATGGGAATAAGAGTTTCGGTAAAAAAGGTCTTATAGTTGAAAAAGACGGCAGCACAAGTGTACATACAGGCGGCTCAGGTAAGTCAGGCAAATCCGGTGGCGGAGGCGGAGGCCGTTCAGGCGGCGGCTCATCAGGCGGCAGCTCCGGAAGGTCAAAAACCACATTCACATGGGGATTTATCAATACAGACAATAATACAAGTCAATCCTCAGGCGGAACCTGGGTTAAATTAAGTAACGGAAGTTGGAATTATTTCAGAAACGGCTCAACTTTACCTGTAAGAAATAATTGGGTAAAAGACAACGGACATTGGTTTTATCTTAGTGCAGACGGCAGTTTGATTGAGAACAACTGGTTAAAGTAAACAATTCATGGTTCTATGCAAAGGCGGGAGGATATATATCCGAGAATGAATGGCTTTACTTAGGTAATAAGTGGTATTATACACAGGCAGGAGGATATAGCGCAGTCAGTCAGTGGTTACAGATAAACGGAAAGTGGTATTGCTTTGACTCAAGTTGTGCGCTGTATGTAAACACTACAACACCTGACGGATACAGAGTGGATGCAAACGGTGCATGGATTAAATAAGCTATAAACATATTTATGTTTGTATAAACGCAATATTTGGGAGTTATTATGGTAATAGCTCCCTATATTTAAATTATATAACTATGCGTTAAACTTGAGTTTTGCGAATAGTTATATATTAAATATTTACCGGGCAAACTACTCTTCAAATAAAAAAATAGTATTTAAATAATCAGCCGAAACTAACTATTTAAATACTATTATTAATAACAAATATAATTATACAAATTGATTTCTATCTTCGTTATAGTGATAATCAATCATCTCAAGCTTTTTCTTTATCTCATCCTCATTCAAATCATTTTCTTTACAAAAATCATCCAATGAAGAATTAAAGTCTCTAAGCTTGGTATTTATAAGTGATAATAACATCGCAGGGTCTTTTGGCAATGTCATATTACTCATCCCAGCTATGATATACATTCTGTACATCATCCTCAACATCCAAAAGGTCTAAGATACGATTCATCTTCTTGATATCTTCTTCATCTGACAATGTTACCCAGTTTTGCGGAATCATTGTAACCTCTGCATCCGCCATCGGAATACCAAGTTTTTCAAGTCCTTCTCTTACAGCTGAGAAATTATCAGGATCTGTTAAAATCTCATAGCTGTCTTCTTCCTCATTGAAGTCCTCGGCACCAAGGTCAAGTGCAGTCATCATAAGTTCATCCGGGTCCATATCACATTCTTCCTTATCTATGATAATCTGTCCCTTCTTGTCAAACATAAAAGACACACATCCCGGTGTTCCGATATTTCCGCCGCCCTTTGTGAAAGCCGCTCTTACATTTGCCGCAGTTCTGTTCTTATTATCTGTTAAAGTTTCTACAATAATCGCAACTCCGTTAGGACCGTAACCTTCATAAGTGTTCTGCTCATAGTTTACAGAATTGATATCTCCTGCCGCCTTTTTGATACCTCTTTCAATTGTATCATTTGGTACATTGTTTGCCTTTGCCTTTGCAATAACGTCTCTAAGTCTTGAGTTATTGTTCGGGTCCGGTCCGCCCTCTTTTACCGCAACTGCAATCTCTCTTCCGATTACAGTAAAGATTTTACCCTTCGCCGCATCGTTTTTCTCTTTTTTATGTTTAATATTTGCAAATTTTGAATGTCCTGACATATTTTCTCCTTTATATACTAATCCAAGAAACTATTTTATACTTAAATTATTTTGCTGTCAATTCTATAGCTAAGTTTCAACCACTTTCCCTGCTTATACCTTATATACCCCAGTACTGTCTTATAAATTTCTGCAGAAAGCACCATTCCATATACTATATATATAGGAAGTTTAAAGTACAGCCCTCCGATAAAAGCCATAGGTACTCCGATAAGCCAAACCCCTGACAAGTCCATAAACAGACAAAAAAGTGTATCCCCACCGCTTCTTAGTATACCTACCAAATTCACTGTAGCCACCGCCTTAAACGGTAAGAATATGGCAAATACCAGTAAGCAAAGCTTTATATCGCTAATCAAATTATCAGACACATTGTAGAGTCTTACAAAAGGTACTCTCAGTAATACTATAAGTATTGAAACCGATATACTGACTATGATTGTAAGCAACCAGGTATATGAACCGTATACCTTCGCCTTTTTCAGATTGTCGGCTCCCATCTCGTTTCCAAGTATTACTACAGCGGCAAGTGCAATTCCTTGGAATGAAACCACCAATAAATCCTGCAAGGCGGTGGAAATGGTTATTGCCGCTATAGCCGCATCTCCCATTCTGCCGTATACTACGGAATAAAGTGTAGTACCAAGCCCCCACAGCGACTCATTGATTATTACGGGGAATGCGGTTACAAAAAACTGATTTATCAAATCCTTTGAGAAAGGGTTCAGATTCTTCAAAGAACAGATAAGCGGTGAATTCTTTAGCTTTATAAGTACAACAGTCAATAAATTCAAATATTCTGGCCACTACAGTTGCAATCGCCGCACCTACCACACCAAGTGCCGGAAATGTAAACTTTCCGAATATCAGTATATAGTTTAGAATGATATTCACTACAATGGCAAAGATACTTGATATAACAGGTACCTTAACCTCTCCCACCGCTCTCATTATTGCAACATAGATGTCTGTAGCCGCCGTAAACGGATATGAAATACATACAACGCCAAGATATGCGGCGCCTATTGTTATGGCATCTTGTGAATTTGTAAAAATTTTCATCAACCTGTCCGGCATAATAAAAGCCGTTGTTGCGAAAATTATTCCTCCGACCACCGACAGCAAAAGCCCTAGTCCAAGTACCTTTCTGATATTTTTTATATCATTATTTCCCATGTACTGTGAAGCCAACACTCCGCTACCGCTTTCAACTCCGAATACCAGCAATACAAATACAAAGAAGTATTTGTTTGCCAAACCTACACCTGCAATGGCGCTTTCCCCCAATTTGCCTATCATTACAGTGTCAATAAAATTGACAATCATCTTCAATAACATTTGAAGTGACACAGGCAGTGCAATAGACAAAACCCTGCCTATATACTCCCTGTCTTCAAACATACTAAGCGGACCAAGCAATCCGCTATTCTTCTTTAAGCTCCTCATCCTCTTTTAATTTTGTTACTTTAATGGTGTTAATCGTCCTGTTTGACACCTTCAGTGCTTTGAACTCATATCCATGCATTATAATATCAAACTTCTCATTATCTTCAGGTATTCTGTCAAGCTCGGATATCATAAGACCGTTTATAGTATCAAAATTTTCCAACTCCTCTTCATCAAATTTTATACCAAGAATATCTTCAATATCAGATAGAGGTGTCATTCCCTTTATTATATATGAACCGTCTGCAAGCTTTTTTATAAACTCTTCATCCACATCATACTCATCCAAAATATTTCCTACAATCTCCTCAAGTATATCCTCCATTGTTACAATACCTGATGTCTGACCGTACTCATCCACTACCACTACCATATGATTTTTATGCGACTGCATTTCTTTAAATAATGTATTCAAATTTTTATTCTCCGGAACGAATATGGTCTTTCTGAGTATGTTCGGAATATCCTTGATGGCTGTATTTTGATAATTGGTAGTATTCTCACATATAAGAGCATCCTTCATATTAAGAATACCCATTATATTGTCAATATTTTCATCATATACAGGATATCTTGTGTTATTACCTGTAGTCAGCATGAAGTCAATAGCCTCTTGCAAAGTATCTTTACTGTCTATAAATACAACACTTTTTCTATGTGTCATTACATCTCTGGCCTGCTTATCGTTAAGCTCAAAGATATTTGTAATCATTTCAGCCTCAGAGCCTTCAAAGATACCCTGTTCATGTCCTTCGTTTAACATACTTACTATATCTTCTTCACTTACGGTCTCTGCCTGTGCCTTTATATCCACTCCGAAAAGCTTTAATATAATATATGAAACTCCGTCAATTACACATATAATAGGTGATAATAAAAACATCAGTACAGCCGATATCCACATAAAGGTGTATACGCTTTTTTTAGGTACCTTCCTTGCAAACTTATTTGGCAATGATATCCCGAATATAACAAACAGGATACAAAAGATTATAACAACAATAAGTATTGAAATACCGCTTGAGAGTGATACAGGTAAAGTATTAGGCAGTTTATTCTTTATAATACTTCCAAATGTCCTTATAAAATACCATCCGAGGAAACTTACGGAAAGTATGTTTACTATATGTGTACAGTAAAGCACCTTATCCTTTTTTTCCAAGAATCTCCTTAACTTGACCTCTTTATCCTCTTCTTCTATATCCGAATTATCCAATTCACGCAATGCCGAATTGAATGAGTGAATTGAAAAATTGACAAACAATACAATTATAATACTAATAATCAATAATGCCGAATGAGCATCGTCCATGAAAATCTCCTACTTATCCAATATTAAAATTTAAGTACACTATATCACAGTATACAAGTCTCTTATATAGTCCTTTTTTCCTATATATTCATCTTTACAATAGTAAAGCCTAGGTACTCTTTTATTGATACCGCAGATAAACTCATAGGAAAAGGTATTGGAACTTTTGGTCAGTTCATCCACAGTAATAACACTGTCTTCACTCTCTCCCAAAATAACCACTCTGTCTCCTATCTTTACATCCTTAACATCGCTTACATCCACTATTGTCTGATCCATACAGATCCTGCCAAGTATATTACATTTATTGCCGTGAATCAGCACATATCCTCTGTTGCTTAAATCTCTGGGATATCCGTCTGCATATCCGAATGATATCGTTGCGACCTTCATATCCTTTTTTGCTGTGAATGTGGCACCGTAACTTACACTTTCTCCGGCACAGATCCGCTTTATATATGTAATTGTAGAATAAATACTCAGAGCAGGCCTGTAATCAAAGTCTTTTAAATCAACATCACTTGAAGGTGCGATACCGTACATCGTGATGCCGCATCGAACCATATCCAGATCTGTTCCGATGCCGTTTACAATACCTGCCGAATTGGAAGCATGTGCAATCTTAGGTTCAACTCCCATACTGTGTAACAGCTCCAAAAAATCACTGAAAAGCTTCTTTTGTTTGTGGGCGGAAGTCAAGTCACTGTCATCCGCACTGTGAAAATGTGTGAAAATACCCTCCACCTCGATATTTTCCATATCATTTATTTCTTTTATGATATCTGCGCTTTCCTTTGTAGGCTTAAATCCTATTCTGTTCATTCCGGTGTCTATTGCGATATGAATAGCCATCTTCTTGCCCATCTGTTTTGCTTCTTCATTGATCTTTTTAGCCTGATCAAGTGTAAATACCGATTCTCTTATATCAAAAACTATTGATTCCTTGTAGCTTTCTCTCGGAATACAGGCAAGTATCAAAATAGGCTTTGTAATCCCGTGATACCTTAAGTTAATTCCTTCTTCAAGTGTAGCCACACAGAAAAAATCCACAATATCTTCTATATGCAGTGATACCGGAACACTTCCGTGCCCGTAGCCATCCGCCTTTACAATCGCAGCCAACTTCATATCCTTTTTCAGTGCATTTTTTGTCACTGTCAAATTATGTTTTATAGCATCCAAATCCACTTTTGCATAAGCTCGTTTATATGAGTCCATTTCTCTTCCTTCTATTCAGCACTTCTCCTATATTGTCCAGTATATCTCTTGCAATAATACTGTGCTCTCCCTGCTTTTGTCCTGCCAGATTTCCTGCCAGTCCGTGTATGTAAACGCCAAGTGCCACAGCCAAATCATCTTCTATTCCGAGGCAGAACATTCCCGCTATTATACCGCAGAGTACATCTCCGCTTCCTGCCTTTGCCATAGCCGGAGTCCCCGATTCATTGATAAAGGTATCTTCTTTGGCGGCAATCACACTTTTATGTGACTTTAATACCACTGTGATACCGTATTTATTTGCATACTCTTTTGCGTACTTTTGTGTATCTGCAAGTATATCCTCTATAGGTACATTTATAAGTCTTGACATCTCTCCGATATGAGGTGTGATAATAATATTGTCTGTATAATACTTGGTAAGCGAATTATCATAAGCAATTATATTAAGTGCATCGGCATCTATTATCATCGGTACATAGCACTCAGACAAAACATATTCCACAATAATCTTTGAATAGTACTCCGTGGAAAGCCCCGGACCGAGTACTACAATACTTGCCCAGTCAAGACATTGCTTTATCTTACTTAATAAGCAGTCTTTACTTTCAAACGCCTCTCTCTCTCGTCGTAAGTTGTAATAATTGCTTCAGGCAGCAGTGTCTGCAAAATCGTTCTGTTTTTGCTCACTGTAAGTATTCTTACAAGTCCGGCACCGGAACGATAAGCTGCCATAGAACTGAGAAAAGCGGCACCGCTCATGCCGTTGCTCCCGGCAATCACAAGTACATGTCCGTAACTGCCCTTATTTGCATCTTCTATTCTGTCAGGTATATATTTTAATGCAGTCTCATCAAGTATCCTCATATCTATCTCCACATATCAATCAACTTCTATTACCACCATTGCAACGACTAATGAATTTGTATTGCTTATAGATACATAAATATTTTTCTCATTGATATCCATAAGATGAATATTTTCAGGATTGCAAATCCTTATAAAGGGTTTGCCGTATTTATCCCTAAGCACTTCCAAATCCTTAAGTCCGATACCTCTAAAACCTATTCCCAATGCTTTGACAAAAGCCTCTTTTACAGCAAAATTGCCTGCCAGAAAAACATCGGTATTCCTTTCCTTAGCCATAGCAATCTCGCTGTCAGTAAAAGCCCTTTTCAAAAAATAATCTTTTTTTACTGCTCTTGATATTCTGTCTATTTCTATTATGTCGGTTCCGATACCTCTAATCATACTTTCCTTCAAAGGTATCGCATCCATATTGCTGACTCTGTATGAGAGTCTCATTAAGGACTCCGACAGGTGTACATTTTCAACTATTACATCGTCAGGAACCGTAAGATCCGTATGTGCAAAATTCCAAATCGCCTTTATTCCTGATTTTACAAGTCTGTCCGCCACTTCCATAGCTCTTGCTTTCGGTATTGTAAGCGCAGCAATCTGAATATCGTTTTCGGAAATAAACTTCTCAAGGCTGTCAAGTGAATAAACTCTTGCGCCTCGTACCGTCTTTCCGAAAAGATTCGGATCCACATCAAACATCGCCTGAATCAAAAAGCCTCTTCTCTCAAAGTTTGCATAATTGGCGATGGCCTGACCGAGGTGTCCGGCACCGATTATAATAATATTATGCTGACGGTCAATACCCAATATTTTTGCTATCTCATTGTATAGATACCTTACATTGTATCCGTATCCCTGCTGCCCGAAGCCGCCGAAATTGTTAAGGTCCTGCCTTATTTGAGAAGCGGTTACCTTCATTCTCTCACTAAGCTCTTTTGAAGAGATTCTTTCAACTCCTTCTTCTGAAAGTTCTCCAAGGTATCTATAGTATCTTGGCAGCCTTGAAATAACCGCTCTTGATATTTTTCTTTCTTCCATTATATCTCCATCTAAAATATGCATATACCGCATATCTGTTTCTTTGTTAAGAATTCTACAATTAGTATATTATTTATCAATATAATTGTCAATACAGATAATAACGCTATTCTTTACCCTTGCATTCAATTGCATGTATAGGATATACTTATGTGTATTATATAGTAAGGAGGCAAATTGTTTGATTTTAAATGCCACTAATATATCAAAATCATTTGGAAGTAATGAGATAATAAAGGATGCAACCTTTCTTGTCAACGAACATGAAAAGGTTGCCATTGTAGGTGTAAACGGTGCGGGAAAAACCACACTTTTGAAAATACTTACCGGAGAAGAGAGCGCCGATAGCGGCAGCATTACACTTGCAAAGGACGCAAAACTCGGATATTTACGCCAGATCAATAATGTTGACTCTGCACTCAGCATTATTGATGAATTATATACAGTTATAGAACCTATATTGAATATGGAAAAGAGAATGTCACAAATGCAGGAAGACATGAAGCATTTGACAGGCAGTGAATTGGAGGAGCTTTACTCTTCTTACACCGCTCTTACACATAGCTATGAACTTATGGACGGATACGCGGCAAAAAGCAGAGTTGTAGGTATCTTAAAGGGACTGGGCTTTGAAGAAGCCGATTTTGACAGAAAGATAAACACATTGTCAGGAGGTCAAAAAACCAGAGTTTTCCTTGCAAAGTTGCTACTTGAAGAACCTGACATTATACTTTTGGATGAGCCTACAAACCACCTTGACTTAAGAAGTATAGAGTGGCTTGAATCATACCTTTTAAACTATAAGGGTGCCGTAATTATCGTATCTCACGACAGATATTTTCTTGATAAGATAGTAAGCAAGGTTATTGATATAGAAAACGGTAATGTGCAGATGTATCTCGGCAACTATACCGACTTTTCAAATAAGAAGCAGATGCTATTAGATGCCAAGATGAAGGAATATCTGAATCAGCAGCAGGAAATCAAGCACCAGGAAGCCGTTATCACAAAGCTAAAGCAGTTTAACAGAGAAAAATCAATAAAGAGAGCCGAAAGCAGGCAAAAACAGCTTGAAAAGATAGAAAGGGTAGAAGCACCTCAGACATATAGTGAAAATATGAGACTGTCTTTAGATATCTCAAAAGAAAGCGGCAAGGATGTTTTAACCGTACACAATCTTTCAAAGAGCTTTGATCACAAAAAATTATTTTGGGATATCAACTTTGAGATAAAAAGATGTGAAAGAGTCGCTATAATAGGTGACAACGGTACAGGAAAGACTACTCTTTTAAAAATTATAAACGGTCTTTTAAATCCCGATACAGGTGAAGTCATCTACGGCTCAAATGTATCCGTTGCCTACTACGACCAGGAACATCAGGTACTTCATATGGACAAGACTTTGTTTGACGAGCTTTCAGATACCTATCCTGATATGACGAATACTCAGATAAGAAATATTTTGGCGGCATTTCTATTTACCGGAGAGGATGTGTACAAGAAAATAGCAGATCTCTCAGGTGGTGAAAGAGGCAGAGTGTCATTGGTGAAGCTTATGCTCTCAAAAGCAAACTTTTTGCTTCTGGATGAGCCTACAAACCACCTTGATATAGTAAGTAAGGATGTACTTGAAAATGCATTAAATAACTTTCCTGGTACTGTCTGTTATGTCTCACATGACAGATACTTTATCAATAAGACAGCTACCAGAATACTTGACCTCACTGAAAACAGACTGTTAAACTATATAGGAAACTACGACTATTATATTGAAAAAAGAGAAGCCGTAGAGGAAGCCGCAAACCTTACAAGCACTGAACAGGCTGAAAAACCGACAGATGTTTCAGAGTCAAAGAAAGAATGGATTGACAATAAGACCGCACTGGCTCAAAAAAAGAAAATAAAGAACGCTCTAAATAAATGTGAAAAAGAGATTTCTGAGATTGAGGATAAATTACAATCTATTGATGAAGAATTTTCAAACCCTGAGAATGCTTCAAATGTCGGCAAACTTATGGAACTTCAAAAACAAAAAGAATCTCTTGAAAAAAGACTTGATAAGCTTATGGAAGACTGGGAAGAGCTTACCCTACAGATGGAGGAATAAAATGAAGAGAATTTTTGCAATAATACTGCTTTTAATACTTGTTTTCAGCTTACTTGCAACAGTCTATGTCGCAATATTTACAAGCAATACAAAACTTCTGTTTGTCTTTCTTTTCATAGATATTGTGATGCCTGTAATAGTCTATGCGTATATAATAATAACAAAACAGATAAGAAACCTTGATAAAAAGGATGAGGAATAAAAAAAGCCTGTGAGAAAATCTCTCACAGGTCTTTTTATTGCTCTTTAGGTTTATTTTCCGTATATCCGCATTCTTCATTCATACATAGAAGTTTATTTCCCTTTTCCACCATATATGAACCGCATTTCGGACATTTTATTGCTGAAGGCTTATTCCATGACATAAAGTCACATTCAGGAGCATTGCTGCATCCGTAATATATTCTGCCCTTCTTGGTCTTTTTGATGACCACATCACCGCCACATTTCGGGCAGGCAACGCCTATCTTTTCAAAGTAAGGCTTGGTATTCTTACACTCAGGGAATCCCGGACAGGCTAAGAACTTTCCGTGCGGTCCGTATTTTATAACCATATTTCTGCCACAGTTCTCACAGATAACATCTGTAACCTCATCGGCTATCTTTACATTCTCAAGCTCCTTTGAAGCCTGATCTACCGCAGACTCAAGATCCGGATAAAAGTTTGATACTACAGTCTTCCAATTTACCTTACCGTCTCCGACAGAGTCAAGCAACTGCTCCAAATTGGCTGTAAATTCCTTATCCACAATACTTCCGAAGTAATTTACCATCATAGAGTTCACTATCTGACCAAGCTCAGTGACATACAGATTTTTTTGCTCTTTTACCACATAATGCCTTGCCATAATAGTTGTAATGGTAGGTGCGTATGTAGACGGACGACCTATTCCCTGCTCTTCAAGTGCTTTTACAAGACTTGCCTCGGTATAGTGTGCAGGCGGCTGTGTAAAATGCTGTAAATCTATAAGCTTTACAAGCTCAAGCTCATCTCCCACCTTTAGCTTACCTATGACGGCATCCGAACTTGCCTTCTCTTCATCGTCATCCGTATATACGCTCATAAATCCTTCAAATACAATCTTTGAACCTGACATCGTAAATATATACTCACCTGCACTAAGCTTTACGGAAGTGGTTTTATACTTTGCATTTTCCATTCTGCTTGCAACAAATCTCTTCCAGATAAGTTGATACAGTCTGAAAAGCTCTCTGGGTAAAGACTCCTTTACCATTGCAGGGGTGAGTGTAACATCTGTAGGTCTGATAGCCTCGTGCGCATCCTGAACATTTGTCTTTGCATTCTTTGTGACGGTATTCTTTGATACATACTCATCGCCATATGTTTTACCTACAAACTCTCTTGCTGCAGTATCCGCCTCTGCGGCAACTCTTGTAGAGTCCGTACGCAGATATGTGATAAGCGCAATCGTACCCTTGCCCTCTATATCCACACCTTCATACAACTGTTGTGCAAGTCTCATTGTCTTTTGTGTGGAATAATTTAACTTCTTGCTGGCTTCCTGTTGAAGAGTGGAGGTTGTAAAAGGAATAGGCGCTTTTTTTACTCTCTCTCCCTCATTTATCTCCGAAACCACATATTTTGCATCCTTTAGGGCTTCAAGAATTTTATCCATCTCTTCTTTGTTGTTTATAGCAAGCTTTGTATTGGTGCCGTAGAACTTGGCATTTACACTTTTTTTGGAATATTCGGTCAAAAGCTCCGCTTCAAGGCTCCAATACTCCTCAGGTATGAACGCATCTATCTGCGCTTCTCTGTCACAAATCATTCTAAGAGCCACAGACTGAACTCTACCTGCGGAAAGTCCTCTCTTTACCTTTGCCCAAAGCAGCGGACTTATAGAGTAACCCACCATTCTGTCAAGCACTCTTCTTGCCTGTTGTGCATCTACCAGATTCATATCCAGCTGCCTTGGATGTTTGATTGCATCCTTTATAGCATTTTTTGTAATCTCATTGAAACTGATACGGTACACCTTCTTGTCCGTATCGTCAAGCTTAAGAGCCTTTGACAAATGCCAGCTTATGGCCTCTCCCTCTCGGTCAGGGTCGGTCGCAAGATATATCTTGTCGGCTTTTTTGACATCCTTTTTAAGTTTAGCAAGCAACTCGCCTTTCCCCTTATAGTAATATATTTCGGCTCAAAATCATGCTCCACATCAATACCCATAGTTGACTTGGGTAAATCCCTAACATGTCCGTTTGAGGCTGTAACCTCATATCCGGTACCCAAATATTTCTTTATGGTCTTTACCTTTGCAGGCGACTCCACTATCACTAAACTTCCAGCCATTTTAACCCCTTACTTAATTTATCCTCTTACAATAATAATTTGATGAAACCTGTACTATAAAACCTTCCAATTCAAGTAATAAAAGTGAGCTGAGCACTTTTGATATATCTAAAGCACTCTCCTTAATTATGTCATCAATATACTTCGGTTTTAAATCAAGGCAACTATAAACCTTTTTATCATTCTTTGCAAGCATATTAAGGTTTTTTTCATTATATACTTGAATTTTCCTATCAACATTCAGGTCAAGTGCCTCTAAAATATCACTTGGCGAAGAAATAATACCTGCTCCGTCCGCAATCAGCTTATTACATCCGAGGCTCATACAGTCTGTTATTCTGCCGGGAAGTGCAAATACTTCTCTGCCCTGATCAAGAGCATGTGAAGCCGTTATAAGTGAGCCCGACTTTAATCTTGCCTCTATCACCACTATAATATCCGCAAGCCCCGATATTATACGATTTCTGATAGGAAAATTCAGCTTAAGCGGATTCGTTCCAAGCGGAAATTCAGATATTACACCTCCGAAATCCTTTTCGCACAGTTTGTTGTACAGATTAAAATTACTCTCAGGATAACATACATTTACTCCCGTGCCAAGTACGGCATAGGTTTTGCCGGCTCCTTCAACCGCACCTTCATGAGCCTTTGTATCCACCCCGAGCGCCATACCGCTTATAATATCCACGCCGCTTTGTGCAAGCTCTCTTGCAATAAACCTTGCCATACCCAGTCCGTATTCACTTGCACTTCTGCTGCCGACTATTGCTACACTTTTTTTATTTTGCGGAACATCTCCTTTTACAAAGATTCCAAAGGGGTAATCCCTTATATTAAGAAGTTTTTGTGGGTAATCATCTTCAAACGGCAGAATAAATCTTATTTTTCTATCGGGAAGTGATAAATATTCCTCATGTAATTCATCTGTTTTTAACTTTAACCTTAATACAGCACGAATCTGCTTTTCACTTAACTTAAGACTTGTCTTTAATGTGTCAAAATCCATTTCAAAAATCTTATTAACCGGTCTTATTTTTTCATAAATCAGTCTTTTTGAGCAATATCCAAGCTCTGTAAGTGAAGAAAGTAAAAATAAGCTTTCCTTATCCGACATTTCACAAATTTGCATATTCCCTCCTTACCAATATTTATCCTCCAAAGAGCGATATGATATCGCCTCACATATATCCGCATGTTCAATATTTTCATGCTCGTTAAAATCCGCCACAGTCCTTGCCACTTTCAATATCTTATGCAGTCCTCTTACGCTCATCTTTTTTGCTTCATATAGATTGGAAAGAAAAATATCATCCTTTTCACTTAAAGCGCAGAACTTATTTATTAAATTTGGAGGAATCTCTGAATTATAAGAAAAATCATAATCTTTATATCTGTTTAACTGAATATCTCTTACTTTCTATATACTTTTTCATCTCTTCACTGCTTACATTGTGAAAATCACCCTTTAACTCTTCATACCTTATCATGGAAGTCTCTACAGTGATATCAACCCTGTCAAGCAAAGGCTTTGATATCCTTGAAAGATACTTTTTTACCTGCGCCTCATTGCAGCTGCACTTAGTTCTGTCAGGATAGTAGCCGCATTTGCAAGGATTGGTTGCCGCCACCAGCATAAAGTCGGCAGGATAATCAATGCTTGCATTCACTCTTGCAATACTTACAGTCTTATTTTCCATAGGTTGTCTTAAAACCTCTATTGTATTTGTCTTAAACTCCGCAAGCTCATCAAGAAAAAGTACGCCCTTATGTGCCAAAGATATTTCTCCAGGCTTTGGAACTCTGCCGCCGCCTGACAACGCCTGTGGTGAGACCGTATGATGTGGTGCTCTGTAAGGTCTTATCTTTAAAATAGGCTCCTTTGAGTTTAACAGTCCGCATACACTGTATATTTTAGAGACTTCAAGTGCCTCTTCATCAGTCATATTAGGCATTATTCCGGGGATTCTTTGTGCAATCATACTCTTACCTGTACCTGCAGGACCTATAAACAGAATATTATGTCTGCCTGCAACTGCGATTTGAACCGCTCTTTTTAACAGAATTTGTCCGTTCACATCACTGAAATCGCTGTATTTTTCTTTCTTGTGGGGATAATATTACTTTATCGATATTTTTCATTATAATTCTTTTTCATTATTCAAAAATTTCAATAAGATCTTTCAGATTTTTTTAATACCTATATTTTTTTATACCCGATACTATATTTGCTTCAGCCAGATTGTCATATGGAAGAAATATATTTTTAAATCCTGCCTCCTTTGCAAATATAACTATCGGAAGCACGCCCCTTATAGGCAAAAGCTCACCGCTTAATGAAAGCTCTCCTACAAACATAGACTCGTTTAGAATATCTGATTTTATAACACCCAGTGCTTCAAGTATTGATATGGCAATAGGTAAATCATAGCCGCATCCTTCTTTTTTTATTTCTGCAGGTGAAAGATTTATAACGATTTTTCTGGGATAAAAAGAAATTTTAGAATTTTTTATAGCGGTCTTTACTCTGTCCGCCGCCTCTTTGACTTCGCTTGATAAGGAGCCTATCAGAATGATTCCGGGAAGTCCGTCTCCTATATCGGTCTCACAACAGACATGAAATGCATTGATACCCAAAAGACCTGCTGTATTTATTTGACTTAACATAATCTCCTTTATTTATTAAATTGTACAAAGCGGTCAGGGACTTTATGGATAATCACCTTAAAGCCCCAAAACCTACACTAATTTACTTTCTCATAACTGAAGCGTCTTTTCTGACAACTATATCGGAATTGTCCTCTTCAAATCCGTTCGGATTGTTCTTTTGCCATCTGAACGAATCTCTGCACATATCCTCTATGTTCTTTTGTGCCTTCCATCCAAGCTCTTCGGCTGCCTTTGTCGGGTCGGCATAACAAGCCGGTACATCACCTGCTCTTCTGTCCTTGAACACATAGTTGATCTTTAAGTCGTTTACCTTTTCAAAGGCGTTTATAACATCCAGTACACTGTATCCTATACCTGTTCCGAGGTTATAAATATCCACCTTACCAGGACTCTTCATCATCTTCTCAAGTGCCTTAACATGTCCCTTTGCAAGATCTACCACGTGGATATAATCTCTGACACATGTACCGTCCTTGGTATCGTAGTCATTACCGAACACTCCAAGGCAAACCAGTTTGCCTACAGCCACCTGTGTTATATACGGTAAAAGATTGTTCGGAATACCCTTAGGATTTTCACCTATTCTGCCCGACTCATGTGCTCCGATAGGGTTAAAGTATCTAAGCAACATTACGGAAAAGTTGTTGTTGGCGGTATGAATATCTGTCAAAATCTGCTCAAGCATACCCTTGGTTCTTCCGTAAGGGTTGGTAATAACACCCATAGGCGCATCCTCTGTTATAGGCACCACCTTAGGGTCTCCGTATACCGTGGCACTTGAAGAGAATACTATTTTTTCAACACCGAACTCTCTCATAACTTCACATAAAATCAAAGTACCTGTAATATTGTTGTGATAGTACTCAAGAGGCTTATATACCGACTCTCCTACGGCCTTAAGTCCTGCAAAGTGTATAACCGCATCTATCTTATTTTCCTTGAACACTTTTGTTAAAGCATTTTTGTTTAATAAATCCACCTCATAGAAACGCAAAGACTTTCCGGTAATCTCTTCCACTCTTTTTAGAGATTCCCTTGATGAATTTACCAAATTATCTACTACAACTACTTCATATCCTGCATTCAAGAGTTCAACACAGGTATGACTTCCAATATAACCGGCACCTCCGGTAACTAATATTGACATAAATCCTCCAAAATATCAGTTTTTTAAACTGTAATAAATATATTGATTATTTAAATTTTATAATAAAATATATATTAAATCAACAAATATTTATTTGAAAACTTAGTGGTGGAAAGTCTGATACCTGTAAAAGCCATTGTCATATTGTACTTGTCACAACACTCTATAACCGCGTCATCTCTTAGTGAACCTCCGGGTTGTGCTATATACTCCACACCGCTTCTTTTTGCTCTTTCTATATTGTCACTGAAAGGAAAAAATGCATCCGATCCGAGACAAACTCCGCTTAGATTCTTTAACCACTCTTTTTTTTCTTCTCTTGTAAACTCACTAGGCCTTTGTGTAAAAAGATGCTCCCACATGCCGTCTGATAAAAGTTCCTCCTCGCTGTTGTCACCGATATATACATCTATTGCATTATCTCTGTCGGCTCTTTTTATACCGTCTTTGAAAGGAAGATTAAGTACACATTTTGCCTGTCTTAAAAACCAGTTATCGGCCTTATTTCCTGCAAGTCTGGTGCAGTGAATCCTTGACTGCTGCCCTGCACCTATACCTATTGCCTGTCCGTCTTTTACATAGCATACTGAATTTGACTGAGTATACTTTAATATTATCAATGAGATGAGCAAATCAAGTTTTTTATCTTCAGGAAGATTTTTATTTTTTGTTACAATATTTTCAAGCAGTGACTTATTTATATCCAGATTGTTGTGCCCCTGCTCAAAAGTAATACCGAATACCTGCTTTTTTTCAATATCGTCAGGAGTATAATTTTCATCAATTTGAATAATATTGTATTTGCCGTTTTTCTTTGCCTTAAGTATCTCAAGTGCTTCATCACAAAATCCGGGAGCTATCACACCGTCCGATACTTCTCTTTTTATAAGCAGTGCGGTCTCTTTATCGCAGATGTCGCTAAGTGCGATAAAATCTCCGAATGAAGACATTCTGTCCGCACCTCTGGCTCTTGCATAGGCACTTGCAAGCGGACTTAGTGTAAGATCGTCTACCCAATATATCTTTTTTAAAACCTCATCAAGCTCTAAACCTATGGCGGCTCCTGCAGGTGAAACATGCTTAAAGCTTGCGGCTGCAGGCATATTACTTACCTTTTTAAGCTCAGATACCAGCTGCCAACCGTTTAACGCATCTAAAAGATTGATATATCCCGGATTGCCGCATAGTACCTTTATCGGAAGTTCGCTGCCGTTTTCCATATAAATCTTTGCAGGCTTTTGATTCGGATTGCAGCCGTATTTTAAAACCAGTTCCTTCATTACATACCCTCCAATTTATTCTTGATTATTTGCTCATACTTGCCTGTAGCCATATCAATATATCTTACCGCAAGTGATATTTTATTGTCTGTATTCAGTGAATTCCACAGTGAATTACAAAATTCATCTATACTTCCCTTTAAACTTACCTTAATAGGCTCGCCTTCAAAGCTCTTTAGCGGATCCGAGTTTTCTTTGTAGGTGTGGATTAAAAATCCTTCACCCGGTTTCGGGTTGTCATAGTTATAGAAAAATCTAAGTGCTTGAGACTCGGCTCCTTCATCACTTTTTAATATGGAAAGTTTCAGTTTGAGCCCCGATTCAATGTCTATAAGCCCTGATATTCTTGGAGTAAAATTCGGTGCGTCAGGTTCAAAAGTTCTTGTATACAGCGCATCCTCAAAAGTCTTTTTATCCTTAAGATACTCATATATTGTATCTGTCTGGTCTCCGTTTGTTACAATGATTTTCTTTCCGAGAACACGTACAGGTGAGTATATTATAAGTGAAGGGTCGCTTAAAAGGCTCTCATCAAAAGCCTTTGTCCTTATATCATCATTACTTACCTCAAATACTCTGTTTCTCGAGTTTGTACTCCTTCCCATGATAAAGTACGCAAATACGGCCCTGTTATCCTCGGATTTGCCTAATATGATACCTCTACCCGGATACTCTTTAGCTGCCAGATAATCAAACATAAAACCTCCTAATCGTTTCTAAGTGCTGTAAGCGGACTCAGCTTCATAGCCCTAAGTGAAGGGAAAAATCCTGCCAGCATACCTATTATGACTGCAAAGATTATTGCGGATACTACAAGCCAAAGCGGTATTCTGGAAATATCTCCCTCAACTCCCGAAACTGAAGCGGCAACGCCTAAAGCATTTATTACAATTGAAATAATAAAACTAAAAATCACTCCGGTCAAGCCGCCTATAAGTCCTATGGCACCCGACTCTATAAGAAACATATCTCTGATACGGTTCATATCACAGCCTAAGACCTTCATGATTCCTATTTCTTTGGTTCTCTCATATATACTCATCATCATTGTATTGGCGATACCTATAGATGCAACAAAAAGTGATACCGCTCCGATGCCTCCAAGCACCATCTGAATCATATTTGTAGAAGCCTTACTCTGCTCAATCCACTCCATCTGTGACTCGGCCTGATAACCCATCTCTGTGATTTGTTTTTGTACCGACATCACATTTTTCATATCATCCACATATACCTTTGCCGAATCATATACAAGATACTTTAGAGGTTTACCCTTCTTTGTAGTTGGCTGATCCGGGATAAGTCTGTTTTTATATATTTTCTTTAACATCACCTTTAAGGCATCTATATTACAGTAGATTCCGTAGCTGTAATTATTGTAATTGTCATATTCATCCATAGATGCGCCGCCCTTTACAACACCTGCAGTTTCAATGATGTATTTTTTGGGAGGCTTTGGGGCATTCTCACCGCCTGCATTTGCCTTTTCAAAGGAATCCGTATCAAAAATAACAAACATAGGCTTATAGTAGTCAACATTCGGAAGTTTATTTGTATCATAAAAAGACTCACTCGGCTTCTTCTGATTAAAAAAATCTCTTATTACAAAATTCCCGTACACAAACTCAAGTTTTTTCTTATCTTTAGGCAGGTGACCGCTCTCAAGCTGTATCTCATCCATGTAGTCGTCACCGACTCCGTATATCTGTTCTCTCAACATATACGGACCCTGCATTACAATAACTGATGTTGACAATACAGGAGATACTCCTTCTACATGTTCAAGTCTTGAAAAAGATTTTATCGTTTCATCTTTTATATACAGGGGCTCGGACTTTTTGCTTGTATCATTCTGCCTTGTATACGGAACGGATACATCAATCGCCTTTAAGATCCCGACTGTGCGATACTCTCTTTGTTAAGCTCGTCAAGTCCTATACCAAGCGAGAGCATTGTAACCACGGAAGCGGTACCTATCATTACACCAAGCACCGTAAGTACAGTCCTCAGCTTTCTTCTTTTAAGATTTGAAATACTTAATTTGAGTAAATCAAGTACTTTCATTATACCTGCTCCTTCTTATTCTTTCTCTTCTTTAACACAACAATCAATATAACAGCCGCAACTACAGCACCTGCAATAATAAAAGGAACTATATTAAAGTGATTAGTTTCATTATCCGCTATATCAGGTTCTACAATATCGGTTTCTTCCTCGGCTGATTCTATGACATTTAGTATAAAATCTTTAGTCTCCTCGGTTACATTACCGTTTTCATCCTCATAACTTATAATCAAGTTTATCTTACCGTCATCACTTGTGACCGCTTTTCCCGTCAGGTTCACATCCACATTTCCGCTTTCGCCGGGCTTTATATTACCTATATAAGCTTCATTTTCTTTGATTGAATCCGCACTGAATTTTGCCATAAGATTATAAAGTACCACTTTTCCGGTATTATTTATCTGAAAAGTAACATTTGAGTCATCCCCTACACTTATTGTATCAGGATTTATATCAAAGCTTCCGACATTCATCCTTGCCACCTGCTTTACAGGTATATCTACAGTTACCTTGTCTGTAGCATTTTTAAACTCAGGTGAATCATACTGTTCATTTATCGTTATAGAATACGATCTTTGATCGACACCTGCTCTTGCAGTCATTTTAAGCTTAAGTTCCGTAGTTTGATTGGCAGGCAGTGAATTGACCGCATGAGAACTTGAACCTTCTTCCATACTGAAAACCGCACTGTCATTTGCTTTTTCTGACTCCAATGTAAATAAAATATTGCTTGCCGGCACACTTGCGGAAGCGTTCTTCATTGTTATAAAGAGGTCAAAACTCTCTCCGGCAAAGACGTCCTTAGGCTCCGTTCTGTAGCTGTCCACCACTATTCTTGCCTTGGTTCTGTCATTCGGGTTAAACTCTCCTGCAGCGGTTGTGGTCTCATCCTTATCCTTATTATCAATATGTACAAAGAACTGCTCCTCGGCTTTTTTAAGTTCACCCTCGCTGCTGTCACGATAATTTATCTCAAGTTTTATAGGATAGTATCCGGTATAGGTATTTTTTTGTATGGCAAAGCTGTAGTCAAGACTTACCATACCGCCGCTCTCTACCTTATCAAAATGTCTGTCATAATTTGCATCGTTTATCTCAAAAGGAAAAACCGTACTGTCCTTATCCATTACCATATGTGCCGTAACGTCAAATGCGGTAAGTTTTCCGGTATTTGCCATATTCAGGCTGAAATTAAGTACATCAGGATACCTTCCTCTCGGTGTAGCCTGTCCCTCACCTATAGTAAAATCCACATCTTTTACAGCTTCGGATTCATTACTGCTTTCATTGGCGGCGGATTTTTGAATATACACATTGATATATTCCTGTATGCCCCTGCCGCTGTCCTTATCATCTGCCAGATACACAGGTATACCGTAGTAACCTTCGGGAATATCCCTTCTTACTCTGGCTGAAATAGTGATATTTTTCTTTTTACCCTTGGTTATCTTACCCACATGCTTTCTGTCCGTGGTCTCTGAGGTAAGCTCAAAAGGAAACTCCACATCATCTTCATCATCTCCGTCATCATATGCTATACCTGCCCAGGCATCGCCGTAATCGGAACCTGTCTCCACATAGAATGTAACGCTCATTATCTTACCTGTCTTACCCACAGGTATCTTATCCTGATGAAATACACCGTTGCCCTCTATGTTTTTTTAGCTTGGCAAAAACTTTGCATCGGTAAAAAGCATTACCGCTATAAAAAGCCAAAAAAGATTCCGAAGATTTTCCCAATATTTTTCATACCCATTATACCGCCTTTCCGTCCACGATCCTTATTTGTCTGTCCGCAACCTTAGCTATATCATTGTCATGTGTAACCATAATAAGTGTCTGATTCTCTTCTTTTACTATATGCTTCATAAGTTCAAGCACCTCCGCACTTGTTTTTGTGTCAAGGTTTCCGGTAGGCTCATCTGCAAATATAATCTTTGGTTGCATTGCCAATGCTCTGGCAATTCCCACTCTTTGTTGCTGCCCGCCGCTCATAGCATTTCCGTTTTGATATATCTGTTTTTCAAGTCCCACCAATGTCAGATATTTTTTTGCAATTTCAATTCGCTTCTTTACATCCACCCCTCTAAATACAAGCGGAAGTGCCACATTGTCAAGAGCATTCATAGTAGGCAAAAGATTATAAGATTGGAAAATAAAGCCCACATTATTTCTTCTAAACGCAACAAGCTGGTTTTCTTTAAGTTTCTCAAGATGTTTACCGTTTATTATTATCTCGCCCTTTGTGGGCTTTTCAAGTCCTGCAAGCATATTTAAAAGTGTAGACTTTCCTGAACCTGAGGGACCGACTATTGCCACGAACTCACCTTTATTTATAGTAAAATCCAGCCCGTCAAGAGCATGAACCACCGTCTCACCTGCTTTATAAAACTTATACAGTCCTTTTACTTCTATGATTTTTTCATTCATCATACTCACCTTAAATATAACAACAAATCTCTATGTAGTATCTATCATATCATATTTTTTTTATATTTGCTTTTATATTTCCTAACTTTTTTTATAAAAATAAAAAAAGCCGACTGAAAAATTGTATACATTTATCAGTCAGCTTATATTTTTTTCAAAAATACTGTTAAATTAAATTTAGTTTATTCTAAAAAGAATCTGTGATCATATGCTTAGGCTTTGCTCGTTTGATAACAGGTTTAAATGTAAGTTCTCGCTCCTTGCCCTCTCCCTTACAATCTATCTTTATCTTATCGCCCTGCTTTATATTGCCAAGCAGTATTTGCTCCGCCATTCTGTCCTCTATCTCATTTTGCAATGCACGCTTTAGAGGCCTTGCACCGTACTTTTTATCATACCCCTTATCTATAAGAAATTCCTTTGCCTTATCGCTAAGTCTTAGATTCATCTGCATCTGCTCATCAAGTCTTGAATTGATTTCATTAAGCAATATATCAAGAATCTCTTTTAAGGTTTTCTTTAGTCAACTGATGGAATACTATAGTCTCATCAATTCTGTTTAAGAATTCCGGCTTGAACATCTGCTTAACTTCTTCCATAACACTGTTTTTCATATCAGAATAGTCCTTTTTATCATCTGAGCTTGAAGCAAATCCAAGCTGCTTAGGCTCCACAATCCTTTGAGCACCTGCATTTGAAGTAAGTATTATGACGGTATTTTTAAAGTCAATCATCCTGCCGCTTGAATCTGTTATATGTCCGTCATCAAGCACCTGCAAGAGTATATTGAACACATCCGGATGTGCCTTTTCTATCTCATCAAAGAGTATTACAGAGTACGGGTTTCTGCGAACTTTCTCAGAAAGCTGTCCGCCTTCCTCATAACCTACATATCCCGGAGGTGAACCGACCATCTTTGAAACGGAGTGCTTCTCCATGTACTCACTCATATCTACACGAATAAGTGCATTTTCAGAACCGAACATACTGTAAGCAAGCGCCTTTGAAAGCTCCGTCTTTCCTACACCTGTAGGTCCCAAAAATAAGAATGAACCTATAGGCCTCTTAGGATCTTTAAGACCGACTCTGCCTCTTCTTATAGCTCTGGCTACCGCACTTACAGCTTCTTGTTGTCCTACCACTCTTTCATGAAGCACCTTTTCAAGGTTACTTAGCCTTTGAGAATCATTTTCAGTTATCTTCTTTACAGGAATCTTTGTCCAGAGGGCTACAACATCCGCTATTTCATCTTCATCGACTACAAGCTTTTTATTTCTCTTGTCCTCCATCCACTTTTCTCTTATTTTATCCTGCTTTTCTCTAAGCTTTTCCTGCTTTTCTTTTATCTCTCCGGCTCTTTCAAATTCTTCGGCACCTACAGCGTCTTCTTTTTCTTTTTCCATCTTGTCTATTTCGGCTTTTAACTCTTTGATCTTTTCAGGTTCCATATAGTTGCTGATTCTTGTCTTTGAAGCCGCCTCATCTACAAGATCGATAGCCTTGTCAGGCAAAAATCTGTCCGAAATATATCTTTTTGAAAGTTTTACCGCACTCTCTATAGCTCTGTCGGTAATGGAAACAGCGTGATGCTCTTCATACTTATGTTTAAGCCCGAGAAGTATCTTTGTAGCATCTTCAAGTGAAGGCTCCTCCACCATTATCGGTTGGAATCGTCTCTCAAGTGCGGAGTCCTTTTCAATATGCTTTCTGTACTCATCTATAGTTGTTGCTCCTATAAGCTGCAACTCACCTCTTGCAAGCAGCGGCTTTAATATATTGGACGCATCAACAGCCCCTTCGGCACCGCCTGCACCTATGATTGTATGAAGCTCGTCAAGGAAAAGCAATACATTCCCTGCATTAAGCACTTCATTTATTACTTTTTTAATTCTTTCCTCAAACTCACCTCTATACTTTGAACCTGCAATCATTGCCGGAAGGTCAAGTGTAACAAGTCTTTTATCAAGCAATGTATCAGGTACTTCCTTTGAAACGATTCTCTCCGCAAGTCCCTCTACAACCGCAGTCTTTCCTACTCCCGGCTCACCTATAAGTACAGGGTTGTTCTTTGTCCTTCTTGAGAGTATCTGCATAACCCTGTTTGTCTCATTGTCTCTTCCTATCACAGGGTCAAGCCTACCCTCTCTTGCAAGGTCTGTAAGATCTCTTGAGTACTTGTCAAGTGTAGGTGTTGAAAGAGAACTTGATTTACCCTGTTTTTTCTCATAATTTTCTTTTCGCTCAGTGTCCTCACCCATTGCTGACAGTATTTCCATATATATCTTTTGAATATTTATATTCATAGTCAAAAGCAGTTTATGTGCAATGCAGGCACTGTCTTTTATGATTGCTATAAGTATATGCTCGGTACCTATAAGTGCGGACTTATATCTTGTAGCCTCTCTGTAAGCATTTTGCAGCACGCCTATTGCAAGCGGAGAATAGTTTTGCTTACTCTCTATTGCAACATTATAGTTTGACACTATAAGCTGATCTATCAAATTTAATATCTTTTCTTCTGTTATTCCGTTATTCTCAAGTATCCTTGCCGCTACTCCGCTACCTTCCTGTACAAGACCGAGAAGTAAATGTTCCGTACCGACATAGTTTTGCGACAATTCTGCGGCTGCCATTTCAGCACACCTGATTGCCTCCTTTGCTTGAGATGTATATCTTTCAGCCATTATTTTTCCTCTCTACTTTAATTTTCCTATATTTTCTCTTATATATTCCGCCCTGCGTATCTCTATATAATCTTCACTTAAAGGACTGCCTGCCATATTTAATATATTTGAGGTTTGTATACCCAGCATTATTGAATACAGCTTATACGGCGATTCTATCTGTATAAATCCGTCGGCACAACCTTTCATAAGAAGGCTTAGGCAATTCATAGCATCTCGTAAGTTAAACTTTCTTGCATATTTTAAAAGTCCGTATGCCTTATAAGCCTCATCTTCTCTTGCAATCCTTTGTACTTCTCCCAAGCCTCCGCTTCTCTTAGTTTTCTTTCATTTTCATTTAATTGATTTGCAACCTTTGTTACAGTATCGATTATTTCTCTTTCAGAAATCCCCAGAGTCTTTGAATTGCTTATCTCATAAAGTGTACCGAAGTTTTCTCTGCCTTCCCCGTGCAATCCTCTTATGGATACACCAAATCTTCCGGCATTTGCGATAAGCTTTGAAAACCTTTATTTTTATTGGATGCAGGCAAATGAAGCAATATTGATGCACGCATCCCTGTTCCTATATTGGTCGGATATGTAGTCAAATATCCGTACTTGTCATTAAAAGCATAATTAAAATGTTCCTCTATGTAGTCATCAATTTTGTTTGCTTTATCAAGCAAATCATATAGTCTAATACCTGATGACATGGTTTGCAAGCGAATATGATCATCTCCGTTAATAATTATACTGATGTCTTCACTGTCGTTTAATATAAGCCCTGTAGGGAGTCTCTTTTTTTGCCAATGTGTCATTTAATATCTTTCTTTCACACATTGACATTCTTTCTATCTCAGGAATTCTGTTTAACATGGATGAACTTGTATTCATCCCCAAATCCACAGAGATGTTTGACAACTCACCGAGAGTATTCTCTACAAGTTTTTTTGCTTCAATATCAGTCAATTTGTTGGGAAATAATGTATCATCAAAGTTTCTTGCAAATCTTATCTTACTGCTTATGTAATTATACTCCGTACTGAGTTCCACATTATCATACCACATCGCCGTTGTCCTCTTTGATAGTTTTTATCTTGTCTCTTAATATTGCCGCCTGTTCAAAATCCTCTATTTTGATTGCATCCTCCAATTTCTGCTTTAATATTTCAAGTTCCTTGTCCTCATCACTGAAAATAGCGTCAATACTTTCAGTAACTACCGATTTAGGTAAAATCTTGTCGCTTTTGTGATAATTTTTCGGTATTTTACCTACATGCTTATCATTGCCGTGAATCTGCTTGATATTATCATTTATAAGCAGATTAAATACCTCAAAACAGTCCTTGCAGCCGAACATAGAGTTTTTTATAAAGTCGTCATAACTTGTATTACATGTAGGGCATACTATCTGTCTATAGTCTTTATTTTCATCATTCTCAAATACATCTCCCAGTATTCCCGAAAGCAACTTTGAAAGACTGAAGTCCTTATCAAACAAACCGGTATATTGGTCCAAATCCTTAGCACATTGTGAACACAGATGATGTTCATTTTTCTTGTCTCCGTCTACTATCTCAGTGTAAAAGACATTTGCCTCTCTTATTTTGCACTTCTCACATAACATCTTTGTCTACATCTCCTCGATTTCTTGTACATCAAACTCATTATACAGTTCATCTATCAACTCATGTGCCTCGTCTCTGGTAACACCGTTGCATATACCTCTTGCCACTACTGTCCCGAATTCTTTTCTCATATTGCGAAGCACTCTAGCTTGTCCGCATCCACTTTTATCATTGCGCCTTTTCTTCTGTCAAGTTTTACAAAGCCCTCTCTTTTAAGTGTAGCATATGCTTTGTTAACCGTATGCATATTTATGCCGATATCCTCAGCCATCTGTCTTACTGAAGGCAACATATCACCTTCTCTGTACTGATTGGTTGCAATGCCGATTATTATCTGATTACATAACTGTATATATATAGCCTCTTCACTATGAAAATCTATTATTACATCCATACTCACACTCCAAATCAAAAATCGTCTATAATATGTTTTACAACTTGCCAAAGGCTCGTTGCTATATAAGTAAGTTATAAATGTTCTAGCGATAGTATAACACAATGATGTTTTTAAACACAATATTTATAGATTTTTTTGCAACTTACAAAAGACTTACAAAAATAATAAATCTTCATATAAACCTATAAGTACCCTATGTAATTGATAATATGCAATATAATTATACCTTTTTTTCAAGCTTTTTATATTCACTTACTATTTTTTTATATTTTAACCAACATTTTTTTATGTTAAAAGTTGATAAAAAAATATAATATTATTTAGATAAGTTAAGTTGCACAAAAATAATTGTACTCTTTCCTGTACTTATGTCACTACCATTACCTAATATTCATAATTTATTAACTTTTCCCCTATTGCATAAACTTCTTAGTTATGCTATTATAATATCCGTAGTTGAGAGTTTTCTTGCGTTGACCTCTCACTACAAAATGTGCATTATGCACTCCTATATCACTCTAACAGGGAAACAGCAGTCGTGAGACTGCTGTTTCTCGTTGTATAAAAGAGCCGTTCGACCCTAAAGCTGTATTTTCAGTTCTCTTCTAAGAATCTTTTGCCATTTCTTCGTATTCATTGTCATTTAAGTATTTCTTATCAGGATTCATAGTAAAAGTAGAACCCCACTCATCCCCACCTTCATACTTAGGGACAAGGTGCATATGTAAATGGCATCCTGTATCTCCGTACATTCCGTAGTTTACTTTACTTGGCGAGAAAATCTTGTGTATGGCCTTTGCAACCTTATTGATATCTGCAAAAAATTGATTTCTTTCCTCATCCGAAATATCAACTATTTCACTTACATGATCCTTGTATGCAAGTATCAATCTGCCCATCTTGCTTTGTTCTTTAAATATATAAAGGTATCCGCTTGGCATCTTACCTACCGGATAACCGAACTTTTCCACAAGCTCTCCCTGCATACAGTACGCACAATTGTTGTCTTTCATATTGCCTCCTTAAATTTTATTCCAAGTTCTCATATACCACATTTCCGTGGCAAATAGTATAGACTACCTTACCTTGTAAAGTGGCACCAAGCCAAGGTGAGTTGCTTGACTTGCTCTCACTTTTATCATACTTCCACTCCTTGTTAATATCAAAGACTACAATATCGGCTATCTCATCTTCTCTTAAGACTCCTCTGTCCATATTGTAGAGTCTGGCAGGCTGATAACTCATCTTATTTATAAGCTCCATAAGTGAAAGGTATCCCGGCTTTACAAGGTTCATAATTCCCAGAGAAAAACTTGTCTCAAGACCTATGATACCGCTTGGTGCATCTACAAAATCTCTGTCCTTTTCTTCTTTAGAGTGAGGAGCGTGGTCCGTAGCAATAATATCTATAGTGCCGTCTTTAAGTCCTTCGATAATAGCCATCCTGTCCGCTTCCTCTCTTAAAGGAGGATTCATCTTTGCCAATGTGCCGTATTTTATTACATCTTTGTCAATCAGTGAAAAATGATGCGGTGTAGCCTCTGCAAATACACGAAGTCCCATTTTCTTTGCCTTCCTTACAAGTTCCACACTCTCCTTTGCGCTGATATGTTGAATACTTATTGTAGCGCCTGTCTCTCTCGCAAGCTTACAGTCTCTTTCCACCATTGAGATCTCAGCCATTCTGTCGGATCCGTATATATGCATTTCATCTGAAGGATAGCCGTGATTGATACCGTTTTCCTTGATATATTTGGGGTCTTCTTCATGAAATGAAAGAGGCATCTTTATACTTCTGGCACATCTCATAGCCTCTCTTGTAAGATTCTCATCAAGCATCGGTCTGCCGTCATCGGTAAATCCTACAGCTCCGGCTTCTCGAAGCTCCTTCATATCCGCCAGTTCCTCACCCTTCATTCCTTTTGTGATACAGGCACAGGTCTTTACATTGATAGGAGTCTTTCTTCCTTTTTGAGTACTTCAAACACTCTTTCAGGTGTATCAATAGGCGGCTTTGTATTTGCCATTGCAACAATAGTTGTAAAGCCTCCCCTTACGGCTGCTCTTGCCCCGCTTTCTATATCCTCTTTGTATTCAAACCCCGGCTCTCTAAGGTGTACATGTACATCTACAAATCCCGGAGCTGCACAAAGCCCTGTACAGTCATATACCTTAAGCCTTTCACCGTTGGCCCTTGCCATAAGTGTCGCGTCAAGATAGAGGTCTCTGTCTATCTTTCTTACTCTTCCCTCAGATATCAGTATATCTCTTATATCATCAGTTCTTGTCTGTGGATCAAGAAGTCTGACATTTTTCAGCATTATCATAAATATGCTTTCCTTTCTAATCTTAGTGGGAACATTATATCATATATCGGCACAAATAAAAAAGGCGACTGCAACGCAATCGCCCGAAATTTTTATAAAATTACTTAAGAGTAACCTGTGCTCCAACTTCTTCAAGCTGCTTCTTGATACCCTCAGCCTCTTCCTTAGAAATCTCTGTCTTAAGAACCTTAGGAGCTCCGTCAACAAGATCCTTTGCTTCCTTAAGTCCAAGTCCTGTAACCTCACGAACAACCTTGATAACCTTAACCTTCTGGTCACCTGTTGCTGTAAGCTCTACATCGAACTCTGTCTTCTCCTCAGCTGCTGCTGCGCCTGCACCTGCTGCTGCTACAACAACGCCTGCTGCTGCTGATACGCCGAACTCTTCCTCACAAGCCTTTACAAGCTCATTTAATTCAAGAACTGATAATTCCTTAATTGCATCGATAAACTCTGCAGTTGTTAACTTTGCCATTTAATAATCCTCCATTATATGTTTTTTTATGCTTCCGCTTCTTTGCTCTCAGCGATCTGATTAAGCACACGAGCGAAGTTTGTAATAGGTGACTGAATGCTTCCAAGAAGTCTTCCAATCAACTCGTCTCTTGACGGTATTGTAGCTATAACCTTGATTCCGTCCTGGTCATATGTAACACCGTCTACTACACCGGCCTTTAACTCAAGGTCCGGAGCTGTCTTAGAGAAATTGTAAAGTATTCTTGCCGGTGCAGTTGCATCTTCTTTTGAAACCGCAATTGCTGTAGGTCCTTCAAGTGAACTGTCAAGTGTCTCAAATGGAGTACCCTTAGCGGCTATACGAATCATTGTGTTCTTATAAACCTTATAAGTTACACCTGCTTCTCTAAGTTCCTTACGAAGCTTTGTATCCTGCTCAGCGCTAAGGCCACGGTAATCAACGACTACAGCTGCCTGTGCACCGTCTAAAAGCTCAGCAATTTCCTTAACTATAGGCTGTTTTAATTCGATTTTTGCCATTTCTAACCTCCTTTATAGTTTCAGTAAAACCCGTAAAAGCTCTATAAGTGTAACAAAAACTCTCTGCCGCAAAGACAGAGAGTGATAATACATCAAGTACTTAGTCACTTCCTCGGTAGGCGATACAATACTTACGCCTAAGGCACCTACTGTCTACGGTCGTTTTACCTTAAAGAGGATACCAAATAAAAAAACATTTGTCAAGCGACTTTTTACTTTTTATTAAAATATTTTATATCATTGCATCCGTTTTTCGGCTGTACTTTTATAAACAGTTTCCTAATGTAATAAGCTTGCTACTATATACAATATATAAATATGTACAGGATAGAATATATAAAAAGAAATTTTTTTATCTCCTCTTCCCTTTTTCTCCGTTATAAAAAAATATAGCGGAATAATTGCAAATACCATCATCCACTGTACTCCTGTACGATTGGTATAAAAAGCAAGAAAACTTAGAATTATCAATACTAAAAATTGTATTTTTCTGTTTGTTCTGAAAATATAAAAAATCAAACCGAGCAGAACCATAGAGATTCCGCCTTCTACTGTAAATAAATTTGGAATCATCAACATTACAATTGCAAACACCTGAGTAAGTACAGGTGATATTTCACCTTCACTTCCAAGCATTGTGCCTAAAAGTAATACCGGTATTGACAATATAACCGGTAAAATAATAATTCCGAGCCCTATAAAAAATGCTTTTATTGATTTTTCTTTAAATGAGGAAACCATCTTATGCAAAATACTTTAATTTGGTGGCATTTATATATAACTTCATATGCTCTCCGTAAACCTTTTATTTGTCAATTGTAAGTATTAGAGAATTATTAACATATTCTCCTAAAAATACATCACTGTATTTTTTTCTATACCTTGCTTTTTCAGCTCTTCAAGAAGCCAATCCTCGTCCTTACCTATTACCTCAAGTATATCAGATTGTACCTGACCGTCTGTAATAACAGGGAACTTAGGGTTTTCCTCACCTGACTGAATTAAAATCAATTGTCCGTTTTGCTCAAGTACGGCCCTCTTTACATCCTTTGTTGAATAAATTCCGTTTGTACGCAATTTAAAAAGAAACATCATGAGCGGATAAGCCTGCCTTTTTACAATTTTCAACAATTATTTTTCCGCCATCTATTATTGTTAAGGCCTTACCGTCTATTAACTGTTTAGCCTTTACATTATGTGTCTTTATCCATTTTAAGCCCAGCACCAGAATGCACCATATACATAATATTGCAATAAAAATCAAGTATACGTACACTGCTGTTATATATAACACCACCGATAATGCCACCAAGCACATAATTTACAATCTGGTCACTTGCTGATGAAGGTGCCAAGTTACCCTTACCTGATATGTTTATTATTATTACCAATGCAAAAAGCCTATTAAAAAGCTTTACAGCTACCAACAAAAAAACGGATTCATAAAAAAACCTCCTGTTTGAAAAATAAATCATAAAAGCTGTATTATATTATATACATTTTATAAAAATCAATTCAAAAAGTCTAAACAATATACTCCTTAAATGATTAGTAAATTTTATTCTGTATTCGTTACCATATTAAAATATACATTAAAATAAATAATATCATTCTTATATGTGACATGTATTTTACCCTTGTGCCTGTTTATAATATTTCCGGCGATGGAAAGTCCTACACCATATCCTGAGACACTGCTGTTATGTGACTTGTCCTCTCTGTAGAATCTGTCAAAAAACTTTGAATAGTCCACATTCTTACCGTCTTTGTAGGTATTACTTACTACAAGCTTCGCCTTCTTAAAGGTGATACCGTGCACCATAAGCTTAACTCCGATAGTTCCGCCCTTATCACAGTATTTGTTGGCATTGTCTATCAGTATATTTACAAGTTCATATATGGCACCGTCATCTCCCATAATACTGATATCATTTTGAATATCCGATTCAAAATTCTTGCCTCCTTTTATAGCCAATGATTTGAATGATTTTGATGACTTCGTTACTATATCTGAAAAATTTATATTTTTTTCAATTACATTTGATTTTTCTTCAAACCTTGCCAGCACCACAAGCCTGTTTATGAGATCCGTCATACGCTCAACCTGCTCTTTGGTACTTTTTGTCCACTCGTTTTCTCCGCCTATCATCTCACAAAGCTCATTGTTGGCGGCAATTATAGCTAAAGGAGTCTTTAGCTCATGTCCGGCATTTGTAATAAACGCCTTTTGATTTTTGTAGTTTTCCATAAAAGGCATCATTACTTTACCCGAAAAAATTACAAATATAATGATAAAAAATACCAGATTTGAAAAGAAGATAAAGACCGAAGTATCTATCAAATCCGCTCTGTCCTCTATATAGCTTGTAGTATCAAGCACCACAATCAGCTTGCTTTCATCATCATGTAAATTCAACTTATATGCAAACTTCTGTCCCTCTGTGGTCGTGAAGTTGCCGTATTTATTATTACCCGATAAAATCTTTTTCACATAAAAAATAACATCGGTATCCGAAAGATTTGCTATATGCTCAGTGTTCATAGTGATTACCTTATTGCTGCTGTCCACATAAGCACTGAAATATCTGTATTGAACTATTATATCCGGATTTGTCTTTCTGCCGAGAATCTTCTCCACTACTTCTTCATCCGGTAGAACTCCGTTATTCTCAGACAACAAATCCAAAATCTTATTTATTCTTTTTTCACTTGTTGCATACTTTGAAGCATTCAAAATGCCTATTACCGATATAAGCATTATGCTTACCGCTATCGTAGCTACCACAATGAATTGTAAACGAAGTCTTCTAAACAAATCACACCTCTACAAGTTCAAACTCTCTGTTTTCCTCTCCCAAAATGTCAACATTTGCATTGATTGCCTTTAGCTTCTGCTTAAGATATGAAATATATATCCAAACATATCCCGTATCGGAGTCGTCATCCTTACTCCATACATGATTGTATATATACTCGGTCGAAAGCTTTTTATTCTTGTTCAACATAAGAACTTCCATAAGCTTGGTTTCTTTACCTGCCAATATTATGGAATTTTTGGCGGACAACTCCTGCTGTGAGACATTCAGCTTCACACTGCCGAATGTAAGCACATTCTCGTTATAGTTTGTGTCTATTCTTCTCTCAAGAGAACGAACTCTGGCCGCCAGCTCTTTTAACGGTATAGGCTTTGTAAGATACTCATCTGCACCCAATTCAAGGCCCTCGACCTTGTCATCAAGTTCACTCATAGCGGTAAGCATAATAACATATGTAGTATTTCCCGTCTCTCTTAATGCCTTTAATACCTCAAGTCCGCTCATCTTAGGCATCATAACATCAAAAATCATCAAATCATATGTACCGCTGTTTGCAGCTTCCAAGCCTCTTTACCGTCATATACCTGCTCAACTTCATAACCTTGCATTATAAGTACTTGCGCATACGCCTTTGACAGTGCCAATTCATCTTCTGCCAATAAAATTCTCATCTCTATCCTTCCTCTATCAATTTCCTTATTGTCTGCATATTCAAATCACAGGAAGCAAGCTCATCAGCACATCTTTTAAGTTCTTTTGTAATTCTTTCATGGTTAGTTATATTTTTCTTATACTTCATCTGATGTTCAAGCGACGCCCATGAATCCATTGCAATAGTCCTAAGCTGAATCTCAATATAATATTTTCCGTTTTCATTGCCGTCACAATCAGGATAAGGAGTAATCACTTCAAGTATCATATGATATGAACGATAGCCGTTCGGCTTTACATTAAGTATATAATCTTTTTCCTCTACAACATTGATATTTTCCATATCCTTAAACAGGCCTACAAGAGTATATATATCATCTACAAAGCCGCAAACTATCCTTACACCTATTGCATCTTTGATTTCCTTAAGTGCACTGTGCGTACTTACCTCAAAGCCCTTTCTTTTGCACTTTTCAATCATGCTTTCATCAGTCTTTATCCTTGAGATAAAATGTTCAAAGAGTTTATATCCGGTTTTTGATTTGTATTCATCATTAAGTTTATAGACTCTCTTTGAAAATTCGTCCAATATCATGTCCAAGTATTTTTCATAGTTGCCATATATATTCATTGCATATATCCTTTTTATATTGATATGTATATTCTAACACAAATAAGTGTATAAATAATGAAAAAAGGCTAAACTTTTCGGAGTTTAGCCTAAGAAAGATTTAAAAATTATTTGATATGTAAAAGTTCAACCGCAATCTGGAAATAGATCACAAGCGATACCGCATCAACTATTGTTGTGATAAGCGGAGCAGCCATAATAGCCGGGTCAAGATGCAATTTCTTTGCGGCAATAGGAAGCATACCGCCTATAACCTTAGCCACAAATACCGTAGCAAAAAGTGCCAGTACTACCGTAAGTGCTACAAGAGGCTGTCCCGGATACTGTGCTACAAGCCTTATAAAGTTGACGGCACCCAAAATTATACCTACGATAACCGAAACTCTTGCTTCTTTCCAGATAACTTTCAGTATATCTGAACTTGCTATCTCGCCGATGGTCATACCACGGATAATCATTGTAGATGACTGTGAACCGGCATTACCACCTGTATCCGTAAGCATAGGAACAAATGATACAAGAAGTGGCATTACCTTAAATGCATCCTCGTATCTTGTAAGTATACCGCCTGTAAGCATTGAGCTGATCATAAGTACAAGCAGCCACACAATTCTGTTCTTTGCAAGTTCAAAAACACCTGTCTTAAGATAAGGTTTTTCTGACGGGTGCATAGCCGCCATCTTCTCAAAGTCCTCTGTGGCCTCTTCTTCCATTACATCCACAGCATCGTCAATGGTAACAATACCTACCAGCCTGTTTTCATGGTCGACCACAGGAAGCGAGAGTAGATCATATTTGTTAAACAGATCCGCTATTTCCTCCTTATCATCCGTAGTAACGGCCTTTATGACATTTGTGTCCATGATGTCTTCCATCTTAACTTCATAGTCACTCATCAAAAGGTCTTTTACGGTTACTACACCTTCCAGCATTCTTTTTGCATCCATTACATAGCAGGTATATATCGTCTCTTTATCATAGCCGTGCTTTCTGATATAGGCAAAAGCTTCCTCTACGGTCATACTCTTTTTCAAACCTATATACTCCGCAGTCATTATAGACCCTGCCGAATTTTCAGGATACTTCAAAAATTCATTTATCTGAAGTCTTGTACTTGGAGCGGCATTTTGTAAAACTCTTTTTACAACCGTAGCCGGCAGCTCCTCAAGCATATCTACGGCATCATCCACATACAGCTCTTCAATTATATAAGCCAACTCTTTATCTGTAATGCCGTTTATTATATGTCCCTGAGTGTCCACCTCCAAGCAGGCAAATACATCACTTGCAAGCTCTTTTGGCAACATTCTGAAAACAATTATCTGCTTTTCAGAATCCAGCTCCTCCATAAATGAAGCAATATCAAACTCATTCATATCGCAGAGTTTTTCTTTTAATTGTCGGAACTGTTTTCTTGATACAAGATCAAATAGTATTTCTTTTATATTCTCTTCCATAGTCCCACCTTTCTCTGCAAAAGTTTATTTTAGATAATGTCTGAAGGCTTCATAGAAAGATCGATTCTTCCCTTTATAGGGTCAACCTTAATTACCTTCACTGTCACATCATCGCCTACCTTTACCACATCTTCAACCTTCTCGACTCTGCTGTCTGAAAGCTTTGATATATGAACCATGCCGTCTTTACCCGGTGCCAATTCTACAAACGCACCGAACTCAAGTATACGGACTACCTTGCCCTGCATAACCATTCCGGCTTCTATCTCTATTGTAATACCTCTTATAATGTCGATAGCCTTATCAATCATAGCCTGATCAGTACCTGAAACGGATACCAAACCTTCTTCGCTGATATCAATCTTTACGCCGGTGTCCTCAATAATCTTATTGATAGTTTCCCTGCTTACCTACAACGTCACCGATCTTTGAAGGATTTATCTGAATCTGTGCAATCTTAGGTGCATACTTGCTTATTTCTTTTCTAGGCTCCGCAATACACGGCTTCATACAATTCTCCATGATAAAGTCTCTTGCCTCATGGCATCTTCTTATTGCACCCTCTACAATGTCCTTTGTAAGTCCGTGAATCTTGATATCCATCTGTATAGCTGTAATACCGCTGTCTGTTCCGGTTACCTTAAAGTCCATATCTCCGAAGAAATCTTCAAGTCCCTGAATATCTGTAAGTAATACATAGTCGTCATCGGAATCGCCTGTTACAAGTCCGCATGAGATACCTGCCACCATCTTCTTTATAGGAACACCGGCAGCCATAAGAGACATACATGATGAACATGTGGACGCCATAGATGTCGAACCGTTTGACTCGAAAGTCTCAGATACGGATCTGATGGCATACGGGAACTCTTCAGGAGTAGGAAGTACAGGAATAAGTGCTCTCTCAGCCAATGCACCATGTCCTATCTCTCTTCTTCCCGGTCCTCTTGAAGGTCTTGTCTCTCCTACAGAGTAAGAAGGGAAGTTGTACTGGTGAATATATCTCTTTGTAGTCTCTGATTGATTAAGTCCGTCAACCTTTTGTGCCTCTGCAAGCGGTGCAAGTGTAACTATATTGCAAATCTGAGTCTGTCCTCTTGTAAACATAGCTGAACCGTGTACTCTCGGTATAAGGTCGATCTCTGCTGAAAGCGGACGAATCTGAGTCATAGCTCTTCCATCAGGTCTCTTCTGATCCTTTAGAATCATCTTTCTTACAGTCTTTTTCTGATACTGATAGATTGCCTCACCAAGTAGCGGCAGCCACTCTTCCTTATCGGCAAAAGCCTCTTCAAGCTTTTGAGTTATAGCCTTTATATTCTCTTCTCTTATCTGCTTTTCATCTGTGAAAACAGCCTTTTCCATCTCATCCTGCGGCACCAGCTCCTTGATTGCGGCACTAAGCTCCTCAGGAATAGTAAATGCCGTATATGAGTGCTTTTCTTTACCCACCTCTGCAACTATCTTGTCGATAAATGCAATAATTTCTTTATTTACGGAATCGGCCTTATAGATAGCCTCCACCATCTTTCATCAGGTATCTCATTTGCACCCGCTTCAATCATTATTACTTTGTCTCTTGTAGATGCCACAGTCAGCTTAAGGTCTGATACAGCCATCTGCTCTTCATTAGGGTTTACCACAAAGAAGCCGCCTACCATACCTATCTGTGTTGTAGCACAAGGTCCGTCAAACGGAATGTCTGAAATAGCTGTTGCTATTGCGGAACCGAGCATTGCCGTAAGCTCAGGTGAACAATCAGGGTCTACAGACAATACAAGATTATTAAGTGTAACATCATTTCTGTAATCCTTAGGGAAAAGAGGACGCATAGGTCTGTCAATTACTCTTGAGGTAAGTATTGCATTCTCACTTGCCTTACCCTCTCTTTTGTTGTATCCGCCCGGCATTTTTCCTACAGCGTACATCTTCTCTTCATATTCTACTGAAAGCGGGAAGAAGTCGATACCGTCTCTCGGTTTATCAGATGCCGTAGCTGTAGATAATACCGTTGTATCTCCGTAGTGCATAAATGCGGCACCGTTTGCCTGTGCAGCCACTCTTCCGATATCAACTCTCAGAGTACGACCTGCAAGTTCCATTGAATAACTCTTAAATTCCTTACTCATTTCATCTCCTTTTGGCTTGCCGATATTCGAGAAGTACTCTTCTTGAAACATAAAAATATGAACTAGTGATAAGTACTAAATCGTTTTAGTATTTATCACTAGCTTCGGCTACAAGCCATAAATAAAATTATAAAAAAGGTGGAGAAAAACTCTCCACCAATGATACTATAATCACAACAGGTTTCTAAAGAATTTTCCTTGAACGAAATCTGTGAAACCGAAGACTTTTATTACTTTCTAAGTCCAAGCTTCTCTATAAGTGCACGATAGCCCTCAAGATCCTTATTCTTAAGATACTGTAAAAGATTTCTTCTCTTACCTACCATCTTCAAAGACCTCTTCTTGAGTGATGGTCCTTAGGATTTGCCTTCAAATGCTCTGTAAGCTCTGTGATTCTTGCTGTAAGAACTGCTATCTGAACCTCAGGTGAACCTGTATCGCCTGCTTTTCTTGCATACTCTTCCATGATAGCTGTCTTTTTCTCTTTTGTAATCATTTTCTTTCTCCTTTAAATAAATCTCACCGTATACATAAGGTAAGGTTGGAGTATCCATATCTCATGTATAGGCGTTACTGCCACTCCATAATACCAAAACCCTAAGGCAATGTCAATGGAGAAAATCACGATATGGATGCCTGATATATTACAGTTTATGATCTCTAATGAATGCTCCTATGCATTGTCCTATTACGCTTACTATAAAATATCCTGCACAAAACATAAGTATACTGATACCGGTAAACAGCATATAAGCCAAACATAAAATGAATATCCTAAATGAAAAGTACCAATAAAACCCGTTTCTTATTGCAAATATTATAGATAAAACAAGTAAAATAAGCGGTATAACAGCCAGTACTATATAAGCAAAGAGAATTGCTCTGTCAAACGGGTCTTCTACCGGTACTATATAAACCAAAAACGGCAATATGTAATATGATATCGCTATTACGATACTGTATTTATATTTCTCAATAAACACCTTTTTTTCAAAAATTTCTTCCATACGCACCCCACAAAAATTATTTATTACTAAAACAAACCATATAATTTATAAAAAAATTATATCATATAATTATAGTCTTTACATCAAAAATAGCTGCTACACTTAGTGTAACAGCTAAACATTGTTATATTACAGCAGATGTGCTCTTATCTCATCGGCACTCATATCAAGCAGATAAGCAGGAGCTACATCAAAAACTGTATGTGCTCCGATCTTTCCTTCATTGTGCATACGATATGCGGCTCTTGCATATGCAATAATTACCGAACCTGTAAACTCAGGATTTGAATCAAGCTTTAAGCGATACTCGATAACATGACTGTTCTCATCCTCCCAGCCTGTCTTTCCGCTTCTGATAACAAATCCGCCGTGTGGAAGCTTTGAATGATTCTTCTTCATCTCCTCAGCTGTGATGAAATGAACTGTTGTATCATAGTCTGCAAAGTAGTTAGGCATTGTCTTTATCTCTTCTTCAATCTTTGCCTTGTCTGCACCCTCTGCAGCCACTACATAACAATCTCTTGTATGCTTTTGTCTTGTAGTAAGCTCAGGATTCTTACCGCTTCTGACAGCTTCAAGAGCAGACTCTACAGGTACTGTGTACTGTCTTGCATCTACAACACCTTCAATTCTTCTGATAGCATCTGAATGTCCCTGACTTACTCCCTTACCCCAGAAAGTATAATCTGCACCGTTTGGAAGGATTGCATTTGCATATACTCTGTTAAGTGAGAACATACCCGGATCCCAACCTGCAGATATAAGACCGAAATGACCGGTTGCCTTTGCAGCATCGTCAACCTTTGCAAAATGCTCCGGAATATTTGCATGAGTATCAAAGCTGTCGATAACATTGAAATACTTGGCATATTCAGGTGTCTGTACAGGTAAATCAGTTGCACTGCCGCCGCAAAGTACCAAAACATCTATATCATCCTGATAACTTAAAATATTTTCAACACTGTCCACCTTGGCATCGGATGTAAGAATCTTAACACTTGAAGGATCTCTTCTTGTAAACACCGCTACCAACTTCATATCCTTTGTATGCTTTATAGCACACTCGATTCCTCTTCCAAGGTTTCCATATCCCAAAATACCTATTCTTATCATTTTCTCACCGGCCCTCAACCAAATAAATTATTCGGGCAAATCCTTTCATTTAATATCAACCAGAATGCCTTAGTATTAAAAAAGATAGAATGCTCCCAAGACTCGCCTTTGAGCATTCTATCCAAGAAATAAATATCATTCATAGCAAACTGAGTTGTTAGCTGTGTAATATTATACAGGATTTTTTTTATGTTGCAAGTACAAATTTAAAAATATCTATATTACATTGCAAACAAATCATTTAAACTTTCAGACATTGTAGGATGTGTGAATATAAAGTTTGCTATATCCCTTGCTTTGATACCATGATCCATTGCCAGTTTTATAAAGTTAATCATCTCATAAGACTCTTCACAGAAAAGCTCTGCACCCAAGATTGTACCGTCCGCCTTAACCAAAGCCTTTAACAGTCCATCAGTTTTTCTTAATACCTTAGCCTTCGGAATAGCATTTGCACTGAGGCTTAAAACTTTGTATTCCACTCCTGCTGCCTTTGCATCTTTCACTCATTCCCACTCTTGAGAACGGCGGATTGATAAATACAGAATAAGAGAAAGCTCCTCTGTTTTCTGTAGTTCTCTTATCATCTCCCATTATTTCATCCCATATGATTCTGCTGTCATCCAGTGAAATATATGTAAACTGAAGCTTACCGCAAACATCACCTGCCGCCCAGATATTATCCGCACTTGTCTTTAAATGCTCGTCAGTCACTACGCCACCTCTGTCAGTGAGCTTAACTCCTGCATTTTCACATCCGAGACCGTCTGTATTCGGTCTACGACCTACCGCAAGTAAAATTGCATCGGAGTCTAAAGTCTTTGACTCTCCTGAAGCCTCATAATATAATTTGCCTTCTTCGGCTTTGGTCACCTTTGCACCTGTAACTATCTCTACAGCCTTTGCCTCCAGTACTTCACGGATAGCCTTTGCGATATCCTCATCTTCTCTAGGTAAGAATACATCACCGTCCTGAACTACAGTAACCTTACTTCCGAAATCTGCATACATAGAAGCAAACTCAAGTCCTATATAACCGCCACCTACTATAGTAAGTTTTTTAGGTAACTCCTCAAGATTCATAATAGACTCTGATGTATATAAGCCTTTACTGTCAGCTCCTTCAATCATCGGTATTACAGTAACCGAACCTGTGTTTATAATAAACTTCTCAGCCTTAATTTCCACATTTCCGTCTTTGGTTGAAACAATAATATGGTGATTATCCTTAAATGATGCCGTTCCGTCAATGATATCCACACCTGTGCTTGCTACCTTATCGTAATTTGCCTTATTAAGAGCTGCCGTAAGTTTCTTCTTTTCAGCAACCGCCTTCTTGTAGTACTGTGCTTTTTCCTCAAACTCTCCGGTTGTAGATTTGGCTGCATCCGTTATAAGACGTTTTGAAGGAATACAACCTACATTTATGCAGGTACCCCCATACATATTTTTGTCCTTCTCAATCAAAGCAACACTTTTACCGGATTTACTAAACTTCGCAGCAAGTGTCTTTCCCGCCTTGCCGAAACCTATAACAACTATATCATAATCAGCTTTCATAGCTTAACTCCTTTTCATTATAATTTTAGATTATTATACACCTAATTTTACACAATTGAAATACTTAAAATTAAATTATTATTCTTTCCAAAAATAATTATAATCTTTTCTGTAAATTTTGCGTCTAATAGATTGATTATGCAATGCACCTAATATATAATACCTGACTTCCGTCGTTTCTCTCAAAACCTAGTACTCTAGGTATCCAAGAGCATGCAGTTTTGAAAGAAATTGTCGACTTCAGCTTTGGTTAAATAGAGGGCATCAAGGTTACTAAAACCAACCAGTTTTTTAACCTTTTCGTTAATGGCTTGATCTCTTGATATATTGATATATGTATTATCACCTTTATTTACCACCCTAAAATCACGCATAAAGTTGATCAAGTCATAAGAGTTTATTTTATTCTTGAAGCACTTGATTTCCAATACTCTTAAAAGAAACAAGCTAAGGTAGCATATCAAAAAATGCCCATAGATTGTTTCTTTTTTCTGTAAATAAACAGGCCTAGCATCAAGGTATGATTTTGTAATTCTAAAAGATTCCTCGATTTTCCATAGGCTATGGTATGTCTTATATACCTGTAACGGATCCATATCTATCTCAGATGTAACTAAAAGATTATATCCTGCATATTTAAGATCTTCATCAATCTTAGATTTGTTTAGACCTATTATAGGCTTTATGGTCTTGCATGAACTATCTTTAGTTATGATGTCTACATATTTAGCACAATCTCCAAGTTCATCTTTAGCTATATTTTTGTATGTAGAAAACTTTGAAGCTTTATCAACCATCTTCATTATTTCAAGCCTTTGTTTTTTTGCAAGGTTAGGATTATAAGAGACGATACGCTTTTCTTTTACAGAGAACCTCGTAACACTCTCTTTTCCTGTTTCCGGATTAATCTCTTTAAAACTGTAATCAAAGCTGTCAATACATGATTTAAGACGAAAAGATATATTACCTCTTTCATCAGTATAGTTAGAAAAGACATTTGCGTCGTTCTCAAGTAGAACCCATTTCTTTTCCTTTTCACTTAGATTCTTACCATGTATTGACTTTGAAAATATATAGCCGTCATTAGCTTCTTTAACGGCAGCATAAATATTTCTTGCGCAATTAAGGCCTTTATCAGCCACCTGAATGGTCTTACCTGATATGTTATGTCGTTGCTTCATTTCTTCAATAACTTTTCTAATATACGGCTTTTCCGATTCATTTCCGGGATACATTTGCATGGAGACAGGTACCAGATCAGCATCTAAAAGTAAAGCTTGCCCTATTATTGGAGAGTGCCTATTCTCTTTTGAAGGTCCCTTTTGCTTGTCATCGCTAGGAAGATCAATTTCAAAGTAATAATTAGTGCAATCAAAAAATACATTGCTTAAATCCCTTTTAAAATACTTTTCATAAGAGTGATTAAACAAATCAATGTACTTCTTATAAGACTCTCCTATGAAAGAACATCCGTCATATACTTGGTCTTCAGAGATTGTTGAACTGCCATAAAGGTATGGAAATACATGAGAGGCTGTCTTTGACTTAGAGCATGGTGATATAACCCTTGCATAAATAAGTTGTGTAATTAAATCAAATACAGAAAACTGAAAGCGCATTTGAGAAGCAAGTATATCAATAGTCTCCTTAACATCAAGCTCATCAATTATCGAGGACAGCAAGAAGTGTCCTATATTAAGTTCAACAGGGGCGGAAAAATGCACGAGGGCATGACTCTTCAGAAAAGAGCTTTTTGTTCTATTCTCGTTTTGCTCTTTTTACATAGTCACTGTAAAATTTAATAGGATCCAGAAATCTCATCTGAAATCAGATCTTCAACGTAACCAAAAGATTTTACATTTCTTGTTCTTGGTTGCTTTTTATCCTTATCCCCAAATGATTCATACATCTGAAGATAAGTCCCTTTTTTCTTCTTTTCTTTTCTCAAAAAATAAGCCATAACCACCCCTAAAAGTAAAGTACTATGAAGTACTATGATTATAACATACTTTAAAAAAATTTAATCAAATTTTTTTAAATATTTTTTTGTGCAAGAAAAAGCCTTTAAAAATAAAGGACTTAAAAAGAATTGTATAAAATTAAATAGTTTACTCAAAATTTAAAACGTCGGAAATTTCATAGTACTTCGACGGAAGACAGGGACTTTTACGGATTTACTAAACTTCGCAGCAAGTGTCTTTCCCGCCTTGCCGAAACCTATAACAACTATATCATAATCAGCTTTCATAGCTTAACTCCTTTTTCATTATAATTTTTAGATTATTATACACCTAATTTTACACAATTGAAATACTTAAAAATTAAATTATTATTCTTTCCAAAAATAATTATAATCTTTTCTGTAAATTTTGCGTCTAATAGATTGATTATGCAATGCACCTAATATATAATATAAGTGCAATAGCAAGGAAAGGAGTTGAAATTCATGGCTACCACAACTAATTTCAGTGTCCGTATGGACAGCGACATCAAGAAACAGTGCGAAGCGCTGTATGGTGAATTAGGCATCAACCTTACTACCGCTATCAATGTATTTCTTCGCCAGTCGCTCCGTGTCGGCGGTTTTCCTTTTGATGTTCGCATGGAGCAACCGAACAAGGAAACGATGGCAGCAATGCTGGAAGCAGAACGCATTGCCCGTGATCCGTCTGTAAAACGCTACTCTGATGTAGAGGAAGCATTGAGGGCGTTAAAAGAATGAGTAAACATTTAGACATTGTTTGGACAAATCAATTTAAGAAAGACTACAAGTTGGCGATGAAACGTCATCTTGATATTGACCTTCTGGACGACATAATTCGCAAACTTGCAAGCAGTGAACAGCTTCCTGAAAAGAATAAAGACCACGCTTTAACCGGAAACTGGGTCGGGCATCGTGAGTGCCACATTCAGCCGGATTGGCTATTGGTCTATCGGATTGAAAATGATTTGCTCGTCTTGACATTATCCCGAACAGGAACTCACAGCGATTTATTTGGCAAGTAAGAAAATGCACTCGGTACAAACGCCGGGTTCATTTTTTACACTCGGAACGGAACACACTCATAAAATCTTTAACATAGTAGCTAAACCGCTCTCCATCCCTGTTATAAAAATAGTCAAATTCCACTTTTGCACCTCCTCTCTTTTTTATTTTGAACAAAGAAAAAGACGATAGATGTTTTGCTTTCTATCGCCCTATATTTTCAGTATTCAGTTTTATTTAGCTCTACAAATTGATTTTTTAAGCCTTAGTTATTGGAATCCAAAGTTCCATTTTATAGTCTTTACTATCCATATCACCTTCGTAATAATATTCAAAGTCAGGTTTACCTGAATGTACATAGCCATGCTCAGGGAAAAATACTTCCATCGCATATTTCCATCCGTTATGAATACAATCCGGAACACTTCCTATTAACTCTACAACAGCATACTCTGCTTCTTCCACTTCCAAAACATCTAAACCCATGCTTATGGCTTTGTCTACATCATTAACAATATAGCCTGCCATGTAGTTTATTGTGCTTGGATTTTCCACATCATGACAAACTCCCATGCTTTGACCGCTTCCCAAACTTGCAAGTTCATCGTAGCTATATTTTTCATATAGCTTATTCCATACACTCGGACATAATGATGAATTGATACTTTGTTCATTTACACCTGCAACTTTAAATGCTTTTTTCTTTTGAATTGTAATATTCATACTTCTTCCTCCTCTTACACTGATTGCTAATTGCACTCGTGATACTAATTTGAACGGTTTCCCGTTTCTTACCTCAGAGGGAGTAAATCCATGAAAATTCTTAAACGCTGTTCCAAATGAATCTGATGACTCATATCCAAATTTGAAAGCAACATCAATAATTTTTCATCCATATTTCTTAATATAACGGCTGCTTCCGTCAATCTTCTGCTTCTTAAATATTCTGAAAGCGTTGTTTCTGTCAAAATAGAAAACAAGCGACTGAACATTGAATAAGAGTATCCGGATAACTGAGTTACTTTCTTTTCGTCAATTTCGTCATCAAGAACTGTTTCAAAATAATCAATCGTATCGTTAAACGACTTGATAATATTCATTTCGATTTCCCCTTTCCTTCCGTTTATTTTAGTATATAGGAAGATTTCTTTTCTTACCCTACAGTATTCATACAAATTTTATAGGTTTCATTTCATAAAAAATTAGACCTTGCTAATCTCGCCAATTAATTGTTGTCCAAATGCATAATTCTTTTCGCCAAGATGGTATCTCTCCATCCTTATGTCTTATAAAAGTTGTTACATGGCATGAGATAGTATAGTGGCTCAGCTGTCAAGACAAAAAATTCAGATTTTTATAATGATATAAAATCAAATTCCATTTAAAGAATTTCATCTCTCATAGATTCACTCATTATAAAATACTCCATATCCCCACTGTTCCAAATATACATAATAGCGGATACGGGATTTTTCCCTTCTTCCCAAAGCCATCCTGAATAAGTAGTTGAATTTCCAAAGTAACCTTCTGTAATAATCTCAAACTCACAATTTTTATGACTTTCCATAAATTCCTCTAAATAAACTGCATTACCCATAAAATGTCCTTTACCTAAGGTTTTATTAAAAATCAACACACTGCAAAGCCTTAGATCACAATCTTTAAAACAGACTTCACCCTCGTGTACTACTTCTTCGTTGTTTACATATTGAAATAATGAATCAACCTTAAGGTTAAGCATTTTATTATGGAATTTTATTTCCTTTACTCTGCTGCCGTTAAGGCTGAAAACAATATTTTTTTGTCTGATAAATTTATCCGTGATCCTCCATCGCCTAAAAAACTATATTACATGCACTCCTATACACCTAACAAATACTTTCTCTATAAAAGATTTGAAAGCGACCTCATTACAAGGTCAATATCCTGATTTTCCAGCTCCTGTATCACATGTAAATATGTTTTCTGAGTAGTAGTCATACTTGCATGTCAGAGCCTTCTTGCTACACTGGCGATAGATACTCCTGCATATAACAAAATAGAAGCATGTGTATGGCGAAGCCCATGTACAGAGATAACCGGAATATTCAGCTTCTTACAATACCTTACCAAAATATCGTTAACTGTAGAATTATAGACATTATTGTCCCTTACAAATATAGGCTTATCTGCCGGCAGATCCTTTACAAGTGTTGCAAATTGCATCACCACCTGCCAGTCAATCTGTATCTTTCGCACTGATGATTTGTTTTTTGTAGGTGAAAAACCTCCACCCTCCTTATAATTCCAAGTCTTATTCACCGATACGGTCTGATGTGCAAAATCAAAGTCATTCGGTGTAATCGCAAGGCCTTCTGAAAATCTCATTCCCGTCTTTGCCAAAAGTAAAATGAACCAATCCCAACTCACTTCATCTGAAAGAGTCAAACTCTTTAAAAGACTGTGAAGTTCAAATTGGTTCAAATACTTAACCTTCTTTTTTGACGGAATCTTCCCCTTGATAATAACCTTCCTTGTAGGATCTCTAGGAACAAGCCCTTCATCCACCGCATCCAGTATAGCTCCCTTTAACTGGTGATGAAATCCATAGTCGTCTGACGCTCATGCTCCTTGGCATAATCATTGATAATCTGCTGATATTCAACCCTTGATATATCACATAGTCGAAGAGTTGGTGCCAGTTTCTCCACCCATATAAGACTCATCTTATACTTTGACAAAGTTACATCCCTGATAGCACCTTCCTTATATATTGCTATCCATTCCTTATAAAAATCCTTCAATAAATCTGTTGATTGAAAATCCTTAGGCATATTTCTCCTTCCTTACGATGAAGGACCTGTCTAAGGATACTATAAATATTTGATATTAAGTCGGGTCTTCACCTTCAGGATCTTTAATATCAATATCGTATAAAATATAGTCTCTCAATAATTTTTCAGCATTATTTCTGACTACAAACGGAGGAAGCTTCTTTCCCTCAAGCTTAGTATAATATTCCGTTGCCGGCTCATTTGCTATCGACTTTTTTAATGCATCATATCTTCCGAACTCATCAAGATTTGACTCGGTCACCTTTGATTTTTTTATATCAACAAGTAAACTTTCTTCAACCCCCAGATATTTTACAAACTTTTTTATTTGTGACATTTCCTTATTCTTTGCATACATCACGATATAGTCCCTAAAAGTCATATCTTTGCCAAGCTTTGCATCCCCTGATTGTATATCATGAAGAAAAATATTTGCATACTTTTGTTCCTCCTGCGAAAGCATTGCAAAAGATTTATGAAGCTCCTCAAGTGTAGCCTCCCTCTCTTCCTTACTTACGTTAGGATCATAAAGTTGTTTTTGCCACTTCTCAAATCTGGAATTCATATAATCATTATCTATAATACCTGTATTTTGTTCACTTAAATACGGATCAACAGTAAATGTAATATCATTGTCATCTCCACCTGTAGAATCTGTATGTTTACTTAGTTCCTTGTATCTTTGCAAAAGTATATTATAATCTTCTTCACTCGGAATTACTGTGATAATACCTGTACGATTATCCTCATCATCAATCTTGACAGAATACTCTTTTATATCCCAGCTAAATCCCTGTATTTTTGCAGCCTGTAAATATGTGGAAAACTCTCTGAAAAGCTTTGCAAACTTTGCCTTAGACTCCGTATCATCAGGAAGCTTTTGCATATCGGTAATATTTGCCTGCTTAAACACAGCCTCCATATCCTTAAACGATATATTCATATGCTCTATATTATCAGGCAGATGATCCGCAAAAAGCCCTTGAGGCCTGTCTCCGGAATATAGCTTCATGGCGTTTTCTATATTATTTTTCATTGTATGCGGCATTCTATAGTATTTTATAGAGCCGAAAGGTTTTTTTCATTTATATTAAAAAAAGTCTGTTTGTTCTTGAAAAATGCCTGTATAAGATTTTTGATACTCCAAGATCTTGTCAAGATACAATGTATTTACCCACTTGGAATCAAAACCTGTAAGCATTTGATTTACAACTATCAATAAATCAAGCTGAGCTTCCTCTTTCAAGCGGACAAACTGTCCCTTGTGAGCGAGTCTGTCTGATACCTCCAACTTGAATTTTGCATATCTTGCAATATCCCAGTTTGTAGAATACCAATTATTGTAATCATTAAGCATTTCCACAATACCGTCCTCTTTTTCCAAAGCCTTGTCACCGCTTGCATTATCAATAGTCGGATCAAACAGCCCCGTTACCTTCAAATCCGGATATTTTTCACGAAACTTTCTATAATAACTTATCGCTTCAGGTATACTTGAAGTTGCAAATATGGCATGAAACTTATTATTTCGGCTCAAAGTACGCCAATTTTTCTTTATATTATCAACTATACTGTACTGATACTTGTCATTTTCCCAAGCATCTTTCTTTATATAATCCTCAATACCCTTTTGATATGTACCGTCTTCAAGTAATGTTCCTGCCATAGGAACTTCCGATGCTGTCATAAATCTATAATATATCTTTTGCATCTTCGGATCTGATATAGCTTCCTCCTCAGAACTTGCACCGGCTTGCTCTATAGCCACCTTTTTTCTAAGTTCGATATCAGGATATACACACACCATAGTCGGATCGAATCCAAGTACATTCTTGTCACGAATACCGTCTGCAATACTGTATCTGTGAAGTTCATCACCGAAGATATCCGTTGTGGTACTCAAGCTCTTTTCATTCTCACAAAATACCGGTGTTCCTGTAAAACCGAAGAACAGAGCATTTGGGAAAGTATTCTTTATCGTTATCAGCATGTCTCCAAATGTGGAACGGTGACATTCATCAATAATAAATACCACTCTTTTATTGCGCATATCTTCAATATCCTTGGCACGCATCCTGCCAATCTCATCTTCCTTGATTCTACTCATCTTCTGAATAGATGAAACTATTAAAATATTCTTAGGATCGGTACTCTTCAGCTTTGAGATAAGCATATTTGTGTCATCAGTACCCTGAACATCATCTACATTATCGGCAAATCCTTGATATTCTGTTAAAGACTGTGTTCCAAGCTCCTTACGATCCATTAAAAATACAACCTTATCGGCATCTTTTGAATTAGCTATAAGCTGTGCCGACTTAAAGATGTCAGTGGTCTTCTTTCCTGAACCAGTAGTATGCCAAATATATCCGCTCTTGATTATTATCCTTCCAATCATTTCTTGATACTCTGTCGGAAATCTTTATTTGATGCATAGTACGATAACTGCGCATTACCTAAGTACACCAATACCTCCGTCATTACAGTGTAAAATCCTATGTTGATGTAAAGCAGGAATTGACAAAGTTTTCCACAACATTTCCTTTCCAATAGTTAAGAGGTTCATTATTTGCATCAGCCCAATGGAAATAAAAATCAGGCTTGAAATCACCATCCGGTCCCGGATTTGCAAAATAAAGTGTTTCATCAGGATTCATAGCCACAAATACCTGAACAAGTGCAAATAATCCGGTGAATACACCTCATAGGCATACTTTTTGATTTGATTTGCCGCTCACAGGAACACCATCTTTTCAGCTCAATATGAAAACAGGCATACCGTTGATAAGATATCAAATCTCCACGCCTATCCTGATTAGAACGTCCTTTCTAAAAACTTAGGTTGCTGCACTATCTGATATCTGTTTGGTTCCGCCGCTATCTCATTTCTGTCATATATTTTTAAACTGACCTCTTTATTGAAATGAAGCTTATCTTCAGGATTCTTTCTTGTGATTGACACAGTTTTTCCATTGATAAAACTGTTAAGTGCCAACGGAGTCTTAAGTTCTCTGATTTTTTCTATAAGTTCAACTATCTCCTCATCTATTAGAGGAATATTGTTTAACCGTCAATATCTCTCTATTATTTTCAAACAGTATATCAGCCCAGTTTCTTATAAGGTCTTTTTCAGTATAATTTTGAAGTACATTCTGTTCCCATCCGTAGTTTTGCAACAAGGCAATGACTGCACTTTCAAAGTCTGCTTCTTTTGTAAAATAATCCATATTTACTCCAATAAGATTTATAGTAAAACTAAATATCCAAGCTGTTTTTATTCAGCAAAAAATCATATATGCTCATGTTAAGTATTCCCGACTCATTATAATGCGGTACCGGTGTATCCCTTGTTATTATAATTCGTTTAAAGAAATCTCCCGTAAGCATCAAAGGCCTTTGTTCCTGCATAAGTTTAGCCTCATCAGGTATAGCATATGCCGATTGTATATAATATCTCTTCGAAGCCTTATTACATACAAAATCAATTTCAAGTTGCTTGCGAATGCTGCTTCCGTTTTCATCTTTACCGTTTTGCACAATTACCCCTACATCCACATTGTAACCTCGAATTTTTAATTCATTGAATATAATATTCTCCATACTGTGAGTTTCTTCAATCTGCCTGAAATTAAGTCTTGCATTCCTTAATCCCATATCATTAAAATAATACTTTACAGGACTGCCTATATACTTTCTTCCCTTTATATCATAACGAAATGCAGTATCAATCAGGAAAGAATCACTGAGATATTCAATATAGCGTTTAATAGTATTGCTGCTGATATTTTTATTTTTTACCGACTTGAAAGTTTTCGACAATTTCTCCGGATTGGTAAGTGAACCTATTGAAGACGAAATTATATTTAATAAATCTTCAAGTTCGGCTTTATTTCTTACATTATGTCTGCCGATAATATCCGATATATAAGTCTCCTCAAATAAAGATTTAAGGAATGCAACCTTTTGCTCTGGGCTTGAAATATTCAATACTAAAGGAATACCTCCATATAGCATATATTCATTCCAACCGTCAAGTTTTTCACCCTGATATACAGACATAAACTCCGCAAAGCTTAACGGATACATATGTATTTCATCGCCTCTACCTCTAAATTCGGTAATAACATCCTTTGATAGAAAGCGTGCATTACTTCCTGTAACGTAAATATCTACATTCTTCATTCTGATAAGACTGTTCAATACAGCCTCAAAATCACTCAGCAATTGCACCTCATCCAACAATATGTAATACATCTTTTCATCTTTTATAGACTCTTTCAGATGTGGATATAAAACATTAGGATCGCAGAATTTCTTACTTTCAAAAGTATCAAATGATATTTCTATTATATGGTTTTTCTCTATTCCTTTGGAAATAAGGTGTTCTTTAAATATATTAAATAACAGATATGACTTCCCACATCTTCTCATACCTGTCACTACCTTGACTAAGCCGTTATGCATCTTACTAATCAGCTGCTCCAAGTAATAATCCCTTTTAATCTCCATACCGCCTCCTATTTTATATTATAATTTTACATATATACGCACTTTTTCATCAATAGTATTATATCCTTGGTATACTATGTTTTCAAGGAATATATAAATATATTACGTATATACGCAGTTTTTCATATATGGTATTTTATAAATGATATTAAACCGGTGTATTTTCTACGCCTTGGAGGCTTACTCTTGGCATAATCTATAATTCTATAAGCTATTGCCTTGAAAATTAGCTGAAAAGGCTCCAGTTGATGAAGGGTGATAAGGTGGTCGAGGAACTCAAGATATTGCCCTATTTTTTTCTTTGTTCTAACATTTTTGGGAATCTCACAGATGCGTTTCCAACCAATTCTTTGTTGAGATTATTAACAGTACTGCCTGCAGCGAACATTTTATACTGATTAAATAAATATTCTGTGCTCAACATATGACATAAGAATTTTAGGTCAAAAACATTATTTTTATTTTTAATAACTAGCCATCCATCATGTATGCATCCTTCTATTCCCATAATATACGGCTTACCAAAGCTCATGGAATTTGATAGTATTAAATCTCCAGGAAAAACTTGTCTAGTTTTTGAAAGTCCACTCTCCTTTATTTTTTCATTTGTCTTTGTTATATACCTACCTTGTACCGGTGCATCCCCAATTTTTATCCAATTTAAACCATCATTTGATTCTGTTACATATTTTTCAATTGGCCTTGGAGAGCCTCCTCGTTCAATTACAACTACCTCTCCCAGCTTACGCTGTTCCCAAGATAAAGTACAACTTACTATTGCCTCCAAAATATACCCAAAAGACTTACTTTGATGAAGGGTGATAAGGTGATCGAGGGACTCAAAGTATTTTCCAATACGTTTTTGCTCATCTAAATATGGTACAAATATATCCATATTCTTAAACTTACTGTGTGCTAGTACATGTTGCCCTGTTCCTTCTGCAGCCATTATTATCTGTCGTTCAATTCAGTATTTAATCTTCTCAACAAAAAAAATTAGAATCAGAATTTTTTTTATTAAAAAAATACCGGATAGTAATAACTTATTATTCCTTTATCAATAATATCATTCCTATTAAATACAAATACATTTGTATCACTGCGACTTCTATATGTAAAATATCCCTCTCGGTAATACATAATATCCAATATTTGCATTCGTTGTAACTTGTCGATCAGAAAAATATTCTTCTTGATAAACAATACCTTTTTGTTGAGATGATGTTAATACTGTATATTGATTTTTGTATTGTAGTCTTTTTCTATATAATCTTCTATTATTTCATTTACCTTACGCTGTTCCCAATATATCCTGACTTTTTATAAAAATATTTCCTGTTATTTTAATGAAATAACAGGAAATAAGACTTATATGACTTAATGTTAGGTAAAGTTATAGTTTTTCTTCTTCAAAAACATTTTTATATGCTTAATAATTCTATTTATCAAGCTATACAAACATACTTTCTAACATTGATTTCTTTATTTTTTTGCAATTTTTTTCCAACTTACTTTGATGAAGGGTGATAAGGTGGTCGAAGGTTTTTAAAGTCTTTCCAATGCAAGCTTGTTCAACTACCGATGGTACAAAAAAATATTTCTTTAAGGAAGTCTTTAACAACTAAATCATTCATCATTGTTGAAGCCTTTGTAGCTCTGGAAAGTATACTTTGCATTATCAATTCATTATTTATTGCATATTTCCAAAAAGTTTATATCAAATTCCATAATAGGACGAAAAAAACAATAAAAAAATATGTGACACTATACCATCACCAATATCATTTTCAACAAATCTTCCAAATCTGAATTCTTTGCTTTTATGTCCTTCAAAAAGCAATATATCCCTTTTTAAATATGTTATATGTATTTAAATATTCATTTTTTTGATATCTGTATGTTACTTTTTAAATTGCATAGTAGATACAGTTATATTACTATCTTTACCGTAACTACCATCATTTTTTTCATTTACTAATTCGTATAACTCACCAAACTTACGCTGTTCCCAATCTTCAGTAAATCCTGAAAAATCTAATTTTGGGAGTTTTTTTCTTCATTTTGTGGAAAAAAAGATTTTTCAAGCATTGATTTTTTTAATAATTTTTAGTTTTTTTCAAGCTTTCCAGTTGATGAAGGGTGATAAGGTGGTCGATAGAACATATTAAATTTCTAATACATTCCTGTTCTTTTAAAGAAGTTGTAATGGTTAACTTCAAATCTCGCAGCTTATTAAAATACATATACGTCCTTGAACCACCTTGTTTTTGTAAAGCTGAGTATTTTCTAAACTCTTTCCCAAAATTAAGCTCATACTGTAAAAATTTCGAGTCTAACCTATTATTAGTCGTAAAAACTGGATAAAGTGTGCTGACTATACCATTATCAATAATATCATTTATATTGAAGTAAAATATTTCATCATCACTCATATGCCTATATGTAAAATATCCATATGGAACAATATTATATCCTATGTTGTTTTCTGATGCTATTTGATTGCCATCATAATAATCTTTTTGAAAAAAAATACCTTTCCTAGATGAAGTAAGTACAGGATACTGATCATTTATTATGGTCACTTCTGTATATTGGATCAAATATTCACCTAGCTTACGCTGTTCCCAATCTTCTTCAAAGCCTTTAAATCTTATTCTTGGTACTCTACTCATCTATACCTCCCAAGAGCTTTATCAACTCATTGATGCCTTCCATATCTCTCTCCGATCCGGTAAGTTCTGAGAGCATACTTGCAAGTGACTTTTCTGTTTCTTTGATTTCTTTTTCAAGATCATCCATGGTTACAGCATATTTTGTAGAAAGTGCTTCCACATCCTTTGTGAAGGCTTTTAGCATATCATCTGATAAATCAAGTATTCCGTTATAAATAGGGCTTGACCATTTTTTGTGTAAAAGATTATTTACCTCTTCCTCTGATAAGCTCTCTATCTTAGCCTTTGTCTCCAAATGAAGTTCATCTTCACCCTGTTTTATTTCAGTTTTCAGCTTTTTCTCTTCGTTATTAAGTTTTTCAGCTTTTTCTAAGGATTCTATAAGCTCTTTTGACTCACCGTCAGCCTTTAAAGACTTTATAACAGCCTTTATATTCTTGAATACAAAAGCGTCATTGGTATCATTTAATGCTTCCGATATAATTTCCTTATCATCTTCACTCAATGATTCCAGAATCTCCTCATATGAAGACGGTATTTCAGCCAATTTTTCCTGTTTCTCTTTTAAATCTCTTTTTCTTTCAGAAAGGCATATTTCCTGTACCAAATCAAATGGCAATATATGACCTTTCCATCCCTCCTGTACTTCTACATCCTTGCCGTTCTTTTTCTTTATGACCATATTCGGGTCCACCTGTGTTACGGCTTTTATCCCTTCTGTCTGTATAAGTTCCAAATCTCCTGAGATTTCTGTAAACTTATCCTCAAATATCTCATATGCTCCATACGGATCTATCAATGTGATATCTACAAATCGCATAAAGATATTATTGGCAATAATCTCCTGAGTCTTTGGTATATTTATAGTTGTTGCATTGGCTATTAGGATACTATCCAAGTATGCTCCCAAATCACCAAATCTCAACATATGATTTTTTTTAAATTGTAATACATCCTTATTGTTTTTTATCGTCTCCCTTATATTCTCAGACTTTAATGATAAATAATCTTCTCCGGCAAAAAGTTCTCCTTTGAGTGAAGGAAATACCTCCCAGTATTTATCAAACTTTCCAAGCTCTGTTTCAGGAATTCCACCAAACATTGAAGCATATATATCATAGCTTTCTGCTGCTTCAGACGAATCCACATAACGAGGAATATTCAAGTTGTAGTCATTGCCACGAATATCTTCAAGACTTACTACTTTTGAATATTTTTCTATATCCTTTCTTGACTTTATCGTATCAACTATTTTTCTTATATCACATGCACGCAGCTTATTGTTCTTACCTTCTTTTGTAAATCCTTTTGAAGCGTCTATTATCAATACATCTGTATTTTCTCTCTTTTGTCTAAGTACCATCACTATAGTAGGTATACCTGTTCCGAAGAAAATATTTGCAGGTAGTCCGATTATGGCATCTATATTGTTCTGTTCTATCAAATTTTTTCTGATATTACCTTCTTCACCACCTCTAAAAAGTACACCATGTGGCAGCACTATTGTCATTATTCCGTCCGGCTTCAGATGATACAGGTCATGCAAAAGGAAGGCATAGTCAGCCTTTGACTTTGGAGCTATTCCATATCTTACATATCTTGGATCACTGTCCTTACCTGTAGAATCCCATCTTTGAGAATAAGGAGGATTTGATACTACAGCATCCACATACAGCGGTTCATATGTACTATGCGGATCGGACTCATCAAAGTATGGCCAATCTTCTTCCAGAGTATCTCCATTTCTTGTCAATATATTTGCAGGAAGTATACCACGCATTACCAGATTCATTCTTGTAAGGTTATATGTATTAGATTTCAACTCCTGCGCATAATACTGTATTCTGTTGGCATCATCCATATACTTTGCAGCAGTTTTTCCTATATTTATAAGCAAACTTCCGCTTCCCGACGTCGGATCATATATTTTAATTGTATCACGACCTTTTAAATGTTCCGCTATAATTTCAGACATCAAAAGAGACACCTCATGAGGTGTATAAAATTCTCCCGCCTTTTTTCCTGCATTTGCTGCAAAGTTGGAAATCAAGTATTCATAGATAAATCCCAAAACATCATAGTCCTGCTTACCGTTCATCGGGATTTCATTTATAAGCTGAATCAGATCGCTTACTGCCTTTGTCTGTGACTTTGTATCTGCACCAAGCTTTGAAAGTCCTGTTTCAAGAGTTGTAAATACTCCCTCAAACAGTTTTTTATGTGACGGTGATATGTTTCTGCTAAATGATGACAGTCCGGTTCGAACATTGTCAACCGAGAAATCAGATCCCATATTTATCCAAGTTGAAACAAGTCCTTATATGCTATAAAGTATCCCAAATCCTGCTTCAGACTTGACATACTTGAGTAACTGTCATCCGCCTCTTCATTAACATATTCCTTGATATTATCCGCATCATATCCTCTATTATACAGATCCTGCTCTTCTTTGTCTGAAAGATACTTATAAAAGATAAAGCCCAATATATAATCCTTATATTCATTGGCTTCAATCTTAGATCTCATTTGATTTGCAGACTCCCAAATCTTTGCCGCAAGCTGTTGTTTATTCATTTTACTTCCCTATTATCCCTTCATATGCACTATAACTTTAACTAAGTAAAAGTCCTAAAATATATTATATAATATTTCTTTTTAAATAGATAGTCATTTTAAGGCAAATGCTGATAATAATTATAGTGGCTACGCTGTCAAGACAAAATTTATATTTTTATAATGATATAAAATCAAATAACTATTTCCCACTTATATCAAGTTTCTTCTTCTCTCTTACCATAGATACAATACTCCATATCCCCACTGTTCCAGATATACATAATAGCTGATACAGGATTTTTCCCTTCTTCCCAAAGCCATCCTGAGTAAGTCGTTGAATTTCCAAAGTAGCCTTCTGTAATAATTTCAAACTCAGAATTTTTATAACTTTCCATAAATTCCTCTAAAGAAACGGCTTTACCCATAAAACGACCTTTACCTAAGGTTTTATTAAAAAAATCAACACACTGCAAAGCCTTAAATCACAATCTTTAAAACAGACTTCACCCTCGTGTTCTACTTCTTCATTGTTTACATATTGAAATAATGAATCAACCTTTAGAGTAAGCATTTTATTGTGGAATTTAATTTCCTTTACTCTGCTGCCGTTTAGGCTGAAAATGATATTAGCGTGTCTGTCATATATAAATTTATTTATATTTTTGTCCATGATTTACTCCCAAGTGAATCTATAGCGGCAGATTTTTTTTAATACTATCGTCTACTTATCTTAAATCTGCAATTTCTTATAATTATTATACATTATTCTATTATATATTGGGCTTCTATTTGTTATAATATGAGCTGGAAAGTGAAATTATCTTATAAAAAAGAAGGGAAACACTAATGGAATTGAATTTAAACCCTGAAGAAATACAGAAAATAAATAATCTATGGAGAACCTCACGATTTCAGCGTAGTTGGAGAGCCGTCCAAAATATCATCAATTATAAAGATAATGTTACGAATTATTTTGTTAGGAATATTATTCTTATATTTATAAGCATTATTGTCGGTATAGGCTTTTTCTTCTTGGAAGAACAAGGCATCCTTCCGGACAGTGTTTTGATAGATAAGCTTATGAAGTTTATAGCAAGACTGATTCTATTTCTTATAGCACTACAAATTTTAAGTGTTCTGGTTTACAGCTTTATAGGCCCCGGTTGGGAAGAAAAGCAAAGAAGCAAACTGCGCGTACTTTATGAGAGTGAAATTCTTGAACCGATACTGCAAGCACTTTATCCTTTAGCCAAAATCGATACGGAACATAATATTTCTCCAAGTGATGTAGAAGAGGTAGTTCCCGCCGCAAAATACTATGTCCAATCAGGAATAATTAAGCTTAACAATGAAAAGGATATTGAAATAGTGGATTTATATGCATACACTGTTTCAAAAGGATTGGCCACCGGAAAGGATGAAATAAAGCACCTCCATGAGATTACGGGCTTTATCGGACAAGTTTACTCTATAAAAAATACGCACTCTTTAAAAGGAAATTTGCGAATTATTCCGACAAAACATTTCCTTAATATCAAGACTCAAGGAGGCTATCTTGGTAATATGTCAGGCGGCAAAAAAATCAATGCAGACGATATATGGCAAAACGAGCACTACAACATCTACTGTACTGACGAACAATCAGCAAGGATGTTCTTAACACCTAGTGTTATTGATTGGTTTAACAACAATACCTCGGACTGTGGACTTTCTCTATACATCACCGAATCTCGCATTTATATTGCAGCTTATAATAATAAACGTCTTTTTGCAGCACCAAAAAACAAAGATAGCCTCAGGTCATGGAGTATAGAAAAAGCCGCAAGAAATATAAAATATGCCTTATCCTTTGCAGACAAAATAGCTGAGATTATGTAAGCATCAAAATACATACACAACAATAATTTGTATTTATCATCATTGCATATACGCTGTATTTATACTATAATTGCAATACAGCTAATTATATAATTATTGGAGGTGTAATATGTCAACACTACAAATTCGTATAGACGATCAGCTAAAGAAAGACGCTGACTCACTATTTTCAAGTCTGGGTTTGGATACATCTACAGCAATAAGGATTTTCTTAAATGCTTCACTTGAGCACAATGGCTTACCGTTTCCGGTTGCACATAATAAGCAATATAATGAAAGTTTTACAGCAATTCAAGATGCAAGATTACATAGAAACTTAAATGGGCCATATAAATCTGCTAAGGAAGCGGTTTTGGCTATGTTGGAGGATTAAATGTATCAAATTCTATTTACAAACAAGATGAAGCGTGATGTAAAGCGAATCAAGAAGCGTGGTAAAAACATTTCAAAGTTGGTAGATGTACTTGATTTACTCAGCACAGGAAAACCGCTTGAATCTAAATATAGAGACCATCAACTTTCCGGTAATATGTCAGACTTTAGAGAATGTCACATAGAACCGGATTGGCTACTGGTATATCGTATTGAAGATGATAGACTTATTATCATTGCGACTGAAACCGGTACTCATTCCGACCTTTTCGGTATGTAGTTTTACAATATTTATAAACTCAGGACTTATATGCCTATTTCCTGTAAGTTTATATGTCTTCCATTTAAATCTGTAATCTCAGCCTTTTTCATCATCAGTAAGGTTATCAATAAAAATACACCATTCATTAGGATATCCACCGACAAATTCCATTTTGGGAATATGAATTTGGCTTGGGTTTTTCGCGAATAAACATAATCTGTTATCACCCCAAAATCTTGTGAGTGTTAAAATCTGTTTCTTGTATATAACATCTATACCTTTCAATTTTATCTCCGTAAATTCTTTATTTTCATACCGTATTCTAAGTGTTCTTAAAAATACTTGAGTTAATGCCACTATCTTATCTTTGATAAGTTCCTTATATTACCTGAACTTTTTCATAATATACTTTAACTTTGGAGTCTCAATCACTTCATAAATCTCAAATCCAAGCTTATCATAAACTCTCTTTGCACTTTTATTAAAGTCAAACACCGTTAAAGAGATACTTCTGATATTCTCATCTTTAAAGATAAAATCTATAAATTCTTTCAAAGCCTTTGTTCCAAGACCGGCTCCTGTTTTTGAAGGATTTAATACAAATCTACCTATGTGAATGTTATCTTCTTCGACTCGCACCTCTTGTATCATTCCGATAAACTCTTCTCCATTAAAAATCGAAAACTTGTTTTCAAGTTTTTCTACTTTTTCATAAGTCAACGGAAAAGAAACTTCCGTTCCCATCCATTGCTCCTGAAATATCTCTCCTCTTTCATTTGACCACTTGCATAAAAGTGAAATATTATCTTTATTGATACCTTTAACAAATTTAATGCTCATAGCAATCTCCAAAACATATTATAACTCATATTTCAGCAGTTCTTGCCTCAGCTCTTTTACAATTTCCGCCATCTCTATGATATCATCTCCTATCATTTCATATAGATCATATGACTTCGGATTTTTTACAAAATCTTCCAACGCAACTTTTATAGCTGTATATTCTTCTTCTGTTTCTACAACTCGTATGCATCGATTTTGTTCATCTTTATTGCCGTATAATTCTCCAATGTTTACGTGTCCGTTATTTTTACATTCCAACAAAATGGCAGCAAGGTCTGTAACTATATCTATCGCATAATTAAAGTATATTTCCAGTCTAATCGAATTGGTAAACTTGAGATTATCGACTGTTTGCCTAAAATCCATATTCTGCCTATCAAGTCCTATACCTGTAAATATTTCTTTAAGAGTAATTTCTTCTTTATTCAGACCTTCTAAAAACTCTATGAGACTCAAGCTGTCATCAGAACCACCGATAAAGTCTCCCCAATATTTTGTAATATACATATTTCACCTATCTTTCAGTTTTTATTATATTTCTTTACAGTAGCATCTATATACCCTGTTATTTTATATTTTGAAGATATGAAATCCATTTTCCCAAACTTTCCATATCAAATTTCTTCAAGGCCTTACTGTAGTAATTATAGGCAATATTGTGATTTTCTTCCATCCATTTTAATGTCTTTTTGGGACCCAAATATGGCTGTCTCATAACATCACAAAAAATTTCCAAACTGTCTACCAACACCCAATGCCAACGGAATACTCCTTCGCAATCACATCGTTTTGCCCTGTTTAACATTTTAACACACCATGCAATATTGGATTGAATCTCTGTATCCGTCTTAAACGAATGATTTTTCAAATAATACTTAACATCTGAAATTATCTTTTCTCCGATTTGATTATGGTCTATTATTAACTTACCATCAAATATATGAACAAAACGATCACAGTCAAATCCTTTTTCAAAATATGATAAAGGGTACGCAAATACATCCAACTGTATGCCGTTCACAAATGATGTATCATGTATTTGATTGCCATCATCGTAAATAACTAATGCATCAAAATCGCTATTTAAATCATTTGTACCGTTCGCATAAGATCCATACACAATAATAGAAAGCGGCATATATTTTTCTTGAAGATATGTTATAATTTTATCCACTTCAATTACCTCCACTTTTTAACCCCGAAGTTCTTCTCTCACCATCATCAATGCAAATCCCAAAAGATTTTCACCTCTCCACTTTTCCATATCCCATCTGTTTACATCTTTCATGGAAAGACCTATTCCCCAGATTTTATCCTGTACAGCACATTCTGCAAGTATGTCATTACCTGTATTCAGAAGTCTTTCCTTTAAATCTTCATTCTGAGAAAACTTCTCAAGCAAGCCTTTGTATACAATAATCTGCCTTACTCCGTTCCAATATGTATCATTATAATTTGAAACCTGCCTTCCAAGAGCTTTTATTTTTGAAACATCTTTAGTTTCTAAAATTTCCTTTGCAATTTTGTTGTCATTAAAAACAATTGCCTTTTTATACATCATATACTGTTCCATTGAAGAGAACTTAATCGAATCTATTTTAAAGTCTGAAAGATACCAGTTACTTAAATATCCGTTTTTCTTCGTCAGGATTATGAAAAACATCTAATATTCATTTTATCTCCTGTTTTTTTCAAAAATAATTATATTTATAAAAAAATCAACTAAAATTCCTTAGTTATAATAGCATTCAACCATTTTTCATTTTTCTCCCGGGTCTAACATCTACAGATATATATGTTTCTTTTTACTTTTTAAAACCACCTACTATACCTATAATTTTATTTAGCACACCTTCAGTTAAATCCAAGAAGTATCTACCATTTCTTATACCACAAAAATTCACCATACTTGAACGAAATATATAATACTCCTCTTGAAGTCATTGCTAACTTAAGTTTATTTATTACCTCAATTAAATCCTCTTTAGATAGATGTAATAAAGATGCACAAGCCCATATACCATCAAATCTTTTATCAAAATTTATATCTTGAAAAAAACATATGTTTAATATCTATCCCTGTTAATTTACTTGCTTTCATACAAAGTTCCTTGGAACCATCAATTGCAATTACATCATATCCTTTTTTTCTAAAAAAATATTTGGTATCTCTACCTGAACCACAGCCACAATCCAGCAAAGCTGCACCTTTATATAAATATTTTTTTCAAAAAAATTATACTGCTCGCTCATATCAGCATTTACAGTTGTTTTTAAAAAAATGTATTTACATTTTTTTATCATAATAATTAATTGTCTCACTCATTGTTTCATCACCATCGCAATCATACTTCTGTAAAATGGATCTTTCTCAGGAATAAAACTCTGTGAACCACCCCAAACATTACTTTCTGTAACAACTTCTAATATTTCATTATAAATCCTAAAAGTTTCTCTTTGTCTGGCAGCAGCCGTTGCACCTAAAGACTCTATAATAGAATAACTTAAAGGATGATTACTCTTAATTAATCTTTCATTTCTATCTACAAGTTTCTTTATATAGTACTTACTTGGTAAGTAATCACTTTTTTGTTCATTACAATTTTCATGCGATAATACCAAATTCCATGGTTCATCATGAAATAAATAAGCTCTGGGAATAACATGGTCCACATGAGTTTCACCAAATAAATGTTCTCCACAGTAGAAACAACAACCTTCCTGGTATCCGTTCAGCATATCTTTCATATATGTGATATCTGTTCTCTCATAACCTTTAACTAAGTAAAATTTCTTAATATCATTTATTAGTTTAGCATTTTTTCTCTTCATCTCAAATGCCGATTCCAAAAGAGACCATCTGGCATCAAGTTCCCGCTTTAATTCAATTTTATCAGCACCTTCAAATACTTTAAATACAGAATCTGTCAAAATTATTCCTGAATCTGTTATCTCATAAAAATTATGATTAAGTTCCATTTTGTCTAAATTATGGAATCTTGGAACAACATCTCCAAATGCATTATTTTTTTAACATAATTAATTGCCTCATCATACCCTATTGCACCACCTTTATATCTTGCTACAACCTTTTCCATAACTGTTAATCTTGTTTCATGAGAAAGCTGTGGCATACCGTTTTCCAGTCTGGCATTATATAAATCAAAAAACTCTTTTGCGAGCATATCCATAGAAATATATGTTTTTTGATTTTCTGTAAAGTTACACAGGCACTGCCCCAGTGCAATCTTATATGTCGCACTATTTAAGCCATACAATATAAGCATTCTCCATAGTTCTTTATCACTAAATTCTTGCATATTCTCTCCGATAAATCTTTATATTAATTTAATATCCCCATAAAATTATTTATTCAACCTTACCCTATTTATTTATTTTATACTACTATCAAAAAAGTGTCAAAACCCTTCAACTTCAAAGAGCCTTGACACTTTCTATTATCTGTTCATTATCAAATTTTTATATCTTGCCAGTTCTTCCTTGGCCTTGTTAAAGTCTACCATATGCCATTCCCAGTTCGGGCTTCCGACTGTTCCCGGTGTATTGATATGACCTTCTTTACCAAGTCCTATGATATCCGCCAAAGGTATGATGGCATATTCAGCCTTACTATTTAACACATAGGTCAAAAGTCTGTCCTTTATATTGCCTACCTTTATACCCTGCTTCTTTAAAAACTCTCTGACCTTTCTTTTTGCAGCCACAGTCAGGCTTTCATACCACTGCATCAAAGTATCATTATCATGGGTTCCTGTATAGAAAATGACATTCTCTATATCATTTGATATATCTTTTGCATACTTTCCTTTTGTATCAATGGAGAATAGAAGTATTCTCATTCCCTTTAAGTGATAGTGATCCTTTTAAGCTCCAATACCTCCGGACGCAATTCTCCCAAATCCTCAGCAACAAGATTTACACCCGGAAGTTCCTTGTTTAGGGTATCTATTACTTCATAGCCCGGAGCCTCAATCCACTCTCCGTCAATGGCTGTAGGACATGATGCAGGTATCTTCCAGAAAGTATCAAATGCTCTAAAGTGGTCGATACGGATGATATCAAACAGCTTATTGCTGTAACCGATTCTGTCTACCCAGAACTTATATTTGTTTTTCTTTAAGTAGTCCCAGTCATAGATAGGATTTCCCCATCTTTGTCCTGTAGCACTGAAATAATCAGGTGGAACTCCGGCAATAAATATAGGTCTTCCGTCGGTATCAAGTAAGAAATTATCCTTACCTGACCATACATCTACAGAGTCAAGTCCGACATAGAAAGGCACATCCCCCATAACTTCAATGCCTGCTTCATTGGCATATTTTTTTACATCCATCCACTGAGTATAAAAAATATATTGAATAAAGCATTGATATTCGGCTTCTTTTTCTACATTCTCAGAAAGTGCACTCTTATCTCCTGACCAATTCTTGTAATCAGCCTTCCAATCATTCCAGCAATCGCCGTTGTTGTCAAGCTTTAGAGCACGAAATACAGCATAGGTATATACCCAATCCTGTGACATAAAGTCTACATATGCAGGATCTTTTTGTCCGTCTTTGGCATTAAACTTTTCAAAAGCCTCTCTTAGGTAGCTCTCTTTAAAAGCTCTTACAGCCGTATAATCAACTCTTTTTGCATTTTCTCTAAATGTATCAGGTTTCTTATCAAGCAATCCTGCTTCGAAAAGCAAGTCAAGGCTGATATAAAGCTCATCACCTGCACATGAGGAGTATGGCTGATAAGGAGAGTTTCCAAATCCGACAGGATTTAGCGGTAAAATCTGCCAGATTTTCACCCCGTTTTCCTTCATTATATCAATCCATTGATAGGAAGCCCTGCCGAGCTCTCCCACACCTGTTGTGGAAGGGAGAGCTGAAACCGGCATTAAAATTCCTGTTTTCTTCATTCAATACTCCTTATAAATGCCAGATATCCTTGTTATACTCCGCGATGGTTCTGTCTGATGAGAAGAAGCCTGCCTTTGCTATATTTACAAGTGCTTTCTTTGACCAAGACATCTCGTCCTCATAGTCATTTAGCATCTGCTCTTTTGTCTTTATATAATCCTTCACATCAAGGAGTGCCATAAACCAGTCTTTACCTACAATTTCCTTGTAAAGTCTGCACAGATTCATCGGATCTCCGATACGGATAAGTTCCTTACTTATAATGAAGTCTACCAACTCCTCCACCTCAGGGTCGTTGTCATAGATATCTGCAGAACAGTATGAACCTGTTTCATAAAGCTTTATTACATCTTCAGACTTCTTACCGAAGATATAGATATTGTCATCGCCTACAAGCTCATGGATCTCTACATTGGCACCGTCTTCCGTACCGAGTGTTACAGCTCCGTTTAACATGAACTTCATATTTCCTGTTCCTGAAGCTTCCTTTGATGCAAGTGAGATCTGCTCTGAAATATCACAAGCCGGGATAAGCTTTTCAGCCTTTGTAACATTGTAGTTTTCCACCATAACTATCTTAAGATATGGGCTTACAGCCGGATCGTTCTCTACCAACTGCTGCAGGCAAAGTATCAAATGAATGATGTCCTTTGCAATAGTATATGCAGGTGCAGCCTTTGCTCCGAAGATCATTGTAATCGGACGCTTAGGTAGATGTCCCTTCTTGATCTCTTTATATTTGTAAATAGCATAGAGTGCATTCATCTGCTGTCTCTTATACTCATGCAGACGCTTTATCTGAATATCAAATACGGAGTTCTCGTCAATATCAATGTTCTGAGTATGCTTTAAGTACTTCTTAAGCTCGATCTTAGCATCCTTTTTGATTTCTCTAAGCTTCTTTAACACCTTCTCATCATCCTTGTAAGCTAAAAGCTTTCAAGATTTTCGGCATTATCCATATATTCAGGTCCTATAAGCTCATTTAAATACTCTGAAAGCTCATGATTGCAATGAATGAGCCATCTGCGGAATGTAATACCGTTTGTCTTGTTGTTGAACTTCTCAGGATAGATATCATAGAAAGGCTTAAGCTCCGAGTTTTTCAAAATCTCAGTATGGAGAGCCGCAACACCGTTTACAGCATATCCGTAGTGAATATCGATATGTGCCATATGTACACGGTTCTGATTGTCTATGATATATACTCTCTCATCGGCAAACTCTTTTCTTACTCTTGCATCAAGCTCATAAATAATAGGCAATAACTGTGGTACTACCTTCTCCAAATAGCTGATAGGCCACTTCTCAAGTGCCTCTGCAAGTATTGTATGATTTGTATAAGCACAGGTCTTTCTTACAACATCGATGGCTGTATCCATGTTGAAGCCCTTTTGCTGTGTCAAAATACGGATAAGCTCAGGAATAACCATTGTCGGGTGAGTATCATTTATCTGAACACATACATGTTCATGAAGTCTGTAAAGATCTACACCTCTTCCTTCAGCTTCCTTTATAATCAACTGTGCCGCATTGCTTACCATAAAGTACTGCTGATAGATTCTAAGTAACTGTCCTGCCTCGTCACTGTCATCAGGATATAAAAACAGTGTTAAGTTCTTACCGATATCATGTTTATCAAAATTTATACCGTCTCTGATAATAGACTCGTCCACACTGTCAATATCAAAAAGATGTAATTTATTGCATTTGCTCTGATGATATCCAGGAACATCTATATCATACATTGTAGATTTCAAAGTAAAGTCTTTGAACGGAACTTCAAAGCTTACATCCGTTCTTGTAAGCCAGCTGTTATCTGTTATCCAAGGATTCTTATCTTCATACTGCTTGTTGTCTACAAACTTTTGTAAGAAAAGTCCGTCATGATAGTTTAATCCTACACCGTCGCCGTTAGTCCCAGTGTTGCGATAGAGTCAAGGAAGCATGCGGCCAGACGTCCAAGTCCGCCGTTTCCGAGTGAAGGCTCAGGTTCAACCTCTTCAACCGCAGTTATATCGTGACCGTTCTTTGAAAGTATTTCTCTTACCTCGTCAAACATTCCAAGGTTTATAAGATTGTTTGACAGAAGCTTTCCGATAAGGAACTCGGCTGATATGTAGTAGAGCTTTCTGTTTCCTGTATTATGCTCCATGCCTTCCATCTTCTCTTTTGTGATTTTCAAAAGTGCTGTATAAATTTCCGCATCTGAAGCTGTTGCAATCTCCTTGCCAAGCTTGTTCTTTAACATCTCTTCTAATGACATACCTTTATTCTCCTTTTTATATTAAATCCTACGGATTAAAGTTCCGTTAGCTCCAAGTGTTTCCCCGTCAAATTCCCTTGAAAATAAAACATCTTTTCCCGAAGTTACTTTGATAGGCTCATCTGAAGCGTTGATAAGAACTTCCATCCTATTTCCATATTCATCAATTTTGATATATTCCACACATCTTTCATTTTCATAGTTATGTGGAAAGTGGAAATACGGACTTCTGCACATCTTCTCATTTCGCCTTAACATTATAAGGCTTCTCATAGTAGAAATCTTTTCTACATTTTCACTGCTGTTAATCTCACTCCACGGCATACATCTTCTGCAATCCGGATCATGTGCGCCCTCCATTGCTATCTCCGTACCGTAGTAGATACACGGACTGCCGGGAAGTGTAAACAAAATCGCAAGCTGTTGATAGAACTTATCCAAATCGTGGAAGCGATTCATAAGCCTCTCCGTGTCATGTGAGTCAAGCAGATTGAATAATACATTATTACTCTGCTGCATATACATTGTATAACAACGGTTAACCATATACTCAAACTCATGCTTTTTCATTGTCTTATCAAGGAAAAAGTCATGAATTCCGCTAAGCAGAGGATAATTCATCACAGAATCATATTCATCACCTTGTAGCCACTGTATTGCATCATGCCAGATTTCTCCAAGCAGATATATATCAGGCTTTATAGCTTTTAGATATTCTCTTATTTTTTTCAAAAACCTGTGTGATACCTCATTGCCCACATCAAAACGAATACCGTCTATATCAAACTCTCTTATCCAATCTTCACAGATTTTACAAAAATAGTCTATAACCTCATCATTGTTGGTGTTTAGTTTCGGCATACCGTCCGTAAAAGCGAAAGTATAATACCTTTTATCCCTTGTATCTCCTCTTTTTGCAATATCTTCCCAGTTTTCCACCATAAACCATTCCGCATACTTTGAGGATTTACCTTTTTCAAGCACATCAAGCCATGGCTTAAATTTTCTTCCGCAATGATTAAACACCGCATCCACCATGATACGAATATCCTTGTCATGCGCTTCTTTGCAAAGTGACTTCATGGTATCACTGTCTCCAAAAGAAGGGTCTATCTTTGTATAATCGGTTGTATCATACTTATGATTTGATTCGGCCTCCATTATAGGATTCAGATAGATACCTGTTATTCCAAGATTTTGGAGGTAGTCAAGCTTACTTTTGATTCCTTCCAAATTTCCGCCGAATTTCTCATAATTGGTAACACTTCCATGATCTCTCCAAGGCAGAATATCTTCTTTATTTTTCTCCGGAGTGCCGTTACAAAATCTGTCAGGGAATATCTGATACCAAATGGTGTCGTTTACCCACGCAGGTGTAATATTTATATCCGACGGATTCATCCACGGCATAATGAAGCACTGCAACATCCTGCCGTCCATATGGAACTGTTCCTTGGTTAAAAAAATCCGTCTTCAAAAATAATACCAGACACTGTCATCTGTATGCAGTTCAAAGAAATACTTACATCTTTTTATATATCGGAGTAAGAGTTGTAGTCCACCACAACTGATTTGATAATCGTTTTTTTTGTATACTATTTCTTCTCTTTTTCCGGTCCACTTCTCGCTTCCGCCAAGTATTCCGGCTTCAAACGGATCGCCCATAGTGGATAAAAAAACCTGCTTAACATCATATCCTGTTTTTTTAAATTTATAATAAGTCTATCCTTATCAAGAGGATAACTCATCTGTTCTGATGTTCTATGGTATACACCGGTAAATTCCATTATATCTCCTCTATTCTTTTTCTTACCAAGTATCAATACACTTTGTTTTCCTACTTTTATAGGAGCCTTTACGCTTCTATTCTTTTTCCAAAAGCATACTGTCATTGCCGTCACAAAAGTACTTCAAAGTCTCCGTCTAAAGACTTAACTTCAAAGTCCTTCTTTGAAGCATTATAAATGACTTTGACCTGACTCCACAAAGAATTCTTATCATTATTTACACTAAATCCTACTACCTGCTTTTTGCTTCCACACATCGGTGATATGTTTATAGCTGTTTTCGGATTTATCACAAAGACCGGAACTTTGTTTTCTAAGCGCAATCAGACCTTTATAGTAGTCGACAAGGTCCTTATTCTTATATGCAAGTTCCCAGTCAAGCTTGTTTACTGAGATTGGCATATTGTAGGTGTTGTCAAGTCCACCCTTTGTTCTGCCAAACTCCTCACCTGATAAGAAAAACAAAGTTCCCTGACAAGTCATATAAATTGCGGCTGCCAGCTTGTTTAATCTCATTGCCTCTTCTTCCGTGACTGTATAATCTAATTTATCCCAAAGTGTCTGATTGTCATGTGCCGAAACATATGTGACTATCTGTGACGGTGCTTTCACACCTTTAAACTCTTTGTTGTATTTAGGATCACACCATGCGCTTATACTTGCAAGTATATCGTCCTCTTTATCCTTGCCTCCGTTTACAAATCCTGCTTCTCTTATTCTGAGAGCCGAACCTTTTATAGCATCTCTGGTGTTGTCACAAAATACTCCTATGTTTTCATCTAAAAGAGCTATATTGTCTTTGTTTGCAAGTTTTTTATTATACTCTATCGCGGTATCTGTTGCAGACCAAGGCTCACCATAGATTATCTTTTCGCCCTTACCGTATATGATATCAAGTTCTTTTCTGATATTGTTCATCAAATCAGTATCAAGAAGTCCCATCAAATCAAAGCGAAATCCGTCAATATGATATTCCCTTGCCCAGTAAAGCACGGACTCCAAAATATATTTTGAACACATGACTCTTTCACTTGCCACATCATTTCCGCAAGCGGAACCGTCGGAAACCTTGCCGTCACTAAATGCTCTGTAAAAATACCAAGGCAGAGTTCTTTGAAACCATGAATCAAGTGAGTAAGTATGATTATATACTACATCCATAATTACGCCAAATCCAGCTTCATGGATAGATTGTATCATCTCCTTCATCTCCTTGATACGAACCTCACCGTGAAAAGCATCTGTAGCATATGAGCCCTCAGGTACATTGTAGTTTACCGGGTCATATCCCCAGTTTAACTCATCATCTTTAGTTTCATCCACAGAACCGTAATCATACATCGGCATTATTTGAATATGTGTAACACCCAGTTCTTTCAGATAATCAAGTCCTGTAGGATGAATACCGTCATTATTTAATGTTGTATGCTTACAGGTAAAGCCTTATACTTTCCTCGATACTCTAAAGGGAAACCTCCCGACTTATCATAGGAAAACTCTTTTACATGAAGCTCATATACAACTCTTTCTTTATCCTTTTTTGGCGCCTTATCGTTTCCCCAATCTTTCGGGTCGGTTTTTTTAAGGTTTACCGCCATACTTCTGATACCGTTGACCCCGGATGCTTTTGCATATGGGTCCGCAGTTAAGACTTCTTTAGAGTCTCTTTTTATCAAATAGTCATAGTACACTTTATGAAGCTCTTTGTGTGAGTGAAAGCTCCAAACTCCCTTATCCTCTTTTTTCATAGGAATCTGCTCATAATCCTTACATCCGTCTCCTGCTTCATAAAGATTTAGTACTACACTCTTTGCACCCGGTGACCACAGTTTAAACGTGGTTCCGTTTTCATTACATTCCACACCGAGGTCGTTTCCCTCATAGATATAGTTATCAAGAAACTCCTTTGATGAGTAATATTTTTTAAGCTTAATTATATTTTCCATTATTATCCCTTAACGGCACCTGAAATACCGTCTACATAGTACTTCTGCATGAATAAGAATAAGAGTGCAATAGGAATGGAGATAAGCACCGCACCGGCAGCAAAGCTTGTGTACCAGCTGTCGATATATTCTTTTTCAAGCATCTTCCAAAGTCCTATGGCTATTGTATACTGATCTGAATTTGCTCTGCATATAACTCTCGCAAAAATAAAGTCAAGCCATGGTCCCATAAATGACGTTAGGACAGTATATACAATAATAGGTTTACTAAGCGGTAAAGTAATCTTATAAAAAATCTGCCATCTGGTACATCCGTCCAAAAGTGCCGCCTCATCTATCGCTGCAGGAATTGTATCAAAAAATCCCTTTGCAATCTGAAATCCAAGCCCCGCACCTCCGGAGTAACATAAAATAAGTGCCAACTTAATCAGATTTCCTTCTGTAAGTCCCATTGCCTTTAATATAAAGTATACTGCAATCATTGACATAAATCCCCGGGAAGAGTCCAAGCACCATTGCCATGTTCATATAAGGCTTTCTAAGCTTAAACTTTATTCTTGAAAGGCAGTATGAAACTGCAAGTACATAAAATGCAGACAATATACATGAACAGATTGCTATAAACAATGTGTTCATAAACATCTTTGGGAAGTTCAAAATAGTTGTGTCACTGAACAACTTCGCATAGTTGTCAAGTGTAAAAGCCTTTGGTAGGAAGGTTGATACATAGGATCCTTTTTCCGCTCTGAAACTTGTAAGTACTACCCAAAATATCGGAAAAAGCCAAATAACGGCCAATATGGCAAGAATGATATGCACAACAGTATTATTTATCATTCTCTTTTTCTTTGCAGACTGAAATTGTTTTGCCATAATTTAGAATCCTCCCTCTTCCTTATATGATTTACTGTTTCTGTAGGTGAACAGTGCACCGATTGCCAAAATAACAAAGGTCATAATACCGATAACCGCACCGATATTGTAGTACTGCTTGTCGATCGTCAACTTATAAAGCCATGTTACCAAAAGGTCTGTCTTGCCTGCTGTTGAAGAGAGGTCTGTAACAGGGTCTCCTCCCGACAAGAGGTATATAACATTGAAGTTGTTTACATTACCCGTAAATGTAACTATCAAATAAGGTGTTGTAACATAGAGCATGTACGGTAATGTAATCTTTGTAAATGTCTGCAGCGCATTTGCTCCGTCAACTCTTGCAGCTTCATAAAGATCTTCCGGAATATTTTGTAATACACCTGTAAGCTGAAGTAGTGTATACGGTACACCTACCCAGATATTTATTATAATAACGGTAACTCTTGCCCATGTCGGATCTGTAAAGAAAGGGAGACTCTTATCACTTGCTATAAGTCCGAGGTTTCTAAGAAGTACATTTACAGCGCCTTCAGGCTGTAACATTGTACGCATGATAAGAAGTGATACGAACATAGGTACAGCACATGAAAGTACAAAGCAAAATCTCCAAAATCCCTTTGCTCTCGTTCCCTTTCTGTTAATAAGAAGAGATAAGATCATACCGAAAATATAGTTACTGAATGTTGCAAAAAATGCCCAGATAACTGTCCATGCAAGCACTGACCAGAATGTACTTCCAAGTATACTTTTTGAATCAAATAATGTCTTAAAGTTATCAAGTCCCACCCAATCAAAAAGCATTAAATGATTATCTATACGGCTGTAATTTGTAAATGCCATACAGATCATAAATACTAAAGGAAGTATTGTAAACATAAATACAAATGCTGTAGGGGGTGTCATAAACAACCGATACAAATTTTCATTTAAAAGTGTCTTCAAATCTTCTGCAAAGTTATTTACATGTTTACCTTCTTTACGAAGACATTCAGCCTTGTATGCGCTCTTTAATGTACCTCTCCAAATAACTATCATAAGAACGGTAATTAAAATTGCGGCTACACCGTAAAGTAATATAAGAATAGACTGATCACCCTTGGTGTAGGTATAAATCTGCTTTGCCTCATCCCATACTTCCTGTTGTTCTACACTTCCAAGTGTTTTAAGACCGGCTATAAAACCGATTCCGTTTACAAACATAAAGACAAGATATGCAATCTCTATAAGAAGATATATAAGACCTTTTATAACCTGTCCGTTTACTATATTTCCAAATCCCATCAGGATCATGGAAAGTTTGGTTGTCAATCCGCCCTCTTTTATTGCATTGGTGCAAGTGTATGGCGTCGGGAATTCATTAACTCTTTTTTTAAATAAACCCATAACATTTACCCCTTAATTTAATCCGTTACTGTTCATTGCCGCATTCATCGCTTCTGTCTGTTCTTTTGCATTATCGTGTGTCACGCTCTTATTTCTTATTCCCTTACCCATATTTTCAACAGGTACCCAACAATTACTCATAGCCGATACGAAAGGCTGAAGAATTGAAGTATTGTTGAAAGTATTATTCTGTGCCAAAACAAGTACATCAGATGCTATCTCAGGGTCCTTTAAAAGTTCAGTATTACACGGTATAACATTTCTCATCTCATAGTGTGCTTTCTGTGCTTCCATACCTCCGAGGTATACTGCAAGTGCGACTGCCTGTTCCATATGCTCACTGTGTGAATTTACTCCTATTGCCTTCGAACCTGCATATGCAAGCATCTGCTTTTGTTCACCGTTTATATTGAAGGTAGGGAGTGAAGTAACACCCATCTTATCTCCAAGTGCTTCTTTGATTGCATTGGCATCCCATGAACCTGTAAACATTGCACTTACGCTGCCGTCACGAAGCCCTGCAAGTGCCGAACCGTCAGCATCAATTTTAAAGTTCGGATTGGAGGCAAGGTCTATAATGTAGTTTGTAACATCTACAGCCTTGTCACCTCCAAAATCAACGCCCTTTGACTCGTCATTTTCATTTCCGAACAATGTACATCCGTTTCCCAGATAGAACGCCGGGAGATACCAGGAATTGACAAGAGGGAAAGATACCGTTCCCTTTTTTAACATTGTGTCAAGATTTTTTACATCATCATCAGAAAATACCGACTTGTCATAGAACATATACCATGTATTTGTTGTAAACGGTACACCGTAGATTTCATTATTAACAGTCAGTGAATCCAAAAGCTCTTTTGAACTTGTTGACTCGATTTCTTCTTTGTACTTTCCGCCAAACTTTACTACAGCTTTTGCATCTATAAGATTAGTCAAATGATCGTTTGCATACATGAACACATCCGCGCTGGCATCCGGGTCCTGTGATACCTGATCTGTAGCCGTTGCCTCGTCCGCAACACCGTAGACAAATGTGATATCCCACTCCGGATGTTCACTTGCAAATTTTTTGCACATTGTCTGAAGCCATTCACCGCTTTCTTTTGACTGGTCTTCAGACGGTGACCACACCATCAGTCTGACCTTTCGGCTCCGGTTGCACTCTTACTGTTGCCACAACCTGTAAGACCGGCACCCAGAGTCAAAGCCATGATTCCTGCCAGAAATCTCTTAAGACTTCTTCTCATAATCTTACTACCTCCTGATTGAATTTTCGTATTGTTTCGTTAATGTAAATATATAACTTTTTTAATTTTTAGTCAATCAATTTTCATGTATTCTCTATGTTTTCATAAAATCTGTCCAACATATTTTTCGGTATTTATATAATGTATCTTATCAGGTTTTCAAAAAAACAATTCAAAAACAAGTATTGCGGTAATCTTATTCGTTGCTTTTTTTACAATTTTTATTCTTTATAATAGTATAAAAAGTGATTTTCTTTTATATGAAAGGATATTAAAATATGACAACAATACAGGATATTGCTGACAAACTGGGCATTTCCAAAAGTACTGTGTCAAAAGCATTGAACGATGCACCTGATGTTAGTGAGGCTTTACGTAAGCAAGTTTTAGAAACTGCGGTTGCACTTGATTATACGAAGCTTAGACGATATAAAAAACCGGTCAAAAAAATCTGTATTTTAATCGAAAAGGAAAATATTGAATACGAAGAGCCGCACCACTTTGCATATGATATAATCATAGGCTTTCGCCAGCTTGCGGAGCCTGCAGGTTTTGAAGTGGAAACTGTAGCTGTTGATACCGATTTACAAAAAAATACGGCATATGACATATTCATGCTTGAACACGACTATGTAGGTTCCTTTGTTCTCGGATTCTCACTCAATGATCCCTGGCTGAAGGATTTTGATAACAGTAAAACCCCTACCGCACTTTTTGACAACCATATCACAGGAAATTCGACCACTGCATATGTAGGTGTTGACAATGATGAAGGCATGGAGTTGATACTCTCTCACCTTACAAGTCTGGGACACAGAAAAATAGCTTACCTTGGCGGCTCTTTGGGTTCTTATGTGCTTAAGGTAAGACACTCCGCTTTTGTGCATGCAATGCATCAACACGGACTTGTTACCAACTCCGATAATATAGGATGTTCTTACTATATTTCAGAATGTATAGAAAAATACCTTCCGAAATTTTTGGAATCAGGCATAACAGCAGTTATCTGCAGCCACGACAATATAGCTTGTGCCGCAATCAAAAAGTGTATGCAACTCGGATATAAAGTACCTGAGGACATAAGTATTGTAGGATTTGACGATTTACCGATTGCAACCTCCACTTCACCTAAACTTACCACCGTAAGACAGGACAGAGTTGAACTTGGCAAAAGCGGATTTTTTGCCCTTTCAAGTCTTTTAAGTGATATACCCATCAGTACATTTTTATTACATACAAAAACTTATTATAAGAGAATCCACCGCAACTGTTTGAATAATATAAATTGAAAATTAAAGTGTAAATATATGACAGTTATATTATCCAAATAAAAAATGCGTAGCAGTCAAAAACCGCTACGCCTAAAGATATAACTTTTGGTGTCACATTAGATATCTTCGTTATATGGATTTTTCTTATTATAAATACTTTATTTATAATAACAGATATAAATATAGTAATTAACATACTCGGTATGGTGCTTCCTATCGGTGTATCAACCTTCATCAATATTCTGTATATTATAAATCCTATTACCCATATAATGATATTTTGTATTGAAAACTTCTTTTCATCATGACTTATTTTTAATATAAAGAAATCGGCTATTTGTATTGCAATCATAGGTGCAAATACTGAACCTATAAGATATAAAAAGCTTGTTATATCATCCATCGGTAATATAACGGCTCCCAAAGTCCCTATAACGGTAACGGCTATAGCCACCCATTTTGACTCTATTTTTGAAAATATTGATTCTGTTGATACTCCTGCCGAGTATACGTCTAAAAATGTTGTAGTCACTGTAGAAAGTACAACTATAAGAAGACCCATTATGCCAAATCCGGCTTTCAGTAAAATTTGAGCTATATCCGACTCCTTTGTAAATAACGCCGCACTCATTCCGATAACATACATCCATACACTTACCAGACCGTATACAATGCTGCTTGCTGCAGTTGCCTTTACAGGCTTCTCAGCTTCTTTAGTATAATCGCTCATAAGAGGCAGCCATGACAAAGGCATGGCTACTGAAAGCTCAAGTGCCGCACCGAAGCTCATACCTTCACTATCTGTACCGAATACCGCTCCGCCTTTAAATATGATAAAACTTAGGACAATTGTCATTATAAACAGAGCCGACATGGCAACTATATTTATTTTTCCAAGATTCTTAATTCCTATAAGTATCCATATCAAAATAAGTCCGCCGATAATCAGGCACCATATAATATGACCTGCGGCCAGTATTCCCTCGGTAGCTAAAGCACCGTCATAAATCATTATACCTGTCCAACCGAAAAGCTGCATAACATTAAGTACTGCAAAGAAAATACTTCCTTTATCTCCAAAGCTCATTTTTACAGTATCCATCGAACTTTTTTGTGTCTTTGCACCTATCAATCCGGCTAAAAACAGTAAAACACAACCTACTATATGACCAAGAACTATTGCCGATAACCCTTTAAAAAAACCTAAGGAAGCAAAATATGTTCCTGTTAAAATTTCTGCTATAGATACAGCCGCCCCAAACCATATCAGGCTGTTTTCAAATACTGATGTACGCTTATTCATTCTCACTCTCCTTTGCATACTCTCCGTTTATATTAAAAGCATGATTCATAGGTCCACTTCCTTTTCCAAGGTCAAACATGGCAAGAAGAGCCTCCGATATATAGCTCTTCGCTCTTTTTACAGATTCTTCGAGCGTATATTTCTTTGCCAAATTTGCCGCTATTGCAGATGAAAGTGTACAACCCGTACCGTGAGTATTAGGATTATTTATACGTTTTCCAAAGAACCACTTCGCTCTTTTGTCCTCATACAACAAATCATTTGCATCGTTTATACTATGTCCCCCTTTTAACAATACGGCACAACCGTAATTGTCATAGATTATTTTCGCAGCCTCCAACATATCTTTATCATTTTTAATGCTTACACCTGAAAGCACCTCTGCTTCCATGATATTCGGTGTTATAACACTTGCCAGAGGAAAAAGTTTCTCCTGTAAGGTTTTTATTGTTTTATCTTCTATCAACTTCGACCCGCTTGTAGCTACCATTACCGGATCAAGTACTATATTTTTTGCCTTGTATTTTACAAGTTCGTATTCAATTGCTTCTACGATATCTGAAGAAGATACCATGCCTATTTTTATTGCATCAGGATAAATATCTTCAAAAATCATCTCCAGCTGACTCTTTACAAAATCTTTATCTATATTTACAATTCCTGATACTCCTGTAGTATTCTGTGCTGTAAGTGCCGTTATTGCACTCATTGCATATACCTTATTTGCAGTCATTGTTTTTATATCGGCCTGAATACCTGCACCTCCGCTGCAGTCACTTCCGGCTATTGTTAATGCTGTTCTCATAAATAGTCTCCTCAAAGTTATATTAAGTTATTTGCCAAAGTATAGAGTTCTTTTGTAGCTTTACCTATATCTTTTGCACCGAATATCGCAGAAACTACTGCAACTCCGTCTATTCCGCTGCCTTTCAGTTTCAATATATTCTCAGCATTTATTCCACCTATAGCAACCTTAGGTATATCTACAGCATCACATATTGATTTCACTTTTTCATATGGAATAACATCTACATCATTTTTGTGGAAGTTTCAAATACTGCGCCTATGCCTATATAATCGGCTCCGTTCTCCTGTGCAAACTTAGCTTCCTCTACCGTATGTGCTGAAATACCTATTATCATGTTTTCTCCGACAATCTTGCGAACATCTTTAAGCCCCATATCATCCTGTCCTATATGTATTCCGTCTGCATTGGAAGCGATTGCTACATTTACATTATCATTTACAATAAATGGAGTATTATACTGTCTGCAAAGTACGCATATCTTTTTTGCTTCTTCTATAAAGCTTGCTTCATCCAGATTTTTTTCCCTAAGCTGCACACATGTAACCCCGTTTTCAAGAGCCTCTTTTATCTGCTCATATAAGGTTTTATTACCTGTCCATGCTCTGTCTGTGACAGCATAAAGATGCATATATTTTTTATCGAATCTCATATCTTGCCCCCTTTTCAAGTTCATCCGGTGTGAGATTATAAACTGCATCTATCAAATAATTTCTATAGCTGCTGTTACCGTCTTTATCAGTCATACGATTTTTTGCGATTTCACCACATAGTCCCATTGCACATACACATGCAAGAGCGGCTTCTAATATATTGTCGGTATTGGCACTTATATATGCAGCCATCATAGCCGAAAGCTGACAACCGCTTCCTGTGATCCTGCTCATAATCTTATCACCGTTGTATACACAATATGCATTTTTACCGTCTGTAACTATGTCTATAACGGATGTTATAACTATTATACTTGAAGTCTTTTGTGCAAAATCTTTTGCAAAACTAACCACTGTATCAATATTTTCTTTATTTATAGAATCAACCGAATCAACTCCCCTTGTATTACCGCTACCTACTGCAAGACATTTAATTTCTGATAAATTTCCGCGAATTACACTGAACTTCACGGTTTCAAGAAGCTTTTTTGCTGTATCTGTTCTTAACTTTGATGCTCCTGCGCCTACAGGATCGAGAACAACCGGATGATTCAATTCATTTGACTTTTTACCGGCTGCAAGCATTGCAGATATTGTCATTTTGTTTAACGTGCCTATATTTATATTAAGTCCTGAACATATAGATGTTATATCTTCAACCTCTTCCAAATCATCTGCCATTATAGGACTTGCACCACAAGCAAGAAGTATATTCGCACAGTCATTTACAGTGACATAATTTGTTATATTGTGTACTAAAGGTGATTTGACTTTAACATTTTCAAGAATTTCTTTTAACATATTCGTACCTCCGTTTTAACTGTTTTCTAATTTTAACTTTGAAAAAACATTTATCATATGCTGAACCGAAGCACATTTACTGCCCAAAACAGGAAAAGAAAACATACTACCTACAACTGTAAGTGCACACAATAAACCTGAAACACTCAATTTCTTGACATTACTTCCATCCATAAGTAATCCTCCTAAAATAAAGTTTATCACTATAAAATTTTTGTACTTATATTTAGGCGGTTTTTGCAATAAAAAATGAGATACAGAACCTGTATCTCTGAAAAGAAAGTAAAAAAAACATCTCCCTACGTTGGCATTATCCAAATCAGGTAAACGGTCGAAAGTCACACTTTCCTCTCAGCCTATATATAAGCTCCCTCGTTAATATAGTTATATTTTATAAAAAGTATATCACCACAAATAAAAATGTCAATATACTATTTGACAGGCGGTAATGCAACCGCCCGTCACCAATTAATTCGTACAGTTTTTATCAGTCTTCTCTTGCGTATAAAATAAACAGTGCAACTCCGATAAAGAGCATACCGCCTACAATATTTCCGAGAGTAACAGGAAGTTCATTTTTTATAAAGAAATTCTGCCAGTTGAGTGTGGCAAGCTTTTCAGCTGAGATACCGTACTTTGTCATAGCGACTTCAGCAAACTTTGCATTGCCTGCCGCAAAAATACCTGCAGGAATATAGAACATATTTGCAACACAGTGCTCAAATCCTCCGGTAACGAAAGTCATTATAGGTAAAAAGCTGGCTAAAACCTTACCTGAGATATCCTTTGAAAGTCCCGCCATAACAACGCCGAAACATACAAAGAAATTACAAAGTATACCTGAGATGAAGGCACTTCCGAATGAAATATTTGCCTTTGAAAGTGCAAGCTTTATTGTAAAAGCGCCCATTGCACCGTCACCAAGCTTAAACTGTCCGCTGTATGCAACAAGAATTGCAAGTATAATTCCACCTACAAGATTTGAGATAAATATAGTGATAAGCACTCTGATCATGCTTGCAACATTGTACTTGCCTTTAACAGTCCCATAATCATAAGGCAGGCACCTGTAAAAAGCTCTCCGCCAAACAATACCATCATAACGAAGCCTATAGGGAATACAAGTCCGGCAACAAGTCTTGCAAGTCCTACATTTGCAATATCGTGCATTGCCACACTGCTTGCCATAGCACCTGCACCGATAAGCATACCTGCAAATATTCCAAGGATAATCATCTTATGCAGCGGACGCTTTACTTTAGCCTCACCTGCTGCTATGAGGTTTGAAGTAACCTCGGCGGTTGTGTTGGAAAAATTCATAACATACTCCTCTTCTTTTTGTCGGTTATATTTTTAAATAACTTCATATATTGTACAAAAAAAATCTTTTATGTCAAGGACAAATCACAAAAATTTTGATAATATAAACATAACAAAAGAGACTCCGCACACCCGGAGTCTTTTCTTGATTTATTTTATGTATCTGTATACTTTACAGCTTTACTATCCTTGTGCCATGTACGGCGGTAATGCTTGGAAGCTTTTTAAGCAGCTTATCTACATTTTCAAAGGTTACTCCTCCGCCCGGCATTATATTCACGTTGTACTTCTTTGCAAAGGAGATATAATTTTTTCAGAGTGTCTATATTATCGAAAATATCATTATTTTCGGCACATCCATGTGTAAGGATTGTATCCACTCCAAGCTTTGACAAAGTCTTTATAGCTTCAAGTCTCTTTTCAAGAGCCTCTTCAGTCTCAAGTCCTTCACCGATACGATCAAATGCCATATGGAAAGTAAAATTCATCTCTTTTCTGAAAAACTTAGGTGCACCTATAAGTTCCTTGATATAGTCCTTATCAAGCTCACCGCTCTCTGTGACAGCACCTATAACGGCTCTTTTTACACCCTGCTTGGCCATCTCTTTAAGATCGTTGTACATAATAGATTTTTCTATATTGTTATATACAAAGTCTCCTCCTCTGACTCTTATCATAACAGCCAGCTCAACATCATTGCTGTCACAGATAAACTTCGCGTAGTCTCTTACCGCCATACTTACGGTAGTACCGCCCACTGCCAAATTGTCACAAAGCTCAATCCTTGTTGCCCCTGCATGAATCACATCTTTCAAATAAGTAACATTTTCAATACAAGCCTCTAAAATCATGTTCTCTCCTTATTTCAATTCTATCTCCACCACAAGAATCTCTATAATACCACGGTGGATAACACTATCATTTTGGGAAAACTTCCCCCTGTTATGTCTATTATATTCTACAATTATGCATTCGTAAATACTAATAAGATTTTTGATAAAAAAACCACCCGGTAAAGTTATGCTTACAGGTGGTTTTTCCTTTTCCTAAAAAACAATAAAATAAAAACACATATTGAGACAATAAAAAGTGTTATATAAAACTCGATACCGCTCTCATCCGCCGTCTTTACTATCGCCTTTTTCATTCTCTTTACAACCTTTACAATTGTTCCGGCATTCTTGGAATCCGAAGGCTTTATAGGAGGCTTATTGTAAGGAGTGTCAATCTCAATAGTAGGTGCGACATTCTCCTCAGTCTCATTTTTATTATTTTCCGTATTCTTTTTTTGTCTTATTTCGTCTCTGCTGCTTGAGCCGTCATTATATCCCTTATCATTAGGATTCGGATATTTTATTTCTACAAGATATTTTACATTAAAATCTACTGATGCAGGCTTTGCCGGTTCCAACGGGTCTTCAAGATAAGTGTTTATATACAGGCTTCTTCCGTTTGTCAGCACCTGTATATGTACAATATAATTTCTTCTGTCAAAGTTGAAACTTCTCATTGTCCGCATTTGCAAGCGATATACTGTACTTATACTCTCCTACATCATCAAATTCTCCAAAATCATATGTCAATGTAGCATTTTTTCTCAAATACACAGGAATTACACTGTTTGAAACCACATTGTTATGAGAATCCAACCTGCTTACATTTATCTCATATCTGTAATAGATAGGATTTGAGCCCGATACATTTATATTTATCGGCAATTTTACATTTGCTGCCAAGGCGTCCCTCGGCACAAATATAAAATACAGTGTCAAAAGGAAAAATACGATTTTTTTCATATCATCTCCTTATCAGTTCACCAAAAAGTACGATTCTACCGTTAGTATAGGACTCTGTACATGTGGACATAGCAATGACTTTATTATTCCTGTCTACATCTCTTATATTTACCGCATTTTCACTCAGATACTTATAGAAAGCATCTTTATCATTATTGGCAAAATATGGAAAATACAGCTTCTCATTGTAGGCATCCGTCTGCATTACGGCAAACACCTTGACATCGTATATTTCTTTCCTGGTATATAAAATTCCGTTGATATGTGTATCAAAAAATTTCTTGTCCAAAAACTTTTCCACATCTCCAAACATGGAACCGTTATCAATATGATGTCCGTAAACCAATGAATAATGCTCATTTAAAGTACCGTCACACAGACTGCTTAAGAAAATAGACCCTGCAAGTGAAAAGTTACCGTCTATATCTTTATTAAGATACTCGGAATCATCAACACCCTGAACTACCGGATAGTTTATATTTGTATCAAAGATGTTCAGCCATGCCCTCATATCCGGATATTTTTCAAATAATGCTTCCACATTTACGGCATCATTCTCATTTCCGGCGGTACCGGGGGCATTCTTTAATATTTCACTTGAAAGAGATGCCCCTTTGTACACATGGAAAACATCATAGAGTGAGTATGCGCCGAATAAGAACATTATCACCGCCATAAGAATAACGATTATATCTATAATCCTATTTCCTATGTATGCACATTTTCCTATAACATTCATTCTTAGTTCTCTTCTTCTCTTTTTCTTCTTCTAAAGAATACAAGAATAAATAAGATACCTGCTCCAATCATGATTGCAAACGGTGCAACGCTCATTACAACACCTGTAGGTGTAGGGTGTATCACGATAGTTTAAGAAGAATATTGTATCTGCAACAGTATCATCAGCCTTTACAGGGGTAACTGCAGTAACAGCTGCCACATTTGTATACTGATTGGTAGATGTAGGCGCTGTAATTCTTGCTACATTGATACCGTGAGTTGTCTTATATCCTGCAGGTCCTACAACGCTCACATCCTCTGTAACTTTGTACTTGGCTGTGGACGGAAGACCTGAAATCTTTATAGTCTGACCGCTCTTTAACTTAACATTTGTAAGTGAATATGTATTGGCTGTAACGCCTGTGATAGATGTAGGGTTTGAAGCGTTTGTAGAAGATACCGCATAGTCCATACCTACACCTATGTTGCTGAGATCGATAGTGAACTTAAACTCTTCAGTTGTAGAACCCATGTTACCTGCAACATCCTTTTTGAAGGATAATATCTCTTGTCTTGAATGTACTTACATCATCCTTGTTATCTGTTGTAAGCGCACCGCTTAAATCATCTATATAACCTGTAGTCTTTGAGTTATCTGTAACTGTAGCATCCTTTTTTTCATCATAACGGCTGTCTTTACTTCAAGCTTTCCTGCCGCATTATATCCTACATATACATCAAGATATCTCTTCTCCTTACCGCCTGTAAGCTGACTCACATCTCCTGTATAGTCGTGCTGACTTGTAGTAAGGTTAAAATTACCTGCCTCGGTAATCTCATATCTGTAAATACCCGGTACCGTTATATCGTCAATACCGTCTTCGTTGAACTGCTCTGTAAAGTCTACAGTAACATCCTTTTTAACAAGGTGGTTTGTAATTGTATCATTGTGACTGAACTCGGCTGATGAAATGGTAGGCATTGCTGTTCCCGGAATAACGGTAAGTCCGCCGTCTGTACCGCTGACAGGTGTTCTTCCGCCACCGCCGTTACTTCCTGTGATGGTATATGTATACTTTACATCAGGTGCTTTTGCACTTCCGCCTGTTGTATCATCCACATTGTAAATTTTCATTTCCTTGGTGAACTTAATCTTATTAGGTGAACCTGCTGCAGGCTTTAACTGCTTTGTTGTCTCTGCTGCCATGGCACTGCCTGCCAATGCAACTGTCATGGCGGACACCGCCGCAAAAGTCATAATTCTTTTTAACATCATATATTATCCTTTCTTATAACAATAATTATTTTACCCTCAATACTCTTCTTGTTTATAACTCCGAAATACCTGCTGTCCTTTGCAAGTGTTCTGTTGTCTGCAAGTATAAAGTATTCATTTTCTCCAAGCACTATCGGATATGTAACATTTGTTTCGTATTTTCCTGTGCTGCCTTTTGATATCATCCTCTACCAGTACGGCACCGTTTAATATAACATTTCCGTTGTCGTCTATATCAATACTGTCTCCGGAAGCACCTACCACTCTTCCCACATACTTTTCACCGTCTACTTTGTAACAGACGGCATCCCCCGATTTGAACTTATTTTCAAGTCTATAGAAAAACAGCAAATCTCCCGCTCTGACTCTTGGCAACATCTCATTATTCGGCGAAATCCTTACTCCGAATATAATGAATATCAGTACATAAATCATCACAGCAAGTGTTATCAGTCTTAAAATAAAAGACTTCAGCTCCGCCATACTTCTTTTTTTGATTTTTTCCTTTTCCTCTATATATAATCCTCCAATCTCTTTATATTTTTTTATTTATGTACTAATCTCTCTTTCTTCTAAAGAAGAATATTAGAACAGAAAAAAATTGACGCTGATATAAATATTATAGCATAAGTCATCTTGAATGAGACACCTGTAGGTACAGGATTTATATATGGCTGTATAACAGGCTTTTTAAATGTCTCCACTATTTCCTTATCCTTATACTTATATGTAAGTGTGGCCAAATCATTTGAATAAAATCCTTTTTGATTTGAGGACTTTGAACCTGTTCCAGGGTCTCCAACCACATCACTTCCGTTACTGTTTTTTTGGAAATGTCCTGTACTTGAGTATATGGCATTTGCCTGCTGTGTAGTCTGTATCTTTGCCTTAATCATATATGTATACCCGGTCTCTAAGGTATAAGCATACGGAAACTCAAGTCTTATAGTCTTTGTAGAAGCATTATATGACGATACAATATCGGCAAGACTGTTTCTTGGAGTAGAAAACAGTCTGTACATATTTGTAGCTATATAATTACCGGTGTGTATACCTGTCGGTCCCAACACTTCTATCTCAAGCGGATACGGATTACCGGAAGAATCTTTGGCAATCATTGCATATTGACTCAGTTTATCCTCCACTACAACATTACTGACCTTCGGATTCTTTAAAACACTGACTATTTCCCTCATCCTGTTTAAAAAATCATTTTTACTGCCTGCCGAATATGGACTTGCTCCTACCTCCACTCCCGGCGCCGGCAAGGTGATACCCTTATATCCTCTTACAGGGCTGTCAGAGTCATTTGAACTTGTCAATAATTTGAGCTTATCATAATCTCCTTGATTGCCAAGTCCTATTGAAAAGAAATAGTCCAAATCTATGGCATATAATGCGAACTGTCCGTGAAGCATTGCCATTGTACTGTATCTGTCAATTACATGACCTTCATTCCTACCTGTATTGTGGTTGGTATAATAAGTGGGATTTCCGTCAGTAATAAAGATAAGAACCTTTTGTGCATCGCTTCTGCCGTTTCTAAACCTCGTTTGCCTTAACAAATCCTTTTTCATAATTTATTCTGCTCACATTATTCGGACTTACAGGAATTTTACTTATAAGTGTATTTCCGTTGCTTGTCCAGTTCTGATAAAGATGCGGATCACTGTCAATTCCCACAAGCGCATAGTTAACATTATATTTACTGCTGTCAAAATAATTATTTCTTATTACGTTTCCAAGTACACTGTAAACTGAAGATATTTTCGGATCCGTACCGCTACCTGAGATACCGCTACTCATACTGCTTGTGGTATCAAGTAAAAACAGTACATCCATATTCGTTCTGTTTGAGGTACTTCCGGTCTGATTATTTATTTTCAATGTAAGATCATAGATTCCGTCCTTATCCGGATCTTCTACAGTCTTACTTATATCTGTTCTTATTCGTCTGTTTGAAATAGTTCTGCTTTCAGGCTCATATACCAACTCAAGATACTTCATATCATTTGTACCGAAATTTACCCAATTGGTTCCATCTGTTGTATACCTCATTCCTGTAGACATACTAAGACTGGTCTCTCTCTCAATCTGAAGAATATTATTTACTACAGTTCCGTTTGACATTATAGCTCTTGCATATTTATACCTCATACCGACAATACCGGTATCCAATTCTCTTGGAGTTATTTTATCATTAGGATTATCGAATTGACCACCGCTATTATATAAATCTCCAAGTTTTGTCAAATCCGCTGCAATTTCATTACCGTTTGTATCAACATACTTTATCTTTACTTCGAATTTAGCTATTATTTGTCTCCATGATAAAGTAAATGTTGAAAAACTGTCTGTACTGAAATTAGTGGTGATACTGTCATCATCCTTATCTTTGGTAAGAGCAATATCATCTACTTTACTTATACTCTCATCATCCTTTATATGATATATTTGTACATCCTCAGGATTTATTCCTTTAGGTATCAGTCCGCTGTCAAGCTTTATATTTACATACACCTGTTTTAGCGGTTCCACCTCACTACCGCTTTCATCTTCAAAATGAATATCTAAAGATATGGTGCTGTCTACATATTCTTCACCCTCAGTCACATCGCTGTCCGAACTTCCTTCATCTGTAAAAGGCTCCTCGGTAGCTGAGGTTTCTACATTATCTATATTTTCTTCAATATTTTCGCTTTCTTTATCATCAGACTCGGTGAGTGTTCCTTTTGAATCCGTTTCAATATTTAAATTTTTTGAAAGTAATCTCTTTACATCTTCGTTATCATCCACCCTTGATGCCTTAAGAAAAACTTCTCTGTCAAAACTTCCTTCAGGTGCACTGACTATTACACTTATACCGTCAAGATTTACCTCATACCTTCCGGCATTTGTCGGTGTCGCCACTGCGCCGTCAGGTGTTATCACCATATCACTAAACTCGGAGTTTGACGGTGTTGCTATATTTGCAAGCGTATCCTTAAACAGGTAAGCAAGTAAACATACAAAAAAGACCGCTAAGATCTTCTTGAAATGTTTATATATAAAATTTAAAAATTCCTACTCACCTCCCTCTAACAATTTATATTGCATCCAATATAACATATGTCTATAAATTTTTTTAAATAGAAAAATTTCAAAAAAATACTACCGGATTTTTTTCCCGGTAGTATTTTTTTACAATAGTGCTTATTTATTTCTTACCTCTCTTTGACATAGCAAGTATACTCTGCAGTATTATGAAAAATGCAAGTATGGCAGCTATTATTATCTTTGTCCACCATGATGATAATGTTCCCTGAAAACTTACAAAAGCTTCTATAGTACCTTTTATCAGTACACCGAAAAGACTTCCGAACACATTACCTACACCTCCGGTGAGTAATGTTCCACCGATTACCGCTCCCGCTATTGCTTCCATCTCAAATCCTTTAGCCTGTTCTACAAATCCCGCACAGGTGTTCAGGCAGAATAAAAATCCGCCGATAGAACATAACAATCCGTTCAGTACATATACCTGAAGTTTTATCTTTTTAACATTCAGTCCAAGAAGCAGTGCTGACTGCTCATTTCCTCCTACAGCATATACACTTCTTCCAAACTTGGTATATTTTAAAAGTATGAACATCAGTACAAGTATAATAAGAGCGACTATTACTGTAGGATAGATATACGGGTATACAACCGCACCTTTCTTATTCACTATACCGAATAAGGGAATTGTTATCTTCTTATTCGCCCATGAGAGAAATGTTTCATTTGTTATACTTATCATCTCCTGAGATATAATTGCCGTCATACCTCTGGCAAAGAACATGCCTGCCAGTGTAACTATAAACGGTTGAATATTAAGATATGAAATAAGTATTCCCTGTACAAGTCCGAATATAAGACCGATTATGATTACGACTGCAATTGCACTTGGCGCGTTTATCTTGATTTTCTCCATTAAATATGCCAATACCATACAGGTAAGTGCTACAAATGAACCGACAGATATATCTATTCCACCTGATATTATAACCATGGTCATGCCTGTTGCTATAACAATCAGTCCTGCATTAGATATGAAGAGATTTAAAAATACCTGCGGTTTTTGAAATCCCTTATTTCCAAACATTATAATTCCGATACCATACATTATAATAAAGAGAACAATTGTCATATAAAGTAAGAAGGCTTTATTATCTATATTTTTTTAACTTATCTTTCATATACAACCTCGGCTTTCTTCTTATTTAAATTAAATTCTCTTATTATCTTTCTAAATTCCTTTGACTGTAATGAAACTATTATTACAACCACAATTGCCTTATATACCGGTAGCTGATCTGCCGAAACACTCATAGCATATAATGTTGTAGTCAATGCTTGAATAGTGTAAGCTCCTATAACACTTCCAAGAAGTGAAAACTTTCCTCCTCCCAGGCTGTTTCCGCCAAGGGCTACAGCCAGTATTGCATCAAGCTCTATATTAAGTCCGGCATTATTTGCATCTGCGGAATATACTCTTGATGAAACTATCATTCCTGCAAGTCCTGCCAAAAGACCACAAAATGCATAGGCTATAAACTGTATATACACAGGATTTAAGCCCACGAGTCTTGCAGCTTTATTATTTATTCCCACAGTTTCAATGTAAAGCCCCAAAGCTGTTTTTTTAAGTATAATAAGTGTTATCAAAACGACCGATATAGCCACAAATACAGGTGTGGGAAGCGGTATTCCATGTATAGAATTACCAAGCATCTTGAATGATTCGACTCTTATATAGGTTATTTGTCCGTTTGTAACAAGCTGAGCCATTCCTCTACCTGCTGTAAACAATATCAAAGTTGCAACCATAGGCTGTATATTCATCTTTGCAACAAGAAAAGCATTAAATGAGCCGCAAAGTAATCCGACAACTAACGCCGCAATAAATGCCGCTATATATGGTGCACGATATACATCTGTAGAAACTTCGCCACCTGCCAAAATAAAGCAGGCCACAGCACCTGCCAGTGCACATACCGCACCTACCGATATATCTGTGCCACCTGATGAAGCAACTACAAGAGTCATACCTACTGCAAGTATTACAAGCTCACTTGCACGATTTATTACATCAATTATATATCCGTAAAATACTCCATTTTGCATAGTAATATTAAAAAAATTCGGTGTCTTTATCATATTTATAACTAAGACTAAAATCAAACTTACTATAGGCAGAAAGAGTCTTGCGGATGTTATATTTTTTATTTTAAATTCTTTTCACTGTCATTCACCCCCTGCTATAGCACTCATTATATTATTTTGAGATATTTCATCAGATTTTAATTCACCTACTTTTTTCTTATCTCTCATTACTACCATTCTTTGGCAGGTTCTTATCATCTCCTCGATTTCCGATGAAATAAATATTACACTCATGCCCTCTGTTGCCAATTTTAAAAACAAGCTTTTGTATCTCCGTTTTTGTTCCTACATCAATTCCTCTTGTTGGTTCATCCAATATAAGAAGCTCCGGATTTGTCAGTAGCCACCTTGCAAGTATAACCTTTTGCTGATTTCCGCCTGAAAGTTGTTTTATAGGTGTTTCTCTCCCGGCTGTTTTTATCTGTAATATTTCTATATACTTATCTACAAATTCTTCCTGTTTTTTTCTCGGTATAAGTTTAAATATTCCTTGTTTGGCCTGCATGGCTATTATTATATTTTCTCTTACAGACAGATCCGCTATAATACCCTCATCCTTTCTGTTTTCAGGAAGATATGCCATACCAAGTTTCATAGCATCAATCGGAGCATTTATTTTAACTTCTTTGTTTTTATATACTATTTGTCCGGTATCCGTTTTGTCGGCACCGTATATAGCTCTGACAAGTTCAGAACGCCCTGATCCCAAAAGACCGGTTATTCCTATAACCTCTCCTTTATTTAACTTAAGATCAAACGGTTTTATATTACCTTTTGAGCCAAGCGACTTTGTGCTAAGAAGTACTTCTTTATCATTAGTCTGTGCGCTTTCACCCTTAATATTTTCAAGGTCGTTAAAATCCTTGCCCATCATTTTTGCTACAAGCTGTACTCTTGGAAGATTATCCACTTCAAACTCTCCTACAAGAGCCCCGTTTCTTAAAACAGTTATTTTATCACATACCGCATATACCTGCTCCAAAAAATGTGTAACAAATATTATTCCTATGCCTTCATTTTTCAGTTTTTTCATTAAAACAAAAAGTTTTTCTACCTCTCCGTCATCAAGTGATGAGGTCGGTTCGTCAAGTATCAGTACCTTTGCCGACATGTCAACTGCTCTTGCAATGGCAATCATTTGCTGTATTGCAATTGAATAGTTTTCTGTAGGCTTGGTTACATCTATTTTAATATCCAATTTATCCAAAAAGTTCCTTGGACATTCTATTCATTTTTTTCCAATCAATAAGTCCAAATTTTCTCGGCTCACGATCCAAAAAAATAAATTTTTCAGCCACTGAGATATTAGGGCAGAGATTTACTTCCTGATACACTGTACTGATTCCGTTTTCCTGTGCTTCTTTGGGGCTTTTATTTATTATACTTTTTTTACCTTCAAGAATTATCTGTCCGGTTTCAAACTCTTCCACACCTGTAAGTACCTTTATAAGTGTGGACTTTCCTGCACCGTTTTCCCCCATCAGAGCATGTATTTCACCCTTGTTTAAATTAAAATCCACATTATCAAGTGCTCTTACTCCGGGAAAATTTTTACAGATTCCTCTCATTTTTAACAGATTATCCATAATCACCTCAAAAAGAGCGAGGAGCAATAAACTCCTCACTCCCGGTATTTTCTTTATGCAAAAATATCAACTTATCCTGTATTAATAAGCTCTTCCTGCCTTAATTTTTTCAAGATCCATACTTGTATCAAAATATGATTCATCAACATACTGAATCTTATCAACTGTTTCACCCTTTTCAAGCTTTTGGATGATTTCAGCCACTCTTGGTCCATGAAGCGGACTGCACTCAATACTTGCATTTAAATCACCTGCAATCATTGCATCAAATGCGGCCTTTACGGCATCAAATGATATAACTGTTATATCTCCGTTCGGTCCACATGTCTTTCCTGCAGCCTTTATAGCATCGATAGCTCCGAAAGCCATATTGTCATTTTCCGCAACCACTACATCTATATTGTCAAACTGCTTTAAGAATGACTCCATAACTTCCTGACCCTTTGACTGTGTGAATTCACCTGTCTGCTTTGCAAGCATATTCCAATTCGGATGTTGAGCCAAGATATTTGCAAAACCGTCTGTTCTGCCAACCTGTGCAGATGCACCGATTGTACCCTGAAGAGTAACTATATTGATTTTCTTATCATTGTCTGCACTCTTTGATCTTAAATACTCCTCAAGCCAATGTCCTGCAGTCTCACCTTCTTTTATAAAGTCACCGCATACAAGTGCTGTATAAAGAGAATCATCCGAAGTTTTTATCATACGGTCTGAAAGTATTACAGGGATTCCCGCATCCTTTGCTTCCTGTAAAACAGTATCCCATCCTGTTTCTACAACAGGTGCAAGTACGATATAGTCAACTTCCTGCTGAATAAAATCTCTGATAGCCTTAATCTGATTTTCCTGTTTTTGCTGAGCGTCGTTAAATATAAGCTCATATCCGTTTTCAGGAACAAATGTGGATTTGAATGACTCAGTATTTGCAGTTCTCCAATCAGACTCTGCTCCAACCTGTGCATAACCTACTACAATAACCTTTGAAGAATCCTTGGACTCTTCACTCTTTGCTTCCTCACTCTTGCTCTCACCTGCGGTTTCTGATGATTCAACCGCCTTGCTCTCCTCAGGTGCTTTTGTACCTCCACCGCAACCTGTAAGTGCAAACATTGTCAGCATAACTGCAGATACAAATAAACTTAAACCTCTTTTTAATCATAAACTCCTCCTTAAAAATTATTTACGAAACATTTATTTGTTTAATATATTGTAATACAAAAAATCTATGTAAACATAGATTTTTTTACGCATTTTTATATTATTTTTCATTATAAGGAATTTATGTATATTATTTTTATGATATATGTTTAATATATTCAGTTCAGATTAAATCACTTTCTACAGGAAGTATTATACTTACAGTCGTACCTATATTCTCGGTACTGTCTATATTCAGTCCATATTCATTACCGTAATAAAGCCTTATTCTTTCCGCCACATTATAAAGTCCGAAACTCTCTTTTGATGACTTTACTATATCAATTTCATCTACAGATTCATTCTTTATGATATTTTTTTCAACCTTTCAAGCTTTTTTTAGTCTCCATTCCGATTCCGTTGTCTGTCACCTGCAAAATTATATGCTCATCTTTTTCTATAGCCTTTTACCGAAATCTTACCGCCGCTTCTTTTTATACTTTATACCATGATAAAGTGCATTCTCTACAATCGGTTGTAATAAAAGTTTCAAAATTCTCTTATCATACAGATTATCTTCTATATCAATACTGTATTCCAAAAATATCCTCATACCTGAATTTTTTTGTATCTTTAAATAGCTTTCTATATGTCTTATCTCTTCTCTTATACTTATGAATCTTTTTCCGTTATTTAATCCTATTCTTAAGAAACTTGACAGTGCGGTTATCATATCAACCACTTTTTTTGAATCACCTGCTTCAGCCATCCAAACAACAGTATCAAGTGTGTTATATAAAAAAATGTGGATTTATCTGAGATTGTAAAAAGCCAAAGTTCCGTGTTTTTTTCTTATTCTTTTTGCTCCGTCTTTATATTCTCGATAAGCTCTTTTTATTCTGATTATTTTATTATTAAAAATTTTTCGGACAGTTCATCAATTTCTAAAATACTGCTCTCCGGATTGTTTTCCAATAAATCGTTTTTCGCTTCTTTTTGTATAATTACAAAGATTTATAATGGGATCCGAGATATGTCTTGATACCTTTTTATACATATACAATGTAAAAATATAAAAATAATTAATACACTGATAATACTAAGCATAAATATAACAGCCATCTGATTTCTTATTTTTTTATACTTACTATATTAAGCTCTTTGGTTTCCTCATAGATATAGTCATTTACAGTATCTTCTATAAGCTCGGTTGTAACCCTGATATCATATTCCAAACTGTCAATATTTTTTTATTGTAGTCTTTATATATATCGCTTTTTACCTATATTATCTATTTGTTTCTTAAGCAAATTTAAAAGTATTATAAGACCTTTCGGTCTGTTTATGCCTTCATCTTTATTGTTTGTTTCAAGCAACTTTTTCAAATATTTTTGTTTGCATACTCAAGGTCTTCATACGGATTTTGATTTTCTATAGTATCCGCACCTATTACCACCCTGTACATTTTATGATCTACATTCTCTTTAAATTTAAAAATTAAATTCAGTTGCAATACTTATATTTTTTACTATACCGGCATACTTATCATTCTGCCATTTCATAACAAATAAAAAGATAAATAATGATAAATGCAATGGGTATAAAGGTTATAAACAACCTTTTTCATAATATAATTTTTGTATACTATTCTTCATTTTTTTATTTTCTCTGTATGACTTAGGTGTATCTCCTTGATATTTTTTAAAAGACGAACTGAAATAATGTTGATCACGATATCCGACTTCCATTGCTATATCCGATATCCTTTTGTCAGTGCTTCTAAGAAGTCTTTTCGCTTCATCTATTCTGGTTTTTGTCAGATAGTCAATAAAGTTCATACCCGCTTCCTGCTTAAAAACAGTACTGAAATATGTAGGACTCAGACCGATATATTCCTGTCTTTGACAGCTAAAAGGCCTGAAGCCCTTATATATCAAGGGTTTCAGACCTTTTTTAATTCGTAAAAGTGTAGCTAGAACTACCTACTTTTTTTGCTGTCTCGAAAGACTTTTTTCATACTCAAATCGGTTAAAATTTCATAATCGGTACGAAATCCGAATGCTTCATGAAGTGCATCTGTTATGGCCGTTCTTGTGTAAGCGGGCAGATATCCTAGCTTTTCTCCCGGACGATACATCATCATAGAGCGTAGTACGTTAATGATTTCATCGCATGTATATTGTTCTCCAAGTTTTTTCTCAAGTATCCTAAAGACTACTAATGAGGCAAAACAAGTTATGAAATGTGCCTTTATACGGTCCTCTCTTTGAAGATAAATAGGGCGTGCACTGAACTCGGTTTTCATGATTCTGAAGCATTCTTCGATTTCCCATCTCTTCTTGTTTATACGAACTATTTCTTCGGCACTTGTTGTCTCCAGATTAGTACAAACGGCGTAGAAACCGTCATATTTTTCTTCTTCAGCTATGAGGTTCGAATCTATATAAGGGATTTCTCTATCACATACTTCTCCTGAAGATGTCATTGTTTCGGTAGCAATAAAACGGCGTGGATCATTTTGATTTTTTTGATTTCTTTTATATTCCCCTTTCTCAATAAGCTTATTGGCACGGTCAATCTGGCTTTGCCTGATTTTCTGATGATATTTTTTGTACTTTAAGGAGAATGATACAATAAGATGTTGCTCTAGCGCTTTATCACCTTCTTTGACTTTTTTATCTGATAAATCTTCTTTAATCCACCTTTCCTTATAAAAGACTTTATTATAGTCTGTCTGTTCATCAAGGTTATTCAGATTAAATAAGCCTGTTTCACCTTGTAGTGACCAGCCTTCAGGGTCTAAGGCAAACTCCTTTAAATATTTTGGGAGTTGTTTTATAGATTGTGTTGTTATAAAAACTTCTTATTCTTTTCACCAAATAAAGTTTTTGTCGTTAAACTTTCTATTGGCATTTGAAGAAAGACCTGCATCTGTACAGATAATAATACTATCAATACCATAATCATCGATTACCTTTTTGTTCCAGAGGCTTTAGTGTCGGTTGCTCATTCTTATTTCCCGGGAAAAATATCAAAAAGCAAGAGGAATACCGTCATGATCCATAAACATTCCCATTCCTACGATAGGTAGTGGTTGATGTTGTTTTTGATTTTTCCATATTTTCTAAGTTCATCTTCCTGCTCGATTTCAAAGTAATAGTTTGTGCAATCATAGTAAAGAATGTCGTTCCTTCGTGGAAGTATTATTTGGCTATTTTTTTATAAAGTTCAGATTGAATGAAGTCGCTTTCTTTAGCTAAAACAGAAAGCGAACGATATATATCATGTAAATTAAAGGTAGGCTGCTCAATAAACATTTTTTTGAAGAACGGTTTGAGGCCAACTTAGAAGATGGATAAAGTATACGAGTAAAAAAATTAGTCGAGATAAAAATATCGTTCAAGTCATATTCAAAGCTATATTTCTTTTGAAATTTTAGAACAGATTTTATCCAGATTCAGTGAATAGTAAATACTCTGAAGAAATAGATATCCACAGTTAAACAAATGTTTTTCATCAGGTTTTTAGGAGTTTTGAAGGAGAACATTTTATTAAAAATCTCTTTTTGTTCCTCATATTCCTTACGATTAAGTTCGTCTACATATTCCTGAGCCCAAATATAAGGGTCTTTTCCATTAGCTCTAGTTTTAACCATATCAAGATTTCCAAGTTTTTCAATAGTAACTGTAGTAACAGAACCATTGGATTTACGTATAGATTTCTGAACATAGAATGTAGCAGAGTTTTTTTGATTTACTTACAGTAAGCTTCATAGTATTCCACCTCCATGTTCATATTATACCATAAATAGCTACAAATAGCTACATAAAATAGATAATAAATTGACAAAAAAATAAGACTGAAATCCAGTCTTTATAAGGGTTTGAGGTTTATAAAGGGAATCGGTAGCTGTCAAACTCCCGGACTCAGACCGATATATTCCGCAATACTGTTTAAAGAAATCTCAGGATCCATGTAATTTTTCTCAACGAAGTCTTTTGCCTTCTTAAGTAAAAAGCTGTACTGCCTTCCTGAAATCTGATCTCTTTTATCAATCATATATTCCAGTAATTTTAAAAAATATTGCTTCACAGTATTAATATCTGTAACGGCTTCATCAAATACTTCCATACTTCCGAATTTATTTCCGAGCTCCCCCTTATCATCAACATTACTTAAGAATTTTTCAGACTCTATAAAAGCATCCATTATTACATACTGTCTGAATATCAAAGACTTTAACTGTATGTACATATTGTCAATATATTCTTCAATATAACTTTCAATATCCTGACTCTTACCGTTTATAATAAATTCCTTGAAGCTTCCTTTATTAAATCCTGATGTATCGAATTTCTTTATATCATATTCAATATTGTCCGCCTTTATATTTCGCAATATACTGTGTCGCTTGGATTCTGCAATAGGTTTTATCTTCTTTAAAACCGATATGAGCTTTTCTTTTGAAACTGGCTTTAAAAGATATTCCGATGCACCGATATGTATAGCCTTTTGGGCATAGTCAAAGTCATCATAACCGCTTAAAAATATAATAACGGTATCCGGAAACCTTTCCTTTACTATTCTTCCAAGTTCCAAACCGTCCATAAAAGGCATCTTTATATCAGTTATCAAAATATCAGGTTTTGAAATCTCAATTAGGGGAAGTGCCAATTCACCGTCAGCAGCTTCCCCTACAAAATCAAATCCATATGAATTCCAATCAATTTCATTTTTTATACCTTCTCTGACAAACTTTTCATCCTCAACTAAAAAGACCTTTACCATCCCCTACATTATCTCCACCGGATTTGTATTTTTGAATTCAAAAACATTCAGTTCACTGTATTTTTTTAAATCATTTACAATTTTTTCTGTAAATACATGCTCTAAGCCGTAATGTGTGGCATCTATAATACAGATACCTTCATTTATAGCATCAAGTCCTTCATGATGTGTAATATCACCTGTTATAAGTACATCCGCTTCACCAAGAGCATACTTATACATCCCTCTTCCTGAGCCGGGGCTTATAGCAATCCTTTTTAATATTTCCCTTTATATTCTCTCTGCCGAATACAGTTAAATTCTTTAAATTAAATGTATCCTTTATTAAAGAAAGTAATTCATCAAATGAAAGCGCTTTTTTTAAATCTCCTATCTTACCTATTCCAAGATCTTTCCCCGTCCTGCGTTACAGTCACTTCAAGAGGTTTTGTATTTGAAAGTGAAAGCTTTTTGTTCTGCAATATCCGCCATACCGCCCTTTGCAATATCAAAATTTGTATGCATTGCAATCACAGAAATATCATTCTTCAGTATATTTAAAAATATAGTTTCCAAGGAGTGTTTCATCTGTAACTCTCTTTAGCGCCGAAAAAATAATCGGGTGATGTGATACAATCAAATCAATATCCTTTGCCTGCGTATATTCAAGTACTTCATTTGTAATATCAAGTACTACCAGGACATTTTTTATCTCTTTATCACTTCTTCCAAGTAAAAATCCTGAATTATCCCAGTCCATAGCAAGCTCAAGAGGATATAGCTTAGTTAAATATTCTAAAATCTCACTGCATTTCATTTATAGTCTCCTCAATTATGTCAAGTCTGTCTTTAAGTTCCTTTCTTCTTGTATCATTTATGCCATCACCTGCAATGATACTTAAATACTTTTGCTTTTCCTTTTTGAGATACTCAAAAAGTACAGGATTTTTATTATCAATCAGATACTTTCCAAAAAGCAATTCACCTTGCGTGTATGAAACAGAATTTCCTGTATATAAAGCTTCAATAACGGTATAGAACTTGCCCTCGTCAATACACATATCTTCCTTTGTGATTTCAAATCCGTTTGAAAGGAGATACTTTCTTACCTCATCAATCTTTGTATGCGGAGACAGTATAAACTTTCTTTTGCTTTCAAAAAATCTTCTGCCTTTTTCTAAAATATCTATTATAAGTTCTCCTCCCATACCGGCTATAATAACAGTATCCGCCTCATCGGTTTTAAGTTTTTCAAGGCCGTTTGAAAGTCTAAGTTCAATATTTTTTACTCCGTAGTAATTTATATTTTCCTTTGCTTTTTCTAACGGACCCTTATTTATATCACAGGCATAGGCTTTAGATATGATATTATTTTTTTATAAGATAAATAGGTATATGTGCATGGTCTGTACCTATATCTGCAACTACCGCATCTTTTTTTACAAAATCTGCAATAGTCTGCAACCTCTTTGACAACTTCATCTTATCCTCTATTCCAAAAAATCTTTTAATCTTTTTACTTTTGACGGATTGCGAAGCTTTCTGAGTGCTTTAGCCTCTATCTGTCTGATTCTCTCCCTTGTGATACCGAAGACCTTTCCGACTTCTTCCAAAGTTCTGGGCTTTCCGTCCTCCAAACCGAATCGAAGCAATATGACCTTTTGTTCTCTTTCAGTCAGTGACTTTATGACCTCCATCAACTGGTCATGTAAAAGCACATCCATTGCAAAATTTACAGGAATCTTGGCATTGGAATCCTGTAAAAAATCTCCAAGGTGTGAATCATCCTCATCTCCTATAGGAGTTTCCATAGATACCGGCTCAAGTGCAAAACTCATTATTTCTCTAACCTTGGCAACAGGAATTCCCATAACTTTAGCCACCTCAATAGGTTTCGGCTCTCTGCCAAGCTCCTGAACAAGCTTTCTTTGCACCTTTATAAGCCTGTTGATAGTTTCCACCATATGTACGGGAATCCTTATGGTTCTGGCCTGGTCTGCAATAGATCTGGTTATAGCCTGCCTTATCCACCATGTTGCATAAGTTGAAAATTTAAATCCCTTTTGGTAATCAAACTTTTCAACGGCACGCAAGAGTCCAAGATTTCCTTCCTGTATAAGGTCCAAAAGTTGCATCCCTCTTCCCATGTATCTTTTTGCAATACTTACTACAAGTCTGAGATTGGACTCCGCCATCTTCTTTCTGGCTTCTTTTCTGACATTCTCATCCGGATCACAAATTTTCTTTGCCAGATTCATCTCCTCATCCACACTTAGAAGCGGTATCTTGCCGATCTCCTTCAGGTACATTTTTATAGGATCTTCTATTGCGACATAGTCATCCAGATTTTCCAAAATATTCAAATCTATATCTTTCAGATCCTTGATATCTTCTTCATCAAACTCATCTTCAAATTCAGTATCCTTTAAAAGAATATACTCCTCGGGATCCGACTCACAGTCAAAATCTGTCGGTTCCTTATCATCCTCTTCCTCCACTGTAATATCTTTTTTTTCAAGGAATTCTATAAACTCCGGAAGATATTCTTTCGGGATATCATTTTCAGAGAAGATTCTTTGAATTTTCAAAGTGGTCAATTTTCCGTCAACATCTTTTTTGAGTATTTTTTCAAACTCATTTTCTATATTCTTCCCCCTCATACTTCCTCCACTAATCTAAATCAACACGAAGTTTTCTCAAAATCGCCTGCTCTTTTATGATTTTTTGAAACTCTTCAATTCCTTTTGCATTTTTACTCTTCTCGTCTAAGCTCGCCTGTCTAATTTTTAGTATACTTTCAGTGATTGCCTTCTTCTTCTCGTCATCACTGAGGTTTGTCCCAAGATTAGTGTTCAGTATTTTTGAAAGCAGTTTCTGCTTTTCTATATCATCTGTATAGTCGTCACAAATATTTGAAAAATTAAAAATCTCCTCGGTTTATCTTTTCAAATATCCTTGTTGCAACATCTCTGTAAAATCCTTCACCAAAGTGAATCGGTGAAACATATTCACTTATCTTGTCAAAAAGTTCCACTTCTTCAACTATCCATGTAAGTAACAGTCCCTGTGCCTTTGTATATCCGTCATCCGTTTTTTTCTTCTCTTTCGGCTCTTCCTTCTTTAATGTATTTGAAGCAAATCCGTAGGAATTTACCATATCAAAAAGTGATTTGTAGTCAATCATCAACCTGTTTGCCACCGCATGAGTATAATTTTCTCTTTCAAGTTTCTCGCTGAATGTACTTAGCATCCTTGCCACTTCTCTATAAAAGTTTGTTCTCTCATCCGGTTCATTCAGGTTGTAGTCTTTTTTCAGTATTTCCACTTCCCAAAGAAACGCATTGTCGGCGGCATCGATTCTCCTCTCAAATTCCTCACTGCCGAGATTTTTGATAAACTCATCCGGATCCTTGTATGGTGCCATTGAAAGTACCTTTGCATTTATATTCTCTTCTTTCAAAAGCGGAATTGCCCTTTTTGCGGCATTTATTCCGGCTTTGTCAGAGTCATATGTAAGTACTACTTTCTTTGTGTATCTTGATAAAAGCTTTACATGAAGCGGTGTAAGTGCTGTACCGAGACTTGCAACGGAGTTTTCAAAACCTCCTTTGTGCAGTGCTATAACATCCATATATCCCTCACACAGTAAAAAGAAGTCTCTTTTTGTTCTTTTTGCAAAATTCAAGCCGTACAGATTCCTGCTTTTATCAAATGCAATTGTCTCAGGTGAATTGACATACTTTGGAAGTCCGTCACCTATCACTCTTCCTCCAAAACCTATTACTCTGGAGTTTGCATCTATTATAGGAAACATTACTCTGTTCCAAAATCTGTCTCTTGCACCTCTCTCATCAATATTTATAAGTCCGCTTTTTTTGAGTATAGCATCATCGTAACCCTGCTCTTTCAGATATTTATATAAATCGTTTGGAGTCTTTTTTGAAAATCCAAGTCCGAAATGTGTTATATCTTTAGCATCAAGTCCTCTTAAATTAAAATACTCAAGTCCTTCCTTGCCCTCTTTTGAAAAAAGAGTCTCATAGAAGTATTTGGCTGCCGTCTTGTTTATCTCAAGTATGATATTTTTTTCATCGTTTTGTGCTTTATCACTGTCACTTAACTGCGGCAGCTCAATATTTGCTCTCTTTGCAAGCAATGACAGTGCCTCACCGAATGAATAATTCTCATACTGCCTGATAAATGTAATTACATCTCCTCCTACACCGCATCCGAAGCAATGAAAAAGCTGCTTACTTGGTGATACCGAAAATGAAGGAGACTTTTCCGAATGAAAGGGGCAAAGCCCCATATAATTTGCGCCTTTTTTTTGTATTTTCACATAGCTTGAAATCACATCCACTATATCATTTGCGGACCTGACCTCATCTATTATATCATTTGAATAATACAAGCCTCGCCTCCTTAATATACATCCCAAGACTTCGGAACAAATAAATCTTTAAACTTTTCAATTGCATATAAATCTGTCATACCCGCAATATAGTCACATACCACAAGTTCCCTATCCTGATTTAACTCTTTTATAAAATAGATATATTCATCCGGAAGCTTGTCTGTATGCAACATATAGTAGTCAAAAAGCGACTTTATCATAGCCTTCGCCTTGCCTTCCTGTGATTTGGGCACTTCATTGTGGTATACCTTCTTAAAAAGCCATGTTCTAAGCCCCATCATTGCCTTATACTTCTCTTTATTCATAGAGATTTGCGGCTTATCTATACTTTCTTCTATAACTCCATGTATCAGATTGTTGAGTCGCTCTCTGACCGAATGTCCCAATATATCGCTGTATTCACCTGGTATATCATCTTCCACCAATATATGCGCCCTGATAGAGTCGTCAATATCATGGTTGATATAGGCGATTTTATCTGACAACCTGACTACATGTCCTTCAAGTGTGGACGGATTTCCACTGGTTCTATGATTTAATATACCGTCTCTTACCTCTTTTGTAAGGTTGAGTCCCTTTCCGGATTTCAAGAAACTCAACTATTCTTACACTTTGCTCATAGTGTGCAAATCCGTATGAACATACTTCATTAAGCACATCCTCTCCCGAGTGACCGAAAGGCGTATGTCCGAGGTCGTGTCCCAGTGCAATAGCCTCTGTCAAATCTTCATTAAGTCTAAGTGACTTGGCTATTGTTCTTGCAATCTGTGCTACCTCAAGAGTATGTGTAAGTCTTGTACGATAGTGGTCTCCCTCAGGGGCTAAAAACACCTGAGTCTTATGCTTTAACCTTCTGAAAGCCTTTGAATGAAGTATCCTGTCTCTGTCTCTTTGATATACGGTTCTTATATCACAGGGTTCTTCATATCTGTCTCTTCCCAAAGAATTCTTACTGAGAGCTGCATATTTACTGAGAGTTAACTCCTCTCTAAGTTCTACATCTTCACGTATATTCATATATTTATAATTTAAACAGTGTGGAAAGTATGCCCCTTCCAAGGCTCGCTCCAAGATTTCCGCCCAGACTTGAGCCGAACTTTCCGCCTGATTTTCCAAGTGTTTTACCCAATTGTCTTCCTATAGTGCCTGCGGCGGTTCCCGCCACACTTGCTACACCTTTTTTTATAGCGTCTTTTTTCTTCTGAGCTTCTTTTTGTGCCTCTTTTTCCTGTTTTTCTGCTTCCTTTTGTGCAAGCTTTGCCTGCTTTTCGGCTTCTTTTCTGTCTATCTCAGCCTGTTTTTCTTCTTCCTGCTTTTTTGAATTTTCTACCTGCAATCTCTGTAAAAACTCATATGCTGAATCTCTGTCAACCATATCTCTGTACTTAGATGCAAGATCCGACATTGAAATAACCGTTGCTCTAAGCATATCGTCGATTGCCCCGAGATATGACTGTGGTGGAAGTACCTTCGCTTTTCTGACCATGGCAGGAGCTCCGTCATCACCTATAAATGAAACTACCGCCTCTCCTATACCCAAGTTTGTAATAACCTCCTCCGTATCAAAATCCGGATTGGATCTGTAGCTTGCCGCAGCAGCCTTTATAGCTTTTTGATCTGCAGGTGTATAAGCTCTAAGTGCGTGTTGTACCTTATTTCCAAGCTGTGAAAGCACTTCACCCGGTATATCACTCGGACTCTGTGTGATAAAGTATACACCGATACCTTTTGATCTTATAAGCTTTACAACCTGTTCTATCTTTTGAAGAAGCGCCTTAGGCATATCCTTAAACAAAAGGTGTGCCTCATCAAAGAAAAATACCATCTTCGGCTTATCAAGATCACCTACTTCAGGCATTATCTCAAAAGTTCCGCAAGCATCCAAAGCATAAATGTAGCATATATGCTCGGGTCGTTTATAATTGTGGAGGCATCCAAGATATTTATCACACCTTTGCCGTCCTTAGTAACAAACCAGTCTCTTATATCTATGGCAGGCTCACCGAAGAATATATCTCCGCCCTTATCGCCAAGTGATACAAGTCCTCTCATTATCGCATTTATACTCTGAGGTGCTATATTTCCGTATTCGGACTTATAGTTTGCCGCATTCTCACTTACATAGTTTAACATACTCTTGAGATCCTTAAGATCAAGCAGCAAAAGCCCCTCATCATCTGCAATCTTGAATACTATATTCAAAATATCACTCTGTATCTGATTAAGTTCAAGCAATTTTGATAAGAGCATAGGTCCGAACTCGGATATAGTTGTTCTAAGAGGCAGTCCCCTCTTACCGAAAATATCCCAAAAACAGGTAGGATAAGCCTTAAAATTAAAGTCGGAACCAAGTCCAAGCTCAGATACTCTCTTTGTAATACTTTCCTTTTCTTCGCCCGGCTTGCACATACCTGACAAATCCCCCTTAATATCAGAGAAAAATACCGGTACACCTGCATCGGAAAATGACTCGGCCATAACCTTTAGAGTCACTGTCTTACCTGTTCCGGTCGCTCCCGCTATAAGTCCGTGTCTGTTTGCAAAATTTGTCTTTATACATAATTTGGTCTCGCCGTCGCTTGCCACCCATATTTCATTATCTTTATACATATTGTCTCCCAGTCTAACTTTATACTTCTATTTTATCCCAAGTTCACAATTATAACAAGTAAATAAAATATTTTAATACAAAAAGAGCCGGTACTTAAAGCACCGACTCCCTTTGACCGCCTAAGCGGCTTCCGTTTGTACACTTAACAGATCTTATCTGTTACTTTATATAAAAATCTTAATTTATCTTATTTTGAATAAAGAGTTACAAGCTTCTCAAGATATGTAAATCTTTCCTTAGCATCTTCCTCATTCTTCTCGAAGAGTTTAGCTGCTCTCTCAGGATCCTTGAGTGCAAGAGATGCGTAACGAACCTCACCCTTAAGGAACTCTTGATAGTCGCCTGTAGGTGTCTTTGAATCAAGAGTGAACTTGTTCTCTGCAGCAGGGTTAAATCTGAAGTTGTTCCAGTAACCTGACTCAACTGCAAGCTTCTCCTCTGTCATAGCCTTGCTCATACCCTTCTTGATACCGTGGTTGATACATGGAGCATAAGCGATGATAAGTGACGGACCCGGATAAGCCTCTGCCTCAGCAAGTGCCTTAACAGTCTGGTTGTAATCAGCACCCATAGCGATCTGTGCTACATATAACATAACCGTAGCTCATTGCAATACTTGCAAGATCCTTCTTCTTTGTATCCTTACCGCCGGCAGCGAACTGTGCTACAGCACCTGTCTTTGTTGCCTTTGAACTCTGTCCACCTGTATTTGAGTAAACCTCTGTATCAATACCATGATGTTTACATCCTTACCGCTGGCAATTACATGGTCAAGACCGCCGAAACCGATATCGTAAGCCCAACCGTCACCACCGAATACCCACTGGCTCTTCTTTGATAAGAATTCCTTATTGTCAAGGATTTCCTTAGCCTCAGGTGTATTAAGCTTCTCAAGCTCAGCTACAAGTCTGTCTGTTGCGCTTCCGTTGAGTGCACCTACTGTAAATGTATCAAGGTATTCCTTAGCTGCCGCCTTAAGATCATCTGAACCGTTCTCAGCTATAGCCTCTACCTTTGTCTTAAGACCGTTTCTAAGTGCCTCGTTAGCAAGGAACATACCGTAACCGAACTCGGCATTATCCTCGAACAATGAGTTTGACCAAGCAGGACCCTGTCCCTTAGCGTTTACTGTATAAGGTGTTGAAGGTGAAGAGTTACCCCAGATTGATGAACAACCTGTAGCATTTGAGATGTACATTCTCTCACCGAAGAGCTGTGTGATAAGTCTTGCATAAGGTGTCTCACCGCAACCTGCACAAGCTCCTGAGAACTCAAGTAAAGGCTTCTTGTACTGTGAACCCTTAACTGTATTCTCCTTGAACTTAGCAATAACCTCAGGCTTCTCAGGTGTAGCTGTTGCATAGTCAAACCACTTCTGACGCTCAACATTCTCAGGCATGCTCTGCATTGTAAGAGCCTTCTCACCCTTCTTACCTGGACATACATTAGCACAAGAACCGCAACCTGTACAGTCAAGTGCAGATACTGCTACAGTGAACTTGTAGTTTGGCATACCTGTCATAGGAAGTACGCTCATACCCTCAGGTGCATTGTTTGCCTCATCCTCTGTAAGAGCAACCGTTCTGATAACAGCATGAGGACATACATATGAACAGAAACCGCACTGAATACAGTTATCACTGTTCCAGATAGGCATATTTACAGCAATACCACGCTTCTCATATGCTGATGTACCTACAGGTGTTGTACCGTCAACATAATCTTTAAATGCAGATACAGGAAGGTTGTTACCCTCTTGTGCACTTACAGCTGTCTGGATATTGTTTGCAAACTTAATTGCATCCTCTCTACCCTCTGTATGTACAGGATAATCAAGTCCCTCGTCCTTAGCATCAGCCCAGCTTGCAGGAACTTCTACCTTATGAACATTCTTAGCACCTTCTTCGATAGCTGCCCAGTTCTTCTTAACTACATCCTCACCTTTTCTTCCGTAAGTCTTCTCAGCCGCCTTCTTCATGAGGTCAATTGCCTGCTCCTCAGGAATGATAGCTGAAAGCTTAAAGAATGCGGACTGAAGAATTGTGTTGATTCTTGTAGGTCCCATACCTGTAGCAATACCGATCTTTACACCGTCGATTGTATAGAAGTTGATCTTGTGATCATGGATATACTTCTTAACCTGTCCAGGGATATGCTCCTCAAGCTCAGCATCAGACCATGTACAGTTAAGAAGGAATGTACCTCCGTCAACAAGCTCCTGTACCATGTTGTACTTTCTGATATATGCAGGATTGTGACATGCTACAAAGTTAGCCTTATGGATAAGATATGTTGACTTGATAGGCTTCTTACCGAAACGCAAGTGGCTCATTGTAACACCGCCCGACTTCTTTGAGTCATAGTCAAAATATGCCTGTGCATACATATCTGTGTTATCACCGATAATCTTGATAGAGTTCTTGTTTGCACCTACAGTACCGTCGGCACCGAGACCCCAGAACTTACAGTTTGTAGTTCCCTCAGGTGTTGTAACAAGTGCAGGACCCTGCTCAAGTGAAAGATGTGTAACATCATCGTTGATACCGATTGTGAATCTCTTCTTCTCTGTGTTATGGAATGTTGCAACTATCTGAGCAGGTGTTGTGTCCTTTGAACCGAGGCCGTAACGACCGCTGAATACAGGAACAGCATCAAACTTAGTTCCCTTAAGTGCTGCAACAACGTCAAGCCAAAGCGGCTCACCAAGTGATCCCGGCTCTTTTGTTCTGTCAAGAACCTGAATTCTCTTAACGCTGTCAGGGATAGCGTCAACAAGTGCCTGTGCATTGAAAGGTCTGTAAAGTCTTACCTTAACAACTCCGACTTTCTCACCCTGCTTAAGAAGGTAATCAATTGTCTCTTCTATTGTATCGTTAACTGAACCCATAGCGATGATGATTGTCTCTGCATCAGCAGCGCCATAGTAGTTAAATAATTTATAATCTGTACCAATTTTAGCATTAACCTTGTCCATATAATCCTGAACGATTGCAGGTAATGCATCATAATAAGGATTGCTTGCTTCTCTTACCTGGAAGAAGATATCAGGGTTTTGTGCCGATCCTCTCTCTACAGGATGATTAGGATTAAGTGCATTCTTTCTGAAAGCTGCGACAGCATCCATATCAGCCATATCCTTAAGATCTGCGTAATCCCAAGTTTCAATTTTCTGAATCTCATGTGATGTTCTGAAACCGTCAAAGAAGTTGATAAACGGAACTTTTCCCTTTATTGCTGAAAGATGAGCAACAGGTGTTAAGTCCATAACTTCCTGAACTGATGATGAACAAAGCATTGCTGCACCTGTCTGACGACAAGCGTAAACATCTGAATGATCTCCAAAAATACTAAGTGCATGTGTTGCAATAGCACGAGCGGAAACATTGATAACTGCCGGAAAGCTGCTCTCCTGCCATCTTATAGATATTTGGGATCATAAGAAGAAGGCCCTGTGAAGCTGTATATGTTGTTGTCAAAGCTCCAGCTGAAAGAGAACCATGAACTGCACCTGCAGCACCTGCCTCTGATTGCATTTCTGTTACCTGAACAGTGTGGCCGAAATATTCTTTCTACCGTCTGTTGCCCACTCGTCGGTGTGCTCTGCCATGACAGATGATGGTGTTATCGGATAAATTGCAGCAACATCAGTATAAGCATATGATGCATGAGCGGCTGCCTGATTACCATCCATGGTCTTCATTTGTCTCTTAGCCATTTTATTCCTCCTACTAAGTAATTGTTTATAATAAATAATATATAATTATTTCTTCGTTTCTCATTATACCAATTTAAAAAAATAAATGCAAACGATAAACGTTGTATTTTGTGTACTATTCTGCATACAATGAGGTTTGTTTTTGTTTTTAAACAAAAATTCTATTCGTGGTCGTAATGTTTTCCGCCCCAGTACATAGTTTTTGCGACTTCCGCCTTAGGTCCCAAAGTTACACCTTCCATAATCCACTTATAGAACTCTTCAAAACCTGTTCTGTCAACGATGTATCCTACATGTTCCTTACCGTCAGGAGCATTTGTGTCGATATATCTCTCAACATAGGCATAAGCGTTCTTTTACAATCTTTAAAATACTGTCCTCATCAACCCATTTGATAAAGTCCTCTGCAAGTCTCGGGTTTCTTCTTTCCTGTTCTTCCAAGTAAAACAAGTCTGTAGTATTTTTCCTTACTTCTTGTCCATGCTCTGGTAGGACATACCGTAATACATACACCGCATCCTATACATTTTTCGGTATTTCTTTCAATCTTTCCGTTAACGACTTTTAATGCCTCTACACTCTTTTGCTTACATCCCTTTACACATGCCTCACAAGTTACACATCTGTCAGGATTATACTGCGGCTCAGTCATTCCCATAATACCGAAGTCGTTCATACGAACTTTGGCACAGTCGTTTGAGCAACCTGTAAAAGCCACTTTAAAGTGCAGGTTGTTAGGGAAGATCTGCTTCTCCATCTTTCTTGCAAACTCTGTAGTGTCATAGTTACCAAAAGGGCAAAGTCTCTTTCCCGGACAGGCAACCACATTTCTGGTTCCGGATGCGGCATAACCTGTGTCTCTCTTTTCCTGATTTGTACCCTCATGGTCGATAATCAGCTGAATTTCCTTGTTTACGGCATCCATATCTGTAATCTTAATGCCCGGAATCTCAACACCTTGACGGTTTGTTATAAATATACTTCCGTTGCCGTACTTATCTGCAATTTCAGATATTCTTTTCATACTTTCAGCATCTATATAACCGCCCGGCATTCTTATTCTTGACGCTGTCTCACCACGCACTTTAGATACACGAAAGGCGTTTTTCTTAAGTTTTTTTACATTTATATCCATTATTCACCTCTCTAATCAATCAAAGCCTTACTGTCAACATAGTTAAATACCGGTCCGTCAAGACATATATAAGTATCATTCACCTTACAATGTCCGCATTTTCCGATACCGCAGCACATCTTTCTCTCGTAAGAAACCCAGATATTCTCCTCTTTAAATCCAAGCTTCAAAAGCTCTATTACCGAAAACTTCATCATTGGAGGCGGTCCTACCACTACGGCCTGTGCCGTTTCAATATTCTTTAACTTAAGCTCAGGAATAAACTTGGTTACAAGTCCGACATTTCCGGTGTAGCCTTCCGCCTCTTTATCCATTGTCAAAATAAGGTCAATCTTATTTTCCCAGTCTGCAATATCATCTTTAAAGAGCATATCCGAAGGGCTTCTGAATCCCGTATTACATGCTTATCTTTAGAATCTTTACTTGCAGCAAGCGCATTTATAACACCGCGAACAGGAGAAACACCTGTACCGCCTGCCACTACCACACACTCACCGTCAGTATATTTATCTACATCAAAGCCGTTACCGTAAGGTCCGCGAAGGAATAATGTATCTCCGACATAGTTTTCAAATACCTCATCTGTAACTCTACCTACCTTACGTATAGTCAAATCCACACTGTTTTCGGTAATTCCGCTTACTGAAATAGGAGCCTCACCGAACTTAGGTATCGAAACTTCAAAGAACTGTCCCGGCTTTACATCACCGTGAAATTCCATTCTGAATGTGTATTCTTTCTTTGTATGCTTAATAACATCTAAAATTTTTGACGGAAATGGAATATAAGGATTAGTTCTCATTTTGCACCTCCTCTACTTTAGCTGTCACCTTGTTAATAATATTTGAGAATGAAATATACTCAGGGCATACAGTATCACATCTGCCGCAGCCTACGCACATATTGTAGCCGAAACGCTTTCTGAAGTCGTAGATCTTATGCATAGTCTTAAATCTCATACGGTCTCCGTGTTTCTTTCTGTATTCTCCGCCGCCTGCCACATTGGTATATCCGTCTACCATACATGAAGCATTGACTCTTCTTCTCTCACCGACTTTGCCGTTATCCGTATAGTATACATCCTGCATTGTATAGCAGGTACAGGTAGGACAAACATAGTTACATCTTCCGCATCCTATGCACCTTGCAGTATATTCATCCCACATATCGGATGTAAATATTGAAAGAGGTACCTCTCCCGGCAACTTAACTCTTGTCTCATTCTCTGTTACAAACATAGGTGTAACATCTTCTTCTTTAAGAGCATTGTTTTCAAATATAGAACTGAGAGTCTCATCCTTAAGCTGACATTTGAACTTGTTGTCAATATAGTCAACCGAAAAACTGAAATCAAGGTCATCAGCTCTGTTTGTACCCATATCCACACAGAAACAGTCCTCATATGAGTGAGCGCAACCCATAAGTACAAACTTCACCTTATCTCTGATACGGGCATAGAAATAGTCTTCTTCTCTACCGTTTTTAAGATAAATCTGATCAAGTCTTTTTAATGCATTCAAATCGCAACTTCTTAAGAATACCAAGACCTCTCTCTCATCCACATTTGCTTCCTTTACATCATTTTCCGTAAAGAAAAATAATGTCTGTGAAAGCGGAGTTAAAATCTCTTTAAATGAATAATCGGACTTCTTCTCGAGCTCAATGTCCGCCACTTCATTTACAAAATCATATCGAACAACATCAGTATCTGTAAATCTGCCTTCCTTTTCTTTGAGCACAGGTGCATATATACGATACTTTTTTGATAATTCTTCAATTACACTATTGAATCCACCGGGTAAAAATATAAAACCCTTTTTCCCCATACTTTCTCCTTCATTACTAAGCTAATCCGCCAATGATATACTTTCAATTTTAGTAAAGAATCATTATGGCAAACAACACTACTACCAACATTGATAATTACTTATCACTGTATACAAAAAGACATTATAACATGATTTTTTTAAATAGCAAATGTGAGAAAGTCCATAAAGTACAAGGATTGTTGCATATTTTTTTAAATACAAAAAGACTTATATACATAAAATCATGCATATAAGTCTCTTCGAATCTTATTTATACCATATAGTCAATAGCCACTCTTGAGTTTGTGTTCGGTTTTATCAAGGTATCTGCAATCTCCACATGTTCTCTTGAGGTTGCATACTTTTGCAAAGCCGCCTTATCCAATACATCCATCGAAAGTATCATATCATGTGTGCTTGTAGGAAGCGTGTTGTATACAACATCCGCTCTTACCACTTCATCCATCTTTTCACACAGTGCCAGCAAGCTTGTCTTTATCTCTTCGCCCACTCTCGGGATATTTATCCCCTCATTAAACTTCCACATTACGATATGCCTTAACATAAAAATCTCCTTTTTATTTTTAATGTCAACCTATAGTCAGACATTTTGTTTAGCTTTTATAAAAAATTCGTTTACCGCAACAGCCGCCTTTTTATTCATTCCCTCAACACTCATAAGCTCCTCCACAGTGGCATTTTTGATATTTTCAATATCCTTAAAATGCTTCATCAGAGCCCTTCTTCTTACGCTGCCTATTCCCTCTATATCATCAAGTATAGACTTTACCTGTGTCTTTGACCTTAAACTCCTGTGGTATTCTATTGCAAATCTGTGCGCCTCATCCTGTATTCTTGTAATAAGTAAAAAACCCTGTGAGTGTGTATCTATAGGTATTTCTACATTATTATAATATAATCCTCTTGTTCTGTGGTTGTCATCTTTTACCATTCCGCAAACAGGAATATTAAGTTTAAACTCTTCTAAAACCTGTAGACAGATATTTACCTGACCTCTGCCTCCGTCCATCAAAATAATATCAGGCAATTTATTAAAACCTGTACTTGACTCATCGGTTCCATGCTCAAATCTTCTGGTTAAAACTTCCTTCATTGACGCGTAGTCATTAGGTCCGATAACCGTCTTTATTTTAAACTTTCTGTAATCGCTTTTTTTCGGCATTCCGTTCTCATATACTACCATAGAACCTACAGATTGAACACCTGAAATATTTGAAATATCATACGCTTCCATTCTGTTTAAATTTTTTAATGATAAAAGCTCTTCAATTTCTTTTACCGCTCCTGTACTTCTTGCTTCCTGTCTTTGAAGCTTTTCTCTGTCTTTAGTCAGTACAATCTCTGCATTTTTTACTGCAAGTTCTACAAGCTTTTCTTTTGAGCCCTTCTTAGGCACAATGATATTAACCTTTGAACCCCTTTTTGTAGAAAGCCATTCGCAGATAAGCTCTGAATCTTTTAACTCATACTGTGACACTATCTGACTTGGTACAAAAGGTGTTCCGGCATAGAATTGTTTTATAAAACTCTCCAATATATCCGCTTTTCTCATCATCCATTGCCACCTGTACATAGTGATGTTCTCTGCCGACCATCTTACCTTCACGGATAAAGAAAACCTGTACTACCGCATCCCTGTCATCCTTTGCCATAGCAATAATGTCTCTGTCCTTGGCATCGTCAGAGGTTATTTTTTGCTTCTGTGTGACATGAAGCACGGAATTCAACAAATCTCTTTGTTTTGCAGCCTCCTCAAACTTAAGTTCCGATGAAAGCATTTCCATCTCACTTCTTATCTTATTTACAATAGGTTCAAAATCTCCGCTTAGAAAATGCAGTGCCTCGGAGACATTTTTATTGTACTCCTCTTTTGATATATAGTTTTGGCAAGGTGCATCACATTGATGTATAAAATAGTCAAGGCATGGACGCTGTGCACCTATATCCTTTGGCAGATTTCTGTTGCAGGTTCGCAACTTATATACTTTATTCAAAAGATTTATAGTATCCCTTACCGCATTACCGCTTGAAAAAGGGCCGAAATATTTGTTTTTGTCTTTTTTTATCTGTCTTACCATCAAAAGCCTCGGATAATCTTCTCTAACGGTAAGTTTGATATATGGATAGGTCTTATCATCCCTAAGCATTGTATTATATCTGGGTCTGTTCTCTTTTATAAGATTATTTTCAAGTACCAATGCTTCCAATTCAGAGTCCGTAACTATGTATTCAAATCTTTCAATCTTTGAGACCATTTGCTTTATCTTTGCACTCTTGTCCTTGCTTGATTGAAAGTACTGTCTGACTCTGTTTCTTAACGAAATCGCCTTGCCTACATATATAATATCGTCTTTTTTATCGTGCATAATATATACACCGGGCTGACGCGGCAATTTCTTCAACTCATCTTCTATTACAAATGCCATTTACTTTCTTAGTCTTTTCCCCTCGTATTGCTGTTGCATATCAAAATACCCTATAAGATCGGCTATATCCAAATCTCTGTCTATTTTTCTGCGCTTAAGCCCGTAAATCTCATAAATTGTATCCAGCTCCCTCTCACTTATAAGTTCTCTGTTTGCTATAAGTATTTCCTTTTTCGTACTTAAATCGTCCGCCTCCAGAAACTCTATAAAATATCCTTTTCCGAAGTCGGCATCCTTATCCGTCTTTAAAGCATTGTCATTTGATACGCTGTCTTCTTTAAGTTTCTTATCCTGTTCAATCACCTTAGAGTCTGATGATTTATCCGACTTTGATTCTTTAGCTATATCTTCTATTCTCTCAAAGCGATATTTCTGTTTCACATCCGGATACTTTTCTTTATCCACCTCACTCATAAACATATCAAGCGGTCTGGCATACACTCCATACTCACCGTAAAGTGCCTGATATATTACCAGCTTTTCCCTTGTTTCGGAATGTGTGGCCACTGCAACTATCTGATAAAATTTATTCTTAAATGCCTGTAAAACTCTCCGGGCTTCGGTTCTTCTCTCATATTACTCCTCTTTTATATCCCATGTTTAATCCTGCTTATCAAACATATCCTTAAGCAGATTCAATTCATCATCTATAAGTTTTTTCACACTTTCCGCCGCATACACCACTTCATCCGGATCATGTATGTAGCAAATCACCTGTCCCAACTTACCGTCCTTATCAGGATTAAAGTCAAGCATCAGATAACAACATTCACAGTATGATGCAAACGGGAACCACAATTTATTGAAAATATACGGCTTTATTCTTGAGTCTTTCTTTGATTCAAGCTCATTACCGTCAAAATAATTACTAAGTAAATCATCTACATTTTGAAAAAAGCCTTTGATCCTTTTCATCTCTTCAAGGCTCATCAATGTAAACGACATATCTCTGCCGTCAACATCCGACTGAATAAGTTCAAAATATCCGCTTCCGTTTTTGTAACTGTACAGTTCTTTAAAATCATCCGGAAGCTTTATATCAAACTCTTTTTCAAAATTGTAAAACTCATTATCATTTGCTCCACTTATCTTCTCATACTCGTCAAAGTACCCTTCTTCCACCGGATCATCCATATCCAGCCCATCAAAATTCTCACAAATGTACTTCTCTATATCTTTTTAGTTTTTCTTTTTATCGCTTTCTCCATATTTTACCTGCTTTTATACTGATACATATACTTAAAAAAATGCTATATAGGTATATTATAGCACATTTATGTGACTTTACATCTTATCATTTTCGCTTCCTTATTTATATGCAAAAAAATATAGCTGTAACTCATATATGAAAGATATTAGATACAGCTATATTTAAAATATAATTTTTATGATGATTACAGTGCCAAAACCTTGTCCCTTGATAATCCTGTAAGTTCCATAATCAAACCTATATCAAGGCCCTTTTCCTTCATAGCCTGTGCTATATTTTTCTTTTCAATCTCGGCCCCTTTTTGCATTCCTTCTTCAAGTCCTTTTTGCATTCCCTGTTGCATTCCGCTGTCTATAGCTTCCTGCCATCCATTATTCAGCATAATATCAATAACTTCACACATATACTTTGCCTCCTTTTCATGTACCTCTTCTATCACTTCATCAAACCTGTTGTCACTTGTCATTGCAGACATCAGATTCAATACTTCGTCTATATGTTCTATCTTATACATCTCAGGTTCATATTTATTATTTTTCCGAACCTGATACAGATAGTCAACCACCACCCTGAAATCACTTTTAAACAACTTTCTCTTTTCCTCAGGCAGATAAGCCAACTCAAAAAGATTTATTTTATAGTCATTTACATACGGCTTTAATCTCTCATCCACATCCACTACACCCATTATATTTTTCGGATAATTCCATCTGCCCTTATGTCCCATGTACAATACCAATGTGATAACCGGATATTTCGGCTTGTCTTTGTTTTTTCTGTTTGATTGCCACCCATACTCCGCACCGTCATAGCTTATAACCCTTAGCGGCATCAGCTTGTCGGGATCTGTCTGATTTTCAAGCCCTAACATGGCAATATTTATCTTATTTCCCTGCCAATACTTTGCTACATCTCTGTCTTGATAGTTGATTTTTCTGCCTATCTTTTTTGAACTGCTTGTAGGCAAATCAATCAAATCATCCTCTCTTACCACCATCTCACCGTTAAACAGCAGTACATTCACTATATCCATAAAAACATCATTGTACTGCTCAAGCACCTTTTGTGTTATGTCTTTCTCCGCCATACTTCCTCCTGAAAAAATTGTTAAAGAAACTGATTAGAATAAAATAATTATGTGCTTAACTATCTTTAGAATAAAACCACGTACTATAAAACATTGACTTGGTTTGCTTGAGTTAATTATATCAATTTATGAATACGTTTACAAGACAAAACTAAAGGTGGGCTAAAAATAAAAAGAAACAAACTCTAAGCATATTTTGATATGCTTGTATCAGTTTGTTTCTTTCAATATTATATGTAATCTTGACGCCATATTATTCTTCAATATTTATCTCTCTATATCGTACAACAGCATCTTTTACCTTAACAGAAATACCAATTTTATTCTGTTTCGGGTATATCATTGACGTAAAATCATATTTACCGTCCAAAAGGTATAGCTCCAGAACATTTCCGTCCTTTAAAAACAGTAAATTCTATATCCGATTTATCTTGTATATCAGCCTTGTAGATTCTTGGACCGTTATTTATATATTTATCTGCTTCAGTATAATCTGTAATAATATTTCCAAATAAAAAATCCAATGTAATCAGAATTCTATGTCCTTCCATATCAAATATTGAAATGCTTAAATCTGTACTGCTCCTGCTTCTGGACACGATTCCATTTATATAAACATGCTCTTTTAACTCGTTAAATAAATTGGATTTCAATCTGTCAGATACCTTTAGCTTATTAGGATAATCTGATTTATCCCTTGTATCATTACTGCTATTATATGGCAATAACTTCAGTCCGGAGTCTTCAATGTATACAAGCCTCGGATATGACATAATTCCTCTATAACCATCTTCTGTAGACGGTCCATGATCCTTTATCCAAGGCATCCATTCCCATCCTCCAATCCAAGCTATAGAAATATACCGATTATATTTGTCCTTGTATACTTGTGATGCATAATAATGAGGTCCAAAATCCAATGTATCGGTATATTCATGACAAAATATACAGTTTTTAAAATTTATATCTCCCACCATATATATTGTAGGTAAAAAATCTGTGCGATTCATAGGCGAAGCGGTGATAACCCATTTTCCATTTAATTCAAAGATATCAGGGCATTCAAACATTGTCCCTTCTCCATCTTTAGCTTCATACAATATTCCACTGTATTTCCAGTTATACAAGTCATCAGAATGAAATAAATATATTCTTCCATGGCTGTCACGGTCCAAAGCACTTCCGTCAGAACCGCCAACAACCATTTGCCACTCACCGTCATGATATATAACTTTAGGATCCCTAAAATCAATACCTATAGATTCTATAATAGGATTTTTATCATATTTTATAAAATTATAGCCGTCAAAAGAATATGCCATACATTGCCTCTGATTAATTTTCCCATTCACCAATGTTACAGCCGTATAAAATGCATATATCTTATCTTCGTACACTACCACAGAACCTGAAAAACATCCGCCTTTAGAATAATCTTCATATATTTTATCCGGAATCAAAACAGGCTCGCATTCTTCCCAATGTATCAGATCATCGCTTACAGCATGACCCCAATGCATCTTATCCCAATTATTACTGTACGGATTACATTGAAAATAAAGATGATACTTACCGCAAAACCAAACCAATCCGTTCGGATCATTTATCCACCCTTTATTTAATGAAAAATGATATTTCGGTCTGAAAATATTTTCACAATCATTCATGATTTTACTGCCCCCAATGTCATGCCTGCCGTCATCTTTTTATTTAATCCGAAATATATAACTAAAGTAGGGAATATTGACGTTGCAATTGCCGCATATGTAGCTCCCCAGTCTTTTAAACCTCTTGGACCTATAAAGTCCGCCAATCCTATAGATATTGTTTTCAACTCAGTACTGTTTATAAATACCAGGCTGAATGTATAATCGTTCCATACAGTTATAAAATTCATTGCAAGCACGGTCATAATCGTATTCATTGACAACGGTATAATTACCTTAGCGTATATACCATATATACTTGCTCCGTCAATAACTGCCGCCTCTATAATTTCATTAGGAATAAATGAATAAAAGTTTACAAATAACATTATCGACACAGGTAATTGAAAAGCAAGCAGCGGCAATATAACGCTTATCCTTGTATTTATAAGTCCAACTTTTGCAAACATAGTAAAAAGCGGAATCAGCGTAACTGCATATGGAATTGTTAAACCTATAAGAAAATATCTATATATCTTTTTTCTTCCTGCAAACTTCATTTTTGCTATAGCAAATGATGCCATAGAACTTATTGCAACTATAAATATTAAAGATATTACAGATATTATCGCACTGTTCTTTATATATGTCACAACATTACTCTGTGTAAATATTTTAATAAAATTTTCTAATGTAAGACTTTTGGGGATACTGAACGGATCTGTAAGCAGTTCTATATTCGGTCTAAACCCTGCCAAAATCAACCAGACAATGGGATAACCTTGGATTATTAAAAATAAAATCATAACAGCCCAATATACTGTTTTCTTCACATTTTTCTTCATCTGTTCACCTACTCGCTTTCATTATCCATATATTTACTTATCAGCAATACACCGATAATACTAAGTATGACAATAACAACCGCTATTGCACTTCCATATCCATAGTCTCTACTTGTAAAAGCTTTTTTATACATATATGTTGCAAGTATTTCAGATCTATGATTCGGTCCGCCTTTTGTCATATTCATTGGAGCTGCAAATCCTCTAAGTGCTCCTACCAAACTGAGTATACAAGAGAGCATAATTACATTTGAAATTGCCGGTATTCTTATATTAAATAAAATCTGTAATTCACTTGCTCCGTCTATTCTTGCCGCCTCAAGTATATCAGGTGAAACGGATACAAGAGCAGAATAGAAAATAATCATGTAAATTCCGATATACTGCCATCCTTCTACAGATGCTACCGCCCATAATACAGTTTTGTACTCACTGAGAAATGCTATAGGTTTTAATCCTAATAACTTTCTAAATATATTAAACAGCCCCATCGGCTCATATGAATAAAATCCGGTAAATAATTGTGATATGGCAATAACCGTTATTACTGAAGGAATATAGTATACTGTCTGTATAAATCCTCTTCCCTTTTTCAAATATGTTAACAATATTGCAGTGGTAAACCCAAATCCCAACTGTAATACCATAACAATAATAATATAAAGTATATTATTAACAAATGCCTGTTTAAAAACATTGTCACCAATCAGTTTTATGTAATTATTAAGTCCTATAAACGTCTTTTTTTCCAATTCCGTTCCAATCAAGTAAACTATAATAAATTGAAACTATTATAGGGGTCATAACGATAAGAGAATACACAATGAAAGCCGGCAATAAAAAAATGGCAATTGCCTTTTTATCTCTTAAAAATTTTCATAAATCAATTCTCCAATAATTTAATATATGGGGCAAAGACTTGCCCCAATAAAATACTTTTATTTATTTGCATCCAATGCTTCATCCACAGCCTTTACAAATTCATCAGGTGTTTCCTCATCCATACATAATCCCGGAAGATTATCATTAATCGTTGCTATAACGTCCTCATTCAATACAACATCCCAAGGTCTTGCGGCTGTAGTTCCTATATTGTTTGTATCTTCCATTATTTTTAAGAAAAGCGGATCAAACTTACTGTTGTCACTCATTTCAACTTTTTGTGGTGCAAGATGTTCATGTGCAAAGTATGCAGGACTATAATTTTTTACTATAAATGTTAAATAATCTTTATACTGTTCATCAAAAACTTTAGGATTTACAGATAATCCTATTCCGCCGAATGCCCAATAATCATTTGCACTTGTTTTTGCATCTTTTATTGTCGGCATATAAAAGTAATCTACATTCAATCCTTCAGGTCTGTTTTTATCTGTAAAATAATTTAATTCCCATGTTCCTGTAGGATACATAGCACTTTTTCCGCTTAAGAACAGATTCAAACCTGTAGCCACATCTGTAGTGGAAAATCCCGGTTGGAAATATTTTCCGATATCAGACATAAACTCGGCCGCTTTCATTCCCGGTTCATCAGACATCTTTGCCTTCCCTGTGGAAAGGTCATTTAAGAAGTCATTACCTGTCATTCTGAACGGATATGTTGCAAGAAGACGAAGTAACGGCCAACCGTCTCCTCCACCTATTCCGAAAGCTGTATATCCTTTATCATTTAATGCTTTACAATCCTCCAAAAGTTCATCCAATGTCTTTGGAGCCTCAATTCCCGCATCTTTAAACATATCAACATTGTACCAAATCATCTCTGTAGAAAGCTCAAGCGGTAAAGTATATAATTTACCGTCAGCAGTCCTTCCGTAATTAAGTGCCAAAGGAATATAACTGTCCTTTTCACCTATCTCATCTAAAAATGCATCCATATCTGTCAGCATCCCTTTTTCTCCCAGCTCAGCGGCATACGGTGTTGCATCCAAGTCAAACATATCCGGCATCTGTCCTCCGGCAATCATAGTACGAAGCTTTTGGTCATATGATGTTCTGTCTGCATTACTGTCAATGACAAGCTTAATATTTCCGCCTTGCTCATTATATTTATCGGTAATTTCCTGTAATGTCACTATTGTATCATCTGACGCAGATCTTGATGAAAAATAATGAATTTCTCTTACTCCACCGTCTTTACCTTCCGCTTGTGATGAGCCTTGTGTACTTTGTGCTTTTGTCCCACAACCCATCAATAACATACTGACTATAAGTCCTATTACTCCTATTTTCCTATACATAATTTTCCCCTTTACAAATATTATACATACAAATATCCGATACTTTGATACTTCCGTCATTTACAAAAAAACCCCAAAAAGGTCTTTCATTATTGTAAGCTCTCATAGTCAAGCCATACTGTCGTTTACATAAAGACAAAGTATTGTATCATCCACAATAATTCTTACATCTACTTTATTAGTCTTTAAACTTCTATAATCAAAAGGTCTTTCAAGTTCAACCATAAACGGCTTATCGCCGTCAACATACCACTGATTAACTCCTTGTATACACCTTGGCCACATATCGGCAACAACCCTATTATAGAACGGCTCAAATCTTAAATAGTAACCATTTGAAAAACTGTTATCTTGTCTTAATCCTATACCAAATGACCTTGTATTACTGTCATACTCTATCTTAGCCTCTATCATACAAGTACTATTAATCTCACCAATTACATAAAACGCTTCTCCTTCATTATTTTGTATTTCTATCGGATTAATATCCACCGATTTCATTTCATTACCAAATACATTAAATATCCCGGACACCGGTTTTACAATTAACTTTCCGTTTTCTTTTTGATTTATTTCATGTGCAATAAAATCACCACCCCACTCATATTGTCCGAAATCACTGTCATCACGTTTGGTCGGAACCCATGCAAAAGCTACCCTTTTTTCTCCTGCCTTTGCAGTCTTTGCAGCATAGAAAGCTCTTCCGTCAAATGTATCTTCTATCGGTGCGACCCATGGACCTTTCAAACTGTCCGCCATTCTGTAGTGAGTTACAAATTTTTCTGAAAATGTGGAATATATTAAATACCACTTATTCCCCATCTTAAATAAGTCAGGACATTCATGTGTCATATAAGACTTAGGATTATAAAACGGACTCATTGCTTTCCAATTAACCAAATCATAAGATCTACACAGTCCGACACATCCTCCGTTCTTTTCACTTGCTCCTTTTAACCTTGCCGCCAATAACATATCAAAACATTTTTCTTCTTCATTGAAAAAAACATACGGATCACGCCAATCAAAGGCTCATATATAGACTCATCCGCACCGAAAGTAAGCTCCGGAAGCTTCTCCCAATGCATAAGATCTTCACTAACAGCATGAGCAACATATTGTAAAGGTCTACCGTCTCTATGATATTTAGGATTGTAATTATTTTGTGCTGTATAAAACATATGAAATTTACCGTCATTTCCTTCTATTACAGAGCCTGTATAGCAAGCATAATCGGCGTCTTCATATTCACCTACCGGCAGTACAATGCCGCAATCTTTTATATTTACTCCATCCTCTGTAATCAAAAGGTTCCAACTGGTTCTGTAACCATACTCATCCTGTGTTTTTCCTTTTCGCTCATCATGAAGATAAAATATGTAAAATTTACCGTCATGTGCAAAAGGTATAGTGTCACCTACCCAACCATCCTTCGGTCTGTAGAAAATCTGCCCCATCTTCAACCTCGTTCCATATTTTTTCTTTATTTATGCTCATATACTATACTATTTAAACAGAATATGATATTAGCAAATGCCCCAAAGTTTTTATAAATGATTATGCAAGTGTATGTTTTCTTGCATTTTCTATGCAAATATGTTATTGTTTTCATAGTTTTCCATCATTCTAATTTAATTTTCATTTTTATTTTCATAAAGGGGGAATATGGTCAATATAAATGATGTTGCAAAGGCAGCCGGTGTTTCTATCTCAACTATCTCCAGGGTGATAAATCAGAGTAGTTCGGTGTCACCCGCCACCAGGAATAAAGTAATGAAGGTAATAGCTGAACTTGGATATTCACCAACTGCTTCTGAGAAAAAAGATAGAAAGAAATCAAATAAACTAATCGGAGTTTTATTTCCGGATATATCGAATAATGTATTTGGAAGAATTTTACAAGGTATAAACAGTGTACTGACTCCTCTCGGTTACAACACCGTAATATGTGAAACAAACGGTGAATTGGATAAAGAAATCCATTTTTTAGATGTATTAAAGAATAAACAGGTTGAGGGAATCATAATGGCTAATGTTCATATACCTGAAGAACATCTACTTTGGATACATAGAAATAACAAGCCTGTAATATATGTTTGTCAAGATATTCCTGCCTTTAGCTTGAAAATACCTATAAGTTCTGTAAACATGGACAATCAACAGGCAATTTGTGATATGGTTCATTTTCTTTATAATATGGGGCATAGAAATATAGCCTTTATAGGCGGACCGTTACATGACTTATCCGCCGGAAAGAAACGATATCAAGGCTATATGAAAGGCATCAGGGAGTGCTCACTGAATACATCTCAAGATCTGATCAGCTTTCAGGAATCTTTTACAATTGCTGACGGATATGAAGGTATGCATCAAATATACGAAAAATCATCCATACTTCCTACAGCTGTACTCTGTGCTTGTGACAATATAGCTGTAGGTGCTATAGACTTTATGTATGATAATAACATACAGGTACCTGAACATATATCCGTGACAGGTGTTGACGACAGCAATCTTGCAACTGCTATAAGACCGTCTCTTACCACTATAAGACACGCAACATTTGATACAGGTATAAAGGCGGCTCAAATATTGCTTGAATATTTCGCTTCGCCTTCATTTACCGGAAATTCATTCAAACTGCCTTATCAACTCCTTCGAAGGCAAAGCGTAAAACATCTATAAAAACAGGACCTCTTTTAAGAGGTCCCATTTTTATCCGGTTATTCCGTCGATATTCTTTATTCTCTTTTTGTCACCTATATTCTCAAATCTTATAAGTAACTGTTCTTTATTTTCGAAAGTCGCATAGATATTGTTGTCTTCCCAGTGGTAGTCACAGCCGTTCCATGCCAAAAATCCTTCAATCAATATCTTATGATCAAGCTCATACAGACTTATCGCCTTCATTATATTGCTGATAAATCCTGTAGAATTTACCGGTGCAAAGAACTTTTCAGGCAAATCATACAGTGCTACAAAGGCAACTCCGCCTGAATGTTTGCACGGGTAGTATCCGTAGTTCTTATCACTTATACCGCAGGCAATCATAGAAAGAATATATCCTGTAACACTCTGTGTAAGCGGCAGATTCGGAGCGGTTAAAGCATCAAATCCCACTTTCTCTCCGAAGCTCTTGCCTCATCCACAAGCTCAAGCAGACTGTCATCAAAACCGTTTATATTCTCCCATCCCCATAGCCAATCATTTGACTGTATAGACTCACTTCCTATGAATTGAATCGGATATGTGCTGTTGCCGATTTTTATTTTATGTGTGGCAAAATCAACATTCCAGCCCTGTCCCTTTGCTACATACATCTCGATCATATCCTGTACACGAAGCATACCTCCAAATACGGCAGACACAACCTGTGTCCAGTCGGTGCGATCCATTTCATAGTCTGTTTTTAATATATTTACTCTCTCAGCCATAACACCTCTATAATAATAATATTTTAGTCAAAACGCTTAAGAACTCAAAGTTTCCAAAATTATACCAAGTACCGATATAATCAACCTCTGACCATGACATTATTAAAACAAAATAATTTAATAAACGCAAGCATTATTTTAACACTCTGTACTCTTTCATAACATGATTGTCTTCAAATATGATAGGTTTTGCCGTGAGTCCCTCCGCATCATTGTCATAATATCCCATCAAATAGTCATTAACATCCTGCAGATTGTCAAATTCCTCTACCTGATACGGTAGTTCAAATGCAAGTTTTTCAATAAACAGATATTTATCTCCGTCATTTACCAAAACACCTGTATGTCCTATAAACTCCTGAACCGCATTCTTGCCGTCATCCATAGTCATAAATACCGAAATCATATGCATCTTGTCATTGTCAAATGAAATCTGCTTATCATTCCATGACTTCACTATCTCATCGGCAAGTTCATTTGTATCATGTGTATTGTTTACATCTATATATGAGAATATCGTATCAAACTTTTCTTTGTCCTCACCCTCAAATATCTTTTTTGCATCTATTGCGGCAAAATCATTGAATAACATAGTGGTATCTCCCGGAGTTTTATTTCCTACCTTAATAAAATCTCCCATCAAAGAATATGATGTTATCCTACAGTTTCTGCCTACAAAGCCTTGATTATTATTAAGCCATGCATCTATCAGTTTATCTTGATCAAATGTAGGGAATGCAGCCTCAATACTTGTCATCTCCTGTACAAGATTTTTACTTCCTACGGCATTATTGTACTCGTCTACAGCCTCAAAAAACTTATTTATCTTATCCTCACTCAAACCTGCATTTGCAAGCGCCTTTTTTACTCTGTCTCTTGTTTCATTATCCGCCAAGTTTGAATACTTAAGATGAATCTTTGCCTTACTCAGGGCTATGCTTGTTTCTGTAGCATCGGTATTATCTACAGTTGTATTCTCTGTAGCCACCGTAGTGCTTTCTCCTACCGTACCTGCATTGTTTGCCTTATTTGAACATGCTCCCAAACAATCGCCAATCCGATTGCAGTTACTAAAAGTTGCTTTTTCATATGCTAACCTGCTTTCTTTCTTAGTCGCCTTAGTATATCACTTTCGCCGTATTAAAAATATATATGTTTTTAGATTTATTCTTTAAAATTTAGATAAAAATTTATTACTTACTGTATAAGAAAATATCTTTTCTCCCTTTTTATCTTATATTGAAAAAGTGCTATAATGTGTCTTTGATTTTTTTATAATTCAGTTTTTAAAAAGGAAGGCATATTATGAAGGTTGGTTTTGACAATCAAATGTATTTGAAGACACAGTCAGAGCATATCAAGGAAAGAATTGCAAGTTTCGGTGACAAACTCTACCTGGAGTTTGGAGGAAAGCTTTTTGATGATTACCACGCATCCAGAGTACTTCCGGGGTTTGAGCCTGATTCAAAACTCAGAATGCTTCTACAGCTGAAAGATCAGGCTGAAATAATCATTTCAATATCGGCAATTGATATAGAAAAGAATAAGATTCGTGAGGACCACGGTATCACTTATGACGCGGACGTTTTAAGACTTATAGACGCATTCCGCGGTAAAGGACTTTTCGTAGGAAGTGTTTGCATTACACAGTACTCAGGACAAAAGAGTGCGGATACATTTAAAGAAAGACTTGAAAACCTCGGCATAAAAGTTTACAGACTTTATTTGATAGACGGATATCCAAGCAATGTATCACATATAGTCAGTGAAGAAGGCTACGGTAAAAATGACTACATAATCACATCCAGACCGCTTGTAATAGTTACAGCTCCGGGTCCGGGTTCAGGAAAAATGGCAACCTGTCTTTCACAGCTTTACCATGAAAATAAAAGAGGTGTTAAAGCGGGATATGCAAAATTTGAGACCTTCCCGATATGGAATCTTCCGCTAAAACATCCTGTAAACCTTGCATATGAGGCTGCAACCGCCGACTTAAACGATGTGAACATGATTGACCCGTTCCACCTTGAAGCATACGGAAAAACTACAGTCAATTACAACAGAGATATTGAAGTTTTTCCTGTACTTATGGCTATCTTTGAGGGAATATTCGGTGAATGCCCATACAAATCACCTACAGATATGGGTGTAAATATGGCCGGAAACTGTATTATAGACGACGAGGTATGCAGAGAAGCAAGTAAACAGGAAATCATCAGAAGATACTATAATTCACTTTGCAGATTTGCCAAGGGTGAATGTAAAGCTGATGAAGTTTATAAGCTTGAACTTATCATGCAGCAGGCAAAGACAAGCATTGACGACAGAAGGGTTGTATCCGCAGCGCTTTAAAGGCTGAGACAACACAACTTCCCGCAGCTGCAATGGAACTTGAAAACGGCGAACTTATCACAGGTAAGACATCGGAACTTCTCGGTGCAAGTGCCGCTCTTATCCTTAATGTACTTAAAGCGCTCAGCGGCGTTGACGATGATATCAAGCTTATTTCACCTACTGTTATAGCACCTGTTCAAGAGTTGAAAACCACTTATCTTGGCGGCTCCAACCCAAGACTTCATATAGATGAAGCACTTATTGCACTGTCAATATCCGCCGCAACTGATGAAAATGCAAGAAAAGCTCTGCATGCTATTCCAAAGTTAAAAGGACTTCAGATGCACTCAAGCGTGATGCTTTCCGACATTGATATGAAAACTATAAGTAAACTGGGTATAGGTCTTACCACTGAAGCAAAATACGGAAATAAAAAATAAAAAATAGGCTGTTGCTTTTGCAACAGCCCCTTTTTATACATCTACATCTTCAAAGTCGTCCGAATCTTTTTTCTTTTGTTCTTCATTTGACTCTTTATCATTTTGTTCAGCTTTTATTTCTTCTTTTTGTTCATCATTTGTATCAGGTGATTCATCCGATCCGTCAGATATATCCACCTCGGCAAATCCGTCATCTATATCCGGCTTATCTTTCTTTGTCTCTTTTACCTCTTCCTTTTTCTGTCCGAGAGGCATATATTCAAGTGGAGCCTTATCATCCTGATCTTTGTCGGAAATAAGATCTACATTCTTTGTTATATTACTCTTATTCTTCTTCTTTTTTGTAACCTTCTTACTTACCTTCTTAGCTTTCTTTTTGTTTGAAGCCTTTGAAATAAGCAGTATTATTACAAATACAGCCAATATAATTGCCAAAGCTATCACATTTCTGAGCCATTCATTGCTTCTCTCGTACTTCTTTTCAAGTACATCATATTCAGCCTTTGACACTCCGGTATCCGCATTAGGGTCTACAAAGTATCTTTGTATGGTACCTTCTTCCATATCATATCTGTAGAAATCCTTTCTACCGTCGGAATTCATAGCATATACTACACAGTATCTCTTCTCATTGTCACTGCCCCATATCCAACCGCGAATTTTCTTACCGTTTATGACCAATATACTCTCAACAAATCCCTTAGGTACTTCCACACCCTTATCAAGAGGCATTACAGTAATACTCTTTGCATTGGTATCTATCTGAGTGTATACGGACCATTTATCTGAAGCGTCGTCATAGATATAAAAATCTCCGGAACCGTCATTACCTACAAGATATAAGATATATACGTCCTGATTCTTCATCTTACCGGCTTTGACTTCTCTGCCCTTATATGTAAATGTGGATTCCTCAAAACCTTCCGGCAAAATATTCTTATCAAATGAGTCGGATACCTGATAATCTATTCCTCCGATTGTAAGGCCGTTGGCTGTAGAAACAATATCCATCGACTCTTCACTTTCGCCTTCACTCTCGGCAACAACACTCTCGCCGGCAGTTGTCGACTCTTCCTGAGTCTTTTTCATCTCACTTTTCTTTACATTTATTATGTAACTTTCCACTACAGACCCGTCAGGTGATGTTACCTTTACGGCTACCGCATTGACACCTACCACGAGATTATCATTTCCGGTAATAACAACCTTTGAACCGTCCTGCCTAGGCTTTGCACTTACCGCAATATTTGAAATATTTCCGGCAACATTCATGTCGTAATTTTTCACATTGCTCTTAAAATCAGGAGTAAGTTTTCCCGGGCTGACCTTCAAAGATGAAAGTGAAGCGTCTTTTTTATCTGCCGCCGCAGTAGTAGACTCTTCCTTGCTCTTTTCCGCCGTACTCTCGACAGTTGTACTCGGAGCGGCCTCAGCCTCCTTTATTTTTATCTTACCGCTACCCTGTGACTGCATTGTAGCCATCTTTGCGTTGGTATCATATACTTCCCATGAACTTACCACTACGGTAGTATCTTTGGCAGCTTTAGCCTTAAACTTTAAAGAATAGTTTTGACTGCTTGAATTGGTTCCGGTATTTGATGTTACCTTTATGCTTCCGGCACCGCCCTGTGCATTGGTTCCTCCTACAAAATCAAGTACACTGTCATCATAGCTTAACATCACAGTTGCACTGTCTATATTTCCGTCGCTTGACGAAAGTGTCATCACCAAATTTACTTCATCACCCACTGATGCATTAACATCTGCAAAGCTTATACTGATACCCATCGCAAAAGCATTAAAAGTCAATACTATTGAAAATATTAGGGCAAGTAAAAAAGAAGGTATGATGACATTTACATTAGAATTTTTTAAATACTTCATCTTATTCTCTGACATTACTGCATAAAACTATGTAAATACAGTATTACTTTCCTCTCTTTATATTTAGTTACCATCAGGCATCACAGCCGGTACATCAGGCATATCCCTGTACACAGGTATGTAGAATGTAAATACTCCGTTCTTATCTTCTTCAGAGTATGCTCTCGCCAACATAGCACCCTCATTCTTTGCACCCTCTATATTGGTCATATACTGATGTTTGTACCTGTTATCTCCAAGTACATTAAACTTCTTAAGGTAGAATGAGTTCTGTCCCGCCTTTGCATAATTGGTACCGTAGTACAAAGCACCTCCTATTATAGCTTTGGCCTTTGTATTCCACGGTCTGAGGTATGTATCTCCGCTTCCTGCCCAAGCAAGTCCCCTCTCGGTAGCCGACTGATTTCCGGACTGATACGCTTCTATATTGAAGAAATTATATATACCTCGGGTTCCGCTTATAAGCCCTGAAGTTCCTTTATAACCCTGTTCCTGTATAAGCATAGCTGAAAGCACATACGGATTAACACCGGATTTCTTTGCGGCATCCATAATCATATCTACATAAGTTGTTCCGTTTGAGAGCGCATTCGGATCTTCAGTCTCTGCAGTTGCCGAACTTGATGCATAAATATTGTCCGATGAACTTATACTCTCTTTTATAGCATCACCGTTCACCACTCCCGGTCCGTGCTCAGGGTCTGAAAACTCTGTTGTCGGAACATAAGCCGTTGTAGTTGCAGGCTCCGTATATCCGGGGCCTTTATCACTTTCACCGATAGAGCTGCTTTCTTTAGCAGGAGAATCCACACTTGATTCGGGCTCTTCCATAGGTCCCACAAGCTGTGCACTTTCATTAGGGTTTGCAATCGGACCGTCCACCTTCACATATTCTCCGGCACTTGTACTCTCATCCGGTGCCTTTGCACTTGAATAGTCAACACCGCCTTTGCTCTCTTTAACCGATTTTTCGGCGGAAGTCTCACCGCTTTTATCAGCAGTCGTAGCCTCTGTAGTACTTTTTTCTGTGGCCTTTGTTGCAGCCGCACTTGTTTGAGTGACAGTCTTTTTACTTGACTTACTTTCCATAAAGGTGCCTTTAAGCATCTTTTCAATACCCTCTTCAGTCTGCTCACCTGTAGAATAACCGTGGCTTAAAAACTGAAATATATTTGTGGAATCAAGGAAGTTTCTGGGGTCCATATAGTATCTTATAATTCCTTCACTTGCAGATACCCACTTATCCGAATCATATCCTATCCAGGTTTTGCTTTGCGAATTATATGCGCCTTTTTCCATTGATTTCCAAGACGGCTTTGCTTCTTTTGACACCAAGTTCAAACCGACTTGCGATTCATTTTTTATTACTTCATCCCACGGGATATCTACATTCTGTACAACAAACTTCCAGTTGGGATATTCGGCATGTAATGCCCTGAGTCTGTTCTTATAGCTCTCAGGGAAACCTGCAATTGAAGACTCGAAATTTGCATCTGTTTTATAACTTGTTGTAGCCTCGGTTCTTATATAGCTCTTTGCTACATATCCTTCCTTATCTCCTGAGCCAACATTAAATGAAATCTTGTACCAGTACATTCCGTCACTGTTTACCTCATCAAGTACAGTGACGGATGTGTTTCTTTGCAATGTTGCAACCGTATTGTTTCCGGTGCCGGCTTTTGATCTGACATTTAAGTTACTTACATCTACATATCCCTTTTTAGTTGTAAAAGCATTGATTTCTTTATAAACAAGTTCCTTCCGGCACCTGTAACAAGTATTGCACCCAATGTAGTAACCAATATAAATTTATTTAAAAATGTTTTTTTCATTAAACCATCCTATATCATTTTTATTTATTCAGATTATCAGGTCCAAATCCAAACGGCAACAGTTCTTCCAATTTCATACTTCTTATATTTGCACCGTCAGCCATTATAATCTCAAACTCTTTCGGATTGCAAAACTCCTGCATCACCTGTCTGCATACTCCACATGGAGTACACATATTGTCGAAATCTGTTTCTTCAAATCCTCCGACAACGGCTATCTTACAAAAATCATATATTCCTTCCGATATTGCCTTAAAAAAAGCGGTCCTTTCCGCACAATTGCAAGGTGTATAGGCGGCGTTTTCAATGTTGCAGCCATGTATTACTTTCCCCGACTTTGTCAAAAGTGCGGCCCCTACTTTAAACTTTGAATAAGGAACATATGCCATCTTTCCGGCCTTCTTTGCCTCATTAAGCAATTCTAAATCCGACATAATCCTCCTAAAATTGAACCAAACCGTCTATCGGTCCTGTAAGCAATACCTCATCAGCATATATTACAGGTCCTTTTGCACGATACTGTTTATTCATCTCGAACTTGATTTTTCCCTTTACCTTAACCCAGTCCTTATTTTTAAAGTTCTTTGCGCCTTTATATTTGCATACAAAACCTAAAAACTGGATATCCGCTTCACAGCAAGTCATCGCTCTTCTTCCGGTTATAAGTATGTCATCACCTATTCCGTTCGGTCTTACAACCTGTGCCGTAAACTCCACTTCTTTGCCGTCATACTTTTCCGGTCTGTCCATAGTATCAACATAGAAAACACCGTAATCTTCAGGCTTTATGACAAGTTTTGCATCGTCAAGGTCATACGGTAAGTTTATGCTGAAATCTCCGGTTATCTCACCTTCTTCACCTTCAAATATAATCTCGGCATTAGGAGCCATAGCCTTTATCTGAAGATGGTATGCACTCAGTGTATCCTCATCAATATCATCAGCCCTGTTGCAGATGACAAGTTCCGAATTTCTTAACATCTTACCCATATATGCTTTCAAGTCCTTGTTCTTGATATAAAGATCAAGTGTGGATGTGTCAAATATGGTAATCATCTGATTGATAAACCATATATTCGGTATTTCAAGCTTATCCTGCTCCCAAAGCCCGTTCCACTCTATAAGTATTCTCTCTGGATTTACTTCTTTTGTAAGCTCCTCCATCTTTTGCAAAGTTAAGTCGTTTATATCATCTATATATTTTGCAGTGGTATGAGTGGATTCAAGCAACCCTTCATCATACTCTTCCTCGCCCTCTTCACAAACAATCAAAAGAGTATTTCCGTCAGTTCTGAAATACTCCTGTTGCATTGTGAATTTCATAAATTGTGTCTTTCCTGCTTCCAAAAAGCCGTTGATGACAAAAACAGGTAATTGTTCCATAATATCTCCATTCAACAAGCACTATGCTCTAAAACACTTCTTCAGTTCTTCACTCTTTAATCCGGCACCTATAACACATACCTTACCTGTATATTCTGCATCGCCTCTTCTTATATCATTCTCTCCCGGAACCAAATCGAAGTAGAACCAGTCGTCACTGTTTGCATCCTTTATCATCCCTTTTGCCCTAAGTACAACACCATACTTTTCTTCATCGGCAAACCGTCCAAGATACTCTTTAACTTATCTTCGCTGATTGCAGGTACCTGCTCCATACCCCAACTGTCAAATACATCGTCTGCATGATGATGGTCATGGTGATCATGTCCGCATCCGCAGTGGTCATGATGGTCGTGATGATGTTCATGCTCACAGTGTTCGTCATGGTCGTGATGATGTTCATGCTCACAATGCTCATCATGGTCGTGGTGATGTTCATGCTCATAGTGCTCGTCATGGTCGTGGTGATGTTCATGCTCACAGTGCTCGTCATGGTCGTGATGATGTTCATGTTCGCAGTGTTCGTCATGGTCGTGATGATGGTGATGGTGCTCGTGTTCCTTTGCCAACTCCTCCAACAGCTCACTCTTTAAATCTATAGGTTTTGACAACATCTCCTCTATCTTTTCATCACTCAACTTATCAAGCGGAGTCGTAACAATAGTTGCCTCAGGATTTACACCCTTTATAAGCGCAACCGCCTCTTCAATCTTTTTATCATCTGCAAGGTCTGTTCTTGAAAGTATTATCGTATTTGCAAACTGAATCTGATTGTTAAAGAACTCACCGAAGTTCTTCATATACATTTTACATTTCTTTACATCTACTACGGTAACGGCGGAGTTTGACTCAACCGGCAAATCCTTTTCCACATCCGATACAGCCTTTAATACATCTGAAAGCTTACCTACACCGCTCGGCTCTATTATGACTCTGTTCGGAGAATATTTTTCAAGCAGTTCTCTTAGAGAAGCCTCAAAATCTCCTGCCAAAGAACAGCATATACAGCCTGAGTTCATTTCTTTGATTTCAATACCTGAATTCTTCAAGAAGCCTCCGTCAATACCTATCTCTCCGAACTCATTCTCTATTATTATTGTTTTACCTTTGTCCTTATTACCTTCTACAAGTCTTTTTATAAATGTTGTCTTTCCGGCACCGAGAAAGCCTGAAATAACATCAATCTTTGTATTTGCCATATTTTCTCCTTTACTCTCTAAAAAACAAGCCTGATTAACATCAAGCTTGTATATTAAATACATCCTACTACCGATAACTTTCAGCCGATTTTAACATTTGTCAGCCTTACTGAAATAAGTCCGGCAACTATACCTATCAGTGCTCCGCTTACCAAACCTGCTATCATAAGTACAGGTAAATATGTGAACACGCCGTTAGTCCTTACCACAAATGCCGCACATATAATCTGTCCCACATTGTGCATAATGCCTCCGACAATGCTGACGCTTATAAGCGAAAAACTTTTAATCTTTGATATCGCAATCATACTCAGTAAGCTGAGGCTCGCGCCTGCTATAGAATAAAACATCATGGACATATTTCCAAATGTCATCGCTATAAGTATAATTCTAAGTATCGACACCACAACGGCGGTCTTTACGTCAAACAAAAATAATGCAATAACCACCACAATATTTGCAAGTCCGAGTTTCATGCCCGGTATGCCTAAGTTTATAGGTATCAGCGTTTCCACAAATCCTAAAACCATTGCAAGTGCGACAAGCATACCCATAGTAGTTATTTGCCTTATATATTTACCTGACCTCATTACTTTGCTACAACAGTAGCTATTTTTATGTTCACCTCAAGTACTGTAAGTCCTGTCATATTCTCAATAGCGTTCTTCACTCTTTCCTGAACTTTCTCACTTACTTCAGGAATATTGTAATTGTAGCTTACATTGACAGATAAATCTACACAGACTTTATCATCATTTACTTCTACATTCACGCCTTTCATACTCTTTGCTATCTTGCTTCCTGAGAGCTTACCCATAAAATCTCTTGTTATATTTCCCGCCATTGAGTCAACTCCCTCGACCTCAGTTGCGGCAATACCTGCAATGACAGCCACTACTTCGTCAGCTATCTTTACTTCACCGAGCTTATTATCCTCGGCAGCCTCAATATTATCTTCTTTATTTATATCCACTGTATCAGCCATAAAAGCCTCCTTGTATTCTATGATTATCAATTATATCAAATATTGTATAAAATTAAAAGAGAGAAGAAAACAGGATTGTCCAACCTTATAACCTGCCTACTGTGTCGGTAGTGCATACCATGTTCTGTTGCCGGTCTCATCAAGCACATACAAATTTTTAATGTAGCTTGAACATACAGTAAATCATCAGTATACATTATTGTATCTTTTTCACTGTACAACCCCACTTCTCTTAGGTACTTGTCTATTCTGAGATTATGCTCATAGGTTTCTCCGCATATTACAAGCTGCGGAACCGTTTTATATCCGTAATAGTTATTTTCTTTATAATCTTCATCATTTACAATTTTGTAATAACGACTTACCTTATCGGCAAGATTATCTAAGGCATCAGGTGTATTTCTGACAACCTCATACAGTATATGTGATTCGTCATCTATATGAACATTGGACGCCGTACGAATGATAACATTTTTAGCATCGGTACTGCCTTTGATACGCATTGTCTCAAGGATACCGAATCTCTTCATTTTTACACCGTTCATAAGCAATCCGAGAATAATCATATTACCTACAACTACTCTTTTAATGCCTTCAGCCGTGTCATAAAGATTTTCTGTTTGTTTCTTATATTCACTTATTATCCTGTTCCCTCTGTTGAATATCACTTTACATTCATTAGCTATCGGTATCGCCTTAATATCCAAGTCATAAAACCTTAAACCGTTTGTGAGTTCATCATTTTTCAGGACATACTCCCTGATAAGTCTGTACTTTAAATTTGTTTATTCTGTTTCTTATGCCGTCTCTTGAAACATACAGTCCTCTAAGCCTGATATATTGGTAAATCTGTATTGAACTCAAATATTTACTTCTTCCGAGCTCTTCCACTATAGCAAAATCTACAGCATCAAAGCCCTTCATAATTTTTCTTACTCCGAGACCGTTAAAAGGGTATTCCACCATTGTTACCTTTTCATTCTCAATTACGCCCAAAACATTCTTAGTCGGAGCTGTTTCAGCGTTAAATCCGAAATCAAACATCCTGTTGTTGTAATTTTTCGCATCATTATATATTTCCATAATACTTCCAATCCTATCAGCCAAATGAAATCATTTGGATTATTTTATTGCGCAAACTTGATGTATCACAAATATAGTATTCACAAAAATATTCAATACTTTGAATATCTTCTTCGGTAGCATATGAATATACCAGACACATTCTCTGCGGCAAAATACCGTAGTCAACTGCAATCTCTGATAATCTGTTCCAATCATCAAAATTTTTTCCCGATTTACACTCAACTATGTAAAATTTATTTCTTATGACGATTACGATATCAAATTCGTTTTTACAGTACCGTTCAGACTTTCAATCTTTACATTGCGATAAACTTTATAAGGTATGTCTTTGCTTCCTGCCCATTCGCTTAATATGTCGTTCACAACGTCTTCCACCGCAATCTCCAAATACTGTCCTGTAATAAATCTTTGTGCTTTTTGTGTCATCGTCAATGAACATTTAATTGTATTATTTTCTCTGTTATACCTTACTCTGCTTATTATCCCCGACATCTTCCTGAACAACTCAAGAATCTGATATTTTTTGTATTCCTCCACATCATCCAGTGAAATCTCAAAATCTTTATCCTGCCTTTGATATTTTTGTCGGATTTCTCCAAGTATATCTTTTATCAAATCATGATTTTTCATTATCTCAACTGCCAATTTACGTACTTTAGGCGGAACATAATCCTGAATTCCGGTAGAATACATGATTACATTTTCCATACGTTCAAGCAGGTTTATAGTACCGACTCTGTCAGATACCTGAATCTCATATTTTTTAGTTTTATCTTCCGTAAGCGGTACTGCTTCCAAAGGTTTATCTTCGTCCTCTTCCACTTTATATATTGACGCCAGTTTTAGCATATACAGACTCCTTTTTTCAAACTGTAACAAGAATTATTTACAACAAAATAAAATAACCTCTTATCTGTAGTATTATATCATACATTTAAGAGGTCTGAATATTATGTTTTATTTCTTTATGTATCTTTGTTAAAATTTGACAATATACTTTTAACCGAAAAATATAGATGTCTGTCCTGTTATTATAAGGCTTCACTCATTTATGATTTTCCCGTTTTTAGTATAAACAATAGAATACATTACCACTCCACCCGGTCCTCAGGTATGCAATCCTCTATGGGAGTTCTCAACCCTTCAAAAATCTTTTCTTTCATACCGGGAATTGATAACAAATATAATGTTTCCATCAATCCGTTATAGTCGTCCTCACTGTAAATCACACCGTTCACATCAATCAAAAAAGTCACCTCCTATATGTATTATTATATCATACATATAGGGGGTGTAAATTGACTTTTATATTTAATCAATTACTTCTTCTGTATATATTTTCTGATATCAAGTGCGATAGCAACTACTATGATAATACCCTGTACTATGAACTGGAAGTCCGGCTTGATTCCGAGGAATTGCATTGATGATTTCAAAAGCTCGAACACCAAAACACCGATTACACAACCTGATATTCTACCGATACCGCCGTTTACGGATACACCGCCGATAGTACAAGCCGCGATTGCCTCAAGTTCGTATGAAGCACCCATGTTTACAGATGAACCACCTGATTTTGCACCAAGTAAGAAACCTGCAACTGCATAGAGTACCGCTGCGGATGTGTAGATGATAATCTTTGTCTTCTTAACATTAACACCTGAAACCTCTGCTGCCGCCTCATTTCCACCTATTGCGTACATATACTTACCATGTCTTGTCTTGTTAAATACAAACCACATAATAAATCCGATTATAAGTGCATAGATGAAAAGATAAGGTATTTTAAGGAAATTACCTGTAGCAACTGTAGTATAAGCCGTTCTGTATCCTCCTATAGGCTCGGCCTTTGTATAAACAAGGCATACACCGTATACTATAAGCTGCATTCCCAAAGTTCCGATAAATGCAGGGACATTAAGATGTGCTACAACTACACCGTTGATAAATCCGAATACAGCACATATTGCAACTGAAATTAAAAGAACTAAAAAGATATTCATATCTCCAAGGTTCGGGAACATCTTGTTTGCATAGTCCTTGTTCTGCAAAAGAGTACCTGCGATACATGCTGAAAGTCCTACTAGACGACCTGCTGAAAGGTCAGTACCCTTTGTTATAAGACAGGCAGATACACCAAATGCGATTATAACTCTCGGTGCCACATTTACCAAAACATTTCTTAAGTTATTTGCTGAAAAGAAATTGTCCTTCATAATACCTGTAAACAGTACAAGTAAAAGCAGAACTATTATTATACCGTTATCAAGCAACAATTTCTTTATATCTAAAGATTTTGTATTCATCAGTACTCCTCCTAAAACTTTGTAGCAAGTGACATGATATTTCCTGTGTTGCTTCAGATTCTGAAACCTCACCTGTGATTTCGCCATTGCACATAACAATTATTCTATCTGACATTCCGATAAGTTCAGGCATCTCGGAAGAAATCATTATGATGCCCTTTCCCTGTTTTGCCAAATTTATCATTATCTGATATATCTCATATTTTGCACCTACATCAATACCTCTTGTAGGCTCATCCATTATAAGCACATCCGGATTGTTCGCAAGCCATCTTGCAATAATTACCTTTTGCTGATTACCTCCCGATAATGACTGTATAAGAGTCTTATTGCTTGGAGTCTTTATACTGAGCTTGCTTACATTCTCATCAACTACCTTCTTTATCTTGCCGTCATCCAAAGCAATACCTGCTATAAGATAGTTATTGAGTGAGGAAATAGCTACATTATCGGCTATTGAAAGGCAACCGAGTATTCCGGTACCTCTTCTGTCCTCTGTAATCATTCCAAGTCCGTCCTTTATAGCATCTTTCGGCCTTGCAATGGTCTGCTCCTTTCCCTTCATATATACTTTTCCGGATTTAATACTTCTGAGTCCGAATACGGCTTCCATAAGCTCGCTTCTGCCTGCGCCTACCAGCCCTCCGAATCCGAGTATTTCACCTCTTCTAAGTTCAAATGAGCAGTTTCTGAATATATTTTCATGTATACTTGTAAGGTTATCCACCTTAAGTATAACTTCACCTTTTTCTACGTCATTTTTTGGCGGATAGATATTTGAAAGTTCTCTACCTACCATCTGTTTTATGATTTCACCGTCACTTATATCCTTTACTTCCCATGTTCCCACATAGGTACCGTCTCTCATGATAGTTATATCATCTGCAATCTCTCTTATTTCCGCCATCTTATGTGAAATATATATGAGAGATACGCCCTTTTGTCTTAATTCTCTTATTATCTTAAATAATCCACTTACCTCATTTTCTGTAAGTGATGATGTCGGCTCATCCAAAATGATGATTTTTGCTCCCATTGAAACAGCCTTTGCTATTTCTACAGACTGCATCTGTGAAATAGACAATGTCTGAAGTAATTCATTGGGATTTACATTAAGTTTTACTTCTTTAAGCCATTTAGAGGCTTCACTTTCCATCTTCTTATGGTCTATTACTTTAAGCGGTCCGAAATTGATTGTAGGATATCTTCCCAAAAACATATTTTCAGCAATTGATCTTGCCGGTACAGGCTGTAACTCCTGATGAACCATTGCAAGTCCCTTATGAAGTGCATCATCAGGGATTTAGTATATTCATTTTTTTCGCCGTCTACATAGACCTCTCCGGTATCCATTGTATATATTCCGAACAGACATTTCATAAGTGTTGATTTGCCTGCTCCGTTTTCACCCATAAGAGCATGTACGCTGCCCGGTCTTACATTAAGATGGATATTGTCAAGTGCTTTTACACCCGGGAAACTTTTTGAGACCCCTCTCATTTCCAATCTGTACTCTGACATCCCTTGCTCCTTTCAAAAATCGGGTGTGCAGGCGCACACCCGAAAGATGTTTACATAAATTAATTCATTATTTTACAAGTTTTTAAAATATCTGCCGCATTGTCCTTTGTAACTTTTTACATAGTCTACAGGAATCTTTGTGTCAACCTTCTCATCGTTTGTAAATGATATAGCCGCCTTTGCTGCCGCCTGTGCCTGGCTGATAAAGTCATTAAATACTGTACCTGTCATCTTGCCTTCAGATACGTTTTGTACAGCCTCTGCAAGTGCATCAACACCTACGATATAGATGTCTTCTCCGACTTTTCTGCCTGCAGCATTGATAGCCTGAAGTGCACCGAGTGCCATTGCATCATTGTTACAGAAGATAACTTCGATGTCTTTTCCATACTGTGTAAGTGCGTCCTGTGCAATCTGCTGTCCCTTAGCCTGATCCCAATCACCTCTTTGGATAAGAAGCTCTTCAGCCTTTAATCCGCTCTTCTCTGTAAGTGCCTTAACTGAATACTCTGTTCTGTACTGTGCGTCAATATTCTCCGGGTCACCCTGGATCATGATGTACTTAACTGTTCCGTCACCGTTGATATCACCCTTGTTGTCAAGTTCTGCGATTTCTTCACCCTGGAATGTTCCTGACTGACGAGCATCAGCACCTACATATGTAGCCTTGATACCGTCTGAAGCCCATCTTGACTCCTCTGTCTCATCCGGCTCACGGTTGATATAAACTACAGGAATTCCTGCTTCTTTGCAAGATCTGTAACTGTAGGAGCTGAAGATGACTGTACAAGGTTAAGAATCATAACGTCAACCTTTGTTGCGATAAAGTTGTTGATCTGGTTTGTCTGCTCAGCCTGATCGTTCTTACCGTCCTGAACTACTATATTATCTTTCGGAATACCGCAGTCTTCTGTAAGATATCTAACCAGCTCGTTACGATAAAGTGTCATAAAGTTGTCATCAAACTTGTAAATTGAAATGCCTACTTTGATGTCCTTTGCATCCTTACCTGTAGCAGCTACAGCCTCTGAAACGCTCTCACCGGCTTTAGTCTCTTCCTTTGACTCACTGCTTGCTGCCGCTGTTGTCTCGGCACTCTTGCTTCCGCCACATGCAGCTAATGAAAGAGCACACATAGATGCTACTGATACCGCTAATACTTTTTTAAACAATCTCATTGTTTTTCCTCCCTTATATTCGGTTCGTTTAATTTGTAAGCATATTTTAATATTGATTACGATTATTTTACATAGATTTTTTTTACGGTTTTTATTAAATTTTTTGCTATATCAGAAATAATTCCTAATAATTTCGGATTTAATTATATGCAAAAAAAGTTGTATAATTATAGACAAACGGTGATAATAAAAATCATCGTATACTTATATAGAAGGAGGCAACTATGGGATACAATCAAAAGATAACAAAGGAAATAGAGGACTTGACAGCCAAATGTCTCTCTAATCTGTCCATCAACCAAGCTTTGTACAAAGAATATGATGTACAGAGAGGACTTAGGAATCTGCAGGGAGAAGGTGTGAGAGCAGGCCTTACAAGAATTTCCGAGATTACTTCATTCAAAAAGGTAAACGGAGAAAAAATTCCTTGTGACGGCGAGCTGAGATATCAGGGTATTGATATACATGAGATTACAGACGGCTTTCTTAAAGAAGAAAGATTCGGATTTGAAGAAGTGGCATACCTGATGCTTTTCGGAAGTCTTCCAACTGAAGCACAGTTAAAAGCTTTCAGAACCCTACTTGGCGAGCAAAGGACATTGCCGAAGAACTTTACAAGGGATGTAATAATGAAAGCCCCAAGCAAGGATATGATGAATACTCTCTCAAGATCGGTACTTACACTGTATGCTTACGATACAAAGGCTGATGATACTTCACTTGCAAATGTCCTCAGACAGTGTATCAATCTTATAGCTACTTTTCCGATGATGTGTGTATACGGCTACCATGCATACAATCACTATATAAGAGATAAAAGTATGTATATACATCGACCTTCAAATGAGCTTTCTACAGCTGAAAACATTCTTATGATGCTTAGAGAGGACAGACAGTATACAAATCTTGAGGCAAGAGTACTTGATCTGGCAATGGTTTTGCATATGGAGCATGGAGGCGGTAACAACTCCACCTTCACAACTCATGTGGTCACTTCATCAGGTACCGACACCTACTCGGCTATCGCCGCCGCACTGGGATCATTGAAGGGACCTAAGCACGGAGGAGCCAATATAAAGGTTGTGGAGATGTTCAAGGATATGAAAAAGAATATCCGTGATATAAATGATGAAGAAGAAATAAAATCATATCTTTTAAAATTGCTTAGAAAAGAGGCCTTTGACAAATCCGGACTTATATACGGTATGGGTCACGCCGTATACTCACTCTCGGATCCTCGTGCAAATATTTTCAAGCAGTATGTAAAACAGCTTGCCCATGCAAAGCACAGAGACAATGATTTCAAACTTTACAGTGCCGTTGAGAGGCTTGCTCCTGAAGTTATCGGAGCCGAAAGACATATCTACAAGGGTGTCAGTGCAAATATTGATTTTTACAGCGGCTTTGTTTACGGTATGCTTGACTTACCTACCGAACTGTATACTCCGATATTTGCCTGCTCAAGGATAGTGGGTTGGAGCGCTCACAGAATTGAAGAGCTTATAAATACCGACAAGATTATAAGACCTGCATATATGGCTGTAAAAGAGCATGAAGAATATGTTGAGATGAAAGACAGAAAATAAAAAAATTTAACTAAAAAAGTCCTGAGGGTAACACTTGATAACTGTCGCCATCAGGACTTTAAAGTCAATTTAGTTTTCTTTGTTCTCACACTATGTATGCTGTTAAATCAATCCGGCAATCTTCTCCATATATATCTCCCTACAATGCCTATAAGCATCGCTATCCCGTTCACCTTCATTTGCAAAAGCACATAGGAGTCATAAAATATCTTTAGTCCGTAAAACTCCCACCCGTCTAAAGCAAGTTTTGATAACAAGGCGTTTATATATACAGTACACATATACAGCAATATATTTTTGATAATATAAAACCAATCGTTTATCTTCGGAGCATATTTCATTACCATTGTCCCGAAATAAATTGAAAATAAGCCATTAAACGGTATGAACACAAAATATACGCTGAATGGTGCAAATAAAGCAACAATTAAAACGCATACTGCTGTAACCAACATACATATTGTTTGCAGTATTGAAGTCCCTAAAAAATTATTTATTTTATCCCAAAAATCACCTTCTTTCCAACCGGCAAGTGCCATTATAAAGATAGTTAAAGAGATAATATTGTAGATTAAAAGCTATTTTTTTATAGGTTTGTTTTTACTATTTTTCATTTTCTATTAAATACTCTATCTTATCTTGAAAGGCTTTTGCAACTTGCTCCGACTTGTCCGAATCAAATTTACCAAACAATTCCTCAAAACTATCTGACAAAATCGAATGTTCTCTTGATGTAAATATTTTTGCAACATCTGACAAGCTCTCCTTTTTAAATTCTGCTAACAGAAAATCTTTAAAATAGGTATACCTTTTTTTTACACTTAGCTGAAACATAATAGTAGTCATTCAATGCGTTGTATATCTCTATTTTATTCAAATTATACATTTTATATATATTAAAAGCGTCAACATCCTGTATTAAGTCAACTATACTGAACCCGGAACTCGGTTTTGACATCTCTTCCCCATTCTTATCAAACATTATATATCCGTTAAATTCTCCATCTAAAGTTCCTATCATCTTTTGTAAGTTTGTATTATCAAAATAGTTATAACCCTTTTCAAGGCTCATTGATATAATCGCATACATCTGAATGAGGTCGCCTGCCCATCCGGTATATGAATCTAATGCACTTTCTTCAGATTTTCCTAAATCGGTTATAAAAAAAGTAGTAATATATGCTCCCAATGTTGCAGCAAAATGTGTTATTTCAATATCAATACTTGTAATCGGGTCCTGAAAACTATATTTTTTCGGATCAAAATCAGGATAATTTTTTTCTACAGTTTTGACAATATCAGGATGTCTCTCTCCTGCGAGAATATTCCAACCTGCACCTTTTCCAAATTCTTTTAATCCAGAGAAATCTTTATTACTAATAATTTTATCCAGAACTTTATCTATGCCTACAGTTATATCATAATTGCTACTCCTTAAGTATGCCAAAAATACATTTATTTATATCATATATTTTAGGTGTACTGCTGGCCGGATGGGTTATTGCCAGTATTACTGTTAAATACTTGTTAACAGTATCATATATATTTTTGATTTCATTAAAATTTCCACCTTTATTCGTCCAATCAGGTACAACTCCGGTAGACCTTTTAGACGTCATACATTTATCAATATTTAATGACTTATCTTCAAAAAACTGCTCATAAGCCCAATTTACCGGCATAACTTCACCAATGTTGGAACTGAATCCGCTTGACATATCTGAAACAAAACTATATTCTGCCAACTTATTTTCATATAGTAAATTGCAAACAGCTCTTGGCCCATATACACCGATACTGTAACTCTTTCCCATAGATTTATGTATTCCCTTGAAATATGGCACAATATATTTATCTATATCAGACTTATATATATCATAATCAATGGCAAAATATATTGTAACTGTACTTGGAAAGCCTAGGTTTATTGCAGCCAGCATTGCCTCTTTCCCGTCAGTTTCTCCCTGATTTTGTGTGAAATAGTCATTCTCTCTTCCATATTTTTGAAATATAGGGAATACTTTAAGTCCGGTTTTCTTTATAATATCTAATTCTTCAGGAGTTATTCTCTTATCAAGTACACCGTTTTTTACATTGGTCAAATACCTTCCAACATCTGTATATCCAAGGTTCTTATACTTCATTGCAGTTTCCGAAGTAAGTCTTACATTTGTATCAAATGCTTTTGCCTTTCTTGAAGTATTTCCTCTTGTAGACAAAAGCGAAGCCCAAGTTCCTTTTCCTACAACACCGTCAGCTCCTATCTCCATCGTATCTTGAAAATTATATACTGCCTTATATGTGGCATCATCAAATATACCTGTAAATTCTCCATTATAATTTCCGGAAAGCGTAAGTGCCATTTGTAATAATATCTTTGAAGCCTTATATCCGCTTACATTTTTTGATAATGTAGGTGCACTCTTCATTGTATTATCACCCCATACACCATCAACAACAGATATACCCCACTCACTTTGGCAACATTTAATAAAATTTCTTTGAGATTTTTTATCCCAGTCACCGTTTGGAGCAGTAAGTCCTATCTTAAGTCCATAGTACTTGTTCATTGCAAGTTGAATCCTATGTATGCCTGATTTTCTGCTGTTTGAGTTGTTACTAAAAGCATAACCGTCTGTATTCATAATCCCCTGTAATATATATGGTCTGATAATACCGTCTTCATTTATTCCGGCATCTCTTTGAAATCTTCTTACGCCGGCAACAACACCATCACCATATATTCCATCTATCTCACCGGCTGAATATCCTTTACACCATAATGAGCCTTGAATTATACATACAATATTGGGAATGTTATATCCTTTCCCTATAATAGCCGGTAAACCCTTTAATGTACCTAATCCAAAACTTCCATCCACTATTATCTTTGTATTGAAATTTTCATTCAACTCAATTTGCAGAGCTTCTATCAGTCTTCGAACCGTACCTGTTCCTGCAATACCGTCAATATCTTCTTCCTTTATTGTTTCAAATCTATCTTTACCGTTGTAGTGCTCCATTAACCATGTTTGTACTTTTTGAACCATCTTATCCATAAGCTTACCTCCTATATAGTCTCATCTTAAAAATAAAATGTGTTTATTCTGTGTCTTATTATTTAAATTCTGCTTAATCCTTTAATAAGCAATTTATATCAATCAGGCAATCTTCTCCATATGTATCCATGTTGTGGTAAACTATAGTTGTAAGCACAAAAGCAGCCAAGAAACAACAGGATTGAAGTAAAATATGTGAAAATAGATTCCACAAAAAAATGGGCTGAAAAATCAACCCACTACAACACTTGATATAGAACCAAATTTTTAAAACAACACCTTTACTAAGCTATTCTTTATCTGCCGGTGCTATCTCCATATTCTTTAAATTATTTACTATACCTGCATTAAGCGGCAGGCTCACTCCCATAGGGTTGATAAGGAATCCGTCACACTCAGGTGTAAGCGGGAAGTTGATAAGATTCTTTGCATCAATAATAGTCTTTTTGACGGTTTCGTCATTCGGCATCTTGTCAAACTCAATATTGTCTGTAAATACAGGTATCATACTGCCGCCGTCTTCACCAAGCTTTATCATAAGCATCTGCATCTGAGTCTTTCCGTCAACTTCAGTCTCTCTTACAGGAACCAAAAATCTTGCCTTAAGGATATTGACCATCATCTCCTCTTCCATATCATGTATAACCGGAGTATTCGGATTGTCAATATTTGCTCTGATTTCCTGAGCAAAATAAAGCATTGTAAGCTGCAATGTTCTGTTCTCTATAGGTCTTTTCTCAGGTGGAAGCTCGCTGAAATCTGAAAGCTTTATAATCTCATCAAGCTGAATTATATAATCCTCACCTTGACAATTGTACTTGATTGCATTCACTCCCGCTATAACAAGATGTGTGAACGCTCTGAGTATTCCCTCCTGAGTAAGCTCTACCACAACATTCTTTTGTTTTTTTTCAAGCAACTCCTGTGATTTCTTGTCCGCATTTTCTTTATATCAAAGAAGAATGCTACATCATCAAAGGTCTTATCGTCACACTCAATATATGGCAATCTTGTAAACTCCGAATGAATCATATACAGATTGACTGCCTTAGGTATACTTGAAAGTACTTCTCTTCTGTCCATTTTTATCTCCAAAAAAATATATTTCTTGACACTAATATATACTTTTTGCTTATCAAAGTCAAATTACAATATCTTTACAATACCTACTCGGCAAGTTGCTCCTTTGCTCCGTCAGAATACACTATGCTGTAGTCCGACAAAATAAAGTATCCGTAGGTGTCGGGTATTGAATTTAACAGTTTTACCCCTTCTTCTACTCCCAGTGAAAAGCAGGTGGTTGAAAGTGCATCGGCATCTGTAGACGACTTTGTAAGTATACTTACCTCTACAAGTCCGTTATCATAAGGATATCCGGTCTTCGGATTTAAGATATGGTGATAGTTTTTACCGTCTATCACAAAATGTCTCTCATACACTCCTGACGATACTACAGATTCATCATCCACTGTAAGCAGCGCCACAGTCTCATTCCTGTCGGCATAAGGCTTTTGAAGTCCTATGGTAAAGTTTTGACCGTCAGGTTTCTTACCTATACAAAGTACATTTCCGCCAAGATTTATTATGGCACTGTCCACACCCTTGCTATTTAAAAACTCCTTGGTCTTGTCCGCAATATATCCCTTGGCAATAGCTCCAAGATCAATCTGTGTATCATCCGAGGTGAAATTTATGGTATCTCCCTCCACACTTACTCTTGTATAATCCACCTTAGGCAAAGCTTCTTTTATACTCTCATCGCTTGGAAGCTTCGGATCGTCCGTATTGAAATCCCAAAGTTCTTTAAGTGGCTGTGTAGTAATATCAAAAGCCCCGTTTGATACCTTACTGTAATATAATGCCTTATCTATCAGATAGGCGAGGTCCTCACTTGCTTTAACACTCATCACACCCTTACCCCTGTGATTAAGCTTATAAAGCTCCGCATCAGGATTGGTCGCTGAAAAAACCATCTCATACTTTCTTATAAAATCCAGTGAATCTTTAAGTACATTTTCATCACCGCCATGGTATATAGTCACCGTAATAAATGTATCAAGTGCAAAAGTGGTATCTGTCAAAGGTTCATCGCTTTTTTTATCAAGTGATAAGTCAAAGTTATTGGCAACAGACTTCATACTGCTGTTTTTACCCGCTATTGCTATAATTGCAAGTATCACCACTATAGCAAGTACAGCTATAAGAGTCTTCTTATTAAAATTCTTCAAAATAATCTCCCGGCCTTTTCATATATTTTAGTTAGGTCAATATAACCGTCAACTTTTAAATAATATTACAGAAAGTATATTTCGTCAACTACAGTCTCCTCCGGTTCTCATCACCTCAAGCAGACTCGGTTTTCTTTTTCTTCTGGTTATCTCAAAAAGGCAAAGCTTCGTTATATCTATAGCAACGGTATTGAGCCTGTCCTCTTTTAAATAATCTTTCATAGTGTGGTACAAAAGGTCCACCTCAGACTTATCGGCGGTATTTATAAGGTCAATGACTATAATACCTGAAATATTTCTTAGGCGCATCTGCCTTGCACTCTCTTTTAGAGCTTCAAGATTTGTCTTTAACTTGACGGCAGCCGCATCCTTTTTTTGCACATTCTTTCCGGTATTTACATCAATAACTGTCAGCGCCTCTGTGGGCTCTATAAAAAGATACCCACCGTCCTTTAACCAGACTCTTTTATCAAGTGCACTCTCAAATAATGTATCTATAGAGTAGAGCTTATTCATTGAAACCATCGGATCTTCATAAAGTCTGACTCTGTCTGCAAGCTCGCTGTGATTTTCTTTTAAAAAACTTAGTATTTTTTCATAAACTTCCTTAATGTCGGTGACTATATCAAATGTAGTATATTTCAATCTGTCTTTTATTATCTCAATATAGTCACTTTCCCCTGCATAAAGCATACTAGGTGATTTTATATAATTTTTTCGCTCCTTTATATTATCAAGCACTTCTGTACTTACACCTGAAATATTGGCTGTGGCACCTGCAAGCTTATTCTTTATAGGAAGCTTTGAAATCTTTATTACAATATCGTCGCCCTCATGTAATACATTATGCTCTTTATCATCGGCAAATATAATATATTTTACATCCGGCATATCAAAGTACACCGTCTGACGCTCTTTATTGTATTCAATCTCCACAAATGCGGCATTTATATTCTTTGATATCTTCTTTACTCTTCCTATATGTATGCTGCCCAGTAAAGAATTATTTTCAATATATTCTATCTCATTGGCAATATTGCCGTCATAGGATATGGCAAAAATTTTATTCTTATATCTTGTGATAAGAAGCTTAGATAATTTCACAGCCGTACTCATCTAAGGCCTTCCCTTCATCTGTGTACATATCAAGCCTGTACAGGTAGTATTCATTTCTCTTTGCACTTTCAAGACCTTCCTCCGCCAAAAAATCCATCACAAATGCAGGCTTGATATTGTTGGTACTTCCCTGAGATAAATGCATGAATACTCCGTTTTCTAAAGCTTCAAGCTTATATATATACGGCTTGATATCCGTTACACTTGTAGCCTCAACCTCAACCAACTTACCGTACTCATTTTTCTTTTTCTTCTTTGAGATTTTTGTAAGTAAAATTGATTGTCTTGAAAGTAACTTGTCTATAGCTTTCTTTATCTCATCCTGTGATACACTCTCTTTAAACTCCGCCTTAAAATCGGCAGTATCCATAAGTGCCATAGCAGGCTTTGAGTCATCAGGTATTTGTAGGAACTTTTTAACCTTCATACCTGTACACATCACGGCATTCAATCTTTCCAGCGCATCTTTTGAAGAGATACGGCTTGCTTCTTTTAACTCAATATCCATATATTCACCAAGCCCCGACACTCCCATACTTAAAGGAGCTCCGAAAGACATTATTTGATGAGGTGAAAATCCTTCACTGTACTTTATCGGAATATCCGCTCTTCTCATAGCCTTTTGAAAATATCTCATCAAATCAAGATGTCCGATAAAACGCATCTGATCCGTCTTTTCAAATTTAATTCGCACTTTCAAGACAAACACCTCCGTTATACTTTCTTGCACCGCATCCCAAACACTGCTGTCTGCAGTTCGGTGAAATCTTATCCTCATGTGCCGTTTTCCACTCTCTGATAAGGAAGTTTTTTGTAACTCCCGAGTCTATAAAATCCCAAGGGAATACTTCATCAATACTTCTTTCTCTGAGTGTATAAAAATCAGGGTCGATTCCGGTTTCTTCATACGCCTTGTCCCAATATTCCATACTGAACTGATCCGACCATGAGTCATACATTGCGCCGTTTTTATATGCACTTACTATAACATCGGCAATCTTTCTGTCACCTCTTGCCATAAGTCCCTCAAGCAGTGTAACCTCCGCGTCGTGGTACTGATATTTCATACTTTTTTGATTGAGCTGTTCTCTCATTGTATCCTTGACCAAATGCGCTCTTCTTAGGTATTCGTCTCTTGTCTCCATCTTTGCCCACTGAAAAGGTGTAAAAGGCTTAGGTACAAAAATGACGAACTTGCAGTGATTGAAACCTTACCTATTCTTTGATCTTTCGGTATTGAATAATAGTTCTTTGCTATTTTCTCACAAAGCTCAGGTATTCCCTTTATATCTTCATCCGTTTCTGTAGGAAGTCCAAGCATAAAATAAAGCTTTACCTTGTTCCAACCGCCCTTAAACGCTTCCATAGACCCGTTTAATATATCTTCTTCCGTAATACCCTTATTTATAACATCTCGCAGTCTCTGTGTGCCCGCTTCAGGTGCAAATGTAAGTGAACTCTTCTTTACATCCTGTACCTTACTCATCACATCAAGTGAAAATGCATCTATTCTGAGTGAAGGCAATGAGATATTGATACCTCTCTCCTTGGTATATTCAAGCAAAAAGTCTAAAAGTTTTCCAAGATTGCTGTAATCACTTGAACTCAGTGAGCTGAGCGATATTTCTTCAGCTCCGGTAATATCAAGCATTGTCTTTGCATAGTTTATAAGGTATTCAAGTGAATGCTCTCTCTGCGGTCTGTATACATTTCCGGCCTGACAGAATCTGCAACCTCTGATACAGCCTCTCATTATTTCAAGCACCACTCTGTCCTGAGTGACCTTGATAAAAGGTACTACAGGTTTTGACAGATATGAAACGGTATTCATATTTTGGACAACCACTCTGTGTACAACACTTGGAACGTTCTCATACTTCGGTGTGAATTTATCTATTGTACCGTCAGGCTTATATGTCACATCATAAAACTCGGGGATATACATTCCTTCTATCTGTGCCGCCTTCAATAAGAACTCATGCTTTGACAGCTTATTTTTCTTACATTCCTTGTAAAGGTCAAGCAGTTTATCATATACCACTTCTCCCTCTCCTATATAGAATATATCAAAGAAAGGTGCCAAAGGCTCAGGATTATAAGCACACGGACCTCCGCCTATCACTATCGGATACTCTTCACCCCTGTCCTTTGCATACATCGGTATGTGTGATAGTTCAAGTACTTGCAATATATTGGTATAGCACATCTCATACTGCAATGTGATTCCCAGAAAGTCCGCATCCTTTACATTTTCCTGACTCTCAAGTGAAAAAAGCGGTATATTCTTCTCTCTGAGTATCTTATCAAGGTCCACCCAAGGTGAAAAAAGTCTCTCACAGAATGTATCTTCTCTCCTGTTTAACATATCGTATATAATCTGCATTCCGATATGGCTCATTCCGATCTCATATACATCGGGAAAGCACATAACAAATCTTATATCCACATCATCTAAATTTTTATCTCTTGAATTCAACTCGCCGCCTATATATCTGGCCGGCTTGTCAACGCTAAGCAGTATATCGTCGCTTAGTGCCAATTTTCTCATATATTCCTCTTTCTTTAAACCGCATTGTTAAGTTCATAATAGAAGCCCTTCATATCCATAAGCTCCTTATGGTTACCCTGTTCTATTATATGTCCGTCCTTAAGCACCAGTATCATATCCGCATTTCTTATTGTAGAAAGTCTGTGTGCCACTACAAAGCTTGTTCTTCCGACCATCATCTTATCAAATGCCTTACTTATTCTGGCTTCAGTCATAGTATCAATACTTGATGTTGCCTCATCAAGTATCAGCATAGGAGGTATTGCAAGCATTATTCTGGCAATACATAAAAGCTGTCTTTGACCTGCCGACAGGTTTTCTCCGCCCTCACTGACTACAGTATCATAGCCATCAGGCAATCTCTTTATAAAACTGTCCGCATATGCTTCCTTGGCGGCCTTTTCCACCTCTTCAAAGCTTGCATCAGGCTTTCCGAAAGCTATATTTTCTCTGATTGTGGCATTTTTTAACCATGTCTCCTGTAAAACCATACCGAAGTTCTCTCTGATGGATTTTCTTGTCACATCATATATATTCTTGCCCTCTATCTTTATACTGCCGCCGTCCACATCATAAAAGCGCATCAAAAGGTTAATAATAGTTGACTTTCCGCTTCCTGTAGGTCCCACTATGGCAATTCTTTGTCCCGCCTTCACATCCAAGTTCAAATCCTCTATAAGCTTCTTTGACTTGTCATATGAGAAGTAAACATGTGAAATTTCCACATTGCCGTCCACATCCTTTAAGACATTATCGGAATCCTTATCAGGCAATATCTCTTTTTCATCTATCAACGCAAATACTCTTGCGGCACAGGCAAACGAATTTTGAAGCTCAGTCACCACACCTGATATCTCATTAAAAGGCTTTGTATACTGTGTAGCATAACTGAGTACGGAAGCAAGCTGTCCTACACTCATCTTTCCCGTTATGGAAAGCAGCGCTCCTGCAATAGCCACGCCTGCATATACAAGCGCATTTACAAATCTGGTTGCCGGAAAAGCTATGGCGGAAATAAAAATGGCATTTTGACTTGCCACTCTAAGCGCCTCGTCGGATTCCTTGAAATTATCTTCTACCCTGCTCTCCATAGTGAAGTTCTTTACGGTACTTAATCCTGCAATCATTTCATCCACTATTCCTGTCATCACAGCCCTTCTTTCGGACTGTGACTTGAAATGCTTATAAGTATTCTTTGCAATAAAAGCCTGCCACAAGTACTGCAAGCGGTGTGACAAGCAGTACAACCAAAGTTACATACACATTTATTGTAAACAGTATTATGATAGTTAGTACTATAGTCAACGCACCGGTAAAAAACTGTGCAAATCCCATCAGAAGACCTTCTGAAAACTGATCCACATCATTGATTATCTTATTTATAATCTCTCCATGACTGTTTGAATCAACATATGATATAGGCAGCTTCATAAGTTTTTTGAAAGCCTGATTTCTTATATCTCTTACCATATGATAGGCAACACCGTTGTTTATAGCTGTCATACACCACTGTGAAGCTGCCGTAACAGCCATCATTATAACCATCAATATCACAATTTTTGAAAGCTTTATAAAATCCACATTTCCCTTTGAAATTATGGTATCCACGGCTCTACCTGTAAGTATCGGCAAATAAAGTGTAGTAAGTACAATAACTACCGCCAATAAAAGACTGACAACCATTCTTAGCTTATACGGGCTTAAAAGATTCAAAATTCTCTTTAATGTATTTTTATTATTTTTCATTTGAATCCTCCTTAAGACATAACCTGTGAATTATATATTTCTTTATATATAGGACTGTTATTTAAAAGCTCGTCATGAGTTCCTATACCTACTATCTTACCGTCGTCAAGTACCACTATTCTGTCAGCATTCTTTATGGAAACTATTCTCTGACTTACAATGATAGTAGTAATATCTTTTATCTGCCTTATCGCTTTTCTAAGTCTTGAGTCCGTAGCGTAATCAAGTGCCGATGACGAATCGTCAAGTATCAATATGCCTGCCTTTTTAACCAGGCTTCTTGCAATGGAAAGTCTCTGCTTTTGACCTCCCGAGAAATTATTGCCGTACATTGCAACTTCGGAATCAAGTCTTTTTTCTTTTGAATTTATAACATCGGTTGCCTGAGCGATATCGGCAGCTTCAAAAAGTTCACTATCGCTTGCATTTTCATCTCCCCAAAGCAGGTTATCTCTTATATCTCCTCTAAAGAGCCTGGATTTTTGTTCCACCAAAGCCACATTTTTTCTTATAGATTCCAAGCTGTACTCTTTTATATCTTTGCCTGCAAGTTTTATACTGCCTCTGCTTATATCATAAAATCTCGGTATCAGATTTATAAGTGAACTCTTGCCTGAACCTGTACCTCCTATAATTCCTACAGTCTCACCCCTTTTTATAGAAAGTGAAATATCTGAAAGTGCTTCTTCCTTGGCCTTCGGATATGCAAATCCTACATTTTCAAATGTAATTATATCTCCGTCATATCCTGCCAAATCAAGTTCACCGCTTCCACCTGTTATAGAAGACTTAATATCAAAAATCTCATTTATTCTCTTTGCACATGCACTTGCTTTTGACAAAAGAATAATCAGATTTGCAAACTTTACAAGTTCAACCAAGATTTGTGACATATAGTTGATCAAGGCCACAACCTGACCTGTAGTAAGATTTCCTATATTTACCTGCACCGCACCTGCCTTAAGTATTGCCACAATACCTAAGTTTACAACCACATATGTGAGCGGATTTAAAAGCGCAGATATATTACCTACCAAAACCTGATCGTTATACAGATCCTTTGTCGCCTTATCGTACTCGTCCACCTCACTGCTTTCCTTTGAAAAAGCACGGATAACTCTGATACCTGTAAGGTTCTCTCCTGTTTTTCCAAGTACTTTATCAAGCTTTCTTTGTACATTTCTGTAAAGTCCGATGCTTTTTGACATTATAAGCGCAACTATTATTGCAAGTATTACTATTACTGTAAGTGCAATCATTGACATTTTCGGATCTATATGAAAAGACATTATAAATGCGCCTGCCACTATAAAAGGCGACCTGAGCACAAGTCTGAAAAATCTGTTCACACCGTTTTGTACCTGATCGCTGTCATTTGTAACTCTGGTTACCAATGTATCTCTTCCAAGCACATCTATCTCTGCATGTGAAAAGCCTAAAATATGAGCAAACAAATCATCTCTCAGCTTGGTTCCGAATCCTGTAGCGGCCTTTGCGCTGAAATACTGCGCTACAATCGCAGAGGTAAGCCCTATTACCGCCAAAGTTACAAGCAATATACCCATCTTTATAATGTAGTTTGAATCCTTACTTGCAATACCTACATCAATTATTCTTGCTATGACTATCGGCACCAAAAGCTCAAACGCCGCCTCCAAAAGCTTAAACAAAGGCGCAAGAGCGGACTCCAATTTATATTCCTTCAAATAACGAGCTAATCTAAGCATATTCCTCCTATCAAACTGCATACAATTTCTTTATGATAATGCTTTTTTACATTATTGTAAAGAAAAAAGGCATATATTTACATTGAAAAAACTTCATATATAAATATATGCCCTTAATTATTTCATCAACGAAGATACAAAATACCACACAAGCACTATAAGCCCGAGTACTATTCTGTAGTATCCGAAGAACTTGAAATCGTTTTTCTTTATCCAACTGAGCAAGAAGCTTATGGAGAAAATAGATACAAGGAACGCGACAATCATTCCTAAAAGCAGATAGACAATCTCAGCCATACTGTAGTGGAATCCGAACTTTACAAGCTTTAAAAGACTTGCCCCGAACATTATCGGAATACTCAAAAAGAATGAAAACTCAGCCGCCACAGACCTTGACGCACCTAAAATCATTCCGCCTATAATAGTCGCTCCGGACCTTGAAGTTCCGGGAATAAGTGCCAGAACCTGAAACGCTCCAATAAAAAGTGCCGTCTGATAGTCTATAGAATATACCTTTGTAATACTGTCCACCCTCTTTTTATTTGAGTTCTCTATAAGGATGAACAGCACGCCGTATACAATAAGTGCCATCGCCACTATAAATCCGTTGTAAAGATGTGCGTCCAACCAGTCGTCTATCAACACACCCAGCATTGCAGCAGGTAAACAAGCGACGATTATCTTCTTCCAAAGTTCAATTGTAAGATACCTCATCTTTGAACTCTTACTTCTGCTGAAAGGATTCAACTTTCTAAAATACAGTACTACCACCGCCAAAATGGCACCCAGCTGTATAACAACCATAAACATTGATTTGAACTCTTCACTTGCATTCAGCTTTATCAGTTCGTCCACCAAAATCATATGTCCTGTGGAGCTTATAGGCAGCCACTCCGTAATACCCTCTACAATACCAATAATTATAACCTTCAGTATCTCCAGTATATTCATACTATCCCTTTCTATAAACTATATATTCTCTATCTGCCAGTCAATCGGCGAGATATTATTATCTGTCAAAAATTTATTTGCCTTTGAAAAGTGCTTACATCCGAAAAAACCTCTGTATGCCGAGAGCGGACTGGGATGTACCGTAGTCAAAATCAAGTGCTTCGGATTATTAAGCATCTTTTTCTTTGCTATTGCTGCACTGCCCCACAGCATAAAAACTATCGGCCTGTCGGTGTCGTTTATTGTCTTTATTATGGCATCTGTAAACTGCTCCCATCCCTTACCCTGATGTGAAAATGCCGCATGAGCTCTGACAGTAAGTATTGTATTCAGCATAAGAACACCTTGCTTTGCCCATTTTATAAGATTGCCGTTGTTGGGTATATATGTACCCACATCATCATGAAGTTCTTTATATATATTCACAAGTGAAGGCGGAATCTTTCTCTGTGATGTGGGAACGGAAAATGACAGACCATGTGCCTGATTTTCATTATGGTAAGGGTCCTGTCCCAAAATAACCACCTTGATTTCTGACAGAGGTGTAAGATGTAAGCCTCAAACAACTTATCTGCCGGCGGATATATAATATGCGTAGCATACTCCTGTTTTACAAAATTATACAAATCTCTATAGTACGGCTTTTTAAACTCAGGCTCAAGCACAGCCTTCCACTCTCCGCTCAACTCACTCATATGAATCCTCAATTCATGTAAAATCATCTAAAATATGTGCACTGTCACATAAAAAACAGACCACATACTAAAGTACATAGTCTATTTTAGCATAGCCGATAAAGGTATACAAGGTAGTAAAAATGAATATAAAAGTATTACAAGACTTTCAAAGGGCATTTCATATATATTTAATTCATTTACAAACCAATATGTTTAACCTATAATATTATTAAAATTTATATAAATATCCGTTATACCGAAGTTTATATTTGAAAGGGGATTTATGAAGGATATACAAAGAATACTTGGGCTGAATCTGGCTCTTTATAAGAAATATAATATACCTGTCGCAAAGCTTGAAGAATTTGTTTTCGGCTTTAAATGGGCAATGGCCGTTGACAGCAACAAAAAGATAAGTTTTGCCCTTAGAATAGGTAAGGAAAAACCTGTCAGTGAATATGAGCCTATTATAAGAGGTCTTATAGGAAAGCCGCTTGATGAGTGTATTACTGAGCTTATGCTAAAGGATGATGTGACTCTTAGGACACTGCTTGTAGTACTCAGCAATTTGATGAGTAAACCGTTCAACAGTGTTGAACTTTTGGAAAAACGAGGTATCAAGCGTACCGCAGGTCTTGGCTTTGACTACGATGTAAGCAATATGAAAGTCGGACTTATAGGCTATGGTGTATATTTAAGATTTCTGCTGAATAAATGTAAGGAATTCCATGCATTTGACCTCACACCTGAAAAAAGAATCTTAAGTTACAGGATTTCAAAAGACAGTACAGAAGTTTACCCGAAGAACATATTCTTCCATCTGGGTGATGACGCTCTGAACCATAGAGATGTGCTTGAAAGTCTCGATGCGGTCATCATGTCGGGCTCCACTTTAGTCAATGAATCCTACCTTGACATATTAAAGGCTTGCAGTAATGCAAAACTTAAGGGGAATTTACGGTCCGAGCAATGAGCTTTCTCCCGACTATCTGTTTGAATGCGGTTACAACTATATTTTCAGTATGGACGCAAAAGACAGTGACAAATACCTTGAATGTTCATTTGCACCGATTCCTGACTTTTCCACATTTGAACTTATGAATCTTTATGAACTGAAAAAAATAAACTGATACAAATACCCCTCGGATTATCAACACTCCGAGGGGTATTTAATCTAAAACTTTTTACCGTCACCGTCGTTTTCAAGATTTCTTAAAACCTCTTTTTTATACTCCAAAAAACTTTCACTAAGTTTGAAATCATTATTTCTGTTATTTACCTCTATTTTAAGTTCAGCTTTTATAGTTGACGGTGTATTACCTAATATATAAATCCTGTCCGATAAAAGTATAGCCTCATCCACATCATGAGTAATAAATATGGTGGAAGTATTGTATCTTCTCCTCATATTCATATACCACTCATGCATCTCATCCTTTGTAATGGCGTCAAGTGCTGAAAAAGGCTCGTCAAGTAAGGACAAATCTTTTGAAAAAAGATAAGTTCTAAGCAGTGCAATCCTCTGTCTCATACCTCCTGAGAGTTCCCTCGGATACTTATTTGCATATGCATCAAGCTTAAACTCTCTTAGCATCTCTTGTGCTTTTTTTATGGCTGTACTCTTTTTTTCTTTTTTTATCAGAAGAGGTAATGCCACATTCTCCTCAATTTTTAAATACGGAAGCAAAAGATCTTTTTGAAATGAGTAACTTATAATACCAGATTTTCCGGTTATATCCTCTCTATCATATACTATTTTCCCCGTATCGGGTTTTAAAAGACCTGCAATTATATTAAAAAGAGTACTCTTACCGCTTCCGCTTACTCCAAGCAATGATACAAGCTCATTTTTATACAATTTTAAATTTACACCCGTAATTATCTCTCTTTTGTCATATGCAAAGCCTATATCCTTAGCCTCTAAAATAGGCTCGCTATTTTGTGATAAATTCATTATCAAGTCCTGCTCCCTCATCTATCTGACTTTCCAACAGATTATTCTCATTCAGCCATCTATAGAAGTTTTTCCATCTGTCACTGTCGATATATCCCCAAGGAACATCCTTATCAATATAGCAGGCGGATAAGTACTCCTGTGACGCGTTTGCAAGCTTTTTATCAATCTCAGGTGCATATTTAAGTAAGATTTCCGCCGCATCCTTAGGATTGCCTGCCGCAAACTCATATCCCTTTTTAGTCGCATCCAAAAACTTCTTGACGGTATCTTTGTCATTCTTTATCATATTGTCATTTGTAATGATTACCGGAGTGTAATAGTCAAATGTCGGATTGATATCTTTAAATGCAAAATAGTCAAATTCAAAATTCTTTACATTGGCTGCAATACCTGCCCAACCGTAGTATACCCACACCGCATCTATCTGCTTTGTACTAAGTGCCGATACCTCATCAGTGACTGTAGAAGGCACAAGCTCAACCTTTGAAAAGTCGCCTCCGTCTTTTTCCACTACATTTTTTATAATTGCTTTTTCTATCGGAAGATCCCATGTAGCGTACTTTTTACCCTCAAGTCCTTTAGGTGTGGTAATACCGTCTCCCTTTCTTGACATTATTCCAGAGGTGTTATGCTGTGTTATTGCGGCAACAGCCTTTATAGGAAGCGGTTCAGCCTTTGACAGAGCACCTGCCAAAGTGTCCTGAAACGATATACCGAAATCTGCTTTACCGCTTGCAACCAAAACCTCCGCACCGTCTTCAGGAGGCTGTACTATCTCAAGCTCGATTCCTGCATCCTTATAATATCCCTTTTCCATTGCCACATACAGTCCTGTATGATTGGTATTAGGTGTCCAGTCAAGTACCAATTTTAATTTTTTCTCTCCCGAATCCGACTGCTTTTGAGCAGTGCAAGCCATACTTGCCACAGCTATTGCAAATAAACTTAAACCTACACATAAATTCTTAACTGTCTTTTTCATTTTTCCTCCCACGGCATGGATAATTTTTGTAATAAATCCACCGCCTTTAATAATAATAAACTGAGTATTGAAATAATAATAATAACTGCAAACATCTTGTCAAAGGCATATGCCTTTCTGACTCTGGTCATATACACTCCGAGTCCTCTAAATCCGCCAAGCCACTCCGATATAACTCCACCTACCACAGAGTATGAAGCTGAAATCTTCAGTGCCGCAAAAAACTTCCCCATAGAAGACGGTAACTTGATAAACTTATATATATCAAACTCACTTGCACCCATCGACTTAAGCAAATTTATCTCATCCTTATCTGCACTCTTAAAGCTTTCCAAAAGCCCTATCGTTATAGGAAAGAATGTAACAAGTATTATAAGTATAACCTTCGGCAACAAATCGTATCCGAACCAAAGTACCAAAAGCGGCGCTATGGCTATTGTCGGTATGGTCTGAGAAATGATAACAAAAGGATAAAAGGTCTTATATACCTTTATAAATCTGTCCATCAAAAGTGCAAATATAAGCCCAAGCAAGACGCCCGCTATAAGTCCGATCAGGCTTTCCGCCAATGTGACGGCCAGATGATACATCAGCAGCGGGAAATCTTCTACCAATGCCTTTAGTATCTGAATGGGTGACGGCATCAAAAACTCCGGTATCACCTTCGATGTACAAAGTATCTGCCAAACCGCCAAAAATACAATGCCGAAAGCAATAGGATATATACTGTCTTTTTTATTTTTCATCTAAATGGTGTTTTGTTACCTTTCTGTCTATTGTAAGTAAATCTCCGTCCGGTCTGTAGCTTACCTTTATATATGCCATTACAGCAGGTGCCCCTGCCCTTATCGCTATATGCTGACATTCTTTTACTATGTCCATAAGCTCGTCATAATCGCCCTCAATAGTTGTCTCAAACGGACCCACATAATACTTATATCCTGTACTCTTTATATAAGCTATTACCTCGTCCACTATCCTGACTATCTCATCATTGTCATAAACCTCCGGTAGTGTCTGTATCGCTACGCTTGCATTCATATGTATCCCTCCAAAAAACAGACTGCTATACGGCAGTCTGTTTTACTTCCCTACGCTAGCATTACCTAGATCAGGTTATGGGTTAAGGTAAAACCTCTCTCAGCCGTATAAGCACCCCTTTGATATATTACTTAGATTATAATACTAATATAATTTTTTTCAACAAAAACTTTTTTGAAAAAAACAAAAATAATTGTTGACATATCAAAGCTTTACTGATATAGTATCAAAGTACCTTGCAGAGGGGAATAGTTCAATGGTAGAGCAACGGTCTCCAAAACCGTAAATGGGGGTTCGAGCCCCTCTTCCCCTGCTTGATTTTCTCGAGGTGTGGCTCAGTTTGGTGGAGTGCAGCGTTCGGGACGCTGAGGTCGCAAGTTCGAATCTTGTCACCTCGATTTTTTTAGGCCAATTGGTCAAGCGGCTAAGACGGCGCCCTCTCACGGCGCAAACCCGGGTTCGATTCCCGGATTGGTCATCTAAAAGTTAATATCCCGATTTTTCGGCCAATTGGTCAAGCGGCTAAGACGACGCCCTCTCACGGCGTAAACCCGGGTTCGATTCCCGGATTGGTCATCTAAGGAAGAGATAAGCTCTTCCTTTGTTTGTATATATGCTTGTGTAGCACAGTTGGTAGTGCAACTCATTCGTAATGAGTAGGTCGTCGGTTCGAGTCCGATCGCGAGCTTAAATAAAGCTGTCACAATGAAGTGGCAGCTTTCTTTTATGTCTATATTTCTACTTCCGTTCCGTCTCTCCAGATTCTGTCAAGATCATAGAATGCTCTGTCCTCTCTAAGGAAAAATGTGCACCACTATATCTCTGTAGTCAAGCAACATCCATGTAGCATTCTTATTTCCCTCAACAGCCTTAGGAAGTATACCCTCTTTTCCCAAAACAAAAATCTATTTCATCTGAAATAGCCTGTACCTGATTTATATTGTTGGCACTTGCTATTATAAAAATAATCTGCAATCGAGCTTACTTTACTGATATCGATAACCTTAATATCATCGCCTTTTTTTATCCTCAATAATATTATAAATCTTTTTACAATCTCTTTTAATTCCATCTACACCTCATCACTTAGTTCATATGTGTACTTATCAATATACATACCCTGACTGCCTAAATATTCAATAGTCGACTTCGCTATTACCTTTACCGCATCAGATATATCATGAAAAGAAAGAGTCCTTATCCTGTCAAGATCAGGGCAATTTCTTTCTGTTCGGCTCAATATAATCTGCAACAAAGACAATTTTTTTCCAGCATGGTCATATCTTTTTTTACCGGTAGTATGCCATCTTATTGCCGAAAGAATATCCTTATCTTCTATTTTGTAGTCTTTTTTTGCCAAATACGGTGCATATATCGCATGAAGAATCTGCGGTGCCTTATCAGCTATTAAAGCCACATAATCTCCGTCTGTATAAGGATCGATATACTCATTCATATCATCCTTAAGCTCAAAAGATTTTTTAGCCTTGGCAACATCATGTAAAATTCCTGCAAGTTCCGCCTTCAATATATCCTCACCGTAGCACATGGCAAGCGCCGCCGCCGTATACGCTACCCCAAGAGTATGTTCATATCTTTTTTTAGGTAACTTTTCTTTTAAATCCGCCTTTATAAGGTCAATATTTTCACGACTTAAATCAAACATATATTCCATTCTCTTTTATATACCTGCACACACTTTTCGGAACATATTTTTCTATATCTTCTCCCGCTTTTGACATCTCTCTGATCATAGTTGAAGATATATCCACATCCATAGTATCAATAAAGCTGATCCCTTTTATCTCGTACTTACTTTTCAAATACTTAAAGTGGCTTTTTAATGTCAAACTCTCATTTGAATAATCCCTTGAAGCCACTATAAGATTTGCAATCTTTAATATAATTTCAGGATTTTTCCAAGTCTCTATCTCATAAAAGGAATCCGCTCCCATGATAAAGTAAAAATCATCACCTGCAAATCTTCCTTCAAGCTTTTCAAGTGTATTAAAGGTATATGAATTTCCTTCCAAATTGTTCTCAAAATCCGAACAATAAAAACCTTTATGGTCTTTTATTGCAAGTTCAATCATATCCTTTCGTACTGAAAAATCACTCACAATCTTATTAAGCTTATGTGGAGGAGTCTTTGCAGGCATAAACCATATCTCATCAAGCTTACATTTTTCCTTAGCTTCTTTAGCCAGTATCAAATGCCCTAAATGTATAGGGTCAAACGTGCCGCCAAGAATACCTACTCTTTTCATACTACTTCGGAAGAATTATTTTTCTGTTCTTCGGTTCATCGGCCTGCTTATATAGGACTATCTTCTTACCGATAACCTGAACAACTTCACTTCTTGTAAGAGATGCAATCTCATTTGCAATAATCTTAGGATCATCGGCACAATTTCAATACCGATATCTTTATCAATTCTCTAGGCTCCATCGCCTCCGCAACAGCCGCTACATTTTCATCTGTCAAAGATGCCTTACCGATTTGCATTATCGGGTCAAGCGTCATAGCCAGCCCCTTTAAATATGCTCTTTGTCTACTGTTCATTTCTCTCCTAATTATTTATAATAATCAAATTCATGGCCGTACATACGAACGGTATTTCCGTCTTCTATTCCGGCTTCTTCAAGCTTTTCAAGCACTCCTGATGTCTTAAGGAACTTTTGGAAGAAATCAAATCCCTTCTCCGAATCAAGATTGGTATATCCGAGCATTTTCTCAATTCTCGGTCCCTCAACCACAAATACTCCGTCCTCATCTATCTCCACTGTAAACGGAAGATTCTTATCACTTGAATAATCTATTTCAAATTCTTTTTCAAAGACTGTAGGAGTCCTGTCGATAGTTGAAAGGATATTTACAAGCTCATACAAAAGCTCAGGTATACCCTTTCCGCTGACACCCGATATAGGGAATACCTTAATATCCGGAAAAGCCTCTCTTATTTTCTTTACATTATCGTTTTCTTCATCATAGATTGCATCTATCTTGTTTGCGGCTATCACCTGCGGCCTGTCAAGCAAGCTCTCGTCATAACCCTTAAGCTCGTTCATGATAGTCTTTATATCCTCTACAGGATCTCTTCCTTCTGTAGATGCGGCATCCACCACGTGCACAAGCACCTTGGTTCTCTCAATATGCCTAAGGAAATCATGTCCGAGACCGACTCCCTCGCTTGCACCTTCTATAAGTCCCGGAATATCCGCCATTACGAAGCCGCCTGCACCTTTTACATCCACCACTCCAAGATGCGGGTCAAGCGTGGTGAAATGATAATTTGCAATCTTAGGTTTTGCATTGCTTACTCTTGAGAGAAGTGTTGATTTACCCACGTTAGGGAATCCTACAAGGCCTACATCCGCAATCACCTTAAGCTCCAAAAGGACAAACATCTCCTTTCCGGGCTGACCGGGTTTAGCAAACTTCGGTACCTGCATGGTTGCTGTAGCGAAATTCATATTTCCGAAACCGCCTTTACCGCCTCTAAGTATTACCTCTCTCCTGTTTCTCCGGACATATCGGCTATGACCTTGCCGGATTCAAAGTCTTTTATTACAGTACCCTCAGGCACCTTTATAATCAGGTTCTTGGCATCTGCACCGTGACATCTTCTCTTGCCGCCCGGCTCTCCGTCACCTGCCACATACTTTCTCTTCATTCTGAAATCGGTGAGGGTATTAAGGCCTTCATCCACTTCAAAGATGATATCTCCGCCTTTTCCTCCGTCACCGCCGTCAGGACCGCCGGCCGCCACAAAAAGCTCTCTTCTAAAGCTCACATGGCCGTCTCCGCCTTTGCCCGACTTTATAAAAATTTTTGCACTGTCAGCAAACATAAATACCTCATTTTAATAAAACAGGATGCACCTGCTTATACAAATTCTTACCGTCCCTACAATAGTAAATAAGGCCTCATACATCCGTATGAAGCCTCATGACTCTTATTCAGCAATAGCTCTTGGATAAACAGAAACCTGCTTTTTGTCTCTGCCTTTTCTTTCAAAACGAACTACACCGTCAACAGTAGCAAACAATGTATCATCTCCGCCACGACCTACATTAAGTCCCGGATGAATCTTTGTTCCTCTCTGTCTGTATAGTATATTTCCTGCTAAAACAAACTGTCCGTCTGCTCTCTTAGCGCCAAGTCTTTTTGACTCAGAGTCACGACCGTTCTTTGTAGATCCAACTCCCTTTTTATGAGCGAAAAGCTGAAGGTTCATTTTAAACATTTACTTGACCTCCTGTAAATTGATATTGATAAAATCACTGTACTCTTCTCCTATATCCATAAGACCAAGAATACATGAATCCAGTAATAGTCCCGATTTTTCGCTTCTGTCCTGCAATGTCAGATGAAAGAAACCTTCACTGCAATCGACAATAAATTCGTCATTACAAATGTTCTATAGAGTTTGCCAGATTCAATGTAAGCACTGAAACCGCCGCACAAACTATATCCTTGCCTTCTTCATCAAAACCTGCATGTCCCGAAACTTTCAAACCGGTATATTTGCCGTTTTCGGCAAATGCAACAACGTTAATCATAAAGATTATGCATTAATCTTTTCAATCTTAACTTCTGTAAACTGCTGTCTGTGACCGTTCTTCTTGTGGTGACCTTTTTTAGGCTTGTACTTGTATACAATAACCTTCTTAGCCTTACCTTCTCTAAGAACTGATGCACTTACAGTTGCTCCTGTTACAGTAGGTGTTCCAACTTTGAGTTCTCCATCGTTTAGTGCAAGAACCTGATCAAATGTAACAGCCTCACCGTCTGCTTTTCCAAGTTTCTCTACTCTAATGATATCTCCTTCTGAAACCTTATACTGCTTACCACCTGTAGCAATAATTGCGTACATAAGGATACCTCCTATTATCATTACTCGCCAAAATTGGTGCTTAAAATCAAGCTTGAAACCAACATTGAGCGGCATACTGTCTTAGTATACACTAAACAGTCACCCTATGTCAATCAATATATTTACTTTCACTTTCATTTAACATGGTTTCAGCTTTTTTTGTTGTTTCCTTGTCTACATCGGACTTGTTGGTTATCTTATTTATAAGGTCCGGAACCATATCAAGTATCTTGCTGATTGCATCCTGATTTTTTACATTTACAACCTTTGTCCTGCCGTCCTGTATTATAAGCATTGCGGTAGGTGAAAGTTTTGCGCTCATTCCGCCTCCGCCGTTTGATTTTGAAGTATTGTCAAAGGTACCTGCCGCCATACCGCAGCTTACATCAACCAACGGTATTATCGTAGTATCACCTACAACAATAGGCTCTCCCACAACGGTCTTTGTTGTAAGAAAAGTGTTCATACCGTCAAAAATAGCCCCTGCATTATCTAAAAAATGATTATTCTTCTCCATCTTTTTCCTTTCCATATAAGATAATCATATATACTCTCTTAAAGACTTCATTATAACACATTTTAATTATATCAGCTATATTGTTTACATTTATTTCTATATTTGATATGATAATGTCAATTCCTAGTCAGATACTAGACATTGAATAAAAGCCGGTATATCAATAACGGTTTATATAGAAAAGAGGATTCAAATGAAAATTTCTACTAGAGGTAGATATGCACTGAAAATGATGGTGGAGTTTGCAATAAACTCTGAAACACCCACCAAGATAAATCAAGTTTCAAAATCATACGGTATTTCGGAAAAGTACTTGGAGCAGATAGTCTCCATACTTTCAAAAGCAAAACTTGTAAAAAGTATCCGTGGCGCTCAAGGCGGATATTTACTTATAAAGCCTGTCAAAGAATATACTGTAGGCGAAATATTAAGACTGACCGAAGGCTCACTCTCTCCGGTTGACTGCCTTGACGGCAACGGAAATTGTGTACACTCCGATTTTTGTGTGACACAAAATCTTTTCAAAAAGGTGGAGGATGCCATCAACAATGTGGTCGACAATATATCTTTACAGGATTTAGTCGACGATGAACTTGATATAAGAAGACGCGAAAAAGAACTTTTATCCAAATAAAAAGGTTGCCATAAAATCACATAAGTGATATATGGCAACCTTTTATCATGTTCTAATAAATGTATACAGCGTAGATAATGTTACAAAACTTAGTAAGACTATAAGTGATATCCTTAAAATACGCGTATTCTTAGAGTCTTTACAATGTTCTGAAAGCAATATGTAGCCAAGCATTCCCAAACACTGAATCAAATTTAACAATACTGTATGCTTTTCATCAAGTGCAAACAGCTTTGTAGTGTAGCATAGGAGCAATACTACGGCACAAGCTCCCCATATTATACTGCATATATTACATAATACCTTTCTCATAACCCACCTCCATTTTACCTTGTTAAAAATGTATAAAGAGAAAGCACCGAAAGCATACCCGACAATATTATACAGGCGATTCTTGCAGCTCTGAATTTGAATCTTCCTTTCATAATATTTGCAAATACCATTGTTCCGAATATTCCGACCGTCATCAAAAAAACAACAAATTCAAAAGCTTTATCGCTTAATTTTACTATATCGGTAGAACTGTTTAAAGTAAGTAATATAATACAAACACACCAAATTGCTCCGAAAATGCAGGATAGTACCCTCTTCATGTTTTCTCCTTCACCGTATCTGATGTCCATATTATATCATTTACAGGATGTATATTCCACCCGGGTTATTACAATATACTTATAATAAAATTAAAATAAAAGGTATGGTGTCTTGCTTCACCATACCTTTTACCTTACTCTAACATTTTATCACTCTAAACCTTTGTAAATATCACTCTAAAAAATCACTCCAGCCTTGTTATACGCTCTAACTATATAACAAACTCCTTAATCACCATTAAACACTCCCGATATCACTGTCTTCACTATATCACTGTAACAATCACTCTAAAACTTACACATTGATATTACTGAAAGTTTGATTCCTCAAACATTCCTTAGCTTTGACAATTATGATTATATCATTAAAATAATCTTTTTTATAAAAAAAGTATAAACAGCAGTTTTTAAGGTATGAACGACAGTTTAATTATTCTTTATTTTTTTATTAATGCAAAAAAGCCGTCATAACGACAGCTTTTTTACAGGGGTCCTATATCCTCTTTAAACCTATATCACTTTTTTATCACTCTATAATCGGATGGAACTCCCATATCACTCTGTTCATCTGATTTCTCTAACGATTGCCATTATATCAGCTTATCTATGATATATACATAAAAGGTATAAACAGCAGTTTTTGCGGTACAAACTACAGCTTTTTATTTAAGTATATTTAAACTATAATGATTTTAAAAGGAGGTAAGAATGAATATACTTATAACCGGCGCTTCAAGAGGTATAGGAAGAGCCGTTGTAATTGAATTTGCAAAGAAAAATCATAATATTGCCATATGTGCAAAATCAGATCTTGAAGGCTTACAAACACAAAGCGGCTTGTTGAAAACGAAGGTGTTTCCTGCTATATAGGTCTTTGTGATGTTACAAATGAAAACTCAGTGAAAAAGTTTATATCGGATTCTGCAAAAGCAATCGGGCAAACGGATATACTTATAAATAATGCAGGTATATCCTATATCGGACTGCTTCAGGATATGTCACTTGAGGATTGGAATAAAGTACTTAGCACCAATCTTACATCTGCATTTCTGATGTCAAAATATGTTATTCCCGAGATGTTAAAAAAACAAAGCGGTCATATAATAAATATATCTTCCGTCTGGGGAAATATAGGTGCATCTATGGAGGTTGCCTACTCCGCATCAAAAGGCGGCATCAATTCATTTACAAAAGCACTGGCAAAGGAACTGGCTCCAAGTAATATTTCAGTAAACGCTATATCTCCGGGATTTATAGATACAGATATGAACAAGGTATTTGAAAAAGATGAGTTGGACGCGATCTTTGAAGAAATCCCTATGGGCAGAGCCGGAAGCCCGGGTGAAGTGGCAAAACTTATATATAAAATAGCAACGTCTGACTATATTACAGGGCAAATTATCACAATAGACGGCGGATGGACATAAAAAAGGAAGGCTTTCGCCTTCCTCAATTTATCTTTTAATACTGTGATCCGCTCTCTAAGAATGCATTTCCACGATACTGTGCATCTCCGAAACCTAGTATTAAGTAGAATACAAACGGCAGGAAAAATAACCCTACTGCAAATCCGACATCATATCCGAATGATTTTGCTATCCAATAGCAGAATCTTCCTCTCACAACTATAAAGAAAAGCCAGAGTATAAATCCTACCAAAGAAAACAGTATTCCTATGAATCCTCCTGAATGTGATATAGGCGAAACAATAACCAAATTAACAATCCAGGCAATCCAAAAATACAGTACATACTTAGGTACCCAAACTTTTTCCGAAAAAACGTAGTCATTGTAGAAAGGAATTATTGCCTTCCATCCTTCCAATCCGCATTTTTCGAAAATCTTGAACATTCCTATAACGCTGATAATGTAAATAATAGCTGAAAAACAAATAATACCGACTGCAAATGCCGCAATTGCTGCAAAAAAGGTTGCTCCCATAATTTGCCTCCTCAAATGTCTTATTGTCGGTAAAAATATATCAAATTTTTACCGATACTTCATAAAGTATATAGTATTTTTTATTATCTTGCAACAAGTTGAGTAAACTAATTTCTTAATTTTTTATAACGATATATTTATTGTTATATTATTTGAGTTCTCCTATATGCTTATTGTACTCATTTATTGTATCGGCTTTCCTTATCTTCTTTAAGATCTTGGCATATATTTCATCCGCTAATACCATTCCCCAAAGTTCCTTAAGTTTAAATAAAGTGTTCCTTTCTCCAAAATCAAGTGAGATATACTCTTCTTTTATATCATCCAAAAAATCTATCGTCTTTTTTAAATCAGTCATATCCACACCGGTTTTTATAGCCTCCGGCAATAGAGGATTTCTTACCAATCCTCTGCCGATCATTACGGTATCAACTCCGTTTTCTCTTAACTCTTCATTTAATATCTTAAAGCCTTTTTGAGTATTTATATCACCGTTGTATACAATTTTTACTTTTAAAGTTTTACAGGCCTGTGTAAACGCCTGCATATAAACATTATTTTTATAAAAATCACTCCTTAATCTCGGATGTATAATGATTTCATTAAAGTCGTATTTTTCATATACCCTAAGCAGAGCATCCCACTCATCATAGTCACAAAATCCTATTCTGGTCTTTACGGATATTTTGATATCTGTACTTTTTTCAAATATCTCATAAAAAAATCTGTCAAGCGCATTTGTATCCTGCAAAAAGCCCGAACCTCTGCCCTTTGAAGTCACGGTACCTGAGGGGCATCCTAAGTTTATATTAAACTCATTATACCCCATTTCTTTTATCTCATCGGACAGCTTCAAAAAATCTTCTGCACTGTTTGTAAGTATCTGCACAATAAGATTCTGTCCTTTATTATATTCTTTATCAAGTTCCATACGCTCGGATCTTGAAAATCCTTTTTTCATATGCGGTGTAATAAAAGGTGTAAAGAACTTGTCCACTCCGCTAAAATGCTTTATATACGCCTTTCTGAAAACATAATTTGTCACACCCTCCATAGGCGCCATGTATATCTCCATAAATCTCCTCAAATCAAAAGATAGAGGGCAACCAACCCTCTATCTAAGTTTATCATTTTATATGCATTTATCAAATATATTTTTTAATTATTTTCCGTTTGTGACGACTCACCGTTTGGAGGTCCCTGCATTTCAATTTCATTTCCGTTTGCATCTGTAGGCTTTTGTGGAGGCTGTCCTGTAGGAGGATTTCCTCCGGGACCTCCGTTTCCGTTAGGACCGCCCGGTCCGCCTGCACTTCTCTCACCTATAGTACTTCCTCCTGCAGTTATAGTTACTTCATTGCTGTTATCTCCTGCAGTCACAGTATATGTTTCACCTGTAGAAAGCTTATCTGAATATATAACCGCAAATGTGAACTCTTTATCTGCATTATAGCTTAATACAGTGTTGCCGTCTTTATCGGTTACCTTTATCTCACTGCCTGCCGCAACCGCACTGTCATAGTATACGGTTATAAAGTTTTGTGTAGAACTGCTGTCAAATGTCTGCGCCATCTCCTGCATACCTGTACTTACAAATGTTCCTCCTGTGATAACGGCCTTTCCGTTGTAGTCAAGTGCCACATCAGGACCTGAAGTTGCACCTGATACAATTACAGTTCCACCGTCAATATATACCTGACCGTTTGAATCTATGCCGTCAGCGCTTGCATTTACATTTACCGTTCCACCTGTGATCCTAAGATATGTATCGGCCTGATTTTCCTCACCGTAAGCTTCCTTCTCGGCATCTGTAGCACTGTCATCAATAAGACCTCTTGCATTCAGACCGTCATCAGTAGCAGTAATATCTATATTTCCGCCGTTTATATCAATGGTGACGGCTTCAAGACCTTCTCCCGCCTTTTCTATATTTATATTGCCGCCATTTATTACCAGCGCACCATCTGTAGTTATGCCGTCATCTTCAGCATTTATAGTGATATTTGCATTCTCTACAGTTACAGAATCTTTTCCCTTTATCGCTTTACCTACAGAATCAATATTTATATTGCTGTCCAGTATAATAAGGTTATCCTTTGCCTTTATCGCTGTCGCATAATTTGAATCGATATTTAAGCTGCCTGTCCCGTTTATAGTCAAATTGTTTTTTACAAAAAGTGTTGCATCAGGTTCATCCTCACCGTCAGCATACTCATAACTTGTTCCGTCACTTAGAGTATTTGTAGTTCCGTCTACAAGCGTTATTACAACTTTCTTTCCGGTAGCGGCATTGATAGCCGCCGACTTTGTATTTGTAATATTTACACCGTTAAATACCAGGTGTACAACATCTTCATCTCCTACTTCTGTAATTATCTGTCCGTCAAATTCACCGCTCAGTACATATGTACCGGCTTTTGTAATCTTTATATTTCCGTTTTCAAATGTAGCACCGTCACCTGTAATATCGGCACTTCCGTTGCTAAGCTCTATTTTTGTATCCGAATCAGAGTATGAAGTATTAAGATCTTCATCCGAATATACACCTTTCGTTGTACTGTTTGAAGTATTTACCGCTGCAGTCTCACTCTGCTGCACAGTAGTTTGTGTTGTGGTTGTCATCTTTGCATTTGAACAACCTACTATTGCAAGTCCAAGTGCCATAGTAATAAGCCATACACACATTTTATTTTTATTCTTTTTCATATTGCACCTCGTTTCTAAATGGGGTTTTTGTTTATGAAATGTATTATCTACTAAAATCATGTTCAAAATATGTACTCCGAGTGTAAAGTCTGTGTTTTTATTACATCAATTTACTTCGACTATATCAATTATGATAAGCCGATTTAGAGATTCAAAAAAGCGGATAGGCAACAACCTATCCGCTTGATCAGCTTTTTTTAATTATTTTGCTACATAAACTCCGTCGTTATTTACATAGTATCCGTCAGGAGTTGTTGCATTGTACCACATAGCACCGTTAGCATCAAAGTAATACCACTTATGTGTATTCTCTGTCAAAGCCATCCGATGTTCATATGACCGTCATCATGCATATAGTACCAGTTGTTATTGATAAATCTCCATGATGTAAGCATATATCCCTCTGCATCAAAGTAATACCACTTACCGTCTTTATTTACCCAAGTGTTCTTTGCATAGTTGCCTGCACCATAGCTTAACCACCAGCCCTTAGCATCCTTCTGCCATGTTCCTGCTGAAGAACTCTGAACTGCACTTCTTGATCTGTATGTTGAACCTGATCCTGAACCGCCGCCTGAAGAACCGCCATGTCCATGTCCATGTGAATTTGAGCTTGTTGCTCTAGGTACTGAAGGTGTTGCTACAGATGATGTTGCCACAACTGTATGAGCACCCGGTGTTATTACTACTGACGGAGCTGCATTTGCTGCAAATACAGCACCTACTGTCAATCCAAACCCTAATGCTAATGTTGTTAATACACGTTTCATATATCCCTCCATTTTTTATTAAAACTTTCTTAACCAAACAGTAGGATGATACCACCGTTACTAAAATAATTCAATGTAAATCATCTTTCTAAAAGATTACAAAATTCTTACATCGCAAAAACAGTATATAAAAATATATGTTTTAATCAACACAAACAATCTATATTGTTAGGTTTTTGTTTTAATTGTTCAAGCAAAAAAGGAAGGATATACATCCTCCCTAAAAAAATATTATTATATAGATATTTTTATTATTTTCTATCAAATTTTTCAAGTGCATCCCATACACCAAGAATATACATTACACCCAGCGCTCTGTCATACAAACCGTATCCCGGTCTACACTTCTCATCCCATATATGTCTTCCGTGGTCAGGACGAATATATCCTGTATATCCGCAGTCGTGATAAGCTTTGATTATATCTAAGATTCCTACATCTCCGTCACAATCTCTATGTGAAACTTCCGAGAAATCTCCACCCTCATAGTGCTTTACATTTCTTATATGTGCAAAGTAGATTCTGTCACAGTGCTTTCTGACTATGTCTGCAACTCTGTTATGTTCATTTGCACCAAGTGAACCTGAACAAAGTGTAAGTCCTGAATAAGGATTATCTACAAGCTTTAAAAACTTGTCAATTGCGGCTTCATCAACCAAAAGTCTTGGAAGTCCGAAAATATCCCACGGCGGATCATCCTGATGAATAGCCATCTTGATATTACATTCCTCACAAGTAGGCATTATTGCCTCAAGGAAATACTTTAAGTTTTCCCAAAGCTTTTCTTTGGTAACAGGCTTATATGCCTCAAAGAGTTCCTTCAGATGCTCAAGTCTTTCAGGTTCCCAACCCGGCATTGTATATCCCTTTGATCCTTCTATGATATATCTTGCCATCTCAATAGGATCTTCTCTGATAACTTTCTTTTCATAGAAAAGTGCATTTGATCCGTCAGGCAACTCATGATGCAAATCAGTTCTGGTCCAGTCAAATACAGGCATAAAGTTGTAACATACAACCTTTACACCGAATTTTGCAAGATTTCTTAGAGTTGTTTTATAGTTCTCTATAAGTGCATCTCTTGTAGGTAAACCTATCTTTATGTCATCATGAACATTTACAGATTCAACCACATCCATATTAAAGCCATATGGTTCCAGTTGCTTTCTTACCTCTTCGATTTCGGCCACTTCCCAAACTTCTCCTGCGGCCTTGTTGTGCAACGCCCAAACAATGCCTTCAACACCCGGGATCTGCTTGATTTGCTTTAAGGTAACGGAGTCATTTCCTTCTCCGTACCATCGCCAAGTCATTTGCATAGTTTTCTCCTTCTATAATATCTATACAATAAAAGTAACTAAAGTTACTGATATTATCCCACATATTTCTTCAATGTCTCCCTTACAGCTCCCTTTCCTGCTATAAGTTCCACAAAGCATTTTTCTGCAAGCTCACCAAGTCCTGCTTCATATAAGTTTACTCCGAATATGGAAGCATCGCCAAACAACTTCTCAAGCTTTGAATGTACATCGCTGTCTCCAATCTTTATATCTTCCACCATCGGGACCACCTTTTCAAGTAAAGGATCCAGACTTAGTTCAAATTTATTTAAATTGTCATCTATTCCCATCAGATATCTTGCCCAACCTGCAAATACAAGAGGTATAAGCTTCAAATCTGATACTTTTAAGTTTTCACTCTTTTCATATGCCTTTATTGTCTCACCGAATCTTATTGCAAGCTTTTGTGATGTATCACAGGCAATTCTTTGCGGTGTATCAGGCATAAACGGATTTGGAAGTCTTACTTCTACTACAGTATCTATGAACTCTTTAGGATTGATGATTCCCGGATCTGTAACTACCGGAAGCCCCTCTTTATACCCTATAGTTTTTATAAGTTTTGTAAGCTCACTGTCTTTCATCTCATCGCTGATTTTTCATATCCCAAGAGACAACCGTATATTGCAAGTGCAGTATGAAGAGGATTAAGGCAGGTGCATACCTTCATTCTCTCAACCATATCTACAACTTCACGCTTTGTAAACATTACTCCGCCTTCTTCAAGTTTCGATCTGCCGTTTGGGAAGCTGTCCTCTATTACAAGGTACTCCGCCTCTTCCGCATTTACAAAAGGTGCCACGAATGTGTTCTTGCTTGTTTTTACAAAGTCTACATCCTCTATTCCGTCTTTAACAAGCATATCCATTACGGAGTCGGCAGGTCTCGGTGTTATTTTATCAATCATAGACCAAGGGAAACTTACCTTTTTTTCATCTTCCACATATGCTAAAAAGCCTTTATCACATACATTGTTATCACACCAGTTTTTTGCAAATGCTACCACAGCAGCCTTAAGTTTGTCACCGTTATGTGAACAGTTATCCATACTCACCATAGCTACAGGAAGAGCACCTGCCTTAAATCTCTCGTAAAGCATGGCACATACCTTACCCATGTAACTTGTAGCTTTATCAGGACCCACCTTAAAGTCTGCCTCTATGCCTGCAGGAGTGTTTCCGTTTCCGTCAACTACTGCATAACCTTTTTCGGTTATTGTAAAACTTACCATTTGAAGTGAAGGCTTTCTAAACAGCTCCTTTAAAGTTTCGTAGTCTGAATTTTGAGGATCCACTCTCAAAGACTCTACTACAGAGCCTACAATATTCTTCTCAACCGTTCCGTTGCAGCAAAGTTTCATATATATTGTCAGATTGTCAAATGACTTGAATGCCTTATCTATTATTTCATAATCGAATCCTTCAGCAACGACAAGACCTATATCGGTTTTCTTTTCATTCAAAAGATTGTTTAAAACATTTGCCTGAAATGCTCTGAAAATGTTTCCTGCACCGAAATGTATCCAGTTCGGATTTGCAAGTGTATTCTTTTTCACCTGCTCTCTGTCATACTTTGGTAGAGAGTATCCGAGTTTTTCCCAAGCTGCTGCATTTTCTAAAATACTTCTTTGATTGAGTTTCATTATTCTTCTCCTCATTTTGACCTAAAAAGCTTATAAACGATATTTATAAGCCACGACTCCGACCTTAAAATATATTACAATTCACGTTGTCAGATATTCAATATTTTATCATCTTTTTCATATAAAAAGCAAGGCTGAACCGTTACAAAACTTCACTTTTATAACACTGTTCAGCCTACTTAATTCAATAGTTTAATGTTTAATTGTTTATATAATCAAGGACTTCTTCTATGCTCTTCTTACCGAAGAATACCTTGTCTTCATTCATTACCAAACATGGCACACTCATTACATGATATTTTTCTCTGAGATCTCCGAAATGATTTATATCATAAACTTGTGCATCAATATTCGGATTTAGAGAAGCAATTCTTTGTACCGCTACAACAAGATCGGGACACATTGTACAGCTAAGTGATACTAAAAATCTTAAATGACACTTTATCCTTTATTTTTTTAGTATCTTTTCTCTTATACCCGTCTTCCGTCGAAGTACTATGAAATTTCCGACGTTTTTAAATTTTTGAGTAAACTATTTAATTTTTATACAATTCTTTTTAAGTCCTTTATTTTTAAAGGCTTTTTCTTGCACAAAAAAATATTTAAAAAAATTTGATTAAATTTTTTTAAAGTATGTTATAATCATAGTACTTCATAGTACTTTACTTTTAGGGGTGGTTATGGCTTATTTTTTGAGAAAAGAAAAGAAGAAAAAAGGGACTTATCTTCAGATGTATGAATCATTTTGGGGATAAGGATAAAAAGCAACCAAGAACAAGAAATGTAAAATCTTTTGGTTACGTTGAAGATCTGATTTCAGATGAGATTTCGGATCCTATTAAATTTTTACAGTGACTATGTAAAAAGAGCAAAACGAGAATAGAACAAAAGCTCTTTCTGAAGAGTCATGCCCTCGTGCATTTTCCGCCCCTGTTGAACTTAATATAGGACACTTCTTGCTGTCCTCGATAATTGATGAGCTTGATGTTAAGGAGACTATTGATATACTTGCTTCTCAAATGCGCTTTCAGTTTTCTGTATTTGATTTAATTACACAACTTATTTATGCAAGGGTTATATCACCATGCTCTAAGTCAAAGACAGCCTCTCATGTATTTCCATACCTTTATGGCAGTTCAACAATCTCTGAAGACCAAGTATATGACGGATGTTCTTTCATAGGAGAGTCTTATAAGAAGTACATTGATTTGTTTAATCACTCTTATGAAAAGTATTTTAAAAGGGATTTAAGCAATGTATTTTTTGATTGCACTAATTATTACTTTGAAATTGATCTTCCTAGCGATGACAAGCAAAAGGGACCTTCAAAAGAGAATAGGCACTCTCCAATAATAGGGCAAGCTTTACTTTTAGATGCTGATCTGGTACCTGTCTCCATGCAAATGTATCCCGGAAATGAATCGGAAAAGCCGTATATTAGAAAAGTTATTGAAGAAATGAAGCAACGACATAACATATCAGGTAAGACCATTCAGGTGGCTGATAAAGGCCTTAATTGCGCAAGAAATATTTATGCTGCCGTTAAAGAAGCTAATGACGGCTATATATTTTCAAAGTCAATACATGGTAAGAATCTAAGTGAAAAGGAAAAGAAATGGGTTCTACTTGAGAACGACGCAAATGTCTTTTCTAACTATACTGATGAAAGAGGTAATATATCTTTTCGTCTTAAATCATGTATTGACAGCTTTGATTACAGTTTTAAAGAGATTAATCCGGAAACAGGAAAAGAGAGTGTTACGAGGTTCTCTGTAAAAGAAAAGCGTATCGTCTCTTATAATCCTAACCTTGCAAAAAAACAAAGGCTTGAAATAATGAAGATGGTTGATAAAGCTTCAAAGTTTTCTACATACAAAAATATAGCTAAAGATGAACTTGGAGATTGTGCTAAATATGTAGACATCATAACTAAAGATAGTTCATGCAAGACCATAAAGCCTATAATAGGTCTAAACAAATCTAAGATTGATGAAGATCTTAAATATGCAGGATATAATCTTTTAGTTACATCTGAGATAGATATGGATCCGTTACAGGTATATAAGACATACCATAGCCTATGGAAAATCGAGGAATCTTTTAGAATTACAAAATCATACCTTGATGCTAGGCCTGTTTATTTACAGAAAAAAGAAACAATCTATGGGCATTTTTTGATATGCTACCTTAGCTTGTTTCTTTTAAGAGTATTGGAAATCAAGTGCTTCAAGAATAAAATAAACTCTTATGACTTGATCAACTTTATGCGTGATTTTAGGGTGGTAAATAAAGGTGATAATACATATATCAATATATCAAGAGATCAAGCCATTAACGAAAAGGTTAAAAAACTGGTTGGTTTTAGTAACCTTGATGCCCTCTATTTAACCAAAGCTGAAGTCGACAATTTCTTTCAAAACTGCATGCTCTTGGATACCTAGAGTACTAGGTTTTGAGAGAAACGACGGAAGTCAGGTTTCATATAAAAAGCAAGGCTGAACCGTTACAAAACTTCACTTTTATAACACTGTTCAGCCTACTTAATTCAATAGTTTTAATGTTTAATTGTTTATATAATCAAGGACTTCTTCTATGCTCTTCTTACCGAAGAATACCTTGTCTTCATTCATTACCAAACATGGCACACTCATTACATGATATTTTTCTCTGAGATCTCCGAAATGATTTATATCATAAACTTGTGCATCAATATTCGGATTTAGAGAAGCAATTCTTTGTACCGCTACAACAAGATCGGGACACATTGTACAGCTAAGTGATACTAAAATCTTAAATGACACTTTATCCTTTATTTTTAGTATCTTTTCTCTTATATCATCACTTAATCCCTGTCCCGGACCTGATACATTGTATATACCGAGAATAAATGAAGTAAATTCATGTCCTCCCGGAACGCCGTGGAAAGCTAAACCGCTGAACTCTCCGTCTCTATGTATTTCTACAACAGGCGCCTTTGCTTCATCTTTTACCTCTTCAACAGATATCTTGTCTGTAAGTTTACCAAGCTCGGTCATATATGAAAGCAATTCTTTTGATACATCATCATCCTTCACAAATACCTTAAGTAAGATATCTTTTTCCATCTTACCGAATACGGTATTTAACTGTGCAAGCATATCAGATGAGAATAATCCTTCTTCCTTAACTTCTTCTTTCGGCAAACTTCCCTTTCCGGCTCCTGATTGCCTTATAGGAACTACCGGCTTGATACCTGTCTTTTTATGCATTACAGAGATATACTTTTCAAGTTCCGTTGCTGCAATACCTGCATCTCCGACAGTTGTTACAACCTGTCTGAGCGGCTTTATACAAACATCTCCGGCCGCATAAAGACCGTCAATTGCAGTTTTCTTTGAGGCGTCTGTAATTACATATCCTCTTTCGTCAAGTATTCCGAAGTCCTTTACCAAAGAGGTTGCCGGCTCATATCCTGCAAATACGAATACACCGAAACCTTCCTTGTCTTCAAATACTTCTTCTTTACCTGTTTCATTGTTCTTATAAACAATTCTCTCAAGGACGTCTCCACCTTCAACTTTCACCACCTCGGTATGTGTAAGTACGGTAATTTCTCATTATCATATGCATGTTGTGCTGTTGTTTTTGCACAGGTAAAGTCAGGCTCTCTGATAAGAATGGTTACATGCTTTGCATACTTTGTTAAGAATACGCTTTCTTCCGCAGCCGCAAAGCCTCCGCCTACAACAAAGACTTCCTTTCCTTTAAAGAATTCTCCGTCACATGTAGCACAATATGCAACACCATGACCCTTAAACTTTGCCTCACCTTCAAATCCGATCATTCTGGGTGATGCACCTGTTGCAAGTACTACTCCGAAACACTCGATATCTCCCTTTGATGTATGGACCTTCTTGATATCGCCGTCCATATCGATGGAGTCAACTGTAGCAAGTAAGAATTCAGCACCGAAGTTTTCCGCCTGTTTTCTCATCTGCTCTCCGAGTTTGGCTCCTGAGATATGCTCTATACCCGGATAATTTACAACTTCAGCGGTCAGAGTAATCTGACCGCCAAATTTTTCTTTTTCTATAACAAGTACACGATAATATGCTCTGGCCAAATAAATAGCCGCTGTCAGACCTGCAGGACCTCCGCCCACAATGACTGCATCATACATGTTTTTACTCATAATGTCCCCTAATATTATAACTGACCTACAAGATCAAGACTTGGCTTTAATGTCTCAGCACCCGGCTGCCACTTAGCAGGGCAAACCTGATCGCCATGCTCATGAACGAACTGGCAAGCACGAAGCTTTCTTAAAAGCTCTTCCGCATTTCTTCCTACGCCACCTGCGTTTACTTCATAAGAAACGATCTTTCCGTCAGGATTGATGATGAAAGAACCTCTCTCTGCCAAACCGTTCTCCTCGATATATACTTCAAAATCTCTTGAAAGTACATGTGTAGATCTGCAAGCATCGGATACTCAATCTTTGAGATACGCTCTGAATGATCATGCCATGCCTTATGTGTGAAATGTGTATCTGTTGAAACTGAATAGATCTCACATCCTGCCTCTTTAAACTCCTTATAATTCTTCTGTAAATCCTCCAACTCTGTAGGACATACAAATGTGAAATCTGCAGGATAGAAGAAGAATACACTCCACTTTCCTAAGATATCCTTCTTAGATACCTCAACGAAATCTCCCTTATGAAATCCCTGTACGCTAAACTCTCCAACTTCCTTGTTAATTAATGACATAACTGCCTCCTTATATAAATAAAATATTTTTTGTTCTAAATCAGTATAGGAAATATCTTTACTCAAAAAGGTAATTGATAGGTTTTCCTAACCTGTTATTATTATATTTAACATAAAATTATTGTATACACAATAGCATTTTTGTAATTTCGTCGTTTTAACTAATAATAATTCCTATTATTATGAATTATCTTACACTAAAAAGCAAACAATATCTTTATTATAAAAAAGGATGCGATCATCTCGCATCCTGCTTAAATATATTCAATTTCAACTAAAGTCAGCCCCTTTGCAGGCATTGTCTGCCCTGCAAATTTTCTGTTTTTTGCTTTCATTATCTCTGTGATATGACTTGGCGGATAAACGCCCATACCGACCTTTATCAGAGTACCTGCTATAATACGAATCATATTGTAGAGGAAACCGTCACCTCTTACCACAATTGTAATCATATCTTCATCCTGTAATACTTCCAAAGAAAAGATGGTTCTTACAGGTGATGAGGCCTGAGATTTCTGTGAACAAAAGCTTGTAAAATCATGTGTTCCTATAAAGTATCCGCTTGCCTCTCTCATCTTCTCAACATCCAGATTGAAATAGCAAAAATGTGCATAAAGTCTTTCTGTAGGTATATCAATCTTTCGATTCAAATTCTATAGGTATATGTCTTTATACAGTCATTCTTTCTCGGATGCCAACCTGCTTCCACCTCGTCGGAATATTGTATTCTGATATCATCCGGAAGTCTTTGATTTATGGCAAATGCAAACTTATCTGCCGCCATTCTGGCATTGGTATCAAATACGGCCACATTTCCATAGGCATGTACTCCCGAGTCTGTTCTGGAAGCACCTATTATCTCTATTTCTTCACCTGTAAGTTTTGAAATGGCATTATTTAATACTTCTTCTATAGTTATTCCGTTGGGCTGCTTTTGCCAGCCGCAATAATTTGTACCGTCATAGGATACTATAAGTCTTATTCTTCTCATTACCCTACTTCCTAAAAACAAAAACCAAAGCAATACATATAAGCATATATATCAAATAATATAAATATGCAATTATATCAATCTTCTTATATTTTAAAGGTTTGAGCTTGGTTCTGCCCTCACCTCCGTGATAACATCTGGCTTCCATCGCCATAGCAAGATCTGTAGCTCTTCTCATTGCAGAAATAAAAAGCGGTACCAAAAGCGGAACCATTGCCTTTGCTTTTTGTATTATATTTCCCGACTCAAAATCGGCACCTCTTGCCATCTGAGCCTTCATTATTTTGTCCGTTTCCTCTATCAATATGGGAATAAATCTAAGTGCAATTGACATCATCATTGATATCTCATGCACAGGTATCTTTATAACCTTCAAAAATCCAAGGCTCTTTTCAAGACCGTCTGTAAGTGCATTCGGTGTTGTGGTAAGTGTCATTACAGAAGAACCTACTATAAGAAAAATCAGTCTCATTCCCATAAACAACGATATTCTGATACCCTCTCTTGTTATCTTAAATATCCAAAGTTTAAATACCACTTCACCGTCTGTCAAAAACAGATTAAAACTTACACTTATTATAAGCAAAACAAGTACCGCTCTAAGTCCCTTTAACATAAACTTTACAGGAACCTTTGATAGCCCTATCGCAATTACCAAAAAAAGTGTTGCAAGTCCGTAACCCGGCCATGAGTTTGCCAAGAAAAGAGAAATAATAAAAACCATAGTTCCGAAAAGTTTTGTTCTCGGGTCAAGTCTGTGTACAAAAGAATCTACAGGATAGTACTGTCCCAATGTAATCTCTCTAAGCATTTTTATCCTTTCTCTTAATATATTCTAATATTTTATCCCTGGCTTCTTCTATTGTAGTAATATCGTCCCCCAGGTCTACACCTTCTTTTTAAGTCTCTCCACTATATATGTTATTCCGGGAGCGCTGAGTCCTATACTTTCAAGGAACTTATACTGTTTGAAAACTTCCTTCGGCGTACCGTCTAAGACAAGTTCACCCTTATTCATAACAAGCAACCTGTCGACATACTTTGCTACGTCCTCCATACTGTGTGAAACAAGGATAACGGTCATATTTCTTTTTTTCTTAAGCTCAATGATTTCATCAAAGAGCTCATCTCTTCCCTTCGGGTCAAGTCCTGCTGTAGGCTCATCTAAAATAAGTACTTCAGGATTCATTGCCAAAACTCCGGCTATGGCTACTCTTCTTTTTTGTCCTCCGGAAAGTTCAAAAGGTGACTTCTTATAAAAGCTTTCGTCAAGCCCAACAAGTTCCAAACTTTCCTTTGCTCTGGCTTCCACCTCAGTTTCCGGAAGCTTTTGATTTCTCGGTCCGAATTCCACATCTGAAAGTACGTCCACCTCAAAAAGCTGATGCTCAGGATACTGGAAAACAAGTCCTACCTTCTGTCTTAAAAGTCTTAGGTCATACTTTGGAGCATATATATTTTCACCGTTAAAGAAAAGCTCTCCTGAGGTCGCCTTAATCAGTCCGTTCAGATGCTGTATCAATGTGGATTTACCCGAGCCTGTATGTCCAATAATACCTACAAACTCACCCCTTTTGATGGTAAATGATACATCCTTGATGGCATACTGTTCAAAAGCAGTTCCTTCTCCATATATAAAATTTAATTTCTTTGCTTCTATTTGAATATCTTGCACATTTTCTTGCATTTTCTTCTCCAAATGTGTTTATTTTAGTATCGGTAAAAGGTTATCTACAAGCTCATCCAATGTAAGTATACCGTCAGGCAAATTTAAGCCTGCCTGCTTCAATTCATATGCCAGTTCGGTTGTACTCGGAACATCAAGCCTAAGCTTTTTAAGTTCATCGACGTGAGAAAGACTTCTTTCGGTGTGCCGTCCATCACTATCTTGCCCTCATCCATTACTATAACTCTGTCGGCTTCTATAACCTCTTCCATATAATGTGTGATAAGTATTACAGTAATATTTTCCTTTTTATTAAGCTCAAGCACCGTCTTTATAACTTCTTTTCTACCGTTAGGATCAAGCATTGCCGTAGGCTCGTCAAGAACTATACATTTCGGCTTCATTGCCATAATACCCGCTATAGCCACTCTTTGCTTTTGTCCGCCTGAAAGTTTATTCGGAGATTTATATCTGTAAGCAGTCATTCCTACCGCTTCCAGAGCAGCATCTACCCTCTTCCACATATCATCTGTCGGAATACCGATATTTTCAGGACCGAATGCCACATCTTCTTCCACTACATTTCCTATGATCTGATTATCCGGATTTTGGAATACCATTCCTACCATCTTTCTCAAATCAAGAAGTGTTTCATCATTTGCCGTATCCAAATCAGAGATAAATACAGTACCTTCTGTAGGTAATAATATACCGTTTAAATGTTTTGCAAATGTAGATTTTCCCGAGCCGTTATGTCCTAAAATCGCCACAAAATCACCTTGAGTGATGTCAATATTTAAATTATTGATGGCTCTTTTTACATCCTCTACATTGTCCGCTTCATCTCTTGTTATATAATCAAATATAAGCTTTGTTGCTTTTACTATTCCCATATTTTCCTTTTACTTACTTTTTATAAAACAAAAACCTCAGCAAGGTTGCTGAGGTTCTAATAACGTGCGTGAGAAGATTCGAACTCCCGACACCTTGGTCCGTAGCCAAGTGCTCTATCCAGCTGAGCTACACACACATTGCAAGTATGTATTCTACATGAACGGTATGTATTTGTCAAGAGAATTTTTCATTTGACTTGTTTTTCTGTTCCACATATAATGGAACAATCACCCGGAATACTTAATTTTCGGATAATTTGATACGGAGGATTGATATGCAAAACAACTCTTCTTTTAATAAAGATATAGTAAGACTTGCCATACCTATAGTCATACAAAATATCGTTACAACCGCTGTAGGTTCTGCGGATGTTATAATGCTTGGCTTTGTAGGGCAAGATGCACTTGCGGCAGGCTCACTTGCAAATCAGATAATGTTTATTTTAAACCTGGTATATGCAGGCATTGCATCCGGTGTCATTATGCTGGCGGCACAGTATTGGGGCAAAAATGATACAAAGACTATTGAGAATATAATGGGTATCGCAATGCAGCTTTCAGTTGCCATATCAAGTGTGTTCTTTATACTTGCATTCTTTTTCCCCGGATTTTTGATGAATATTTTCACAAACGATACCAATTTGATAGTCTCAGGTATACCGTACTTAAGAGTTGTAAGCTTTTCATACCTGCTGATGAGCTTTTCACAGGTTTATCTTTGCACGATGAGAAGTGTCGAAAGGGTAAACTTCTCTACCGCCGCATATACGGTAGCATTCTTACTCAATATTATTCTGAATGCAACTTTTATATTCGGATTTTTCGGTCTTCCGAAACTCGGTATCATAGGAGTGGCACTTGCAACAGTTATTGCAAGAGCTATAGAACTTACCATATGTATTATAGACAACTTCATACCTAAGTCTATACACTTCCGTATAAAGACAGTCTTTAATACAAATAAAGTTCTGTTTTTAGACTTTTTAAAATACTCCATGCCTGCCTTCGGCAACGAAATAGTTTGGGGAATTGCATTTTCAATGTATTCTGTAATAATGGGACATCTCGGAGGTGATATAGTCGCTGCAAATGCTGTCGTAGTAGTAGCCAGAAACTTCGGAACCGTTGTATGTTTCGGTATCGCAAACGCAGGTGCAATAATACTTGGTAAATCTATAGGTTCAGGAAACAGTGACACTGTAAAAGCTGATTCTTCTCATTTCTTAAAGATAACCGTACTGTCGGCTTTACTTGGAAGTATTGTTATCTTTGTTTTAAGACCTGTGTTTTTCAATATGGCAACACTGACTCCTACTGCAAGAGATTATCTGAGTATAATGCTTTATATAAGTATGTACTACATCTGGGGACAGGCTCTAAACACAGCATTTATATGCGGAATTTTTCGCTCAGGAGGAGATTCAAAATGGGGCTTTATCTGTGATGTGATTGATATGTGGGGATATGCCGTTCCGCTTGGATTTATATCTGCTTTTGTTCTTAAGCTTCCGCCTATGTGGGTATATTTCCTTATTTGTACTGATGAATTTGTAAAGATTCCTTTTTGTTTATAAGCATTATAAAAAGCTATAAATGGCTAAAAAAATATTACAAGAGATTTTTAAAATAAGGGGCGATAATCGCCCCTTATAACTATAATTGTATCCATTCCAATCCGTCTACATCCTTTAATATAAATGTACTTTTCTCAAACCTGTTTTTAAGTACAACTTCATCTTCTACAGATATATCACTATACCAATGATTAAGACTTGCATATTTTCCTCTGTGAATATCTATGATTACAGTAGTTATCGGATCCCAGGTTTTCTTTTTAACACTCTCTACAATTACATAATATGCGTCTAAGAATACAAGATTTCTTCCATACATCCAAAACGGTAGTTCTTTATCTAACAGTGGAAGCTTTGCAGAGAAAATAAAATCCCCCATCGGTGGCTCAGTCTCGTAGTTTAATACAATCTCACTTCCATAATATGCGATTTCTGCTCCATATGCACCTACACTTACAGGCACGCCTTCTTCGGCTATTATAAAATCCATTTCTATATCCCTTCCGCATTCATTCTGATAGCAAAGAACTCTTTAAATGTATCGTCTTCGTTTTCTATAGTTTCTTTCATGGATATAAGTTTTCTTTTACCGACTCTTCTATCCAAAACAGCAAATATCCTGACAAGCAGGTTTTCACTGCATAGACTCTTTTCAATGCTCTGATTGTCAAACTCATCAAATGCCTTATAAAAACATGTTTGATCGAACACTCCCAGCTTTATGGCGGTATCGTCCATAAATGCAAACTCTTCGCTCATACGTCGTTCATACTTTTCATCTTTTGGAAAAAACGCCGCTTTTGTCCAATTATGATAATAACAACCCTTTATAATCTCTTTACCTTTATACCTTATAGCTGCCCTACCTTCATGATCCGGAGACCTGCTATAGGATGTCGCAAAGTAGCTGATATCCCCCTTTAAACTTTCCGCCAGATATTCGCTTTCCATTATTTTTCTAATACCGCTCCAAGTTGACATTTTTCCTCCAAACTATAAATTCGTGTTATCATAAAGCTCCTCAAAATATTCATTCAAATGATGATATATCTTCATATCCTCATCTACATCATCTCTTAAGACAATACATATACTTTTATTCTCTGTATCCGTAAAAACATAATTATGCTCACCGTAGTAGGCCTGATAACCGCATCTTTTTAGAGTCAATATTTGACCGACTCTAAGTTTGAAAATATTCTTTCTGACAATATAAGTCTTACCTGCCTCCAATGTCAGTCCCTCTTATAAAAATATAAATATGGGTAGTTTACAATCTCTTCATGCCAGTTATCATCATGCTTTATTATAACCTTTCCGTCTTCATCATAACACCTTGCAACTATCGGTGCCTCGTACTTCGGATTGATTCCCAAAACCATTATTCCGTCCTCAAGTCCTGAATCAGGTGAATCGGTCTTTATATATTTTCCCAAATAGCAATCCCACCTTCCAAAAGGCAACTTATCATACACAATATTTACAAACTCTGCCAAGGTATCCGGCAAAATAAATGTATCTGGATTAGGTGCGTTTACATCATCTCCCATGCACATACTGCTTCTGCTCATATAGACTTTTATTTGCATACTCTTCTCCTTAAAAATTTATATAAAAGAGGGAATATCAATCCCTACATCAATAGCCATAAATCCCAGTATAATACCCAAAACACCCAAGAATATAGTTGCGCTATTAACATTTTCACGAATCTGTATAGAGAACTTCTTATAATCAATACCCCTGTTATTTATAATATTCTCTCTTTCTTCTACACTATCCGTTAATGAGATATTATAGCTTCCTCTATCCGCATCAAATGTAGACAGCTTTGACTCTGACATCCTTAATACTGCTTGTCGTAGTTTCTAAAAAAAGTCAGGGATATAGTATGTACAAACTTTCCTGTAGCATTATTTTTTTAGTTTAATATCTAAATTATACATAGGAGATACTGAATACTTTTTCCCACAAAGCCATATATCATATTTACCGCCATCCTCAAGTCTAAAGCTTCCGTCTATAGCGCTGACAGACATTTCATATATCATCTTAGCCTTGGCAAATCCGCTTGCCTTTTTTTAATGCCGATAACCATCAGATATATTCCCACAGGTACAAGAAGAAACAATAAATATTTTCAAATCCTTTAATAGATTGTAACCAAGACATTTCCATCCGCTTCCAAAATTTCCTTATAAAATTCTTTCATTCTTTCAAAACAGTCAAGAAGATCTTCTTTTATTTCATCTTCTTCCTCTTCATAGTCCCAAATATTAGGATATAACTCCGCCTCTTTACCTTCTTCCAAAAGCAAAAGCTTTCCAAAGCACTTTCCATATCAAAAATCTTCAAGTGCTTTTAATATATCCTCAACTCTGTCCTTTTTTTGTATAGGCTATAAAAGTCATCTATTTTCCTCTATCAGATGTTACTCCTACCACAGCTTCACTGAGAGGATCTTCCCATATAGGATCTGATGCACTTACTCCTGTCAGCATATAGTGAAGCAGATCCCAGTTCTTATCTATATCAAGAAGTATTTCCGCCTCTTCATTCCAGTCTTCCACCGTTTCAAAGATATCTTCCTCATTTGTCCAGGTTTTTTTAAGTGCTTTCCAAACTCTTTATCACCTAAATATTGATAGTTTGCTCTAAGTCCCATTTTATTTTTCTCCTTAAATATTAAAAATATTTTATAAATCTTTTTTTGCAGCTTTATCCGATTTGTATCCTATATCCTCATAAAATTTATGTGCTTCTACACGATGATTTGCCGAATTCAGTCTGATAAATGAAATACCGTTATCCATAGCATATTTTTCGATATGGCGCATTAATTTTTTGCCGACTCCATTGCCCCGAAAATCAGGATCCACGGCCAACCCCAATATATTAAGTCCGGTATCGCTATACACACTTTCATACACCTGTGCATGGACAAATCCGATAACCTTTCTTTTGTATTCTCATCTTCATATACTGCCAGGATATGATTTTTATTATCGCATGACAATTTCTTTATCTGATTCTCAACTGTACTTATATCAACATCATAGCCCAATGATGTTTTACATATTTTTTGTATATCTTCTGCATCGGATATATTCATTTCTCTTATCATATGCATCTCATCCTCCCATACTTGCAGATGTAATACCTTTTTTCAGACTTCCGCCAACTGTAATGCAATGTCCCTGCAAAAATATCATCATCATTAAAATATGCTGTGAATGAACCGCCTGATGTCATAGAAATTGATTCAATACCGATTCTTTTTGCAAAGCTCTCTTCTGTGATTTTTAGTGCTTCTTCCTCAGATTCGCACCAATCTCTTGCAAGGTCTACAAGCTTTTTCGCTGCAAATATTCTCATTTCAGCATCCCGTTTTTCAGCACTTAAGTACAACTCTTTCATAGCTTTTCTTGCCTTTGTGATTCCCGGATTTGTTGTCTTTATCAACATCCAAGGAAATATCAATATTTTTATCAAGCCAAGGAATATGCCCTTCAAAGCTGTTTATAGTTCTATCATACAAAAGCTCACCCAATATATCATCCTCTATGATTATAGGCTTTTTGTACTCTGCAAGGATTTCTTCAAGTTCCGGACTTTGTGCATTTTTTTCTATTACATCCACTAAAAGAAAATCAAGTCTTTTTATCATAATCTCCGGCAATTCCTCAGGTAATTTCTTACGTACCTTTAAATGATAGACAGTTTCTTTGTCAAATTCCGGTATCAAATGATTTTCATACTCTTTTTCACTTGCTGCAAATACAAATCTACATTCTTCTTTATGTAGCTCTCCTGTTTCACAATCTATATAGGCCAGGCAGCAAACCGCCACTTCCCAAAATCCGTTTCTCTTACTTGTAACATCACCTTCATGCCTAAGTACAAGAATTTCCTGCTCTTTTTTATCAAAAGAGTTTTCCCCAATTCGTTCTCAGTCATTTGGTTTCTTTTTCTCATATAATCAATGAGTTCCATTAAGATCAACCCCCTATAAGCTCTGATAGCTCCTTTTCACTCAACTCACCATTATTATATAACTTTTCAAGCAAATTTTCATCAAAATCCATTTCATAGTAGTCTGTTACAAATTCCTTGAAGTCATCATATGTTTCACATATATATCCCATCATCCATTTGCTTCCGTCATCATCAGACAATTTATTTTGATGAATTTTCCCGTCATACCAAATGAAAAAAATGTTGTTTCATCTATTTCCCGGTCATCAAAGAGAGAAATATATTTTTCATCAACACCTTCATATATCTTTTGTATAACACTTTCTGTCAAACTTCTTTCTTAGCAAACTGACTCAAACTGCTTTCATGTGCAAATCCCTTTATTAAGACAATATCTTCTGTAAAAATAACATATAGAGTATCGCCTGAGCCGTTATCAACAATATACTTTAAATAAGCTTCATTTTCTTCTTTATTAATTATTCGAAGATATTCCTCAGAAGGGTCAGTCAAGGCATTGTCAAGAAAATATAACGCCTCAAGTCCGGTTTCGCATATTACCCCAATCCATATTTTTCATTTCATACTCCTATTTCTAAATCCGCTTTTTTTTATATCTTCCGGAAACATATCCTAAAAATACAAATCTGAGCTATATTCCATTCATTTTGCAAGATAGATGCTGCATCTGACTTCATCACCTAAAAGTATTTTTTTGCAATAAACTCATATCTTCCCAAGTTCTTCATTATTTGAAATTCTTTTCAATATCTGCTACATATGTTTCCTTGAAAAACATATTAAATTCATCCCAAGTGGTTAGTGCATCAGCTTCTGTAATTTCCACCTTTAGACAATATCCGATACTGACCTTGCACCTTTTCTTTTTTCCGGTTTCATCAGCCTTAAATACTTTTTGTACTGCCCTTATCAAATTCCCAATTCTTATCCTTTCAGTGCATCTACCTTTTTCTGTCAATATATCCTTAAATTTGATAATATTATCCGAAAAGTATTTACAGGCATTTTCAAAAATTTCAAGGTTTTCCATTTTTATAATCCCTTACATAGTATTTATTTTGTTTAGTCCGCATCTACATAAAGATGATATTTTTTGCAATGTAAGCATCTGAATAAGTATCCGCAAATATGTCCGTCCTTTACCAGATATTTTTCTACATCCGCAAATTCATTACGTTTATTGTACTCTTCAAAGACTTCTTCTGCAATTCCCATTTCATTTAATTCGTTTGTTCCTACGCTGCCCAGATATGCACAGTAATCATTACAACAGAAAGCCAATATTCACCCTGCCAGCTCAAATACCCGGGGGTTCTATAGAAAAGTTCCTCATTCTTTTCTTTATCCTCTTCAAAATTCCATTCGGCATCCTGAACAAATTCGGCATCAAACTTTTTTGCGGCTTCTCCGTTTGAAATACATACAGGGCAAAGATAATCCACATCATCTTGAGCATATGGGCTTTTTACATAGTAAGTGTTGCTTTCTTTACCGCAACAAGGACATACTTTTGCTTCACCTTCTATAAACGAACCTGTCTCCAAAGGATCGGGATGATATCTGAATTTCGGCAATAATTTTTTACGTTCTTGCCTTTTTAGCCTTTCCTCTTTATTTAGCGGCCTTGGTGTTGCAAATCTGTCACCATGGCTCTCATTTAAGTCTTTTAACCCCAAAAACTTTTTAATCTGTTTTCTGTCTGTTTTATCATATATACTTTCATACAGTTTATATGCACTCTCCATCTTATAGAGAAGTTGATAGACATCAACCAGTACTTCCATTGCCTCTTTTTCGGTTCTAACTTTTTAGTCTGTCAGCAAATTCATATAGTGCCGATACACTTGAGTCATTTTTCATGCTGCTTTTCAAAGTTTTCTTTTAATCTGATATATTCTTTTAAAAATTCATTCATGTTTCATCCTTATATAATCAAAGCGTGTCATAATGTTCTTTTACATACTCTATAAATTCATATGTGTCAGAAGATACCTCTTCCATTTCAAGTGATCCGAGTGCACCCAAATCATTTTTATATATGGTATCGTCAGAGTCCTTTTTTATAAAGAAAGCCAAATCTCCGTCCTGACCGATCATGAAAAAATCAGGCTCATATTCAAAAAACCTCATATGTCAGATTTCTTTCCTCCAAATCTTTTTCTTCATAAAGTATCACACCTGTATCGCCTACTAAAAATCCCTCACTTCCCTTTATTTCGTTTAAAAACTTTTCATACATTTTGGGAAGTTTAAAATTTATATTGTCCATAGTATTACCTCATATTTTATAGTTCGAACTTTTTCCAATCATCTACTGATTCTATTATCGGTATCAGACTGTCAATTTCAAAATACTCTTTTTCAATAGGGTCGGCATAACCGTCAACAATCAATATTCCGGTGCATCTTATATGAGCATTATCATCTTTTATCTCTATAATTTCAAGCTTATATGAAATCATAGGTTCCGATTCATAAATATAAAAATGTATCTTCTCTTTCATCACACTCTTCTATTGTATTTACACTAAAACTTTCTCCTACGAGGTCTTTTACACTGCTTTTGTTTGAATCTATACTGTTTATACAAATAGACGGAGCTGTTAATTCACCACGAAAATCTCCCTCTTTAAACCCTATATCTACAGACCACGCGCCGTTTTCTTTATCAAATATAAGGCAGCTCTGTCTGTCACTTAAATCATCTTCAAAACAGTACTTTTCACCTATCTTAAGCATTTTATACTCCTTTTTAAATTTATTATATAATTGCTATTCTAATCTTTCATCAAACTCAATTCCGATATTTGGCCACTTTTTCAGAAATATCCAGTTTTTGTCTGTCACCACTTTGAGTATATCCGTATCAAACTTCTTTATCTCTTCTATATTTCTTATCTCACCGCTATAAACTGTACCCCTTTTATATGAGATATCTATACTCATATAGTCTTCATAACATGATAAAAGAAACATGTATTCTAAAATTATCTTTTTCATATGAATAACTGCAAAACCCCGCCTCTTTTTCAAAAAGATAGGAAGGCTCACTTTCAAAGAATTCAAAAAAATCAAGTTCATCATATTTCATACACATTCACCTCCTACATATCTACTCTACTATATCACTAATATACAATCTGTATCTACTGTCTTTTTATAAAAAAAGAACCGGCAGTGCCGGTCCTTAGTATGTTAACTTTATTTGATACCCTGATCCTTCTTTACCTCTTCCAGCTCTGCAAATACCACATCATTTATTACCTTGATGTAAGTACCCTTCATGCCGGATGACCTGCTTTCTATTACACCTGCACTTTCAAATTTTCTTAGTGCGTTTACTATCACCGATCTGGTGATCCCTACTCTGTCAGCTATCTTACTTGCTACAAGTACACCTTCATTGCCGTTAAGCTCTTCAAAGATATGTATTATAGCTTCCAGTTCTGAAAAGCTTAATGTTGATATGGCGGATTTCACAATAGAAATCTTTCTGTTTTCCTCCGCATTCTCCTCATTTACACTTCTCATCATTTCAAGTCCTACCACTGTTGTACCATATTCGCTTAATATTATGTCATCTATATCAAAGCCCTTTTCCTCTTTGTAAATGAATACGGTACCCAGTCTTGAACCTGCGATATCAATAGGGCTTATAATAGCCTGATATCTGTTTACATTTTCCTCGTCAAATCCAAGTGTTGCAAGATTAACATTTTCTTTGGTGGACAATATTGAGAGCAGTCTTTCATTCAGCATTTCATCTATAAATCCTCCGACTTTGTCGGCAATCAACTCCGTGATTTCAGATGTACCATTATGTGTTCCAACTCCTAATACCTTACCCTTTTTACTAATAACAAGACTGTTTGCCTCGAGTATTTCTGATAATACATCACATATATCATTAAATACCACTTTTTGTGAATTATTATTGTGTAATAACTTGTTAATCTTTCTAGTCTTATCCAATAATTGTACACTCATTCAAGAAAACCTCCCCTTAGAAAAACAATGTATTTTCAATAAAGCTCACACTTAAATTTTAGCACAATTTGAATAAATGTACAACTTTTTTTTATGTGATAATTATTATTATTTGCTTATCTAATCCTATTAAAGGCAAATGATACATTATTTATATTTTTGAAAATATCAGAATAATATGTGCAAAAATTATATATAATCTGATAACAAATAAAAAAAGAGGCAGAGTTTTTGCTCTACCTCGTACAATTTATAATTCACTATATATTTCTTTGCCATGTACATATACAGCCTTTATATTGAGTGACTTGTCCATCAATACAAGATCCGCATACTTTCCGTCCTCAATGCTTCCGACTTTATCAAATATTCCTATCTGCCTTGCCGGATTTATTGTAGCCGCAGCTATGGCATCTTCAAGTCTGATATGCATATCCTGTACGGCTCTCTTCATGCATTCAAAAAGATTTGTAACTGAACCGGCTATAGTACCGTCTTCAAGTATAGCCTTTCTGCCTGTAACAAAGACTTTTTGACCGCCCAGAGTGTACTCTCCGTCTTCAAGTCCGCAAGCTCTCATGCTGTCACTGATAAGTATAACTCTCTCATTTCCAAACATCTTGAATGTGGCTCTTACAACTGCCGGATGAATATGTATACCGTCACATATAAGCTCCACGCATACAGTATCATTATCAACAGCCGCACCTATAACTCCCGGAGCTCTGTGTGTAAACGGAGGCATAGCATTGTAAAGATGAGTAACATGAGATGCTCCCTCTTCAAAAGCTTTGCTTGCAGTGTCATAGTCCGCCATTGTATGTGCAATAGAAACTATTACTCTGTCCTTTACCTCTTTTATAAACTCCATAGCACCGTCATTTTCAGGAGCGATATCTACAAGCTTTATAATATTGCCTGACAAATCATTGAGTTCATCAAAAAGCTTTGCGTCACATTTTAAGATATACTTTGATGACTGTGCGCCTTTTTTTGCTTCACTTATAAAAGGGCCTTCCATATTTATGCCTACAAGCTTTGCACCCTCTTCATTATCATATGCGGCAGCCTTTTTCATGATTTCTCTAAGCTCATCCTTTGAGATGGTCATAGTTGCAGGACAGATACTTGTAATTCCCGACCTTGCCTCATATTTAGCTATATTCTTTATAGTGTCGTCATTTGCATCACAGAAATCATCTCCCATACATCCGTGGAAATGTATATCTACAAGTCCGGGGATTGCATAGAGTCCTGTAGCATCTATCTGTTTTTTATCACTGTCCGGTGAAAATCCCAGATTCATAAAAGACGGCTCTACGAATTTTTCTCCTGAAATATTTATCTCTCTGTTTCTGAATACCTTGTCAGGGTCAAATACAATAGCATTTTTTATAAGCATGACAGAGCCTCCGCATCACCTATCAATATAAAATCATTGTGAAGCTGCAGCACAGATGCCGTACCTTAGGTGTTACAGGTCCGAAGAATGCATCCTTTACTATCTGAGCCTTTCCCTTGCCGCTTACAAGCATAAGTACACGCTTTGCTCTCATAATGCTTCCGATTCCCATGGTATATGCCTGCTTAGGAACATCATCAATGCTTTCAAAGAATCTCTTATTGGCTTCTATTGTGCTCTGTGTCAAATCCACCACATGGGTCTTATCAATAAACTCGTCACAAGGCTCATTAAATCCTATATGACCGTTGTTTCCAAGTCCCAAGAGCTGTAAGTCGATACCGCCGAAGTTGCTTATGATATTCTCATAGTCTTCTCCTGCCTTAATCGCATCAGGCTCCATACCGTCAGGCACATTTGTATTGGCCTTATCTATATTGATGTGGTCAAAAAGATGTGAGTGCATGAAGTAGTAATAGCTCTGGTCGTTGTCCTTTGTAAGTCCTCTGTACTCATCAAGGTTTACAGTCTTAATCTTACTGAAGTCAAGTCTGCCCGACTCATATCTTTTTACCAATTCTTCATAGGTTCCGACAGGTGTGGAACCTGTGGCAAGACCAAGTACGGCGTCAGGTTTTAATAAAACCTGTGCGCCTATAATGTCTGCCGCCATCTCACTCATCTCTTTATAATCTTTTGCTTTTAAAATTCGCATAATAGCCCCCTAATTCAGCTGTGATTTGAATACTTCTCTTGCCTTATCAAGTGCGTCCTTAATACCTGCAGGATTCTTTCCTCCTGCCTGTGCGATATTCGGTCTTCCGCCGCCGCCACCGCCTACAATTGCGGCAATGCCTTTTATAATATTTCCGGCATGTGCGCCCAAAGCCAGTGCCTTATCACCTGCCATACAAAGTAAGTTGACCTTACCGTCCACATCCGATGCAAGAACTACCACTCCGCCGTCTACATCTTCTTTTAATTTGTCTCCGAGATTTCTAAGCTCGTTCATCTCAACACCGCTTACCTGCATCGCAATGAACTTAACTCCGCCGATCTCTTCAATACTTTCCTTGCTGTCTCCAAGTGCTTCACTTGCAAGCTTGGCTTTAAGCTTCTCATTCTCGGACTTAAGAGCCTTCATCTCATCCAAAACGTTCTCCGTTTTTGATACAAGTTCACTCTCATTTGTCTTTAAAAGCTCAGCCACTTTTTGCATTCTGTTTTCGATATCCTGATAAAACTCGATAACACCGTCACCTGTAAGGGCCTCTATTCTTCTTACACCGGCAGCAATACCGTTCTCCGAAAGTATCTTAAAGAGCTTGATATCGGCAGTATTATGTACATGAGTACCTCCGCAAAGCTCCTTTGAAAAGTCTCCCATACTTACAACTCTTACATCACCCTGATACTTTTCACCGAAGAGTGCCATAGCACCGCTCTTTTTAGCCGATTCCACATCCATTACATCTGTAACAACAGGTAATGCTTTATTTATCTCTCTGTTTACAAGTGCCTCTACACTTTCAAGCTCCTCTTTTGAAAGGCTCTTAAAATGTGTAAAGTCAAATCTGAGTCTTTCGGCATCCACATAGCTTCCTGCCTGCTCAACATGGTTGCCGAGCACTTCTCTTAATGCCTTATGTAAAAGGTGAGTTGCAGAGTGATTTGCGGCTGTTTCTTTCTGTTTTCAGAATCTACAACAGTTTCCACTACATCGCCAAGTTTAAACATTCCCTGACTTACATATCCTACATGACCTATTTTGTTTCCGCCAAGTTTTATAACATCCACTACATTAAATACCGAGTCTGCCGTCTTTATAACACCGATATCGGCATTTTGACCGCCCATTGTAGCATAGAATGAAGTCTTATCAAGGAAAATTGTTCCGTGGTCTCCCTCCGCAATGGCCTCAACTATCTCATCTTCCGTAGTCAGCGCTATAATCTTTCCGCTGTCTGTAAGGCTGTTATAGCCTTCAAATACGGATTCAAGCTTAGGATCAAGTGACTGGTATATTGTCACATCCGCACCCATGTAGTTGGTAGCCTTTCTTGCGGCTCTTGCCTGCTTTCTCTGAGCCTCCATAGCCTTGTTAAATCCGTCTTCATCTACACTGAATCCCTTTTCCTCTATTATCTCCTTTGTAAGATCAAGAGGGAATCCGTATGTATCATAAAGTCTGAAGGCATCTTCACCTGATATTACCTTCTCTCCATTTTCTGCAAGCTTTCCTTCAATATCCGAGAGTATTGAAAGACCCTGGTCGATAGTCTTATTGAATTTGTTCTCCTCTTCTGTAAGAACCTTCAAAATCATCTCTTTCTTTTCTTCAAGTTCAGGATAGCCGTCTTTAGAAAGTTCAATAACGGTATTTGCAAGATTTGCAAGGAATGTGTCCTTGATACCCAGCATTCTTCCATGTCTTGCAGCTCTTCTTAAAAGTCTTCTGAGTACATAACCTCTACCCTCATTACTCGGCATGATTCCGTCTGAAATCATGAAAGTACATGATCTGATATGGTCTGTGATAAGACGAAGTGAAACATCCTTGCCTGCATCTTCTTTGTATGAAGTATTTGCAAGTTCAGCCACTCTGTCAAGAAGTGCCTTGATAGTATCCACTTCAAATATTGATTCCACATCCTGAAGTGCTACAGCAAGTCTTTCAAGTCCCATACCTGTATCTATATTCTTCTGGATAAGGTCGGTATAATGTCCCTTACCGTCAGAGTTGAACTGTGAGAATACATTGTTCCAGATTTCCATATATCTGTCACAGTCACAACCTACCGTACAGGTAGGCTTTCCACAGCCGTATTTTTCTCCTCTGTCATAGTAAACCTCTGAACAAGGTCCGCATGGTCCTTCTCCGTGCTCCCAGAAGTTATCTTCTTTTCCGAACTTAAATATTCTTTCAGCCGGAATACCTATCTCTTTATTCCAAATCTCAAACGCCTCATCATCATCCATATATACTGAAGGATAAAGTCTGTTCACATCAAGACCTGCCACTTCTGTCAAAAACTCCCAAGTCCATGCAATAGCCTCATGCTTAAAGTAGTCTCCAAATGAGAAATTTCCAAGCATCTCAAAGAATGTACCATGTCTTGCAGTCTTTCCTACATTCTCGATATCTCCTGTACGAATACATTTCTGACATGTACATACTCTTCTTCTCGGCGGTATCTCCTGACCTGTAAAGTACGGCTTAAGCGGTGCCATACCTGAGTTGATCAGCAGTAGTGAATTGTCATTGTGCGGAACCAAAGAAAAGCTCTTCATTGCCAAATGGCCTTTGCTTTCAAAGAACTCCAAGAATTTTCTTCTTATCTGGTTTACTCCGTTTTCACTGTTTACACTTTTGTTACTCATATATCTGTTACTTTCCTTTTCTCATATCACTTGCTTTTTTGCCCAATTTGATGCCTATTAGTGCTAATATTCCAAAAATAATAGCCTTAACTACGCTTCCTACTAATGTTGATAAAAAAACTGCCATAATACACCTCTCTTATTCTTAGGCAATGCCCTATAATTATAGACAAACTGTTTTTATAATATCACAGTTGGCGTTAAAACTCAACTTGCATGAACTATATTTCCTAGGTTATACTGTTCTACAGATAATTATATTTATTTTTAGAATAGAGGTACAAAATGGCTTTTGACGGTATAGTCATATCAAACTTGACATATGAGCTTAATACAAACCTTGTGGGCGGAAGAATATCAAAGATTTCCATGCCTGAGGATAATGAGCTTATTTTTACAATAAAGAATAATGCAAAGACTTACAGGCTTTTGGTATCTGCAAGTGCTTCACTGCCGCTTGTCTATCTTACCGATGTCAATAAACCTGCTCCTAAGGTGGCTCCGGCATTTTTGATGTTGCTTAGAAAATATATAGGCACGGCAAAGATAAACAATATATTTCAGATGGGCCTTGAGAGAATACTTTGCTTTGAGCTTGAACATTTAAACGAGCTTGGCGATCTCAGTCACAAGCGAATGTATATTGAAATAATGGGCAAGCACTCAAATATTATATTTACAGACGAAAACAATAAAATAATAGATTCAATAAAGAGAATCTCCGCAAATATGAGTTCTCTAAGAGAGGTACTTCCGGGAAGAGAATATTTTCTGCCTGAAGAACTTAAGAAAAAAGATCTGTTAAATACAGGACTTGAAGAATTTATAGATATTTTAAATCAAAGGAATATCCGCTTGTAAAGTCCGTTTACATGAATTTTGCAGGTATAAGTCCGCTTATAGCTGAGGAAATAATCTTAAGAGCATCGCTTTTATCACAGGCTCCTTCCACATCTCTTAGTGAACTTGAGTACACTCACCTGTTTCATACAATACAAAATCTCCTTGAAGATATAAACGCTCACAACTTTACTCCGAATATAATATATAAGGGTGAGGAAGCTATTGAGTTTTCTTCAATAAATCTTTATTCATATGAAGGTAAAGAGTACAAAGGAGAATCTTTCGACTCAGTAAGCAAGATGCTTTATGATTTTTATTCATCCAGAGAGGCATTTGTACTTAACAGACAAAAAAGTTCCGATCTGCGCCGTATTGTAAATACAGCACTTGAAAGAGCAAGCAAAAAGTATGACCTTCAGGAAAAGCAACTTCAGGATGCCGACAAAAAAGATATCTACAGAGTATACGGTGATCTTTTAAATACCTACGGCTACAGCCTTAAAGGGGGAGAGAGTTCCTTTACTACAGAAAATTTCTATGATGACAATAAGGAAATCACGATACCGCTTGATAAAAATAAATCTGCAAAGGAAAATGCCAAGAAATACTATGACAAGTATGCAAAGCTCAGCAGAACCACAAAAGCTCTCAGTGAAGAGATTTTGAAGACAAAAAATGATATCGAACATCTTCAATCCATTCAAACCGCCTTGGAGGTTTCAAGTGATGATGAGAGTCTTTCTCAGATTCGTCAGGAACTTGTTGATTTCGGATATATAAAGAAGCACTCTTCTGCCAAAAAACAAAAGATTGCCTCACATCCTTATCATTATATCTCAAGTGACGGCTATGATATATATGTCGGTAAGAACAACTACCAAAATGAAGAACTTACTTTTAAGGTTGCTACCGGAAATGACTGGTGGTTTCACGCCAAGGGAATACCGGGTTCACATGTGATTTTAAAATCAAACAATGAAGAGGAACTTCCTGACAGAGCTTATGAAGAAGCCGCCGCTCTTGCAGCCTTTTATTCCAAAGCAAAGGATGCGGATAAGGTGGAAGTTGACTACATCCAAAAGAAAAACATAAAAAAAGTTGCAGGTGCCGCTCCCGGCTTTGTAATCTACCACTCCAACTGGTCAATGGTAGCCACACCGAAAGCAAATCTGCAACAAAAATAAATTATATGGGCTTTATTCACTGCTACAGCCACTCTTTGTGGTAGCGAATATAAGCCTTTTTTACTGCCGTAACAAGTATCATATATGCCAATACACATGGTATAAGATATAAAAAGAATGATAAAGGCAATGAAACAAATCCTATTGCCTTGCCCAACAAAGTAAACGGTATTATTGTAATGACTATGATTCCGAAGAAATTAAGCATTGTAAGCGGAGCCGATGCTCTACTTTGTATAAAAGGCAACTTCATTGTACGAATCATATGTATAACCAGTGATTGGCTCCACATGGACTCGACAAACCAGCCTGCCTGAAACATTGCAACGTATGCAACTTTTATCCTATTAAGTTCATCACCGCTAAAATGACTTGCAAGATTATTATATGTAACTCCGTGACTCACAAAATGAGGGCAGAACACAAAGTACATAAATGCAAATGTCATAAAGTCAAAGATTGAACTTGTAGGCCCTATCCATACCATAAACTTACCGATACTTGAAGCGTCCCACTTCTTCGGCAACTTGATAAACTCCTCGTCCACATTGTCCCAAGGAATTGCACTGCAACATGAATCATATATAAGATTCAGCAAAATAAGGTGCATACTCTCCATAGGCAGGAAAGGTAAAAGTGCTGAAGCACCCAGCACGGAAAACATATTTCCGAAGTTTGACGATGCGGTCATCTTGATATACTTTATCATATTTGCAAAGGTCTTTCGTCCCTCTATGATTCCCGACTCCAAGACCATAAGGTCTTTTTCAAGAAGTATAATATCTGCAGACTCCTTTGCCACATCCACTGCAGTATCTACAGAGATACCTATATCCGCCACTTTCATAGCCGCAGCATCATTGATACCGTCACCCATAAATCCTACAGTATGTCCGTTTTCTCTAAGTACCGATACCACTCTTGATTTCTGACTTGGAGTTAGCTTTGCAAAGACGTCCGTTACCTCGGCCACTTTCTTAAGCTCCTCATCATCCATCTTTTCGATATCACCGCCAAGCAGCATATTTTTTACTTCAAGACCTACCTGATTACATATGGTTTTTGTAACCTTTTCATTATCTCCTGTAAGAATCTTTGTTCTGACACCATGCTCTCTTAATGCCTTTATTGCACCTGCAGCCGACTCCTTCGGCGGATCCAAAAATGCAAGATACCCCATAAGTATCATCTCACATTCATCATCCACACTGCAGCTTTGTTTTTCTATATCTTTTCTTGCAATCGCAAGTACACGGAATCCCTTTACATTAAGATCATCCACTGTATCAAGGATCTTTTTTCTGAAGTCGTTTGTAATAGGCTGAACATTTCCGTTGTACTCGGCATATGAGCATATGGCAAGCATCTCTTCAACGGCACCCTTTGTAACCATCTTTATTGTGCCTGCGTGATTTTGTACCACTGTGGTAAGTCTTCTTCTACCAAAGTCAAACGGTATCTCATCAATCTTTTTATAGTTTTCCGACAAATCAAGAAGCTGTGAGTCGTTTGCCTCCTCTTCCTCAGTCCTTTGAATAATGGCAAGGTCCATAAGATTCTTATAACCTGTCTGAAAATAGCTGTTAAGATAACCGTACCTAAGTACTCTTGAATCCTCATCTCCCTTTATATTAAGGTGATATTCAAGTACAACTCTGTCCTGTGTCAAGGTTCCGGTCTTATCTGTACACAAAATATCCATCGCACCGAAGTTTTGTATCGAATTCAGGTTCTTTACAATGGTCTTCTTCTTGCTCATTGATACCGCGCCTTTTGCAAGACAGCTTGTTACGATCATCGGAAGCATCTCAGGAGTAAGTCCCACCGCAATTGATATTGCAAACAAAAAAATGCCGAAATCCAGTTTCCTTTTGTAACACCGTTAATTACAAATACCAAAGGCACCATAACAAGCATAAATCTTATAAGTACCCATGAAACGGCATTTACTCCCTTTGTAAAATTGGTCTCCACAGACTCCGTAGCTATTGCCGACGTCATTGAACCGAAAAAGTGTGTTATCTCCTACAGATACAACTATCGCAGCAGCACTTCCCGATATGACATTGCTGCCCATAAAAGCTATATTTGTATATTCCGTGATATTGTCCTTTTTCTCACATACGGCTGCCAACTTTTCAATAGGCTCACTCTCACCGCTAAGACTTGACTGACTGACAAAGAGATCCTTTGCCTCTATTATCCTTACATCTGCAGGAATCATATCGCCGGCTGAAAGGTATACAATATCTCCTACCACCACTTCATCAAGCGGTATCTCTATATGACTTTTATTCTGTCTTGTAACCGTACAGGTGGTGGTAATCATAGCTAAAAGCTTCGCCGCAGCGTCACCGCTTCTGCTCTCCTGAATAAACCTTAACACACCCGATACAAAGACCATTGTCAGTATGATAATCACCGTTACGGGATTGAAGTCTTTTTTTGTATTTCCGAACATATGAAGTATAGGAAATATGATATCGGTAACTGTGGAAACTACCGCAAGACAGATAAGCACCACCGTAAAAGGATTTATAAAGGCCTCCGCCAATCTTTCCACAATGGATTTTTTCTTCTCTTTTTTTACCTTATTTGAGCCATATTTATCTCTGCTCTCATCCACCTCTTCTTCAGTCAGTCCGTTTAAGTTTATATTCAAATATCCTTTTATGTCCTCAACCTTGTGAGTGGCCATATATTCAATATTTGTGTTCATATTATATTCCAATCTTTTCTACTGCCTTATCCCTAAGCATCAAAGCATCCACCGCCTGTTTCGGATCTTTATTTTCAAAAAGTACGGCATTTACCTCATCCACTATAGGCATACATATATTATATTTATTTGCAAGAGCCTTGGCCGCCTTGGCTGAATAAACGCCCTCAACCACCATGGCAACTTCCTTCATGGCCTCATCCATACTCATTCCCTGTCCCATAAGCATACCGGCTTTTCTGTTTCTGCTGTGCTTACTTGCACAGGTAACTATCAAATCTCCGATACCTGAAAGCCCGTAGAATGTCTCTATATTTGCACCCATTGCAATGCCCAGCCTGCTTATTTCCACTATTCCTCTGGTAATAAGTGCCGCCTTTGCATTATCTCCATATCCCAGTCCGTCAGAGATACCTGCCGCCAAAGCTATGACATTCTTTAACGAACCTCCAAGCTCTATTCCAAGCATATCTGTAGAAGTATAGACTCTAAACACCGGACTCATAAATGTCGACTGAATGAGTTTTGCGGTCTCCATATCCTTTGCACCTGCCACACATGTGGTAGGAAGAAGTCTTACAACCTCTTCGGCATGGCTAGGACCTGAAAGTACCGCAACATTGGCGTTCTTTATCTCATCCAAAATCTGCTCTGTAAGTATTTCAAGAGTATTTTCTTCAATACCCTTTGCAACATTTACAATAATTTGATCTTCTTTATAAAACGGTGCCATTTTCTTTGCTGTAGCTCTTGTGAAAATAGAAGGGACTGAAAGCACACAGATATCTGCATTCTCCATAGCTTTCTCCAAATCACCTTCAAACACTATCCCCTCATCAAAGATAATCCCGGGCAGATTTTTATGCGTACGTTTTTCTCTAAGTTCCTCTAATTCGCTCTCAATAGCTGACCACACCTTAACTTCATGACCGTTGTCAAATAAAAGTCTGGCAAGGGCCATACCCCAAGTACCTGAACCTATAACAGCTGTTTTCATTTTTCCACCTTTTTCCCTATTTTATTCTCAGTTCCGCCAAGTAGCCTCTTTATATTTGCTCTGTGCATAAATATGGAAAGAAGTCCTACAGCGGCTGTCAAAAGTCTAAATTCCATAGGAGATGCTCCCTCTCCGAATCCGTAGCTGAATTTGACAAAAAAATGCGACATTCCTATCAAAATAATCATTACAAATATAGATCCGAGTGAAACATATCTTGTAATTGCAACTGTAATTATAAATACTATCAGACATACAACGGCTATCCTGATGTCCAGTGCCATTATTATGCCTGCCGTAGACGCCACACCCTTTCCGCCTTTAAATCCCAGATAGAAAGGAAAGTTGTGCCCAAGTACCACACCAAGCCCGATATATAACATATAGATATAGCTTAAGCTTACATTATCTCTGAAGATAAACCTTACAACCAAACATGGTATCAATGACTTACAAAAATCTCCCAAAAATACAACCAATCCGGCTTTGGCTCCCAGCACTCTGAGTGTATTTGTCGCTCCGGCATTTCCCGAGCCGTAGTTTCTGATATCCATTTTATGTATTTTACCGAATATATATCCGGTTTCAATATTTCCTATAAAATATCCAATTATTAAAAGCAGAATCCTAAGCATTACTTGTTGTCCTCTTTTCTCTCTCTGATAATAAATCTGATAGATGTACCCTTAAATCCGAATGCCTCTCTTATCTTGTTTTCCAAATATCTTTGATATGAGAAATGCATAAGCTGCTTTATATTGACAAATATAACAAATGTAGGCGGCTTTACAGCTACCTGTGTAGCATAGAAAATCTTTAATCTCTTGCCCTTGTCTGAAGGCGGCTGCTGCATTACCGTAGCTTCGGAGATAATCTCATTTAACACACCTGTCTGTATTCTAAGAGTCTGATTCTCTCTTACAATATCAATAAGCTCAAAGAGCTTTTGCAGTCTTTGACCGCTTAGTGCAGATATAAATACAAACTCCGCATATGGCATAAATGAAAGTATTCTCTTTATATTGTCAGTGTACTCATAAATAGTCTTATTATCCTTTTCAACAAGATCCCATTTGTTTACCGCAACTATTATGCCCTTGCCTCTGTCATGTGTAATACCTGCAATCTTTGCATCCTGTTCGGTAACACCTTCACTTGCATCAATAACAAGTACTACAACATCCGCTCTGTCTACAGCAGTTACAGTTCTGATTATTGAATATCTTTCAATATCCTCTTTTACCTTTGATTTTCTTCTAAGACCTGCCGTATCAATAAATACATACTCCTGCTTGTTATTTACAACTACGGTATCTATAGCATCTCTCGTTGTACCTGCAATATCGGATACTATTACTCTGTTTTGACCTGTAAGTCTGTTTATAATAGATGATTTACCTACATTCGGCTTTCCGACTATTGCAATTCTAGGTCTGTCATCATCTTCCTCATCTTCGGTGTCCTTATTTTTAAAGTGTGAAGCCACAGCCTCAAGTAAATCTCCGATTCCAAGCCTTGACGCTGCAGATACAGGTATAGGCTCCCCGATACCTAAGTTGTAAAATTCATACACATCATTTCCGAACTTGGCCATAGAGTCAACCTTATTTACCGCAAGTACAACAGGTTTTCTTGATTTTCTAAGCATATCACAGACCTTAGAATCCGAATCCACAAGACCTTGGCGCACATCTGTAATAAATACAATCACATCCGCCGTCTCAATAGCTATCTCTGCCTGTTCTCTCATCTGTGAAAGTATGATATCGCTGCTGTCAGGCTCGATTCCGCCTGTATCTATAAGTGTAAAATTCATATTCAGCCAAGTACAATCGGCATATATTCTGTCTCTGGTTACTCCCGGGGTGTCCTTAACTATTGAAATCGGCTCCCCTGCTATGGCGTTAAACAATGTAGACTTTCCTACATTCGGTCTACCTATTATGGCAACTACGGGTTTACTCATTTTTAACTCCTTTTTCATATGCCTTATAGGCATTTTCTTCTATATAGTTATCAGATACTATGGCATTTACAAGGTCATAGCCTGACTGACCTACTATTACAGTCTTTGTTTCCAACTCTCTTTCAATATCACTTCTGGTCAAATCATCAAGCAATACTTCTTCTCCACTTCTAAACATATTTACAGATAACAAAAGTCTGTCTCCAAGATCTTTACCTTTCAGCTGATTTATAATATCAACTCCGGTTAAAAGCCCGGCCACTGTAATTCTCTCACCGAAAAAATCATTCCTTATCACATAGAGGTTGATCTTTTTACTTGGAAATTTTTCTTCTATCTCCTTTAAAAGTTCTTCCATAGAGTGTGCCGGCAATATGGCTGTGGCAACACTTATAATTTCTTCTTTTTTTATATCAGCTTTAGGAACCTTCAATGTCTCTACAGCATCTCTTACCTCTTCGCTTAGAAGTCTTAACATACCTACGCCGTTTTCCAGCTGTATATAGCCGTCATAAGTATCTTCAGACGGCATCTGCCTTCCCGCTATCAGATAAAACTCATCACTGGCCTGTGCAAAATGCATACCGCACTTTTTCATCGCCTTTGTTGAATTTCTTCTATTATACTGATAGTCTCTTTGGCCTTTTCCTTATCTACCAAGGTCAGTCTCGGCAGATCGTCTCTAAATTTTGTAATACCTACAGGCACTACTGATACGCTTTCCATCGTCGGGGCGTATTTTAACAAATCATTAAGTGTACGCCTAAGCTCTTCACCGTCATTATACCCCGGACACATAACCACCTGCCCGTTCATAGGTACATTCTGCTCATAAAGCTTATCTATATACTTTAGAGACTCACCTGCAAAGCGGTTGTGAAGCATCTTTTTTCTAAGTTCAGGATTTGTAGTATGTACGGATATATTTATAGGGGCAAGATTAAATCTTATTATTCTGTCTATATCCGCATCCTTCATATTTGTGAGTGTTACATAATTGCCCTGTAAAAAGGAAAGTCTGGAATCATCATCTTTAAAATAAAGTGTCTCTCTCATTCCCTGTGGCATCTGATCTATAAAGCAGAATATACAGTTGTTTGTACAGGATTTATAATCACTCATAAGTCCCTCTTCAAACTCAAGTCCTATATCTTCATAGTCATTTTCAATATCAAGCTCCCACTCTTCACCGTTTGCCTTTTCAATCACCATGGTGAACTCTTCGGCATTTATATAATATCTATAATCTAATACATCTTTTATTTCATTGCCGTCGATAGATATAAGCTTATCTCCCGGCTCTATTTCCAGCTCCTCAGCTATAGACCCTTTGGCAATGCTTTTTATTATATGAAAATTCATTTTACTCCATTCATTTGTAAATAGCAAATGACCATAATCATTACACTTGCCTTCTTATAATAACAATCTCACATATGTTTGTAAAGTATAAGAAGGCTACTACTTTTCACAGTAACAGCCTTCTTATCATAGTATTTATTTCTTAATTTCCTGCAACTTCCTATTCAAAAGTGCAAAGACCTTCTCACTATCCGCCTTCTCAGAACTGAAAAATGATGATATTTCCTCTACAAGCATACCTCCCATTATACCGAGCATGCTCTTTTTTACCTTCATTGTGCCGAACTGATTGATGATAAATACCAATATATCTCCCGCTTCATCATTTCTGACCACATCTTCCACAGTGTCCTTTATGCTGAAATATTCAGGATTGAACTCAAGCTTTTTAACATCAAGACTTTCTGTGTCCATATCATCAAACCAGTTCTTAACTCCGCTTTCTTCTTCATCAGCAGGCCTTACATATCCGGCAAAAGGCTTCTCTTCTCTGATAAATGCGGTTCTGTCGGATATTTCCTCATCTTCCGTTATACCTACCGCCTTTATATAATTTGCACCCATATTAAGGCTTACATTCTCAAATATAAAAATCTTTTTCCCTTCTTTTTCGCCAAGGCAAATTCCGTTTACAAACAATCTTACCTTTTCCATATTTGAATAGATCTTTATATTTATCTTTTCATCACTTCTGATTGCAAATCTCTTGCTTGCGATGTGAACAAATTGCTCATCCGACCAATATGCCTTGTATACATAGAAAGAGTCTTTCTTTATCTTTCTGTCTATTGTTACAAGTCCTTTGTTGTTTCTGCCCTGAACACCGCCTTCATCTCTCATATCACAGCCGAAGTCAAACATATTCCAAACATATGAACACCAGATCTCAGGTCTCTCATCAAGAAGTTTTACCATATGCTCATGATACTGTGCCTGATACTCCTCAGTATAATCCTTGCATTCAGGAGTATTTGAGTGCCAACTTATAATACCCTCACAGCCGTACTCTGAAAGCCCTACAGCTCTGTTCGGATGCATAGCTCTGAACTTGTCAAACCATACTTCATTATCTGTATACTTTCCTCCATACCAACCGAAATATAGATTGTATGCAAGTATATCTGTAATCTGATTGTGTTCCGAGTCCATAGGAAGCATTGAAACTTGAGCCATTGTTGTAAGTCTTGTTTTATCAATACTCTTTACAAGCTCATCAAGTTCTCTTAAATTTTCTGTAAGTCCCGGAATATCTCCTGCAATAGTTATCTCATTTGAAATACCCAAAAAGAGTATACTGCTATGGTTATAGTTTTGATAAATAAGCTCTTTCATCTGCTCCATAGCATTCTCATGTGCCTTCGGATCCTTATTCATTCTTGATATAAAAGGAATTTCAGCCCATACTATAAGTCCGTATCTGTCACAAAGCTCATAAAAATAATCATCCTGCTGATAATGAGCAAGTCTTACACTGTTGGCACCCACATCCGTTATCAAATCAAGATCGTCAAAATGATCAAGTTTTTCAAGTGCATTGCCCTTGCCAAGTCTGTCCTGATGTCTGCTCACACCTCTTAAAGGGAAGCTCTTTCCGTTTAGGAAAAATCCCTTGTCAGGGTCTACATAATACTCTCTGATACCGTGATTTAACTCTACATTATCAAGTACTTCATTATGCCTTATAAGCTTTATGCTCAAACCATATAGAAACGGATCTTTTACACCGTTCCAAAGATGTACATTATCTATCTTAAGACTCAGTTTTGTTATATTCCTTGCAGGTGCAAAAACCGACCCGATATCTTCATAGCTGTCACCGTCTCTTACCTCGACCATAACCATATCTGATTCCAGTGGGTCTTTTACATAAGCGGTAATATCTATTATTGCATCCTCACCGTCTGTTTTTGATGTAACCGCCACTCCGCTGCCTGCATAATACTCTATATCAAATCTTGTCTTAGGTAGAGATATAAGACTTACGTTTCTGTAGATACCCCCATAGAATGTAAAATCAGCCATCTGAGGATATACATCGGAATGATTGGCATTATCTACTTCTACAATAAGCATAACCGAATCTTTTTTCTCAAAGAATCTTGTAATATTAACTCTGAATCTTGAGTATCCGCCTCTATGCTCCTGCACGAACTCACCGTCAATATATATTCTTGCTACCGAATTTACACCTTCAAAATTTAAGATAAAATCGCTCTCAGGTGATACAAGAGGTCTTATAATCTTCTTTATATATACAGCTTTTCCTTTGTAGTAGTCATTTCCGCCGTCCTGTCCGTCAAAACCGTTATAGGTATGGGGAAGATTTATCATATCAAAGCTCTCATCTGCAACTAATGTATCACTTACTTCGGTATTCTTTTTAAAAAGCCAACCGTCATTCAAATCATCAACTGTTCTCATATTTTCTCTCCTAAAATATCCGTTTTGTTATACGGCTTCATTCTGTGACTTTTTCTTTATTTCAGCTATTTCAGCCTGTATGCTTTCCATCTTCTCCTTTGTTAAAGGATAGAATTTCATAGCAATAAGATTACAAACCAGTCCTATTATAAGAAGTCCGTACATACAAAACATTGCAACAGCTTTAATTGCCGGAGACATCGGTGTGTCCACAGTCGGAAGAGCATCCTTAAATCCTATAGCCGCACAGCAAAGTCCGACAATAGTGGCTCCAAGTGATGAAATAAGCTTATCTACAAATGAAAAAAGTGTTCCCATAAGACCCGGCACATACTTACCTGAGCGGTATACCTCATAGTCCGCACAGTCTGCAGTCATAGGTATTACTATATTTCCGGATACTCCTGTGAATCCCTTCATAAGCAGGAACAATACAAGAAATACTATTGTAAATGTGTTCCAACCTGTAAAGCCTTCTCCCGGGAATCTCAAAGTTGTAGATCAAAAACATAAAATGACGCTATCGAAAGGATACATGTTATAAGTCCGCCTATAGAACCGAAGAGCATTGCCTTTCTCTGTCCGAGATATCTTGCAATATAACCTACACCGAAGAACAACATAAGTGCAGTAGGTATTGCGGTATAAGCGGCAACCTGACCGCCTGCCGCGGTATTTCCGCAAACAATTGAGTAAACCATAATTACAACAACCGCATTGGTCTGTGTGGTAATCGCAAGCTTATCTGTAGATGCGGATACCACAAGCATCTGTATTGCTCTGTTCTTTGATAAAACCTCCCAGTAATCTCTGAGTCTGATCTTTGTAGGTTTTCCAAGTCCGAAGAATTCGGTTCTGTCCTTTCCCGATATTGCAATTATTGCAATAATTGTAAATATACCTGATATAACTGCGGTTATAAGCCAAAACTCGTGGTAAAATGCCTCTGTAAATTTTCCGTACTTAGGTATAAGATTCTGGAATACCAAAACAGGTATCGCCGCAAAGAGTATGGTGTTGTAAATGCCGTCAAATATTGTAAACATAGGTCTTTGCTTCGGATCGTTTGTAAGACAGGTCTGTGCCGACTTTGTAACAACACATTGGAAAGTATACCCTATGATATAAATCATATATAAAACAATAAATACCAAAAGTCTGCTTTTCTCAGGTACAATATGTGTTACATGAACTATCAAAAATGAAAATACCGCCAATATGATATTTCCTATCAGCATAAAAGGTCTGTTTTTTCCAAATTTGGAATCTGTCTTGTCAACCACATATCCTATAAAAGGATCTGTAACGCCGTCCCAAATTCTCATGTTCATAATGATAGTGGAAGCCAATACAACTCCTACGCCTACGAATCCTACCAGATAATAACTGATAAAATTCATAAAAAATAGGTACAAATTTGTAGCTGTGTTATTTAGGCAAATCCGGCTATCTGCCATAACTTAGCCCTGTGAACTCCGTTCTGATTCATAAATTACCTCCGTTTTTACATTACCAAGATATTATATTTACTTAATATTATCTTAAATTTACTTATTTAGTAAGTGAATCATTATCTTTAAAGTAGCATAATATTATGGTATCATTGTAGTATAGACGAGTTTTGAACTGCTATTGGAGAAAACTATGAATCATCAGAAATATAAAGACCGAGAAATACTTGAGATAAAAAATATCGAAGAAAGATATAAAATAGAGGAAATTTTTTTAAATATGCTCTCATCCGGTGACTATTCAAAGGCAATGAGTGCCTATAATGCTTTGTGTTCAATGAAGCTGGATGGAAGAAATATGGATTCCTATCAGGATGCCAAGTATTTGGCAATAGTCTTAGGTACACTGTGCAGAAAAACTTTACAACACAGAAATAAAGTTCACCCGTACTATCTTAACAGTGTCTCTAAAGAGATGGCAATGGATATAAATAATACCGAAACTGCCGACGATATCCGTAATGTGTCAAGAAAATTTATAAAAAAATACTGCCTTTTAGCAAAAAATCATTCTCTCCATCAATATAGTGAGGTTGTACATAAGAGCATATCTTATATTGAGATGCACTATGCCGATGAACTCAGCCTTTCAATTCTTGCCTCAAATCTTCATGTAACAAAAAACTATCTAAGTGCCGTCTTTAAAAAGCAATTAGGTAAACAGTTACTGAGTTTATACATGAAGTAAGGATGGATAAGGCTATATTTCTTTTGAATTCCACAAAACTTCCAATAAATGATATTTCCATAGTCTGCGGATATGAGGACAGCAACTACTTTTGTCGGATATTTAAAAGTCGATATAAAATATCTCCAAGGCAGTACAGAAACAATTTATTTGACAAATAAAATTCACATATAATATTGTCAATTTTTAAACAAATTTTATATCTGAGTCTAATTTTTAGACTTAAGAGATTAAAATCCATATTATTGACTTCACATTTTCCATAGTGTATAGTATCCTCGTAAGTAAATATTCGTGACGGTTCATCCGAACTGTCTCTAATCTTAATCACCTAGGAGAAAGAAATGCCAAACGATTTCGTATTTAAAGACCAATTGCCGGTAGCACCGCTAAAGATTGCCGCGCTTGAGAGTTGTTATGACTTTGCAAAGGGAGTCAATGACTATATAGTTGAATTCAGAAGGAATGATACTACTGAGCTTATGAACTGTCATGCGGATTTGCACTACAGAGGCTATGATTGTGACAACTACCTTCTTGATATTGCCTGTCCGAGATTCGGCTCAGGTGAAGCAAAGGGTGTTATCAAAGAATCTGTTCGCGGTACAGATGTATTTGTAATGGTTGATGTATTAAATCACTCTCTCAGCTATAAATTAAACGGTTTCACAAACTATATGTCACCTGACGACCACTATCAGGATCTCAAAAGAATTATCAGCGCCTGTGTTGCAAATGCAAAAAGAGTCAATGTTATCATGCCTTTCTTATATGAAAGCAGACAGCATAAAAAGACAAAGAGAGAATCTCTTGACTGTGCACTGGCACTTGAAGAGCTTGTAAGCATGGGTGTCAGCAATATAATTACATTTGACGCACATGACCCGAGAGTACAAAACTCCATTCCTCTTACAGGATTTGACAACTTCATGCCTACATACCAGTTTGTCAAAGCAATGTTTACAAATATCTCTGATATGAAAGTAAGCAAGGATGATATGATGATTATAAGCCCTGATGAGGGAGCTATGAACAGAGCCGTATACCTTGCAAACAACCTCGGTGTGGATATGGGTATGTTCTATAAAAGACGTGACTATTCAAGAGTTGTGGACGGCAGAAACCCTATAGTTGCACATGAGTTTTTGGGCAGCAGTGTGGCAGGCAAGGACGTAATCATTATGGACGATATGATTTCTTCAGGTGAAAGTATGCTTGATACAGCAAAAGAGCTTAAGAAAAGAAATGCAAAAAGAATTATTATCTGTGCCACATTCGGTTTGTTTACAAACGGTCTTGAAAAATTCGATGAATTCCACAATCAGGGAATTATCGACTATGTATGTACAACAAACGTACACTACAGAAACCCTGGACTTTTGACAAGACCTTGGTATCTTGAAGCCGACATGACCAAATATCTTGCAGCCATTATAAACTCATATAACCACGATGTTTCAATCAGCAAGAGCTTGTCACCAACCACAAAAATACAGAAATTCGTATCAAAATTTAAATAAGAAAAAGGTCGCCTTTTAAAAAACTTAAGGGCGACCTTTTGTAATATTAAACATGAAATGCACTTCCGCCTATAAACTCCCTCAATATAGAGTTGGAAGGTACATTGTCACTTGGTACTCCCAGGAAATAATCCAAAAACTTAAGAAGCCTTTTTGCCTCTGGATACTCCTTAGAGTCTTTTTTTACACTGAATAAAACAGGTTCAACATACTGCTTTAATACCGCAATTTCATAGTTTAGAGCGGAATTAAAGGTGGCATCCGCACTGCTTTGATATGGGAAAATATTCCTCTCCTCACCTCTTCTGACGGAATCCCACATAGCAAGAGTTTTTGTCGGTGAAATTCCCCTCTTTCTTACATCTCTGATCATTCTTCTAAGAAGTCTTCCGTCTGTAGTAGGTATACGATTGTGTTCATCAATATTAAGCTGTGTCAATGCGCTTATATATATTTTATATCTGCTGTCTTTAGGCAATTTATAAGAGAGCTTGTCGTTAAGGCAATGGATACCCTCAATGACCAGTATATCATCCTTACCAAGTTTTAAGAAGTTTCCGTTATACTCTCTTTGACCTGTTTTAAAGTTAAAGCTTGGAAGTTCCACTTTTTCTCCGTTTAAAAGAGCAAGCATATCCGCATTGAACTGTTCAATATCCATAGCGTCAAGACTTTCAAAGTCAAGCTCACCCTTCTCATCTCTTGGTGTATCTTCTCTGTTTTTAAAGTAATTATCCACCTCAAGCGGATGCGGCTTTATACCGTGTGCCATAAGTTGTATACTGAGCCTGTGTGAAAATGTAGTCTTTCCCGATGAAGAAGGTCCTGCAATCATTACAAGTTTTACATTTCCTCTCTTTATAATATCCTCGGCAATATCTCCTATTTTCTTTTCCATATATGCTTCAGAAATAAGAATCATCTCATTGGTCATACCGTTTGCAATCATCTCATTGAGTGAACCTACATCCGATACTCCCATTTCCATAGCACTGATACTTGCATTGTTAAGTTCATTAAAAATCTTTTCTTCAGGTACAAACTCTTCCACAACCTCAGGATTTTCTTTTCTAGGTATAACAAGAACTATTCCGTCCTTATACTTTGTAAGAGCAAACTTATCTATAAACCCTGTAGAGTAGACCATATATCCGTAGTTATAGTCTATATAGTACTCAAGCTTATATATATTCACTCTTGATACTCTTCTAAATCTGAAAAGCTTCTCCTTTTCAAAAAAACCGGCATCGTGAAACATCTTTATGGCCAAATCCGTATGTACATTAGTCTTTTCAATTCTGATGTTTTCATCAACAAGTTCTCTCATACGATTACTTATCTTCTCCACATCATAATCTTGCTCACTGCCGAGTCTGATAAAAAGTCCGTTACCTGTGGAAAACTCCACTCTCGGATTTATACTCCTGCCGTAAATATCGTCTATAGCTTTTAAAAGTATCAGTATCGCACTTCTCTCATATATCGCTCTGCCTATGGCATCACTCAATGTGACAAACTCAAGAGTAATATCATCATTTACGCACTTATGCAATTCCTGAAGTTTACCGTTTACTTTGACAAGCAAGGCTTTTTTCTTTTGCTCCGTTACAATATCAAAATAACTTGTGCCTTCCTCGTATAAGTAAGTTTCATCTCCTATCTTTACTTTAAACTTTTTCATTTCATTCTCCTTCCTATGAAAAGAAAAGACTGAATACTCAGCCTTTCCTTTGAAAATTTATTTAATTTTTCTTATCCAACCTTCCGGTGCTTCAAGCTCACCCATCTGTATTCCTGTAAGTGTATCATAAAGCTTCTTGGTAATCTCTCCCATACCTTCCATTCCTGACGGTATGTTTATCACTGTTTCACCTCGGCATATTCTGCCTACAGGTGAGATAACCGCAGCGGTACCGCAAAGTCCTACCTCTGCAAATCCTTTACCTCATCAAATGCAACAGGTCTCTCCTCAGTCTTTAATCCGAGGTAATGCTCGGCAACATATAGAAGGGATCTTCTTGTAATAGACGGCAATATTGAATTTGATTTAGGTGTAACTACAGTATTATCTTTTGTAATAAAGATAAAGTTAGCTCCGCCTGTCTCCTCCACATATGTTCTTGTAGCGGCGTCAAGGTACATATTTTCATCAAAACCGTTTCTGTGAGCCTCCATAAGAGGATGAATACTCATAGCATAGTTAAGTCCGGCTTTGATATGTCCAGTTCCTCTAGGTGCGGCTCTGTCAAAATCACTTACCGTAATAGTGATAGGCTTTGCACCGCCTTTAAAGTAAGGACCTACAGGTGTTGTAAACATTCTGAACTGGTACTCCGCTGCAGGCTTTACACCGATTACAGGTGATGAAGCGAACATATAAGGTCTTATATAAAGTGTAGCTCCCGATCCGAAAGGAGGTACCCAAGCTTCATTTGCAAGTACTACCTTGTCAACAGCCTCAAGGAATCTCTCTTCAGGGAACGGAGGCATCTCAAGTCTCTTTGCCGAATCATACATTCTCTTTGCATTAAGGTCCGGTCTGAATGTGACGATATGTCCTTCCTTTGTCCTGTACGCCTTAAGTCCTTCAAAGACCTCCTGACAGTACTGCAAAATACCTGCAGACTCGTTTATAGTAACATTTGAGTCGGTTGAAAGCTCTCCGTCATCCCATTTTCCGTCTTTAAAATTGCTGATGTATCTGTAATCGGTAATTCTGTAGTTGAATCCTATATTTCCCCAATCCAAATCCTTTGTTTCCATGATTATTGCCTCCTATTGTTCATTGAGTTTAGCAAGTTTTGCCGCCTGATCGGCTGCAATACAGCCATCTATAAGTTCCTGAATGTCTCCATTCATTATCTTATCAAGCTTATATAATGTCAGATTTATTCTGTGATCTGTAACTCTTCCCTGTGGGAAATTGTAAGTTCTGATCTTTTCGGATCTGTCTCCGGTACCTATCTGACTTCTTCTGTCCGCCGCCTCGGCACTTTGCTTTTTCTCAAGCTCAATCTCATACAGCTTTGATCGTAAAAGTGCAAAGCCTTTTCCTTGTTCTGCAACTGACTCTTTTCAGTCTGTGAATAGATAACTATTCCTGTAGGATAGTGTGTAAGACGCACAGCCGAGTCTGTAGTATTGACACACTGTCCGCCGTTACCGCTGGCTCTCATAACGTCTATTCTGACATCATTCATATCTATCTGAACGTCAACCTCCTCGGCCTCAGGCATTACCGCAACAGATGCTGTAGAAGTATGTATTCTTCCGCCCGACTCTGTCTCAGGAACTCTTTGTACTCTGTGCACACCGGACTCATACTTAAGCTTGGAGTAAGCACCCTTGCCGCTTACCATTGCCACAACTTCCTTATACCCGCCTATACCGTTTTCGTTAACATCGATCATCTCAACTTTCCAGTTCTGTGATTCGGCATAATGTACATACATACGATAAAGCTGCATGGCAAAGAGTGCCGCCTCATCTCCGCCTGCTCCTGCTCTTATTTCAAGCATTATATTCTTATCATCATTAGGATCTTTCGGCAAAAGTAAAATCTTTAACTTTTCGGAAAGTTCCTCTTCAAGTCTCTTCCCCTCGGCAAGTTCTTCCTTTGCCATCTCCTTCATCTCTTCATCATTCATCTCAAGCATTTCAAGCGCATCTTCTTGAAGTTGCTTAGCTTTTTTATATTCACCATAGGTCTCTACAAGCGGTGCCAAATCTGATTGCTCTTTCATAAGCTTTCTGAATCTGTTCTGATCGTTTGCCACATCACCGCCGGCAAGCTCCGCCATTATTTCATCATAATGTACTACTATGTCCTCTAAATTATCAAACATCTTTTCCTCTTATGTTAATTTATTTTTTGATATGACCGCCACCCTGTCAAGATTTGACAAATCCTTTTTTATACTTACATCAAAACCTTCAAAAAGCGCCTTGATATCTGCAGCCTCATCATATCCTATCTCAAGTGCCAAAATCCCTTCAGGATTTAAATATTTACAAATTCATCTCTGATTATCTTATAAAACTTCATACCGTCCATATCGCCGTCAAGTGCAAGCCTCGGCTCAAAGTCTTTCACTTCACTCTCTAGGCTGTCAACAACATGACTCTTTATATATGGCGGATTGGATACTATGATATCATATTTATTTTCAGATGTTAAGCCGGAAAACATATCGCTTTTTAAAAAATTGATATCGCAGCCTAAGCTTTGTGCATTCTTTTTTGCAACTTCCAATGCACCATCAGATATATCAAGCGCATCCACTTTTTCAAATCCTCCAAGGCTTTTCAATGCTATAGCTATAGCCCCCGAACCTGTGCACATATCAAGTATTTTTTTACTTTTATCACCATCGGCAAGTTTTAATACTTCCTCTACCAAAACTTCAGTATCAAACCTCGGAATAAGTACATTCTCATTTACAAAAAAAGGCAGTCCGCAAAAATATGCCTTATTTAAGATGTACTGTATAGGCATATTTTCAAGTCTTTTTGCCACATAGCTTTCTATTATATCAAGCTTTTTGAGATCCTTTATCTCATCATATTTAAATATTGTCCACTTTGAAAAATCAAAGTCAAACACTTCATATATTAACAATAAGACATCACTTTTTGCATCCTTAAAGCCTTTTTCATCTAAAGCCTTTACATATTTTTCAAAAACTTCTATATATTTCATATCAGAAATTTTCCTTAAGGTACTTTCTCCAGTCAAATACCTTCTCTACAGCCGCAATTGCAACCTCCACCATATCAGGTGTCGGCTCCTTGGTGGTAAGTCCCTGCATCCAAAGTCCCGGCTTACTGAGAATATTTACAAGCCAAAAGTCGCTTCTGCCTGCAATTCTTAAAAATTCGTAGCTTACACCGGCTATGGCAGGTACCAATACCACTCTTGATACGGCTCTCAGCCAAAGGTTGTCCACTCTTATTACCATAAAGAAAAGTATGCTTATCATCATTACTATGATAATAAAACTTGTACCGCATCTTTTATGCTCTTTTGAGCTTTTCATTACATTTTCGACATTCAGCTCAAGACCATGTTCTATGCAGTTGATACATTTATGCTCTGCACCATGGTACATAAAGGTTCTCTTTATATCTTCCATCCTTGAGATCATCTTTATATAGAAGATAAATATCGCAATTCTTATTACGCCCTCAAATATGGCAATAACATAGTAGTTATCAATTTGGCTTTGATGATATTGCTGAGCAACATCGGTAATACCATAAAGATTGCTACAGATGCCAATATTGAAATAAACATTGTGACACCCATTATTACCTTATCAAGCTTATCTCCGAAAATTGCAATCAGCTTCTCTTCAAGCTTTGACGGCTTTGAATCTTCATCATCTTCAAAAAAGCTTGCTGAATATGCCAATGTCTTCATTCCCAATACCAATGAATCTACAAATGCAAATATTCCTCTAAGGAACGGAAGTCCAAGCACGGGAATCTTTGTAGTAAGACTCTCATACTTATCCTCCATCACTGCAACTGTTTTATCCGGCTTTCTTACCGCTGTAGAGTATCTGTCACCGTTTTTCATCATGATACCCTCTATCACAGCCTGTCCGCCTATCCCTGAATATTTCATATTCTCTCCTGTAATCTTAAAAAAGAGTCAGACACCTGCCTGACTCCCCCTAATAAATAGTATATCTTAATCTTATTATTCAGCCTTAACACCATACTTACGGTTGAACTGCTCAATACGACCACGTGCCTGAGCTGACTTCTGCTGACCTGTATAGAAAGAATGGCACTTAGAACAAATTTCTACGTGGATATCTTCCTTTGTTGAACCTGTAACAAATGTGTTACCACAGTTGCAAGTTACTGTTGCCTGATAATAATTTGGATGTATTCCCTGTTTCATAATTTCACCTCTTTAAAAATTTAACGGTTACATAAAGTAGACTCGTTACAAAGTACATCTTAGAATAGCATAAATGAGGATAAATTGCAAGAGTATAATTTACTCTTTACTCTTTGATTTAAGATATAATATCAAACTCCAAAGATCCGACAACGTATATCCTATCATTTATACCATATTTTTACTTTACTTTCAAACTCGACCAATATTTCCTCATCACATATATTTGTTTTGGCATAAAGTGAAAATTCGTCTACAATTCTTTTTTTACTTCTACTGTCGCTATTATATGTGAGGAATGTCTATGTGGCTGTTCAAACATAAGTTCACCGTTTTTTTAATATAAGAGCCTGTTACTAAATCTATTCCTAATTTACCTTTTTATTATATTTCCAACAAATCTTAGCTCGGAGTTCTTGCCATCATCTATATATTCATCATATTCCGTAAAATGTACTATAATCTTATTTTTTTGTCCTCCATTTCAGCATCAACAAATCTATCATAACCGAATGTACAGATATTAATAATTTTCAAATTCATAATACTTTCTTTTTCTCATACCTTTTTTTATAAATTAAAAAGTTTTAGGATCTTCATACATCCAAGTCTCATTCCATGGTACCTTCGCATATAACTTATCTATATCATCCTTTTCTATACATATCCGGGCTTTTATAAACCCACTCTGCATCAGGCTCAGGCATATTATATATTGCATCAATATGATGTTTTCTGAATGTATAACCGTTATCAACATAGAATGCGGTATTTGGGTATTCTTCCATATATCTGTGTACTATTTCCAATATGATAAGTTCTTTTCCAATCATATCAGGAAATCGAAAGAAGGTAACAAGCTCATTTTTTCTTGATTTTCTTGTGAAAACCTCCTTTATATTTACATAAGCATAAATTTGAATCATTGGTGTGGGATCTTCTTCATCAAAAAAATCGTATTCATTATCTTCTTTAGACAGTATAAGACTACAATCTCTTTTATATATTGTCACTATTCTATGGTAGTTCATAGCATCAAGTATTTCTTGCATCCTGAAATCAACAAATATATTTCTACCCTCAAATTTTTCCAATATTCTTCCCTCACATATCATATATACATCCCCTTCTTATACTGCTGCCACAAGAGAGCTTTTTTACAAAGCATCCGGACTGCTGTATATCCAATTTGAGTCTTTATTACAGTATACTTTTTCAATGGTGCTAGAATATATTTAGTACAAAACAAAATGAGATATTTCCTTATTTGTTATATAATAAACCTTAGGAGGAACTCATTATGTCAAGTAAAAGAAACCATCACTCAAAACAGTTTAAGCTGGATGCTATCAACTATCGAAATGAACATCCGGATCTTACTCAAGTTGAATGTGCCAAGAATCTTGGCATTGGTGTTAGTACACTTGCCAAATGGGAAAGTCAATTTCGTAATAATGATGGTGACATTCCCGTTCGTGGCTCAGGTAACTATCAATCTGATGATGCAAAAGAAATAGCTCTCCTCAAACGTGAGCTACGTGATGCTCAGGATGCTCTTGATGTACTAAAAAAAGCCATAAGCATTCTGGGGAAAAGTTAACTATTGCTATCTATACAGAGGTTTCTGCAAAGGTAGAGGCAGCTAAAGTAAATTGGCACCGTGTCTCTACTTCCGGAATGCTTAAATTTTTGGGTGTGTCTCGATCCGGATATCGTTCTTTTCTTAATAGAAAAAAATATCTTCTGCTATTCAGAGGAAGGAAGCTATTAAGAAGAATATCCGACTTATTTATGATGCTTCAAAAACAAAAACTATGGTGCTCCTAAAAATAACCAAAGAACTTCGTAAGTCAGGTGAAACTATTACTGAGCGCACTGTAGGCAAATATATGCGTGAAATGGGTATTAAAGCCCAATGGATTAAGCCTTTTTACTACCACTACCAGAGACTCTGATTTCAGTACTGAACTTACAAACATACTTGATGAACAATTACTCTTCTACTCAAAAATATTTATCTACCAATTTTTGTAGTTTCCTTCTTTAGCCGCAGAGATGGTATCTTCTAGAACAAAGTTCTTTCTACTAATATCTCGAGAAAGATTTCCAAAAGATAAAAATTAGTGGAAATATTATAGATAAATGGTGAAGGCACAAATCCACAAACTTGATTTTTCTAGGATACGTTTTTAAACGTTCTTCAAAAATTTGGAAATGTATTTTTTTCAGACATTTGCTATTATATAATCGCTTAACGAGTTCTGCGATATAGAAGCCTGATTTCATGTACAAATCAATAAACGTCTTAGATGGATTATAAAAAAATCCTGGGTTATCTTTTTCAAAATCATCCACCATCCTCTTCACCACTCGCTTAAGAGTGAAGATCTCGTTGGTATCATTGTATATATCTGTTACTTAAGTGGTGATACATAATCATCTGGAAGTTTGCCTCTCCAGTCAATCCACATTTGCTCAGCAATTGGAATTAATCTTTCAAGCTCTTCCTTAGTAAATAACTCTGTAGTTTCAGGTAAATCAATTAATGATGTAGGACTCTCTTCTATGAATCGTTTCTCACTAGCTTTCTTTCCTTCTTCCGTCGGTGGCCAACGATCAGTCTGAAGCTTATTTAATACTTCTAACTCCGTTCTTTCCCCACTCTCTAGTAATGCAAATAACTCATTTGGTAATTCATAAACCACACGCTGAGGGGCAATTCCTCCCTCCTCGGTAACGTAATAAAGATGATTACCATCTCTCCAGATATGCTGACCGTAACCTTTTACTTCTTCGAACTGGATAACATCTTCCCAGCCTAGTTTTGTTGGTTTCATTTCAAACCTCTTTTACTTAAGTGGTGATACATAATAATCTGGAAGTTCTCCTTCAGATTCAATCCACTGCTTCTCAGCAATCGGAATCAACTCTTCAAGTTCTTCCTTAGAAAAAGTTTCCTATTTTAGGGACATCTATCAAAGAAGCTGGATGTTTACTTATAAATTTTCTTCTAGATTCTCTTCTCTCTTCTTCCGTTGGTGGCCAACGATCGTTCTCCGCTTTAAAATCAATTTCACGTGTCGTTCTCCTACCTAATAAATATTCGTTAAAATCAGAAGGATTAATCTCAAAGATACGACGAACTGAAGCTACTCCAAACTCACCAAAAGTGTAGTATTTTCCTTCATGTGTTCGAAAATCATATCCTTTTGGTGATTCAATCTTTTCAAAGGTATCAAACTCCTCCCAAGTTATTTTAGTTAAACTCATTTTAATTGCCTCCTAATTTTCTAATTGTAAATTCTCCCCATGGAACTTTCAAATTCTTAATTGAATCATAAGGGATATCTATTGCCACAGGTTTACTTAGAATATATAGAGTTCAACATAATTATATAAAGTCCAATCGAATAGTTTGATCGCTCTCCATTTTTTTAGCCATGTTAATAATATTGTCTATTTCTCTTGGAGTTATCGGAAGATTTTCATGAGGGGGTTCCCAATGTGTCATACTATCTTTATAAACAACAAATTTTTTATTAATCAACAATTCTCCTTGTGCTTTTAAGAGGAAACCATTCTCTAAATCAAAAGTAATTGTTGATCTTGTTCCTGTAATTTTCATTTCTACCTCTCGAATATAATTTTTTCTACCCCTGTTTTAGGATCTATTGTTGTAATCTTAGTAACATTTGGATTGGCCTTCAATCTTGGTAATTCGATATTTTCCCAAATATTTCCTGGTCTTAGTTCGCTACCAACTACAGCTCTTATTTCACCAGATACTTGCTCTGCGTAAACATTCGAAGCTTCCTCCCAAGCTGTTACACTTGAAGGAGCATTAAAATCCCATTCAGGCATTACAATATTCGTATCATCAATCGTAGATTCTAATGTAACTCCTCCTTTATTTTTTGCTATTTTTTTCGCAACATCCATTCCTCCAATACTATCTGTTTGTCCTGACCAGAAAAAAGCTGTATCTGGATCAGTTTTCAAGCGACCTCTTATTAACTCAACATCAAAATCAGTTTGGGTAAAATCTATTTTTGAATATCGATTCGAAGAAATAGGTAACTCTATAGGCGGATTCTTCGGCTCAGCTATTTCTATAGGCGGCTTATTCGGTTCAGCTATTTTTGATGGCGGTTTGACAGGGTTTATTTTCTTATCAATACCTGCTATATCACCTGCTTGTTCTCCAATTTCTGCAGCCTTAGATGAATAAACTATCTTTGAAGGCTGCTTTATATTTGAACTACCTGCAATTTCATCTCCAATCCCGGATATTTTTGATGAGGTTTTTGATCCCTTAGATATATCACCAACATCATCTGCTATATCAGCGGCTTTTGATGATCCAATTGCTTTTTTAGCCCCTTTTCCGGATTTTGCATAACCATTTGTAACTACAGCCAACCCTATTTCAAATGCTGCATGTCCTACAAATTCCGCTCTATCCTCAATACTTCCATGAATTATCTTTTCGTTTGTATAGTTTTTTACAGCTTTCACCAACATCCCGGGGTTCACTATTATATCTGTTAATCCCTCTACAGTTTTTATAGGATGTACCACTGTACTATAAATACCGTCTGCAGTACCGAAAAGTCCCTTTATATACACTCCTCTATAGTATGCCCCTATTGTAGACATTAAGCCGGCATTCTTCGGCATATTTGTAGCTCCAAGAAATCTTCCTAGTCCATTTGATATTATAGGTATCTTTGCAGCATATACAGAATTTCCTGCTTTTGTAGTCTCCCTTATAATGGTATTCCTTAGATTATCATAGTGTATACCTAAGTTCGGTAGCTTTACAAGCCCTACTTCTTCCTTTATTCTAAGATTTTTTATAGACACATTTATTGTATCAATCACAGACTTACCTATAAATGTATCCATAAATAAATCTTTTCTTGCATCTTGTATTCTTTGATTTAGAGCTTCATTATTTCTTTGTACATCACTTAGAGCACCTTTAATTCTCAGATATTTTTTACTATCCTCCGACCAATCATCATGTGGCATTATTCTATCAAATCCATAAATTCTTGGCTTTAAGAAATCAGGCAATAACTTCTTATTAGAATTTACACTAATCGTAGGGCTTTTTTTACTAAAACTGCTGACACTTTTTTTATTTACCTTTTTATTTACACCCTTAGCAACCACAGGTCTTTGTCTCATTCTTGCTGCAAATCTGTTGGCTGTATTTCTCCCTGACCTATTTGCATTTGCGTTAGCATTCTTTGAATATTTTTTAGAATAGCTGTTGGCAGTTCTTCTTCTAAAGCCTCTTGACAAGTTTGTGCTTTGTCTTATATTTTGCTTTCCTAACCTTCTGCCTGCATTCTTTGGCTTTGCCTGTCTCTTTGCTTGTGCTTTACCTTTGGAGATATCTTCGGCATCTTCAGCTTCGGAGATTTGGATTTATTTGAAGTCTTTCCCTTAGTACTTGCAGTTGTCTTTTTGCTTACCTGCTTTCCCTTTGCACTCTTACCTCTACCTGTGGATTTTCCTCTGTTTCTTGTATTTCCGCTTGGGTCGGTATAATTGACAGGATCATTATCTACAAAGCTGTATCCGTTTAAGCCGGTTTCCGACTCTATATCTCCACTTACACTGTCTTCCGATAAGAACACCCCTGCACTCGGATCATAGTATCTGGCTCTTAAATAGTATAATCCTGTACTATCCTGCCATTCTCCATCAAATCCAAAGCCGGTTATTAAAGCTTTTTGAGTATCAATAAAATTTGTATCTTCCTTATCTCCAAATGGTGTATAGAATGTATTTTCTTCTCCGATTCTACCTAATGCACTTTCCTTTTCGTCTGTTATAAATGTACTATCGGTACCGGTTGAAAGTTCAACTGTTCTTTCATTTCCATATATATAATCCGTTTTTGAACTGTCATTATAAACAGACAGCACCTGTGTATCTTCAAAGCTTACATCATTTAGCCTGTATTTACTTTCCAAGGTACCGTTTGCATTCAATTCTTTGGTAAGAACTCTCTCACCCATCGCATCATAGGTCGCTTCAAATATGGTTACATCATTTTTCTTTATTCCTGTCAGGTTATCATTGATATCATATGTATAGCTAAACTTTTCTCCATCACTTACTGCAGATATACGATTTCCGTTTTTATCATAAGAATATATGGTAGTTTTCTTAGGTGATTGTTTTTTGATGAGCCTGTTGCTTTCATCATATGTAAATGTGGTTACTTCTTCTTTATCACCTGTTTTTATAGTTTCACTTGTTCTATTGCCTGCATTATCATATGTATAGCTTATATCCTTGGTACCTATATCACCTGTGATACTCTCACTTTTTAGCTGTGATTTGTCTGTATAGCTGTACTGATACTCTATATTGGTAAAACCTGTAGTATCTGTTATAGCATTATCTACACTGTCAGATATAGAAGTCTCCTCTGTAGGCATACCCTCGTTGTCATTACTTAAGTCCGTACCATTATCTTTGTCTGTAAAGGTACTTACTTTTGTATCAGGTTCCTTATTATCCTTACTCAACACAACATATTTTTTAGATATTCTACTTTCACCGTCATACTCCAATGAGATCTTATATATGATATTTCCGATATTATCAGTATATGTCTTATCTACCAAGTCTCCGCTGTCATTATATTTCTACTATAGTATTATTATCCAGTAGATGTGTAATCGTAGTATTTCCCACATATTCATAGCTGACAGTTTTATTATCACCATATGTTACAGATATAATTCTATCTTCACTGTCATATGTATATACAGTTGGCGGCTCACCGGCTACTTCAAGCTTACTTAAATTTCCTCTTTCATCATAAGTATAATTTATTGTCTTTCCGAATATATCTGTATAATTTAAAATATTTCCGCTGTTATCATACTTGTAGGTGGAAGTTCCGGTATCTCCTATAGCTTCTGATATATTCCCATTCTCATCGTAGCGGTATTCTAAAAGTTTCTTATTTTCACCACCTGCCGCTTCACTTTGAGATAGTATCCTGCCCTCACTGTCAAGATCATAAGTTAATTGCTTTCCGTCAGCCTTTACTATCTTGATTGGAGTATCACCGTTGCCATATTCATAGTACTCCACATCACCACTTGGATTTTTTCTCTCTACCACTCGCCCCTGACTATCTCTTTTAAAATATGTAGTATGTGAATTTCCGTCACTGTACTCTACTATTCCATTATCGTCAGATTTGTAGAAAATATCTCCAATTTTGGTCTCTATAAGTTCTTTTTGTATATCATTATTTTCTTGTTTCTTATTAGGGTTTATAGAAATCAAGCGATTCCTTACACTATATGTAAAATCGGTATCCTCTTTGCCTCCTCCGGTTATTTTTGTAAGATTACCGTTAGCATCATATGAGAATTTCTCACTGCCTTCTTTACTGTCTTTTTGAGTTATCTGTCCCTTGGCGTTATAATATAACCTGATGTCATCCGCATCTGTTTTCATATTTGTTACTTGACTCTTATTATCAAGTGTATATGAAATATTTTCAGATACTCCGGTATTTACATTCTTATATACCTCATTTATTAAGTTTCCTACATTGTTGTAATTATAGCTGTCGGTCTCTCCGGTGCTGTCATTTTCTTCTATTAGCTGACCAAGCTTATCATACTTATATTGTGCATTATATCCGCTGCTGCTCTTCTCTTCTAAAGTATTTCCAAAAGTGTCATAGGTGTATGAGAAATCTTCGCCGTCAATACTTTCTGCTGTCACCTGACCTATTTTATCATAGGTATATGTATGTCTTTTTCCGCTTTGGTCACTCTCCTCTGTAAGCTGTCCATACAAGTCATAGGAGTACTTTTTTTCATTCCCTTTATTATCTGTAATAGAAGTTATGTCACCAAGAGTATCATAGCTGTATTTTTCATAGTTTCCTGACGTATCTTTCTTTTCTACCAATCTACTTAGTGAATCGTAAGTATATGTTGTTTTACTTCCGTCTATATCTATGAGTTCAATTATATTTCCAAGTGCGTCATACTTATACTTTTCACTGCTGCCGTCAGGATATACTATCTCAGTATTTTGTCCAAGTGCATCATATCTATATACTACCGGCTGATTTTTACCGTCCACATACAGTATCAGATTGTCATTGATATCATATGAAAACTTTTGTATATTACCCAGTGCGTCCTTTGTTTCTACTATATTCCCTTTAGCATCATACTTATACTCACTCTTACTTCCGTCAGCTTCTTTCAGTCAAGAGATTATCGGAATTATCATATGTATACTCAATGACATCTTCTCCGCTTGCTTCTTTTATCATATTACCTGATGTGTCATAAGTGTATTCTGTACACACTCCATATATATCTACACTTTTTATCAGATTGCCGGCTTCATCATATGAAAAACTTTCCGAAGTTTTATCCGGATATTCTATAGCTGTTACTCTACCCTCTGAATCATATGTATAGCTTGTCTTTTCTCCCAAGCTGTTTGTTTCCGTCAGTAGATTATTAGCACTGTCATAAGTATAATATTCATCTAAATCCTTATTATCATAAATTCTTATGATATTTCCGGCTTCATCATATTGTATATTTGTAATAAGACCGTTATCTTCTGTTTGAGTAATAACTCTACCCTGTGAGTCATACTTATAGCTTGTTTCACTATTGTCCGGCAATATAACTTTTGATAGATTTTCACCATCATAAGTATAATTTGTCTTATTCCCCAATGCATCTATATTGGCAATAAGCCTATTACTCTCATCATACTCATACTTTGTTTCAAACCCAAGTGCATCCTTGATACTTGTTATATTACCGGCACTATCATATGAAAACTGTACAACATCTTTACCGTTAACATTTCTACTAATCAGATTACCGGCTTCGTCATAAGTATCCTTAGTAACGGCACCATACTCATCGGTATACTCTTCTGCCAACTCACTTGGTATTTTTTCATGAGTTGTCTCTTTTTTTGCCACCTTAGACACTTTACTCTTCGCATCTCTAAGTACATCTTGATAGTAATAGTATTTTCTTACCGATTCCTTATCCTGTACCGCCCCAAAGGTCGGCAAAATCTGCCCCAGCATTAAGCTGAAAGAAATCATACCTGCAACAAGACTTTTACAAAATATTCTGTTTTTCATTCTATTCATATAATCAAGTGTTTTTTTAATAAATTCAATACTTTTTGATACCTGTCATTGAATAGAACTAAGGTTATGGAGTGATCTTTACCTCATACAGGGCAGATATATAGTAATAATGGGTGCACCAAATAAACGTCATCACTATTCGTTCTAAATGGCCTCGATGTGTACCTATCCCTATATGGCAGCTCACCTCTCATGTCCAACAGGATTATCCTCCTTACGGTGGGTCCTCACTTCCTTCGTTCTGCCTGTCCATAACCAGGGTGCCAGCTTAGCTATTCATCAGGGTCATGCCCTTTGGAGAAAATTCCTGCCGGCTACCAGCTCATTCTTTGTACTTTCATCACTGATCCAAACACTACGATTACAGCACCTTTCGGTGGACGCTTCCTATAATCATTATGGTTGTTCTTTATTGCTCGGTTATGCAGCCTTTAACTGCTCTCCCGGACGTCGAATATCTTTCAACATCTTTGATGCATCATAACTTATTCCCTTGGTAAGGATCACATGGAATACTCTTATCAGCTTACATGCTACTGCTATCAGCGACTGCATCTTTTTCAATGGATTCTTTTCCCTGGTTGTATAATATCTGTGGATTTCTTTGAATTCTTCATTCTTTCCCACCACCGATATCGCTGCCTCAAAAAGTAGATATCTGAGACGCTTGCGTCCTCTTTTGCTTATCTTTGTTTTTCCTTCGTGCTTACCGGAACTATCTGCCACCAGTTCCAATCCTGCAAGTTTCTGAAGTTCTTTCGTGCTATCAAAGCGCGTGATATCACCAACTTCTGCTATGAAACCAGCTACGGTTGTTATTCCTATACCTTTTATTTCAAGCAGCTTATCCGCATACCTGATCTGTTGGCACAGTTCTTTAATCAGGTCATTGACCCGTTCAAGGCGTTTTGTCTGGAGTTCATAATCCTCTATCAGATCCTGTATCTCCATCCGAGCTTCTGTAAGACCTGCTTTTAATCCTATGCTTTTCATGGCTGCATTCAGAATCAGCATAGCCTTCTTATGCCCATTTCCTCGGAGTTTAGCGTCTTTCCATATCTTTATGATACCTTCCACTCCTAGTCTTACTATCTCCTCAGGAGTTGGTGCCTGTTTTAACACCAGCAGCCCTCCCTTGGCATCTATGTGTGTATAAATCCCCTTATATTCCGGGAAATACACTGCAACCCACTTCTGCAGACGGTTCTTCGACCTTGTCTGTTCTTCTACAAGCACAAACCGGCGGTTTGACGCATTCCGCAGTTCTGCATATACACCTGTCGGCATATATGAATAAAAATATCGTCCATCCCTTACAAGTCCTGCAATAACACGAGGATCTTTTCTGTCATTTTTAGATGGACTATTGTCATCTAATTCTTTGGTCTTATGCACATGGTGTGGATTTACCATCACAAACTTTATGTTCTTTTCACCCATGAACTGCCCAAGATCAAACCAGTAGTGACCGGTTGGCTCTATTCCTACCAGTGCCTCTTTAAGTTCATTTTTTTCTGCATCAGTTCCACAACCGAATTGTAAAAGCTGTTGAATCCCTCCATAGAGTTTGAAAACGCTACAGGCTTTCTGGTAAGTTCTATGCCTCTCCAGTTAAAAGCTCTGAAATAATGCTTTTCACTTCCAACATCAATGCCGACAATCATTGTTGTTTCTTTTACTTGTTCAATCTTCTTATTTTGTGTAGAATTCATTTGTAGATACCTTCCTTATTCTGCTCATTTGCTAACTGGCCGGTCAGCAATGACAGTTTAACTTAGGTATCTATTTTTTTGTAAAATCATTTACTTTCTACACTTTGAATTATACAGGAAGCTATTAATATTATTTTAATGAAGAAGAGCTGTTAGATATAAAACAGCTCCTCTTAAAAAATATCAATAGTATAATTTAGAATGTTTTAGGATCCTCATACATCCAAGTCTCATTCCATGGTACTTTTTGCATATAACTTATCTATATCATCCTTTGTATAAAAGTGCACCTCCATAAATACATCTTCCGGAAACAATTTAAAATATCTATGCAGGAATTCCAGTAATAATCTGCCTCTACCTGAAATATCTTCAAAGTTAAGGTAATCCGGTACTTCTTCTCCCATACTTGGAATATATTCTCCAAGCTCTATTTCCACATTAGGATAGAAGTAAATTATAATATGGTCATTATCATCTAATGAATCAAGTTCGTCCTCATCCCACTTTCTTGCCCACTCATCATTAAAAAAACTCACACTTAAACACACTCTTTCACCTGAACTCATATCCACTTTATTACTTGAATAAAATCCCATTTCTGTAAATATATCAATTATTATATCCAAGTCTTTTTCTGTTACATATTTACCTTTTCTAAATAACGATGCCGATGCTCCCATTATCTTAATGTTCTCCCTAATTATTTTAGTGTTTACTTTTCTCTTTATATGTATCAGGACCTTTGTAAATCCACCCTGCGTCCTGTTCAGACATATTATATATTGTATCAATACTTATAATTCACTTATATAGCAAGGCGGTATTTTATCTGCCAGCCATACTTTTTCATTTCCGTGATAAAATACCACTCCGTCATCATACGCTTTCTTAGAATCAATTTCCAATATACATGGACTCTTGTCACGCCTAAGACCTACTTTCTTTGCTGTATCTATATCAGCTGACAGGTGTACATATTGTCTGCTCATAGGTAAAAGCCCGTTCTTTTTTATGCTCTCAATAAATCGCCTTGCAGTACCATGATATAATTTATCAGGCGGAATCTTCTCTTCCTTTACTATATGCATCGGTATGGAATGTCCATACATAGCTCTTATTTTTCCTGCCTTTATTTCATGTCTTTTCTTTTCAGACTTATCAATCATAACCGCCAAATCATTTTGAGTAATATATCCAAACTTACCTTCTGTATTCAGCGCATTCAAAAGCTGCTCTATACTTACCCAACCTTCTTCATCCATTTCAAGTTCGTACTCCCAAGGTGCATGTCGAAGTGCATATGAAACTTCCTTACTTAATTCTTCATATTTCATCGTATTCCCCTTCTTCTATCATCTCATCTATCGCTTCTCTAAACCAATCCCAAAAGCTTTCATAGTCCTTTCTCTGTTCCCATCCTGAACTTGCAAAATCGTGTATTTTTGCACCCTTCCACCTCTGTCGATATCAAAGCAGACTATATCATCATTGTCACCTCTTCTTGCAAATGGTACCAACTTTCTGTCGGGATATCTTTCTTGCAATCCCTTTATTCTCCACACAGCCTGTTCATAATCCATCAAATACCAAAAATCAAAGTCCGTCAGCCCCAAATGAACAATTTTTAAAAATTCTTTCGGATATTCAAATCCTTTATATATACTGCAGACATCTAATAATTTCAATTCCATGCTTTCCTCCTTTAAACATCTTAATATGTATATAAAATATACCTTTATTCAAGAACTGTTTATTTATAGAAAAAAGAAACAATCTAAGAGCGTTTTTTGTATGCTGCCTTAGCTTGTTTCTTTGACTTGATTAATTAAAACTATAGTGACACAATCTTATCCCTTGGTAACCCTGTAAGCTCCATTATAATGTTTATATCAAATCCCTTTTTCTTCATGCTTTGAGCAATACTTATCTTTCCTTTCTCTTCCCCACGCTTTTCTCCTCTTTTTTCTCCACGTTCTTCTCCTTCACTTATCCATTCAAGTTTTAACTGCTCTATAAGTCCGCTCATTTCCCTGATTCCTCCTTCTGTTTCTTTATATCTCCTTTTTATGCTGCTTGTCTTAGGAAATTTATCATTGTAGCAATCACCTTCAGTAAACACCTTCATCAACTGTGAAACATCTGAGCCGTTATCTACTCACGAATTTTTGCTTTTACAGACATATAACACTCCTTCTTGTCGTAGTTAACATAGTCCTATTTTCAATAAATTTCTATAGTGACACAATCTTATCCCTTGATAACCCTGTAAGCTCCATTATAATGTTTATATCAAATCCCTTTTTCTTCATGCTTTGAGCAATACTTATCTTTCCCTTCTCTTCTCCACGTTCTTCTCCACGTTTCTCGCCTTCACTAATCCACTCAAGCTTTAATTGCTCTATAAGTCCGCTCATTTCCCTGATTCCTCCTTCTGTTTCTTTATATCTCCTTTTTATGCTGCTTGTCTTAGGAAATTTATCATTGTAGCAATCGCCTTCAGTAAATACCTTCATCAACTGTGAAACATCTGAGCCGTTATCTACTACAGAATTTACATAAACCTCTTCAAATCCGTTATTTATTACTTCTCCTGTCTCTCTTATTACTCTGTCAACATGATATAGCGGCAGTTTCCCTTTAAATATATCAAATCTTGATATAAATACTACACATACATCAGGCACAAATTCAAATTTTATTCCAGGATCCGCAATATTTGTTGTAATAACAGCTCCGTTATAACGCACCCTCTTTTGATGGTTATCATCATCAGCCTTTTGAATTTCTATATTGATTTGTCTGCCGTCTCCTGTCATACATTTAGTATCAAGTATTACAGAACGTCCCTGTAAATTTTTTCCTACCCACTGAGGCATACTCTCAAGCACTGTCAGCTTGTTATCACCTAATATAACTCTCAATACTTCTTCACAAAACTCCTTCTCCTCAGCCATTTTGCAAAACATGGTATCATCCATAGGATTAAGAGCCTTTGCATACTCACGAATTTTTGCCTTTACAGACATATGACACTCCTTCTTGTCGTAGTTAACATAGTCCCCCTTTTCGGTAAATTTATAATGAAACAATCTTATCCTTTGATAACCCTGTAAGTTCCATTATAATGTTTATATCAAAACCCTTTTTCTTCATACTTTGGGCAATGCTTATCTTTCCCTTTTCTTCTCCGCGCTTTTCGCCCCTTTTTTCTCCACGTTCTTCTCCACGTTTCTCGCCTTCACTAATCCACTCAAGCTTTAACTGCTCTATAAGTCCGCTCATTTCCCTGATTCCTCCTTCTGTTTCTTTATATCTCCTTTTTATGCTGCTTGTCTTAGGAAATTTATCATTGTAGCAATCTCCTTCAGTAAATACCTTCATCAACTGTGAAACATCTGAGCCGTTATCTACTACCGAATTTACATAAACCTCTTCAAATCCGTTATTTATTACTTCACCTGTCTCTCTTATTACTCTGTCAACATGATATAGCGGCAGTTTCCCTTTAAATATATCAAACCTTGATATAAATACTACACATACATCAGGCACATATTCAAATTTTATTCCGGGATCAGCTATATTTGTCGTAATAACAGCTCCGTTATAACGCACTCGCTTTTGATGGTTATCATCGTCAGCCTTTTGAACTTCTATATTGATTTGCCTTCCGTCTCCTGTCAGACATTTAGTATCAAGTATTACAGAACGTCCCTGTAAATTTTTTCCTACCCACTGAGGCATACTCTCAAGCACTGTCAGCTTGTTATCGCCTAAAATAACTCTCAATACTTCTTCACAAAACTCCTTCTCCTCAGCCATTTTGCAAAACATGGTATCGTCCATTGGATTAAGAGCCTTTGCATACTCACGAATTTTTGCTTTTACAGACATATGACACTCCTTTTTGTTGTAGTTAACATAGTCCCCATAGGTCTATTATAGCATATATAATAAATTTATTGCATTTTAATCTTACTATAAACAAATCGGCTCAAAAAAAGCGTAGCCGAAGCCACGCTTGAGATTATTCCTCTCTCCTCCTGTAGAACCTGCCGAGAAGCTGCTGAGTCTTTATAAGATTTATAAAGGCTGACTTATCAATTTCTTTGATTGCTTTTACCACCTTGTTTGCTTCGGCACTTGATACTATTGAATACACCAAAGTTCTGTCTGTATGATTATAATACCCCTGTGCCTTCCAAGTGGTCGCACCATGGTGACTTATATCCGAAATCAAATCACATATCTCGTCAGGATGATCTGTGACAATGAATAGAGTAATCTGCTGATATTTTCTATACAAAGTATGTATAACCATTGTGGTAACATACTGGAAAATAATAGAGTACAGCGCTCTGTCCCATCCGAACAAAAGTCCGGCAACCACAAGAACCACCGCATTTGCGCCCAAAATAATATTAAAGGCGTCAAAACCCTTTCTCTCAGACAGAAAGATAGATATAAAGTCGGTTCCTCCTGTAGTCGCATTCATCAACAGACAAATACTTATAACCAGACCGTTTATCATTCCTCCGAAAATAGTTATAAGCAAAATATCCTGAGTTATCACATATCCCGGAATAATATCAACAATAAAACCGTTCAACAATATGACCCAACAGGAATACAGTGTAAACTTCTTTCCGATATACCTGAATCCGATATAAACAGGTATTGCATTAAGTAAAATATTTACAACCGTATACGGCAGTTTTACATGAAAAAACATATCCGCCGATCTGGTTATAAGCAAAGTAATACCTGTAGCACCTCCCGGAAAAAGGTCTCCGGTCCTTACAAAAGTCTTTATATTGACAGCCATCAATACAGCCGCAAATGTAATAACAATAAATCTCTTTAAATCTTCTTTTAAATCAAATTTCATAACTATCTCACAAATTATTTTACTATATGACAGGCCACATATCTGCCGTTTGCTTCCCTTAAATCAGGCTCCTTTGTTCTGCAAATTTCACTGCAATAAGGGCATCTGGTATGGAATCTGCATCCGGTAGGAACATCTATCGGACTTGGTATATCGCCCTTTAATATTTCCTTTTGTTTGCCTGCATTTTCAATACTTGGAATTGCATCAAGCAAAAGCTTTGTATACGGATGAAGCGGCTTTTCAAAAATATCATCTGTATCACCTATCTCACAAACCTTACCGAGAAACATCACGCAAACTCTGTCCGCAATGAAATTGACAACAGACAGATCATGTGAAATAAACAGATACGAAGCTCTTTTTTTCTCCTGAATATCCTTAAGGAGATTTAAAACCTGTGACTGTATGGACACATCAAGTGCAGATACAGGCTCATCACATACAATAAGCTTAGGATTCAGTGCTATTGCTCTGGCTATTCCTATTCTTTGCCTCTGTCCTCCTGAGAACTGGTGCGGGTACCTTTTGTAATACTCTTTCCTGATTCCCACATCTTCCATCAGCTCAAGCACCTTTTCTTTTACCTGTGCCTTACTAAGCCCCTTTTCATGTGTGATAAGAGGTTCAGCAATAATCTCACCTACAGTCATTCTCGGATTAAGTGAGGCATAAGGATCCTGAAATATAATTTGGAGATTTTTCTTTATCTCCTTCAGCTCATTGCCGCTTTTATTGTAAATATTTTCACCCAGAAAAATACTCTCACCTTTATCAGGTGATATAAGACCTATTGCACATTTACCCAGTGTGGATTTACCGCATCCGCTTTCTCCCACAAGTGCCAAAGTCTCATTCTCATATATATCAAGACTTATATCACTTACCGCATGTACTTTTTTATTCTTTTTTGATGTAGGAAATTCCTTAACTATATTTTTTAATCTTAATACAACTTCTCTCATCTTCAATCCTTTTATGTAAGAAACATGAAACCATATGGCTGTCCGTAATATAATCATCCTTCGGTCTGTCGCTGCAACAAATATTTTGAGTAAGATCACATCTGTCTGCGAATCTGCAACCCTCAGGTAAATTTAAGATATTCGGGACATTACCCTTTATGGTATAAAGTCTTTTCTGTTTTTTTCCGATAGTAGGTATTGACTTTAAAAGTCCGCTTGTATAAGGATGTGCAGTTTCATTAAAAAGAGTCTTTGTAGGTGCAGACTCCACCACCCTTCCGGCATACATTACATAAACATAGTCACATATTTCAGCAACGACACCCATGTTGTGTGTAATCATCATTATAGAAGTACCGCTCTCCTCACAAAGTCTTTTCATAAGCCTCAGAATCTGAGCCTCTATAGTCACATCAAGCGCTGTAGTCGGCTCATCGGCAATCAAAAGCTTGGGTTTACAAATCATTGCCATGCCGATCATCACTCTCTGCCTAAGACCGCCCGAAAGCTCATGAGGATATGAATTGAATCTTTTTTCGGCTTCAGGTATTCCGACTTCATTAAATATTTCTATTACTCTTTGCTTTGCCTCCGTCTTAGATATATGTTCATGCAAAATAATAGCTTCCATGACCTGTTTGCCGACCTTTACAACAGGATTTAGCGAGGTCATAGGCTCCTGAAATATCATGGATATATCCTTGCCTCTGATATTTGCATAATCTCTTATCCCCATCTTTGTAAGCTCATTGCCGCAAAAGTCAATACTTCCGCCAACTATCCTACCCGGGCTTTTTATAAGTCCCATAATACTCATAGCCGTCATAGACTTTCCGCATCCGCTCTCTCCGACTATTCCAACTATCTTTCCCTTAGGTATATCTATATTTATGCCGTCAAGAGCATAGGCATCTCTTCCTTTGACTTGAAATGCCACCTTCAAATCTCTTATAGTCAAAATATTGTCCATATCATTGCTCCTTAAGGTACGGGTCCAAAATATCTCTCAGACCGTCACCCAAAAAATTGAATGCCAAAACCACTATCATTATCGCTATGGCAGGTGATAGTACAAGTACAGGTTGTGTAAACAGATATTTTTTTGCACTGACAACCATAAGTCCCCAGCTTGCTGTAGGAGGCTGTGCACCGACACCCAAGAAACTGAGTGAACTCTCTGAAAGTATAGCAGACGGTATGCTTAAGGTAAATAATACCACTAAAGTAGGTATACAGTTCGGTAATATATGTCTGAAAATGATTGTAGCATTACCGACCCCCATACTTTTAGCGGCTTCTACATACTCCTTTTTTGACAGTGAGAGTGTCTCCGAGCGTACAACTCTGGATGTGGACGCCCAGTTGACTAATGACAATGCTATAAATATATTTATCAATCCTCCGCCCATTGTATACATTACAACCATTGCCAGAAGGAGTGAAGGAAATGCAAGCATTATATCTGCCAGTCTCATTATTGCAAAATCTATTTTACCTCCGAAATAACCTGCAATAAGTCCGAGTATTGTACCTATAATCATTGAAATAAGTGTAGGTATCAGTCCTATTGTCAGTGATATTCTCGCTCCGAATATTACTCTGGTGAGTGTGTCTCTTCCAAGTTCATCCGTACCCAGCGGATGTGCAAATGAAGGGGCTAAAAGTCTGTCCTTCAAACTCTGTGTATACGGATTATACCTGCATACAACATTTGCAAAAATTGCACATAGTATAATCAGTATAATTACAATCAAAGAAAAAAATGCAAGCTTATTATTCTTTATTATATTTTTACATTTTTCAAATAAGCTCTCTTCCGTCTCAATCTCAGAGCCGAAACTTTGCTCTGTCTGTTTAGTATCTTTATTCATTGATTTCTTATATTTCCTTTCTAATTCTCGGATCAAGAATAGAATACAATGAATCTGCTATCAAATTTCCGAATATTACCAATATAGTGGTAAAAATAACCGTTCCCTGTAAAAGCGGCATATCTCTGGTCTCTATCGCATTGACCGCAAGTCTGCCTATACCGGGTATTCCGAATATGTTCTCTGTAATAACCGCACCTGAAAGCATTGACGATATCTGGAGCGCCATCATTGTAACTACAGGAAGCATAGCATTCTTCAGTGCATGTGACTTCATTACGGCAAACTCTAAAAGTCCCTTTGCTCTGGCAGTCCTTATATAGTCTTCCTGCATTACCTCCAAGATATTTGATCTTGTCATCCTGGCAATACTTCCTGCCGAGTTCCATCCGAGTACTATTGACGGCAATACCATAGATGCCGCAGTTTCATATCCCGATACAGGAAAAATTTTTAACTTGTATGCAAAAAGATACTGCAAAACAAGTGCAATCATAAACACAGGCATGGATACTCCAAGCAATGCTCCGCCCATAAATAATCTGTCTAAAATATTGTTTTTATTTACCGCTGCAAATATACCCGCTGCAATACCGACTATCCACGAAACAACCGCCGCACATACGGCAAGTCTCACAGTATTTGGAAATGCATCTAAAATAATACCTGTAACATTTCTGTTCATTCGATAGCTTGTACCGAAGTCACCTCTGATTGCATGTGAAATATATGTAAAAAACTGTATATACAGAGGTTTATCAAGCCCCATCTCCTTGCTTATTTTATCAATTACAGTTTGATTGACATGCTCACCGAGCATTGTGGTTACAGGGTCTCCCGGTACTACTCTAAGCATTATAAATATAATCAAAACCACACCTATTAAAACCGGTATGGATATCAAAATTCTTTTTAAAATATTTTTAACCAAATCAGCCTCCTAAAAATACTCCAAAAAAAATGGAGCGGTTCACGCTCCATTATAGCAATTATCTTTTTTAAGTTCCATATCTATTTTTTTGAAAATCCGACAAATCTCATATCGGATATTCCGGCCCAATTCGGCTTGAATCCTTCGATATTCTTACTTACACCGTAATAATGCTCCTTTGAGAACATAGGAAGCCATGCAAAGTCCTCTGTTACAATCTTCTTTTCAAGTTCATCGTACTCAGCCATTCTCTCATCTGCATTTACAATAGTCCTTGCAGCGCTTACTCTGTCCATCACGGCCTTGTCAGGATAATTAAGCGATCTCTGCTTTGTATTCTTCTCATTTCCGAAGAATGTATAAATAAAGTTGTCAGGATCATTGTAATCTGCAGTCCATGTAGACATAAATGAACCCAGTGTACCGTCTTTTCTTGTTGCAAGCCATGTCGACTCATCATAATTCTTTATGGTTGCATTGATTCCTACTTCATTAAGCTGTGACGCTATTACCTCAAGCACTGTCTTTGTAGTATCCGATGATGAAGAATCTACCGAAATCTCCATATCAAATCCGTTAGGATATCCTGCCTCTGCAAGCAGTGCCTTAGCACCGTCCGGATCATACTTAATCTCAGGAAGTGAACTGTCATAGCCTATAAGTCCTCTTGGGAATATACCGTTTTCAATTGTTGCTACACCGTTCATCAGTGAATCTATGATTTCCTGACGATTGATTGCCTTACATACCGCCTCTCTTACTTTTACATTGTTTAGAGGTTCTATATTTTCATTAAATGTAAAATATGTAACTCCGACTCTCGGTGTGTGATGAAGAACATCAGGCATCTCTTTTTTGTAGGTGTCGATATAGTCAATCATAAAATCAAAGTCAAGTATATCAAGCTCACCGTTCTTAAACATCATATTTCTTGTCTCTGAATCAGGTATTACTCTTATAAGTACTCCCGGAAGCGATACATCGCCGCCCCAATATGTGTCATTCTTTGTAAGCACTATAGAGTCGTTTACAGTCCACTCTGCCATCTTAAATGCACCTGTTCCTACTGTAACCGAAGGGTCAATACCGAATTTGTCTCCGGCAGCCTCTGTGGTATCCTTATCAAGCATACATACAGGTGATGCTGAAAGGCAAGCCAAGAAACCTGCATAAGGCTCTGAAAGTGTTATCTCCACAGTATAATCATCTATAGCCTTGACTCCGCTAAGCTCCTTACTGCTTCCGTCCATGACTTTATCCGCTCCCTCTATCTGGCTTACAAAGTCACCGTTTACAGCACCTGTTACTCCAAGCATTCTTGTAAGTGAATATACAACATCGTCCGACTTAAAATCTGCACCGTTTGAGAATTTCACTCCCTCTTGCAAATGTAATGTATATACCTTTCCGTCCTCAGATATATCCCAACTCTTTGCAAGTGAAGGTACCAATTCACTTGAGCCGTCATCCTTGACCTCAACCTCAACCAACCTGTCAAAGATATTAAGAGGTACCATATAGTCCTTAGATGTCTTATCCGGGTCTGCAGTCTGGATATCAGCATTGATAGAAGTTACTAAAAATCCTGTAGTATCAATGCTTGTCTTTGCCTTACTGTCTGTTTTGGCAGTCTTATCATCCGCCTTATCCGTGCTTTTTGATCCGCATGCACTAAGAGAGAGTGCCAAAAGTACACCCAACAATATAAATTTTTTTTTCATATTCTTCTCCCATTTCTTATTACTATTGTAATTATAATACTTTTTTTATGGCTTGCCAAATATTTTTTATAATACTTCATTAAAAAAAGTCAGGCTGTAATCACCTGACTTTTTTAATTATTTTATCAATCTTACCGCCTTTACAGGAGTACGATGGTTCAAACTTCCTATTCTGATTCCAAGCTGCTTATTTGCGGCATGTACAATCTGTCCGTCACCGATATATATAGCAACATGGTTTATCTCTCCGCCTGAAGAATAGAATACCAAATCTCCCGGTTTTATCTGCGATACAGGTATCTCAGTACCGTTGTTTGCCTGGTCCCTTGAGACTCTTGAAGTACTTATTCCGAACTTCTCATATACTCTCATTACAAATCCGGAACAATCGGCACCCTTTGTCAGTGATGTTCCTCCGTATACATACGGATTACCGACAAATTGCTTGGCATAAGCTACTACCGCATCTCTTGATACTTTTTCCTTAGCCGCCTTTGTAGCCTCTGTCTCAGCCTTTGTAGTTTCTTTTTTCTTGCTGACACCCGGTCCGCCATTTTCGCCTGTAACAACTGTGGTTTCTTTGAGGCTTAGCCTTCTGTGTTTCCTTAGGCTTCTCAGTACTTCCGCCAGGTCCGTAAGGAGCTGTTGTCTCGGCAGGTTTTGTGGTTTCTGCAGGTTTTGTAGCCTCTGTAGTCGCCTCGGTCTGTTTCGGAGCCTGTGTAGTAGACTCAGTCTGCTTTGGAGCCTGTGTAGTAGACTCAGTCTGCTTTGTAGTATCTTCAACAGCGCTTATAGTTTCAGCCTGTGTTGTTGCTGTCGGAGTCTCTTTTACTGTCTCTACAGCCTTGCTTGTCTCCGGCTCTACACTTGCTTTAGTTGTTTCCTTTGCGGTCTCACTTGCCTCAGGGCCGTTGACTGTTTCTATCTTTACCTTGGAAGGTGATGAAACGGTTTCTTCAGCCTTACCTGACTCTTTTACAGTCTCGACTTTTTGCTTTGTCTCGGCAGGCTTTGTATCCTCTATTGCCTTGATGGTCTCCGCCTCGGTTCTTGTCTCCGGCACTGTCTCTACCTTCTGCTTTGTAGTCTCTGTCTGCCCGTTATCCTTTGTGGTTGTTTCAACAGGCTTGGCAGATCCTTTTGTAGTATCCGGAACCTTAATCTCTACTTCCTTGCTTGCAGGTGTCTCTCTCTTTTCAGCTGCAGGAGACTTGATTGTCTTTGCTTCCTCACTCGCCTTAGGTGTAGGAGCTTTATCCGGAGTTTTCTTTGCAGCTGTAGTTGTTTCAGCCTTTGCAGTAGTTTCCTTACTCTTAGCTGTTGTCTGATCGTCTGCAACCACCATGTTTTCATATATGGCCATCGCTTCTTTAGCCTCAGTTTCCAGCTTTGCCTTATTTAAAGCTTCAATAGTGGACTCTTCCTTAGTCTTGGCAGTCTTATATGATACATCTGTCTTTATAAAATCCTTGTATACATATCCTGTCAAGTCATCATCCACCTGAACCTTTAAAAAGTTTTTGTCCTGACCTACTACAACATACTTCTCTCCACCCTCAAGCATCGTGAGTGTATTTGAAGTTATATCCGGTGTCTTTCGCAGTCTGACATTGTCAATGTCTACTACCGTACCGTAGGTCACGACAGAATCTTTTGCCATTTTCTTTGCTTTATTTCCGGTTGCCAAATCTGAGGCTTTGACATAGCCCTCTACGTTTCCGGGAATTTATCTTAACCCATTCTCCGGTCTCGTTGATTTCAGAACCTACAACGGTAGCTACAGAACTGTATGAAATACTTCCCACCTCTTCACCGGTCTCTTTCGGATCTGCGTGTACTACTGTATCCTTTTTGTTCTTTGCCACTGCGAGGTCATCCTTCATTACCTCTTCTTTAAGCCTGTCCTGAATCGACGGTCCCTCATACTTGACCACGTCCTTTACAAGCTTGTTGCGTGCATCGTCAACTCCTGTTATCTCTATTGTATTTGTTGTCGCCGTCTTTAACGACTCTCCTAATGCTGTCTGCGGCGATATGGAACTTGCCTTATAATTGTTTAGAGCTACGGCTATTCCTGAGACTGCGTTACTTGTCTCCAAATCCATATCTGCATATGCATTAAAACTGTATAGTGAAACAAAGGTTAGAGCTGATGCTAATGTTAAAAATTTCTTTCATTGAGCACTCCTTACTTTATTTAGAGTACTTAAATTATACCAAAGTTTTATAGATTGAACAATTGCTTTACACCCGTTGAAATATTACAATATATTAAACATTTAATTACAGTCATAGTCATAAATATCTTTTTATTAAAGTTACGGCAATTATATCCTATTTTTTAACTATATTTTAATTTAGTTGTAAGTTTTTTCATGCCATTAATAATATTCAGTTGAAACAGTAACTCTTTTTGAGCACAAAAAAAGAGCAACATCAGTTGCTCTTTTAAAGTGCGGGAAAAGGGACTTGAACCCTCACGTCTATACAGACACAAGATCCTTAGTCTTGCCTGTCTGCCAATTCCAGCATTCCCGCAAGTGATTAGATTTTCTAATCAAGGCGACAACCAGATTTGAACTGGTGATCAGGGTGTTGCAGACCCACGCCTTACCGCTTGGCTATGTCGCCGTTGTCCATGCTTTCGGACAACGCCCTGAACAGGGCTCGAACCTGTGACACTGCGGTTAACAGCCGCATGCTCTACCTACTGAGCTATCAGGGCAAGTACTCATATACTATATCAGATATTCACTGATTATGCAAGCACTTTTTTTAAAAGGTAGCACTATGACTTTACTTCGTAAAGCCAAGTGTACTTTTCTTCTAAAACTCAAACTGCACTTCGTTTGTTTTCGTTAAGAAGAAAATGCACCTTCAAAACTGCCTACCAAGTTCCGAGCTATTATAAATTTTTCCTATCTTTTGGTTAAACCCTCGACCTATTAGTAACCATCAACTCAGTACATTACTGTACTTACATCTTGGCCCTATCTACCTCGTAGTCTTCAAGGGGTCTTACTGTTTTCACATGAGATATCCCATCTTGAGGGGGGCTTCACGCTTAGATGCCTTCAGCGTTTATCCCTTCCCGACATAGCTACCCTGCCATGGAGTTACTCTCCAACAGGTACACCAGCGGTCAGTCCGTCCCGGTCCTCTCGTACTAAGGACGGCTCCTCTCAAATATCTTACGCCCACGCCGGATAGGGACCGAACTGTCTCACGACGTTCTGAACCCAGCTCGCGTACCGCTTTAATGGGCGAACAGCCCAACCCTTGGGACCTGCTACAGCCCCAGGATGCGATGAGCCGACATCGAGGTGCCAAACCACTCCGTCGATGTGAACTCTTGGGAGTGATAAGCCTGTTATCCCCAGGGTAGCTTTTATCCGTTGAGCGATGGCAATCCCACTTTATGCCACCGGATCACTCAAGTCCTACTTTCGTACCTGCTCCACCCGTCGGTGTCGCAGTCAAGCTCCCTTCTGCCTTTGCACTCTTTGAATGGTTTCCGACCATTCTGAGGGAACCTTCGAGCGCCTCCGATACTCTTTCGGAGGCGACCGCCCCAGTCAAACTCCCCGTCTGGCATTGTCCCCCAACCGGATTACGGCTGCAGGTTAGAAATCCAGCAATACAGGGGTGGTATCCCAACGGCGACTCTGCATAAACTGGCGTCCATGCTTCAATGTCTCCCACCTATCCTGTACGAGTATTACCGAATCCCAGTACCAAACTGGAGTAAAGCTCCATGGGGTCTTTCCGTCCTGGCGCGGGTAACCAGCATCTTCACTGGTACTTCAATTTCACCGGGTGCATTGTTGAGACAGCGCTCAAATCATTACGCCTTTCGTGCGGGTCGGAACTTACCCGACAAGGAATTTCGCTACCTTAGGACCGTTATAGTTACGGCCGCCGTTTACCGGGGCTTCAATTCAAAGCTTCGTTTCCTGACTTCTCCTCTTAACCTTCCGGCACGGGCAGGCGTCAGCCCATATACTTCACCTTACGGTTTCGCATAGACCTGTGTTTTTGCTAAACAGTTGCTTGAGCCTTTTTTCTGCGACCACTCTATTAAAGTGGCACCCCTTCTCCCGAAGTTACGGGGTCATTTTGCCGAGTTCCTTAACAATGCTTCTCCCGCCGGCCTTAGGATTCTCTCCTCATCTACCTGTGTCGGTTTGCGGTACGGGTACATATAACACAATAGCGGCTTTTTCTTGACGGCTCCCTAACCGACTTCCCTACTAATTTTCGGTACGCATCACGTTTTTCCCCTTGCATGGTGGTTTTTCCTCCCATACAGGTACTTCGCTTGCCCCGGTTTTTTTGTCCTCCCGGGTTCGGTTTCAGTCTCCGTGTCCCCACAGTTCTGATTATATGTAGTACAGGAATCTGTACCTGTTATCCATCGACTACGTCTTTCGACCTTGCCTTAGGGCCCCGACTTACCCTGAGTAGATCGAGCTTTACTCAGGAAACCTTAGATATTCGGCCAAGAGGATTCTCACCTCTTTCTCGCTACTCATTCCGGCATTCTCTCTTCTTATTACTCCACCATTCCTTCCGGTATGGCTTCTACGCCTCTAAGAATGCTCCTCTACCAATGTATTACTACATTCCTAGGCTTCGGTGTTGTGTTTAGCCCCGGACATTTTTCGGCGCAGGACCTCTCGACTAGTGAGCTGTTACGCACTCTTTTTAATGTATGGCTGCTTCTAAGCCAACATCCTAGCTGTCTTCGAAATCCCACATCCTTTTTCCACTTAACACACACTTTGGGACCTTAGCCGTAGGTCTGGGCTCTTTCCCTTTTGACTACCCAACTTATCTCGTGCAGTCTGACTCCCGTCAATCATCTAGCCGGCATTCGGAGTTTGATATCTCTTGGTAGGCTTTGACGCCCCCGCAAAAAAATTCAGTGCTCTACCTCCGGTGAGACTAATAACGAGGCTAGTCCTAAAAACTATTTCGAGGAGAACCAGCTATCTCCGGGTTCGATTGGAATTTCTCCCCTATCCACACCTCATCGCCACCCTTTTCAACGGATGTGCGTTCGATCCTCCATTCACTTTTACGCGAACTTCAACCTGGACATGGATAGATCGCGGTTTCGGGTCTCACATACTGACTATTATCGCCCTATTAAGACTTGGTTTCCCTTCGGCTCCGTATCTTTAATACTTAACCTCGCCTGTACATGTAACTCGCCGGACCGTTCTACAAAAAGTACGCGGTTCACCTTTCGGTGTTCCACAGTTTGTAAACATAGGGTTTCAGGTTCTTTTTCACTCCCCTCCCGGGGTTCTTTTCACCTTTCCTTCACAGTACTATACGCTATCGGTCACTGACTAGTATTTAGCCTTGGGGGGTGGTCCCCCCTGCTTCCCACAAGGTTTCTCGTGTCTCGTGGTACTCCGGATACTGCTGGATTCAATATATTTTCCCTTACACGGCTCTCACGCTCTTTGGCCCGCTTTTCCAAAACGGTTCAGGTAATATATCTTACTCGTGTTGCAGTCCTCTACCCCGCAGTGCACGCACCACGGTTTGGGCTCTTACGATTTCGCTCGCCGCTACTTTCGCAATCACTGTTGTTTTCTTTTCCTCCGGCTACTTAGATGTTTCAGTTCACCGGGTTCCCCTCTGTACGTTATGTATTGGCGTACAGATACTTGGAGTTTATCCAAGTGGGTTTCCCCATTCAGACATCTGCGGATCATTGAATATGTGCTTCTCCCCGCAGCTTTTCGCAGCTTGTCACGTCTTTCTTCGGCTGTCAGTGCCTAGGCATCCACCCTACGCTCTTTATGTTTAACCTCTTAAATCTTTTAGATTTAGTGTTTTGTATGACACTAGCGTGTATCATACACTATGTTTAAAAATTTATTTTTGTTATTAAATATCAACTACTCTAAAGTAATTGATACCTCGGATGTCTAATTATAAAATATTTATATAATTTCTCGTTTGGTATGCAGTTTCAAGGTACATTTTGAGCCATCAAACTTAAATAAGTTCTTTGGCAGTGGAGATGGAGAGATTCGAACTCTTGACCCCCTGCTTGCAAGGCAGGTGCTCTCCCAACTGAGCTACACCCCCCGGTGTTGTAACACCATCATCTCGCTTCGCTCGATGAGGTGTACTTTTTCACTAAGATTCAAGCTTCGCTTTGCTCGCTTTCATCAAGTGAAAAATGCATTGGCATCCACCTACTCTCCCATACCGTCTCCAGTATAGTACCATCGGCCGACTAGGTCTTAACCATCGTGTTCGGAATGGGAACGGGTGTGTCCCCTAGACGCATCGACACCAATAATGTTTGATTTTAGTACCATTTTAATTTAGTACTAAACAGTACTCACAACCCTTACTTTAACCTTCATTAGGTAACACCATCATCTTATTCGATGATAGGTAACACCATAAAACTCACTTCGTTCGTTTTAGGTGAACTTTTTTTACTAAGCTCGCACTTCGCTTCGCTCGTGCTCTCTAAGTAAAAAATGTTTAGAAAGGAGGTGATCCAGCCGCACCTTCCGATACGGCTACCTTGTTACGACTTCACCCCAGTTATCCTCCCTGCCTTCGGCAGCTCCTTCCTTACGGTTAGGTCACTGACTTCGGGCATTGATGACTCCCATGGTGTGACGGGCGGTGTGTACAAGACCCGGGAACGTATTCACCGCAGCATTCTGATCTGCGATTACTAGCGATTCCAGCTTCATATAGTCGAGTTGCAGACTACAATCCGAACTGAGACGTTATTTGTGATTTGCTTGGCCTCGCGGCTTCGCTTCACTTTGTTTACGCCATTGTAGCACGTGTGTAGCCCAAATCATAAGGGGCATGATGATTTGACGTCATCCCCACCTTCCTCCGGATTATCTCCGGCTGTCTCGTCAGAGTGCCCATCTTACTGCTGGCTACTGACAACAAGGGTTGCGCTCGTTGCGGGACTTAACCCAACATCTCACGACACGAGCTGACGACAACCATGCACCACCTGTATCCCTTGTCCCGAAGGTCTAGTCTCATTACAAAACTATTCAAGAGTATGTCAAGATTTGGTAAGGTTCTTCGCGTTGCTTCGAATTAAACCACATGCTCCACCGCTTGTGCGGGTCCCCGTCAATTCCTTTGAGTTTCATTCTTGCGAACGTACTCCCCAGGTGGAATACTTAATGCGTTTGCTTGCGGCACCGAAGAGTTTACCTCCCCGACACCAAGTATTCATCGTTTACTGCGTGGACTACCAGGGTATCTAATCCTGTTTGCTCCCCACGCCTTCGAGCCTCAACGTCAGTTGTCGTCCAGTAAGCCGCCTTCGCCTCCGGTGTTCCTCCTAATATCTACGCATTTCACCGCTACACTAGGAATTCCGCTTACCCCTCCGACACTCAAGCCAAACAGTTTCCAAAGCAATTCATGGGTTGAGCCCATGCATTTCACTTCAGACTTGCTTCGCCGTCTGCGCTCCCTTTACACCCAGTAAATCCGGATAACGCTTGCCCCCTACGTATTACCGCGGCTGCTGGCACGTAGTTAGCCGGGGCTTCTTAGTCAGGTACCGTCATTTTCTTCCCTGCTGATAGAGCTTTACATACCGAAATACTTCTTCACTCACGCGGCGTCGCTGGATCAGGGTTTCCCCCATTGTCCAATATTCCCCACTGCTGCCTCCCGTAGGAGTTTGGGCCGTGTCTCAGTCCCAATGTGGCCGTTCACCCTCTCAGGCCGGCTACCGATCGTCGCCTTGGTGAGCCTCTACCTCACCAACTAGCTAATCGGACGCGGATCCATCTTATACCTATAAATATTTTTACCCCTGCACCATGCGGTGCTGTGGTCTTATGCGGTCTTAGCGGAAATTTCTCTCCGTTATCCCCCTGTATAAGGCAGGTTATCCACGCGTTACTCACCCGTCCGCCACTAAGTCTACCAAAATTCCATCCGAAGACTTCCTTTTAGCAGCTTCGTTCGACTTGCATGTGTTAAGCACGCCGCCAGCGTTCATCCTGAGCCAGGATCAAACTCTCATATAAAAGTTTAATCTAGCCTGTCGCTAGCTTGCATCTGTTTTCACAGATCTACTGTTTTTTAAAGGTTTTAAATTCTGTTCGAATCTAAACGTTGTTTGCTGAAACCTCATTACATAATCATATGTAACACCATCGTCTCGCTACGCTCGACGAGGTGCACTATTTTTCTAAACTCGAACTTCGCTTCGCTCGTTCTCGCCAAGAAAAATATGTGAATTTTCAGGGTTGTGTGTACTGTTTAATCTTAAATTATCATGGATCATTGTTTCACTGTCTCAAACAGCTTAATTATTATATCAAACTCATTTTATCTTGTCAATAACTTTTTTAAAGTTTTTTCAGATTATTTGAAGTTTGTGCTGCTCTTTTCAAACAACTCTGATATAATACCACCTATTCAATATCTTGTCAACAACAATTTAATTTATTTTTAAATTGTTCAGATATTCGAATTGAGTCATCTGCAAAAGCAGTGTGTTAATTATACGGTTTTCCTATTTCAAAGTCAAGCTATATTTAAAATTAATTGTAAAACTTGTAAGCAAAATTATAGACCCTCTATTATAAAGTCCTGACATACCCTAAACAAAATTTGACTGCAGCTTAGATATTGCTTTTATATCCACCGCTGCAGCCATATAAGGTTTGAAAAAGTAATTTGCTACTCCTTCAAAAGATAATCGTTATTAAGAACCTTCATAGACAGCGGGCCTGCTATGGTATTTGAATACACCGCTTCTATAGGTCTTATTACAATACCTTCCTTATTCTTACCTGAAGCGTACTTTCCCTTTGCTCTTTCCAAAAGTTCATCAACGCTTTTATATTGAAACTCTTCTTCCACTTCCTCTATCGGAACCATATTTAAACCAAGCACTTTACATATCTCCTCGGTCTTATATAGGGAAAGCCTTTTATTTGTGTTCATATCCGTTACTGTAAATACATACCACTCCGGTTCGGTCAGCTTCAACCTGTTTTTTTGAATACCCGGTCCGCAAAATTCACCTTGAATAGCTATGTTGTCAAGATTATTCTCTTTTAATCTCTCTTCTATTCTATGCTTATGGGCATATTTCCACATAGCACATTTATCATCATCTGCATATTCATAATTTCTGCCGCATACACCGAAATGTTCACCTCTTTTGTACATAGTTACACTGCAGCCGTCCATTTTAGTACTTATATAGTATCCGTTTACAGCTTTAAACTCTTCTATCAACTCCGGATATGACTGCACTCTAAGTTCATCGGTTTTTGAGATCTCACTTGGAAACTCCGCAATAACTGTACCGTCATTACTTACCCTCTCCTCTATCTCCCATTTTCTTATTCCAAGAAGCTCAGTTACATCATCACCTATTTCATATTCACCTTCAGGAAGTATTTCCAAAGGCTGTACCAGACCCTGTGAAATCTGTCCTCTAAATTTCATGGTCTTCAGTCTGAATCCGGCTCCCATTATTTCATTCTCTTTAAAGCTGCTTGCCCGGAGGAATTCAAAGCGTTCACATACGGGAAGAAACGAATCCACTTCCATGTATACACATTTATCGCCTATGCTGAATTGATCTTTGTTTGCAACACATTGCCATCCCAATACATGTACACATTCTATCTTTTCGGCACCTTCTATAGGTGTGATATTATGTACATACTGTATGGAGGCCAACTTTCTTTTTCCCATTTTTCACCTCAACAAAATAAAACTTTTTCTTTATACTCATTATAACAAAGATCAATCCGCTTACACTATACCTGTAGTATACTCCCCTTTTCAGGCGGATATATCGGTGCAACAAGCTCAATGCCTTGATTCATTTCCTTTATACATTCTAATACGTACTCCGATCTAAAGACTCCGCCTATATAGCTTAACCTTATTCTTTTGCCTGATTCAAAGTTTTTGCCGATTGCCTTTATATGCAAAGAAATCTCTTTTGCCGCAGCCAAAAAAATATCTCTCACACTATCACTGTTCTCTACATACTTTGATGCGGCCGCTGCCAGCCCTGCAATTTTATCTCTGCTAAAGTCTGATGTAGCTATTATATTAATGCCGATATTATCAAAATAATCCGCTACAAGATCGGATATTATACTCTTATCCAACCTGCCGTCAGCTTCCTTTAACGCTCTTGATATAAGCGCCTTTCCTATGCTGTAAGCACTGCCCTCGTCACCGTATCTGTAGCCGAATCCTCCACACCTGAAGGTCTCATCACCCACCTTAGCCAAAGCAATGCTTCCGGTACCTGCAATCATAAGAATACCGTCTTCTCCTGCAAGCGCACCAAGCATTGCCGCATATGCATCCGAATAAAGCTTAAACTCATCAAAAACCGTACTGAATTCATCTTCCAGTTTTTTTCTGTAATCAGCGTTAATACCGTATCCGCCAAGCCCCGCCCCGACTTTCAAAACATAGTCACTGTCATTTATATTCGCAAGTAATTTTTCTTTGGCATCTGTAAGAACAGATACCGCTTCTTTAAAACTTGCCTGTGCCGGATGAATTGTAGGCGTAGTGATTGATGCAATACTGTTCTTATCAGAATCAAAGAGGTCAAACTTTGTCTTTGTTCCGCCGCCGTCTATCCCTATATAATAAGTCTTTGTCATTATACTTCCTCTATCTTCGCTTCCTTCATCGCAAACTTTTGCCAAGGTCTGATATAATCCAAGAGGAACAACTCATCCTTATCAATATGACCCACTACCGAGCTCATACCTGAATTTTCCATATCGCTTAGAGCAATCTGCAACTCACCTGCATAATGGCCGTAGAGAGAACTCTCTATTATAATATCACCTCTTTTTATAGGTGCAGGATTTATAACCTCAAACTTTCGCCCTTATACTTTACTCTGGAGGCGGTTGACCTTATAAAGTTCTCCGACTTATCACCTCTGTTAAAATGCATCTCTTTAAGCACTATAGTCCTTTCAAGTTTTGGAAGTTCCGGCAATAACTCTACATCAAAGCATACTCTGTCAAGCGGAATACATTTGATCTTCTCAAGTTCCTCATCACCCGGATAGCAGTTTGAAATGATTATATCGTCAATATCTCCAAGTGCAATCATATGCTTAAGCTGCTTGTCAATGCCCATATTTCTGTGCATTTCAAGGCTTGGCAGTCCGAAATCTGTAGGCCAAGGTCCGAATGAACCTGCATTTCTTGTTGTTATAAAAGCTGCCGTATTAAGTCCGTATTTTTTAAATCTACCTGTACAACTCTTAAAAAAGTCCAGTCCGAGTCCGCTGTAATTATGCGGATAAAAGTTGTGACATCCGTAGAGATTGTACCTGTTCGGCTCATAATTCATTATGGTATCTATAGTTGACACATCATTTGACATATTTATCTCTATCTTAAGATCATATTCATTGAAAGTCATCAAAGACTCTTCAAGCCCTGTAAAGCCTATATCAAGTCTCAGACCGTCCGCACCTATTTCCTTAAAAAATCTCAAATCCTTATAAGAAATATCAAGCTTACTAAAAACAGCCGGTGATACATCGACTATTATTTCAAATCCCAAGCTTTTTGCATACAGGTTAATCTCTCTAAAATCATGTATTATCTCTTCTTTTGATTTATTCACCGATAAAAGGCATGAGAAAATACGAGAAAAGCCGGAAGATCCGGCTTTCTTAATGTATTCAACAATATTTCTACACTGTCTTTTTCAGGATAAATCGATATTCCAAGTCTACGCATAACTCTCCTTATCCTTATCTTTTTTTATACGGAAACTTCTCCGCTGTCCTCCTGCTTCTTCAAGTCAGCATCATACTTATTGAAGAAAGGAAGGTAAATAAGTATTGACAATATTATCAACAGTACATTCAATATCAACGCTCTGATATCTCCGTTTGTTGCAAGGAACGCACCTATAGGTCCCGGCAAAGTCCACGGCACTGAAGCCACTACTCTGTTTACAAGTCCAAGCTCTGTTGCAATCCATGCGATTATTGCACAGATAATAGGATTGAGTACGAAAGGTATCAAAAGTACAGGGTTTAGAATGATCGGGCAACCGAAAATCATCGGCTCGTTGATGTTAAACAATGCAGGTACAAATGCTACCTTACCAAGTGTCTTTGCATACTGTGATCTTGATCTTAACAGAAGTAAAATTGCAAGTCCGATAGTTGTTCCTGAACCTCCGATGTAGATAAACCACTGATAGAAAGGCTCCGGAGCTATGTTCGGAATAGCTGCTCCTGCTGCAAATGCATTTGAGTTCTGCTCAAGAAGCATAAGCCAAACAGGTCTTGTAAGGCTTCCTACTACACTGCTTCCATGTATACCGAAACACCAGAAGAATGAGTCAAGGAATGTAAGAAGCAATACTGAAGGAAGTGTATCCGCAACATTTACTATAGGTCTGATAATAGAACCTACAATATCATGAACCTTTATACCGAGCCACATTGTGACTGTTGAGAAAAGAAGAAGAATGATAACTGTAGGTGTAAGTGCCTCAAAACTTCTTGCAACCGATGCCGGAACCTGCTCAGGCATTCTGATTTTAAAGCCTGACTTCTGTGTAAATCTGTAGATTTCTACAGCGATAAATGCTGAAATAATACCTACAAACATACCGTCAGAACCGATATATGACATACCAAGATGCCATCCTTCAGGAACAGCCTTGATATAATCAGCCAAAGCCTGATTGTTTGCAGCCAAATTTGTAATTTCATCAGTTGCCTCAGGCAATGATACAGGTACAACTGTCAATAAAAATGCAAGTTCTGAAAGAATAGCACCTGAAAGTCCGTCCAAATCATAGCTCTTTGCCAGTGAAAATCCGATTCCGAATACGGCATACAATGTCATAATATACATTGCCATACGATATGGAAGCAAGATTCTGCCTGCATTTGCCTTAATGAACTGTGCAATACCCCAGCTTGCCGGCATCTGGTTAGGTAAGAACGCAATTACAAGGAAAAGTGAACTTACTACTACGATAGGCAAAGTGGCGATAATACCGTCCCTTATAGCTCTTAAGTGCCTTTGCTCACTGAGCTTTGCCATTGGTGTACTTAGATTTTTGTCTAAGAATGCAGCAATTTTGTCAAACATTTTAGTTTCCTCCTGTTAACCCTTTCATTTGTGTATAAAGCTTAGGTCCACCAAGTGGTGAATAAGCCATAGGTTCAATAAGTGCACAAGGAATATTCTGTGCATCGGCTGCAGCCTTGATGTTGTCAAATCTGTGACGAATCTGCGGGGCAACCATTACACAATTCCAACCGTTCTTTACCTCATCATCAACAGCCTGAGTTCCGATTGCAAGAACATCAATGTCCTCACCATGCTTTGCAGCCTCTTTTTTCAAAGCATTTACAGCGATTGTTGACGACATACCGCCTGAACAAACAAATAATACCTTCATATATCTCCTTCTTTCCAAATCTGATTTTTGCTTTCTTTTTTTATATCAGATTTTTTTTAATTTTAATGTAAAATATTTTTACCACATATCATAAGAATTTACTAAAACAATTTAAAGTATTTTCAAACTATTTATTAGCTTTCAGTAACTTCTTTATTGTAGCACTGACATTCAACTCATTATCACAAAGTGTCTGTCTTGCCTTTATGGCATCCACACCTGCAAGTCCCATCACTATGGCTACCTTAACATCGTATCCGGATTCCTCCAAAAGTCTTCTAGAGTTTTCCTTATCTATGCCTGTAGCTTCACTTACTATATTGAGCGCTCTGACTCTAAGCTTTTCATTGGTTGTCGCAACATCTACCATAAGATTTTGGTATACCTTGCCGATTTTTACCATAGTTGTGGTGGAAATCATATTTAACACCATCTTCTGTGCCGTTCCGGCTTTCATTCTTGTAGAACCTGTCACAGCTTCCGCTCCTACAACCACCTCTATAGGAGCATCTGCAAGTGCCGATATCTTTGCATTTCTTACACAACTTACAGCTACCGTTTTTGCCCCCAGACTTTTGGCATATTCCAAACCGCCTATTACATATGGTGTCCTGCCGCTTGCGGCAAGTCCTACCAAAGTATCTTTTTCACAAAGTCCCAGTTCCTTCAAATCATTTACGGCAAGTTCTTTTGAGTCCTCTGCACCCTCTACAGCCTTTCTCATAGCCTTATCGCCGCCTGCCATAATACCTATTACCATGTCAAACGGTACGCCGTATGTAGGAGGACATTCACTTGCATCAAGTATACCAAGTCTTCCGGAGGTACCTGCACCTATATAAATAAGCCTTCCACCTCTTTTTATACTCTCAACCGCAAACTCCACAGCCTTTCCTATTTCGGGAATTGCAGGTTTCACACATCCGGCTATCTTTTCATCCTCTTGATTTATCTTGTCAATAATTTCTACAGCGGAAAGTTCGTCAAGATTCATCGTGTTAATATTTCTTCTCTCTGTATCCAAACTGTCAAGACTTAACACCGTTTTTCTCCTTTTCTATAAAATCCTTGTAGAATTTAAAACTCTTCTTCTTATATCTTTTATATGTACCGTTACCGAGGTTGTCGGCGTCCACATATACCACTCCGTATCTCTTTGTCATCTCCAGTGAACCGGCAGATACTATATCTACAATACCCCAAAGCAAATACGCCAGACATTCCACACCGTCATCTATAGCGAGCTTTATCTGTTCAAAGTGGTCGTTTAAATACTGTATTCTGTAGTCGTCATTTATGATATTGCCCTCTTCCAATACATCATTGTATCCGAAGCTGTTCTCTGTAATCATTACAGGCTTTTTATATCTGTCATAAATCTTGTTCATGGAAATTCTCATTCCTACAGGGTCAATCTGCCATCCCCACTCATTTGCTTTCAGATACGGATTCTTTGTACTTACCACAAGGTTGCCTGCGGTCTTTTCCATTTCCTCGGATGCGCACACATTTGACTGATAGTATGAAAATCCCACAAAATCTGCTGTATTGTTTTTCAGAAGTTCTTCATCTCCCGGCAAAAACTCCACCTTTACATTGTTATCTCTAAAGTACTTCTTCATATAGTAAGGATACTCGCCTGCCGCCAAAACATCTGTAAAGAACCACTGATTTACCTGTTCATACTGTAATGTCTTCAACTGGTCAAGCGGATTACATGAGTAACCGTAGTAGCAAAAACATGCCGCCATACAGCCGAACTTGACATCAAGCATCTTTCTTCCAAGCTCTATTACCTTTGCGGAAGCTATAAACTGATTGTGAAGTCCTGCAAATATATCGTTCAAATCATATCCGCTGCCGCCCAAGTTTTCGTCTCTTAGAAGTCCGAGACCGTTAAAAGGACTGAAAAACCCTGTATTTATCTCATTGAAAGGTACTACAAAATCAAGATACTCTCCGAACTTTTCAAATATAACCTTCGCGTACTTAAGGTACAAATCAACAAGTTTTCTGTTTTTCCATCCGCCGTATTTTTCCACCAAAGCAAGAGGAAGCGCATAATGTGTAAGACTCAGATATATTTTGATACCCTTTGACTTAAGTTTTTTTAAAATATCTCCGTACATCTTAAGAGCATCTTCATTCGGTGTCTCCTCCTCACCTGTAGGAAATATTCTTGACCACGCAATTGAAATTCTGTATATATCTATTCCGAGCTCACTGAGGTACTCTATGTCTTCATCTATATGTGAGAGTCCCTCACTGCCCTTTCTTCCCGGGAAAAAGTCTCCCTCCCCAAAGGATGTTTTGCCCTCTCTATATCGGCCTTTGTTAAAAGTCTTGTAGCTGTGGTGGCGTTGTCAGTTCTTTTTACATATCTTCTACAATCCTGTGTATCAATACCCTTATTAAAAAGATCAAATCCGCCCTCATATTGACTTGAGGCGCTTGCACCTCCCCAAAGCATTCTCATTTTTTCACTTCCTTTATACAATCAGTCTCTAAGTTTCTTAATCAAATCTCTTGTAGATTCGATATCATTAAGCACATCCGGATAATGTCTGTGTGTTATAGCCAGATAAATGGTATCCAAAGTGTAAGTGTTGTATTACGGCTTGAAATAGCACCAAGTCTTAATTCTCTCTCATCATGCGGAACCCTCAAGGTGATATCACAAATCTTTGAAAGCTCATTTCTTCCGTAACAGCATATACCCACTGTCTTTGCACCGGCTTTTTTTGCAATTTCGGCAACAAGTACGGTCTCCTTTGTATTGCCGCTGTAGCTTACACAGACACAGGCATCTTCCTTTGTTATGAAGTTTAAGTTTACCAATTGCAAATGTATGTCGTTATTAAAGACTACATCCTTACCGATCCTTGAAAGCTTATAATTGATATCATAACAAACTATACCGCTTGCACCGACTCCAAAAAGATACACCTTTTTGGCGGAGTCTATGGCGTCCACACTCTTTTCTATCAGTTCCAAATCCATAAGTGCGTACAGCCTTTCAATACTGTTTATCAGATTTCTCTTATTCTTTTCAACTATCTCACTTAGTCCGTCCTTTTGATGTATTATCTCATCCGTAATATCGGGCTTTTGTGAGTCCATATCCGCCGCAATCGCAAGCTTAAGCTGCTGAAGTCCGTCAAACTTCAATGTTTTTACAAATCTGATTACGGTAGCCGGAGAAGTATCTGTAGCAACCGCTATAGACTGCGTGCTCTCATTTATAGCATCCTTATAATTATCTATAAAATAATCAGCCACTTTCTTTTCAGACTTTGTAAGTTTCCTATATTCCTCTTTTATTCGCAATACTATGTCCACGTACTACCCCCAATTATAGAATATAGTTATTTTATCTTTTTCTTCAACTCCTCGATCTCAGCCTTCATATCATATATCGTTTTATAAAGTGAAACCATTTCCTCGGCCAACTCTTCGGCTACATTCGCCATAGTCAAGTGATCCTGTGAATGTATAAGAATAATATTTACAGGAACAGGATCTCCGCCTGCCTCTTGTGCAATCATATCGGTCTGAAGCTCATGTGCTTTTAGAAGTCTTTTGTTCGCCTCATTGATTTTTTCATTTGCCGAGTCAAACTTGCCGTCTCTTGCATCACATATCGCATCCATTGAATATCCCTTGCTGTCACCTGCAGTAGCAATTATTTCAAAAGAAACCTGATAATCTTCTTCTCTCATAAAATCTCCTACCATTTCAAAATAAAATATTGTTTCAAAAAATATTTTATTTAAAGAAATATTATTTCTAAGTGTATTTAATCACAAACCTGTTTAGATGTCAATATATTATATAATCTTTTTATTAAAAATTTATTTAATATAAAAAGTCACCTATGCTATAAATAACTTATAGCATAAGTGACAAATAATCAGTTTGTATATCCCATCAATGACTTGTCTACTGCCTTTGCTACGGCTCTGCCTTCAGCCATTGCCCATACAACAAGTGATTGACCTCTTCTTACATCTCCTGCCGCAAAAATATTCGGCCTTGATGTCTCATAATTTGTGTTGTCCGCCTTTACATTACCTCTTGCATCGGACTCCGTATCAAATGCCTTCTTTACATAATTCTGTGCACCTGTAAATCCTGCCGCAATCAACACCAAATCCGCTTTAAGCTCCTTTTCACTGCCTTCAACCGCAACCATATTCATTCTTCCGGTCTTTTCATCCTTTTGCTGCTTTAGTAAAACAGTGATAACCGATTTCACATGGCCCTTATCATCCGATAAAATTTCCTTTATTGTAGTTGTATAGACTCTCGGGTCATTACCGAATTTTGCAATTGCTTCTTCCTGTCCGTAATCCACATTAAAGACTTTCGGCCACTCAGGCCAAGGATTGCCTGTACTTCTTTGTTTTGCAGGCTTCGGCATCATCTCAAGCTGCACGACACTTGCCGCACCCAGCCTGATACTTGTTCCTACACAGTCATTACCTGTATCTCCGCCGCCTACAATAATAACATTCTTATCCTTTAAGCTTTGAAAGCTGAAATCTGTACTTGCAATAAGCCTTTTACTGTCATAGTTTAAATCCATGAGCTTTTTACTTACTTCAGATAAGAAGTCCACCGCAAATATATCCCCTTTGCATCTCTGCCTTTAACGGCTAAATCTCTGGGCTGTGAAGCACCGCAGCAAAGTATAATCCTGTCAAACTTTTGCTCCAACTCCTTGGCGCTTATATCTACTCCCACATTTGTATTACAAATAAACTCAACTCCGGCATCTTCCAAAAGCTTTACTCTTCTGTCAATGATTCTCTTATCAAGCTTCATATTCGGAATACCGTACCTGAGTAATCCGCCGACTCTGTCATTACGCTCAAATACAGTTACAAAATGACCTCTGCGATTCAGTCTTTGTGCAGCTGCAAGCCCTGCAGGTCCGCTTCCGATTATTGCTATTTTCTTACCTGTACGTACACTCGGTACAGGCTCTTTTACCAAATCATTGTCAAAAGCATATTCTATAATCGCTCTCTCATTTTCTTTGGTGGAAACCGGATCACCGTTTAAACCGCAGGTACAGGCCTTCTCACAAAGAGCCGGACATACCTTACATGTAAACTCTGCAAGTCCGTGAGTCTTTGCAAGCCTTTCATATGCCTGTTCCCATCTGCCTCTGTACACAAGGTCATTGAACTCAGGTACAAGATTGTGTAGAGGACAACCTGAAGTCATCCCTGCAATCGCCTCTCCGTACTGGCAAAAAGGAACACCGCAGGCCATACATCTTGCTCCCTGTTCTTTCTGCTCCTCAAGTGAAAGAGTGCCATGGAACTCATCAAAGTTTTTTATTCTTTTATCTGCAGAAACACTCTCACCGTTCCTGCGCTTATAATCCAAAAATCCTGTTGTCTTTCCCATAATTACCCTTTCTTAATTATTACCTGTTGCAGCATAGAACGCTTCAATCTGTGCATCTTCACGGCTCATACCATGTTCCTCATACATAACGGTAAGTCCCATCAGCTTTTTATAATCTTCAGGGATAATCTTCTTAAACTTTGATAAGTTCTCATCAAAATTTGCCAAAATACTCTCCGCCTTCTTTGAACCTGTATATTCAAAATGCTTTTCTATAATAGACTTCAATTCTTCTCTGTCGGTCTTATTTTCCACCTTCTCCATCAAAACCATACCTTTGTTAAGGTTTCTGTAGAGCTTATTGTCCTCGTCATATACATAAGCGATACCGCCACTCATACCTGCTGCAAAGTTCTTACCTGTACTTCCAAGTATAACCGCTCTTCCGCCTGTCATATACTCACATCCGTGCTCACCTACGCCTTCAACAACCGCAACTGCACCTGAGTTTCTTACACAGAATCTCTCGCCTGCCATACCTGCGATATATGCCTCTCCTGAAGTTGCTCCGTAAAAAGCAACATTTCCTACAATAATATTTTCATGTGGATCATAACCTGCATTACTTGGTGCTTTGACTACAATCTTTCCTCCGGAAAGTCCTTTTCCGAGATAGTCGTTTGCATCGCCTGTAATCTTTAATGTAAGCCCCTTCGGAATGAATGCACCGAAACTTTGTCCGCCTGCTCCGTTACACTCTATAGTTATAGTATCATCGCTAAGACCGTCGTGATGAACTCTTGTAAGTTGTGCTCCGAGCAGGGTCGCAAATGTTCTGTCGGTATTTGTTACATCTATAGAAAGCTTTGTCTTTTTTCCCTTTTCAATTGCCTCCAAGATTGATTTGTTCTTTAGCAGTACAGTTTCATCCTTTGTTGTATTAAGTTTAAAATCATACTCGGCACCCGGATCGAATGTTATATTTTCATCCGCTTCTTTATATAAAATACCGCTCAAATCGATTCTTGCAGCCGGACCGGTAAGTTCACTCTTTTTCTTTAACAAGTCCGTTCTTCCTACAAGCTCATCTACGGTTTTTACTCCAAGCTTTGCCATATACTCACGAAGTTCCATTGCTACAAAACGCATAAAGTTCTCAACATACTCAGGCTTTCCGATAAATCTTTTTCTAAGAGTAGGGTTCTGTGTTGCTACACCCATAGGACAGGTATCAAGATTACAAACCCTCATCATTACACATCCTAAAGTAACAAGCGGAGCTGTTGCAAAACCGAACTCCTCCGCACCGAGTATTGCCGCAATAGCCACATCCCTGCCCGACATAAGCTTTCCGTCAGTTTCAATAATAACTCTTTTCCTCAGTCCGTTTTTATCAGTGTCTGATGTGTCTCGGCAAGTCCAAGCTCCCAAGGCAAACCTGCATTGTGAATTGAACTGAGCGGTGCTGCACCTGTTCCTCCGTCATATCCTGATATAAGCACTACCTGTGCGCCTGCCTTTGCAACACCGGCAGCTACTGTTCCTACACCTGCCTCACTTACAAGCTTTACGGAAATCCTTGCTCTGTTATTGGCATTCTTTAAGTCATATATAAGCTGTGCCAAATCCTCAATTGAATAAATATCATGGTGAGGCGGAGGTGAAATCAGACTTACACCCGGTGTTGAATGTCTTGTCTTTGCAACCCACGGATAAACCTTCTTTGCAGGAAGATGTCCGCCTTCACCCGGCTTTGCTCCCTGTGCCAGCTTAATCTGAATTTCCTTTGCGGAAGTTAAATATCTGCTTGTAACTCCGAAACGACCTGATGCTACCTGCTTAATGGCTGAACTTCTGTCATCTTTAGTGCCTGCCGATTCAAGTCTCTCATCAGACTCTCCTCCCTCACCGGAATTTGATTTTCCCTTAAGACGGTTCATTGCAACAGCCATTGCCTCATGAGCCTCCTGTGAAATAGAGCCGTAAGACATCGCACCTGTCTTAAATCTTCTTACTATACTGTCCACACTCTCAACTTCTTCAAGCTTTACTCCTTTTTCAGGATAAACAAAGTCCATTAAGCTGCGAAGATATCCCGTCTCTTCCTTGTCAACCATCTGTGTGTACTGCTTAAATTCTTCATAGTTTCCGTCTCTTGTCGCCTTTTGCAACATATGAATTGTAGCCGGATTATATCTGTGCTCTTCTCCGCCTGAACGCATCTTGTGCATTCCTCTGCTTGCAATTGTCAAATCCGTATTCAGACCGAGCGGATCAAACGCCTTTGAGTGTTGCTCATCGGTTGCTCTTTCAATATCCTCAAGTGTAATTCCGTCTACCGGACTTACAACTCCTGTAAAGTATTTGTCAATAACATCCTTGGATATACCTATAGCTTCAAACATTTTACTGCCCTGATATGACTGTATTGTTGAAATTCCCATCTTTGAAGCAATCTTTACAATACCTGTGGAAACCGCCATATCGTAGTCACTGACTGCGGCATAATAATCTTTTTCAAGCAAATCACTTGCACAAAGCTTTTCGATAGCTGCATGAGCCAAATACGGATTGACCGCACTTGCACCGAATCCGAGCAATGTAGCAAAGTGATGAACCACTCTCGGCTCTCCGGACTCCAATATAATTGACATTGCAGTTGCTTTTTTGGTTCTTACAAGATGTCCGTGCACTGCCGCTACAGCCAAAAGTGACGGAATAGCGACATGGTTTTCATCCACTCCTCTGTCTGAGAGAATAAGTATATTTGCACCTTCTCTGTAAACCTTATCCACCTCGACAAAGAGATGATCAAGTACTCTCTCCATCGGAGTACTCTTATAATAGGTGATCGGTACCTGTGCCACCTTAAATCCCGGTGTTTTTATATTCCTGATACGCAATAAATCAAGGTCTGACAGTATCGGATTGTCAAGTTTTAATACATTACAGTTTCGGCTGCTCACATAAAAGATTTCCGTTCTTTCCGAGATATACGGACATTGAAGTAACTATCTTCTCTCTGATAGAATCAATAGGCGGATTTGTAACCTGCGCAAAAAGCTGTTTAAAGTAACTGAATAAAGGCTGATACTCCTTTGAAAGTACTGCAAGAGGAGTATCCACACCCATTGCACCTACAAGCTCATTACCGGTCCTTGCCATTGCTTCAATCTCTTCAGTGTACTCCTCATAGTTATATCCGAAGGATTTCAACAATCTTTTAAAGTCCTCATCTTCAAAATGTTTCACCTTTGCATTTGGCATCTTGATTTTATCCATTGTGAGCAGATTCATATCAAGCCACTCGCCGTAAGGCTCTTTAGTAGCATATCTTTCTTTCAGTTCTTCATCTGTAAAGAGTCTTTTTTTCTTTGTATCTATAAGAAGAATTTTTCCCGGATGGAGTCTTTCTTTCTTTATTATCTTGCTTTCATCAATCGGCAAAACACCCACTTCGGAGCTGAGAATCAGTCTGTCGTCATTTGTCAGATAGTAACGTGACGGCCTAAGTCCGTTTCTGTCAAGTATTGCTCCCATTACATCACCGTCTGAATAAAGTATTGATGCAGGACCGTCCCAAGGCTCCATCATTGTTGCATAATACTGATAGAAATCACGCACCTCCTGTGAAATCGTATCATTATGTGCCCAAGGCTCAGGAATCAGGATACTTGCTGCAAAAGGCAATTCCATTCCCGACATAACCAAAAATTCAAGTGTGTTGTCAAGCATTGCCGAGTCCGAACCCTCTGAAGATATTACAGGAAGTACACTTGTCATTGCTTCATCCGAGAAGTTTACACTTGACATTGTCTCCTCCCTTGCAAGCATCTTATCAACATTTCCTTTGATAGTGTTGATCTCACCGTTGTGAACAAGCATCCTGTTCGGATGTGCTCTCTCCCAGCTTGGATTTGTATTTGTCGAGAATCTTGAATGTACCATTGCAATTGCAGACTTGTAGTCCTTATCCTGCAAATCTTCAAAGAATGTTCTAAGCTGACCTACTAAGAACATTCCTTTGTATACAATAGTTCTGCAAGAAAGTGAAAGTACATATGTATGTGTGCTGCTCTGTTCAAACTCACGGCGAACTATATAGAGCATACGGTCAAAATCTATATCTTCCTTTGCTTTTTTAGGTCTCTCTATAAATCCCTGACAGATTTCAGGCATACTCTCCAATGCCTTATTTCCAAGTACCGCCTTAACGACAGGAACCTTTCTCCATCCCAAAAATTTCAGACCCGCTTTTTTTGTAATAACCTCAAACATCTTTTGAGACTGTCTTTTTTGAAGCTCGTTTTGCGGAAAGAAGAACATACCTACAGCATAGCTTCTTGCCTCACCAAGCTCAATTTTTTCAAAAGCACATACCTTCTTAAAGAAATCATGTGGAATCTGAGTCAAAATTCCGACACCGTCACCTGTCTTTTCATCTGCATCTTTTCCGGCTCTATGCTCAAGATTCTCTACTATTTTCAAGGCGTCATCCACAAGAGCGTGTGTCTGATTTCCTTTAATATTTACAACAGCACCGATACCGCAGTTGTCATGTTCAAAATCGGCTCTGTATAATCCTTTGTTACAATTCAAAATATTTCCTCCAAACTATACTTCATTATTGTATGAAGATTTTATTTATTACACATAAAACAACATATCTGCATATGTCGGATATGAAATGAATTCCTTAGGCATCTCTTCTTCAATCTTATCACTTAACATACGAATATCATCCATTAATGCCAAGATATTATCATGATAATATTTTGCCTGAGCAGCAAATCCGCTGTCGCATCCGCCACCTTTATTTCTTCTTTCAGCTTATCACAAAGCTTTGACAAGGTCTCATATCCTACAACCAGCTTTCTCATTCTAAGCTCATCAGCCTCTGTAGGTATATCCGATACCTGTCTTCTCTTTATTATACTGTCGGCTATACTGTCGGTGTACTTTGAGATGGAAGGTAAAACATCATGAATAAGCATATCTACCAATGTTCTTGCTTCTATATGCAATGTCTTACAATAGGTTTCCACTTTTATTTCATATCTTGACTCAAGCTCTCCGTCACTATATACACCATGATCGTTAAAGAGCTTTCTGTTCTTATCCGCAAGGAATGCAGGCAGTACATCAGGTGTTGACTTATAATTATAAAGCCCTCTTTTTGTTGCTTCTTCTATCCACTCATCTGAATAACCGTTTCCGTTAAATATTACCCTGCTGTGCTTTTTAAATGTTTCCTTAATCAACTCATGGATTGCTTCACTCTTATCTCCTTCTACACTCTCCAATCTGTCTGCAAATCTCTTTAAAATCTCCGCAACAGCCGTATTGAGCACAATATTCGGTTCTGCAACAGATGCGGATGAACCTAGGGATCTGAACTCAAATTTATTTCCGGTGAATGCAAACGGTGATGTCCTGTTTCTATCCGTGTTATCTCTTGTAAAATGAGGTATAACGGCAGCTCCCGTCTCCATCTTTACCTTTTCAACTTTTCCGAAAAACTCGTCTTTTTCTATCGCATCCACCACTGACTTTAACTCATCTCCAAGGAATATTGAAATGATTGCAGGAGGTGCTTCATTTGCTCCCAGTCTGTGGTCATTTCCCGCACTTGCAACCGAAAATCTCATCAGGTCGGCGTATTCATCCACAGCATTAACAACTGCCGCTAAAAATACCAAAAACTTTATATTATCTCCCGGTGTCTTTCCCGGATTCAAAAGATTTATACCTGTATCGGTACACAGTGACCAGTTGTCGTGCTTTCCCGAACCGTTGATTCCTTCAAACGGCTTCTCATGCAGCAAGCAGACATATCCGTGCTTTTTAGCCACCTTTTTCATCATTTCCATTGTAAGCTGATTTCTGTCAACCGCAACATTACAAGTATCAAATACAGGAGCAAGCTCATGTTGGCATGGTGCAACCTCGTTGTGTTTTGTCTTTGCAGGTATTCCGAGTTTCCAAAGTTCCGCATCCAAGTCATGCATATAAGCAGATACTCTCGGCTTTAATGTACCGAAATAGTGATCATCCATTTCCTGACCCTTCGGCGCACCTGCTCCGAGAAGTGTTCTTCCTGTGAATATAAGATCTTTTCTTTTCTTATAATCGTTTTCATCAATCAAAAATATTCCTGCTCGGCTCCAACAGTCGTTATTATATGATTGACATCGCTAAGTCCTATTGCATGCAATACTCTGACAGCCTGCTTATTAAGAGCATCCATTGAGCGAAGCAGCGGAGTTTTTGTATCCAGAGCTTCACCGCTGTATGAACAAAATGCTGTCGGGATACAAAGCGTTCCGTCCTTTATAAATGCCGGAGATGTCGGATCCCATGCCGTATATCCTCTTGCCTCACAGGTTGCACGAAGTCCGCCTGAAGGGAATGAAGATGCATCGGGTTCACCCTTTATAAGCTCCTTACCTGAAAATCCCATAACTACTTCTCCGTTCTCCATCGGAGAAATAAAGCTGTCATGTTTTTCAGCTGTTGAACCTGTAAGAGGCTGAAACCAGTGTGTATAATGTGTTGCACCGTGATCAACCGCCCACTCCTTCATAGCTACCGCAACCGCATTAGCTACATCAAGTTCCAAATGTGTATTATTTTCAATTGTCTTTTTCAATGCCTTGTAAATATCCTTCGGCAATTTTGATCTCATTACACTATCGTTAAAAACTGAGCTACCATAAATATCCGGTACTATCATATTGCTATCCTCCAATTAAAAAAGGTGCAACAGAAAATAATTCCGTTGCACCTTTGCAAATATGTGCTACATTCTATCCTCACAAACAGCATTTGTCAACCTCTTCTTTCAGATTTTTTAAATGCAATTTTTTAAATTCTTATTGACATTCCAAAAAATTAGATTTAAAGTACAGACTTAAAAAGTCATAAACATCAATATAAAGGAGCAATAAATGTTAAAAATCAATACGAATTTTCAGAAACTTCCCGGCAGTTATTTGTTTTCCGCCATTGCAAAGAAAATAGAAAATTATAAAAATGCAAATCCTGACAAGGATATTATTCGTCTCGGTATCGGTGATGTTACAAGACCGCTTACAAAAAGTGTTATAGATGCGCTTCATACTTCAGTTGACGAGATGGCACATGAGGAAACTTTTCGCGGCTACGCTCCCGACCTCGGTTATAGCTTCCTTCGTGAAGCTATTGCAAAGAACGACTTTGAAACGCGGATGCGATATTTCGGCCGACGAAATCTTTGTATCCGACGGTGCAAAATGCGATTCGGGAAATATTCAGGAGCTTTTTTCTCTTGACAACACTGTAGGTGTATGTGACCCTGTATACCCCGTATATGTCGACTCCAATGTTATGGCAGGTCGTGCAGGTGACTATATTGCCGATTTAAGTAAGTTTTCAAATATTACATATATGCTTTGCAGTGCCGAAAACAACTTTGCTCCGAAGTTGCCGGATATCATGCCTGATATTATTTATCTTTGCTTCCCGAACAACCCTACCGGTGCAACTATGAAAAAAAGTGAACTTCAAAAATGGGTTGATGCCGCCAATGCAAGCAAGTCTGTGATTATATATGACGCCGCATATGAGGCATATATAAGAGAAGACGATGTTCCGCATTCCATCTATGAATGTAGCGGTGCAAAGACCTGTGCTATTGAACTTCGTTCTTTCTCAAAGACTGCAGGTTTTACAGGTCTGCGTCTCGGATATGCCGTAGTTCCGAAGGATTTGATTATGGACGGCTGTTCGCTTCATGATATGTGGGCAAGACGTCACGGTACAAAATATAACGGTGCGCCTTATATTGTACAAAGAGCCGGTGAAGCGGTTTACTCTGCACAAGGCCAAGAGGAAGTTAAAGGATTGGTCAACTACTATATGCAAAACTGTGACACCATATTGAACGGATTAAAGGATACAAACCTTAAACTCTTCGGAGGTATCAACGCTCCTTATATTTGGTTGAAGACACCTGACAATATGACAGGATGGGATTTCTTTGATTTTCTGCTTGAAAAGGCAAATGTTGTAGGAACTCCGGGAGAGGGATTCGGTCCCGGCGGAAACGGCTACTTCAGACTTACAGCATTCGGAAAACATGAAAATACCGTTGAAGCTGTAAAAAGAATACGAAATGTACTTTAATATTTTTCGCCTCCAAGTAATATTGGAGGCGATTTTTTAAAAACTTTTTATATCGGAATACTTTAAAAACTCTTTAATCTCTTTATGCTCTCCTATTATCTTCTCCATCCACACCATATGATACCACCTGCCGAACTTGTGACCGCAGTTACTGAACTTTCCTATAAGTTTATAGCCCATATGTTCATGAAAACTTGCACTGTTATTGGTCAAATATTCATCCTCATTATCCGTATATCCTATACATGAATAAAGATTGGTTATATTCTGCTTCTTTGCAGCCTCTTCTATTTTAGAATAAAGTGCCTTACCTATGCCCTTATTACTGTTGCCGTGTTTTAAATATATGGTGGTCTCCGCACTAAGATCATAGGCGCTTCTTCCTACAAAAGGACTGAGATATGCATATCCGAGTATCTCTCCACCTTCTACGGCTACAAAATACGGATAATTTTGCAATGTTTTTTCTACTCTGCCCTTAAACTCTTCATAACATGGAACCTTTGTTTCAAAAGAAATTGCCGTTTTCTCTACATAATATGAATATATATCAAGCAACTTCTCCGTATCATATATACTTGCCTCTCTTATACATATGACATCATCCACGATCTTTACCCCCGTTATTTAAATTACGTGACTCAACCTCAAAGAATTTTTCAAGATCTTTATTTTCTCCGTACACCAATATACTTTGTTCATCCTCAAATATGATACTCGGATTAATTCTCATATTCCAATTACCGTCCAGTTTTATTGCCATTATATTCAAATTATATTTTTTTCTTATTTCCAACTCCAATATACTCTTACCTATCCAGTCCTTAGGCACTTTAAATTCAAATATAGAGTTATCTCCCGGCAATTCAATATAATTTGAAATATTATTTGAGCTGTATCTTATAGCACTCCATTCAGCAAGTTGTCTTTCAGGATAAACAACCTCATCGGCACCGTTTCTTAAAAGAAATTTTGCTTGCGTATCTCTGGATGCTCTGGATACTACATACTTTGCTCCACACTCACTAAGCAGTGATGTTGTTTCAAGTGAAGTTTGAAAATCATCACCTATTGCCACAAAGCAAGTGTCGAAATTTCCTACACCTATTGACTTTATAAAATCTCCATTTGTACTGTCTCCTATTATGGAATTGACGGTATATGGCAATACTCGCTCTATACATTCTTCATTTCTGTCTACTGCCATTACATCATATCCCAATTCAAACAACTTCTTACAAACATGTCGACCGAATCTGCCCACTCCTATTACTAAAAAACTTTTCATATTACCTGTCATCAGTGATTTCTTAATTTAAACCACTACACCGCCTTTCTGTATTTGATATGACTTTTTCTCTTTATCCTACCGCTATCTGATCCTTCGGATATCTTGCATTTCCGTTTTTCTTAGGTGAAACAGCAGCAAATATCAGTGTTATTCCTCCAACTCTTCCTATATACATCATAATTATCAATAAAATCTTTGATATAACACCCAGATGTGGAGTTATTCCCAATGTAAGTCCAACTGTTGCTACTGCAGATGCACTCTCAAACATAGTCTCCTTTAATGAAAATCCTTCTATTCCGCTTATAATCATTGCTCCCACAATAAAAAGAACTATGTCCAATACAAAGACACTGATTGCATTCTTTATTATATCAGGTTCTATTCTCCTATTATATATGGCAACTTCTTTATCTTGCTTAAATACTGAGAATAATGTTGCAAACAAAATAAAAACAGTGCTCATCTTTATACCGCCTGCCGTAGAACCGGAACCGCCTCCTATCAACATCAAAATTATAGTTATGGCAATTCCGTTGTCACTGAATTTTGAATAATCTGCCGTATTAAAACCTGCCGTTCTCGGAGTAACCGCTTGAAAAACACTGGATAAAAGTCTTGTTTTAAAGTCGAGTCCTTTAAATTCCGTAAAGAAGAATATGACACTTGGGAATAATATTAGAATAAGACTCATAGTCAAAACAACTTTGGTTTGAGTGGAATATCCGGACACCCTAAATTTATGCTCAGCTATATCCTGCCATACCAAAAAAATCCCAGACCTCCTACCAAAAATAAGCATAATTATCGAAACATTTATTGCTATATCAGACTGATACATTGTAACAGATGAAAATTCACTCACGTCACCCATAAGATCGAAATCCTGCATTACAAAAATGCCGATATGGAATGAAATATTGAATAATATATGCCCTTCATAACTCCGAAATCTTTCAAAAAAACAGGGAACATAACCAAAGCACCTATCATCTCTATGATTATTGTGCCTTTAAATATAAAAGCTTGTCAGTCTTACAATTCCACCTATTTGAGGTGTTGACAATGCGCTTTGTAAAGTAGCTCTGTCTCTAAGCCCAATTTTTTTACCTGTAACCCTGCTAAATATTGTCAACATAGTTACAACACCCAAGCCTCCACATTGAATCATAGCAATTATTATAATTTTTCCTATAACTGACCAATGTGTTGCCGTATCATACACAACAAGACCTGTAACACAACTTGCACTTGTTGCCGTAAATAAAGTATCAATAAACGGAGTCCATTCTCCGGTTCTTGATGAAATCGGTAAACTCAAAACTGCAGCGCCAAGAAATATCATAATAATAAATCCGAACAGAATAACTCTTGCGCTTGTAAAATATTTTAATATGTGTTTCTTTAATTCTTTCATTTTATAAATATACTCACTCAAAAATCCCTTACACTATGTAAGGGATTTTTTATATTTTATACCGGATATGCCCCTGCATCCTTGTCTGCCTTAGTCATATCCACCTTTGTCTTTTGTGCCGCTCTGTACTCAAAGAACTCTTCAGCAACCTTAGGGAAAAGTGCATATGTAAGCACATCCTCATCCTGCTCTTTCCACTTTGCAACCTTTTTCTCAAATTCAGGAAGCTGTGGCGGAATAAGGTCTGCCGGTCTGCAGGTAATAGGCTTCTCATCACCTATTATCTTCTTTTGTACTTCTTTATTAAACGGCTTGATAGTCTGTCCGAACTCTCCAAGCATTATCTTCTTTGATTCTTTCGGAACTATCTTATACCTTTCACCTGAAAGGACATTCATAACAGCCTGTGTACCTACTATCTGTGATGAAGGTGTAACAAGAGGCGGCTCTCCAAAGTCTTTTCTTACTCTTGGGATTTCTTCCAAAACCTCTCTGTACTTATCTTCTTTTCCTGCTTCTTTAAGCTGATTGATAAGGTTTGAAAGCATACCTCCTGGAACCTGATACTTCAAAGTATTGATATTTACTCCAAGTACCTTAGGGTTTAAAAGTCCGCTCTTTAAAAACTCTTCTCTTATCGGTCTGAAGTAGTCTGCAATCTCAGATAAAAGATTGATATCAAGGCCTGTATCATAAGGTGTTCCCTTAAATGTTTCAACCATAACCTCTGTAGCAGGCTGTGAAGTACCAAGTGCAAAAGGTGAAATTGCAGTATCAATGATATCACAACCCGACTCTACAGCTTTTAAAAGTGACATTGATGCAAGACCTGCAGTATAGTGAGTGTGAAGCTCTATAGGAAGCTTTGTGGATTCCTTAAGGCTTCCTATAAGTTCCTCTGCCGCATATGGTGTCAAAAGTCCTGCCATATCCTTAACACAGAGTGAGTCCGCACCCATATCCTCTATTCTCTTTGCGATATCTTTCCAATAATCAAGTGTATATGCATCACCCAGAGTATAGCAAAGTGCTATCTGAACTTCCGCATTCTTTTCCTTGTTTGCGGCATTTACAGCTGTCTTTAAGTTTCTGATATCATTGAGCGCATCAAAGATACGAATAATATCAATACCGTTTGCTACAGATTTTTGAACAAAGTATTCTACAACATCATCCGCATAGTGATTGTATCCGAGGATATTCTGTCCTCTAAAGAGCATCTGAAGCTTGGTATTTTTAAATCCGTCTTTAAACTTACGAAGTCTCTCCCAAGGATCTTCATGTAAGAATCTGAGTGAGGCGTCAAATGTAGCTCCACCCCAACATTCTACAGCCCTGTATCCGACTTTATCCATCTTATCTATTATAGGAAGCATCTGTTCCGTAGTCATTCTGGTAGCTACCAAAGACTGATGTGCGTCACGAAGCACGGTCTCAACTATCTGAACAGACTTTTTCTTAATTTCTGCCATAATCCCTCCTTATACTATTCCAAATATTGCCATAAAGGTTCCTGCCGCTACAGCCGTACCGATAACACCTGCCACATTAGGTCCCATAGCATGCATCAAAAGGAAGTTTGTAGGGTCATACTCCGCACCTACCTTTGTGAAACTCTTGCAGCCATCGGCACCGCAGATACGCCTGCCGAACCTATAAGCGGATTTACCTTGCCGCCTGTAAGCTTGCACATAAGCTTACCGAATACAACTCCCGCCCATGTACCGAAGGCAAAAGCTATAAGTCCGAGAGCCACAATCTTTAATGTTGTAACCTTAAGGAACGCCTCCGCACTTGTAGTGGCACCTACGCTGGTTCCAAGTAAGATAACAACGATATACATCATTGCATTTGCTGCTGTCTCTGTAAGTTGCTTTACAACACCGCTCTCTTTGAAAAGATTACCGAGCATAAGCATACCTACAAGCGGAGCCGTAGTAGGAAGTATAAGACATACCACTACCGTAACTATTATAGGGAAAAGTATCTTCTCAAGCTGTGATACGGGACGAAGCTGCTCCATCTTGATTCTCTTCTCTTCATCTGTGGTAAAGAATTTCATAATAGGCGGCTGTATGATAGGTACAAGCGCCATATATGAATATGCAGCCACAGCAATAGGTCCGAGATATTCAGTCTGTCCGAGCTTACCTGCAAGGAATATTGAAGTAGGTCCGTCTGCACCGCCTATGATGGATATGGCTGCTGCGGCCTTATCATTAAATCCCATAAGTATTGCTATAAAGTAAGCCGCATAGATTCCGAACTGTGCCGCCGCACCAAGTAAGAACGACTTGGGATTTGCAATCAGCGGACCGAAATCCGTCTGCGCTCCTACACCCATGAATATCAATGAAGGCAATATACTCCACTCGTCCAAAACATAGAAGTAATGAAGCAGGCCTCCCACTCCATTTGTAGAATTCTCAGGCTTTATCATTATATCCGGATAGATATTTACAAGTAACATACCGAAGGCAATCGGAACCAACAAAAGAGGCTCAAATCCCTTTTTGATTGCCAAATAAAGGAATATAAAGGCAACAAAAATCATTATAAGATTGCCGAAGGTAAGATTCATGAATGCAGTCTGAGCAATCAAATTGGATAATGTATTTAATATATAATCCATTTTTCTCCTCCGGTTACTAGTTGATTGTTACAAGAGTTTGATTGGTCTCAACGCTGTCTCCAACATTTACATTTATACTTGCAATAGTGCCGTCCTCAAGTGCCACTATATCATTTTCCATCTTCATAGCCTCCAAAACGGCTACCACTTCACCCTTTTTGACCGCTTGTCCTACACTTACCTTTACTCCGAGGATTTTACCGCTCATAGGTGCAACCACCTTTACTCTGCCTTCACTGCCGCTTGATGCTGGTGCAACCTTTGCTACAGGTGCAACCGGTGCGGATGCTACAGGCGCTGACGCGGTTGTAACGGGAGCACTTGCTCCCCCTCTTTCTTCTACAGATACTTCATATGATTTACCGTTTACAGTAATAGTATAATTTTTCATTTTAACCTCCACTATCTCTTAACTCTCTTTATTGAGCGAACAATTAAGCTTGACGCGTCGTTTCCGCTAAACTCGGCTATAGCCGCCGTAATAACCGCTACCAATTCCAAATCGTCACAAAGATTCTCACCTTCAGTTTTTACATCGACCACTTCTTTTACAGGCTCTTTTGTCGCTTTTAACTTTAACTTATTTTCAAATGTATTGATATGCTTAAACAAGCTTATCAGGAATGATATGAAAATCAGTATAACAAATACCGTTCCCATTCCAAGTACGGTGTTTAATGCGGCCTTTTCCATATTTTCAACCACACTGTACTTAGGTGTAATGGAAAATACGGATACATTATTGGTCTTTGAATCAAATCCAAGTGTCATCTCCGACTTTCTCTTGTCTCCGGTATACTTTATCTTAACAACATAGTTACCGTCAGAAAGTGTAACCTTGGTATCATCAATTCCCTTCAAGGCTCCTACCGTCTCTTTACTTGCTTCAAAGCTTTTAAGTCCCTCTATGAATGCGGCCTGATCGCTTTTTTGTGCACTGTCTATTACCTGAGCAAGCTGTTTCTCATCCATCTGATAGAGCTGGGTTAAAAGCCCCTCACCTTGTTGCTTAAGCTGTTCATTAAGTTGATCGGAAATTTGTGTATCACTGTTATTTTTCTTTCCGCAGGCACCAAGCGTGAGCATTGCAATCACAAACAGACATAAATATAAAAATCTTTTCATTCTCTTCATGATTCACCTCTAAAATGATCCGTGCTTCTTATATGGATTTTCTTCCTTCTTTGTGAAAAGCATCTCAAATGCGGCTAAAATTCTCTTTCTTGTATCTGCTACAGTAATAATATCGTCTACATATCCTCTTCTTGCGGCATATACCACAGAGTTTTGCAGATTCTCATACTCTTTAGTTTTTCCTCAATAGTTGCAACCGCATCGTCACTTGCATCAATCTCTTTTGAATACATAATCTTTACAGCTTCACTTGCATTCATCATGCCCATCTTTGCACTTTCCCATGCAAATACCATATCAGCACCGATTGACTTTGAGTTCATTGAAAGCGAAGCGCTGCCTATTGCATCACCTACAATCAGACTTACCTTAGGAACTGTAGCATTTGCATATGCATATGTAAGCCTTGCTCCGGCCTTAGGTATTCTCTTTTCAGTACACTTTGTGGCTCTGTATCCCTTTACATCCACCAATGTCAAAAGAGGTATATTGAAGGCATCACAAAAGTTTATAAATTCGGCAGCCTTATCCGCTCCCTGATGTGACAATACATTATCAAATTCCTGTAAAGTCTCACCTTTTTCATCAAACAAAGCTCTTCTGTTTGCTACAACACCTACAGTATTTCCGTTGAGTCTGATAAATCCCGTGAACATATCTTTTGCAAAATTTTTCTTTACTTCAAGCAGATAGAAACTGTCTGAAATTATCTTTGCCGCAACAGCAGGATCTTTTATACTTGCTTCAAGCTCAGGTGTAACTCTGTTTAAATCATCGTTACACTCAATATATGACATATCATCTTCATTGTTTGCAGGGAGTATTGATATAAGTTCTCTGATACCTGAAAGTATTTCACTCTCATTTCCGATAAAATCTATAAGTGCTGTCGCCTCGGACTGAAACTTTGCGCTTGAATAGTCATTTTTATCCTGAGAGTTGTTGTCAATCGCATTCGGTGAATTCACAAATACTCTTGCCTTATCCTGCTCCATAAATACAAAATCGCTCAGTCCGTTGCTTAGGGCCATTCCGCCGCCGCTAAGACCGAAGACCGCCTGAATTTGCGGTATCACTCCGCTTGCCTTTGTCTGTGCCGCATATATCTGTCCGAATGCATCCAAAGCGTCAAAGGACTCTTCAAGTCTAAGTCCCGCACAGTCGATAAGTCTATAATCGGTGCTCCCGTCTTCATAGCCATATCATATAGTGAAACTATCTTCTTTGCGTGCATCTCTCCTATAGATCCGCCAAGCACTGCGGCATCCTGACTGTATATATATACCAACTTACTGTCAATCGTACCGTAACCCGTATACACTCCGTCCTTCGGTGTATCTTTATGTGACAGGTTAAAATCTGTGTTCCTTGCGCTTATATATGAGCCAATTTCCACAAAACTTCCGGTATCCAGCAATTCTTCAATTCGTTTCATAGGCAAAACGCCTGTTTGAGCCATATACTAACCTCCATTACCTCAGTATAATTATATTGTTAAATACAAAACAATCTTTTATTATTTTATAATGAATTCACTAAAAAGACAAGGGCAAAAGCATTGAAATAATATTCATTTCTATCAAAATTTTTACCGTTATACAAAAGCCCGACATATACACAATAATAAAACTCACAGAAGCTGAACCTTTCATTTTCCGTGAGTTTTTATTTAAATCAATAATAATTAAGACTTTAGATACTGCTTAAAACTTTCTTCACTCATATCCGCCCTTTTCGCAGCTTCAGATATACTTAATATACCGTCCTTTACCAAGGAGATAAGCACACTTATCACACCTTCTTTTCTGCCTCTTGCTTCCACCTTATCAAGTACCTCACACATTGTTACACTCTCCTTTCTGCTAAGCTCATTTATTGTTTCTTCAAATCTGTCATCCTTTGTCATTGCAGACATTAACATCAAAAGCTCATCTAGCCTGAAAAAGGAGGCTCGCAGCCTCCTTTTTACATATTCTTTATTATATTTTTTACAAGTCCTTCAAAGATATTTGCGACTTTATTTGCTGCTTCCGATACTTCCTTGTGGTCTAACGGCTTGTCAAGGATTCCGGCAGCCATATTTGTAAAGCATGAGATACCGCAAATCTCCGCACCCATATGGTTGGCGGCTATCGCTTCGATAGCTGTCGACATACCTACCGCATCGGCGCCCAAAATTCTTGCAAGCTTTACCTCTGCAGGTGTCTCATAAGCAGGTCCGCTAAACTGCATATAAACACCTTCTCTTAAAGTAATACCGACTTCTTTTGCGGAGTTTCTTGCAACATCAAGTAATCTCTGTGAATATACATGGCTCATATCGGGGAATCTTGTGCCGAACTCCTCAATATTGCGACCGATAAGAGGTGACGGAACTATAGTTGAGATATGGTCTGTAATAAGCATCAAATCTCCCGGCTTGTATTCTTTATTTACCGCACCTGCCGCATTAGTAAGTATAAGCTTCTTTGCGCCGAGCATAATCATAAGTCTGGTAGGGAGTACAACATCGGTTACAGGATAGCCCTCATAGTAATGCACTCTGCCCTTCATAATGACTGTCTTTACACCTTCCACAGTACCGAAGAGGAACCTTCCGTCATGACCTGCTACCGTGGATACAGGGAAACCTTCAATATCACTATAAGGTATCTCACATTCCACTTTCATATGCTTTGCAAACTCACCGAGTCCTGAGCCAAGCACCAGTGCCACCTCAGGTGTAAAATCTGTGACGGATCTTATATAGTCATAGCTTTTTTTAACTTTTTCAAAAACCGGATTCATAAATCCTCCCTTATAACTTATCTAAAATACTGTATCCTATAGTACCCTCAGGCATCTTTAAATCAAAATTATCGACAACACTTGCACCTATTACGGCAAATGTATTTGTAGTATCAAGCAGTTTTCCTCCGTCAAACTTCTTTGAGTATGACATAAAGAATACAGCCTCTCTTGTGTGGTCAGTTCCTGTGTGAGTCGGATCGTTTCCGTGGTCTGCCGTAAGTATCAAAAGATCGTCATCATTCATCTTATCAATGAACTCACCCAGCTTTTCATCAAACTTCTCAATCTCTTTTGCATAGCCTATCGGATTTCTTCTGTGGCCCCAAAGTGCGTCAAAATCCACAAGATTCGTAAAGCAAAGACCTGTAAATCGTCTGTGAGCATATCAATCGTCTGTTCCATACCGTGAACACTTGAGTCTGAATGAAGCGCTTTTGTGATACCCTCTCCTACAAATATATCATTTATCTTTCCTATGGAGATAACATCAAGTCCGTTATCCTTTAATACATTGAGAGCGGTTCTGCCAAAAGGTTTAAGTGCGTAGTCATGTCTGTTGGAAGTTCTTTTAAACTCACCCTTTTTCTTACCGATATAAGGTCTTGCTATAACCCTTCCGACCTTCCACTCATCCTTCATTGTCAGCTCTCTGGCAATCTCACAGCATCTGTATAAGTTTTGAAGGTCAAAAGTCTCCTCATTTCCACATATTTGAAGCACTGAATCGGCAGATGTGTATACAATCATTGCTCCCGTATTTATCTCTTCTTCTCCAAGTTCTTCAAGTATCTCTGTACCTGAAGCCGACTTATTGCCTATTACTCTCTTACCGCACCTTTTTTCAAGCTCGTCTATAAGCTCCTTCGGGAAACCTGTATCTGTAAATGTCTGAAACGGTTTTTCAATCCTAAGACCCATCATCTCCCAGTGTCCGGTCATAGTATCCTTACCGTTACTCATCTCTTCCATCCTGCAAAATCTTCCAAGCGGCTTTTCCACACCGGGCTCTCCCTCAACCGGATGAAGATTGTACATTCCGAGCTTTTTCAAATTCGGAATATTCAGTTTGCCGTATTCTCTTACTATATGTCCGAAGGTATCGGTATTTGCATCTCCGAACTTAGCCGCATCAGGCATTGCACCGATACCCAAAGAATCCAAAACAACAACAAAAACTCTCTTATATTTCTTCATAATAATACCTGTTTGCCAAGCTCTTTTAAAAGCATATCTTTAATATCATCACCTGCAAATGAAACTTCTATTGCATTCTTTATTCCCTTCAATATCTCGGCATCATTTATCATATTCTTGTTTTGCAAAAATAATATCTCATCTGTAATGCTTGTATTGCTTACCAGTCTGTTATCTGTATTGACAGTGGCAAGCAGACCTCTTTTTATATAGTCTGAATAAGGATAAATATCCTTTTTACCTACCGCCTTTGTCTGATAATTGCTTATCGGACACATTTCAATACCGATGCCTCTCTCCTTTGCAAGATTTAAAAGTCTTTCATCATCTCTCATGGCGATGCCGTGTCCGATTCTTTTGGCGCCATACTCTATAGCGCCCTCTATATTGGACTTAGGTCCGGCTTCACCTGCATGAATGGTAAAGTTCATACCGAGATCTTTGGCATACTTAAAAAGCTCACTAAACTCTCTTATAGGATGATTTGCCTCATCTCCCGCCAAGTCAAGTCCTGCAACACCTGCATTGTAGTACTCTCTTGCGACCTTAAACATTGACTTGCTTGCTTCTATATCATGGTGAGTCATAGCACAGCATATGGCATTTCCGTATATACCGTAAAAGCCTGTTACCCTCATTGATACCTGCTATTACTGACTCTATAACATCTTCAATGCTTAAGCTGTCTGTAACCGATAAAAGCGGCGCAAATCGTATCTCAATATACCTTACATTTTCATCTGCTGCAAGCTTCATCACCTCAAGAGCGGCCTGCTTTATATTTTCCTTTGAATTCATAGCGCTTAGCGGAATATCGAATTTCTCAAGATATTCCACCAAACTTGAACACTCCATACTGACTGAGAGTTCACTCATGCTGAACTTTCTTCCAAGTGTATTTTCAAGGAAGGTCTTTGAAAGTGAGCCGTCCAGATGACAATGTAAGTCAAGCTTGGGCAACTTTAAAATTTCTTCTTTATTCATAAATTAACCCATATCATAAAAGGCTGATTCCACTATCTCTATAGTTGCGCTTGTTCCAAGTCTGTTGGCACCTGCATCCACCAATTCCTTGGCAAACTCCTTGTCATGTATTCCGCCGCTGGCCTTTACACCCATATCGGGACCTACAGTCTCTCTCATAAGTCTGACATCCTCAACCTTTGCACCGGCACTGCCAAAACCTGTAGAAGTCTTTACAAAATCGGCTCCGGCTTCCTTTGCAAGTTCACATGCCTTTACCTTCTCATCGTCGGTAAGCAGACAGGTCTCTATAATAACTTTTAAAATATGCTCTCCACAAGCTTCTTTTACAGCCTTAATATCTTCCAAAACAACCGAATAGTCTCTGTCCTTGAGTGCTCCGACATTTATTACCATATCTATCTCATCGGCACCGTCCATCACGGCAATCTTTGCCTCAAGCGCCTTTGCTCTTGTAGACATTGCACCCAAAGGAAATCCTACCACACTGCAAATCTTTACATCACTTCCGTGCAAAAGATTTGCAACATAAGGCACATAGTATGAGTTCACACATACCGAACAAAAACTGTATGCCATAGCCTCATCACATACTCTTTTTACATCTTTTCTTGTGGCGTCCGCCTTCAATATTGTATGATCAAATAATTTTGTTGATAACATTTTACCCCCTATCTTGCCTTTAAGAAGGCTTACCGTTTGCCGCCGGTACTCTTGTACTTCCTACTACAAATACCAGCGCAAGTATTGTAACTACATAAGGAATCATCGACACAAGGTTCGGTGATACCGCATTACCTGCTCCAAGCAAAGCCTTGATACCGTTACAAAGTCCAAAGAGCAGACAAGCCTTGAATGCTCCCTGAGGCTTAAACTTTCCGAAAATAACCGCTGCAATGGCAATGAAACCCTGTCCCACTATTACCGCAGGTCTGAACTGACTTACTGTAGCCAGTGTAACAAAAGCTCCTCCAAGTCCTGCAAGGAATCCTGAAACTATTACACAGATATATCTTGTACGATATACATTAACTCCCAAAGTGGCACAAGCCTGAGGATGCTCTCCTACAGCTCTAAGATGCATTCCGAACTTTGTCTTATAGAATACAAACCACACTACGGCAACCAATATAAAACTAAGATACGCTACAATATATGTTGAAAAAACATTGTATCCGAAAGATCCTGAAGGGAACATTCCGTCAAAGAGCTTAGGCAGCTTTGAAGCCGTATCAAGTGCAGGCGAATCCGAGGAATTGTCAAATATCGCCTTACAGAGGAATACCGCAAGTCCCGGACCTATAAAGTTTATTGCTGTACCCGATATAGTCTGGTCCGCTCCGAACTGTATACAGGCAACTGCATGAATAACACCCAGTATTGCACCGCTAAGTCCTCCTGCAAAAAATCCGAGCCAGCCGTTGCCGCTGAAATACGCTACACAGGCTCCTATAAAAGCGCCTATTGTCATCATACCTTCAATACCGATATTTATAACACCGCTTCTCTCCGAAAAACATGATCCCAGAGCCGCCAAAAGAAGCGGAGGAGTTGCTATCAATATAGCATTTATCAAAGCCCTAAATCCTTTATTAAAACTTCCATTATACCGCTCCCTTCTTTCCGTGATTCAAGAAAATACTTCTGAACAAACTTGATATTGCAATAAACAATATGATTACACCCATTATAATATCCACAACCTCTGAAGGTGCATTTACAAGTGAAAGCTTACTTCCGCCATACTTCATAGCACCGTAGAAGATACCTGCAAATATACATGCTATCGGATTTGAAGAAGCTATCAGCGCTACTGTAATTCCTTGGAAACCGTATCCTTCCTGACCTGAAAACTGTGATATTCTTCCGCTCATACCCATCAGCTGTATCGCACCTCCGATACCTGCCAAGGCTCCTGAAAACGCCATCGCTGTAAGGAATGATTTTCCTGTGTCTATACCTGCATACTGCGCGGCACTGTTACTGAAACCTACTGCACGAAGCTTAAATCCGAGTGTAGTCTTATTTATCACAAACCAAACAATTATTGCAAATACAACAGCTATTATAAAGCCCCAGTTTGCAGCGGATGCACCGGTTGCCTCTATTATAGACTTAGGCGCCAGGATTCTTGCAGTTCCTGCAATATCCTTTGTAGCCTCACCGCCGCTTTCCTTATGTATTACAGTCAAATTCACTATAAAATTTGACAGATAGAATGCAATCCAGTTAAACATAATATATGACAATACTTCGTTCACACCTTTTTTTATCTTAAGAAGACCCACTATCGCTCCCCAGATACCTCCTGCAAGTGCGGCACCTATAAAACAAAGCGGTATATGTATAATTGCAGGTGCTTTTATAAGAATACCTATTACACAGGCGGTGAGAGAACCTACTACAAACTGTCCCTCGGCACCTATATTAAATACGCCTGTCTTAAATGAAAAAGCCACACTAAGTCCTGTAAATATAAGCGGAGCCGCATATATAAGACACCAAATCATAAACTTAGGCTTACCGAAAACTCCTTTTAACAGCTGTCTGTACGCTTCTAAAGGATTTATCTTTGCCACTGAAAGTAAAATTGCACCTACTATAAATCCCAATACTATTGATAAAAGAGTATAAAAAGCATTGCTTGAAAGTATACCGTTTTTCTTACTCATCTTTTTTTCCTCCTGCCATCAAAAGTCCAAGTTCCTTCTCATCGGCATCCTCACCCATAACTTCACCTGTAATTTGGCCTCCGAATATAACCTCAATCCTGTCTGAGAGGTTCATAATCTCGTCAAGCTCAAATGATACCAATAAAACCGCCTTGTTCTTATTTCTTTGCTCCACCAGATATCTGTGCACAAACTCAATAGCACCTACATCCAGACCTCTGGTCGGATTGACCGCAATCAAAAGATCCGAATCGTTAGTCACCTCTCTGGCTATAATTACCTTTTGCTGGTTTCCTCCCGACAAAGTCTTTGCGGCCTTTTTGGCACTGTCTTTCGGTCTGATATCGAACTTTTCTATAAGCTTGTTTGCATGTGCCTCTATGTTTCTTTCATTCAGTATACCGTTTTTTGAGAAAGGCTCATTTTCAAAGTTTTGAAGTATAAGGTTTTCCGCCACACTGAAATCAAGCACAAGTCCGTGCTTTTGTCTGTCCTCAGGTATACTTGTAATACCCATATCAAAACTCTGTCTCGGTGTTACATTAAAGGCATCCTTGCCAAGTATCGTAACGCTTCCCGACTCCGCCTTTTTCAGTCCTGTAAGTATCTCCACCAATTCGGACTGTCCGTTACCGTCCACTCCGGCAATACCTACTATCTCACCTCTTCTTACATCAAGACAAAGAGATTTGAGTATATCCGCCTTCCTGTAGTCCTTTGCACAAAGATCCTTCACACAAAGTACCACCTCACCCGGCTCTCTTTTTTCTTTCTCTACAGAGAATGAGACATCTCTACCTACCATCATTGCGGCCAGTTCGCTCTCACTTGTGGTCTTTACATCTACGGTATTTATATACTTTCCATGTCTTATGATAGTACATGAATCGGCACAGGCCTTTATTTCCTTCAACTTATGTGTGATAAGTATTACGGACTTTCCGTCCTTTGTAAGACTCTTTATGATATCTATAAGTTCAAGTATCTCCTGCGGTGTAAGTGAAGCGGTAGGCTCATCAAGTATAAGAGTCTTTGCACCTCTGTATAATACCTTCAAAATCTCCACCCTCTGCTGCATACCTACAGAGATATCCTCAATCTTGGCGTCCGGATCCACTGCCAGACCGTATTTTTTGGAAAGTTCCACTATCTTTTCTCTTGATTTTTTCAAATCCAATACAAGTCCCTTGGTATCTTCCATGCCCAGAGCAATATTTTCGGTAACGGTAAACGGAGGTATAAGCATAAAATGCTGATGCACCATACCTATCCCCAAATCTATCGCTCTTTGCGGAGTACCGATGGCGGTTTCCTTACCGTCTATGAATATTTTTCCTGAAGTAGGATGGTATAAACCGTATAAAATATTCATAAGTGTGGATTTACCTGCACCGTTCTCTCCCAAAATAGCATGAACCTCTCCCTTTTTTACCGTGAGATTGATACCATCATTTGCAACAAAATCGCCAAACTTCTTGACTATATTTTGCATTTCGACAGCTGTGTCCATTCTCCCTCCTTATTATCAGGTCTTTTATATACTTGCTATATCAGCACAATATCACTAAAACCGTTCTTTATTGCTATATCTTTAGCTTCATTCATCTCTTCATTTGTAGGACTTCTAAAGTCTCTGTATTCTTTTCTTACACCGTTTTTCCTGTACGCTATAATCTTATATCTTATATTTGATATTTTTAGGAAAGGAGCCAGCTCCCTTGATGTGTCCTCAACAGTCTTTCTAAAGTCAAAAAGCTCAGGTACAACAACAGTCCTTACTTCAAAAAGCTTGCCTATTCCCGCCAAATATCTTGCATTCTTCAGTACAATATCATTTCCGACATCGGTAACTTTTATATGTTCATTATAATCATATGCCTTAATATCAAGCATTACCCCGTCACAAACTTCCAATAAACCGTTAAACTTTCTAAAGTCTATGCTTCCGTTACTGTCAATCATTGTACTTAGTCCCGCCTGCTTACAAAGTGTAAACACCTCTCTCATAAAATCAGGATACAGGCTGCATTCTCCTCCCGAAAAAGTAATCCCTCTGATAAAAGGTACATTTTCACATATCTTATCAAAAGTCTCTTTAGAGGTCATCCTGACAATCCTCGGAGTTGCGCCGTGCTTGCAAACCTTGATACAGGTATCACAGGCTATACACTTTTGCGGTTCAAAGACCACCTTGCCGTCTTTATTGCTAAGTGCGGCTGTGGGACAGGTAGGCACACAATCCATACAATTTATGCAAAGATTTCTTGTCTCCGGATTGTGACAGTATTTACAGTTAAAATTGCAGCCCTGCAAAAATATGGCTGTTCTGTTACCCGGTCCGTCCACACTGCTGAAAGGTATTATCTTGTTGACATCGGCACTGTACACTAACGCACTTTCCTTTCAAGGATCTTGCCGTTATGCTTTGCGCCCATACCCAGTGCCGTGGTATCCTGAAGAACACTCTCGCCCTTTTCAAGCTTCTCTATCTCAGATCTCTTTACCAGATAACCTGTGATTCTGATTACATCGGAGTCTGATGAATAGAATGAAAGGTATCTGATATTTTCTTTCATTGCACCCTTTATAATATCAAGTACATATTCATGATTCTTGTGTACGGTAAGGTCTATAGGGAATATATCACCTGTTCCCGAAGGGAATACTTGTGGAATTTCGCACAATGCTTAAGGTGATCCAAAAGATTGGTAGGTTCCTCACCTATCGGTATTCTTGTTCCCGGTGATACCTTGACATCACTTGCAATACCTACCTGTGCGTGAAGAAGGAAATGTCCGTTTGTACCCTCACAGTACTTATTGAAATGATTTTTATTAAAATCATCTATTATATCCATTATCTCTACAGCCAGCTTATCTGCCACCTCACTGTGACCGTATCTGCCCTCTATTCCCTCTTTTTCAAGAAGAATGTTTACAGCCTCGGCAAGACCTACCAGACCGAACATGGCGGAGAATCTCTCCCTACTTATAAAGCCTTCCTTTGCAAGGAAATTGTTTTCAAAGAAACCGCTCTCCTCCACCTCAAACTTTATTCTTTCATCCATATATCTAGCCATAATATCCATGACATATGGCAGAGTGTTTGTCTTAAAGTCTTCGATATTCTTCGCTCTCTTTGCAATATTTCCCAATATCATTCTTGCAAGTGTATAAGAACCGCCTCCAAGCAAAAGTCCGTTGTAGCAGCTTGCAATAACATACTTTTCACCAAGCTCACCGCAAAACATCTTATGGTTTGCAAATGAAGGCTTTGCACTGTGAAGTGCGGTATTTATCGCCATAAGTGCAAACTCGTCACTTGTCACCTCAGGGTCATACTTCAATGTGATATTCGGTACCGCCTGCTCAAGCTCGGCCTCCACCTCAAGTATTATTCTTCCCGCCAATGTGTCCTTAGGTCCGATATTTGCGTGTGAGAATGAGTCCAAAATAGTTCTGTCCATATTTATAAAGAACAGCTTTATCATCTTCTTTGCCAAATCTCTGTCCATATCCTGTACGAAAGGATCCAGTAGTTCATCCAACTGTCCTACATAAACAGGGAAATTGGTTACGCTTGGAACATGGCGATAGAAAATAAGAAGTGAATTCAATGCTTCATACAAATCCTTGGGAGGATCAAGCTGCAAAAACTTGCTTCCCTCTCTCATAAACTTTGCATAGTCAGGTATTATATATCTCGGTCTTAGCGGTGCGTGTCCCTCAAACAAATCACAAATACACTGCCTGTCTATATCTGCATTAAGAAGCTCATCCAACCCTTTCGGCAAATCAAGCACTTCAAGAAGTGAATCTGCATGATTGGCCATGGTAGCCACCTTCTGCTCATGAGTAAGGCTGGGACTCTTTACAGTCTCTAGCATACTCTCTCTGATTTTGTTAACTTTATCTAAGCTGATATCTCTCATATTACTCCATTCTATAAGGGTTTACCCTTAAATATACCTACGAAATTCATAGATATATTTAAGGGGGGCAGCAATAGATTGCTGCCCGATAGAATACATTGTTTAGTCAAGCTCGTAGATATCACCGTACTTAGCTTCAAAATCAGCCTTTGTCTTAGGTACTGCAATATCACCTGAAATGATCTTAGCCTTTATATCTTCAACTTCCTTCAAACCTCAGGATCAAGGTTGTCTGTTGTAGGTGCTATATCAACACCGCCGTCCTTTAACGTATAAGTCTTAACACCTGACTTGTACTCTCCGTCAAGTGCAGCCTTAGCCTCGTCATATACCGCATTGTCAACTCTCTTCATAGCTGAAGTGAGGATAGTCTTAGGTGCAACCTTTGACTGGTCGGAGTCAACACCGATAGCCCAGATGCCTGCTTCCTTACATCCGTCAATAACACCGAGACCTGTACCGCCTGCAGCATGGAAGATAACGTCAGCCTTGTTGGCCACCATGTTGTTGGCAGCTGTCTTACCTGCACCTGTATCTGCAAAGCTGTTTACATTGTTCTGTAAGATAGTTGCATCCTTATTGGCATCCTTAACACCTGCAAGATATCCGTATCCGAACTCATTCATGGTATCTGTTGACATACCTATAACAAGACCTACAGTATTTGACTTGGTTGTCTTTCCTGCAACATAACCTACAAGATAAGAAGCCTGTGCCTGCTCAAACATAAGACATGCTACATTGTCAAGTTTTATTGATGAATCATCGACAATAGCAAACTTCTTATCAGGGTTTTTCTCAGCCTCGGACTTAAGCGCATCAGCAAGCTGATATCCGATACAGATAATAAGGTCATAGTCATCATCAACCAATGTCTCGATGTTCGGAACATAGTCCGAATCGGTCTTTGACTCCAAGTACTTTGCCTGAATACCGAGTTCCTTTTGTGCTCTTTGAAGACCTTCCCAAGCAGACTGGTTGAATGAACCGTCGTTAACACCGCCCACATCGGTAACCATACCTACCTTAAAGTCTGTTGAGGCCTTCTTCTCACCTGCATCAGCCTTGCTCTCGTCAGCCTTACTCTCTCCGTCTTTGCTTTCCTCAGCCTTTGAAGAGCCGTCTACCTTAGGTTCTGATGAGCCTGATGAGCAAGCTACAAGTGAAAATCCCATAAGTGTTGCCATAGCGATAGCCAATAATCTTTTCTTCATTTTTCCTCCTTAAAATGAACAAACATTAAATAAAAAATACCAATTTAAGTATAAACCATAAGTTATTTGTAATCAAGTTGTTATATTTAAATAAGATTTAGATATTTTTATTTTTCCTTATCATTATTCTGATAGCTTCCACAGCTGTCTTGATAGCGGCACTTGTATCATGTACCTGCTCATTACTAAGACCCCTTTTTGCTCTTTCCTGATTGGCAATTGCCAAAAATACAGATCCGATTTTCACTCCGAGATATGAAGCAACCGTAAATAGCGCAGCAGACTCCATCTCTGAAGCAAGTGTGCCAAGTCTTAACCACGCTTCCCACTTATCCATAAGCTCATAGCTTACAGGCTTATTCTCAGGCTCATGCTGACCGTAAAAAGCATCCTTACATTGTACCACTCCTATGTGTGACTTGAACTTAAGCTCATCGGCAGCTTCCTTGAGCGCACTCAACACATCAAAATCCGCAACTGCCGGAAACTCTATCGGAGCATACTCCTTACTTGTGCCCTCCATCCTTATGGCACCGTTTGCTATAACAAGGTCTCCGCCGCATACATCAATCTTCATACCTCCGCAGGTACCCACTCTGATAAATGTATCCGCACCGCACCTTACCAGTTCTTCAAGTGCTATAGCCGCCGACGGTCCGCCTATACCTGTGGATGTCACCGATACCTTCTCACCGTCCAAACCCTGTGTATGTCACAAACTCTCTGCTGTCCGCCACAAGCTTCGCATCATCAAAATATGCCGCAATCTTCTCACATCTTTTCGGATCTCCCGGAAGTATAACATACTTTCCCACTTCGCCTTTACCTACTCCAATATGATACTGTACTCCTGCTCCCTCAGTATAATCAATCATACTATTTTCCCTTCAAATTTTAGAATTTAGCTTCATTATATCTGTATCCTATGTAAGCGTCAACATAAGTACATAATGCAAAATGTTATTTAATATTGACTTTTATATCATAAATACATAGAATCATATTTATACAGTTCATATAGACACTTTATCTGATATAGTTTTTGTGATTTTAACCTTAATTTGGCAATTTTATTATAATAATATAATATAAAAAAATTTTTGACCTACAGTTTCAAACATTAATGTTAATAATCTGAACATAAAAAAATAAGTGTTTTATTGTATGAGATATAAGGAGAAACAGTAATGAAAACTATAACAGCAAAGCCTGAAGATATTAGAACAATATTTTCAAGGGAATATCAGATTCCAATGTTCCAAAGAGAATATTCATGGGAACAGGAACAATGTGAAACTCTTTGGGATGATTTGATTGATTTTCATAATGAAAAAGATAAAAAAAGATAAATATTTTTTTTGGGGAATATTGTAGTACATCCAATTGATGAAAGTGAAAAAAATTTTTCAGTTATAGACGGGCAACAAAGACTGACAACTCTTCTCTTGCTTATCAGAGCACTTTTTGATAATGCGGGTACAGTAAAAAGCATTGGAGGAGTGTTTAAAGATAAAAGACAAGCTAAGTTCAGAGCTCACAAATAATATAAGATTAAATTCAGATGTTATTGAGGGTGATAAGAAAAAAATCTTGAAAAAATTATCTTAGAAGGCCGCTGCGATGATGAAAATTCGAGACTTAATATAAATTATGATATGTTTAAGAAGAAAATTTCAGATTGGAAGCAAGGAAAAACTTCTGATGAATTAAATAAACTTATTTTGACATTCTTAGACAATGTAGTATTATTACCGATATTATGCGAAACAGAAGATGATGCTTTGAACATTTTTGAGACTATAAATAACAGAGGTCTTTCATTAAGCGACGCGGATATATTTAAGTCAAAGCTCTATGCAGGAATTGAAAGTTCAAAGCGAAGTGAGTTTATAGATGAATGGAATGAGTTATATGATCAAGAAGACCTGTTTCGTATTTTAATGTACATCTGTAGAGCACAAGAAAATGATATTTCTAAGGAAAAGGGACTAAGGTCTTATTTTTCATCTAAAACAGGTAGACTACAGGATACAGCAAAGGTAATGGACTCTCTAAAAAAGATAAATGAAATAAGATATTCTGATACAGGCATGTACAATGATTCATTATGGAATATTTTGGAAAATTACCCTAATCAATATTGGAGATATCCCTTATATGTATTCTTGCATAAATATATGATATGGAAAGAAGACGGTGAGTTATACTTACCGGAAGAACATTATGAAGAATATAAGAAGCTGGTAATGTTAACGACAGCATATTACTTTGTAAAAGGTGTTGTGTATAACTCTGTTAATACTGTAAAAGATACAACATTTAAGGTATGTGCAAAAAAATAGAAAAATAATGATAATTACCTGTCTGAGTATATAGATAATATGGGCAATGATTTAAAAAAATATTCTATGACAAACTTGAAAGCGCAGATTTGGGTAGATGTAAAAGAGGAATTATCTTACTAAGTGGATTTTTTTGAATAAATCGCAAAGTGTTGAAGATTTTTTTATGACTTGATTTTTAAACTCTAGTATAGAAATAGAGCATATCTTACCAAGAAAGTGGTCTGATAATAATGACTGGTATGAACAGGAAGCAAAAAGAAGTGATGGAAACTTTAGGTAACCTTGCACCATTTGAGAAAAAAAGCTAAATATAAGTGCAAGTAATGAATTTTTTTCAAAAAGAAAAAAAGAAAAGCCTACAAGGAATCAAAGTTTGCAGATATTCAAGATTTATTAAAACTTGATAAATGGGACTATGATGAAGTAAAGATAAGAGAAAAAAATATTATTAGGAGAATAAAATCTTTTATAAAAGAAGTATCTGAATTTGTATGAATTCTTTAGCTGTCGGGAAATGATAGTTATACAAAAGGGATGGCGTACTATTTTTGAGTCACTCCATCCCTAAGCTTTTTTCTTTATTTGTTTTTTAAGTTTAGGATGTATTGCCCCAATCTATAAATAGTTTATCCGGCTAAAACAAAATGCTCCGCCTTCAAAACCCATTCCTTTTTTAACTCCCAAAATGTTGCCTGAGTAGATTTCGGTGCGTTCCACCAGTCGGTTTCTATATCTACACAAAAAACATTCTCCCAACTTTTCAGTTTTTCATCTTCACTCGGATCTTCAATGTCATCTTTTCCATATAGCGGTAAGTATCCGTCATTTAGTATAACGTGCCACATATCAAAGTCTGACAGTAAAACCCTATTGTCGGGTACATCTATGGATAGCAAAACTATAGGTGTTCCCCTCTCACCACCATATCTATGAGTTCTCATATCCAAGCGTTTTCGTACACCTTCCCATTGATACCATGCCCATACAGGGTATATTACATCATTTGGCGGCATCCCTATACGTTTTTTCATCTGATCAACAAGCCAATCATATGAAGAACGAAACTGACCCTCAAATAATAGGTGTTTTTCATTTGCTATAAGTCTACCTGTCTCAAGCAAAATATCATAAGCAGCCTTATGTTGAATAGTCCATAAAAGCATTCTTCTCTCCCTAGACAAGCTTTGATCTGTATCCGTTATCAGTATTGTTACTCATCTTAACCCTTCCACACCTATAATTTTATTCAATACAGCGTTTTAAGCATTTAAATTACTAATTTCCCCTATCAGAGACATCAGATAAAGTTTTTCTGTAAGCGTCAACATAAGTACATAATGCAAAATACTTAGCCCCAATCAAACAATATGCTCTGATGTACGGCTGCATCACCTTTATTGACATACTTATTTCTTCAGCACCTCCTGTCACAAGTGCAGGGGCAAAGAAATATATCTCATTTAAAGGCAAAACTCCAAATTTATCTTTCGCCTCATCAAAAAGTTTACGTCTTAATATCTTTTCTTCAACCTCACTGTCAATAAGATATTCTACAAACTCCTCCACAGTATATGCCGCTACAGAAATATTTCTGTAGTGTATATCCAAAAAAGATATATCATATTCACCGTTACCGAGATTCCTGAAATAAAACAAATCTCCAAATCCTGTCATCATAAAAGGAATCCTCGAATAGTCCTCTTTTCCAAGCCATTTATAAAAACTGTCCATATAGTCTTCAGGATCTATAAGCTTTATAATGCCGTCTCCGTAGTTACCGAAACCGTATTCTTTAATAAAATCAAGAATCTGCTCATCCACTCCGGCACTCCTGCAGGCACCTATTATATGCTCTGAAGGCTTTACTAGCTCCTTACCCGGCTTATACTTTTCTACAAACTTTTCCCAACCTGATTTTTTGTTCTTTTTAAATGAATCAAATATTCCCATGTGATACCTCTCTAAATATAGTTTATCCGGCTAAAACAAAATGCTCCGCCTTCAAAACCCATTCTTTTTTCAACTCCCAAAATGTAGCCTGCGTTGACTTCGGTGTGTTCCAATAATCTGTTACTATATCTATATTAAAAACATTCTCCCAGCTTTTTAACTTCTCTTCTTCACTTGGATCCTCAATATCATCTTTTCCATATAATGCCAAATAGCCGTCATTTAATATATTATGCCACATATCAAAGTCTGACAGTAAAACCATATCATCAGGTACATCTATAGTTAGCAAAACTACAGGTGTTCCCTTCTTACCTCCATATCTATGAGTTCTCATATCCAAGCGTTTTCGTACACCTTCCCATTGATACCATGCCCATACAGGATATTTTACATCATCCGGCGGCATCCCTATACGTTTTTTCATCTGATCAACAAGCCAATCATATGAAGAACGAAACTGACCCTCAAATAATAGGTATTTTTCATTTGCTATAAGTCTACCTGTTTTAAGTAAAATATCATAAGCATCCTTATGTTGAATAGTCCATAAAAGCATTTATTTTTCCCCAAATACATCAATTTTATCAAACTTCCGTCACAGAATGTAGAGGTTTACAAACAGATCTATTTTTTCCATATTATCTATTTTTTTCATATTATTTGCTATATCTATTCATAAGTTCTCTTTGAGCATCCACCTTCATTGCGGCAAGTGATAATGCTACATTACCGTTATCTCCATAATGAAGACCTGATCTGGCCATCTTCCACGAAAATTCTTCATGTGATAAAGCACTGATCTTCCATGGTGACAGACTTCCATATCTATCAAAGACTCTTCTCAGTAAGTCAGTTGTATCTTCTGAGACTTGAGATTGCAAGTTTAATGAATCTTCAAAGCCCGATTTCTTTTTAAACTCAGATCTGACCTCTTTTAGCACAGGCCCATATTTCCATCCATAAAAAGTTGCATCAAACAGAGGTTCATTATTATACATTAAAGATTCTCTTTGTGCAAAATACATAAGCTTATGCATTCTCATCTCATCCATATGTTTGCCGTTTTTTTCATAAAACATGCTGTCTAAAGCCGTTGCAACACTCATTGTATTCTCCATATAAAACCTCCTATTATTTTTTTCTATATATTATTTTTGTATTTTTAATTTTTTTAATAAAAAAACTATAATATTGCCTTTATTCCCTTTGCACTGCGAAGAATCGTATCTGTGAAATGATTACCTGAGTTTAATTCAAATATCACCTCAGCTCCAATGCTCTTAAAATACTCTGAAAGCTCTATTGTTTTATCCCGTACAGTTTTTAATACAGGATTTCGTGTATTTGCCTCTTTATCCCCCAGAGAAAAATAAATTTTATCAGGTAACTTCCTACAATCATTTCTTTTGCAGTATTCAATAAAGTCATAAAACCAAAGTGAGCCTGACATACTTGCCACTCTGTCAAATACATCAGTCTTATACATAGCATAAACAGCAAAAAGTCCTGCAAGTGAATATCCGGCAATCCCTGTAAATTTAGGCTCTCCCTCTATCAGCTCCTTTGTCTTCGGTAAAATCTCCTCCATAAGCAATTTCAGATACTCATCTGCACCGCCACTAAAAGATTTCTCTTTAGAATATATCGAAGGCATATACCATGGTGACATATCATGGTTCCAATCAATATTTCCAACTACAAGTAAATTTAAAAAAGTGCAACCCATATTCTGTAATTCTTTATATACACCTTCACCGTCACCCTCAAAAGTATTAAAAACAATCAAAGGAACATTTTTGTCAGTTGACTTATATAGGGTGATTTCTTTATTGTGCATATTAAATTTTTCTTTGTTCAATTATCCTCCATGCATATAATCTTATTTTATTTCAATCTCACATTTTTTTGGTGGTCTGACATATTTTCTAAGACTAGGATGTATAGCACCAATCTTCAAGTAATTTTCTCTTGCTTCTTGAAGACTTACACAATTAGCTCCCGTGTCGGCATCAGGATCATCATAATCAAATATATCATCTTCCCAAAAGCAAATAGGACAAATATCAAATGTAAGTCCTAAACCGTCTTTAAAAGTATAATATCTACAAATAGGGCATTTTTCACGCTTCATAAATACCTCCTGTTAAACCTACTTTATCCTGAATTATTCACGGCAAAAAATTTAAATTAAGTACAGTGCTATAAATCTTTAAACTTAATCCATGACGCTGTAACTGACTTAATACACCTAAAAATGGGCAGACTTCCCCTAGTTAGAGTTTACAAGTAGTTATCAAGCTGTCAAGGTTCATTATTAGTTGTTATTCAAGCTGTATACATAGCTTGCTAATATTGTATAGGGTCTCATAGAACTCATCCTTATATGGGCAACTGCTACACAGCTTGAATGTTATATACCTTGCTGAACGAATTACTTTTGCAGCAATCTTTAGCAGTTTTAGACGGACAGTATCAATACGTTGTTTTCTCATATGTGCAGATAAAGCCAATCGTCTAAACCAATTAAATATATTGTAAGCAAGTGCATGTATTTGGAGCCTGTTGGCATTACAATCCTTGTATGACTGCTGACAGAAGCAAAGTCAAAACCTGTTTTACTTTCCTTTATGAAGTTTTCCATCAAGCCTCTTTTGCAATAGAACTTGATAAGATATTCAGGGGATGACTCCATGTTTGTAACAATGAATGTATACATGTAAGTCATTTGGTTTTCAGTTTTTTCAACTTTACAGACAACACGTCTTTCATAAGGCCAAGGTCTGGCTTGATACATGAATTCACCATAAACTATAGCATAATCTACTTTGTTGTTTTTTGTGATTTCATCAAGTTCATCTGCAAGATAAGATACCTTATCACGAAGTATAACATTTTCTTTCAACCGAATTACATAGCCAGTACCGTTTTCTTCACACTGTTTATATAAACTCGGTGTTACAAAGCCGCTATCTCCACGAAGGAGAAGTTTAATTTCCGGAAAATCTTCAAGATATTCATCAAGTATAGGCTGAAGAAAGTCCACAACACCTGTGCTTGAATACTGAGTTACATCACGAAGTTGAATTTTAATCAAATCTCCTGTGATTCATCATAGCAAACAAGTGGATGGTAACCGTTACTTTGATAGTGGAAGTTAAATGCTCTACCTTCCTGTTTGCCATAAGCATTAAGAAGTGTTGAGTCAAAGTCTAAAATGATAGCTTCAGGCATCTGAATACTATAAACTTTCTTTCGAAGGATTTGACTTATTGAAAGGAACTGATTAAGCGAATCCTCATCCATTCGATTATGAAATCTTGAAATGGTCGGTTGTGATTAAAGTGTCTTTATTTAGCACTGATTTAAACACAGGAACATTTGTAAGTTCATCTGAAGCGTCATCTTCAAAATAGCCTGCAATAATAATAATATCATCTGAAGAAGATTTTCTTTATCAGTATGATAACGAAATAATGCAGAATCATTGGTTTTAAATGATTGACCGAAAAGTTTATCAATGCCAAGTTTACTTACGAATTCTTTTATAATAAGTAAGCCAGCATCAGAGGGTAAATCGCCTCCTTCGAAATTAATTTTAATTTTTCTATTGCTTTCAAGTGATAAGGTGTTTACAATACTCATATAGGGCTCCTGTGTGTGATTTTTAGTTTTAGCACCTTAATTTTACCACAAATGGACGCTCTTTTTTTATTCACTTGATAAGTGAATGGAAATATTTAGTAATAACATAGTAATAATGTGGCTTTTCAGCCACTTTCATAGCGTTACCATGAAAAAAATCTGGGGTTATTATATTTTCATGTTCTTTAATTTTTGTCTATTTTTTTCTATAAATCTGTCTCTAATATCGTCCCACTCTTTATCATTTATTTTCTCTAATCCAAAAAAATTTCTTCAAATTGCTTTTTTTATATCATTCAATTTAGTCATTATATTTTTTTATTACTATCTTCTAAACTAATTGTGATATCATCAGGTCTTATCACACCTTTTTATATCTTCAGACTTAAAAACCTGGCAATAAAAATACTTCTATACTCTTTTTAAGTACCCATGCTGCCCCCATCTCATTTAAGCATACCGCACTATCATAATAGTTTTTTTAGAAAACATAAATAACACTATTAAATTTTTTTCCTTCTATTGTTAAACTCTTCAAATAAGTAATCATATATTTTTTTACCCCATGTTATGTTGTAGCTATCTATAGAACTGCAAAACATATTTTCACTATTCATACCAATATCCTTCAAAAAAATTCAACGAATGCTTTAATATAGTCTAAATCTTTACTACTATGACTAATAAATAAACGTGGTTCTATTTTTTCGCTATTCACTAATTTATCCTCTTTATTGTCTGATGTCTCAATTTTTATGACTTTTGAACAATCCCCCTTATCTTCTTTTGCAAGATTATACTCCTTTTTATGATTTTCTTCCATCAATTCATCGAAGCTATATCTATCCAATATATAACGTATACTTGCCCCTTTTTTTAATTCAGTCCCGTCAAAAGAATTTGTGCAGAATTGACATTCACAATCTTTAACAATATCCTCTTCAAACATTGTATTTAATTGATTACATTTTGGACACTCCATCGTATACTTTCTTTTAACAACCCTCTCTTTTATCAGATATTCAATAAGTTCCTCTGCTTCATCTTCATTAATACCTAGACGACCTTTCAACAGCTCTAATGTTAAATTATCATATTGCCTCTGCGTCGTCTTCAGTACAAACTTTGCCATTTGCAATATTACCTGATTCATAGTCTTCATATAGCCTCCATACCATCTCAAAATCTTCATTATTATAATATCTATTATTTAGAATATGGATACATATATATCTATTATCTGCCGCATCATACTTAACCTGTAATACTCCTTTGCCACTGTGCTCTTTGTATGATACTACCACTGTAACAATTCTTTTGACTAAATCCAACGAATTTCTAATGCTCATAAATGTTTTTGCATCAAAAATACATTTTTTACCATCTTCACTATTAAGAGATGCTGTTAAATTATCTATATCGCTAAATCTTATTCGTGAAAATATATCTAGCTGTATTTTTTTAATAAACTATCCATATCATTTTCCTTTAAGTAATCATATAAAAGCGATTTGCTGAATTAATTTATAGAGTTCATCATCTACATTGATTACTTCTTTATTCATAGTCTTTAGTCCTCCTACAATCTCACTATTGTCCAGTTGAATACCATCCAATAATAGATTAGTGACTTCTGCTAATTTACATTTCTTTTCCTCAAGTGTCTCACTATTTGGCAAACTAATAAAGAATTCATTAAATAAATCCTTGCTCATTTTGTATAAAAACCTCTTGTGAATCTTTTTATTATAGTACTTATTTCAAAAATCAAATTTATCCATTATCCTATCTACAACATAGTCTAGTTGCTCATACGGAGTATCTCCAGTATCTGCCTGCTCCTTATTCCATACTTTAATTATCATTAATTTCTTATTCAAATCTAATGTTACCGGAATATATGAATAAAAATTTTTTTCTAAAGAATTATTTGATTTATCCTTTATCTTCATACTATACAGAAATAATATATCTAGGTATTTTTATTTTTACCATCTTCAAAAATTAGTTTTTATTCCACATACTTTCAGTTTCTCACCTCCATTATTCTCACCTTCATCAGATATAGTAGTTTGTATTATATTATTAAAATTTAATCCCTGACAATTAAATGCTTTTTAAAAAAATTCACTCCAGTCACTCTCACATTTAATCTTTCTAGTTGCTTTTTAATTTATAAACTCGAATAAGCCTTCTATTTCCATACATTAATTCATCCCATATACGATTATTAATAGAATCAATGTCTATCTTTTTTTATTGTCAATAATATCAGAAAGCCATTCTTCAAATTTTTTTGTTCTTCCTTATCACTTTTTCTCTCAATACCTTGACTTTTTTTAAATATAACCTAAGTTCATTCTTTCTAATATTTTTCTATTATTAACCTAGATACTTGCATTCTATCACCTCCTACCTATTTTATATCTCTTAAACACTAAAATTTTCCCCAAACACCAAATCCATAATTACCATATGCCTGAAGCTATCTTATCCTGTGTTTTCAACTAATACTGCAAGTTAGTATTTCTTAAATTTATCATATATTTTATCTATAAATTGTTATTTCATGCGAAATATTATCTTTATAGTATTAACTTATCTACTGTCGGTAAAGAAGCTAAAAATTTAGTCCAATCCTTTTGCTATCCTAATCAATTTATCTATATCTTCCTGAAGATTGAGAATATGCATTTTACGATGACAATTCGGACACAATGCAACGGTATTATCAATTGTGTCGGTTCCACCTCTACTGAGCCACACAAGATGATGATTTTCTAAAAATGGTTCTCCGTCTTTATCCTTAAATGGAGCAGGCTGTCCACATAACTGACATATTCCTGCTGCTCTTATCTTTGTATAAGCGGCAACCTTAGGATTTCTGATATAAACCATTCCCTCATAACTACGTCTATCTGCTTGAATATGTGACTCTTCCTCAGCCTGTCGCCTCAAGACTTCTACAGGAATCTTTTTTGCCTCTTGAATTTCTATTGTTAAATTGCTCCTCTCCTTTTCTAAAGAGTAAGGTGCCAAGTCTATTACCTTGTATATTCTCCTAAATATTCTGAAGTTCGGCTCAGACTTCTTTTCATCAAACTTATATACTCCAAGGAATCTATATTTACCGTTTAAACATGTAAATGTAACTCTGATGTTACTGTTAACAATATCACTTAACCCTATCTTTCCGTCAGAATCCTTTTCAATAATAGTATCTCCATCATCTTCCAACTTATTTTTCCATCGTGTTTCTTTCTTATTAAATCCAAATTTTGGTGCCCAAAAAGCAGTTCCCTTATTGTCTAATACAATAAAAGCCCTTTGAAATCCCTTGTAATTTTTCCCAAAACATTTGTTAAGTATTTCGACTATTGAATCAAATTCTACCGTTTTATCTGCATCAAGCATTGAATATACAATGTTTGATCTGTATCCGTTATCAGTATTATTACTCATCTTAACCATTCCACACCTATAATTTTGTTCAATAAAGCATTTTATATATTTACGTTTCTAATCTTCTAAATCAAAAATATCCGATAATGTTTTCTCCATATCTTTCACTAAATCAATCACTAATGCATTGCCCATCATAAATCTTCTCTTATTTAACGGCATCTCCTTTACAACACCATTCATAAGCACATTTTTAGTGTGATTTGTAGGAAATCCTTGTATCCTTTCCGCCTCTGTTGCAGTTAACAGTCGAATCCTACCTGTTTTTTTATCTCTTACGATATGGGTTGATCTACTAAATCCGCCTTCTGATGTTAACATCGTTCTAGCCGGCTTATCTTCCTCATCAATCATTGAAATCGGACCTTCCGAATATATATAATCAAAATCCTTACCCTGTTTTTTAGACTTTCTTATCATCTTCTTGCCGCCTTTGATATATTGCCAAGTCTGTCTATTCTCTTTAGGTAACGCTCCCTGTGTCTCATCACTTTTTGTGACTGATTCATCTGTATAGTAAAGTCTTTCATATGGAATAAAATAACTTTCATCTACACTTTCGGTTTCCATTATATCACCCAGATTGATTCTTTTGCCATCATATGATGGTATAGTCTTTATAGTAAAAAAATTTTTACTATCTAACATGATACCTGAATTCTCGAAGTTGAATGAAAACTTATCTGAGATACTTCCCAATGATTCCGGTAAATCTTTTTACTTTAATATTCTTTAACTCTTCAGACTCAACTTTAAACGTCTTTGCAAAAAAAGCCTTTTGATATTAAAAATATCTAAAAGCTGCAATTTTTCCTTTATCATTATCATCCGAATATTCTGTAACATTCTTTATATTATTTGCATATTTAGTGCCATCCTTATAAGCAAATATAAAAATACGCCTTCTTCTTTGCTGATATCCGTAATCTGCAGCATTTATTACACGCCACTCTACTGTATACCCTTCATCTCTAAAACAGGCAAGCATAATAGCAAAATCTCTACCTCTTTGTGAAGCCGGTGACTTAATCAGCCTGTCTACATTTTCAAGTAGTACAAAAGGTGGTTTCTTTTTCTCAAGTACATCCCTTATCGACCACCAAAGTACACCTTTTTTCCCTTCTATCCCCTTTGAATTTGCAAGTGAAGATGCTACAGAATAATCCTGACAAGGAAAACCACCGACAAGTAGATTAAAATCCGGAATACGCGTTTTATCAACTTTCTCTATATCAAGATTAGTTGTATCATTTCCGTCAATATCTTTACATGTTCCAAAATGATATACATAACAATCGTGTGCATATTGAGTATTTTTCTCTGATGGTTCCCACTGATTAAACCAAACAGTTTCCCATTTTTCTTTTTTCTTAATATCTTCCAGTCTAGATATATTGTTTAATCCACATCTGAATCCACCAACACCCGCAAACAATTCACATACGGTTTTTTTCATTCAGTTCTCCTTTATATTTAACTTTATTCAGTATAGCATTCTACTTACTAAAGATCAACTACTATTTTAATTCATCTCTAAGCTGTGAAACAATATATGTTCCATTGAAGAAAAAACTTTGACGTGTCATCCATCTTCCATCAGGAAGTTCATCTCCATCCTCATTTCGTTTTCCTTTTCCAAATATACTTCCATCTTCAAATTCATAATATGTGTTTTTTGCATGTGGCCTTATATGTATAACTCCATTATCTGAAATTCCAGGAAGATTATTTTCAATAATTACTTTATTTGATATATATTTCTTATTAAATACTACACCATTTTTTAATATGTCAATAGTTTTTTTCCAACACTTAAAAACATGGGTATTTAAATCTGTATGAGGCATATTCCATAATTGACATCCCATCAACGTATAATGCTTATCTGATTCGCTTAATTTCTTAAATACTACAAATAAAAACTTATTTTCATCCAAATATTTATAAATTGTTGATTCTTCCCAATCATTTTCTCTCACTAAATCTTTAAACTTAAAAAGTTGGAAGTGGACTGGTCTCTTTCATCTTTCCGTTTGGCTCTATTCTAATTGCTTTGACGGTTATATTTGCTTTTTCAAATTCTTCTGCTCTATTTGATTTTTATTCCAAGTATTCGATAAGCTAAGCTAATCCAATAAGATTTTTTATTAAATACAACACCAAATTTTTCAGCAATATATTCGTCTGTTTTACCTTTGTATTCATTGAATTTATCTTGTACAATTTCAGCAAATGACTTTTTCATTAGTAAATTAGCATCATCCACTATAGCCTCTACCAGTGTTACATTTTTTTACAACATAATGATTTAGAATATATGTCATGTATGATGTCTTAAAGCAAAACGCTCGTTTTCTGGCAGGTTCATGTTTTCCATAATACTGTGGAACAGTACTCTTTTCCGCATTTGCCCCTTTTGTACACGCTCCTAGGTACATTGTATCACTCTCTGATAATTCATGAGCAATACCTGCTTTAATTTTATCGGATATAACCTTATAATCATTTAGAATAATAGCTAAATCTGTTTTTGGTGGTGTAAATAATTTCACATAATCAATTCTGTAAAGCTTTTTACTGGCTAGGTTCTTATTTCTCAGATAATATATTAGCAAAATCAATTTGCACTTTTCCCATGCATGAGACCTATAAAAATCATCCTCTATAGGCGAATCATAACTTATCATACCAAGTACTAATCTTTCACCGGCTTTTATTGTCCCATTCTTATTTTTTTCATATGGTGTTACTTTAAGCTCAAGTCCGGCTTTTGGGAAATCTGCTTCAGGAGAGCTGTTGGCTTCATAACAAAAGTACTGTTCTTCAATCAGATTTCCCAATCCTCCCTTTCTGGCTCCTGAAAGATATGTATCTAAATCTTTTTTTATATGAGATAAATTCAACTCATAAACTTCTTGAAATGTCCTTCCAATCAAAGCTTTAGCGTAATCTTCTATATCTTTTGCATCACTATCATCGTATGGTAAACTCATATTATATCTCACTTTCTTATTACTAATAATAATTATCAATATATTGTATCCTGTATGAATCATTATATACAAATTACAGCCTTATAATATTATAAATAATGCAAGTCACAATAATAACATATTCCTACTATCTATTAAATATAAATCTTAAATAATCATATACCTTTAATCTATTTTTTTAAAAGACAAAACAGATTTTATATATCAAAACTTCATTTATTCTTTTTCCAACCCTCCAATCTAATCATACTTTCGCCACATAATGTATAAGCGTACAAATAGTCTCATATCCCAATCTTTTATTTCCACCTGTTATAAACTCAACTCTGCTCATATACAATACCGGATTTACCGGCAATACCTCCTTTGATTTGTTATCTTTGTGAGTATACTATATCAAAAAAATAATATTCTAAGTCCACTGCCTGCCCCTTCACTATTTAGCAATACTAAAAGGCTGTCGCATTGTAAGATGCGGTATTCTTTTTCTATTTGTAGTTTATTTTAGCAAAATCTATGTTTTTGATTATATAATTTTTGCTTGGACAAAGTATAAGTATGTGGTAGAATTAAAAGAATCAAGTAAATGAATATAGAGAAATGAGATTAGCCTTTAACGTTTAATTATAACTTTAGGCGGATTTATATTCTATATTTTATGATTTTGAGACAGCCCGCATAAAATAGGGGTTTACAAAAGCTATCCCCGTTAAGGGGACGGAAACTTGGAAGTCATGATATTAAGCTTCGCTCTGTCAAGTTTACAAAAGCTTACCCCGGTTAGGGGACGGAAACAGTGCATGAGCGTCCATCTTTGCCTTGCTCCAGTACATCGTTTACAAAAGCTTACCCCATTTAGGGGGACGGAAACGACCCGGTACCACCACCTGTGGAACTTACAATAAATATCTTACAACCCTCTCCACGTTAAGGGTACATCCCCTTTCCTACCTTAAAAATTAGATATTAAAGTATTAAAAAGGATGTCACACTACCATTCAGCGTGACATCTTTTTTTATACAAAAATAAGCCGAACCTCGAAAAGTTCGGCTTATATTGTACTATGAGTATGCAAACCCATATTATTACACAAATTATACTTTATTAGAATATTCTCCAAGCTACTATGAAGTTATTTCTCCACCAGCTTGACATACCGCTTCTCTTTACTCTACCTCTTGAAGATGAAGCATCTATGATCTCACCGCCGCCTGCGGCTATTCCTACGTGGCCTGAAACTACCACGATATCTCCTGCCTGTATATCTGAGAAGGAACTTATTCTTGTATACCTTCCCGGATTTCTCCAGCCTGAAGATGTGATATATGACTGTCCTACACCCATCTGCTTTAGAACCCAATAGACAAAGCCTGAACAGTCAAATGAGTTTGAACCTTTTGCACCCCAAACATAAGGACTTCCTATCTTTGAAGATGCGATACTTATCATATTTCCTACACTGCCTGAATATGAACCTCCGCTTGACTTACCACTCTTTTCAGACTTGTTTGACTTGGAATCATTCTTTGAAGGTCCTCTAAGTCCGTCGGAATTGAGCTTTGCAAATGTCTGTGCTCCGGCTCTACCGTCAGCGTCAATACCGTTGTTGCTCTGGAATCTCTTCAGTGCGGCCTCTGTGATCTCACCGAAGTATCCTGTAGCATTTGACTCGTTTAGATATCCCGCCTTGGCAAGGAGAGACTGAAGTCTTGCTACCTGATCATTCTGGTCACCCAGTACAAGTCCGTTTGCCTTTGCATCACTTGAAAGGATGACTGCTCTGGTGGAAGGTCCTAAGTAACCGTCCACTACAAGGTCGTTCTTTGACTGGAAGGTTCTTACGGCAAGCTCAGTATCACTGCCGTAGTTACCGTCAGGACTTGATGTAAGGTATCCGAGCTGGAACAATCTGTTTTGTATTGCCTGAACCACCTCACTGTGTTCGCCGAGTGAAAGTGTATTTGCCTTTATCTCGTCCGAATAAAGCAAATTCATGGTCTCGCTTCCGACCTTACCGTCCTCTGAGAGCTGATTTATCTGCTGAAGCTTAAGTGCAGCTTCCTGAGTCTTTTCATCATATGTACCTGTTATCATATCTGCAGACGCCAGGTAGCCCAGCTCGTAGAGACGGTTTTGTATTCTTTTTATGTCTTCGCCCACATCACCGAGCTTTGCCGCATAGTGTTTTGCATTGGCATCCATCAAAAGCGGCAATGTGGAAGGTCCTATGATACCGTCCTGTGCAAGTCCGTTTTGTCTTTGGAAAATCATAACGGCAGCCTTTGTAACCTCACCGAAGTAGTTGGTCGGCTCATCGTTGTCCATAAATCCAAGCTCCATAAGTCTTGACTGTACCTTGGCGATATATGAGTGCTGCACTCCCTCTTCCAAAAGTTCAGGTCTCGGCTCCTCTGTTTCAACCGTAATATCAAGTGAAGGGAACTCATTTCCCGCCTTTTCCATAGGCATTACATTGGCGGAGGCTACCTGCGCCGCTGTAGTGGAATCCACCACTGCGGTTGTAGTTGTAGCAACACTTCTTGCACTTTTTCCTGAGAGTGAAACACCGATTATAGCGGCTATAGCAACTATACCGATTACGCCTCCGGCCATTATTTTCTTATGTTTGTCCATATCTTGGACAGCTTCTACTCTGTCCTTTACCCCTCTTAAAAATTCATTCTTTTTTTTCTTGCTCATCTTATTTTCCTTGTCAAAATTTATTCTTGTAAATATTCTGCCAATTGTGCAAACTCTTCCAAGCTAAGAGCTTCTCCTCTTATCTTTTCAGACTTTCCAAGCAATGACAAAGCGTGAATTATTCTTTCCTTTGAAAGCTTCAGTCCCTCAAAATTTGCCAGTGAGTTCACCAAAGTCTTTCTTCTTTGGTTGAAACCTGCGCGAATAATTTGAAACATCAACTTTTCATCTACAGTCTTTATAGGTTTATCTTTGTAAATGTCAAGTCTTATAACACTTGAGCCGACTTTAGGCCTTGGAATAAAACAATTTGGCGGAACAAATGCCACAACATAAGGGTTTGAATAATATTGCACCGTCAGTGACAATGCGCCATAATCCTTAGTTCCCGGTGAAGCCTGCATTCTGTCTGCCACCTCCTTTTGAATCATAACTGTAATACTGTCAATATGTGTATGTGACTCCAAAACATTCATGATAATAGGAGTTGTAATATAATACGGCAAATTTGCTACAATTCTTATGTTCTCAAATTCGCCATACTTTTGTCTGCATTCGTCAATCAGATTTTCCAAATCTATCTTTAAAAAATCAGCATTTATTATACTCGCATTTTTATAATCTGCCAATGTCTCATCAAGTATCGGTAGCAAATTTTTATCAATCTCAATCGCCACAACAGCCTTTGCGGCATTTGCAAGGTACTGTGTGAGCGCTCCTATTCCGGGACCTATCTCAATGGCCAAATCATTTTCTTTCAGTCCCGACTCCGCACATATCTTATCAAGGACATGTGTATCTATCAAGAAATTCTGACCGAACTTTTTTTGAAAGTTGAAGTCATATTTTTTGATTATATCTATAGTATTTGCCGGATTAGCAATTTTTGTCATCTTAATCTCCATATGAAAATCATTTCATCTTAGGATACAATTTTCTTGCATTTTCAAAAGTCTTTTCTATAATAAAATCCCTTGAAACTCCCTTTATATCACTTATTCTGTCTACGATATAAGTCAGATTCAAGGAAGAATTTCTCTTACCTCTATTCGGCACCGGTGAAAGATACGGGCAATCTGTTTCCAGTACAAAATCATCAAATGAAATATCTTCCACGGTCTCTTCAAGTTTTTTTGTATTCTTGAATGTAACCACACCTCCTATGCCGAGTACATATCCAAGTTTTATAAACTCTCTTGCCATCTCCTTACTGTAGGAATAGCAATGTATAACTCCTTTTACTCCCTCAAACTCTTTTAAAATATCCAGTGTATCCTTTGCAGCATCTCTTGAATGTATAACTACAGGACAATCGTACTTTTTTGCCAACTCAAGTTGAGCAATAAAAGCCTCTTTTTGTATCTGCCTTTGCGGCTCATCATAGTAATAGTCAAGTCCTATCTCACCGATTGCCACACATTTTTCATCTGAAAGCATCTTTTCCAACTTTGCAATACTTTCAGAGTTTATCTCCTCACTATAAGAGGGATGAACTCCTGCCGCCGCATAAACAAAGTCATATTTATGTGCAAGTAAAAGACTGCTCTCCACGCTTTCCATTGAAGCGGCAATATTTACAACTTTTTTTATACCTGCCGCATCAAGTTCATTCAAAAGCTCGTCTCTGTCTTCGTTGAATGCATCATCATCATAATGTGCATGTGTATCTATTATATAAAATTCTTCTTTTTTGTCCATGTAATATTTTCTTAAAATTTATGTAACTTATTTTATCGCAACATATTCCTCAATAAAACCAGTATCAGCAAATGCACAGGATAGAAAAAATAAAACAGATATTTTAAACTTCTTCCTTTTTCACCGTTGTACATATTTATAGGTATCAAAGCAAAAATTGCCGCAGGTTCAAATGAAAAAATAAGCGCCGTCGCAATATTTTTGTACAGTGTTCTTTCTCTGAGTAAGTACATACAGGCCACAGCCAGCGGTCCGTAGTACTCGTAGTCACATTTGATACCCCAGGCTATTGCACAGGCTATGCCTGCAAATATCACGCTGAAGTCTCTGTACTTTCATAAAGTACAGCATTATAACACATATAAGAAGTGACCACATAACATTTTGGTGTTGGATATTCACTACTCCGCCCCAAAACGCCAAATCAAATGGTATTTCCGAGAGCACTGCAAATATCGTCAGTCTTATTATATATTTTTTTATGTCCTTTGTGTGAACAAAACCTTCAACAAGCAAAAATAAGTATATTGGAAATGATACTCGGCCTATCATCCTTGCAATATGATAAAGTCTGACTGCCGTTAGCGGAGGAAACATCAAAAAAATCAGTCCCGAAGCACCTATATGGTCTATAATCATTGTCACCATCGCAATATACTTTAAAACTGCGGAAGAAAAAAACTTTATCGGTATATTTTTCAATACTTTCACCCTCAAAATTTTTAAAATTTGGGAAATGCCTATAAGGCATTTCCCTCTTTACTATGCTATCTCTGAACCCGGCTTAATGTTTTTCTCAGGTGAAACCAAGCATGCATTTCCCTCATTATCTTCAGCCAAAAGTATCATACCCTGACTTTCAAGTCCTGCAATCTTTTTAGGTGTAAGATTGGTCACTACCAAAACCTGCTTGCCCACCATATCCTTAGCTGAATACCACTGCTTGATACCGCTTAGAATCTGTCTTGTGGTATTACCTACCTGAACCTGTGAACACAGAAGTTTCTTTGATTTTGGAACTTCTTCACATTTTATTATCTGTCCTACCTGTATCTGAAGCTTTGCAAAGTCGTCATACTCTATGGTATCCTTCGCCTCTACATCTACGCCCTCTATCTCACTTGATTCTTCTTTATTTCCGCCAAGGTTAAGGGCTTCGACCTTCTTTAAAACTTCTTCAAGCTCAAGTCTCTTGAACAAAATCTCAGGATCCTTTGCTACTGTAGTACCGCTCATAAGAAGTCCGAACTTATTCATATCCTCAAGACTTCTCTTATTAGTTCCGAAGTATTCAAGTATTTTCTCGGAAGTCTCAGGCATAAAGCTGTGAAGCAGTGAAGCTCCTATTGCAATAGACTCGGAGAGATTGTAAAGCACCGTTTGAAGTCTTTGTTTTTTATCTTCTTCCTTTGCAAGTATCCAAGGTGTGGTCTCGTCAATGTATTTATTACATCTTTTGAACAATGTCCATATCTCTGTTATAGCATCGGCTACACGAAGCTCGGACATTTTCTTTACCACCTTCTCAACAGTCATAAGCACAACATCCTTAAGGTCGGTATCCACCTCCAATGCACCTGCCACGCTCTCGTCATTTGCATCTGTAAGTACTCCGTCAAAGTACTTGTTAGTCATAGATATTGTTCTGCTTACAAGATTTCCAAGTACATTTGCAAGATCCGAGTTGAATCTTTCAACCATCAGCTCCCAGCTTATTACACCATCATTGTCAAAAGGCATCTCGTGTAATACAAAGTATCTTACGGCATCCACACCGAAGAAATCCACCAAAGTGTCGGCATATATTACATTTCCCTTTGACTTGCTCATCTTGCCGTCACCCTGTAAAAGCCAAGGATGTCCGAATACCTGCTTCGGCAGCGGCAAATCAAGTGCCATAAGGAAGATCGGCCAGTAGATTGTATGGAATCTTATGATGTCTTTTCCTATAAGGTGAAGGTCGGCAGGCCAGAACTTTTTGAATCTCTCACTGCTGTCGCCGTCCACATCGTATCCTATACCCGTAATATAGTTTGAAAGTGCGTCAAGCCAAACATATGTTACATGCTTAGGGTCAAAATCCACCGGTATACCCCATGTGAAGCTTGTTCTGCTTACACAAAGGTCTTGAAGTCCCGGTAAGAGGAAGTTGTTCATCATCTCGTTCTTTCTTGAAACAGGCTGAATAAACTCAGGATGCTCATTGATATACTTAATAAGTCTGTCGGCATACTTACTCATCTTAAAGAAGTAAGCCTCTTCCTTTGCAGGATATACATCACCGCCACAATCAGGACATTTGCCGTCTACAAGCTGTGAATCCGTAAAGAAAGACTCACAGGCAGTACAATACATTCCCTCGTAGTATCCTTTATATATATCGCCTTGGTCATAGAATTTTTTGAATATTTTTTGAACCTGCTTTTTGTGGTCCTCATCTGTGGTTCTGATAAACTTGTCATATGATGTGTTCATCAAATCCCAGATTTTTCTTATCTGTCCTGCAGCATTGTCCACATACTCCTTTGGAGTAATTCCGGCTTCCTTTGCCTTATTTTCGATCTTTTGACCGTGTTCATCGGTTCCGGTCTGGAAAAACACTTCCAATCCTTCTTCTCTTCTGAACCTTGCAATCGCATCTGCGAGCACTATCTCATAAGTGTTACCTATATGCGGCTTACCTGAAGCATAGGCAATGGCAGTTGTTATATAATATGGTTTCTTGCTCATCTGTTATTCCACCTTTTTATGTATTTGGTGCTTAGTCTATGCTAAAACACCTTAATATTGATTTCACTTGTCTTTAGTTTTTTCCAGTCTAATCCAAGAATTTATTTTTTGCAAAGCACTCATCAGTGTACCACTCTCTATATCATCTAAGTTTTCAAGCATTGACCTGACCATCTCATCATGGAACTCCTCGTACTTAAGGAATGCATTCTTTCCTCTTTCGGAAAGCCTCACAATGACCACTCTTTTGTCCTTGTCGGACCTTTCTTTTATTACATACCCTTTTCTTACAAGGCTGTTTATAGAAATGGTCAATGTTCCTATAGTGACTGCAAGTTCCTTTGCAATCATAGACATGTTTTTCTTGCAATTCATTCCTATCGCACTTATTACATGTATATCATTATTGGTCAAATCCTTAAATTCAGAGGTACAAAGAGCACTCTCCTGATATTCAAGTATATCGTTAAATAACTTTACAAGGATTACTTTAAATTCACTTGAACTTTTCAAAATACTCATCCTTTTTTGCATTGGACATAAAAATCCCCTGCTTAATTTATCAAACAAGTATTATACTAAATTTAGTGAATAATATCAAGCACACTAATTATTCCCTGCCGTTCCAGCAGTAGGTACAAAGCTTACAAGGCGAAATACCGATTGATTCTATAAGGTCGTCAAGTCTGTGAAATCTGAGACTTGAGAAGTTTTGTATCTTTCTTATCTCCTCCACCATCTCGTTATAGTTTTTACTGTCTGGGTCGGCATATTCAAAAAGTACTTCCTTGCTTACATTCTCGCCCTCTCGCTCTCTTATAATCCTTCTTGTGATAAGATCGTAGTCCGATTTTGACCTTGAAAAATTGAGATATTTACATCCGAAAAGCAGCGGCGGACAGGCAGGTCTTACATGAACCTTTTTTGCACCCGAGTTATATAAAAATTCGGTGGTCTCTCTTAACTGTGTACCTCTGACAATGGAATCATCTATAAGCAGTATATCATTGCCGCTTATAAGCTCCTGCACGGGTATAAGTTTCATCTTGGCTATCAGATTTCTCTGGCTCTGCTTTGTCGGCATAAATGACCTCGGCCATGTAGGAGTGTACTTTATAAAAGGTCTTGCAAAAGGTATACCCGATTCGTTTGCATACCCTATTGCATGTGCCGTACCTGAATCAGGAACACCCGCCACGATATCGGCATCTATATCATCCCTCCTTGCAAGAAGTTTTCCGCAGTTATATCTCATGGTCTCTACATTCACACCCTCATAAGATGCCGTAGGATAGCCGTAGTAAACCCACAAGAATGAGCATATCTTCATCTCTTCTTTGGCAGGTGACACTTCTTTTACTTCATCCGCAGTTATAAATACAATCTCGGACGGCCCCAGTTCCTTATAAAAGCTGTAACTCAGATTCAAATACGCGTGATTTTCAAATGTAATACAGAAGGTATCTTTCTTATGCCCTATTACAAGAGGGGTTCTTCCAAGTCTGTCTCTGGCGGCATATATTCCCTCCTTTGTCAAAAGTACCACACTTATAGAACCTTTCACAGTGTCCTGTACATACTCAAGTCCTTCCTTGAATGACTGCTTTGAGGATATCAATGTGGCAATCAGCTCATTGTCATTGATGCGACCGCCGCTCTGCTCCTGAAAATGTACTTTTCCCTCGGTATAAAGCTTATTGACTATATCGTCATGATTGTCCACCTTACCTACCGTAGTTATGGCATAGCTTCCGAGGCTTGACTGTATAAGTAAAGGCTGAGGATCTTCATCCGAAATACAGCCTATTCCGATAGGTCCGTGCAAGTCGTCAACATCTCTTTCAAACTTCGTTCTGAAAGGTGAGTTTTCAATATTGTGGATCACTCTGTTGAAATATTCACCGTCAAATACCGCCATTCCTCCTCGTCTTGTGCCCAGATGTGAATGATAGTCCACTCCGAAAAACAAATCCATTACACAGTCGTTTTTACCTACTACACCGAAAATACCGCCCATTTTTATCTCCTTATAACTACAAAAAGCAGATATAGAAATTCTATATCTGCCGGAATTTTATTGATTCAATACTTCCTTAGCTGTCGCTACTACATTTTCCTTTGTGAATCCGAACTTTTTGAAAAGCTGATCCTGCGGCGCACTTGCCCCGAAAGAATTCATAGATATAACTCTTCCGTCAAGTCCTGTATATTTATCCCATCCGAAGCCTGAAAGTGCCTCTATTGCAACTCTGTTTCTTACAGCCTTCGGTAAAACCTCTTCCTTATATTCCTTGCTCTGATTTTCAAATACATCCGTACAAGGCATACTTACAACTCTTGTGGCAATGCCTTCATTTTCAAGCTCTTTTGCCGCATCTATTGCAAGTGAAACCTCCGAACCTGAAGCTATCAAAATCATATCTGCAACTGCCTTTGATGCCTCTTTTATAATATATCCGCCCTTAAGTGCCTTCTTTCCGCTTCCGTCAAGCTGAGGCAAATTCTGTCTTGTAAGCACAATTGCGGTAGGAGTTTTCTTTGATACAAGAGCCGCATACCAGGCCGCAATAGTCTCTCTTGCATCCGCCGGTCTGAATGTGTTGAAGTTCGGCAATGATCTGAGCATTGCAAGTTGCTCTATAGGCTCATGTGTAGGTCCGTCCTCACCTACTCCTATAGAGTCATGTGTAAATACAAATATTGTAGGGATATTCATAAGTGCGGAAAGTCTTGCCATAGGCTTTGTATAGTCACTGAATACAAAAAATGTGGCACAGTATGCTCTAAGTCCTCCGTGAAGAAGTATACCGTTTGTGATTGCAGTCATTGCAAGCTCTCTTACACCGAAATGTATATTTCTTCCTGAGTAATCTCCCTTTGCAATATATCCCTCATTATTCATTACTGTCTTGTTGGATGGAGATAGGTCAGCCGAACCTCCTATAATATTCGGGTATATGTCCTTTAATCTGTTGATTATACTTCCCGATATATTTCTGGTAGCGGCAGGCGCTTCATCCCAGCTCCAAAACTCGTCATTATCTATCAAAGACTCGTCTATATCATTGTAGTATTTCTCCCAAAGCTTTGCCTTATCAGGGTACTTGGCTGCATACTCTTTGAAGAGCTTATTCCACTCATCCTCCGCCTTTGCATTCTTCTCGTTTACGGACTTGAAGTTTGCATAAACATCATCATCCACCTTAAAGCTCTCATCAGGATTGAATCCGAAGCCTGACTTAAGTGCTGCAAGTGCCTCACTTCCAAGCGGCTCACCATGTGATGATGCGCTTCCTGCCTTCTTTCCCGCACCGTAGCCTATTATGGTATTAACTTTTATAAATGACGGTCTTTCCTTGTCAGCCTTAGCCTCTTCTATAGCTTTTCCTATAGCTTCAATATCATTTCCGTCTTCCACCTCTATTGTCTGGAATCCGAATGCCTTCATTCTATCAACTACATTCTCTGTAAACGCAATATCTGTACTTCCCTCTATAGAGATGCCGTTTGAATCATAGAATACAATAAGTTTTGACAGTCCCAGTGTGCCTGCAAGTGAAAACGCCTCAGATGAAATACCCTCCATCATACAACCGTCTCCGCCTAAAACATAGGTGTAGTGGTCCACTATATCAAATCCGTCTTCATTAAACACACTTGCCATATGTGCCTCGGCCATAGCCATTCCTACAGCCATACCCATTCCTGCTCCCAAAGGTCCTGTGGTTGCCTCCACTCCCACTGTATGTCCATACTCAGGATGTCCCGGGAGTCTTTGAATCAAGCTGTCTGAACTGTTTCAAATCGTCTAAGCTAAGGTCGCCATACTCAAAGAGATGGAATAATGAATACAAAAGCATGGAACCATGTCCTGCAGATAAGATAAATCTGTCTCTGTTTGCCCAAGTCGGGTTCTTCGGATTGTGCTTCATATGATGTGCAAAAAGCTCATATGCAATCGGAGCCGACCCAAGCGGCAATCCCGGATGGCCTGATTTTGCTTTCAATACCGTCTGCACTCAATACTCTTATGGTATTTATGGACTTAATGTCAATATTACTCATTTAAATACTCCTTTTATATATGTATCTTGGCATAAAGATTACATTATTCAGAACTTAGCCTGAACTCTAATCCGTTATATTGTACCACAATATAATAAATTATAAAATGTCTTGCAAATAGTATTTTTCTTTGGTAAAATAAAGCCGTTATGGATTTTGCACGGGTTTTTCCCGATTGTGATGAAGTCCAATCCAAAATAATTATAAATATTTATAATTAATGTCAAAGGAGGTGTAACCGTGGCAAAATGTTCAATATGCGAAAAAGCTGCTCATTTTGGTAATGCAGTAAGCCATTCTCATAGAAGATCCAACAAAATATGGAAGGCTAATGTTAAGTCCGTTAAGGTCAAGACTGAAGGTGGATCTAAGAAGATGTATGTATGTACTTCATGCCTTCGCTCAGGTTTTGTAGAGCGTGCTTAATTATATTGGAGAATGCGTATTTAAACACAATAAAAGAGCCATATCGGCTCTTTTTTGTTTGCTTATTTTATCGATTTTTCATAGTCCGCTACGAACTTTTTGATACCTGCATCTGTCAAAGGATGGCTAAGCATAGACTTAAACACCGAATACGGCACTGTCGCAATATCGGCTCCCGCCTTTGCACACTCAAGCACATGCATATTGTTGCGCACAGAAGCGGCTATTATCTGTGTACCGATACCGTGTATATCAAAAATCTCCACAATATCTTCTATCAAAGATACTCCTCTGGTTCCCACATCATCAAGTCTGCCAAGGAAAGGTGATACATAGGTAGCACCTGCTCTTGCAGCCAAGAGTGCCTGCAGCGGTGTAAAAATAAGCGTACAGTTGGTTGCAATACCCTCTTTACTTAGTGCGGCAATTGCCTTAAGACCTTCAGCAGTCATAGGAATCTTAACGACCATATTCTTATGAATCTTTGCAATCTCTTTTCCTTCCGCTATCATATCCTCAGCCTTTGTAGTGGTTGCCTTCACTTCACCGCTTATAGCACCGTCTACAATATCTGTAATCTCTTTGATAACATCCTCAAATCTCTTTCCCGACTTGGCTACCAAAGAAGGATTGGTGGTCACACCTGAGAGCACTCCCCATGATGCGACCTCTCTGATCTCATCCACATTTGCAGTATCAATAAAAAATTTCATACGCCCACCTCACATATACTTTTTATTTTATTTTACCACTTTTATATGTTATTTCAACAACAAAACTATTGATAATATATTTTCGCACAGTATATTGTAAGGTCTTTATATGCAATATTATTTCATCTTTCTCTGCATTCTGTTCAATCTGAAGAATCTGAAAATATCTACAATTGCCTGTATTATAAGAGCAATTGCAATCAGATATGCTATATAATTTGATATCGCTACAGGTCTTGCTACGGCTATTATTCCAAATATTATCTCTACAATACCTGCAGCAATAAGCCTTTTTGCTATATTTCTTTCAAATTCCATAACTCTTCTTGCCATCAAAAGTCTGCTTATACCGATAATGATAAGCCATATACCTATAACCGTTATAAATGCAAGAGGCAGTCCGATTGAATCACCTATAAAAAAGTATATTCCGATAACTATGGAAATAATACCCTCTATCAGCCTCCAGATACTTCTGCTCTCATGTTTTTCATAAATATATGCGCTAATCTGTGAAACTCCCTCTATAATCAGCAATATACAGAATATTATATTCATTGTATAGGCTATAAATAGAGGATTGTATATCATATAAATTCCGGATATAAGAAATAATAATCCGGATATAAGTGAAACGTATTTTGCCTTGGATATATCCATCAGTAACCTCTCTCTCTTTGTGCTTCTTTGGCAAATTTGTCCTCAGGTGCTGCCGTGATAATCTCAGTAAAGAGATTGTTGGCGGTCTCCACATCTCCTGAAGTCTTATATGCCAGCGCCTTCTTATACTTTGCTTCCAAATAGTCAGGTGCTATCCTAAGTGCCGCATCATAGTAACCTATGGCACCTGCATAGTCTCCCGATTTTACAAGTCCGTCAGCCACCGCAGTCAAAAGCTTCGGACCGTCGGCCCTCATCTTAGGGGCAATCTCTCCGAATGTACCTGTTATTGAAATGCCCGGACCGTTGTCCACATCTGTAAGCTGATTTGTGTCAATACTTGAAAAAATCTCAGCCGCCTTGGTATAATTTTTTGCATTATACTCTTTTACAACACCTACAAGATACACATACTGCAAAGCTTATAGTTCATATTCTCTGTAGAGGTATTGTTCACCTCATTGAGTTTATTTACCTGGTCGTTTAATGAGTCGTTTTCAGTCTTTAAAGATTCCATAGAAAGGTTTGCATCGTTTAACTTCTGCGAAATCTCGACCACCTCTTTATTATGTGCGTTATTCAGTGACACTTTCATAGTAGGCATATATAAAAATACCATGGCGCAGGCACCTACAATAAGTCCGATACCCACATTGATGGCTGTAAACATTCCCGAATAATTCTTATATATCTCGGTTACAGGCATACTTGTGCTTGTATTTTCCACAGGCTTTTCTTTTTTTATCGGACTTCCTATGACTGAAAGCCTTCTTTTTTGTGACTTTTTTTCAACCATAGGCTTCATCTCGTCAAGATATGTAATAGCCTTTGTATTGAATCTGTCGATTGAAAGCACCGAATCCAAAAGTTTTTTCGCCTCGCCCGCCTTGCCCTCTTTTATATCCAAAAGTGCAAGTGCAAGCATCGCCTTTACAAAATGCGGTCTTATATCCACGGCCTGCTTCAGATTCATCCTCGCCATATCGTAATTTACGGTTCTTATCTGTGAGATTGCCTTATTATATTTTGAAATGGCATCCTGTGACTTCTCAAGATATGCGGACTTGTTTCTGATTTTCTGCAGATAGTTCTGTGCCGGATTGCCTATTTGGCTGATATTTATACTGATCACCCAAGAAATAAGCGCCTTGGTCTCTTCTCCCATCTCAAAGCAGATAAGTCCGTAGAGATTCCTTGCATCTATATTTTTCTTGTTCAGTCCCAAAGCTATACTCAGTGCATTAAGTGCCGAAGATAAATTTCTTTCCTTTGCTAAAGACAGACCCAAGTTGTAGTAACCGTTTGACATCTGCTCCAGTTTTCTTCTTCTATTTATACCGGCCATTTTCATCCCTTTACCTGTTCTTTTAACAGTTCCATCAATATATCGTTCAGATCTGAAATATCACTTTTTGCAATGATGTCCTCCACTGACGAAATATCAGGTGACGGCTTAAACTTACTTAATTCTTCTTCAAAATCTATCATCTTTTAATATCTCTCCTATCAGGTACAATGAGCCTACACAAAATAAAATCTCATCATCCCTTTCTCAAACTCGGCCTCAGATAAAGCCTCCTCCACGTTATTATAGCAGGCAATCTCTGCGACTTTTTTATTTTTTTCTAAAAGTATATTTAAGCTGTTATAAAGCTTTTTTATATCATTGCTTCTGTATGAATCAAGTGAAGTCAAATAATATTTTTTTACATCCAAACCGGCTGTAATTATATCAAACATCTCTTCAATTTCTTTATCCTTTACTATTGATATCAAAAGCTTTATCTTTTTGTTTCTGTTTTTTGAAACGGTAAGAGCATTATTTACAAACTCTTTAATCGCAGGTACATTATGGGCACCGTCTATAATAATATCTCTTCCTATTTCTTCCATTCTGCCGTGCCAAACGGTAGATTTTATACTTTTCGTATCTATGTCCGATTTGTCAAGAATCACTCTGGCCGCCAATATGGCAAGTGCCGCGGCCTTTTTCTTGTAATTTACATATGTAAAATCAAAGCTCTTATAGTCTATACTTGAGAGTGCAACTAACCCTGCATTTCTTATTTTGGCAGTCTCTTTTATAACCTCATTTGACTCTTCATCACCGTCATCAAAGATTATAACAGAATTATTTTTTATAATACCGGCTTTCTCAAATGCAATCTCTTTTACGGTATTTCCAAGATACATCATGTGATCCATACCTATACTTGTGATAATACCGAGAGTCTCATCAAATATATTGGTCACATCAAGTCTGCCTCCCATACCGGTTTCAAGTATAACAATATCAAGATTTGACCTTGAAAAGCAAACCGCCGCTATATAGAAAAGATATTCAAAGTATGTGGGAGGAGTCAAAGCTTTCTTAAGCTTTTCTCTTACATACTTTGAAATATCCTCCAAATCTTCATCAGATATAGGTTTCATATCAAGCAATATTCTCTCATTGACCTCTACCAAATGCGGCGAAATGAAGGTTCCCACCTTCATTCCCGCATCAACCAAGATATTGCTAAGATATGCACATACAGAGCCCTTCCCGTTGGTGCCTGCTACATGAACAATCTTCGGAAGCTTAACCTCTAAAGTTTCTATGTTTTTTTTCACTTCCGAAAGTGAGTTCTTTTTCTTTGCCCACATGGGTATGCTCTCTATATATTCTTTTTCATTCATATCAGTCGGACAGTCTTTCAAGCTGCTCTCTTACCTGTGAAAGCATCTGCTCGTAGTTTTCAAGCTTTTTCTTTTCTTCATCTATCTTAGCCTGTGGCGCCTTACTTACAAACTTCTCGTTTGAAAGCATTCCTGTCGATCTTGCCACCTCGCCGATAAGCTTTTTCTCTTCTTTTTTCAGTCTTTCAACTTCTTTTTCAATATCTACAAGCTCTCTTAGCGGCAAATATACGGATGCATTAGGGATTGCAACTCTTACGGAGTCTTTTTCAACTGTAGAATCGTCTGAATCTATAATGAGCTTGTCAAGTCCTGCAAGCTGCTTAAAGAAATCCCCGGCACTCTCAAATGTATCTCTGATTTTCTCATCCTCACTGACTACAATGCCCTTTGCCTTATGTGAAGGCGGTACATTCATAGAAGATCTTACATTTCTGACAGCTCTTACAGCCTCCTTTATAAGCTCCGCCTTATTCTCATCCTCCGTAAAATTATAATCGGAGTTTTCTACAGGCCAAGGCTCAATCATTATGGTCTTTACACCTTCATTAACGGTGCAGTAGATTTCCTCCGTAATAAAAGGCATGAAAGGATGTAAAAGCTTAAGTATGTTGTTAAGAACATATATAAGTACCGCAAGTGCCGTATCTCTGGTTTCGTCTTCCTTATTCCAAAGTCTTACCTTTACCATCTCTATATACCAGTCACAGAACTCTTCCCATGCAAAATCATATATCTTTGAAAGTGCGATACCCAGCTCATACTTGTCAAGGTTTGCGGTTACCTCATTTATAAGCTTATTTGTCTTTGAAAGAATCCACTTATCTGAAAGCATAAGCTTTGACTTGTCTATATCGCCTACTTTTTCATCTCCGACATTCATCATGATAAGTCTGGCGGCATTCCAAATCTTATTGGCAAAGTTTCTGGCACTTTCCACTCTCTCATAGTAGAATCGCATATCATTTCCCGGTGCATTTCCCGTGATAAGCATCATTCTTAGTGCGTCGGCACCGTACTTATCTATTACTTCAAGAGGGTCTATACCGTTTCCGAGGGATTTACTCATCTTTCTTCCCTGTGAATCTCTTACAAGTCCGTGTATCAGTACTGTATTGAAAGGCGACTTACCTGTCTGCTCATATCCTGAGAATACCATTCTTACTACCCAGAAGAATATGATGTCATATCCCGTTACAAGTACATCTGTAGGATAAAAAAATACTTCATCTCAGGTGTATCGTCAGGCCATCCCAGTGTTGAGAAAGGCCAAAGTGCAGATGAGAACCATGTATCAAGAGTATCCTCATCCTGTACAAGCTCATGGCATCCGCATTTCGGACAGGCATCCGGTTTCTCCTTTGCAACTGTTATCTCACCGCATTTGCTGCAAGTATATGCAGGTATCTGATGTCCCCACCAAAGCTGTCTTGATATACACCAATCTTTTATATTTTCAAGCCAATGCAGGTATGTCTTTGAGTAACTCTCAGGTACAAACTTAAGTTCACCTGTCTCTATAGCCTTTATAGCAGGTTTTGCCATCTCACTCATAGATACAAACCACTGCGGCTTGATAAGAGGCTCCACTACGGTCTTACATCTGTCATGTCTTCCTACATTGTGACTGTGCGGTACGACCTTTACCAAAAGTCCCTCATTCTTAAGGTCTTCAACTATAAGTTTTCTTGCCTCATATCTGTCAAGTCCGTCATACTTGCTTCCCGGGCAGTCGATTGTGGCATCATCATGCATTATGTTGATTTCAGGCAGATTATGTCTTTTACCTACCTCAAAGTCGTTAGGGTCATGTGCAGGTGTTATCTTTACGCAACCTGTACCGAACTCCTTGTCTACATATTCATCGGCTACTACAGGAATCTCTCTGCCTACAAGCGGAAGTATAAGCTTCTTTCCTACTATATCCTTATATCTCTCGTCCAAAGGGTTTACCGCTACGGCGCTGTCACCTAAAAGTGTTTCAGGTCTTGTGGTAGCAATCTCCACAAACTTGCCCTCTTCACCTTTTATAGGATATTTGATATGCCAGAAATTGCCCTCCATCTCGATATGCTCAACTTCCGCATCCGAAATGGATGTCTTACATTCAGGGCACCAGTTTATAATTCTGTTGCCTTTGTAGATATATCCCTTTTCATAAAGCTTTAAAAATACTTCCTTTACAGCCTTTTGACCGTGCTCGTCCATGGTAAATCTTTCTCTGTCCCAGTCTGCAGATGATCCGAGTCTTTGAAGCTGATTTATTATTCTTGTGCCGTAGTCATTTCTCCATGCCCAAGCCTCTTCAAGGAATTTTTCTCTGCCAAGTTCATATTTGTTCTTGCCCTCGGCCTTTAATTTATCAATGACTTTTACCTCTGTAGCTATGGCCGCATGGTCCGTTCCCGGCTGCCAAAGTGCCTCGTATCCGGCCATTCTCTTATATCTGATAAGTATATCCTGCATTGTGTTGTCAAGTGCATGACCCATATGCAGCTGTCCTGTAATATTCGGCGGCGGCATAATGATGGTAAAAGGCTTTTTATCCTTATTTACCTCTGCATGGAAATATTTTCCTTCAAGCCACTTTCTGTATATTCTGCCCTCTATTTTTTCGGGACTGTATGTCTTTTCCAATTCTTTCATAAACACCTCTTACTTCATGTTTCTGTAGTCTGATTTGAGTTTTTTGATATACTCACTTATCATCTTTTTCTTTTCTTCTTTATCTTCCATATTGAAAATATACTCTATATATTTTAATCTGTCACCGTCTTTAATGCCGCTTACCGCTATATCAAAAGCTTTTTTTGCCTCTTCCATCAAGTCGGCTTTAAACGCATCATTTATTTCAGCACTCTTTTTCTTCTTTCCCTCAGAGTCAAATATCCTCTTTAAAAAGTATATTTCCATCAAAATGACTTCATCACTTGTAAGCTCATAAGATTTTTTGAAAGCGTCATATGCCTCTTCATATAGGAAAAGATTTGCATAGGTCACACCCAAATTGTGATAGATGCTTCCGACAAAGTTGTTGTCGGCCTTTTTTCCCATATCAAGTATCTCAAGGTAATATTTCTTTGCGACACCGTATCTTCCTATATAGAACATATAGTCGGCTCTTTGCTTGCCGACTTCCCATACGCTCATCTTCTTTATCTTCGCAACTGCATTTCTAAACAGAATGGATTCGGCATTATTATATAAATCACATGAATCAATGATATAGACCAAAATATCCGTATCATCCACTCCGTTTGACCTTTTTCTCTTGATGCTCTCAGCCAAAGTACCAAGTGATAGCTCATTTTCAATAAAGTCTACAAGTTCATCACTGACAATCCCCTCTGTCACCAAAATAGGATTTTCGTATATTATATAGCAAAGCTCCTCAAAGCTGTATATATTAAGTGACAACACCTCTATATGGAAAGGATTTTTTGTTCTCAAATTCTCACATAAAATCAATCCCATATACTCACCTCAATATTTCTCTTTGCATCTGTCGCAGGATACATATCTCCGAATCCTGCATCCGCTATTTCAAGATTCATTATCTTATTGTTCAAAAAGCTTGATTTGAAAAATATTCTTCTGGTTTTTATAGGTCTCTTAGGCAGGAAATCAAGCAATATAGGTATATTTTTCTTATCTTTTCCGTCTACACTTACCACATTTATATCAATAATCTCACTGTTGTCAGGTACAAGCAAAAGCTCTGTAGTAGGCTCGTTCCAAAAATCTCCGGCCTTGCCCAGATATATCTTTGCTTCCTTGCCTCCGCTTACCACATCAATATATATATCGGATTTTAATCTTCCCTCACAGGTGGCTACAATATTGTAGATGGAGTTTTCACTTGCAAGGTCCACTCCCTTAAAAGCCGCACCTTTTGCAAAAATATTTGTATCAAGATATACTCTGCCTCTTGAACATAGAAAACTTATAAAATTCTCGGCCCAGTCATGCTCTGAAAACACCTGACCTGTCAAAAATATAGCTGAAAACTGCTTTTTATCCATCACCTTTTCAGCTACGGAAGTCAAAATCTTATCTGCAAGCTTCGCACCTGAAGGGTTGCTCAGTATCTGAAGATTGAATGCCTCATCCATATTTTCAGATTCCGCACTTACAAAGAGTTTTCTTGCGTTTCTGTTTGCAAGCATCTCATAGTAGGTGAGACTTACATCGGATAAGTCAAACATCCCCACTCGATTGTTCCATATATCTTTTTTCAGCGAAAGCACAAAGTATATAAAGCTTTCTTCCTTACTTATAATATGTATATGATTCGGTTGATATCCAAGTCCCACAAAGGATTCCCTGATATCTCTCAAAATATTTTGATCAAGACCTGCCAAAGCTATTACCACTTCTTCAGGCTTTTCCTTATAAAGCTTCTCCATACCGACCTGTATTATCTCTTTGAAGAAAAGCTTCAGTATATCTCTACCCTTATATCTTGTACCGTCAATGGTTGCAATACCGTTTTTTCTGGTTAACTTTAATAATTTATCAGTTATTATACCTTTTCCGTCCAGTGCCAGCGCGTAGGCCTCTTCTCCCACCACCCAGGCATCTTCATTCTTTTTCTTACTTATAACAGTAGGAAATATCAATGCTTCATCATCAGGATAAAATATAAGACCGGTACTTATATCCGATAAAGCGATTCCAAGTACCTTTGGATTCATTGTTTCTCCCATCCTAGATAAATTTTAAATGCAAATATTCGCATTCCTTTCTTTTTTTATATCAACGCAAACAAGTTGTCCACCAACTCATCCTTATATATAAATTCCGTCAGCTTCTCCTTCATTTCCTCGTCTTTTCCCTCAGGCAAATCCTCAATATCGTTTATAAGGATAAACCTGCTCTCTTTTGCGTCCTCATCCTTGTTGAATTGAACACAATCATTTGCCAATACCTTAATATTACCGTCTGTATTCTGCACAACCTGATACTCCCAAATTTCATCCGCAAAGATTTTCTTGTACTTTACAAAAATATTTTTGTAAACATTAGGAAATTCCTCTTCAAAGAAGTCATCACTTATCGGGAAAATCTTTGACTTAAGTATAATATTTTCCTTTTCGCCCTTATACTCTACAAAAGTTGACTCCAAAATATCTCTGTCAACATAAACAAACTTTGCAAGTGCCTTAAAATATGAGAAAACCATATCTTCATCACAAAGATTTTTTACAATCATCTCACAAAGTCTTGTCTGCTTGAAGTTAAGTTTTTCCTTCCTTGAATAATATTTTGAAAGTGCAAGCATATAGATGTTCGGAAACTCTTTTATATCGTCCACATCATTGAGTCCGTCCTCAAGATACTCAAATACCGCATCCTTTGTCTCTTCGTCATTCATAAAGAACGCATCGCTCTTTACCGTAAAATATGCCCTGATAATGGTATCCGTAACTCTCTTTCTGTCAGCATATATGCCGAAAGCCTCATCAAGCTTTGATGTCTGATTTGAAAACAGCATCTGTATCAGGATTCTCTCTTCAAAATCATAGGTCTCAACATTTTGTTCGACACAAACCTTCAAACAGTCAAACATATCCGCTGTTCTGCCGTTATAAGCTCTTGCAATAAATTCAAGAGTCTTATCACAAAATACACCTTCTTTATAAAGTGTAAAAGCTATGGCAACCAATATCTTGTTTTGTTCAAAGACATCATCCTCAATCGCCTTTGTAACCAAAGTCAATAAGTCTTCTTTCTTTATATGTTCTATACCGAATGATTTTATGATCTCTATAGATTCAAGCTTATTGCCTATATTCATGAGAGTATCACAGTACATGAATATATTCTCCTCATTAAGACTCATTGTACCTGTTTTATTGAGAAGGTCAAAATCTATGTCGTCATCTTCTTTTGACGATTTCCAGAAGTACTCTATCAGTCTTGACATAAGCTTGTTTCTGAATCTTTGGTCAATATCTATCTCTTCAACGGCACTTTCAATCAGTGACACATCCTCAAGGTCTATTCCGACTCCGTCCGCTATCTTGTCAAGTTTTTCAAGTCTTTGCATATCATGGTTTTCATCTATCTCATATGCCCTGTCGATAAGGTTTTGCATATAGAATATCTTATCCACCACCATATCCTTTGAATAGTATCTGTTTCCTAACTCATCTTCAATCAAAATCACGGCATTCTCAGAATAGAGTGCCACATATGCTCTTTTGTTCTTCAATTCATATATTTTCTCGCCGTTTAACTCAGGATATACCACTATAATGGACTTCGCTCCGTCTTCAGGAACATATATATCATATGAATTCATCAAGAAAGGAATTATCTTTGCAAGTCTCTCATCTATATCATCCTCTTCAAGTATTCCGGGAATAGATATTGGTGAGATGTGAATCCATCTTAAGCTTCATCGCATTGTCAATTGTAAATATCTTTATTCTCTTTATATATGCTCTGTATATCTCACTGTTGTGAGGGTAATACTCCACAATATTTTCAAATATTCTAAGCTTAAAGTCCTCCGCCATTGAGTTGATTCTCTCAAAGTACTTAAGTACCTCCTCAGGCATAGGAGCATCATATCTTTCAGGCAGTGAGTAGATAAAATACTCATATATTCTGTCTACTTCCAGTCTCTTCTCAATACATTTTTCATACCATTTGTTGACATAGCTCTTTCTTACATTGCCGTTTATAAATATCTCACAGATATCTGAAAGCAGTTCATTACTTGGAAGTGCATTATATATTGAAATCAAAATATTTAATATCGCACCGTTTACCTTCTTTGTATCTCTTACAACTTCCAAGATTCTTTCAGACAGACTTATGGATATCAAATTGTTTCTTATACCGAAGCTGAGTGCCAATACCTCCAATGTGCCGCAACTGCTTAAAAGATGAGGATTCTTACACAGTAATCTCGCATACTCCATCATCAAAATGCATGACCTGTCACCCAGCTCAAAGGCTCTCTTTAAACTTCTGCTTTTCTAAAGGATTGTCGGCAAGTGTAGGGTACAGATTAAGTATAAGTATAAGCTCTATTATTGAGTGATCTTTTTTATATAAATCTTTTACAAGCTTGCAAAGGTCTCTTATCTTTTCGGCATCCGGATACATATATGTGTCCAAATACTCCAAAATCAGATACTCGTCTCTAAGCTCATGTTTATTTTCTTTTATCTTCGAGTCGATACTGTTTATAGTGGACTTCGCTCCTGCCTTATCACCTTGCATAAGGAATATTTCTGCCTTTAAGAGCTTGACCAAAAGACTCTTATATGTGCTTACAAGCAATCTGTCAAGTACTGCAAGCATCTTAAAGAGTATCTCATTTTTTTTGAGTTTTTCATTGCTTAGCTCAAATTCCATCCTGAGCTTAAAGTAGTTTATCCACTGTTTTCTTTCAAACAGTCTGGCCTCTCTTTGATATTCCTTTTCGAGATTTTTATTTATTACTATCTCAAGTTTCTTTTCGTTAAGTCCGTTTTTGAAGTTTATATTTGCGATATTTTTCTTATCGTCCAAGAGATTAGGGTCTATAGTAAATTCAAGTTCGTATACATTATCTACAAAGTCTTCATTCTTTATTTTATCCTTACCAAGCTTTATAAAGCCCGCATTGGTGGAAACATCTATGTCAAGTAGTCCCCAGTTTTCCTTGTATATTTTTATCGAAGATGTCTTTTCCTCTTCCACACTTGCAAAATCAAGCTGACTGTTCTCAAGCTGAAAACTTACAGCCTCCTTATTGCCTGCAGCCTGTAAGAAGTTTTCCAGATTTGATCTGAAATCATCGCCCCTACTGAGGGTTTCATATAATTTTTGCAGTTTTATATCTCTCATAAAACTTGAGCTGCAAAAATCTTTGTACATAAAAATAGCCAGTGCAATACTCATATCCTCTTTTGCAATGACCATAAAGTCATCTACAGTCTTTAATGAATCAAGTACCAACACTGTATCTGTGTTTTTTATATAGAAAATATAGGGTATCTCTCTTTCACCCGCATTTGTAACCAAGGTGATGCTGCCCTCTATCTTTTCATCACTGTTCAGATTTTTAGAATTGATCTCAAGTACAAGTACATTTTTTATCCCGCCGAAGGTCGCATCTACCACTTTTACTCTTATATTGTCAGAGTAGGCTACTCCCTTTAAAGGTATCTTATTATCACTTCTTACTTCTATTTCAAAGCGAACTGCTTCATCCACCTTTATAGGCAGGTCTATATTACTCGGCTCACAGACCAACATCGGTAATTCTTCTTCTATAATGCCCTTTGCCAAACGATTGATTCGCTCTCTCATCTATACACCTCTTCTATAAACCATAAGTCACATTTTAACATAAAAATATCCTAATTACTATATCAATTATATAAGTCGGCATTGTGCTTTACAGACCTATGTATTTGTTGTAAAATCTTTATAATACACAGGAGGTCACATGATGCTCTCAGAACCTATGACATTATACAAATTGATGATACTATATATGTTAAAGCAAGTGAAATTCCCGCTTACCAACTCAAATATATCAGACTTTTTTGTCAGCAAGGAATATACCACATATTTTATTGTTCAGCAGGCTCTTACAGAGCTGCTTGAAGCAAACCTTATAAGTGTTGAAAATATCAACAATACTTCAAGATATGAGATGACAAAGGAGGGTGAAGAAGCTCTCTCATTTTTCGGAAATCAGATTTCACCTGCCATTATAACCGATATAAATGAATTTATACAGGAAAACAAGTTCCGTATGCGAAACGAAGTTTCCACCACCGCCGAATATTATAAGCTTCCGGGCAATGACCTTATCGTACACTGTGAAGTGCTTGAGGGCAAAACCCCTCTTATCAATATAGAAATCAACTCACCTGACGAGGAACAGGCCACCATTATGACCAACAACTGGCGTTCATGCAGTCAGGATATCTATCAGTATATTATGAAAAAACTTCTCGGAGGTATAGAATAAAAAAGGACACATCTGTGTCCTCTTTTTATTCTCCGAGATATGCCTTTTTTTACACTGTCGTCATTCATCAGCGTCTTGGCATCTCCGTCCAATACTATATTTCCGGTCTCAAGTACATAGGCTCTGTCTGCAATACCGAGTGCCTTTTTCGCATTCTGCTCCACCAAAAGTACGGTGGTTCCGCTCTTATGTATTTCTTCTATGATGTCAAATATCTCATTTACATACAGCGGCGAGAGTCCCATTGAAGGCTCATCCATTACTATTACCTTAGGGTTGCTCATAAGCGCTCTGCCCATTGCAAGCATCTGCTGCTCACCGCCTGAGAGAGTACCTGCAAGCTGAGATTTTCTCTCAGACAGTCTTGGAAATCTCTTATAAATTTTTTCAAGACTTTCTTCAATTCCCGCCTTATCATTTCTTATATATGCGCCGAGTTTCAGATTTTCAAGCACTGTCAAATCTCCGAACACTCTTCTGCCTTCCGGAACATGTGCCATACCAAGCTTAACAATATCATGCGCCTTTGTTCTTGTGATATCCTTACCTTCAAACTCTATATTTCCGTCTTTTGCACTAAGAAGTCCTGTGATCGTATGCAATATGGAAGTCTTTCCGGCACCGTTGGCACCTATCAGCGCCACAATCTCACCTTGATTTACAAAGAAACTTGCACCCTTTACAGCCTTTATCATTCCATAGTTTACGACCAGGTTATTTACTTTTAATATTTCCATAGTCCCTCCTATTCTCCCAAATACGCTGTAATAACTTCAGGGTTGTTAAGTACCTCACTCGGTGTACCGCTTGCAAGCTCCGTACCGAAGTTAAGCACGGAGAGTTTCTCACAGATACCTGCAACAAGCTTCATATCATGCTCTATCAAAAGTATTGTCAGATTATATCTGTCTCTTATCTGTCTGATAGTCTCCATAAGTTCTTCAGTCTCATTCGGATTCATACCTGCCGCCGGCTCATCAAGCAGTAAAAGTGAAGGACTTGTAGCAAGCGCTCTTGCAATCTCAAGCTTTCTTTGCTCACCGTAAGGCAGATTGCCTGATAAAGTGTCGCTCTTATCATCAAGTGAGAAAACTTTAAGTATATCTGTTGCAAGCTCATCCATCTCTTTTTCCTTTTTATTAAAGCCGAACATATGAGTCATGGATGCAAGAAGCGGATATTTCACCTTCTCATGCAGTGCCACCTTAACATTGTCAAGTACGGACATATTTGAAAAAAGTCTTATATTCTGAAATGTTCTGGCAATTCCCATATTGTTGATTTGAGTAGGTGTTTTTCCGTTTATCAATTTGCCGTCAAGTCTTATAGTTCCGCTTGTAGGCTTATACACTCCTGTAAGAAGGTTAAATACTGTAGTTTTACCTGCACCGTTTGGTCCTATAAGTCCGTACAACATTCCTTTTTCTATATTCAGATTAAAACTGTCAACGGCTTTTAATCCGCCAAACTGTATTCCGAGATTTACACTCCAGCATTATTCCTCCTTTCCAAGCTTTCTGAAAGTCTTATTAAGAGATAAGCTTGATTTAAATTTACTGTTATTGAATATCATCATTACAATAAGTACTATTGCATAGAGTAACATTCTCAAATTATCCGCACCTCTTAAGAACTCAGGCAGCAATGTAAGTATTATTGCGGAAATTATAGAACCCGGAATATTGCCCATACCTCCAAGTACCACGAATACAAGTATCTCTATAGACTTGTTGTAGTCAAATATACTCGGCTTTATAATACCTACATTGTGAGCGTAGAGTGCGCCTGCAATTCCTGCAAAACCGGCTGCAATAACAAATGCACTTACCTTATACTTACTTATATTTATACCTATAGATTCGGCCGCAATATCATTGTCACGAATGGACTTTATCGCTCTTCCGTCTCTTGAATTTATAAGGTTTGAAATCAAAACTATGGTTATCACCGTTATAATAAATACTACGGTAAAGTTTCTGTAATCGGAATAAAGCGGTATCTTACTTAGCCCCTTTGAACCGCCTGTAAACTTAAGGTAGTTGATAATTGACTTTATTATCTCACCGAAAGCAAGAGTCACTATCGCCAAATAGTCTCCTCTGAGTCTAAGTACAGGCACACCGATTATAAATCCGAAAAATGCGGCCAATATTCCTCCGCAAAGCAATGCTATAAAAAAAGCAAGTGCAGGAGGCAATGTATTGCTTAATGCAATAGAAATAAGGGCACTTGAATATGCACCTATTGACATAAAGCCTGCATGACCGAGTGAAAGCTCTCCCAAAAATCCGGTTACAAGGTTAAGCGACACCGCCAACATTATATTTACACATATCGGAACTATAAGAGACTTATACTGTCTGCTTAACACACCTGAATTTATCAACACAAATACCAATGCATAGGCCAGCAACATTATTACTATATTTATTATAGTTTTTTTATTTACCTTCATATATCACCTATACCTTTACAATCTTTTTCTTACCCAAAAGTCCTGACGGTCTGAACAGTAACACTACAATCAACACGCCGAAAACAATGGCATCTGCAAGCTCAGTTGAGATATATGCCTTTGAAACACTCTCAATAAGTCCAAGCAGTATTCCACCAAGCATCGCACCCGGTATGCTTCCTATACCGCCAAGTACCGCCGCTACGAACGCCTTGATTCCCGGAAGTGCTCCAAGTGTAGGCTTCATAGACTGATACTGACATATATACAGCACACCTGCAACTGCCGCAAGTGCCGAACCTATAGCAAATGTAAGCGAAATAGTACTGTTTACATTGATTCCCATAAGTTCCGCAGCACCCTTGTCCTCAGATACGGCTCTCATCGCCGAACCCATCTTGTTTTATTCACAAACAGCGTAAGAAGTATCATAGCTATAGCCGTTACTATCAATGTAACCACTGTTATACTTGAAATAACTACAGGTCCTACACTTATATTCACATTCGGAATTACAGACTGAAAAGGAATCGGTGTAGACCCGAATATAAGCAGTGATGCACTCTGCAAAAAGAAGCTCATACCGATAGCGGTAATCAAAACCGCAAGCGGAGGTGCACTTCTAAGCGGCTTATATGCCACCTTTTCTATTACCACTCCAAGTACCGCACACACAATAACCGTTATTACAAGTGCTACCGGTACAGGAAGTCCCAAAACGGATATACTAAAGTAAAGTGCGTAAGCACCTACCATTATTATATCTCCATGGGCAAAATTTATCATTTTGGCTATACCGTATACCATTGTATAGCCTATAGCAATCAACGCATAAATGCTTCCGGTCCTCAGACCGTTTATTAACTGCTCAATAAAGTTAATTAACATTTCATTACCCCTCTTTACCTAAACTACGGAAAACTCCCGACTGATGCCGGAAGCTTTCCGAGGTCTATGTTTAAAAAAGAGGATGGGACATATATCCCGTCCTCTCGGTTTTTTTAGTTATTATCAAAAAGCTGATACTCACCGTTTGTTATAGTAACAAACTTAGGCTCTTTGTTCGGCTCACCGTCAGCTGAGAATGATACCTTTCCTGTGATACCGTCAACCTGAATCTCAGTCATAGCCTTTATAAGGTCTTCACTCTTAATGCTTCCGGCTTTCTCCATGTCCGCCTTGATTACATATACAGAATCATAACCGTCAGCTGCGAACTGATCAGGAGTTGCATTGTATGCCTTCTTATAAGCATCTGTAAACTTGGCTGCAGAAGGATCTGAAGCAAGGAACGGGCTTAAGAATACTGCGCCTTCAGCCTGTGTCTTGTCTGTAAGCTGACCAAGGATACCGTCCCAACCGTCTGAACCTACAAAAGCCGCATCAATACCCTGCTGCTTTGCCTGCTGTACGATATGTGCAGCCGCCTCATAGTATGCAGGTACGAAAATAATCTTTGCGCCTGAAGCCTTGATCTGTGTAAGCTGTGTTGTAAAGTCCACATCGTCATTTGTAAATGACTGCTCATTTACTATAAGAGCAGACTGACCCTTTGTATTAAGCTCGTCTTTGAAAGCCTCATAAACACCTGTTGAGTACTCGTCCGAGTTGTTATATAAAACAGCTACGCTCTCATATCCCTGATCAAGTACAAAATCCGCAATCATCTTTCCCTGAAGAGGATCTGTAAAGCAAAGTCTGAATGCGTTAGGATTCTTTGTAATATCCTTAGCCGAACCTGAAGGTGTAAGCTGTAAGATATTGTCCTTTGCAGTCAAATCTGTAAGTGCAAGTGAAGAACCGCTTGTTACGGCACCCATATATACATTGATACCGCTGTCCATAAGCTTGTTATATGCGTTAACAGCCTTATCTTCCTTTGCCTCGTCATCCTGGAAATTAAGAGCAAGCTTATATGTCTTATCTCCGACCTTTACACCGCCTGCCGCATTGATCTCGTCAATAGCTACAGTTGCACCGTTCTTTACAGAGTTACCGTAAGATGCGGCAGCTCCTGTAAGAGGACCTGTAGAACCTATAGTAAATACATCTCCGTCCGCCTTTGCTCCGTCCGCTTTTGCCGCTTCCGTCTCGCTCTTTGAACCTGTATCTGCCGCCTTATCCGAACCTGAGTTTCCGCAGGCTGTAAGTGCCAATCCAAAAGTTAATGCCAATGCTGACAATAATACTCTCTTCTTCATAATACCTCCATAAAATTTAAAAATTTAGTCAAACTCATCTCATTATATTTATTTCATATAAGTCTGTCAATAAACACATTTGAAATGCCTATATTATTTTTTTATAGTAGCTATAACAAATAGACATACTAAAGCCTTTATCACAGTTATTTTTTATAAAATACTATGATAAAGGCTCAAAATTTATATTATTTATTTATATATTATTTTCCTGAAAGGTACTCATCTATTCCCTTTGCACCCGCTCTGCCCGCCTCCATGGCGAGGATAACGGTTGCGGCACCTGTAACGGCATCACCGCCGGCAAATACGCCCTTTCTGGATGTCTGTCCTGTCTTTTCATCAGCTTCGATACATTTCCACTTGTTGATATCAAGACCGTCTGTAGTCTTTGCAATAAGCGGATTCGGTGAAGTACCAAGTGACATGATTACGGTATCACAGTCAATAACGAACTCACTTCCCTCTACAGCAACCGGTCTTCTTCTTCCGCTTGCATCAGGCTCACCAAGTTCCATCTTGACAACCTTCATTCCCTTTACCCAACCCTTCTCATCTTCAATAATCTCTACAGGGTTTGTAAGCAGGTCAAAGATAATACCTTCCTGCTTTGCATGGTGAACTTCCTCTGCTCTTGCAGGTAACTCGGCTTCACTTCTTCTGTATACGATATGTACTTCGGCACCGAGTCTGAGAGCTGTTCTTGCAGCATCCATAGCAACATTTCCGCCGCCGACAACGCATACTTTCTTACTCTTTATGATAGGTGTATGATAGTCGTCTCTGTATGCCTTCATAAGGTTGTTTCTTGTAAGGTACTCATTTGCAGAGAACACACCGTTTGCATTCTCTCCCGGAATACCCATAAACATAGGAAGTCCGGCACCTGAACCGATAAATACCGCATCGAATCCTTCTTCATCAAGAAGTTCATCAATAGTAACGGTCTTACCGATAATAACGTCAGTCTCAATCTTTACGCCAAGGTCGATAACGTTTTGTATCTCAGGGAGTACCACTCCGTCCTTAGGCAATCTGAACTCCGGAATACCGTAGATTAAAACACCGCCCGGCTCATGTAATGCTTCAAATATGGTAACTTCATATCCGAGCTTTGCAAGGTCTCCGGCACAGCTGAGTCCTGCAGGACCTGAACCTATTACAGCTACTCTCTTACCGTTCTTATTAGGATTTGCCTTAGGCTTGATACCCATCTTTCTTGCTGTGTCCGCCACATATCTCTCAAGCTTACCTATAGAAACGGCCTCACCTCTGTTTCCTCTGATACATACGCCCTCGCACTGTGTTTCCTGCGGACAAACTCTACCGCATACTGCAGGCAGTGAACTTGACTGTGCTATAACATCTGAAGCACCCTCAATATCGTCCTTTAATATCTCCTGAATGAATCCCGGGATGTTGATTGATACGGGACAACCCTGTATGCACTTTGCATTCTTACAGTTGAAGCATCTTGCAGCTTCTTCCATAGCTTCCTCTTTGGAGTATCCAAGACATACCTCATCAAAAATTCTTAGCTCTTACCTCAGGGTCCTGTTCAGCAACAGCAACTTTCTTCCACATATCCTGTGCCATTATTTGTCACCTCCACATACGCCACATCCACCGTGATGTGTTTCGCCTTCTATAACCTTCAAAAGTTCCTTGCCTTCTTCCGTCTTATATATCTGCAATCTTTGAAGTGCCTCATTGAAATTGATCTTATGAGCATCAAACTCAGGACCGTCAACACATGCAAATTTGATTTCATCACCGACAGAAAGTCTGCAGGCACCGCACATACCTGTACCGTCTACCATAATGGTATTCATACTGGCAATTGTAGGTATACCAAGTTCCTTTGTGAGAAGTGATACGAACTTCATCATAATCATCGGTCCGATAACAACACAATGATCATATTTCTTTCCTTCATTTTGTACAAGATCTTTTATCTTGTCTGTTACAAGACCCTTAAAACCGTAAGAACCGTCATCTGTACATACATAGAGATTGTCGGATACGGACTTAAGCTCATCCTCAAGTATTACAAAGTCCTTACTCTTTGCACCCTGTACAACATCAGCCTTAATACCTCTTTCATGAAGCCACTTAACCTGCGGATATACAGGAGCGGTTCCAAGACCTCCGGCTACAAAGAATTTTCTTTTTCTTAAGTTCTTCTATGTCCTCAGATATAAGGTCACTTGGATTTCCAAGCGGTCCTACAAAGTCCATGAACTCATCGCCTTCTTTGAGGTCGTCCGCTATCAGTCTGGTTGAGCCGCCAATAACCTGAATAACGATTGTAACAGTTCCGGCTTCTCTGTCATAGTCACAGACAGTCAAAGGGATTCTCTCGCCCTGCTCATCCTGTTTTACAATAACGAATTCGCCGGGAAGACATTTTGATGCCACTCTCTTAGCCAAAACATCAAAAAGATAAATATTTTCAGCTAATTGTCTTTTTTTAACAATAGGAAACATATTGCTTATTCCTCCAAATAGATAAAATCTCATGTTTATAGTAACATAAAAAAAAGAAAAAACCAAGCCTGTTCAAAGCAATATATCAGAATACTTCGTTAATTTTTTGTTTATTTTGAAAAACAATCGCCTTTATACGCTATCTGTTCATTTCAGATCTATAGCCTCCTTTCATATTGTGGTCCGCAATAATATTGTCTATATCGTGAAGATTTGAGGAAGGAACATCACCCGGTATGGTATTTTTACTGCGGAATATGCATTTCCGTATGCTATAGCCTTCTTACAATCCAGTCTGTAGTGTAAAAGTCCGTAGAGTGCGCCTGCAATATATGCATCACCGCTGCCTATTCTGTCCACAACGTCAATAGACTTATACGGTTCTTCAGTGTAAAACTCATCCTGATATGCATTGTATATTACAGACCCGAAGTCATGTACCTTAGGAGAATGTACCACTCTCTGTGTGGATGCCACTATTGATATAGGGTATTCTTCCGTAAAAGATTTCATAATATCTTTTACATCGCCGCTTTTATCAAATGTAAGTCTCGCGGTATCCTCCGAGCAAAAGAAAATATCCACAAAAGGAAGTATTCTCTCTATAGTCTGCCTTGCTTCATCTCCTGTCCAAAGATTTGCCCTGAAGTTTACATCAAATGATATAATGGACCCGTTTTCTTTGAACTTTTTTATCATCTCAATGGCTGTTTCTCTTGAATTTTTACAAAGTGCCAATGTGATACCTGTTGTATGAAAGCAGGTTGTAGACTTGTACATATCATCCTTAAACTCACTTATATTTATATTTTCAAAACATGAGTTTTTTCTGTCATAGATTACATTAGGCTTTCTCGGATAAGCTCCATGCTCATAAAAATATATTCCGACTCTTGCATCTTTACTTTTATCATAGATTATATAGTCATCGCTTATACCGTAGGATCTGACAGTATTTTTTATATAAGCTCCCATCTCATGTGAAGGTAATTTGGTTATTACACCGGTCTTAAGTCCTAAGAGCGAAGCTCCCACCGCAACATTAAGTTCCGCTCCTCCAACCTGTCTGATAAGAGTATCTCCTCTTACCAGTCTGTCATCTCTTATCGGTGAAAGTCTTAAAAGTGCCTGCCCGAAAGTCAACAAATCAAATTTCTTATCCATCTTTTCGCCTCTCAAAAATATTTATATTAGACCCTTATATAGCTAAAGCCTATTTACTTTCTCTTATATAATCTGAATGTATAAGGTATATCAAAATATGTCTCTTCCTCTGTTTCAAGAACAAGACTCCATTCATTACTGATATCCAAATTTAAAAAATGTCTGTCCGCTTCATACTCATAGTCGATATATGTAATATGCGCAATATCACAATAGGGCAAGAAATCGTTATAAACACTTTCTCCCCCTATCACAAAAACATCACTGTCTTTTATATTGTTTTTCCTTAAGTAATCTATGCAGGCATCTACACTATTTAAAACAGTAGCGCCTTTTATAGAAAGAGACTTATCTCTTGACAGTACTATATTTTTTCTTCCTGCAAGCGGCTGTGCGCCGGGAAGTGATAATAATGTATTATGCCCCATTATTATCACCTTTCCCGTAGTCTCCTCTCTGAAAAGTTTTTTATCTCTGGGTATTGATACCAACAGTTTTCCTTTGTTACCGATACCCCATTTTTTATCTACCGCAACTATTATATTCATCTTAATCCTCGGCTATTATGATTTCATTTGCATACGGTAATGTCTTTATCCAATCACAAAAACTTCTCCACTCATCAAGCTTGTGATTTTTTCTTGACCTATATATATTCACCAAAGTCTCATAATTAAGTGTACAGGTTCTCATCTGATTGTAGCTTGAAGGCAACAACTGTATAAGCTCATACCAAAGTGCCTTATCCTTAGTCTCCACATATGAAAGTCTTATCTTCTCAAGTTCATCTATAAGATTTTTCAAAATATTAAGACCGTTTTCACCCAGGTGATCATGCGAAATCATCAAGTTCAAAAGATTTTGAATGAATCTTATGCATTGTGGATGTGGAGTTTGCTACCGTTGCAACCTTATAAGTGTCATATTCTTTCCACCAATACATAGGAGCCGTAATATCTATAGAAACCATTATCTGTCTTAAATACTTTCTGTGATCGCTTGTTCCGGCATTTCTAAGCCTTTTTGCAAGTGAAAGGTCGTTCTCACCCAAAATATAATTACCGTTTTCATCATAGTGACTGTCGGATCTTGACCATGAGTTCATAGGATTTCTTGCTCCCCTCATGGCGTTTTCAAAATTCATTACATAACACTCTTTAAAATCTATCATTCCATCTCCCAATTCTCTTTAATTCGGTATAAATATTGTAACCTCGCTCAAGCATCATCCTTTCATTTGAAAACTTTAAAAGATGAAAGGATTCATGGTATTTATAATAACCCGAATCCACAAAATACTCTTCTCTTTGCGGCCTTGAAAAGTAGCTGTCCGCCTTCATCAAAAACCAGTGTACTCTTTTATCAATCAAATCCGTACTTGTATTGAACGTATAATGGCTTGTTCCTATGAATTGTACTATTCGGGCCTTCGCTCCGGTCTCTTCATATACTTCTCTTAGTGCAGTCTGTTCAAATGTCTCACCATGCTCTACAGTTCCCTTTGGCAAAACCCATCCCTCATACTTATTTTTATAATTTTTAAATAAGGTCAATATCTTTCCATGATATATAACTACACCACCGCAGCTAGTTGCTTCTATCATTGCACACCTCCACTTTAGTGATAACTAAAAGAAGTATAAACCAATGATGCATTATAGTAAAGGACATATCACTCTATGCCCCTTTTGAGATGTCCTCTTGTAAAGTCATCTATATTTAAAACGCTGACATTATTACAAAAATCATCCAAATATTTTCTAAGCACATTCTTTGTTTCACCTGCATTTTCCGTGGTAAACCAAAGCCTTAAAATACTTGGTGATATCTTTTTTACTTCCTTTTCCATGCCGAGTACCGATAGCGGCTTTGAATTTAAAATAGTGTTGTAGCAAAAATCACAGTGAGTCTTTACCTGCATCTCACTGTTTTTTCTGTCCTTTAAAACAAGTATCTCTTTTTTGTGATCACAGCCTTTTGTCGTTTTCTTTAAGCACTGTGCAGACACCATCATAGGTATCTTTCCGTATGCAATCATCTCACTGCCCGGATTGTCAAGCTGTCTTATCTCCGAAAGATTAAGCTCAAGCGGATATGTAAGCCTTTTTATATTGAAATTATCATTATAAAAGTCTATCGTATTCTTATTGTAAGCATAAACACTGTAATCAAGGATAATATTCGCATTATTATCTATATTATCGTTAATATAAAAGATTTCTTCCAGGCTTCTGACTATAAAATTATCAAACTTAAGCTCTCTTATCTTTTGTAAATGCTTGTTAAAAAACGCCTTGGCCTCATCTCTGAAAATATGCGGCATATAAAGGTTAAATGCGGCACAGCACTCTCTTATCGACTTTATTTTATCATATAGAAAAGACTCCGCTATCAGCTCGCTTTCTATACTTATTTCATCAAAAGTAATTCCCTCACTCTTTGCAAAATCGACTGTGGCATCTATTTGCTCTACAGTTTCACAGAGTATATTAAACTTTATTCCTGTCTTATTTTCGTTCTTTATGGCGGAATGCGGATATATATAACCGGTATAGTCGACTACATCACTGTCATCTCTTCTGTATCTGTCCAATATCTTTTGATATAGCCTATCAAGTGCTTCTCTTCTTAATTCATTTAAAGTCTTTACAGGGATAAATAAGCCCTCATCCATATCAATATAAAGATTTTCAAATGTAAATAGAGTATTACCTGTCTTTTTAAGCTGCTTTTCCACATCACAAGCAGAGCTTGCTCTGGTCTTTGCAAGCTGAGGTGCCTCACATGATACTTCTATAGATATACTGTTTACCTGTTCCTGCCTGCCGTAAGCATCTCTTAGATTGTTTACACTGACTTCAAAGCTTATAGGCATATCTTTTTTAATCTTTACCGTGCCCAAAACAGGCAGTACTTTTTTGCCTTCTACAAATGTCTTATCAAGGTATTCAAAGTAATCGGCGTTCACCTCTTTGTTTACAGGTTTTTCATGTACGGCAATCATATCCCTGCCGTTATGTTCCTTATAATAGCCCTCCGTCTGTCCGCCTCTGTCAAAAAGGTCAAGCAAAAGTTTTCTGTCTTTCTTATCTACCTTATATCCGACTCTTTTCTTTAAATTATACAAATCAAGATACTTTCGCCATATACTCACAACTCCGGCTGTATACCTTGGCGCCTTCATTCTGCCCTCTATCTTCAGCGAGTCAATCCCTGACTCTATCAAATCAGGCAAAATATCAAGGCTGCATAAATCCTTGCAGCTTAAAAGATTCCGCTCATCGGCCTTATTTAACTTCTTACCGTTTTCATACAGGTCATAAGGCAGTCTGCAAGTCTGTGCGCATCTTCCTCTGTTGCCGCTTCTTCCTCCTATTATGGAGCTCATAAGACATTGACCCGAGTATGAGTAACAGAGCGCTCCATGTACAAAGCACTCTATCTCTATATCACATTTACTGTCGATATCCTTTATCTCTGCAAGTGATATCTCTCTGGCCGGAACTATTCTGCTCGCACCTATATTTTTCAAAAATATTGCACCGTAGCTTCCTGTAATTGTCATCTGTGTGCTGGCATGTATGGGAAGCTTTTTAAAATGCTTTCTGATAAACTCAAACACTCCCAAATCTTGTACAATTACGGCGTCAATACCTGCATTGTAGTAGGTCTTTATATAGTCAAAGAGTTCATCCATCTCACTTTCTTTAAAAAGTGTATTGATTGTCATATATACACTTACACCGAAAGTATGTGCATATTCAATCCCTTTTATAAGTACATCCTCATCAGGATTGTTTGCATACGCTCTGGCGGAAAACTTCTTTCCTCCGATATATATCGCATCCGCTCCCGCATTGACCGCCGCCACCAAGCTCTCATATGAGCCGGCAGGCGCCAAAAGCTCTGTTATCTTCATCATCAACCTTTCATTTCAATACCCAGGTGAATATATGCATTCTCAGTCGCAACTCTTCCGCCCGGCGTTCTGTTTATAAGTCCGTTCATCAGCAAATACGGCTCATATACCTCCTCAAGTGTGCCTGCATCCTCTCCGATTGCGGCACTTAAGGTATTAAGTCCTACAGGACCTCCGCCGAATTTCTCTATTATAGTAAGCAAAATCATTCTGTCGTTGTTGTCAAGCCCAAGCTTGTCCACATCCAAAGTATCAAGCGCAAAATCAGCCACACTCTTATCAATGACTCCGTTGTATTTTACCTGTGCAAAATCTCTGACACGCTTTAGCAGTCTGTTTGCAAGCCTCGGTGTACCGCGACTTCTCCTTGCGATCTCTATAGCACCGCTCTCATCTATCTCCACACCCAGCACCGTTGCGGAGCGTCTAACTATCTCCTTAAGCTCGTCCGTATTATAAAACTCAAGCTTTTTGTACCACACCGAATCTGTCACGCAAAGGTGCCGTAAGCAGCCCGGCTCTTGTAGTCGCTCCCACCAAAAGTAAACTTGGGCAAATCAAGTCTTATACTTCTGGCTCCGGCATCCTTACCTATCACAATATCTATCACAAAAATCTTCCATAGCAGGATACAATACCTCTTCCACCTGCCTGTTTAGCCTATGTATCTCGTCTACAAAAAAAGCACATCGCCCTCATTCAGATTGTTCAGTATAGCTGCCATATCACCCGGTTTTTCAATAGCCGGTCCTGAAGTCACCTTAAGATTGGTACCCATCTCATTTGCTATTATATTACAAAGAGTAGTCTTTCCAAGTCCCGGAGGTCCGTAAAACAGTACATGGTCAAGGCTCTCTTTTCTAAGCTTGGCTGCATCTATATAGACTTTAAGATTTTTTCTGATTTTCTCCTGACCGATATATTCATTCAAAAACTGCGGTCTAAGACTCTTTTCTATCTGCTTATCTTCTTTTGTTATTTCAGTTGAAATTATCCTTTTTTCCATCTTCACACTCACTTCACTTAGAATATCGCCATCTTCTTTAATGCAAGCTTCAATATATCCTCAGTCGTATCACCGTCCTTAACCTCAATATCCTTTACAGCCTTATAAGCTTCACTGCTTGAATAGCCGAGTGATACAAGCGCTTCCACAACCTCAGAGGCAATAGAGCTTCCTCCTGTATTATCATCCTCTATGGAAGCGATACCGTCTATATCCACCTTTTCTTTAAGTTCAAGGATTATCTTTTTTGCAATCTTTACTCCCACGCCTACAGCCGCACTGATAGCCTTGTGGTCTTCAGACACTATAGCCATCTTAAGGTCAAAGCCGCTTAATGTGGACATAATACTTAGAGCCGCCTTCGGTCCCACTCCGTTTACACCGATAAGCTTCTTAAACATATCCATATCGTCCTTATTCAAAAAGCCGTAAAGTGTGTGAGCATCCTCAGAAATTCTCAAATATGTATGTATAAGTACCTCTCTGCCCTTTGAAAGCTTATCAATATCTCTGCCTGTAGCAAAAATATTATATCCGATTCCTCCACATTCCACTACCACGGTATTTATATTCTTTTCAGTTACAATTCCTTTTATATATGCAATCATGGTTCTTCCTAAAATCTGTTACATTTATTTTCTTTCGTATTTTATCATAACATACTACAGGATTATAAATCAATTGAAATCGAACATACTTTCGTGATTTCTTGATTTACCTGTAAATAACTATTATAATACAGATATGAAAGAGATAACAAAGAAATTTAAAAATAATATAAAATACGATTTATCAAAAATCGGTTACGTCAAAAGACTGCTGTTTTTTGATATAGAAACTACCGGACTCAGTCCCAAAAACTCAAACCTCTATCTTATAGGCAGTATAAATGTCGATAATGATACTGTTATATTCAAGCAGTGGTTTTGTGAAAGCCTCTCTGATGAAACCACCGTGCTGCAGGCTTTTTTTGAATATGCCGCAGACTTTGATACACTGATAAATTTCAACGGTGACGGCTTTGATTTGCCTTATATCAGAGAATGTTCAAAGCAGTACTATCTGTTTAATCCGCTTGAAACCTACAAAAGTCTTGATATCTACAAAGAGGTAAGATATTTAAAAAAGCCTCTCGGACTTGAGAGAATGAACCAAAAGTCCTTGGAAGAGTTTCTGGGGCTTTACAGAGAGGATAAGTATGACGGAGGTACACTTATAAGGTTTTACTACGACTATATAAACACTCGTGATGAAAAAATTCTGCATCTTTTACTCTTACACAATGAAGAGGATTTGCTCGGTATGCTTAAGGTCGTTGAGATGCTCTCCTTTGTGGATTTTTTTAATTCGGATTTTACACTCTCGGATGTAAAAAAGAATGAGGATTATCTCACACTTTATTATACCTGCAGCGAATATCTTGATTATAAACTAAGCATTGAAGATGAAATATTTTTAAACGCTTCAGAGAACAAACTTATACTTGATATTCCTATACTGAAGTCTGAGCTGAAGTTTTTCTTTGAGAACTACAAAGACTACTATTATCTGACAATTGAAGACTACGCCGTACATAAAAGTATAGGTGAATTTGTAGATAAGAGCGTAAAAAAGAAAGCCACAAGGCAAACCGCCTATATAAAGCAATTTGCCGAGTATATTCCATGTTTTAATACGGATTCAGTTGGTGAAATCTTTAAAAAGAATATAAATCCAAAAGAAAAATATATAAATTTAGCAAAGCTTGATTTTTCAGACAAGGTCTTTTTCAGAGAGTATGCCATCGAAATGCTCAAACAATTCAAACTTTTAAAACAATGATTGGATTATTCAGAAAATTGATATAAAAAAATCCACAAATATAGGCTCTAATTTATAAAACCCTTATAAAATCAGATTATAAGGGTTTTTATATTACTAATTGTATATCTCAAACAATTTTTTTAATAAGACATATATCTTTTTTAGTATAAATATGGGTGTTTCAACATCCATCTCATATATGCCAAAGCCTTCTTTTCTCCTTCATTCTTATTTATAAGAAGGATCTTTTCAAGCAGCGCTCTTGTATCCTTATGGATATCCATATAGTCCTTTCTTTTACTGTAATAGTTCCAAGGAACGTCTGTTGTATACTCACTTCCCGAGTACACTCTTGAGGCCGCTATTCTGTCACAGCACATCTCAAGCACGTATTTTAAAGGCATTTTCATGCCCTGAAGGCCGTCTTTCATATCTTTTCCGTAGTCAATCCAGTACTCGAAGTGGTGTTTATTTCTGCCTTTGTGATGCAACCAGGAGCTTGAATATCCCTTTTCAAGCTTCTCCGCAGAGTTCGGGCTCTTGTCTCCTTGGTAATATTTGATACCGATTAAGAACTCTTCAGGCGAATATTTGCTTAAATCGTGTAGTAAACCTTGCTTAATTAAGCCAATTTTAAAACAAAGGTCCATCACAGTCAGCTTATGTTTATTTATTGTCTTTAAATGATTAAATACACTGTTATTATGCATAAATATCTATCTCCTCTAATTAAAATATTTGACAATCCATACATTCTATGGTAACATAATATTGCAGATAAAAATTACCACGAGAATGCTTGATGATAGAAAGTTTTACTTTCATCAAAACAAAGAACGACTTATAATTATCCCCTATGCGGATTATTGAGCCTGTAATCTTGCAAGCTATTTAACTTTTTTCTGTGGTTACACTTATTTATTTGGAGGCATTATTATGAACAGAGGTACAGTTAAGTGGTTTAATAACCAGAAAGGTTACGGTTTCATCTCAGATGAAGGCGGAAATGATGTATTCGTACATTTTTCTGATTTAAACATGGACGGATTTAAGACTCTTAATGAAGGCAACTCGGTCGAGTATGATTTGACAGAGGGTGCCAAGGGTCCGCAGGCTGTAAATGTTACAGTCGTTAGGTAATCATATATGTTTAAAGAGCTCTTTACAGAGCTCTTTTTTATTTCCATAACCACATTTTAACTACTTTGATGTAGCTTTCTTTAACATATCTTCAAGCTCATTTACCTTAAACTCATATGCTTTATTACAGAAATGACACTTCACCTCTATAGGCTTACCCTCGTCTATCATTTCTTTAAGTTCTTTCTCTCCCACACTTATAAGTGCCTTTTCTATTCTGTCTTTATTGCAGTTGCACTTAAATGAAAGGTCAAGACTTTCAGTAAACTCAAGGTCCATATCACCCAAGATATGCTTTAATATATCATTTGGCGACATTCCCTCACTGAGCATTGTTGTAACCGGACTTAAGCCGTTTATCTTTCTTCCAGTTTATCTATTACCTCGTCAGGACATCCCGGCATAAGCTGTATTATAAATCCGCCTGACGCCTTTATAGTGTTGTCCTTATTTAACAGCACTCCAAGACCTACACTTGACGGAGTCTGCTCGCTTGTCGCGTAGTAGTATGTCAAATCCTCAGCTATCTCACCTGATAGCAGCGCCACCTGACCTACATACGGTTCTTTCATGCCTGTATCCATTATTACACTCATAAGTCCGACACCGATAGCCTCAGCCACATCAAGCTTTCCCTTGGCATTGGCAGGTATAAGCACTGTAGGATTGAAAGGATATCCTTTCACCTCTCCGTGATTGTTTGCAGTGGCAATCACTCCTCCAAGCGGACCGTCACCTTCTATCTTCAGTGTAAGAAGGTCCTTTTCTCCCTTCATCATACTTCCCATCATTGCAGCTGCCGTAAGCATTCTGCCAAGTGCGGCTGTGGCTACAGGTGATGTGTTGTGGTCATCTTTCGCCTCTTCAACCAAATCCCTTGTGGTTGCTGCAAACGCTCTTATATAGCCGTTTGCAGCTGTGGCTTTTACCATATAATCTTTCATTTATTTACTCTTCTCTCTGACTACAAAAAGTATCCTCTCCGTACTCTCACTTACAGACTTTTGATTATCGGCATCCACATAGCTTTCAAGCACCATATTGCTTGATTCTATAGCGGATACTATCTCTTCAAATGTGTATGCTTTTTGTACATGTCTCTCTTCAAACCTCTGATATGTATCTCCTTCAAGCTTTATAAACAGGTTCAAATCGTATTCATTTATCCTTTTTTCACTGTCATATGAGTTTTCCCATATAAAGCCCGCCATATCTCTTACTTCTGCAAAAGTATTGTCACTTAATATATTTTGATACTTATATACCGTATTCATATCAAAGATAAACAGACCGCCCGGATCGAGATAATTGTTCACAAGCGCAAACACTTTTTTCAAATCCTTCAGACTTTGTATATAGTTTAAACTGTCACATCTTGAGACTACGGCCCTTACCGTACCGTAAAGTTCAAACTCTCTCATATCCTGACATAAATACAGTATATCATTTCCCGACTCATATCTTTTCTCGGTTGCAACCTCAAGCATATCGTATGAATTGTCTATGCCTATCATATCATAGCCGCTGTTTGCAAGACTCTCTGTTATAGTACCTGTTCCGCAACCCAGATCACATATAAGTCCGTCATATATATTTTCAGCCTGTAATATATCTTTTATCTGCTTTACCCATTTTTCATAGGGTACATTATCCATGAATAAGTCATATACTTTTGCAAAGTTTGTATACTGTTCCATTATTTATCCTTAAAATTTTAGGTGACAGTCAAACCGCCACCTAAAATGCTACCTCTATTTAGTTTTTACCGCAGCAGAACTTGTACTTCTTGCCGCTTCCGCAAGGACAAGGATCGTTTCTGCCAACTTTCTTTTCTTTTACTACAGTTCCGCTCTTCTTTTGAGCCTTATAAAGTTCTTTTCTCTTATCTTCACTCAAAAGGCTGTCCCACTGCGGTAAGTTGTAAAGCCAATCCGCTTTAGCTTCCACCATATTGTAGTAGAGCTTTTCAAGGTCGATATCAAGACTGATTGTAGTATCCTCTTTCATCTCTTCAATAGGATTAGGCTTGCCTAGTGAATCGTTTATTCCGTCCAAGAAGCCTGTGATAGTCTCTATATCAGTATCAAATTTTGCCGCCAACTCAGCTACAGTGCAAGTGATAACATCCTTAGGGTTACTGAGAATCTTTTCATAGATTCCTTTTTCAACCAAGAAGTAATTCTTCCAAATCTCTTCTTTTTGCTTATTATCTGTTGCATCTCCGTAAGCTTTATTTCTCCAATTTTCCAATAAGGTCATTGTTATTTCCCCTTTTTCTTAAACTTGATTAGTTATTATATACTAAAAACCTCTTAAAAGCAAGCTAACGGATTTTGGTTGAAAACAATCATATAATCATTGTATAATTTGTATAGTTAGTAGTACCTTACCGACTTGTATTTTATTCAATACATCAAAAATACCTCTTGCCATTTTCTATGATATATATTAGAATGGCATCAAGTAAGAGAAACATATAAATTTTAGGAGGAAAATTCAATGGCATATACAATTACAGATAAGTGCGTTAGTTGCGGAACTTGTGAGGGAGAGTGTCCTGTAGGAGCTATCTCACAGGGAGATACACAGTACAACATCGATGCTGATGCTTGCATCGACTGCGGAACTTGTGCTTCAGTTTGCCCAACAGAGGCTATTATAGCTTAATTATTACTTGCTCAGGTAATAATTACTTATCATAAGATAAGGATCTGCTTTGCAGGTCCTTTTTTATTGCCAAATTTTCAGCACAAAAAAGCGAGATAAATTATCTCGCCATATTTACAAACTTCGTTATATCCGGCTTCCATACAAGATTTATAGTACCTATTGCACCGTTTCTTTGCTTTGCAATAATTACTTCAGCTTCATTGGGATGCTCGGTGTCTTTATTGTAGTAGTCGTCTCTGTATAGAAACATAACGACATCGGCGTCCTGCTCGATAGCTCCCGACTCTCTAAGGTCTGAGAGCATAGGTCTGTGGTCAGGTCTTGTCTCACAGGCTCTTGAAAGCTGTGACAATGCAATCACAGGAGCCTTCATCTCTCTTGCCAACGCTTTAAGGCTTCTTGAAATATCTGAAATTTCCTGCTGTCTGCTTACATTTGATTTACCGCTTCCACTCATCAGCTGCAAGTAGTCAATGATTATAATATCAAGCCCCTTTTCAAGCTTCATTTTCCTGCACTTTGACCTGAGTTCATTTATGGAAATACCCGGAGTATCATCAATAGCAAGCGTGGAAGAACCTACACTTACAGCACCGGCTATAAGGCTGCTCCAGTCATTGTCGTTAAGATTACCTGTACGAAGTTTTTGTGAGTCCACATTGCTCTCCATACTCAAAAGTCTGTTGACAAGCTGCTCGGCACTCATCTCAAGCGAAAATACCATGCAGGATATTTTCTTTTTCATAGTGATATTCTGTACTATATTCAGCACAAATGCGGTCTTTCCCATAGAAGGTCTGGCGGCAACCAAAACAAGATCTGAGGGTTGTAATCCGCTGGTCTTATAATCCAAATCAATAAAGCCTGTAGGAATACCGGTGACAGTCTCACTGTTTTTTGATGCGGCTTCAATCTTATCAAGCACATTCAGCACAACTTCATCTATAGGCACTATATCCTTTGTCTCTTTAGTCTCCAAAAGCTTAAAGATTTCATTTTCAGTCTTTGCAAACAGCTCATCGACACTCTTTCACCTATATAGCAGTCATTTACTATATCCTGTGACACCCTTATAAGCTTCCTCAAATTCGATTTGTCCTTCACTATCTTGGAATAATTCTTTATATTTGCCGAAGTAGGCACCGAGTCCATTATTCCTCTGAAAAAATCAAGGCTCGTTATATCGGGTGGCACCTGCTTTTCAAGCAGCTTGTTTTGAATAAGTACCAGGTCTATCGGCTTTCCCTCATTGAAAAGTTCCACCATACATTCAAATACCAGACCGTATGCCTTGCTGTAAAAATCCTTTCCTTCAAGCATCTCTATAGCGGTTGCCGTAGCTTCTTTGTCAAGCAGCATAGAGCCGAGAACAGCTTTCTCGGCATCCATACTGTTGGGCATCACCCTGTTAACCGGAACTTCTTCCATTATTCTTCTCCAACTTTTACATTTAAGTTAGCTGTAACATCCTTGTGCAGCTTTACCTTTACCTCATGATTTCCGAAAGTCTTTATAGGCTCACCTATAACAAGCTTCTTCTTATCTATTTCAAGACCGAGCTGCTCCTTTATAGCCTCCTCAATCTCCTTGAAGACACCGAACCGAAAGCTCTTCCGTCCTTTCCGCCCTTTATTGTCAAAGATATGCTTGCTTCATTAAGCTTTGCAGCAAGTTCCTTTGCGGCCTCAAGCTTTTCTTTTGCTATCTTTTCCTCGTTTGCCTTTTGTAACTTTAATGTATTTAAGTTCACATTATTGGCTTCCACACCTTTTTTCTTAGGTATAATAAAGTTTCTTGCATAGCCCTCGCTTACTTCTACTATTTCTCCCTTTTTTCCTAAAGATTTTACATCTTCCAATAAAACAACTTTCATTATATTTCACCTCTCTCAATCAATTCCTTTAAAACCTTCTTTACAAGGTTCTTAGCATCTTCTATACTTCCCTCTTTTATCTGTGCTCCGGCAACAGAGCGATGTCCTCCGCCTCCAAGCTTCTCCATGATTGTTTGTACATTTACTTCATCCATGGATCTGGCACTTATATATATGACATCATTATATAATGTCAAAACAAAGCTTGCCTTTATACCCTTTATATTCAAAAGGTCATTTGCAGCTTGAGCACATACCAAAGTAGGTGATGCCGTATTTGCGGAGTCACATTCACTTATAGCATAATAATTTTCAAATATCTCGGCATTATGTATCGCCTCGGCCTTAGCAAGGTAATCTGCGGCATCTTCTCTGAACATCTTTCTGACTCTTGTCACATCCGCACCGCTTCTCTTCAAAAATGCGGCGGCTTCAAAGGTTCTTACACCTGTTTGAACATTGAAATTTTGTGTATCTATAACAATACCCGCATACATCGCATCGGCTTCCAAAGTCTTAAGTTTAATATCGTCAGATATATACTGTACTATCTCCGACACCATCTCACAAGCTGACGATGCAAAAGTCTCCACATATGACAGTGTGGCATTTGTGATGATTTCAGAACTCTGCCTGTGGTGGTCAAGCACCACTATATTCTTTGCCTTCTTCAAAAGTGAAGGTCCCTCTGTAATACTAGGTCTGTTAACATCCACCACAACTACCAAAGAGTCATTTGTCAGACTGTTTAATGCTTTTTCTTCAGACATAAACAAATCCTCAGGGTACTCAGGCGCCTTAAACTTTTCTATCATAGGCTTTACAGACGGATTTACATCACTTCTTAGTATATATGCTTTTTTATTGAGATGTGTGGCTATTCTCCAAATACCTATTGCGGCTCCGAAAGCATCCATATCAAGCATCTTATGTCCCATTATGATGACCTTATCCTTATTCTCAAGCAACTCTCTGAATGCATGAGCCTTTACTCTGGCTTTTACTCTGGTCTGCTTTTCCACAGTCTGAGCCTTGCCGCCGAAGTACCTGATATCATCCTCAGTCTTTACCACAGCCTGATCTCCGCCTCTTCCAAGCGCCATATCCATAGCCATCCTTGCAAGTTCATAGTTTCTTGCAAGATTCTCACTTCCGTATCCTATACCGATACTCAAAGTGATGCCCATTTCATTGCCGATATTTACAGTCTTTACATCCTCCAAGATGTCAAACCTGACGCTTATTGCGGAGTCCAAATCTTCCTTCTTTATAATGAAGAAAAACTTATCTTTTTCAAGTTTTTTTACAATACCGTTGAATCCGTTTATATACTGATTTATCTTTCTGTCAATCAGAGCCTCCAAAAGTGAGCGTCTTACCTCTTCCACGCTTTCCATAGCCTCATCGTAGTTGTCCATATACATAAGTCCGACTACAAATTTTGAATTTTCCTTTTGAATCCTAAGAGCAACCAAATCGGTCTCATCAAAGAGACATACAGTATAAACAAACGACTCTTCTATATATAATCTTGTTATTCTGATCCTGTATTTCTTACCTTGATATTCACCGTGAAAATCCGCCTTGTCGGAAATATTTTCTATATACGACACCGTAATATTTTCAAACATTGCATGAATATCCTTTTTTGAAAGCCTGTCCTTTTGCACAAGTCCGTTAAAGGCTCTGTTTCTCCACGCAATGATACCCTTTTTATCCATCAGGGCATACGGTATATCAAGATCCTGCGAAAATATATTCTGCGTATTTTCACTTGCCATAGAATACTCCACCATATAGTTTGACATATTTTTAGATAATCTGATATACCATATGGCAATATAGGCTATTGCCGACAGTGCAAGTAAAAAAATTATTGCACCATAGCCTTTACCCGGTGCAACAAGTAATATTACCAGTAAAAATACCAAGACTATAAGCGAATAACTTATATTCTTTACTAATAGTGCTTTTGTATTTTTTTTATTTTTCATAGCATCTCCATTGTATCAAAATAATGTCTTAATTCATATAAGACAAAACTCTTATACTTTCATTAAGAAAGCTCAGTCTGATTATATCAGGAAAACTCCAATCTATCAAGCTTAGTAAAATTATATAGAACGCAAACAGGGGCTGTTTACACAGCCCCCAAAAAACTTCATTATATAAATTTCACACTCAACAAATTATACATTTACGTCTGCTGCCCCTTCAAGCAACATTGCTTCATACTTTCCGATGACTGTCTCTGAAATAAGTTCTCTTGTCTGAGAATTTATAGGATGTGCGATATCTCTGTACTCGCCGTCTGCCGCCATTCTGCTTGGCATAGCAATAAATAATCCTTTTTCACCTTCAATCACCTTAATATCGTGAATAACAAACTCATTATCCAAAGTGATAGAAACAACAGCCTTCATCTTACCTTCTTTATCAATTCTTCTAACTCTGACATCAGTAATCTGCATTATTTGAATCCCCCCTTAGTCTCCTTATAGAGTGTATCTTTCGTTTTTTTCTATTACTATTTTGATCTGCTCTGCTGTCCCAATGTAAGTCGAATTTGCACGTATTGTATCACGGCTCTCTACAATACAATTCTCAATAACTGTATTGTCGCCGATGTATACATCATTCAAAATAACAGAATTCCTAATTATACAACCGTTTCCTATGTACGATTTATTAAAAAGAACTGAGTTTTCAACTGTACCGTTTATGATACAGCCACTTGCAATAAGTGAATTTGACACCTTAGACCCCGGATTATACTTCGCCGGCGGCAAATCGTCAACCTTAGAATAAATGCCGGGATATTCTACAAAGAAATGATCCCTCACCTCCTTCTTAAGAAAATCCATATTAGTCTTATAATACGATTCTACCGAGGCTATATTGCTCCAATATGTATTAAGCTTATATGCATAAATCCTTTTTAAATTCCTGTATCTGATCAAAATATCCTTTACGAAGTCATATCTGTCCTCCGCTATACTTCTCTCGATCAATTCAATAAGCTGTCTCCTTCTGATAATGTAAATACCACAGGATATATTTACAGAATCTGTAACTATCGGTTTTTCTTCAAAACTGACTATTCTTCCGTCATCATTTATTGAAACCATACCGAATCTCGTCAAATCTTCTGTATCATTCGCTTTCTTGCATACTACAGTAATATCTGCCTTCTTTTCTATATGATACTCCAATACTTTATTATAGTCAAGTTTATATACACCGTCACCTGCACATATAATAACATACGGCTCATGAGATCTTTTCAAAAAAATCAGATTTTGGTAAAGCGCATCTGCAGTACCTCTATACCAATCTGAACTCTCAGCGGTAATAGTTGGTGTAAAAACAAACAATCCACCTTGTTTCTTCCAAAATCCCACCACTTTGATGAACTTAAATGTTCGTTTAGAGATCTTGAATTATACTGTGTAAATACAGCCACTTTCTGTACATGTGAATTTGACATATTGCTGAGTGCAAAATCTATACTTCTATAGCTTCCGGCGATAGGCATTGCAGCAATAGCCCTCTTGTTGGACAGTTCTTTCATTCTCTTTGAGTTTCCACCCGCCAATACTATTCCTATTGCTCTCATAACCTGCCACCTACCTTTACAATGAAGTCACCGCTTAAAAGTTTTTTATCCACATAATCACCTATGGTTGTATTTCCCAAAATGGCTGTGTTTTTACCGATAACCACGCCATCAGGGATATTTGTTTTTTCTCCAATAACTGCCAGATCACAATTATATACCTTTTTATCATAATTGCTTTCGCAATAATCAAAAGCACCTATCTCGCAATCTTTTCCAACTACAGAATTCTCAGCGATAATAGCCTTGTTTATCTTTGAGTTTGCTCCTATTCTACTGCCTTTCATAACTATGGAGTCATTAACTACAGCCCCCCTCTTCGATAACAACTCCGGCACCGATTACCGAGTTGTTGACTTCTCCATAAACTTCAACACCTTCTCCTATGATGCTCTTATTTATAGTAGAAGTAGCCGCTATATACTGCGGAGTGATAATATCTCCCTTTGTATATATCTTCCAGTATTCTTCATAAAGGTTGAACTCCGGTATAATGTCTATAAGCTCCATATTGGCTTCCCAATATGATTCAAGAGTACCTACATCTTTCCAATAGCCGTTATACTCATAGCTGAAAATTCTTCCGCCGTTATTAAAAACATGAGGAATAATATGTTTACCAAAATCACATCCGGCTACATCTGACAGTTCAATCAGAGAGTCCCTGAGTACCTTCCATGAGAAAATATATATACCCATAGAAGCAAGATTGGATCTCGGATGTTTAGGTTTCTCTTCAAACTCCGTCACCCTGCTGTGTTCATCGGTTATCAATATTCCAAATCTTGATGCCTCCTCCATCGAAACAGGCATAGCCGCTATAGTCACGTCTGCATTATTTGCTTTATGATAATCAAGCATCACCTCATAATCCATCTTATATATATGATCACCCGAAAGTATCAAAACATAATCAGGATTATAACTCTCCATATATTCAAGATTCTGGTAAATCGCATTGGCAGTTCCCGAATACCAGTCACTACCTGAAGCATTCTCATACGGCGGTAAAACGGTTACGCCACCCATATTCCTATCCAAATCCCACGGAATACCTATTCCTATGTGGGTATTCAGTCTCAGAGGCTGGTACTGAGTTAAGACTCCAACCGTATCAACACCTGAGTTGATACAATTGCTCAATGGAAAATCTATAATCCTGTACTTACCACCAAACGAAACTGCCGGTTTTGCTACATTGTGTGTCAATACACCAAGACGACTGCCTTGACCTCCTGCCAACAGCATAGCTATCATTTCCTTTTTAATCATGTACACACCTCGTTGCCTAATGCTAATTCCTTATGTTTACATTTAGAATTATAGCACAAATTTACTCGATTGTGAATAAAAGATTTTATTTTAACACGATTTTTTCTGAGTTTTGGCGAAATTTCATATTCAATCTATATACTTACTTCTCAATTATTCAATACAGAGATTCTCAATAAAAATTGCACAAATTTTTTAAATAATTTTTGTCAGATTCCACCAAAGCATTTATATCGTACAAAACACAAAATAATATTCGTTCTTAAGTTGTCGAAACAAAGTCTTTTATGCTATAATTAGATGTTACTAAATCTATGCCTAAGTGGTATTAAGGAGGAAATCTAATGAAGCTGACAACAGTGAGAGAAATATACAAAAACAGGGATAAGTATATTGACAGTGAAATCACAATCGGTGGATGGGTAAGAAGCAACAGGGATTCAAAGTCATTTGGCTTTTTAGTTATAAGTGATGGAAGTTATTTTGAACAAATACAGGTCGTATACCATGATACACTTCCCGAATTCAATAAATTGACAAAGATAAATGTCGGTGCCGCGCTCATTGTAAAGGGGATGCTTGTTGCAACCCCGAATGCAAAGCAGCCTTTTGAGATACAGGCTACACATATAGATATAGAAGGTGAGTCGACTCCGGACTATCCTCTTCAAAAGAAAAGACATACGCTTGAGTATCTTAGAACCATTCCGCATCTTCGTCCGAGAACGAATACATTCCAGGCGGTATTCAGAGTAAGATCTCTTATCGCATATGCTATACACAAGTTCTTCCAGGAAAGAGACTTTGTATATGTGCATACACCTATTATCACAGGCAGCGATGCCGAGGGTGCCGGCGAGATGTTTCGAGTCACAACTCTTGACCCTAAGGATGTACCTCTTAATAAAGACGGCAGTGTGGACTTTTCAAAGGACTTCTTCGGTAAGGAAACCAACCTTACAGTTTCAGGACAGTTAAACGGTGAGACATTTGCTATGGCATTCAGAGATATCTACACCTTCGGTCCTACATTCAGAGCTGAAAATTCAAATACTACAAGACATGCTGCGGAGTTTTGGATGATTGAGCCTGAGTTTGCTTTCGGCGACCTTGGCGACAATATGGATTTGGCTGAAAGTATGTTAAAATATATAATAAACTACGTTCTTGAAAATGCGGCACCTGAGATGGAGTTTTTCAATCAGTTTGTTGACAAGGGACTTTTGGAGAGATTACACCATGTTGTAGAGTCCGAATTCGGCAGAATTACATATACCGAAGCTGTTGAAATACTTGAAAAGAACAATGACAACTTCGAATACAAGGTTTCATGGGGATGTGACCTTCAGACTGAGCATGAGCGTTATCTTACAGAGCAGGTATTTAAAAAGCCTATCTTTGTGACAGATTATCCTAAGGCAATCAAGGCATTTTATATGAAGGAAAACGAAGATAAAAAGACTGTAGCCGCTATGGACTGTCTTGTTCCGGGAATAGGTGAGATAATGGGCGGAAGCCAAAGAGAGGATGACTATAATAAGCTTTTAGCCAGAATAGAGGAGCTTGGTATGGATAAAAAGGACTACGACTTCTATCTTGACCTCAGAAAATACGGTTCCACCAGACATTCAGGCTTCGGTCTCGGCTTTGAGCGTTGCGTTATGTATCTTACAGGAATGTCAAATATCAGAGACGTACTTCCATTCCCAAGAACAGTAGGAAATTGCGAATTATAATAGGGAGGTAAATTTTAGCCATATGAAATTTATACATACAGGTGATATTCATTATGGTATGAAACCTGATTCAAATAAACCTTGGGGCAAGGAAAGGGCGGATGCGGTCAAAGCTTCACTTCAAAAGATTATTGAAGTTGCAAAAAAGCGTGAAGTTGACCTTTTACTTATCGCCGGAGACCTCTTCCACTCTCAGCCCTTCAGTCGTGATTTAAAGGAAGTCAATTTCCTTTTTTCCACAATCCCTGATACAAAGGTGGTTATCATAGCCGGAAATCACGACTGCTTAAGAGAAAACAATAATATACTTACATTCCCTTGGGCACAGAATGTGGTTTATTTGTCCACTCCTACTATCAGCAGTGTATATTTTCAGGACATCAATACGGAAGTCTACGGCTTCTCATACCATGACAGGGAGGTAAAAGAAAATATCGTTTCAGGACTTTCCATTCGTGAAAACGACAGAATAAAAATTCTCCTCTTACATGGTGGAGATGCCACACATTTGCCGTTTGATAAAAATGAACTCAATAAGATTTCTTCATCTTATATAGCTCTTGGACATATACACAAGCATGAGGTACTTTTTGACAGACATATGGCATACTGCGGTTCACCCGGAACCTCTTGATATGACTGAAACCGGTGACCACGGAATTTATTACGGTGAGATTGACAATGAAACCAAGCTTATGAAAGCATTTGAGTTTATAAAGATTTCAAATACTTCATATATATCACTCACCATCAATGTAACTCCAGAGACTACCAACTCGGAGCTTCACACCTCTCTTACAGAGACTATAGACAAAAAAGGTAAACAAAATATATACAGATTCAAAATAAAGGGGCTTAGAGATCCTGATATCGAATTTGATTTGGAATCTTTAGCCTCCACACTGAGAATTGCAGAAATTATAGACGACTCGGAGCCTAAGTATGATTTTGCAAAGCTTTTTGCGGAACATCCTTCAGATATGATAGGATTTTTTATACGTGAGCTTGACAGACCGAATACGAGCAAACTTGATAAAAAGGCTCTATACTACGGTATCAATGCACTTCTCAGAACTACTGATGAAAGGGGGAAGACATGAGACTGCTCAGCCTACATATAGACGGCTTCGGCAAATTCAAAAATAAGGATTTGACCTTCAGTGACAATATGAATATTGTCTACGGATACAACGAAGCCGGCAAATCCACTATATTTATGTTCATCAAAGCAATGCTCTACGGACTTGAAAGAGCCAAGGGCAGAGCAAGCAAAAGTGATACATGGACCAAGTTCAAACCTTGGGGCAACGGTGATATATACGGCGGAAATCTTCGCTTCTCATACCACGACAGGGCATATCGTATAGAGAGAGACTTTACAAAGACCGCCACTACCCCCTTTGCAATCGTCAACGAGACTGACGGCAAACCTGTTGAGGGTGCAGCCGAATTTTTAAAAGAAGTACTTTGCGGCCTTACTGAGACGGCCTACTCAAATACTGTAAGTATCTCACAGTTAAAATCCGCTACGGATGCAAAGATGGTCGTAGAGTTGAAAAACTACATTGCAAATATGAACACCACCGGAAATATGTCTTTGAACATCAATAAGGCGTCAGATTTTTTGAAAGAAAAGAAAAAGGCATTTGCCGCTACTCTAAATCCCGATGCCGCAAAGACTTATAACCAGAATTTGACTGAAATCAGGGTTTTGGAAAAGAAGATCTCCTCTCCTGAATTTTCAAGCCATCTGAAGACATTAAAAGAAGCCGATGCCATAACAGATAAGAGAATTATGGACTTGAATGCCCAAAAAGAGACTCTTATAGAGAGCATCGCCTCCAAAAGGCAACATCTTTCAGACCTCGGCTTTGTTGACAAGTCCACCATAGTACAGCTTCAGGATGAACTCAACAAAGGTTACAACGACTATCTTTCAGCTTATGAATCTGAAAAGAAGTCTATAAATAAGGTATATTCGGTAATTTCCTGATTTTATCAATACTCAGTGTGATAATGTCTCTATATATCTTTAAATCCGGTAAGGCCAATATAATTACCGCATCTACAGGTGTAAGCTATCCTTTTGCTATGGTACTTTTCATTATCATATGCTTGGCATCTCTTATATTTGCGGCATACATCTATACCGTATACAATAAAGACAACAGGCATCTGACCGAGCTTAAAGTCAATTTGATGGCTACAATGGCAAGAGTCGGTTCGTTTGACTCTATTACTGAAGAAAATATACACCGTGCCAACAAAAAACTAAGCTCCAAGATAAGTATTTTTGATGAGATGGCTGCCGATATTGCAAAGAGTGAGGCATTGAACGTAGATATTGAAAATCTTCGTGCAAAAAAAGCCGCCTATGCCAGCGGTATTGATGCTAAAAAGCAGAATGAGTGGGAACTTGAAAAACTTATGGAAAAGCTTGCAAAGATGAAGGACGACAATGCGGCTCTCAAAAATATTATCGCAGAAAACGATAAGATAAGATTTGAGATAGATGCTATCGATCTTGCAATGGAAACTCTAAGAAACCTTTCCGAAACCATCAAAAACTCTTTCGGTCTGTACCTGAATAAAGATGCTTCAGAGCTTATTGAGGGTATTACAGGAGGCGTATATGACTCCATCTCTATCGATGAGAACTTCAACGTATTCCTCAATACACCTAACAGACTTGTTCCTATCGAACAGGCAAGCTCAGGCACTATGGATCAGGTCTATCTGGCGCTTAGAATTGCCGCCGGCAGACTTATGCAAAATCGCGCCAAGGAATTACCTTTTATATTTGATGACAGTTTTGTAAATTACGATTCAATCAGACTTAGAGCTGCACTACTATGGATTGCCAACAATGTTCCGGAGCAGATTATAGTATTCAGCTGCCATATGAGAGAAGCTCAACTTATGACGGCTACAATGCAAGATTTTAATTTAATAGAATTGTAGGGAAGTTTATGCGTTTTATCAGACAATTTCTGATTATATTATTAGTAAGTTTTTTTGGGGAAGTGCTAAAAGCAATTTTACCGCTTCCCATACCGGCAAGCATCTATGGACTGGTCATTATGCTTGCTTTACTTGTTTCAAAGAAAGTTAAATTACATCAAGTGGAAAGCGGCTCAATGTTTCTTATTGACATAATGCCGCTTATGTTCATCCCGGCTTCGGCAGGACTTATTGATGTTTGGCCAAGCTTAAAGCCTGTGCTTATACCTTTGCTTATTATGACTCTTGTTTCAACCATACTTGTAATGGCGGTTTCCGCCAAGGTGACTGAATTTGTTATAAAGTTTGATAAAAAGGTACAAAAGGAGGAAAAACAAAGAGAGGAAGAAATAAGAAAAGAAATGCAAGAGGAGGCAAAAAAGAATGACTAACTTTTTGAGTAATTCTGTATTTTTCGGTCTGTTACTATGCCTTGTATCATACCAAATAGGTGTATTTTTAAGGCAAAAGACCAAGATAGCGGCTTTTAATCCGCTGCTAATCTCTATCATTATAGTAATCTTTGTACTTGTTATATTCCATATCAAGTTTAAAGATTTTTATAACGGTTCAAAATATATAAGCTATTTGCTTACACCGGCAACTGTAGCTCTTGCTATTCCTCTTTATTCAAAGCTGACACTTTTAAAGGATAACTTTAAAGCTATTATGTCCGGCCTTATAGCAGGCGTATTGACATCACTTATCTCAATACTTGTTATGTCAATACTCTTTCACTTAAGCATGAGTACTATGTTTCAATGTTACCGAAGTCAATCACTACCGCTATCGGTATCGGCGTATCTGAAGAGCTTGGCGGTATTTCCACTATCACTACCGCAGTTATAATTGTAACAGGTGTGTTCGGAAATGTTATGGCGGATATTGTATACAAAGTATTCAAAGTTACAAACCCTATAGCAAAGGGTATCGGCCTCGGTGCCTCAGCCCATGCTATCGGTACATCAAAGGCCCTTGAAATGGGTGAAACCGAAGGTGCTATGAGTTCACTTTCCATAGCCGTTGCAGGTATTATAACAGTTATATTTGCTTCATTCTTCGCAAAGATTATGTAAAAAAACGCCGTTTGAGCTTAAACTCAAACGGCGCCTTTATTATACTGTAGCAAGTATTTCATTTATCTGTGACACTAATGTATCACAGTCAATTCCATGTACCATGCAAGCCTCTTCAAGTGTCTCCATCTGTGATGAAGGGCATCCGAGGCAGTGCATACCTGCTCTCATAAGCATAGGTGCAATCAAATCATTTGTTATCAAAAGCTCACCTATTGTCATATTCTTATTTATTGTCATAAAGACTCCTTTCTTCTTTCCTCTAATTCGGAAAAATCTTTTATTCCTTTTTTTATATCATCTTCCGTCAATGAGGCAAAACCTACCAGAACAGTTGATTTCTTTATATTCTTACCGGTATAAAAAACCGATATGGGATAAAACCTTACCCCTGCATTCACTCCGCAGTCAAGAATTTCTTTTTCACTTAAGTCTTCCAAGGTCATTAAAATATGCAACCCTGAATTATTTTCTGCTACTCTCGCCTTAGGCAGGTGCTTTTTTATACTTTCTATCAAAATATCTCTTTTGATTCTGTAGTTTGTCCTCATCCTGTTCAGATGCCTCTCAAAATACCCTTCTTTTATAAATATTTCAAGTATATCTGATCTGACCTCGGCACTGTGCATGAAAAGAAATCAAGCCTTGAACGGTAATCCTTTATAAGTTCGTCAGGCAGCACCATATATGCAACTCTTATTGCAGGTGCAACGGACTTTGAAAATGTGCCTATATATATAACCTTTTGCGGGTCAAGCCCCTGCATTGCAGGTATAGGTTTACCTACAAATCGAAACTCGGAGTCATAATCATCCTCTATAATATATCTGCCCGACTTTTCATAACTCCATGCAATCAGCTCTCTTCTTCTTTTTATAGGCATTATAACACCTGTAGGATATTGGTTGGCAGGCATCAAATAGCAAATATCCGCCTTAACACTTTCAAGCTTGCCTATATCCATACCCTCATCATCCATATCAACGCTTATAATATCCCAATCCATAGATTCAAAAATCTTTCTCGCCTTGATATAACTCGGATTTTCAAGCGCTATATGCCTTCTTCCGAGTAAAAGCCCCAAAAGCAATATAAGATACTCACTTCCGGCACCTATTATAATGTTTTGCGGAGTACATTCCACTCTTCTGGCCGTATGCAAATAATCCGCTATCTGTGCTCTCAGTCCGTACTCACCCTGCTTGTCTCCTGCCGTGAATACATCCGAGCCGGAAAATACTTTTCTTGCAATACTTCTCCATGAAGCATACGGAAAACTCTTTGAATCGATTTTTGTCGGAGAAAAATCAATTAAACTATCATCTTCCTTACTGTCGATCTTACAACCTGAAAGTATGGAATGTGACCTTTCTTTGCTACCTGATACCCTTTTTAAAATATCCATATCATCAAGCTTATTTACAATATAGCCGCTGCCGCCTCTTGACCTTAAATAGCCTTCAGCCAAAAGCTGCTCGTATGCATTGACTACCGTAGTTCTTGATATCTTAAGGCTCTGTGAAAGCCTTCTTGTGGACGGAAGTTTGGTATCAGGCAAAATCTGTCCGTTTTTTATTTCATTCTTTATAAATTCATAGATTTGCTCATATATCGGGCAATCGGCTCTTAAATCTATAAGAAGCTCCATCAGTCATTCTTAGGAAGCTTGAATGAACTCTTAAGTGAGACTATTCTGTTGAATACAAGTGCATCAGGTCTTGAGTCTTTTGCATCCACACAGAAGAATCCGTTTCTTACAAACTGGAAGCTGTCATATGCCTTGGCGTCTTTAAGGCAGCTTTCAACATAGCAATTTTTCAGTATTGTAAGTGAGTTCGGATTTAGGTTAAGATTTCCGTTCTCATCAAGCTTACCCTTCTCCTCGTCAACGATATTCTCATAAAGTCTCATCTCAACCTTAAGTGCGGTCTTTGCATTTACCCAATGTATTGTTCCCTTTACTTTTCTGGCATTAAATCCTGAGCCTGACTTGGTTTCAGGATCATAGGTTGCATGAACTGCAATAATCTCGCCGTTTTCATCCTTTTCTACAGAAGTACAGGTTACAAAATAAGCACCCATCAGTCTTACTTCATTTCCCGGGAAGAGTCTGAAGTACTTCTTCGGAGGAACTTCCATGAAGTCCTCTCTTTCGATATACAACTCTCTGCCGAATTCAATCTCTCTTTCGCCAAGCTCGTGGTTTTCAAGATTATTAGGCATTGTACATAGTTCGGACTGACCTTCAGGATAATTGTCTATTATAAGCTTATAGGATCGAGTACAGCCATTATTCTGGACTTCTTAAGCTTAAGATCTTCTCTTATACAGTACTCAAGCATTGCTGACTCTATAGATGAATCGGCCTTTGACACACCTGCAAGCTTTACAAAGTTTCTGATAGCCTCAGGAGTGTAACCTCTTCTTCTGAGCGCGGCAATTGAAACAAGTCTCGGATCATCCCATCCGTCCACTATACCGTCTTCTACAAGCTTTTTTATATATCTCTTACCTGTAACCACATTTGTAAGATAGAGCTTTGCAAACTCTATCTGCCTCGGAGGATTCTTGTACTCACATTCTCTTACAACCCAGTCATATAGCGGTCTGTGGTCTTCAAACTCAAGTGTACAAAGACTGTGTGTAATGCCCTCAATGGCATCCTCTATAGGATGTGCAAAATCATACATCGGATAGATGCACCACTTGTCACCCGTATTGTGATGAGTCATCCTTGCCACTCTGTAGATTACAGGGTCTCTCATATTGATATTTGGTGATGCCATATCTATCTTTGCACGAAGTACATGGCTTCCGTCCTCAAAAAGTCCGTTTTTCATATCCTCAAAAAGTTTTAAGTTTTCTTCAACTGATCTGTTCCTATATGGACTCTCCTTGCCCGGAGTCTTAAAGTCACCTCTGTACTCTCTTATCTCATCCGCGCTTAAGTCACAGACAAACGCCTTACCCTTCTTGATAAGCATTACCGCCTTCTCATACATCTCTTCAAAATAATTTGATGCAAAGAAAAGTCTGTCCTCAAACTCTCCTCCAAGCCACTTCACGTCCTCAATGATTGAGTTGACAAATTCTTCCTTTTCCTTGGTAGGATTGGTATCGTCAAATCTTAAGTTGAACTTTCCGTTATACTCTTTTGCAATATCATTGTTTAAGATAATCGACTTTGCATGACCTATATGCAAATATCCGTTAGGCTCCGGCGGAAATCTGGTCTGTACATGATCAAATCTCCCGGACGCAAGGTCCTTGTCTATCTCTATCTCAATAAAATTCTTTGAAACTGTCTCAGTATTCTTAATCTCTTCCGACATAAGTTTCTCCCATCTCCTGCTTTATTAACTAAGATATCATTATATCATTGATATAAATCTATCGCAATCCCGGAGACACTTGTATACAAAAATCCCCTTTTACCGTTCAATGTAAAAGGGGATAAAATATTATTCTGTAAATAAAGGTGTTGAGAAATATCTGTCACCGCTGTCAGGTAAAAGAGCAACTATTGTCTTGCCTTCATTCTCAGGCTTCTTTGCTTCCTTGATAGCTGCAAAGAGTGCCGCACCTGAAGATATACCTACAAGTACACCCTCTCTTGACGCTATAAGTCTGCCGTACTCAAAGCCTCTTCGTTCTCAACTGTGATTATCTCATCGTAAACCTTTGTATTAAGTGTGTTAGGGATAAATCCTGCACCGATACCCTGAATCTTATGAGGACCGCTCTTTCCCTCTGAAAGTACAGGTGAACCTGTAGGCTCTACAGCGATAACCTTAACCTCCGGCTTCTTCTCCTTAAGGAACTCACCTACACCTGTAATAGTACCGCCTGTACCGATACCTGATATGAAGATATCAACCTCACCGTCTGTATCATTCCAGATCTCAGGACCTGTTGTAGCCTTATGTACTGCAGGGTTTGCCTGATTGTCAAACTGTGCAGGGATAAAGCTTCCTTCGATGCTTGCTGCAAGCTCCTCAGCTTTTGCAATAGCACCCTTCATACCCTTTGAACCTTCTGTAAGCTCTATAGTAGCTCCGTAAGCCTTAAGAATATTTCTTCTCTCAACGCTCATAGTCTCAGGCATTGTAAGAATAACCTTATAACCCTTTGATGTACCTACTGAAGCAAGACCGATTCCTGTATTTCCCGATGTAGCCTCGATGATAGTTGCTCCCGGCTTTAACTTTCCTTCCTTCTCAGCCGCCTCTATCATAGCAAGCGCTATTCTGTCCTTTACGGAACCTGCCGGATTAAAGTACTCAAGCTTTACCAAGACCTTAGCCTTAAGTCCAAGCTCCTTCTCTATATTTGACACCTCCAAAACCGGTGTGTTACCAATCAACTCGCTGCTGCTCTTATAAACTCTAGACATACAAACCTCCATTTTCTGTATTCCTGTTTTCCTACTTGTTTTATGGGTTTATAATAATCTATTTAATTATATTTGTCAAGCGGTTTTTTATTTTTCTTGATATTTATATTTTTTTACCTTAAAGTACTTATAAAATATATATTTAGGAGATACTATGTTAGATAATGCCGGTATAAAGATAGCTTTGGGTGAAAAAATATCCTGTGAGCAAATAGAAGGTATCAATGACAATATGAACGAAGCGCATTACCATGAATTTTTTGAATTATATTATCTTGAAAGCGGCGAAAGATGTCATATGCTGAATAACGAACTTATTACTATAAAGCCCGGAGATTTTATACTGTTTCCGCCATATGCAATGCACTATTCATTTGGTAGAGAAAATATTCCTTTCAAAAGGATATTACTATACTTCTATACAGATCAAATAGAATCGGAGTCTATGTATCAAAAGCTGCTAAATAACTGTGGCTACTACCACCGCAACAAAAATAACAGCTTCTCAATTCACCGCATTCTTGAAATGCTTCTTGCTGAAGAGGAAAATACAAACAAATTTTCAAATGAATATAGGAAAACATTGCTTAATCTACTGCTTATTACCATATTAAGGCAGGCAAAACCTGAGGAAAGAGTTAATGATAAAAACAGAATAAGTCAGGTAATACATTATATACATAATAACTATAAGGAAATTTTTGAGTTTGGAAATATTGTCCGAGAAATTTTTTTATATCAAAAATATCACTTATCCAGAGAATTTAAAAAAAGAACAGATAAAACTATAGTTCAATATATAAATAAGACCAGAATAATGCACGCACAAAGGAAGATAATGGAAACCAAAAAAAGTCACTTACCGAAATATCTCATGAGACCGGCTTTGCTTCTCTCACTCATTTTAACAGGATTTTTAAAGCCGAAACAAATCTGACTCCAAGTGAGTACAGAAAAAAATTTATTTCTGTAAAAAGAAAAAAATTTACTTGCATAATATTCTTTTTTTATTGTATATTTATAAACGTATTTTATAGCAAACAGCATATATAAAGTATATTACTATATTTTATTCGTATTTTTATACATAGGAGGCTTTATGGCAAAGGAAAAAGTTGTATTGGCATATTCAGGCGGTCTTGATACTACCGCTATTATACCTTGGTTAAAGGAACATTTTAATTATGATGTAATCTGTTGTTGTATAGACTGCGGTCAGGGCAATGAGCTTGACGGTCTTGAAGAACGTGCCAAGCTATCAGGAGCGGAAAAACTCTACATTATAAATATGATTGATGAGTTCTGTGACGAATATATCGTTCCATGTGTACAGGCAGGTGCCGTATATGAAAACAAATATCTGCTTGGAACTTCTATGGCAAGGCCGGGTATTGCAAAGAAACTTGTGGAAGTTGCAAGAAAAGAAGGCGCAGTTGCAATCTGCCACGGTGCTACAGGAAAAGGAAACGACCAGATCAGGTTTGAGCTTGGTATCAAGGCATTGGCACCCGATCTTAAGATTATCGCACCTTGGCGTATGACAGATATATGGACAATGCAGTCTCGTGAGGATGAGATAGAATATTGCAAGGCACATGGAATCGATCTTCCGTTCTCAGCCGATTCAAGCTACAGCCGTGACCGCAACCTTTGGCATATCAGCCATGAGGGACTTGAACTTGAAGATCCTTCACTTGAGCCGAACTACGACCATGTACTTATGCTCGGCGTAACACCTCAAAAGGCTCCTGATAAGGAAACCGAGATTTCCCTAAGCTTTGAGGCAGGTGTTCCTGTAGCTCTAAACGGTGAGAAGATGAAAGTTTCAGAGATCATCACCAAATTAAACGAGCTTGGCGGTGCAAACGGTATCGGTATTATAGATATTGTGGAAAACCGTGTTGTAGGTATGAAGTCAAGGGGTGTATACGAGACTCCGGGAGGAACCATCCTTATGGAAGCTCATGACGCACTTGAAGAGCTGGTACTTGACAGGGCAACATTTGAAGTGAAGAAAGATATGGGAAACAAGTTTGCTCAGATAGTTTATGAAGGCAAATGGTTCACACCTCTTCGTGAAGCTATACAAAGCTTTGTGGAGTCAACACAGAAGTATGTTACAGGTGAAGTTAAATTAAAGCTTTATAAAGGAAATATTATAAAGGCAGGTACAACATCTCCATACTCACTCTACTCCGAATCCCTTGCATCATTTACTACAGGTGATTTATATGACCACCACGATGCTAACGGTTTCATCACATTATTCGGACTTCCTCTGAAGGTAAGGGCTATGAAGATGGCAGAAGTTAATAAAGAGAAATAAAAAAATCGGGGCTGTGAAATAAGTCCCCAAAAGAAATAGGACCATTCGCTCATGCGAAAGGTCCTATTTTTGTGGTAAAATTAACTTGGAATGAAAAATTTACCCAATACCTATTGTAATTCAAAACAAGAATATTTTCCACTGTTTCTTTCAGATTGTTTGGATCTGCCAGATCCTGTTTTAACATTTGACAGATTGATAGGAGGAATCGATTTAAACAAGTATCTGACGGATATTCCGGAGTACACAACCGGACGACGCAGATATAATCCGGTCAACATGTTAAAGACAGTACTTTTCGGATTTATGACTAGCGGTTACTGCTCTCTGAGAAAACTTGAAGACAACTGCAAAGTTAATATCAGGTTCATTTATCTCATGGATTACCGGACTCCGTCATACAGAACCTTTGGATATTTCATCAATAAAATACTTAAAGATAAGATTGAAAACATTTTTAACGATATCAATCATGCTATCTTTAACGAGGAGCATGTAGATCTGCAACATCTCTACATCGACGGCTCCAAGTTTGAAGCAAACGCAAACAAGTATACCTGGGTATGGAAGAAGGCTACCGAAAAGTTCCGTTACAAGCTTTACGAAAAAATCACTGCGGAGATTGAGGAAATTAATGCAGAAATCGCATGGAGTGGGGTGCAGATCACAACAAACACAGAGTATGTACCGGATTATCTGAATGAAATCGTTGAGCAGCTGGTACTTTTATGGGAACTGGATACAAGTACATTCGTTTACGGAAGCGGAAAGCGAAAATCCAAAGAACAGCGTCATTATGAACACTTAACTACTTTCTGTCAAAAACTTCAAGAATACATACAAAAAATTGAAATCTGTGGTCCTGACCGAAATAGTTACTCTAAAACAGATAGCTCAGCTACCTTTATGCGTATCAAAACTGATTACATGGGCAATGATCAGCTTCTGCCGGCATATAATGTACAGATTGGTGTAGCAGATGAATATATTGCAGTTGTTGACGTTAACCATTATCGTTCAGATATGGATTGTTTCGTTCCTATGATGGATCACTTCAAACAAACTTATGGATTCTATCCCAAATATCCTGTGGCAGATGCCGGATATGGCTCATACAATAATTATATTTTCTGTGAACAGAACGGAATTGAAAAGTATATGAAATTTCCAATGTTTAAAAAGGAAACTAAGGATCGGAAATATCATGAAGATCCATTTCGTGCAGTTAACTTCAGAATTGATGAACAAGGAGTCATGAGATGTCCTAACGATAAAGCATTCCATTTTTATGCAGAAAAGGTGTGAGGGGAAATCAGTACGGACGCAAGGAAGAACTGTATGAATGCGAAGACTGTAGCGGATGTCCATATGCAAAGAAATGTAAGAAGACAGATAAGAATCGAACTGTTCGGATCAATCAGGAACTAACTTCCATGCATAAGGAAGTAATAGAAAACCTTGAAAGTATCCACGGTGCGTTATTGAGAATGAATCGTTCGATACAAGCAGAAGGTACTTTCGGAATTATGAAAAGCGACCGTTGGTACAAGAGAATTGTCCGAAGAGGTATTCATTCAGTCAAACTGGAAGTTTTACTCGTGGCGATAGGCCATAATTTATATAAATATCAGAAAAAAAAGACAAGAAACAGAACTGCCGCATAGATTTAAAAAAAGAATTTCTATGGGGTAGGGAAAGTGCGCTTTTCTTGCGTATGATTTCAGTCATTTATACACAATAATTGCAAAAGGGAGATGCGAAAAAACTCTATAGAGTTTTTTCACACCCCCTTTAATTATTTATTCTTATTGTTTACATAATTTATAAGTCCGCCGGCATTGATGATATTTTGCATAAACTCAGGGAATGCCTGACCCTTATATGTCTTTCCTGTGGTGATATCGGTTATGATACCTGTATCAAAGTCTACTTTTACCTCATCACCCTCATTTATCTCTTCTGCCGCCTCCGGACTTTCAATAATCGGAAGTCCTATATTGATAGCGTTTCTGTAAAAGATTCTTGCAAATGTATCCGCAATTACCACACTCACTCCGCTTGATTTGATAGCGAGCGGTGCGTGCTCTCTGGATGATCCGCATCCGAAATTTTTTCTTGCGACAATTATATCACCCTTATGCACCTTGTTTACAAAATCCTTATCGATATCTTCCATACAATGCTTTGCAAGTTCCTCACCTGTTGTTGCATTAAGGTATCTTGCAGGGATTATAACATCAGTATCTACATTTTCACCGTACTTAAATACATGACCTCTTGCTTCCATATTTCTCTCCTATCCTAAACTGTCGGTCCTACTATCTTACCCGCTATGGCACTTGCTGCAGCCACTGCCGGAGATGCCAGATAAACCTCGGACTCCACATGACCCATTCTACCTATAAAGTTTCTGTTTGTAGTGGAGACACATCTCTCACCTGCAGCCAAAACTCCCATATATCCGCCAAGACAAGGTCCGCAGGTAGGAGTGGAAACTATCGCACCGGCATCAATAAAGATATCTACAAGTCCCTCTTTGATTGCCTGCTTATAAATCTCCTGTGTTGCGGGAATTACAATACATCTTACATTCTTGGCTACCTTCTTGCCCTTCATCTGTGCCGCCGCACTTCTGAGGTCTGAAATATGACCGTTTGTACATGAACCGATTACAGCCTGGTCAATCTTTATATCCCCGAAAGTTCCGATTTCCTTTGTATTCTCAGGCAAATGCGGGAATGCAACCGTAGGCTTAAGTGCAGACAAATCAATATCTATCACCTCGTCATATACCGCGTCCTCATCGGCTTTAAATATCTTCGGAGTTCTGTTTGAATGTTCCTTAATATAATCCAAAGTTATATCATCTACAGGGAAGATTCCGTTTTTTCCGCCTGCTTCTATTGCCATATTGCAGATAGTAAATCTGTCATCCATAGAAAGTGATGATACACCCTCTCCTGCAAATTCCATTGATCTGTAGAGTGCGCCGTCTACTCCTATCTTTCCTATAATATGAAGTATTACATCCTTACCGCATACATCTTTATTTAACTTGCCCTTTAAGTTGAACTTAATCGCACTCGGCACCTTAAACCATGCCTTACCTGTCACCATACCTACAGCCATATCTGTAGAACCCACACCGGTTGAGAATGCTCCAAGCGCTCCGTATGTACATGTATGTGAGTCTGCACCGATTATACAATCTCCTGCAACAGTGAGCCCCTGCTCAGGCAAAAGTGCATGCTCAATACCCATTCTGCCTACATCAAAGAAATTTACTATACTGTTGTCATCTGCAAAATCTCTGCAAGTCTTACAGTTTTGTGCCGACTTTATATCCTTATTAGGAGCAAAGTGATCCATTACAAGCGCTATTTTGCCGCCGTCAAACACATCCTTTTTTTCAAATTTCTTTATCTCATTTATTGCTACAGGTGATGTGATATCATTTCCAAGTACAAGATCCAAATCCGCCTCGATAAGTTGACCCGGCTCCACGAAGTCCAGACCTGCATGGGCAGCTAAAATCTTCTGCGTCATAGTCATTCCCATAAATTTTTCCTCTTTTCTTTCAAATAATGTTGATTGTAACATATCAAATGATATAATAGCGATATAAATTAAATATATCAAGTATTACATATAGTTATACTGATTTTATTTTTATCCGGAGGAATATGGAACAGCACTTAGCACAATATCGAATATTTTTTGAAGTGGCAAAAGCCGGCAGTATCTCAAAAGCCGCCAAACTTCTTTATATAAGTCAGCCCGCCATCTCAAAATCTATTCTCAGATTGGAAGAAAACCTTGAAATCGCCCTTTTTACAAGAACATCAAAGGGCGTGAGCCTCACACCTGAGGGACAGATATTCTATGAGTATTTGCAGAATGCATTCTCTGCAATAGAAGCGGGCGAGACTCATCTTGCCAAAATAAAACAATTTAATATAGGGAAAATAACTGTAGGTACCAGCAACACACTTTGCAAATATATACTGCTCCCATATTTGAACAGGTTCATGAAAGAAAACCCGCATACAATGGTAAGTATTTTTACACAGTCATCCGATGAGACATCTTTTCTGCTTTCAGAGAACAAGATAGATATAGGACTTGTGGCAAACCTGCCAGAACACAGAGTATGTCATATATAAGCATTATGGAGATACATGATATATTTGTCGCATCACCTGCATATCTTAGCAGTCTTAAACATATCTTTAACAACAACTTCGATCCGCTTAGAGACGGCAATATAATGATGCTTGATAAGAACAATGCTACCCGAAGATTTATAGACAGCTGCATCGAAGGTTCAAAATTACAGCTCAACCAGTCCATAGAGACCGGAAATATGGAACTTTTAATAGAGTTTGCAAAGACAGGCATCGGCATAGCCTGTGTTATCAAAGAATTTATACAAAAAGAATTGGAAGAAGGTACATTGATTGAAATTGAGATGCCGCCTGACCTTTATATACCGAAAAGAGAGATTGTATTCCTCTACGACGAGAAGAATTTCAATCCCTCACTTATCAAATTTATATCCATGATAAAAGAATAAACTTAAGGCTTTATTTTAAATTTTAAGATAAAGCCTTATAATCTTTTATTATTTCAAGTATCTCACAAGGACTCTTCACAATATAGTCAGCCTTATTTTCCCTCAACTCATTCTCATCTCTAAAACCCCAAAGCACTCCGATACTTGTCACACCGGCACCAAGAGCCGTCTTCATATCTGTAGCGGTATCACCCACATAGAGAATCTCATCTTTTGAAAATCCCAGTTCCTTTATTATAAGATTCAATGCGGTAGGATCCGGTTTTTTCGGAATTCCCGGTCTCTCTCCGTATATGCGGTCAAAGACTCCCTCTCCTATAATCGTATGAATGTTTTTTTCAACACCCGACTGTGATTTGTTTGAGAGTACCACAGTCTTTATATCAAGTTTTTTTAAATCGCTCAAAAGTTCTATGATACCGTCATAAGGCTTTACATCCTTTAGACAATCCCTTGCAAAAATCTCATCATATACTTTGTAGGATTCATTTGCCAGTTTAAGTTCCTTATCTCCGTTATATATCAAAGACCTGTCTACAAACTTTCTTGCACCCTCACCTACAAAATATCTTGTATGTTCCTTATCTATCTTTTTAAGTCCGAAATGCTCCATTGTAAGGCTCATACAATATGAGAGCGCCTCCAATGTATTAAGTAATGTTCCATCCAAGTCAAAAACAACAGCCTTTATCATCATTACACCTCAAATAAAAGATCGCCGTAGCTTGGCATAGGCCAAAGATCCTTATCCACAATCATCTCAAGCTCATCAACCGGCTTTCTAAGTTCCTCCATAGCAGGTACAATCACTTCTCTCATATACCTTGCATGCTTATCTACGCCTACAACCTCACCTGCATCATCCATAAGCTTTATTAAATTTTCAAGTGCAAGCTTTGCACTCTTTAAATGTTCATTCACATCTATAAGAATAGAACTTTGTGCATAAGGCTCTATATCCGCCATGGCGGTCTTTAACTTTATAATAGAGTCCGCAAGTCTTGTTGTATACCTTATAACCGCAGGTATTATAGACTTGCCGGCTATATCAATCATAGCCTTGGCTTCTATATTGATTGCCTTTGAATATGCCTCATACTCTATCTCGACCCTTGACTCAAGCTCTTTTCTTGTAAATACCTCAAAACTCTCAAAAAGCTTTATCGAACTTTCAGAAACCAAAGCAGGAATAGCGTCAATCATACTCGGCAGATTGGAAAGCCCTCTTTTTTTGGCCTCCTCCACCCATTCCTTTGAATATCCGTTTCCGTTAAATATAATTCTTCGATGAGCGGTAAAAAGCTGCTTTATCATATCATGTACGGCTTCATCAAAATCCTCCGATACCTCAAGTATATCAGCTGCCTCCTTAAAGCTTTCCGCCACTATAGTATTGAGTACAATATTCGGAGAAGCTATGGAATCTGAGGAACCTACCATTCTGAACTCAAACTTATTGTTTGTGAATGCAAAAGGTGATGTTCTGTTTCTGTCCGTGGCATCCGTTTCAAAGTTCGGCAATGTAGCCACACCTGTTCTTAACTTACTGCCTTGAATGGAATGTGTAGCCTCACCTACAGAACAAAGCTGGTCGATAACATCCTCAAGCTGGTCTCCCAAAAACACCGATATGATTGCAGGAGGTGCCTCATGTGCTCCAAGTCTGTGGTCATTACCTACACAGGCCGCCGACTCACGCAATAAATCCGCATGTCTGTCAACCGCCTTAAGAATACAGGCAAGTACAAGTAAAAACTGTATATTCTCATGTGGTGTATCTCCGGGATTTAACATATTTATTCCGTCATCACTTGTTAGCGACCAGTTGTTGTGCTTTCCCGAACCGTTCACACCTGCAAAAGGCTTCTCATTAAGCAAACAGGTCAGCCCATGTCTTCCGGCCACCTTTTTCATAGTCTCCATAGTCACCTGGTTGTGGTCTACGGCTACATTTACCTGCTCATATACAGGTGCAAGCTCATGCTGTGCCGGAGCCACCTCGTTGTGCTGTGTCTTTGCAGGAACACCAAGCATCCACAGCTCATGGTTGATATCATTCATATATGAAGCTATTCTCTCTCTGATAGATCCGAAATAGTGGTCTTCAAGTTCCTGACCCTTTGGCGGCATTGCTCCGAAAAGTGTCCTGCCTGTATATATAAGGTCTTTTCTTTGCAGATACTTATCCCTGTCAACAATGAAGTACTCCTGTTCCGCACCGACAGACGGCACTACTCTGTGCGATGTGGTATTGCCGAAAAGTCTGAGTATTCTAAGTGCCTGCGTATTTATAGCCTGCATGGAACGAAGCAGCGGCGTCTTTTTATCAAGCGCCTCACCCTTATATGAACAAAACGCTGTAGGTATATATAAGGTAACACCCAGTGAATCCTTCTTTAAAAATGCCGGAGAAGTACAATCCCATGCGGTATATCCTCTGGCCTCAAATGTCGCTCTAAGACCTCCTGAAGGAAAGCTTGAAGCATCAGACTCTCCCTTTGTAAGCTCTTTTGCCGAAAACTCCATTATAACCTTGCCGTTTTTCGGTGCGGAAATAAAAGAATCATGTTTTTCCGCAGTTACACCTGTCAGCGGCTGAAACCAGTGCGTATAATGTGTAGCTCCCCTGTCTATAGCCCACTCTTTCATTCCGTGAGCCACAGAATCCGCTATATCATTGTCAAGCTCAAGTCCGTCTTCAATAGTCTTTTTTAACTTTTTAAATACCGCCTTCGGTAAATATACCTGCATTGCCTCATCATTGAATACATTGGCTCCAAATATCTCTGTAATTGTATCTCTTTTCTCCATATGCACCTTTCATAAAATTATGTAAAACCGACACCCGGTGTCCCCAAGTTTTCGCAAAGATTATAGCACAATAAATCAAATTTCATCAAAAAAAGGCCCACCGATACCATATCAGTCAGCCCTTAACTAAATACTCATTACTGCTTATCAGCTTCTCCGACAAATACATGCTTTGCAAAGCATAGCGCCGCAAATACCACTCCGATTATCGCAATTACAAGTTCAATATTAAAAAGCATAGGAAGTACAGGTCTTAGAGACATCTGTATATCCGCCTTTGTAAGCACCGCATTAAACTGCTTTGTCGCAATAGCACTGATTACAAAAGGGAAAGTAAGCCCTGCAAGACTCGGATAAAACTTAAAATCCTTGTTCTTTAAAAAGTTTCCGAAAAGATCGATTGCAACCACTATTCCGACCAAATACATAAGTAATGAAAAGATGTAAATTCCTGTAAGCAGTGACATATTCTTTTGCTCAAACGAACTTATATAACCTGCCACACAAAGACTTGCAGGTGCCGCATATATACAGGCAAGCGCCTTAGCCTCAATCTTTTTATTCCCAAGCTTTATATATCTGTATGAAACATATATAAAGAAAGGTATGTAGAGTATAAACCCTATCCAAAAGCAAATCTGACCGAGTGCTGTATTTTTAAAAGCCGGTGCCGTAACTGAAGCTACCACTATTCCGACATATACGATAAAAAAGCTGGCTGCAATCTTCATCATCTCATCAGGCAATTTTATCTTCAAAACTATATTGAGTGTAAAATATATCATCAATACAAAATGAAGTACAATTGCTATATACCACACTACAATAGCAAACGCAGGCAAAACAGGCTTTATATAACCTGCCAAAAGCATTAAAGCCATAGTATATGTGCCTGAAACACTTGCAATTACAGGATTTTTCATATCTGTAGCAAAAATTTGCGGGTTTGACAGATATTTTCCTGCCACCAACAAAAGTCCTACAAAAGCCAAAATTCCGCAGATTATCTTAAAAGACATATTATAAGCTGCAAGCAGATTTCCAAGCGCGACAAATCCAAGTGCAACACCACTTAAAGGCAGCGGTACTCGTTTCAAAAAATTCATATCACCCTCTTACTCTTCGTCTAAGTTTTTTAATCCCTTTTCTCTAATTATAATCTCCGCAACTTTCTTTGCGGCAATTCCTGTAAATCTGATACACTGCTCCTTATGCTCTCCCGCACCCATATCAAACTCTCTTGTAAGTACTCTGCAGCAGTTTGAGTGCTTGCCGTTTGCCTCTCTGAAATAGTCGTGAAGTTCATGTGTGAGCTCCATACACTTCACAACCTTAGGATCCTTAGGACCGTTCTGCTCGGTTCTTCCGAATACCATACCGAGAGCCATGATTCCGCCGTTTAGAGCACCGCACATACATCCGCTCTTTCCTGCGCCTACAGCCATACCTGACGACATAGCTATAACCTCTCTCGGTACATCCATCTCAAAATTGTCTACAATTGCCGCCATCAGAGCTTCGCAGCAAAAATATCCATTTCTGTAATTGTCCTCAGCGTCCTGTCTTACCTTGTCAACACTTATTTCACCTTTAATGTTCATAATTTCCTCCAAAAACATTTTCATATATTCTAACACTGAAAAATATTTTTGTATACTAAAAAAAGTGCAGATTTTGGGTATCTGCACTAAAAAAATAAGGTATTTTATATAGCTTTTTTTGAATATATTTATGTTATATATTCGTTTTTATAGATATATTCATTGCTATTATCTATATATTTTTTTTATCTATTCACTTTCCTAATATATGTCTTGCCACAAATACACCGCTTGCAGAAGCATGTGAAAGTGAATGTGTAACACCGCTGCCGTCACCTATTACATACAAATCCTTATGAATTGTCTCAAGATTGTTATCAAGCTCAACCTCCATATTGTAGAACTTAACTTCGACACCGTAAAGCAATGTCTCATCACCTGCAGTACCCGGTGCAATCTTATCAAGCGCATAGATCATCTCGATGATATCGTCAAGAATTCTCTTCGGAATAACCAAAGACAAATCTCCCGGAGTGGCGCTAAGAGTCGGAGTCATAAATGACTTATTTATTCTGCCTGCACTACTTCTTTGACCTCTTATAAGATCTCCGAACCTTTGAACCATTACACCGCCGCCAAGCATATTTGAAAGTCTGGCAATACTCTCACCGTAACCGTTACTGTCCTTAAAAGGCTCTGTAAAATGCTTTGAAACAAGAAGTGCAAAGTTGGTGTTTTCAGTCTGAAGAGCCGGGTCTTCATAGCTGTGTCCGTTTACGGTAACGATGCCGTTGGTATTCTCATTTACCACCGCACCCTTAGGATTCATACAGAAGGTTCTTACAAGATCCTGATACTTCTCGGTTCTGTATACAATCTTACTCTCATAAAGCTCGTCTGTAAGATGTCTGAATATTTCTGCAGGAAGCTCCACTCTCACACCGATATCCACACGGTTTGACTTTGTAGGGATCTTCAGTTCCTTACAGATTTGTTCCATCCACTTACTTCCGCTTCTACCTACAGATACTATACACTTATCACCCTCAAACTCATTATCCTTTGAGTAAATCTTATATCCCTTCTCAAGCTTTTCTATTTTCTTTATAGGTGTTGAGAAATGGAATTCCACCTTATCCTTAAGATAATTGTAGATATTCTCAAGCACCTCATAGTTTATATCCGTTCCGAGGTGACGAACACTTGCATCAAGCAAATGCAAATTGTTCTGAAGACAAAGCCTCTTTATATCGGAGTTGGCTGTGGAATAAAGCTTGGTCTTGCCTCCGCCGTACTTTACATTGATACCGTCAACATAGTGCATAAGCTCAATAGCCTTTTTCTTTCCTATATACTCATGTAAGGTACCTCCGAACTCATTTGTGATATTGTACTTTCCGTCCGAGAATGCACCTGCACCACCAAAAACCGTTCATAATACCGCAACTCTTACAATTGATACAGGACTTTATTTTTATCGCCGTCTATCGGACAATGCCTCTTCTCAAGAGGATTACCGTACTCAAAGACTGCAATTTTTTTAGTGAGCTGTCCTGAGTTATAAGTTCATAAGCAGAAAAAGATTCCTCCCGGACCTGCTCCTATTATCATTACATCATATTTCATATCTTTCCCTTTCACAAAAAGCAATATATCTTACATAAAAAAATGCGATATCTCATTTGAAAATCGCAATGCAGTATTTCTATTATAATATTTCTTTGTCCTGCCCGCAATATGGAATTGATAATTCGTAAAACTTTATCAGCTTTGAAAATATTAAGCTGTAAATATTTATAATTCTTTTACTTTACTAATTTAAACAATAGATGCATAATATAAGAATGAACGCAAAAATAAAAAACCTAAAAAAATTAACTCTAATACTTTTTTTAACATTGATTACCGTATTTAGCATGCCGATGAATACATTTGCATATGTGGACTGGCCTGAAAATGTAAATGTTTTATCAGAAGGCGCCATACTTATGGATGCCGACTCCGGAGCGGTTATATATGGTAAAAACATGCATGAGCACTACTATCCTGCCAGTATTACCAAGCTTTTGACAGCACTGATAGTGGTCGAGAATTGTAACTTGGATGACACTGTAACTTTTTCAAAAAACGCAGTTTATAATGTGGAGCCCGGTTCATCAAGTGCAGGCATAGATGCAGGTGATACCCTTACCGTAAGAGATTGCCTATATGCCATGCTTTTACAGTCTGCAAACGAGGCCGCCAATGCACTTGCCGAGCATACTGCAGGAAGCATAGAAGCCTTTGCAAAAATGATGAATGATAAGGCGGCTTCACTCGGATGCAAGGATTCACACTTTGCAAATCCAAGCGGTCTGAATAACCCCGAACACTACACAAGTGCCTATGACTATGCGCTTATAAGCCGTGCGGCATTCAAAAATCCTACCGTTACTGAGATAGACTCCGCAACATATTATAATCTGCCGCCTACAAGCAGAGTACCTACGGGTCAGACGCTTTACAGCCACCACTCCATGCTGAGGAAAAACTCGGGTAATTACTACCAAAACGCCATCTGCGGAAAGACAGGCTATACCACCTTGGCAGGAAATACACTGGTGACCTATGCAAGAACCGACAAGATAGGACTTATTACAGTAGTATTAAACGGCAACAAGACACATTATGTGGATACACAGAGCTTGCTTGATTTCGGTTTTGCAAACTTCAAAAATGTAAAGTTGAAATCATCCGATATCGGTACAAACTTTAAAAGCAATCTTGCACTGATACCTAATTTTAACGAATACACTATAGAGCCTGATGACAATGCATCCATAACACTTCCAAACGATGCGGATGTATCTGAAGTGGAGTCGGCTATGGACTTTGAGCAGTCTGAAAGCCCTACCGCCAATGCACTTTGTAAGATAGATTATAAATACAACGGCAGGCCTGTAGGTTCCGTAGATATAATTGCAAAAAAGAATGCAAGCTATGAGGCAAACACAAATAATAATACCGGTGAGGTCGCTTCAACAGCGGCAGGTAATTCAAACCCTACAAATACCGCTAATACAGGTACTCAAGGTTTTTCAAATGTAATGCTCAGTATTTCAAAGAAAAACATGATTATAGGAGGCGGCATCGCAGGCATTATACTGCTTCTTATAATTATCATCTCAATCAGAGTTCATCTGGCTAAAAAAAAGAGCGATCTCAGTGACCGTGAGCTTAGAATATACGGACTTTTGAAAAACGGATGGAGTGCTACAGACTGCGGTATAAGCGAGGATGAAGCAAAATATATAATAGAAAAGCACTGATAAAGTGCTTTTTTATTTTTTCTTCAAGAAATTGTAATATCTGTTTTGCCAATTTACTTGAATTATTTTTCATATGGCTATACAATCAATTAGAAAATGTCTATTGCCATATAAAAATAATAGGGGAGATATTATGAAAAAAATAACAGATTTTTTTTGAGAAAGTATAGACACGCATGGGTTTTTTTATATAGTTTCATATATTTACCATGGTATATGTATCTTGAGAGAACTGTAGTCAGTGACTATCATATAATGCACACTTGGGTAGATGATCTTATTCCATTCAACGAATACTTCATCATCCCATACTTCATTTGGTTTATATATGTATCATCCGTACTTATCTTTTTCTTTTTCAAAGATGTGGATGAGTTTTACAGATTCGGCCTGTACCTGGCACTCGGTATGAGCATCTCACTGTTCATCTGCCAGATATTCCCGAACGGAACCAATTTAAGACCTATGAACCTTAACCCGAACAAGAATATATTTACACAATTGGTGGCCTTCATCTACAGAAGTGATACCCCTACCAATGTGTTCCCAAGTATTCATGTCTTCAACTCAATAGCGACTCATGTAGCTGTTGTAAGGTCAAGATTCTTCTACAACAACATGAAGGTAAAGGTAATATCATTTATAATAATGGTATCCATATGCCTGTCCACACTGTTTTTAAAACAACACTCTTTCCTTGATGTGGTAGGTGCCACCATCCTATCCTATGTTATCTACCAGCTTATCTACGCAAAGATACCGCTGCCGATAAACCGCGAGGCAAGAGAAAATATAAGGATATAAAAGTCCGGCTGTAGGAAAACTCCTACAGCCGGTTGTTTATTTGTCTCTGTAATGGGAACCACATTGCCAAATTTCTAAGTAATTTTTATTTATACTAAATACAATTCTATTTTTATTATCAATCCTTACGCTCCAGTATCCTGATAAATCTGCCTTTAATGGTTCCGGCTTTCCACTACAGTTGTAACCATTTCTTTCAATATCCTTTATTAACTGATTTATCTTCTTTAAAGTTTTCTTATCCTGCAATTGCCAGTATAAATAATCCTCCCATGCTTCTTCGCTCCATACTTTTTGCATAAACTATACCTCTATAATTTCATGCTCAGTTAACTTCTTTTCTCCATCTCTTACCTGCCTTATAGACTCTCTAAGTCTTGACATATTTTCATCTGAATAAAAAGGATCGGCAGACAGCTCAAAAGGTATACGATTCTCACGCACTACTGTTTTTAAATAAATATTAATTGCTGCAGACATACTAATTCCAATATCATCAAATGTTCTCTCTGCCTTCTTTTTTATTTCATCATCAACTCTAAAGCTAATTTGTGCCATAACAGAACCTCCTCATATATTTATACTACCACAATTGCCATTATTTGTATAGTATTATGCTGTACAATAGTTATTACATTTACTTGTACTGATATGAGTAAATTCTAGTCTCTTCCGAACAAATCTCTTGTATACACTTTTGCATTTACATCATTTAAACAGTCATCATATCTGTTGGCAATAATAGCATCACTTTCTTCTTTAAAGGCTTCAATATTATTCACAATTTTGCTTCCGAAAAAAGTGGTACCGTCTTCAAGTGTAGGCTCATAGATAACCACTTTGGCACCCTTTGCCTTGATTCGCTTTATAACACCTTGTATGGAGGACTCTCTGAAATTATCCGAATTCGACTTCATAGTAAGCCTGTAAACGCCTATGACCACATCCCTTTCCATTGCAGGATCAAAATCTCTGCCTTCACCGTAGTTATAATATCCCGCCTTTTGCAAAACCTGATCCGCAATAAAATCTTTTCTTGTCTTGTTTGACTCTACAATTGCTGAAATCATATTCTGAGGGACATCCTCATAATTTGCCAAAGCTGCTTGGTATCCTTTGGCAGGCAGTATCCTCCATATCCGAAAGACGGATTATTATAATGCTCACCCACTCTCGGATCAAGACAAACACCGCTTATAATCTCCTTTGTATTAAGTCCCTTCATCTCGGCATATGTATCAAGCTCATTAAAATAAGATACCCTAAGCGCCAAATATGTATTTGCAAAAAGCTTTACAGCCTCCGCCTCGGCAAATCCCATAAGTAAGACGTCAATATTCTCCTTGACAGCACCCTCTTTCAAAAGCTTTGCAAAAGTATCCGCAGCCTTCATCAGCCTGGCATTCATAGTATCGGTACCTACGATAATTCTTGACGGATACAAATTGTCATAAAGTGCCTTTGACTCTCTCAAAAACTCAGGCGAGAAAAGAATGTTGTCACAGTGATACTTACTTCTGATACTCTCGGTATATCCGACAGGAATGGTTGACTTAATCACAATCACAGCATCCGGATTGTAAGCTATAACAGCCTCAATAACATTCTCAATAGCTGAAGTATCAAAAAAATTCTTCTGACTGTCATAGTTTGTAGGAGCCGCTATCACTACAAAATCAGCATCACTGTAAGCTTCCCTTGTATCCAAAGTGGCTTTCAGATTAAGCTCCTTTTCCTTAAAATACTTTTCAATATACTCATCCTGAATAGGACTGATTCTTTTGTTTATCTTCTCAACCTTCTCCGGAATAATATCCACCGCCACCACCTCATTGTGCTGTGACAATAATGTTGCGATTGATAACCCTACATAACCTGTACCTGCTATTGCTATTTTCATATACTACCCTCTTTTTTATAAATTTTGTTTAATATCAAATACCTATACTCCCGGTACTAATCTATACCCTCATCAAACTGTCTTTATGAGATAATAACCATTCCTTTGCCTGTGCATATATTTTTGTCTTCTTATATATTAACCACAACATACATGTAGATAATACTATAGATACAATAAACCTAAATATTAAATAAAAAGACACTTTCTAATAAGTCTTTTCCAAACGGAATCATTCTTGTCAAAAAGTATACTATTCCACCAATAATAAAGAATACAATCAGCTGATATGCTTGCTGTATTACAAACTTCAGTATAGACTTTTTAAAATAAAATTTGTATGTATAGTAAGCAGTCAAAGGAAAACCAATAAACAAAATAGTAAATATTGTTGCAAATACTATTCCAAAAACTCCAAATATCTTACACATCAATATATTTAATACTATGTTTGCTATGGCTTCTATTACACCTTTCCACTTCCCATTCCACCATAATCCTGCCGCATCATAATATTGTCCTATAACATTTAACTCCTTTTCCACCAAAAAATATACTGCAAATGCAATCATTACAGTGTCGTTAAATATATATTGCTCTCCAACCCACAGTCGCATAAACGGCTGATATAAACCCATAAAACACGAAAATGCAATTAACGATATTGACATATACAAAAAATTAATTGCCAGCATATCTTGTTCATTCTTTTTTACGGAATCCATTGCTATACTGTTACCGATACCTGCCGATATTGAAGACATCAATATAACCATAATAGCCGATACGGCCGAACTTAAATAATAGTAATTATTATACATTGCTACCACAGTCAAACCCAACATAGCAGATACTATAATACTGTCAAATGCATTCCTACTCATATATGCAACTTTTGTCATCATCAGTCCTACCACTTTCTTTTTTATATCTCTTAGGACAGGCTTATCAACTTTCCCTTCACAATATAAATCCGGATACATTCTTTTTACAAAATAAGCATTTATAACATTTGTAAGAGCACCGGCACAAGGTTGTATAACCATATATGAATAAAAATTACGAATTTTTATCAGTACAATAATTTGAACAGTGTACATCAAAATATTTGTAAACAATGTAACTTTACTGATTACATCTGTTCTTTGATATGCATTCAACTGGCATGTTCTATATGCAAATAAAAAATATGTAACAGCTGTGTTGAACAATGAAATAAGAAACACAATATGTATATTTACGTCTGAGGGAACTTTTCCGTCAACAAAAAATGTTATAAACGGCATTATCACCAATCCCAACGCCACTACAATCAATCCGATTATAAAATATACTCTTTTATATAAGGCCATGAGTGCACGAAGAGTTTTATAGTCATTCTCTACAATCGGTTTATACATGCTGTAAACAATTGCACTACCTACTCCAAGTTCTGTCAAATTTAACATATTTAAAATTGAAGTAAACAAACTGTTCAACCCCAAATACTCTATTCCAAGTTCTCTTATCAAAACAGTACGCATGACAAATGGAAAAAGTAAAGTACAAATTTTATACACTATACCCCAAACTGTATTTCTTATTGCATTTCTTGTTCTGTTTAAACGCATGGCAAATCAATCCTCTGTGTAAATATTTTGTATACCGTTCTTTTTATTTTTAATGTAAAATCATTTTGAGTTCTCTGTTGCTTTTCTTTGAATTCAGCCCACTTAAAGTTGCTCAAATCTTTGTAAATCGTGTCTCTTCTTGTCGGTCTGATAAAAGGCCTCCTTAACTGATGGTTGATTATACACTCTTCTTTATAATCCAACTCCGTATACGTAATCCTTTTATTACATTCTCTCCAAAAGTTTTCTCCTTTCGTACTGTTTATCAAAATACCGGATATAATATTATCCTTTTCCAAACCTTTATATAATTTCCAACTGTCACAATCTCCTATTGTAATATCGGAAATCCTGTCCTCTCTTGCGTACTTACACGTGTAACAACATTCCCTTAATGATTCTCCGTTAGTAAAGGCATTGTAATATACATCATTTCCGCCCGGTTTTATTATAGTACGTCCATTAACCTCATAATTTATATCATAAGCAGACCTTCGCAAACTTGCTTCCAATCTATGTCGAAATCTTAATTTAGTAATATTATCGGGTAGTTCATTTTTGATATACATACTTAACAGTTTAGGGCTTGGTACTCCATGACAAATTATATCTACAGTCAAAAGATTATCAAACTCACACCCAAGGTAATTTCTTAAACCCGAAATTTGACAAGGCGTACCGCTAAACAAGACTTGCCTTCCTTCCAGTAAGTTTTTTTTACATAACGGAAAAACACCTGAAATTTCACTTTGTACATATTTAGAATTTTGTATTCTATATATGTCTTCAACCTTATTTATTTCAACATGGCGACAAATATTATCTCTTAAATCCAACTCAACACCGTATACTACTCCACTAAGCTCTTCAATTACATATTTTGCAAAAACAGCAAATATCCCACCGGATGCACTATTCTCTATAAACTCTTCTTTCCCGGCACCACAATATGTTTCTTTTGGAAATTTAAGTTCTTTTTTATTTACTATATGACAACATCTAACACATTTTGCACAATTAACGCATAAACTATCGTCAATATAGGGATATAAAAAACCTTCAAAATTAAATTTCATAGATATTGCATCTACCGGACAAACATTATAACAAGCTGAACATCCTGTACATTCACTATCTATATTCAACTCACTTATTTTCATGTATCGTCTTTCTTCTTTAGATTCTTGTCTACAGTTTATAGATTTTAGAGCATTGCTTAAATAGTCCAATGAATCCCTTCTCAATTCTGAAATCTTGGAATTAATTATGTTATAATCTATATCCCAATTTAAATTCATATCAAAAATCACTTTCATTAACAAAGCAATTCTCTATACCTAATAATGATAAAATATTTGTCATTCTTTCCTCATGCTTCAACCATTCATTACCTTTACCTCTATGTATAAGTGAAAACGGTTTATTCATTATCAATGAAAATAACAAACCGTGAAATGAGTTGGTAACAACGTATGATGCATTATAAAACAGCTCAACAAATTCTTTTTGGACCATAGGATGCGTCCAATCCGTTTTTAAATCATATAATGTTTCTTGTACACTCATTGGTATAAATATTATTCTTAAATTATTTTTTTCGGCATAATATTTAATTTTTTTCAACATAGCTTTTTTTATACCACGAAACATATAACATAATATATACGGTTGACCATGTCTCTTCTCTATATGGAACTTCTCCTTCCAAACTTCTTTTTCAATCAATAGTGTCGGATCGACTACCTGTTTTGCTTTCCTACCGGTTATATCGCTTATATAATTAACACCATATTTCTCTCTGCATGATAAAAAATCAATTCTATTTATCCAATTCTTATATTGTTCTCTTTGTTCAACCGTCTCATTTTCGCGTCCTGTCAAACTTGGAGCATACGATATTCTCTTCCCTTCTGATGCAAAAGTCAAAAAATATGCATCTAAATTCTGTCCTATATCTGACCAAACCATATCACTTCCGGTAACAAACGCATCGTATTCATTATCAGATTTTTTTAAGTCCTCTAAAGAATAGTACGCATTTCTTGATGTACTGATATAACGCTCAACAAAATCATCAAATAAACTATATTTGCATTCCCCTATATGACGATTTATTATGTATTTTTTTATACTGAATTCAACCGACTTTAAATTTTTTAATATTTTTTTTACCCTACATATTGCATTAGTAGGTTTTTCTTCCTTGAATTTTTCTATCAAAAAAATCGTATAAACTCTGCGCTATAGCCTAACTCTTTTATTTTTTTGTTTGAAGTGCATACGCTTGAAGCATTGCTCCATAGTTATATTCACTATAAAAACGTCAGCATTCCTATCTTTTTTTCATATGTAGTTCCCTCTAAAACCTCATTTTGAATTAAAGTTATTTACTATTTTTTTCGTATTTTAATTAAATCTGTATAATTATGTTTTATATCAGCTATCAGCTTATTATCCATCAATACTCTATCTAAGTTATAAGCCCATTTTTTATAATTCATGCAGGAATATACTTCTGCAGCATAGCTATTAGAAAAAGCACCATTGATATATTCATTGCATTTAAACCTTTCAATAGGCATATACTCTTGTGTTTTATAAACCTCCTTAAATGTATTCCATTTCTTTTCCTGGTTATATTTAGTTATTTCAATGCAATTTGTAATCATATCTTTACACATTGGTACCGAAACCTGATACATCAAAATCTTCATATCTCTATAATCAAAATCAGCTAATGCTGTCCTCAACATATCCATTACGTCAAAATGCTCTTCATGCCAATCATAATATGACGGTACACAAAAATAGTAATATTCTCCATCTTGAATTATTTTCTTTAACTTGCATATTTTACTGTCTCTATTACCGTCTGCCACAAATAACCTTACGTCATTCGATTTTGATATTTTCATTAGTTCTGAATATCTTTTACTATGTATATATTCCGTATCTCCACCGGCCATATCCATATAACATAAGGTTACATCATACCCCTTCTCTGACAATAAACCACTGCAACCAATCCACTCATCATCCGGATGTGGAACTAATATTAAACATTTTTTTAATGGCAATTTTTTTACTATCTTTGTATTGGTACATCTTCTTATATAAAATGCTTTTATAAAATATATGAGTGTTCTTAATATATGTCTTATTCTAATATATATCTTCTTACATAAACACATATCAGCTCTATACCTCCCTAAATATTTAGTATAGTTTTATATATTTTAATATGTCTTTTTGGCTACGGATTGCCATGAAAAACTCAAGTTTAACCTCTTGAGTTAAATTATAATTTTTTTGTATGATTTATAGCTTCTTCAACTTTATCCCTTATATTACTTGGACTGCGCGGATCAAATGTTAAGCAATTTTTAAATGCATTATATCCCAATATCGGTAGTGTTTTGGAAACAACCGGTATTGCTCCCGCCATCATTCCTTCTACTATTGACAATCCGAAAGTCTCTTGAAATGACGGACACAAGATTATATCGGCATTACTTACTGCTGATTTCAACAAATTGTCTTTGTAGTCAAGCCAACCCCAAAAATGAATATTCTTACAATTATCTGCCTCTATTAAACATTTCTTATAATATTCCATACTCCTGATATCCGGTCCGCCTATAAATACAAGTTCATTATCAGTATGCCTTAAAGCCCTTATTGCATTAATTTGATTCTTATTAGAATCAAATCTGGCCAAACATAAAATGTATTTCTTTCTACTTCCTAACTTCATATAGACAGAATCATCCGCATCTGTAATAGCATCCACACCGTTCGGTACTACATACACTCTGTCTGCATTTACATGAAAATTTTTAATCATATACTCCGACTCTTTTGGTGTTTCAACAATTATTGAATCTGCATTATCACATATATTAAACATCCATTTATATATTGTATTTAATGGCAGTTTTCTTAATTTCAATATAATCCAACTGTAATTCCATTATTTATTGATACAATAGATGAAATAATAACTTTCACTCCGACTTTCTTTGCATACTCAACTAATTCTTTTTGATGCGATATCAAGTTTGAAAAATATGTAAAATATCATAATCCTTTATATTCGTGTGATATTTATCAAAAATAGTCAACTTCTATTCCCATTTTCCTTAACTCTATAACAATTCTGTCTATTCTATTATGTACCCCACCGGCTACATTCTGATAAGCAGTATCATATGTGTGTATTAAAACTTTCATAGTTATATTCTCCAATATATGTCTTTGTATATAAACTTATTATTACAAATATCCAAAAACATATTTACCTTCCAATATGTAAAACTGAACATCATTGGCAGAATCCCTAATAAACATATTATAGATATAAATACGAATATATCCTTAGATCTATATAGCATCATATTGTGTATAAAACATAATAACCATTAAAAATGATAAATAGGCCTATAATAATACCATGCGTAATAGTTATATCTAAAAAAAAGTTATGTGCATAATTTCCGTATTTATCTTCAAAACCACCTATTCCAAGTCCGAAAAAAATAAGTTATTCTTCAGCTCTAAAATAATATTTCTCCATATCCCCGTTCTGGCTGTATAACTGTTTAAATACATTCCTTGAGATAATATACCTTCTACATCACTTAATGAATATGAGTATACTCCTATATCTTTTGAAACTTTCAAAAAAATCTCAATATCTGTGTAGAAAACAGTAATAGCATTGTCGAAACCAAGGAAATAATGCAAAAATCTCTTAATACGCTCTCTTTTATTATTAGCAAGATATACCATAAAAAAAGTATGATACCTATTGCTGAAAATATTGCTCCTTTGTTAGCATATAGTATAATTTCCATAAAAAAATATTAATAATAGAGGTAATATAAATCTAATTTTATAATAAAAAGAAAAATTACAAAGCTTGAAGCAAAAAGCCGGAAGTATGATAGTTCCAAAAATCCATATAACCTCCGGATAATTTATATCCTGCCAGTGGGTCTTTAACCACCATGCATCCACCAACAACTGCAAGTATGCTCCAATACTTTAATAAAAGCTTTATAATTTCTAACATTAACAAAGAAAAAAATGCACTTATTGCTCCATAAATCAAAAAAATAGTAGTAATAAATCCAAGTAAATCTGTTTTTTTCTAAGCAAAAAAATCAATCAGAAACAAAACAGTAACTACTATATCTATTAAGCACATCCTGTTAATATTCCTTTTATCCAGTTTAAATCCGGATTTAAAAAAATATATGATAAATAATACTACTACCTCAAACCCTAAAATATACTTTTGACACATAGCTATATTGCTTCAGTATAGGTGTTAAAATGCTGAAAGAATTTATATAAAATGCTGTAATCAATTCAGGCCATTTTATTTTTTTCTTATCTTCATACTACCTCCTACTGTTTAATTTCTGATTCAACTTATACATAAAAAAATGGTTTAAAAATCGAATATATAGTAAACAACGGTTTTTATTTTTTTAAAGTGTTTTTTTAAAAATTCTTATTGCACTCTTTAAGTCTTTTTTTGCTTTATATAACTTTTCATAACATCAATATAATTATACACCAATACCTTTTTTATATATCCATGTTCTTCTTTTTCTATTTTCATCAGTTTATAGCTAAACTCACTCAACATCTTTTTCTTTAATTTTTCTAATTTCGTTCCGTTTGGGTTATTATCAATATCCGATCTTTCACGAATGTATAATACTTCACCAACTTTACCCATAGAAAAAAATTATCATAAAATCTAAGCAGCAACTCATAATCCTGATGTCTATAATATGTTATATCAAAACCGTTTAGCCCCTCTATCACACTTCGTCTGAACATAATCCCACTGGTTTGAGGAGTAGGCAAGCCAAGAAAAATATCATGTGAAAAGTCTGTCTTATTATCTACATATACAGTCTCTCCATTTTTAATATAATCGCAATAACACGCATCCATCATATTATTTTCTAATAAATAACTAACCTGCTTCTCCACTTTTTCTTTCAAAAAAAAGTCATCATCATCTAAGAAACATACAAACTCACCACTCGTATATTTTAAGCCTGTATTTCTGGCTGCCGACCCGTTTTTATTTTTTTCATGGCATATATATTTTACCCTATCATCATTGCAAAACTTTCTCATTACTTCTGTAGTTTTTTTTCTCCACTTAGTATTTGGGTCATTGTCATCAACAACTATGACTTTTACATTTTTATAAGTTTGTTCTAAAACAGAATTTACTGTTCTTTCCAACATGTTCGATCTTTTATATGTCGGTATAATAACATCAACTTCGTGAATCATACTCTCCTCCTTTACTTCAATTAAAATAACTCTTCAAATGTATAATTATCTACTATTCTACAGTTACGAAGAACCGGATGTATCATAACTTCTATTAAAGTATTTCTACACTTTTTTTCATCCCATATTTTCTCTTTTTTTCAAAATCTAATTTGGAGCCAAAAAAATTGATTATTATTTTTTTATTGTACCTCATAATCTTTTTTTATTAATAAAAGATTTGTAGATACTTTTCATTCCGGTTATCTCTTTTTTTGGTATATTACGTGATAGTCTAACTGTTTTAAAACCATATATCTTAGCCAACCTAAGTACAATAAATAAAAATACTTAAATTGGTATGAGTATGCTGATGTGAGTCTAAATGTATAGTATCAAATTCAAAAATCAATAAAACGCTTTTATCTGTGCCTCTATTTCTTTCGATACGGCATATCTTTTCATTCCTATTAATCCACAATCTGTGACTTAACTTTTTTTAAAAAAAGTCCGTTAAACTCACCGTTTTTTTATTACATATCTTTGTTTTCTTTATATCTTTTTGTTAATGGAGTCCCTTCAATTAAATTAATATGTAACCCAACCTTACTAAAAATAATTGCCGTCTTTTTGCCATCTTTACAGCTTGAATAGTATATGGCATATTTACCATTAAAAGTAGTTCTATCTATTTTTTTCCGTCATTTATAATTATATCTATTGCTCTATTAACGTCTTCAGATAATCCGAAATCATCTGCGTTAGTTATAATCTTCATTCCTCATCTTACTTCTTTCTTTTTAGTAATTTAACATATAAATTCCCTTTAGTTGAATTTGCAACTATACAATTTTTTTCAATTGTATTATATCTCCACCAAATGACATTTTTAAATTTATCAATGCCGTTAGGATTATCTTTTACTGGAAATGCCACCCCACTCGTAATTTATCCTTCCTGTATCTTTAAAAATAGCATATATCTGTCCAATGAAGATATTTATTAGCATATCCAACAAGGTTTTCTATTTTTTTATCCATCCACTTTTTTTGATGTTGAATATAATAAAAAGTGTATTTTCCATATCTACAACATATGCATGAAAAACCATATATTCATCAGTATTGCCGTCAATTGCTACGCTAATTATCATAGAATTATTTTTCCAATGCCGCCTTAACATATTTCATGTTGAATCTATTGCTCATATCTTTCTTTTTTTAAACATTCCATTATATGTTTTTTTCAAAAATCATATAGTAGCTGATTATTTACTACATTTTCCTTACCGTCATATATCTTTATTTTAATATTCTCTTTTTCTGCTCTTCGTATCTCATACCTAAAAATTCTTTGATATATGATTTTTGTAAGTAATCTTTTTTTCACATAGTAGATCTGTTCTTAATGTATATTGATTATCTAATAAACAATACTTATCACTATATACATAATCAATATTCCCGCTATGAATATATTGATGGTAAAGACATATATCCTCATCTTTAAATCGGAATTCATTTAAATTATCAAACATAATCTCTCTGAATTTTTAACATAAATCTCTTATATTCAAAAATCAACCACTTATATCATTTCCTTTTCTTATCTATATGTCGCATACCTCGACACATAAGCGAAATTGCTTTTAAACATAGACAGTGTATCCTTATACATACCGTACTTTGTAATAGCAAAGTATAATACATATATATATCCAAAAATTTCCAAAAAGTCTTTTAATTATTCTTCCTCTACATATAAAGTAACGCTTGTTGAATCCTGTAAACCATGTTGAATCTGAAGGTATTAATCTGCCTATTGTAATAGGTAAGTAATACACTTTTAACTTCCTCTTTAAGCAATCAAACAGAAAGATATTCTCCTCTCCTGACCCATTTAAAGAACCGGCTCCAAATCTTTCATCAAACTTTATTCCACTATCTACAATGCTCCTTCTCTTAAGCACAATCTGAACACTCGATATACGTAATGATGTTAAATAATTTATTCTTAATTTCCTGTTGGGATATTTTTTGTCTTCTCTTGAAATTATAAAGCAAATTATATCTGCATCCTTAATTTGACTGAATCCCATCTCTATTTTATTTACATAATCATCTTCCAATATCTCATCATCATCACATAAAAGACAATAGTCGCCGTTTGACTCTTTTATAGCTAAATTTCTACTTTTACTTAATCCCCTGTCCGGTGTATTTATGTGCTTTACAACATTGCCATTAATTAGAGTTTCTTTTTTATTCTCATAATTGCATTGATTAACTATGACAACATCAGATTTTATGTTTGTTCTCTTAATGATGTCTTCTCCATTCTGCATCATAACCGACATCAGAACCTCTACTTTTCCCATATTCATCCTCTCTTAAATTTAAGGTAATATCTATTCATAGGTAATATCACCTTCTTTTTTCATATAGTATTTTCTTTAATACCCCATAAAACATATTCCTACATGTGTAAAATAATGATATAATTACAGACCTTCCGTCACATATGTGAAACAGGTCATAATGACTCTTCAGTTTTTTTATAAACTTGTCGTGGCTAATGCTTGCCTTTCTTATCCTATATTTAGCCAAGTTTTCTTTTAAACGATACGCATATGTATTAGGTCTTCTAAATAACTTGAGTAAAATAGCATAGTCATTATTCTTCCTTATATCCTTAATTTGAATCGTCCCAAACACCTTTGCACTGTACATAACAGTGAGTTGTCCTATATAATCATACTTATAAATTTTACTCCTATTTACCTTACTTGGACCGGAAACATAAATATTCATAGGATTAGATTTTTTTCATCTATTTTTTTCATAATCTGTAAATGACAAATTGTATCCATTTCTTTTCATGAAATTGATTTGATGTTCCAGTTTTTTTTAGGTGACCAAATATCATCAGAGTCAAGGAAAGCTATCCACGTTCCTTCCGCTTCTCTCAAAGCCTTATTTCTGGTTAGCGCTGCTCCTAAATTCTTTTTATTCTTCAAATATTTTATTCTGCTGTCTTTAAAATTACTTACCACCTTATCTGTATCATCAGTTGAACAATCATCTACAATTATCAACTCCCAGTTTGTATATGTTTGATTTAATACGGATTTTATTGAATCACCTATAAACTTTGCAGTATTATATGAAGGCATTATTACAGAAACTAATTCACTCATCTGACTCCCTCCAATATCCTTTCAGCCTTTTTCTGTCTTTTGTCATATTCTGTTTTACTAATTCTGTTATTTGAGAGCAGATAGTCTCCATAATCTGATGCAGTCACCTTTCCTTCCTCTGTAATCCCCTCCTTACTTATAAAAGCTTTTATCACAGTTTTTATAAGAATAAATAAATCATTTTTAAACGAAATATGACTTAAATAATGCAAATCATACTTTAACTTTTTATCCCATGAAATAGCATTTCTTCCCATTATCTGTGCAAGACCTGAAAGTCCGGGTTTTGCAGTATGTCTCATTCTTTGCTTATTTGACATAAATACCATATCTTTTATAAGTTGCGGCCTCGGTCCTATAACTGACATATCTCCGTTTAAAATTGATATCACTTCAGGTAGTTCATCCAAAGATGTTGATCTTAGCCATGCTCCAAATTTTGTTATTCTACGATCATCCGGCAACAACTCTCCTCTGTCATCCTTTTCATCTGTCATTGTCCTGAACTTATACATTTTAAATATCTTTTCTCTACCTGTTTTCGGATCAATTTTCCCCGGTCTATATTGAGTGAATAATATCGGACTGCCAAGTCTTACCTTCACCAATACTGCAATAATTGCATATAGCCACCAAAATACAGTAATTGCCAAAATAGAACAAATAATATCAAATATTCTTTTTATATACATCTCATAAAATCCAATTCTTCTTAACGGCCTTTTATTGTGAGTGGCTTTAAATATTTTTTTATTTTTTTTCAACAATACACACCCCTTTAATCTTTACCCAAAACAGCTCCTTATTACTTCGATTATCCTATCCTGTTCATCCGTTGTCATCTTTATATCGCTTGGTAGGCAAAGTCCTCTGCTGTATATGTCCATGCCGATATCCGTTATTTCCCCCGAGATGTAGGCATTTGTTCTTGCTCTGCCGCTTCCCTCTCTTGTGATAAAAGGGTCCATCCTGTATATCGGTTGCATATGCATAGGCTTCCATATCGGGCGACCCTCCGCATTGATTTTAAAAAGAGATTCCAGTATTTCCGTAGGACAAGTCTTGCCCGTCTCTTTTATGTAGCAGGTTTCATTTTCACTGCGTACCTGCCTGCACATAGCATCACTGTCCACTATTAAGCATGAGAGCCAAAAGTTCGGATTTGAATTCTCATTATCAAAAGGATTCAATAAAAGCGGTAAGTCTTTTAACCCGTCCTTATATCTTTCATATATGGCCTTTTTTCTTGCTATATGCTCATCAAGATATGGTAACTGCCCTCTTACCACTCCTGCAATCACATTGCTCATACGGTAGTTATATCCGAGTTCTTCATGTTGATACCAAGGTGCATTTTCTCTTGCCTGTGTAGACCACTTGCGAACTTTCTTTGCAGCTTCCTCGTCATCTGTAAGAAAACATCCTCCGCTGCTGCCTGTGATTATCTTGTTACCGTTAAAAGAAAGTATATTATAATCACCGAATGTACCTGTCTGTCTGCCTTTATATGTAGCGCCCAAAGATTCCGCCGCATCCTCAACCAAGGCGGCATTATGTTCCTTTATTATTTTGTTAAGCTCTTCTATCTTCCCCGGCGTTCCGTACAAATGTGCAATTACCACTATTTTTACCTCAGGATATATCTCAAATGCTTTTTTTAACGCCTTCGGATCCATATTCCAGGTATCATATTCACTGTCTACAAATACAGGTTCTCCGCCTTCATATACCACAGGATTTACCGTTGCCGCAAATGTCATATCAGAGCAGAACACTTTTTTCCCTTCAAGCACGTTTGCTCCGGATTTCGGCATACCGTATACTTTTATTCCTGCCGCCTTTATCGCCAGATGAAGTGATGCGGTACCTGCCGAAAGTGCAACCGCATATTTTGAACCTGTATACTCACAAACCTTTTTCTCCACCTCATTGATATTTTCACCGACTGTGGACATCCAATTTGAAGTGTACGCTTCTTTCATATACTTAAGTTCATCGCCGTGCATAGTTGGGCTGCTCAGCCAAACTCTTTTTTTCAAATTTTTTTCAAATACCTTGTCTCCTCGAAACATCTTTCACCTCTTTTTTTAGAGCCTATCAACATGCAAAAACACAGTAAAAAAGCCTACAAGACCTCTCCTGTAAGCTTCTTAAGTTGATAAAATCAATTTGCTGCCTGTGGTAAGTCTTCATGATGTAATACATTTGCAATTTCTCTTTTATTATCAAATAACTCACTATTTATACTGTCAACATGTGCTGTATGATATGTTGTCACAATGCTCTTTATATGCTCTCTGATATTTCCGCTGTTTTCTCCCATGTATACAGAGAGCAGTCTAAGCTGCCTTAAGAATTTATCCTCATCAAATTCAAGCGGTTTTCCTATGCTTATCAGTTTGTTAGGTGTCGTCTCAAGCCCCTCTTCAGACATCAATCTTTCTTCAAAAAGCTTCTCTCCCGGGCGAAGGCCTGAATATTCTATCTTGATATCTATATCGGGGCGAAGACCTGAGAGTCTTATCAGGTTTCTCGCCATAGTATCTATCTTTATCGGAGTGCCCATATCAAGTACAAATATTTCTCCACCCTTTGCATAGTTACCTGCCTGTAATACAAGTGACACTGCCTCCGATATTGTCATAAAATATCTTATGATATCGGGATGTGTGACTGTGACCGGTCCTCCGGCCTCTATCTGCTTTTTAAACTTCGGTATAACGGAGCCGTTACTTCCCAGTACATTTCCGAAGCGCACCGCTGCAAACTCTGTAGCAGGATTATTTGAATGACTGTAGCAATATTCATCCATATCTATGATTCTCTTATCCCTTTGTAATCCGATAGGTCTGAGGTCATTTACTTTTCCCTCTTTAACCTTCCTTGCAAAGGTCTGGATAATCATCTCACACATTCTCTTGCTGGCACCCATCACATTTGTAGGGTTTACCGCCTTGTCGGTTGAAATCAGTACAAATCTCTTGCAATTATTATGCAGTGCCGCAAGTGCGGTATTATATGTTCCCATTACATTGTTTTTTATAGCCTCACAAGGACTCTCCTCCATAAGAGGAACATGCTTATGTGCCGCAGCATGATATACCACATCAGGTTTATATGCAGCAAATACCTGCTCAAGCTTATTTAAGTCTCTTACCGACCCTATTATGGTATCAAGACTCAGATTCGGATAATTCATCAAAAGTTCCTGCTCTATCTCATAAGCATTGTTCTCATATATATCAAATATGATAAGCCTCTTCGGTGAATGTGCCGCTATCTGCCTGCAAAGTTCACTGCCTATTGAACCTCCTCCGCCTGTTACCATGATTGTCTTTCCGTTCAGGTATTCAAAAATCTCTTCCAAGTCTACTTTATAGGAGGTCTGCCCAGCAAGTCTTCAATATTTACATCCTTCAAATCTCTTATCTTTACCTTACCGTTTGCCAGCTGGCACATTCCCGGCAGATTCTTTAATATACATCCGGACTCCTTACAAATGTTCAAGACTTTGCTCAGTTCTTCAGGCTTACTGCTTGGCATTGCCACATAGATTTTATCTATGCGATAATATTTTACATTGTCAAGTATACGATCTCTTCCGCCTGCTACGGGTATATTATCGACCGTTTTACCCCATTTATTTGTATCGTCATCTATAAAGCATACTACACTGTCATTACAGTCTTTAGTCCTTTTTATATCACGAAGAAGTAATCTGCCTGCATTGCCGGCGCCCACTATCATCACTCTTGCTACATTGCCCTTGGCTCTTTGTATATTCTCTCTGTCCGAGCGAAGCAAAAGTACAAAACGGTACGAAAATCTGCTTCCTATTATTGCTAAAAACTGTATTATAGCGCCCAGAATATAGTATGAAATAGGCATCCTGCCAAATAACAATGTTATAAAATATGTGTGTAACATTGCTGTTATTAAGCTTGTATACATAACATGTTTCAGCTCCGTATAGCTTGCAAACTTCCATATACTTTTATACAGCTTGAATAAAACAAATGTAATCAAAGCTATAAATGTATATATAGGAATAAACTTTTCCCAGGCTGTTATATATCTGCTTTCAATATGTGAAAACTGTAAGTCAAATCGTAGCCACAATCCTGCAAGATATGAAAAATTTACCGCAATCATATCATAGATAAGCAGTATAATGACTGCTCCATTCAAGTACTTCAGCTTAAAATTCTGTTCTTGCATTGTTCCCCCCCATTAACACAATCTTCTTCAATTTTATTTATATATCGGACAAATCGTGGATGAACCGTTTATTGTAATATCCATTGTCTTTGTCTGATAGTTTATACTGTGTACCGGTATCGCTGCCCATGTTCCTGTAATATTGGCATAAGCTATTACTTTTATATCCTTACCTTCAATTATATTCGGGACATATATCGACAACTTTGTAGGAATATCTGCTATCTTTCCGTTTGCATCTGTTGTAATTATCGCCATTGTCTTATCCATGGCCTTATATTCGGCAAATTCCTTTAAGCCGGTTGCATCGCTTATACTTCCACCCTGATTGATACTGTTGATGCTTGCCACAACCTTTTCAGGAAGTCCTGCCGTTTCACTGCCGACGCTTGGAGTTATCGCGTGTCCGCCTTCAATCGCACCTATAAATCTTACCGCTGTGGAATTAGTCTGTGTATTTACTGCGGAGGACTGAGTATTTGTCTGAGTGTTCGCACCTGAATGCGAACTTGAAGCTCCTCTGTGGACGCTTCCGCCTCCCGAACCGCCTCTGCTGTGGCTTCCGCCGCCGCCACCTCCGCCACCGCTTCTTCTTGAGTGGCCTGTATTTGAACCTAAACCTCCTTGCACACTTGTGGCTCCGTATGCTCCTCCTGCTATTGACATAGCCAATATGCATGACAACACTGCTATACCCTTTTTATTCATACTTCTATTCCTTTCCCTATTGATGTCCTACTCTTTTGTGTAAAACAAATCAATAATTTTATTTATTGCCTTATCACGGTCCATATAGAACTCATCATAAAGCTCCGTTTTTTTATTTTCCCCTTCAAGCACATATATCTTTTCTTCGTCAAAGTCATCATCGGATATTGCGCAGGCACCAAGCTTTAAAATCATATCTTTTTGCATATCGGTATATGAATACGGCTCAATATCATTTAAGATATCAACAATTATTGAATCTCCTTTAAATCGTTTTAATTTCTGTTGATAGGCTCTTAAATACTCCTTATGTGCCTCTATTCTTTCCATAGCTGAAAAATCCTTGCTTGTATCTCTGAATCTCAAGAATTTTTCCGCCATATTTCCTTTCAATGTAACCGTATCTCCCTTAATAAATGACTTATCGGCGCTCTGCATTCCGTCATACGGTATTACTACATCTACCCCTCCGATTGCATCATTTATCTTTTCAATAGCCGATGTATTCATTGCAAAATAATTGTCTATATACAGTCCGTCAAAAAGCTTACTTACAGACTCCTTCATAAAGTCTGAGCTTATTTCATTTCCGTCTCCGAATGCAAAGCCAATGTTATATGTTGCAATGTGCTTCCCATAATATTTCCGTTAAGGTCGGTTACAGGTATATCCGCCATAGTATCTCTGGGTATAATTACAATATTTAACTTGTCGCTGTTTGTATCCCACGCTATCAGTCCTATGCTGTCAGCCTGTCCTCCCGAGCCTGCATCCTGTATATAGTGCATATCCACCGTTGAATCTATACCGAGAACAAGTATTGCCTTTACATAGCTTTTTCTTCTGTAGTTTTTCCCTTTATAGCTTAATGTACCGGTATCTACGGATATATCCGCTTTTTTACTCAAACTTGTAGCTATCACACTGTCTTTATTTTTCTGCCAAATATTTACAGCTATAACCGATACAGCCAATACAAGCAACACAAAAAATCCTATTATCTTTTTCTTTATATGTGTTCTCATTTTTTATTGCCGTAATAATCTCCGTAATATTTGTAGTGATAGCTGTTCTTTTTCATTTCAACTCCGTTTAATACCGCTCCTATTATTTTGCAATTTACTTTTTCAAGCTGGTCTTTTACTCTCTTTACCATTCTCTGACTTACAGTGGCGCTCTTTACTACTATTACCGCACCGTCTACACATCTCCCTATAACTGCCGCATCCACTATATTTGCAAGAGGCGGAGCATCAATTATAATGTAGTCGTATTGAAGTCTTTGTTTTTTTATGAACTCATCCAACTTATTTTCATACAAAAGTTCTGCCGGATTAGGAGCATACGGACCTGCAAATACCACGTCCATATTTTTTATATTTGTCTTGTATACAATATCTTCGGTATTTTGTCCGCTCAGATACTGGCTAAGTCCCTGCACATTCTCCTTTATCTGATATCTGCTGGTAAATACCGACTTTCTCATATCCGCATCCACATATAAAACCTTTTTATCCAGTTTTGCAAAGCTTATCGCCAGCTGAAAGCTTGTCTCCGATTTTCCTTCATCCTGAATTGAGCTTGTAAAGAGTATTACTCTTAAGTTTCCGCCTGAAAACTGTAGATTGGTTCTAAGCATTCTCATGGATTCCTCATATAGAAATCCTTTTTCCGTCTCATCTATGTTGAAAAATATTTCCATCTGTCTCCTCCAATGTTATTTCTTTTTATGTTCAGGCAAGCTTGCAAGTACTATAAGGCCCAGATTCTTTTCAAGGTCTTCTTCAGTCTTTATAGTGTCGTCAAGCAGTTCTATTGCAACAATAATAAATACTACAAGCATCGCGGCCGCCACTCCTCCAAGTACGGCGTTCTTTTTTATGCTCGGCCCCGACTTTTCTTCAGGAACTATTCCAAGTTCTATAATCTTTGGCGGTACCACCTCCATCAAATCTCCTATATATTTTGAAGACGATGACGCTATCTGATTGACTATCTCCATAGCATTTTTCGGATTCGGATCTGTTACCGTCAGCGACAGTATTCTGGTATCGGGAGGATTATCAATCTTTAATTTGGCTCTGAGCTGCTTATAGTTGATATTAAGTCCCAGCTTTTCTATCACTTCTTCAAGCACAGGTCTGCTCTGTATCATAACCTTGTAGTCCTTTGTCAGCTGACTGCCTATCTGAAGGTCCGCCAGTGAGTTTAATGTAGTCTCCTTTGACAGTACATACATCTGAGATGTGGACTGATACTGCGGTGTAATACAAAAGATGCTGAAGACAATTGCCAGTGCAAATCCTGCTATACCTGCAAGTACAATCATCCACCACTTTCTCTTCAGTATAAAAAAAAGTTCAAGTAAGTCTATCTCCGTCTCCTCGTTTGTCATTCTTTCCCCCATTTATCTACTCCATTCTATTTGCTTATTTTCTATGACTTTATTTGCATTGTCACAGACCAGTTTACTTAAGTCGTCATTTACATACCTGCAAAGCCAATTAAGAGCCTTTTTTGTATCAGGTTTTCTCATATCTGTTCTATGCATATCCGTTGCCATAAAGGAGATATAGCCTTCCTTTATTTTTGCTTTACACCATGCAGTATTTTTATTAAATACACCCCCGTTTAAACTTGTATAGTTCATCTGAAACAGCGCACCCATGTCTCTTATCTCATCAAGTCTGTCATCCTTTTGTAGACAATGATATCTCTCCACATGTGCAAATATAGGTACAAACCCTGCAAATGTAAGATCCCTTGTCGCCATTTTTATATAACTGAAGCTGCTTCCGGGATTAAACTCCACCAATATATATTTACTGTCTGCAAGTGTCAGATATTTACCGCTTTTCAAGTTTTCTATCGCCTTTTCCGAATAAAATATCTCCTGCCCTTTATAAAGCTTGCAGTCGATATTTTCTTCTTTTACTTTACTCTTTATTATATTCAGTTTCTGCTATCTCATCGCTTGTAAGCTCGGGCATGGTATGTGGGGTTGCAATTATCTTTTTTATACCCTGTTCTGCTGCCATACTTATAAGCTTAAGAGACTCCTTTGGTGTCCTTGCTCCGTCGTCCACACCGTAAATAATGTGGGCATGTATATCTGTTAAGCTCTCAATACCTTTCATATTCATTTATTTTTAAATTGATTTTTTTTATTAAGTTTTATTTTAATTACTTTTTTTAATTATACAGCGCTATATGATTTATTCAATCAAAAATTTTTAACAATGCTTAATTATAAATTTATATTTTTTTGTAGTTTATATGCAAATAATATTTTTTTAAATTTCAGTATATTATCTTTGCTCTCCTATTTTTTTCTTATTTTTATACTGCATTTTATACAACACGATAATATACTGATTTTTTCTTTCAAAAATTTTGGCAAATCGCAAAAATAAGAGTATTGTTATAGGTGGATTTAATTGATATACTTAAACTTAATAAAGGATAACTGTTATATGTTCGGGAGGTAGTATGAGACTTTTGATATGTGAGGATGAAGAAGATATATTAAATGCGCTTGCCAAGGGGCTTCGCAAGCAAAACTACTATGTGGATACCGCAGCTGACGGTGAAGAAGCATTGGAGCTTTATTTTGAATCAAAATATGATCTTATTGTACTTGATTTGAATATGCCTAAGCTTGACGGAATAGAAGTGTTAAAGGCTGTAAGGGAGGACAATGCGGATTGTAAGGTCATTATATTGTCTGCCAGAGATACATTAAACGACAAGGTACTTGGGCTTGACCTCGGCGCAAACGACTATCTGGTAAAACCTTTTCACTTTAAAGAACTTGAGGCAAGAATAAGAGCGCTGCTTCGCACTTCATATAATAAAAATGATGACTGTATAAGACTTGAATCTCAAGGCATAGTGCTGTTTCTTAATAAAAAGCAGGTACAAAGAAAAGGCGAGATTATTTCTCTTACACCTAAGGAATACGCCATATTTGAGTATCTGTGCCTTAATAAAGACAGATTGGTTTCAACCGCCGAACTGCTTGAACATAATATTGATATGAATGCAAGTGATGCATCGAATGTTATCAAAGTCCATATAGCGGCTATCAGAAAGAAACTTGGAAGTGATGTTATAAAAACAAACAGAGGAATGGGATACACTATAGCTACTTAGTGCCCATTCCTCTGTTAATATTACATTTTTGATAATAAATCGTCCACTATCTGTGTGAATCCTTCAAGATTCTTTGAACCCTGTATTGCATAAACTATCTTTCCTTGTGAGTCTACAAAGAAAGTGGTAGGAAATGCCTGAAGGCTCATAACAAAATCCTCTGTAGCTCCTGACGGGATGATGTTTTGATAAGTTACCTTGCTCTTATCAAGTACTTCTTTTACCGCCTGGAAGTTGCTTCCTGCATCCTGCGCTATTCCTATTACATTGACATTCTTATCTTTCATGTTCTCAGACAGCTTTTGCAGCTCAGGGATTTCCTGTACACATGGACCGCACCAGCTGCCCCATACATTGACTACAGTCAGCTTGCTGTCCTTGAATACATCATTACTTATCTCCCCGCCTTCCACAGTCTTTGCACTGAACTCAGGGAAGCTTACATCTTCCTTCTTTGAATCTGCGGATTTGCTCTCATCCGCCTTCTTTGAATCTGCCGACTCGCTTGTATCGGCCTGCTTTGAATCTGTCTGTGCCTCTGTGCTTACAGACTCATTAGCAGTCTTACTTCCTGCATTGCAGGCACTTATAGCTCCCGCCATCATAATTGCCATACCTAAAACAAATAATTTCTTCATATAATTCTCCTTATCCTATTCCTATACATTCAAGGCAGATATTTACAGCCTTTTGCAGTACCACAAGGTGTTCACCTCTTAATATCCCCACACCTATCATAACAACTGCAACTGCCAAAAAACCGAAAGGTATCGCCTTGTTTTTTTCTATTTTTTTTATAAACTTACTCATTTTTATTCTCCGAAAAGCTGATTGATATTTCTACATATTCATCGACTTTACTCTTTGCGTCAATAGTAAATCCGTGCCTGTCCGCTATATCCTTTGCTATAGCAAGACCCAGACCGCTGCCGCCGTATTTTTTCGATCTGGACTTGTCAATACAATAAAAGGGTTCAAACACTCTGCCCAAATCAGCCTGCGCAATCCCTGTACCGAAATTTTTGACACTCAATACATTACCCGTCTGCGAAATCTTAATAACCGCCTCATTGTCCGAATATCTTATTGCATTATGTACTATATTGAAGACGGCCTGTTTTAACAAAACCCTGTCAGCCTGTATATTAAAGTCCGTATTATCAAATAATACCTCTACTTTTTGATGTCTGCTTTCTATATATGACTCTAAATCGGTCAAAATATCGTCTATCAAATCTTTCAGGCATATTTTTTCAAAGTTTAGGCTCTCGCCGCTGCTTAACAGTCTTAATCCCTGTACTATGGAGCTCATCATATCTATCTGCCTTGATACCACATTTACAAAATCTTTGTAATCTGAGATATCGGGATTTTCGTCCATATTTAAAACTTCAAGGTTTGTCTTTATTGCGGCTACCGGAGTCTTTAACTCATGTGCCGCATTCTGTGAAAAACTCTTCTGCCTTATATATGAATCTTTGATATTCTCAAGCATAAAGTTAAAGGAATCCTGCAACTCCCCCACCTCATCTTTGCTTTTTACCACCGATATATTTTCGCCTACATTATTTATATCAATATCCTTTATAGCTTTTGTAAATGTACTTAACGGCTTCAATACTCTTCCGCTGACAAACCACATAAGTGCCGTTCCGAATACCGAGCAAAAAACCGTGATATAAAAGCAGTTTATCCTAAAGGTTTTCTGCGCGATATCAAAGTCAAGCTTAAAGCATCTACCGCCCATAGTATTTGTTACATTCACACCGTCAGGTATTATAAAGATATTTGAGGCATTATCTATATTTATACGAAACGATATCACTGATATGATGCAAAGTACTATGGCTGTAAGCAATGTCAGCTTCACTCTGATAGATAACCTATTCCACATTTGCACATCCTTTGCAATTACTGTTACAAGCTTTTACATTAACAGGCTTTTCCTCTTTTTTCTTTCCAAAACCTGCATATGATGTGGTCAGAGCGCCATGTCTGCAAGCCGCAGTACAGGCTCCGCATCTGATACATTCCAATGAATTCGGGTTTGCTCTTACACTTATATCCATCTTGCAGGCTCTTTCACAAAGTCCGCAGTTTACACATTTATCCGATACAAACTCCATCTTGTAAAATCCGACTTTGTTAAAGAAGGAATACAATGCTCCCAGCGGACAGATATATTTGCAAAAAGGTCTGTATGTAAATATAGAAAGTGCCGCTACAACTATCAGTATACTCAGTTTCCAGAAGAACAAAAATCCTATTGTGCTTCTAAGTCCTTCATTTTTTGCAAGTAACGGAAGTGCTCCTCCAAGCGTTCCTGCCGGACAGATAAGTTTGCAAAAGTAAGGCGCTCCGTTACCGAAAGCATCAACCAAAAACATCGGCAAGAGTATTACAAATGTAAGTAATATCAGATATTTCAAATATCTGAGTACTCTGTCTAATTTTGCAGGAATTTTAAACTTAGGTGTAGGTATCTTATACAGTAAATCCTGTACAAAGCCGAACGGACACAAAAGTCCGCATACAAGTCTGCCGAACAGTGCACCTATAAGTATTATTATTCCTATTACATAGTATGATATACTGAATTTCTTACTTCCTATAACCGCCTGAAGTGAGCCTATGGGGCATGACCCTATTGCTCCCGGACATGAGTAGCAGTTTAATCCCGGTACACAGGCCACCTTCGTATTTCCTTTATATATCTTTCCGTCAAAGAATCCTTTCAGATTGGCATTTGTCACCAATGTGGCTACGGCCTGTATGGCATTCTTTTTTATTTCCTGAAATCTTGTGTATTTATTCTCAAAGTATTTCATTCCCCTCTCCTAAAATAATTTCTTTGTATATTCTAGCATATATAGGTTAAGATAAGGTAAAGTATTGCAATAATATGAAAGGTATATTGATTGTATAAAAAAATAGTGCATAATATAATTATAAAATGTGAGTATATAGTATATGGAGGATTTTATATTGAGCGAAAAAGAAGAAATTTTATTTATGGAGACAAGATTGATTAGGCTTGCTTCTGCAAAGTGGCATTTACCGCTTGAAAAAATTATAGCTGTTTTTAGAGAAAACGATATTCTAAGATATATTGAGGTTGGATATAATATTTTTCATTGTGAAGGAGATGAAGCAGTTCTTGAAGATATTGAAGAACTCCTTAAAAGAAGGAAGGTCGGCATTGATGATAGAAAAAGCCATCAGTTGCTTAAAATTTATAAAAGGAGAAAAAATATGTCAACTTTAACTGTATCAAAGGAAAAACTGAATTTTACAGTAGATTTACTTATAACTATGGTAGTTGAAGAGTTGGCAAAAGAAACGGGTAAGGACTACAAAGAAGTTTTAATGGACTTTTTAACCTCAAAAACCGGAAAAGCCTTATATGATGATTCAAACGGGCTGTGGCATAACGGTCCTTCTTATATAGCAGATATGTATATTGATGAGAAAAACCACTTACAAAAATAGGCTCCCTAAGGGAGCCTAAGCAAAACATAAGCCGGGTTATGTATTAAACGGTCATCTATCTGGTCCTTATGTTACCACAAGGCTCTAGCAACCTACCTGAATATCGGACGGGCAGCCCTTATTCGCTTTGGTCTTGCTTTGGATGGGGTTTACACGGCCTCATATGTTACCATACAAGCGGTAGTCTCTTACACCACCTTTTCACCCTTACCTTTCGGCGGTTATTTTCTGTTGCACTTTCCTTGGAGTCGCCTCCACCGGATGTTATCCGGCATCCTGCCCTATAAAGCCCGGACTTTCCTCACACTTGTGCGACCGTCTGTTTTACTAAGTGATACTTTAACATCCGAGATGCTTTTTGGCAAGAAAAAATTATAAAATAACAATCTTTCTCCTGTACGGATTATCAAGTATCTCACCATATTTTTCAAAATAAATCGAATTATACAAAAAATCGGAATATATATTGTTTTCAAATAATTTAAGAGCGCTCTCACATAAAAGCTCTTTTGCACTGCCAGTTTTACTGATAAAAGGCTTTTTACTTCTAATCTTAAGTTCGGATAAAAGATTGGATGAAGCCTTTTTAAATCCAAGTAACAAAGGATATGCCGCCATATCAGGCTGTGACTTTAACTCTTCCAAGGTTTTCTTTTTTTATGATTTAAAAGAATATGAAAGATTGCTCTGCTTATTCTGGTATATGTAAAATTCTTACTCTTAAGGCTTAAAATAAAATCTTCAAAACTCCTACTTTTAATCTCATTTATATTTTTGTTTATTGTATTTTTTTGAGTTCATCCGATATATCACAGTATGCACATAAGTCTTCTCCATTATATAACTTGTCCGATATATTCCTTTGTAGAGTAAATAAAAAATCATCTTCAAATATCGGCTTTGATGACTTTAAAATATCTGTATTTTCCAACGGTATTCCTCCGCTAATATTGTCAAATATATCTTTCTTACCTTTGTATAATGCATTTCTTATAGATGTGGCTGAGGCAAATTTATCCTCTTCTATATTCTTTTCGTGATAAGTACTTCCGTTCCTACTTATTATAACCGGTTTTATATTTGATTTTATAAGTTTTATATTCTTAAGATATTCTATTGCAAGTATATTGTTGGGGGATGAAAGTATATCTTCTATCTGCATTCTTTGCTGCAGTGATATACTTTCACTTGCTAACTTCTCCATTATCGCACTATGTCTTGCTTTGGCATAGTTTAAACCTGAAGCCAAATATTTTTTTATTGAAATCTCAATCTCTTCCCCCGATAGAATACCTGCTACGCTGCAAAGCAAATCGTAATCATTATTTTCGGCACCGAATGATATATAGTCAACTCCAAGTATATCCAGCAAACTTATGCCGTACTGTGCAAAGTCGGCTGCACTTGCACCGCTAAAAAAGCTCGGAATTTCAAATACCGCATCTATGCCGGCATTTAATGCCGTCTTTGTCCTTATACTTTTTTCAAAAACAGCCGGTGCTCCTCTTTGTACATAGTTGCCACTCATTATTGCTACCACATAGTCAGCTCCTGAAAGTTCTTTAGCTTTTTTAATCTGATACTGATGCCCCATGTGAAAAGGATTATATTCCGCAATAATCCCCAAAATCTTCATATTCACCTCTAAAAAAGGCAATCAGAATACTGATTGCCTAAAAAATTTATTTAATCACATCGCTCATATCATAGAGCCCGTTAGATTTTCCAATTAAGAACTTGGCCGCCGCTATCGCACCGTTTGCAAAAATCTTTCTTGAATATGCTCTATGGTTAAATGAAATAACCTCATCTTCTCCTGCGAATATAACATCGTGATCACCAACTATTGTACCGCCTCGTACAGATGAGATGCCTATCTCATTCTCTCTTCTTTGTTCATGTCTGTCACTTCTGTCATAGGTATAATCAAGCTTCTCATCCATACTTGAATTTATAGAGTCTGCAAGCAAAAGCGCTGTTCCGCTCGGCGCATCCAGCTTTCTTCTGTGATGTGCCTCCACTATCTCTATATCAAACCCTGCCTTCTTCAGTGTAGGAGCTACTTCAGCCAATACCTTTGACAATATATTGATTCCGAGTGACATATTTGCTGAACGAAGAATTGGACTTACTGATGAAAGTTCATTTATTCTGTCAATCTGTGCTTCACTTAGACCTGTAGTACAGATAACTGCAGGAATCTTTTTTTGTTCTATAAAATCAAGCAAGTTGTCAACCGCCTTTACTGAAGCAAAGTCAATCACGGCATCCGCTTCTATATCGATCTTTCTTATATCGTCAAATACGGGGAAACCCAATTTTGCATCGGTATTTAAGTCTACTCCCGCAACTATCTCCATATTTTCATCTGCAGCCACAAGGTCTGCAACCACCTTGCCCATAGCACCGTTTGCGCCGTTTAAAATAACCTTAACCATTATAAAATACCGTACTCCTTCATAGCCTTAGCCAAACTTCCTCATGTGCCTTCTCCATAGGTGTAAGCGGAAGTCTGAGCGGTCCTACATTCTTTCCCTGAAGGTTCATAGCAGCCTTTACAGGTATCGGATTCACTTCGGCAAACAGATTGTTGATAACATCAAGTGCCTCTATCTGCATCTTTCTTGCCTTAAATATATCTCCGTCAAGCACAGCTTTACACATTTCATGGGTCTGTCTAGGTGCCACATTTGACAGTACGGATATAACTCCCTTTGCACCTATACTCATAAGAGCCACTACCTGATCGTCATTTCCCGAGTACATATCTATCTGCGGACAAAGTCTTAAAGTCTTTATAGCATTTGAGAAATTACCGCTTGCCTCTTTAACACCTACTATATTCTCCACATTGTTTACAAGGTATGCAATAGTCTCAGGCTCGATATTCACTCCTGTTCTTCCCGGAATATTGTAAAGAAGCACCGGTATATCTATACCTTCAGCAATAGAAGTAAAGTGCTTAATAAGACCTTTTTGTGTTGCCTTGTTGTAATAAGGTGAAACTACCAATACTCCGTCAGCTCCGTACTTCTCGGCTTCCTTTGAAAACTCCACTGCGGTCTCTGTAGAATTTGAACCTGTACCTGCAACTACCGGTATTCTCTTGTTTACTATCTCGATAGTTCTCTTTATAGCATCCAAATGCTCCTCAACCGTAAGAGTTGACGCTTCACCTGTAGTACCGCAGGCTATAATGGCATCTGTGCCTCCTGCAATCTGCTCCTCAATTATTTCTTCCAATTTATTATAATTTACACTTAAATCCTCATTCATCGGTGTAATAAGTGCAACACCTGCACCTTCAAATATAGCCATAAAATCCTCCTAACTATTTTGTCTTTTCTTTCTAATGCTCACTGCATCCGAGCCTACATATCTTGCTTCAGTTTTTGAATACGCAAACTTTTGTGAACTGTAAAGTCCATAATAACCTGACAATACAAAACTTACTCCTACTACTATAGCATAATAGTTTATACCAAGGCTACCACAAAATTCAAGACCCATAAAAATGGATGCTATAGGGCAGTTGGTAACTCCTACAAAGCAGGCAATCATACCGCATGCAGTACACAGTTCATACGGAAGTCCGAAAAATTTTGCAAATGCTCCTCCAAAGGTCGCACCTATAACAAATGTAGGTACTATCTCTCCTCCTTTGAAGCCTCCTCCCATTGCCACCGCAGTGAAAAGAATTTTCATAAGAAATGCCTCATACCTGACATTTCCGCTCATGCTTCTTTCTATAAGCCAAAATCCGCCGCCGTTGTAGTCTCTGCTTCCTGAGAGTACAGTTAATATTATAAATAAAACTGCCGCAACTACAATCCTTATATACGGATTTTTAAAAACTTTTTTGTAAATATTTGCACTTTCATGCATTGCCACTGAAAATAATATTGCAACAATGGCTGTAAGTGCCGCGAGCAGTATCATAAACCCTACAAGTCTGAAGTTCCAATCAGGCGCTCTTTGTATTATGAACTTCTCCACAGGTGTATTCATAAGTTTTGCCACATATACCGCAATATATGACGACAGAAGGCACGGTATAAGTGCCGCATGATACATAACGCCTACACTGAATATTTCCATACTGAATATGGACGCCGATATCGGCGTTCCGAAAAGTGCTGAAAGCAGGATGCCATTCCGCACATTATTGCAATATTTATATCCGCCTTATCTGAAAATGAAGTCTGTCCAAGCTTTAACTTCCTTCCTATAAAGTTTCCGAGGCTGCCGCCTATCTGTAGTGCCGCACCCTCTCTTCCGGCACTTCCGGCTCCCAGGTGTGTCAAAAATGAAGATATATATATTGTAGGTGCCATTTTTAAAGGAATGGTCTCCCCTGAAGATATCGAATCTATTACCCAGTTGGTTCCTCTCGGATTGTCCGCATGTATAAAGTGATACAAGGCTGAAATTATAAGTCCGAATATCGGTAAAAGATAGAGTGTGTAGCGGTGGCTTTGCCAAAAATCCGTGGCAAAGCTTATCGCATGTCCGAAGCTGGCTCCGGCAAATCCTACAACCACTCCTATTATGACTGAAAGTATCCCCCATTTTATAAAATATATTATATTAGTCTTAAAATTTAATGTTTTTAAAAACTCGTTAATATCTATATTCACTTTTTCATCAAGCATTATATGTTCCCTTACTTCTTACAAGTTTTGGTCTATATCCCTCTTTATTAAGTCTTTCGACTATCTGTTCCTTATGCTCCGTTCCGTAAGCTTCTATAGTAATTCTAAGCTCCACTGCGGCATTTCTGTTGATACTGATAAACTGATTGTGCTCAAGCTTTACAACATTTCCTCTCTCGCTTGCCAGTAAGTCGGCCACCTTCGCAAGCTCACCCGGCTTATCAGGTAAAAGTACGGATACTGTAAATATCCTGTCTCTTGCAATAAGTCCGTGCTGTATAAGTGACGCCATTGTAATAACATCCATATTTCCGCCGCTTAAGATAGCAACAATCTTTTTCCCTTTACATCCAAGTGCTTTAGCGCCGCAACTGTAAGTAACCCCGAGTTTTCCACTATCATCTTATGGTTTTCCACCATATCAAGGAATGATACTATAAGCTCATTGTCGTTGATTGTGATTATATCATCCACATTTTCTTTTACATAGTTAAACAGCTTATCTCCCGGTGTCTTTACTGCGGTACCGTCTGCAATCGTGTTGGCTGAAGGCAATGTAACTATATGTCCTTCTTTGATGGATTCTTTCATGCAGGCCGCATTCTCAGGCTCCACTCCTATTACATGGATATTCGGATTCAACATCTTTGCAAGTGTCGCCACACCGGCACAAAGTCCGCCGCCTCCTATCGGTACAAGTATTATATCTACTGTAGGGAGTTCTTTGATTATCTCCATTGCGATACTGCCCTGTCCTGTAGCCACTGTAAGGTCATTGAAAGGATGTACGAATGTCGCACCGCTCTCCTTTGCATACTCCATAGCCTTTGTAGCAGCCTCATCAAATACATCTCCGTAGAGTTCTACAGTTGCACCGTAGTTTTTGGTTCTATTTATCTTTATAAGAGGTGTAGTTGTAGGCATAAACACTGTAGCCTTTATTCCTGCAAGCTTAGCTGCGTATGCAACACCCTGAGCATGGTTTCCTGCAGAAGCTGTTACAATTCCTTTTGCCTTTTCTTCATCGGAAAGTGTTGAAATCTTATAGTATGCTCCTCTAAGCTTATATGCTCCCGTATACTGCATATTTTCAGGCTTGAAATATACTTTATTTCCGGACTGCTCCGAGAAAAACTCACTGAATACAAGTTTTGTCTCCGATGTCACCTTTTGTACAAGTTCGCTCGCCTCTTCAAATTTTTCCAATGTAAATTCCTTCATTACTTATTGCCTCGATTCTATTTTAGATAGCTTTGTCTTACTCATTACTAAAAAGTGCATCCACAAATTCTTTTGAGTTGAATTTTTGCAGATCGTCTATTTTCTCACCTACCCCGATATACTTGACAGGAATGGAAAGTTCCGCCTGTATTGCCACCGCAATGCCTCCCTTGGCACTTCCGTCAAGCTTTGTCAGTATAATACCTGTTATATTTGCCGCCTCGTTAAATACCCTTGCCTGTTCAAGTGCATTCTGCCCTGTAGTACCGTCAAGTACCACCAAAGTCTCTCTGTAGGCGTCAGGATACTCTCTTTCAATAATTTTATTGATCTTTTTAAGCTCTTCCATAAGATTTTTCTTATTGTGAAGTCTTCCTGCGGTGTCCACTATCATTACATCTGTATTTCTGGCTTTTGCCGCCTTGCAAGCGTCAAATACCACAGCTCCCGGATCTGAACCTTCGTTTTGTGCTATTATATCCACTCCGGCTCTTTTAGTCCACTCCTCAAGCTGCTCAATAGCAGCGGCTCTGAATGTATCGGCAGCCACAACCAAAACCTTTTTACCCTCATTTTTGAGCTGACTTGCAAGTTTTCCTACAGATGTTGTCTTTCCGACTCCGTTTACACCTATGACAAATACTACAGACTTCCTGTTTTCAAACTCATAGGCGTTCTCGCCCAAATCCATCTTTCTTTTTATTGTGTCAATAAGCACCTCTCTGCACTGTGCAGGCGAGTTAAGATGCTCTTCCTTTACTCTCTTTCTAAGCTCTTCTATAATATCTGTAGAAGCTCTGATTCCGATATCTCCCATAATAAGAGTCTCTTCAAGCTCCTCATAAAAGTCCTCATCTATCACATCATAGCCGAGGAATACATTCTCTATTCCGCTTACTACGGCATTTCTCGTTTTTGTAAGTCCTTCTACAAGCCTTGAAAAAAATCCTTTTTTCTTTTCTTCCATTATCTCTCCTAATTATCCAATTCATTTTCTATCAGGTTCACTGAAACAAGTGCGGAAACACCTTTTTCCTGCATTGTAATTCCGTAAAGTCTGTCCGCAGATACCATCGTACCTCTTCTGTGTGTAATTACTATAAACTGTGTATGGTCTGTAAGCTTATGTAAATACTTTGCAAATCTGTCTACATTTGAATCATCAAGTGCCGCCTCTATCTCATCAAGCAGTGCAAAAGGTGAAGGCTTAAGATTCTGTATTGCAAACAAAAGTGCTATGGCTGTAAGCGCCTTCTCTCCACCTGAAAGCTGCATCATGTTTTGAAGCTTCTTTCCCGGCGGCTGTGAGATTATCGTTATACCGGCCTCCAGCATATCGGAGCTTTCTTCAAGTACAAGCTTTCCGCTGCCTCCTCCGAAAAGTTCTTTAAACACTTCATTGAACTCTTTTGCAATCTCTTCAAACTTCTCGGCAAACTGCTTTTTTTCATCGCCATATCCAGCTCATCGATAATATTTATCAAAGTAGCTTCAGCCTCCAGGATATCCGTATGCTGCTTTTTCATAAGCTCATATCTTCCTGAAATCTCATTATAATCTGAAATAGCATTGATATTGACATTTCCAAGTGCCTTTATCTTTGACTTCAGTGAAGATATATTTGCTCTGATATCATTTAAAGACATATCCGTATCGGTTTTCAGCTCCAATGACGAATTATATGTAAGTTCATATTCATTCCACATATAATTGGTTCTCTCGGACATCCTCTCTTCAGACTTTTCTATCTGGCCTTTCAGTCTGTAGATATCTCTGTCCAGAAGTGAAACTCTTTCACTGTAAACATCTCTGTTGTCAAATATCTTATTCTGTGACTTTGACTTAGCTTCTTTAAGCAAAATAAGTTCTTCTTCTCTTTGCTTAAGTTTTTCTATCTTTTTAGCCAACTCGTTTTTTGAGATATGTTCATTTTCTATGATTTTATTTTTCTCATTGATATTTCTTACAATATCCTCGGCTCTTGTCTTTAAGCCCGCCTTCTCATCAAGCAGTGCTTTGACATCCTCTCCGGTTCTGTTTACATTCTCGTCAATAAACTCAAGTCTTTGTGAGATACCCGCTTTTTCAAGCTTTGAAGCATTCAGCTTTTCCACCAGCAGCTCTCTTTTATTTCTCTGTTCTTTGATATCGCTTTCGATACCGGAGATATCCTTTCCCAGTTTGCCGAAGTCCTCGCCTACATTTGAAAGTTTGGCATCAAGCCTTTTTGTCTCAATCTCTATCTCTGAAAGTTCTTTGTCGATATTGTCAAAGTCTGTCTGTACCGAAACTGATGAGGCCTTCAGTTCTTCAAGCTTTTCAATTAAGCCCGCTCTTCTGTTTGATATATTGTTTTTCTCAATGATTAAATCCTGTATTACTTTTCTGTTCTCATCAAGCTTAATCTCTATATCATTTCTTTGTAGATTAAAGGATTCAAGCTTATCGTTTGCCTCATTATAATTAAAAAGTACGGATACACTTGCCTGTGCCTCTTCTATCTCTCTTTTCTTACTCAAAAGATTGGTACTGTTTTTAAAAGCACCGCCGCTTATAGAACCGCCGGGACTAAGTGAATCACCGTCCAGTGTGACGACTCTGTATTCATATCTGAACTTTTTTTCAAAGGCAATAGCATTGTCTATATTGTCGATAACTACGATTCGTCCAAGCAGGCTGCCTATCAGATTTTTGTATACACTATCATACTCGACCAGCTCACTTGCTATTCCGACTACTCCCTTTTCTTTCAAAAACTCTTTATTTGAAAATGTGTTGTTTCTCATAGCGGAAAGCGGCAAAAATGTTGCCCTTCCGAATCTGTTTTTCTTCAGATAATCAATCAAAACCTTTGCGGTGTTTTCGGAGTCGATAACCACATTTTGTATCCTGCCTCCAAGCGCGGTCTCAATAGCCACCTCATACTTTTTTGACGCCCTGACTATATCCGCAACGACACCATGTATACCGCCGATTCGATCTCTGGTTTCCATGATCTTTTTTATTGCAATACCGTAGCCGTCATATTTTTCAGCAAGATCCTTTAATGATGTCAGCTTTGCCGACTCACTCTGATACTTCATCTGAAGCTCGGATGCCACTTTTGAAAACCTGATTATCTCACTGTGTATAGCAGCTTTTTTACTCTCAAGTTCATCCTTAGTTTTCTCGGCACCGTGAAGTGATTCATTCACCGAGTTTAGGCTCTTATTTTCCTCATCAATCTTTAATTCGATTGTGTTTTGACCTGTCTTGCTCTCCAAAAGTCTTTGAGTCATCTGAGATTTTCTGAGGCGAACCTGCTCCAATATACCCTTATATCTCTCTTTTTTTGCTCTCAAATCCGCATTTCTTGAATTAAATTCCTCAGATGAAAGCCTCAGAGTATCAAGTCTTTGTGCAAGCTCATCTATTTTTTTGTCGATATCCTCAAGTTCTCTTAAAAGAGAGTTTTCCTTTTCATTCGCCTCTTCTAAAAGATTTTTCAATGAGGCCTTTTCTTCTTTTAAAGTTTCCAGCTCTTTTTGCTTTTTTTCAATATCACTGTCTATATTTTCACCTCTGTATGAGAGGTTTTCATTGTTCTTATTCTCTGAGTTTATCTGCTCTTTTAGAATCTCTATATGTGAGTTTATCTCTTGCAGTCTTGTCGTGTTATTTCCTATCAGATTTCTTACATCGTCAAGCTCTTCGTCAAGCCTTTTTAACTCCGCCGTGATATCTTCATAGTCGGTTTTTGACTTTTCAAGTAAATTTCTTGCATCCGCCAAATCGTCGGATAAGAGCTTTTCACGCTTTTTATATTCATTAAGATTCTGAGTTATACCGTCATACTCCATAATATAACTGTTAACATCAAAAATCTTTAATTCTTCACGCAGATTCAAAAACTCTTTTGCGACCTTGGCCTGTTTTTCAAGAGGACCGACCTGTTTTTCAAGCTCCGCCAATATATCGTTTACTCTGACCAAGCTCTCTCTCTCGGACTCAAGCTTTTTCAGCGCAAGACCTTTTCTTCTTTTAAACTTTGTGATTCCTGCCGCCTCGTCAAAAAGCTCTCTTCTTTCTTCAGGCCTACCGTTTAGTATCTTATCTACCTGACCCTGACCTATTATGGAGTATCCGTCTTTTCCTATACCCGTATCAAAGAAAAGCTCACTGATATCTTTTAATCTGCAGGCTGAACCGTTTATCAGATATTCACTCTCTCCGGATCTGAACAGTCTTCTGGATACTGTCACCTCTTTAAAGTCAATATCCAGCTTGTGGTCAGAATTGTCCAATGTGATTGCAACATAGGCAAATCCGAGCGGCTTTCTAAGCTCGGTACCTGCAAAGATTACATCCTGCATATTTCCGCCTCTTAGCTGCTTGGCACTTTGCTCTCCCAGCACCCATCTGACCGCATCGGATACATTGCTTTTTCCCGAACCGTTAGGTCCTACAATACCCGTTATTCCGTTGTGAAAATCAAATACGATCTTATTTGCAAAGGACTTAAATCCCTGAATTTCAATACGCTTTAAATACATCTAAACTTTCCCTAATTTTTTCAATGCTTCATATGCCGCCGACTGCTCGGCAGACTTTTTGCTTACGCCTTCTCCCACGCCCACTCTTTCACCGTTTATTTTCACAGCTACGATAAATTTTTTCAAATGGTCGGGTCCTTCCTCCGACAAAAGGTCGTACTCTACCGGTCTTGAATCCTGTGATTGTATCACTTCCTGTAAGATAGTCTTGCTATCATAAAAGAAGACTTTATTTTCATATCCATTCAAAATGAATTTTAAAATCACCTCTTTTGCATTAGCAAAACCACCGTCTAAATATATGCTTCCTATAACCGCCTCAAAGGTATCGCTGATTATACTCGGTCTGAATCTTCCGCCTGTATGCTCTTCACCTTTTCCAAGCTTTATAAACTCACTGAGTCTTATATTCTTTGCACAGTCCACAAGTGCAGGCTCACATACAAAGCTTGCTCTTATCTTTGTAAGTTCTCCCTCAGGCTTATCAGGATAAACTCCGTAGAAAAACTCACTGCTTACAAGCTCTAAAACGGCATCTCCCAAAAACTCCAATCTTTCATTGGAACCGTTTTTTCCAAGCTGATGCTCATTGGCATATGAACTGTGTGTAAGCGCCTGATTTAAAAGCTCTGTATTCTTATACTCATATCCTAATAATTTTTGTAACTCATTTAAATTATTATTCATAACAACCCTCAACAATCTATATTTTATAAAGAGGCTACCGTTATCGGATATCTTAAACAGTAGCCTCGTAAACACTATCTGGCGTCTGTAGCCTTCTTTATCTCCTCAACGGCATCGTTTACAGTGTGGATATTCTCTGCAACTTCCTGAGGAATCTCAAGTTCAAACTCTTCCTCAATGCCTGTAATTATCTCAAACAAGTCCAAAGAATCGGCTCCCAAATCATCTACAAAAGAAGAACTCAGCTCAATTGTATTCTCATCAATATTTAAAACCTCGGCGATAATCTTTTTTAATTTTTCAAATTCCATTTTTTTCTCCATTCTAATCTTTAATCATTTTCTCTCTTATAATATCACTCAAAGCTTCTTCTTTAAAGCTCTTACATTGTAAAATCGAATTACAAATCTCATTTGCCTTTGAATTGCCGTGTGCTTTGACTACAAGGCCGTTAAGTCCGAGTAAAGGCGCACCGCCGTATCCGCTTGCATCAAAGGACTTCAATGTAGCCTTCAGTGAAGACTTTATCATCATTGCACCTATTTTTGTAAAAATGCTCTTTGTCAGGGCTTCCTTTATCTTACCGATAAGTGTAGAGCCCACTCCCTCATAAAGCTTTATTATTACATTACCTACAAAGGCCTCACATACTATTACATCGGCTCCGCCTTTCGGTATCTCTCTTGCCTCTATGCTGCCAATAAAGTTTATATCCTTACATTCCTTTAATAAAGGTATTGTCTCCTTGACAAGCGCATTTCCCTTTTCTTCTTCGGCACCTATGTTTACAAGGCCTACTCTCGGATTTTTGATACCGATAACCTTTTCCATATACAAAGAGCCTATCTGTGCAAACTGTACCAGATTATCCGCCCTTGCATCCACATTGGCACCACAGTCAATCAACAAAGAAACACCTTTTTCAGTAGGTATAAGCGGTGCAAGCGCAGGCCTTAAAACTCCCTTTATCCTGCCTACTATAAGTTGTCCGCCTACAAGTACGGCTCCGGTACTTCCGGCACTTACAAAGCCGTCCGCCTTGCCCTCTTTTACAAGATTCATGCCTACCACTATGGATGAATCCTTCTTTGCTCTGATAGCGGCTACCGGTGCTTCTTCATTTGTTATTACCTCGCTTGAATAGACACATTCACATCTGTCTGCAAACTCGTCACTTACTTTTTTCTCCAAAACCTCCTTCTTACCAACTAAAATAATTTTAATATCCTTATCTTTTTTTAAGGCATCAAATGCCCCCCTTTATTATTTCGTCCGGTGAATAATCTCCACCCATTGCGTCCAATGCGACTGTAACCATAATACACCTCAAATGTTTTTTCTATAACACCTCTGTATCATAACCAAATATTAAGTTCTACGCAAGACAAAATTCAAAATCCGTCTTATATTTTAAAATAAAGCTATAAGCTGTCTTTTTAAAAACTATAACTTCTCCCTCTCTGCACAGATAAACAGCTTTAGCATCCGGGAGTTTTTTTCTTATCTCTTTTCCCTTTTCTTCCAAGGCTTTACCTTCAAGCCCAAGAGGAGTTATAACTCTGTTGTCTTCAATGATACATTCCACATCGTCATGATATAATTCCTGTAAAAAACATTTATAATATTTTATCTTTTCCTGACCTTCAAGATCTTTATCTGCTATCAAATATACCATCTTATTCTCGCCCTATTGCAACAGTCATTCCGTCTTTTGCCGTCTTTTTTACTATAAGATTCTTGCATTGTATACAAACGGATCTTTCACATACATTGCCGACTCCGACAACCTTTTTTACAAACTCGGACTCACAAAAATCTCCTTTTACCAAGTTTAATTCGTCTTTGGTAAATGTCACAAAAGGTACATCAAGTTTGCTTGCAAGACTTTTTATAGCCTCTTCATCTTTTTTTATATCAATACTTCCTATAGATTTCACCGCTCTTATATCAAGGTCTTCTTTTATAAACACTTCATTTACAAAATCACTAAGCTTACTTGCATCCGTATCTTTTTTACATCCAACTCCTATGTACAAATCCTTAGGTATTAAAGTCAGAACACTCTCATCATAGATTTTGTCACTTATCCTCACTTTTATATCACAAGATTTATTCTCAGGATTAAGTTCTTTCTTAAGCTCTTTTACATCAAACTCTTCAATATCACTGTCAATGTCTACACATTTTTTATCAAGCAGCGCGGCACTTACATCCTTTGCAAGTTTTCTTGACGATATAAAAAGATTGTTTTTTTTGGCAAATACATCTACCGCAAAGGCTCCGTTTATATCTGTCGCAGTTGTAATAATAGGAGTGGCAAATAATGCCCCTCCTATATATTGCGCCAACTCGTTGGCTCCGCCCACATGACCTGAAAGCAGCGGTATAACATACCTTCCGAGTTCATCTATTACAAGTACTGCAGGATCACAAAATTTATCCTTCACATACGGTGCTATACTTCTTACCGCTATCCCTGTCGCTCCTACAAAAATGATTGCATCATCACTGAAATGTTTCTTCACAGTCTCTTTAAGATCTTCAAGCGGCTTCATTCTTTTATCCGACAGATATTTTCCTATCGTATACGATGATATATTCGCTTCGCTCAAAATATCAATCAATTTTGTATTTATATCTCCACCCTTTGCGGTAAATGATATAATTGTTATATTTTTCATAGGCTGTAATAACTTTGTCTGTACTCTTTTTTCTCAGGCTTTGTATTCCATAAACTACAATCAGTACTATAGCCGGTATAATCATTATATATGATATAGCTGTTATAGCATTGTTTATCAAATCCGTATTGAGTGCGGCAGGCAGATTGCCTATAGTATTGTTAAATATATGGATAAACATTGTGACAAATATATTTCTTGTCTTGTAGTAGATAAGTCCCATAATGCAACCCATAATGGCTGTATACACGCTTTGTACAAATATCATATGCCATACACCGAAAGCCACACCTGATACGATAATGGCAAACCAAGGGTTTTTCGTCACTCTCTCAAGTGAGTTGAATATAAGCAGTCTGAAAAGTATCTCTTCCACAATCGGTCCTACTATTGATATTGAAAGCAAAGACCAGATATATGCACCTGATTCAAGGTCGTCATATACTCCTGAAAAATACTCGTTGTTCTTTGCTATAAAAGGTATAACCACCAAAAATCTGTCGACTATCTCAAACCACAGACCTGCTATACCGTAGAATGCAAATCCCATTACAATACCGAATATAATACCTTTAAAAAGCCCTATCTTCACTCTTTCATCATGTCTTTTTACTATAAAAATTGCCAAAATAAGGTATATGGCAATAAGCACTAAAGATATGAATGTGTCTACAACCGCATTTATACTCGGCAAAAGCACATCAGGTATTATACCGAATTTTACATCCAGGTAATTGATTTTATTAAATATAATATTGCTTATCCACTCATAGCTCAAACATAAAATAAGAGCCAGAGCGCACCAAAGTACTGTCTTTATATATTTTTTCATTCGACTCCTCTTTTTATTATCTAAAAAAAGGTCGCAGATGAAACCACCTACGACCTTATAAAAATTATTTTATTCCTCGTTAGACTCTGAATTTCTTGCATTCTCTTTCTCAAGCTCTTCATTAGCCTGTGTCAAAGCCTTAATGCTGAGTGATATCTTCTTCTCAGGCTCGTTGAACTCAACGATAACAGCCTCAACTTCATCACCAACTTTAAGTACATCTGAAGGCTTCTCTACATGGTCGTGTGAAATCTGTGATACATGAAGTAATGCATCAACACCGTTTGAAATCTCAACGAATGCACCGAAGTCAGTCATTCTTGCGACTTTTCCCTTCACTACATTACCGCGTGCAAACTTCTCTTCAGCGTCAAGCCACGGGTTCTGATCAGGGAACTTCATAGACAGTGCAATCTTCTCACCTGAGATATCTTTGATAAATGCTGTTACCTTATCTCCTGATTTGAAAACTTTCTTAGGATTCTCCACTCTGCCCCAGCTCATCTCTGAGATATGTAAGAGTCCGTCAGCACCGCCAAGGTCTACGAATGCACCGAAGTCTGTCACATTCTTTACTGTACCTTCGATAACATCACCCGGTGTTATCTTCTCAAATAAAGCTTTCTTCTGCTCTTCTTTTTTAGCAAGAAGAAGCTGCTTTCTGTCACCGATAATTCTTCTTCTTCTCGGATTGAATTCTGTAATAATGAATTCAATATCTGCATCTTTATACTTAGATAAATCTCTTTCAAATGTATCTGATACAAGTGATGCCGGTATAAACACTCTTGCATCGTCTACAACTACACTAAGTCCGCCGTCAACTACCTGTACTACCTTACCTGTGAGTACTTCCTTGTTGTTGAAAGCGTCCTCAAGCTTCTTATTACCTCTATCCTGAGCCAATCTCTTGTATGAAAGGAGAACCTGTCCTTCTCCGTCGTTTATCTTTAAGACTTTAGCTTCCATCTCGTCACCGACATTTACAACTGTTCTTAAATCTAAACTGTTGTCATTACTATATTCACTTCTTGTGATGATACCATCTGACTTAAAACCAACATTAAGGATTATTTGATCTTCCTTAACATTGATTACCTTACCGTTGACAACTTCTCCAGTGTGTAGAGTCTTGAATGACTCATCTAACATTTGTTCAAAACTTAGATCTGACAATATTTTGAACCTCCTCAATGATATGTTTTGGGGTCGAAGCCCCTGCCGTAATACCTACACTATCCACAGAAAGTAAAGCATCATAATTTAGGTCCTCAAGAGTTTGAATAAATACCGTATTCTTACATTCTTCCTGACATATTTCCACAAGCTTGCCTGTATTGGAGCTTTTTTTGTCTCCAATAACTATCATGGCATCCACATTTGATGCTATTTTTTTTGCCTCAGCTTGTCTTTCCTGTGTTGCATTGCAAATCGTATTAAAACATCTTACATCATAACCCAAAAGCGATATTTTATCAATGATTTCTTGAAATTTTTTATGATTAAATGTCGTCTGAGCCACAATTATTATTTCTTCATCTTTTTTTAAGTCTAAATTTATGAACTGCTCTATATTTTCCACCGCATAGGTGTTTTCATCGCCCCAACCTTTAATTCCCATTACTTCAGGATGATCAGGGTTTCCGATTATTACCACAGTTTTACCTTTGCCGCTTTGTACGGAAACTATGGCATGAATCTTTTTTACAAACGGGCATGTGGCATCCACCACTCTGTGTCCGCTTTGTTTTACAAAATTGTATACATCCCTGCTGACTCCATGTGAGCGTATAATTACAGTGCCTTTCGGCAATGAAGCCAAATCTTCCATCTTCACAGCCTCCACACCTCGTTTTTTCATATCCTTCACCACTTCTTCATTGTGTATGATAGGTCCAAGTGTGTATACAATCTCATTTTCCTTTTTTGCTTCTTCATATACGGTATTTACCGCTTTTTCCACTCCGAAACAAATCCTGCACTTTTTGCCAATTCTACTTTCATCTTTCCTCTTTTACCATAGCAAGTATCTTCGATACGACCTCTTTTAGTGTCATATCGGATGTGTCCAGATAATATGCATCATCAGCCTGCTTTAGAGGGGATATCTCTCTGTTCATATCGGCCTCATCTCTTTTTATGATTTCGGCTTCTATTTCCCCTTCATTAAGTGTGGACTTATCAAATCCCTTTTCTATAAGCTCAAGATACCTTCTTCTTGCCCTGACGCCGGAGCTTGCACAAAGATATATCTTAAGGTCTGCATCAGGCAGTACCACCGTACCTATATCTCTGCCGTCCATCACTACATTTTCTTTTTCGGCAAGCTTTCTTTGCAGCGCTACAAGCTTTTCTCTTACACTTTTTACGGCACTGAACTTACTTGCAAGCTTGCCTATTTCTTCAAGTCTTAACTTAGAGCTTACATCTGTGTTGTTTAAAAATACTCTTTGCTCGCCGTCCACATACTTTATACTTATATCAAGGTCAGATAAAAGCTTATCTATTCTTTCATCGTCACTTTCCTTTATCCCTTTTTCCAAAAAGAAAAGTGCCACCGCTCTATACATTGCACCGGTGTCTATATATACAAATCCCAGCTTTTTGCTGAGAGCCTTTGCTATAGTAGACTTTCCGGCTCCTGCCGGTCCGTCAATCGCTATACTGTACATTACCTGCTCCTTCTCCTGCCGCATATCCGCTTGACCATGCTATCTGAAGATTATATCCGCCTGTAAGGGCATCAAGGTCAAGCACCTCTCCTGCAAAGAAAAGCCCCTTAACACTCTTTGACTCCATAGTCTTAGGATTTATCTGTGATACTTCGACTCCGCCCTTGGTTATAATAGCCTCGTTAAACCCTCTTGTAGAGCTTAACTTAAACTCAAGGTTTTTGGTTGCGCTTACAAGTCTGTGTCTTTCTTCTTTGGTAAGCAAATTCACCTTTTTTTCAGGGTCTATTTTACTCTGATATATTACCTCGTCTATAAGCTTTGTAGGAAAGAGCTTATTTAGAGAGTTTTTAAGTTGCTTATTTTTTTGCTCGGCAAAATCTCTAAGTATTCTCTCGTCAAGCTTTTCATTATCAAGTGCCGGCTTTAAATCAATACAAAGTCTGTATCCCATTATATCCCTGTTTCCGATAAGAGCCGATGCCGATATTATCACAGGACCGCTTACGCCGAAATGTGTGAAAAGCATTTCACCGAATTCGTCATACACAAGTTTTTTATCATTGTAGATGTATGCATGAATATTTCTTAGTGAAAGCCCCTGTAAAGCTTTTACTCTTTCACCTTCCACATTGAAAGGTACCAACGAAGGGTAGAGCTTGCTTACACTAAGTCCCGCTTCTTTTGCAAACCTGTAGCCGTCTCCGTCGGAGCCTGTAGCCTGATATGACATTCCGCCTGTAGCCACTATTACAGCATCAGCCATGATTTTATTTTTTCCTACAATCACACCTACACATCTGTCATTTTCTATTATCAGCTCATCAACTTTAGTGTTTAATCTTATATCCACACCCAAATCTCTTATTGCATTTTCAATAGATTTTATAACATCAGATGAGTGGTCGCTGACCGGAAAGACTCTGTTTCCTCTTTCCACCTTCAGCTTGGTGCCGTTGTTTTCTACAAGGTTCATTATATCTTCATTGGTAAAATTTCTGAAAGCACTGAATAAAAATCTCTTATTGGTTACCACATTTTCCATTACAGTATTCATATCGGATGCATTGGTCAAATTGCATCTGCCCTTTCCTGTAATATAAATCTTTTTTCCAAGCTTTTCATTCTTTTCAAGGAGTATAACCTTGTTTGATGTTAAAGCAGCGGAGTATGCCGCTATCATTCCTGCTGCACCTCCGCCTATTATTACCACTTTGCTCATTTATGATACCGATTTTACAAACATATCGTATATAGCCTTTATAGTTGTTTCAAAGTCGTTCTCCTTGACACCTACGATGATATTAAGCTCCGATGAACCCTGATCTATCATCTTTACATTGACTCTTGCATGTGCAAGTGCCGAGAATATTCTTCCGGCAGTACCTCTGTTTGCCTTCATTCCTCTACCTACTATAGCTATAAGTGCAAGTCCCGACTCCATCTCTACAGTATCCGGAGCTACGGCTCTGTGTATACCTGAAACTATCTGCTGCTCATGCTCCTCAAACTCGGACTGGTGAACAAGCACAGTCATTGTATCTATACCTGAAGGCATATGCTCTATAGATATGTCGTTCTCTGCAAACACATTGAGTACCCTTGCACAGAAACCTACCTCAGAGTTCATCATCGCCTTATCCACATTGATTGCACAAAATCCCTTCTTACCGGCAATACCTGTAATTGTAAACTTTGAGCTCTTGCAGGTGCTCTCTACAATCATTGTACCCTTGTCGTCAGGCTTGTTGGTATTTCTGATATTGATAGGGATTCCTTCTTTTCTTACAGGGAAGATGGCATCCTCGTGAAGCACTGAAGCTCCCATATAAGCGAGTTCTCTAAGCTCCTTGTATGTGATTGACTCTATAGGCTCGGGATTCGGTATTATTCTCGGATCCGCCACCAAAAATCCCGAAACATCTGTCCAGTTCTCATATAAATCCGCTCTTATACCTCTTGCAACTATAGATCCTGTGATGTCTGAACCGCCTCTTGAGAAAGTTCTTATCTTTCCTGAGTGGTCACTTCCGTAAAATCCCGGTATTACCGCTCTGCTTACCTTTTCAAGTCTTGCGGCAACCTCAATGTTTGTAGCTTCCGCGTCAAATGTACCGTCCTCAAAGAAGAATATCATCTCCGCCGGATCTACAAACTCCACTCCGAGGTAGTTTGCCATTATAAGACCGTTTAAATACTCACCTCTTGAGGCCGCATACTCTCTGCCTGCTTTATTTAAAAACTCTTCTTCAATCTTTGCAAATTCATGGTCAAGATTTAGATTGAGTGAAAGACCGTCTATGATCTCCTCATATCTTGCCTTAATCTTTTCAAATTTTTTCTTATATGCTCCACCTTCTGCCGCAAGGTCATATGTCTCATACAAAAGGTCTGTCACTTTTTCATCTTTAGGATTTCTCTTACCCGGTGCTGAAGGTACGACAAATCTTCTTGATTTGTCGGCCTTTATTATATCTCCCACTTTTTTGAACTGATGTGCACTGGCAAGTGAGCTGCCTCCAAACTTTACTACTTTTATCATTATCTTCTCCAAATTTTTTTTATCTGAAATATTTTACACCAGATTCAAAAATTTGCAAATCCTGTTTTTTGAAAACATTTATATATGCGCCGTCTTCTCTTCTCTCCGAATGTGCCATTTCCTAATATCCTGCCGTCCAAACTTGTAATTCCTTCTATAGCTGCATATGAACCGTTAGGATTGTACTCGCCGTCCATTGTAGGATTTCCTGACAAATCCACATATCTTGTAGCAACCTGACCGTTTTCAAAGAGTTCCTTTATCTTTGCCTCGCTTGCCACAAATCTTCCCTCACCGTGTGAAATTGGATTTGCATATACATCTCCAAGTTTTGCATTCATAAGCCAAGGTGATTTATTGCTTGTAACCTTAAGATAAGCCATCTTTGAAATATGTCTGCCGATGGTATTTGTTGCAAGTGTGGCTGAAGTCTCCTCCTGCTCTTTTATAACTCCGTCAGGCAAAAGTCCAAGCTTTATAAGAGTCTGGAATCCGTTGCAAACGCCAAGTATAAGTCCGTCTCTGTTAAGCAAATCTTCTATCTCTTTTTTCAAAATTTCATTTCTGAATACGGTGGCAAAAAACTTTGCCGAACCGTCAGGCTCGTCACCTGCCGAGAAACCTCCCGGGAACATTATAATCTGAGAATTTCTTATCTCATCCCTATACTTTTCAACCGATTCCTTTATAGCTAAAGGTGAGCTGTTTCTGAATACAAAAGCCTCTGCAGCGCCACCTGCTCTGTTAAAGGCTCTTATTGAGTCATATTCACAGTTTGTTCCCGGCATAACAGGTATAAATACTCTCGGCTTCATATTCTTTTCTTTTGCTATATAAATACTTTCCGCCTTATATATCTTATCCTCCGCGCACTCCATCTTATCAGGCTCTTGTACGGACGGGAATACTTTTTCAAGCGGCTTCTTCCAGCTCTCAAGCAACTCATCAAGTGAAATCTCAATGTCTCCCACAACCAATTTAGGCTTATCTGTAACTTCACCCAAGTATATTGCATCTTCAAAATCAAGTTCATTTTCACATTCCACAAGGAAGCTTCCGAACTCCGGAGCAAAAAGTGTGTCTTCATCCGCAGATAAATTTGCCCCAAGCATATTTCCGAAGCACATCTTAGATATTGCCTCAACACATCCGTTTCGCTCCGTTACAAATGCGCTTACTATATTTTTAGCCTCAATTTCTTTTTGAACATACTCATAGAGCTTCTTTAAATATTCAAAATCGGGAAGATTATACTTATCCCTTTTTACTCTAAGTAAATAAAGCTTATTACCGGCCTTCTTTAACTCCGTGGATATTATATTTTTATTTTCTCCCACAGCCACCGCAAATGAAACCAGTGTAGGAGGCACATTTATATCGTTGAAAGTACCTGACATGGAGTCCTTGCCTCCTATAGATGCAAGCCCGAGTCTCATCTGTGCTTCATATGCGCCAAGCAGTGCCGCCAAAGGCTCTCCCCATGTGGCTTCACTTGTCATCCTTCTAAAGTACTCCTGGAAAGTAAAATGTACCTTCTTATAGTCACCGCCTGCCGCTACTATTTTGCTTAGTGAAGTGACTATTGCATACATTGCCCCATGATAAGGGCTCCAACTTGATAAATACGGATCAAATCCGTAACTCATAATGGTGACCGCATCGCTCTTTTCATTTAGAAGCGGCAACTTTGCAACCATGCTCTGTGTCTCTGAAAGCTGGTATTTTCCGCCATAAGGCATCAATACACTCTTTCCTCCGATACTTGCATCAAACATCTCCACAAGTCCCTTTTGTGATGCCACATTCAAGTCACAAACAGTTTCAAGCCATCTCTCCTTTAAAGGTAATTTGTCATCCTTCTTATCAAAGATATTTTCATCACTTGGAGTATTTACATATACCTTGGTTGTAGCTGTTGCACCGTTTGTATCAAGGAACGCTCTTGAAAGGTCTACTATTTTCTTTCCTCTCCAAGTCATTTGCAGTCTTTTTTCTTCCACCACCTTTGCCACAATGCTTGTCTCAAGGTTTTCTTCATCTGCATATTTACAAAATTCATCTACAGACTTAGATCCAGTACTACAGCCATTCTCTCCTGTGACTCGGAGATTGCAAGCTCGGTACCGTCAAGTCCGGCGTACTTTTTAGGTACCTTATCAAGATCTATAATAAGTCCGTCGGCAAGTTCTCCTATTGCTACAGATACTCCGCCTGCTCCGAAGTCATTACATTTTTTTATAAGTTTTGTCACTTCAGGTCTTTTAAAGAGTCTTTGTATCTTTCTCTCTGTAGGTGCATTACCTTTTTGTACCTCTGCGCCTGCCGTAACTATGGAATCTGTCTTATGCACCTTACTTGAACCTGTAGCTCCTCCGATACCGTCTCTTCCGGTTCTTCCTCCAAGAAGTACTATGATATCTCCCGGATCCGAGGTCTTTCTGATAACATTTTCTCTCTTTGCGGCACCCATCACCGCACCGATTTCCATTCTCTTTGCCACATAGTTCGGATGATATATCTCTTTTACATATCCTGTAGCCAGTCCTATCTGATTGCCGTATGATGAATATCCGTGTGCCGCTCCTGTAACTATCTTTCTTTGCGGCAACTTGCCTGCAAGGGTCTTTTCAATAGGAAGTGTAGGGTCAGCCGCTCCTGTGATTCTCATAGCCTGATATACATAGGTTCTACCTGAGAGCGGATCTCTTATAGCACCCCCAAGGCAGGTTGCAGCACCTCCAAAAGGCTCAATTTCCGTCGGGTGGTTATGTGTCTCATTCTTAAAGTTGATAAGCCACTCTTCTTTTTTGCCGTCCACAACTATAGGCACCACTATGGAGCAGGCATTTATCTCATCAGTCTCTTCAACATCATTAAGGATGCCGTCAGCCTTAAGCTTTTTCATAGCTAAAAGTGCAATGTCCATAAGGCATATCTTCTTGCCTGATTTATTTTGATAAAGCGCCTTTCTGTCATCCAGATACCTCTGATATGACTCCTTTATAGGTACGCCAAAAAATCCCTCCTCAAAGTCCACATTGCAAATCTCTGTAGAAAAAGTTGTATGTCTGCAGTGATCCGACCAATATGTATCAAGTACTCTTATCTCAGTGATAGAGGGATCTCTATTTTCGTAGTTTTTTAAATAATTTTGTATAAACTTAAAGTCGTCAAAAGTCATAGCCAATGAAAGGCTCTCATAACACTCTCTTAAAGCCTTTTCATCCATATTTATAAAGCCGTCAATTATATCCACGTCTTTAGGTACTTCAAAGTCAATCTTTAAAGTTTTAGGTACGGACTCACTTGCAATTCTTGAGTCTACAGGATTTATGCAGTAATTTTTTATTTTCTCCTTGTCCTCACTACTGAAGTTTCCAAAGAAAACATATGTGGTTGCCGAGCGAATATCAATGTCGTCTTCGCTTCCTAAAAGCTTCACGCACTGTATTGCGGAATCCGCTCTTTGGTCAAACTGTCCCGGCAAATATTCTACAGTAAAGAAAAAGTCTCCGTCTTTATGTGGAAAGCTGCCTTCATAACAGTTATCAAGAGGCGGTTCACAAAAAATCGTATTGATGCTTCTTTTATAGTCATTATCCGATATATTTTCAATATCATATCTGACCAAAACCCTTACATCCAAGAGGTCTTTTAAGCCGCAATAATTCCTAAGCTCGCTTAAAAGTTCCTTTGCTCTGATGGCAAAATCACTCTTCTTCTCTACATAAATCCTTCTAACGCCCATTTTTCCTCCATTTCCCAGAAAAATAACTGCAAACGATTAACAGGTTTTAAGCTTATAATTGTAAAACCTTATGCTATAAACTTTTAATATGACTTTGTATACCGTCACATACAATATTTGAAAGTTCGCCCATGATAAGCGGTTTTGCGTACTGAATAAAATGTTCGTTCACATAAAATCCGTCCTCACTTATCCACTCTCCAGGTATACACTTTTCAATATTTGCAACTAAATTTATATCACATTTTTTAACAATAGACAAATATGGAGAATTTTCCACTCTTTCAAAGTTCATCATGACACCCGTGTTACCGTCAATTCCCGCCTTTGCTCCCAAAAATCCGATATTAAATGCCTCATCAATATCGGTCTTACTCTGAAGATGTGCGGCAGCCCTTTGAAGTGTATTTATCTCAACAGCTCTGGTCTTTACACCTAATTCAGTTTTTATCTTTTTAGCCAAAAAAGCGGCTGTTCCCGAAAGCATCTTATGTCCGAATGCATCCACATTGCACTCGTCCTCACTGATATGATGTCCGTTTGTATCCTTAATGCCTTCCGAAACCGCTACGACTATATTGCCCTTTTGTCTGCATCCTGTCGGATAATATTTTGATAAATTTCTTTAAATCAAGTCCTATCTCAGGCAACAGTATAAAAATCAGGTCCGTCGTTTAACTTATTCTTTGCTAAAGCCGCTGCCGCCGTAAGCCAGCCGGCATTTCTTCCCATTATCTCAACAAATGTCACACTCTTTTAAATCGTATACATTTGAATCTCTTACTATCTCTGAGATTGATGTTGCAATATATTTTTGCGGCACTTCCAAATCCCGGGTGTGATCGAGTTACAGGTAAGTCATTGTCAATAGTCTTCGGTACTCCGACAAATCTTATCTTACTGCCATTTATTTTAGCGTAGTCCGACAGTTTTCTTTATAGTATCCATTGAGTCGTTGCCGCCGATATATATGAAAAATACCGATATTGTATTTATCAAGTATTTCAAAAATTCTCTCATAAACCTCATCGCCTTTTTTTACTTCAGGCAATTTGTATCTGCATGAACCGAGGTATGAACTCGGTGTCCTCTTTAAAAGTTCAACATTAAGCTCCGACTCAAGCGTATCGTCAAGATTTATTATATTTTCTTTTAAGAGTCCTTCTATACCGTATCTCATGCCGTATACCGTATCAATTCCAAGTTCCTTTGCACCAACATAAACTCCTGCCAGTGACGAATTGATGGCCGCTGTAGGACCTCCCGACTGACCTACAATCAAATTCTTTCTTTCCATAGCTTTTTCATCTCCTAATTTATTTTTCCAAATCAATTGCATTAAGACTTATTTTCAAAAGTTCCTCCACTTCATCCTTTGGAATCTGTAACCTTTTTGCCAGTTCCTCAACGCTCGCTTCTTTTCCATGCTCAGCCGCCAATTCACTTGAAACGTCCATAAGTTCATTTACCCTGTCGGCAAGCTTATTTGAGGCATCTTTCTTCACTTTTTCTTCATCTGCAATCTCACGCAATCTCTTTTCAACTTTTGATTTTATCTGAGATTTCAAATCACCTTTACTGTATTCCATAACAGCCATGGTAAGTGCCAGATGACTTTCACTTATAAGGTCGCTAATCTCCTCACCGCAACCTATAAAGGGCTGTATAAGTCCTGTAGCGTACATCATATGACCTTCAATAAGTCTGTTTCTTGCACTCTCATCTCCATGTAAAAGAGCGGCTGTAAGCTCATTAAGCTCTCTTTCATCTATCTCTTTTATCGCCTTCATATCCTCAAGATACATCTCAAGAACTGTCTTATCCTTCATTATCCGATCCACTCTCTACCAATGTAATATTTATCTTTTTGAACATATCTTTTACATATGTATCAAAGACATTCAGTATATCTCTTTCAAGTAAAAATGTCTTAGGTGAAAATGAGCTTATAAGCTCCAGCTTCTTATCCGTATACCTGATATTTAGGTACATATCGGCTTCTATATCTTTTGCGGTATTCTCACTTACCCACCTTTTACTGAATTCTTCTGAAAATTTTAACACCAATTTAAAGGCTGTGGGAGTCCTCTTCCCTTTGATAATCTCAAAGCAGATATGTCTAAGCTCACTCCAGGTACAAAAGCTCCTATCCTGTACCTCATCAAAGTAAGCTTTGTTTAACTTTCCTCCGATATCAAACTTCACAAAGGTTGTAAACTCGGCCTCAATAACACTGAACTTGTCAAAAAGATCCGTCATAAAGAGTTTTTTGGTAAACTCTTTTACATCTAAAATCTCAAAGGCCTCCATTGTTATCCTCCGCCCAGAGTGTAAAAAAGTCCTTCCCCGAAATTGTAAAGAACGCATTCTTACATACTTTGTCAAACTCGGAATCGTTTATATCTATAGGATTTGACTTTACAAAATCGTTATACATATTCAAAAGATATGCGGACTCTCTCTCATTTTTTATCTTCTCTTTATTTTTCTTTGTAGCCTCTTCGTCATTACTCTTTACACATTTGTAAAGTATATACTTCCCCTTATTTGTAAGAATGGGGCTTACACCGCCGTCTTCAAGCACTCCAAGTGCACCCTTTATATCTTCAGGCTCATTATTAAGCTCCACACTCCTTGATATATCGGAATTCTCCGAAAACTGAGTTGCAAGTTTTACACAGTTTTCACCGTTGTTCAGTCTGTTCAAAAGATCTGTAGCCATATTGTAGTCCGAAACCTCTATAACATTAAAATCCATTATTCTGGCTTCACTCTCACTGACTTCTTTTACATTCTTTGCAATCAGCTCTTTTTTTGCCTTCATGACCAAAAAATAGTCTAAGAAAACATTATCACACTCTTCCTGACTTAGCCCCTTAAACTCCTCACTGTTTGCCGCATTTTCATCATAAAATGTCTTTGAAAGCTTAAGTGCGTCGCTTTTTTGCGATTCGGAAAGTGTGATATTATTTTTTTCCGCCAATTTTTTCAATACTACAAGCTCTTTATAATAATTCTTTAAATCATTATAAAAGTTGTCTTTGTATGTAATGTTTTTATCTCTGTCTATATAGCTGTCCCATATTGAAGCACTGTATGTATTTGTAATAATTTGGCTCTCCGAAACGGCCGGAATAAGCATCTGAGCATAGCTGTAACCAAGCTTGTTGTCTGTAAGATTTATTTTTATATTTTCACTTATGTTCTCCGTCTTTATTCCGCAGCCCATAAGACATACCGCCGCCAAAAGCCCGACTAAAATTTTTCTTTTCAACTTTGTCTCCTAAAGCAGATAGTTTAATATTTTCAAAACACCCAGGTTTTCATTGCTGTCCGCCATGAATCTTGCATTCTCCTTTGCAACCGGTGCCGCATTTTTTACTGCAAATGAATAGTATGCCGCCTTAAACATCTCCACATCGTTTTCCTGATCTCCGAAAACCATTGTCTCATTTTCACTTATTTCAAAAGCTTCCTGAAGCTTTTTAAGCGCATTGCCTTTGCTGACACCCTTTGCGGTACAGTCAATCCACATCTTTCCCGCATAGTTTACCAAAAGTTTATCACTGTACTTGTCAATAAGATAATCGGCCTTACCGTATATATTTTCAGAATATGCGGAAATCTTTATCAGATTTTCAACCTTTGTGAGGTCGTCCACCACCTCTATTCTTCCTCTATATCCGCCTCTTATCCAACTGAGCAAAAAGTCGTTTTTTTCTTCGATATAATAAGATGACGCATCAGCCACTACTGCAACCAGATTCTTATCTTTTCTTATATCAAGTATCAACTCCTTTGTGACTTTGTCATCCATAGTGCTGACAAAGAGCTTTCTGCCGTTGATACCGATATAAGCTCCGTTATCGGAGATATAAAATATCTTATCCTTCACCTCTTCAAAGACATTTTCAATACTTATCCACTGTCTTCCGGAGGCAACCGCAAAGTGTATACCTTTATCATGAAGAGCTCTTATAGCCTTTACTATCCTTGCATCAAGCTTACCTTCTCCGTCACCTACCAAGGTTCCGTCCACATCCGAGGCAATAAGTTTTATCATTTAATACATTCCTCCAATTACAAATGCTATCACTATACCTAAAATCGCACCCATAAATACCTGTAAAGGCGTATGTCCGACAAATTCCTTCAGTCTCTCTTCAAAATGTTCAAAATTGTCTTCAAATATATTGTTCTCCAAAATCATATTCAGGAGTTTTGCCTGTTTTCCGGTCTCTCTTCTCACACCCATAGCATCGTACATAACCACAAGCGCCAAAATAAAGCTTACCGCAAACTCATATCCGCCAAATCCGTATTTTAAAACACTTGAGGTTGCAAGTGCACAGACTGTAGCCGAATGTGAACTCGGCATACCGCCACTTCCCCAAAGTCTGTCCGGAGAAAAGGACTTGTTATACCATATATCAATAAGTGTCTTTAAAAGCTGCGCAACCAGCCAACCGAGGGCCGCACTGACAAGTACTTGATTTGAAAGTATCTCATCTAAAACACTCATACAACTCCTCCCTCCGGTTTGAAAATCTTTTTCATATTGCTGATAATCTCATTCACAGATGTGGATTTATCCGCCATAGTAAGCACCCATCCCTCTCTTGAAAGAGGGGGAATAGGTGTAAAAGGAAACATATGAGTCTTTATCATTCCGGCTTCCTTGTCAGTTATGCCGAAGTATTTCTTGGCATTCTTTGCAGCCGTGTACGGATGTGTAAATCCGTGAAAATGTGTGCCTATCTCCTTTGCGGGTCTGTGCCAGTCATAGAGATAAAAATCATGTAAAAGTGCCGCTCTTGCCGCCGACTTGTAGTCCAAGTTAAGTTTTACATACCAAATATGTAGTATACGAAACATTTATACTGTGCTCCATAGTGGAGGTGCTGCCGTGCTGTACAAAGCCCGCCAGCTTTTTAAAGATATCACTGCTTAGTATATCCTTTACAATGTCCATATACTGTGCATCATTTATATATTCTTTCATCCTATCAACCAATCATACAGAGCCTGGTACTCAAGTGCGGACTGCTTCCATGAGAAGTCCACCGCCATTGCCCTGTCAATCATCTTATTCCATTCTCTCTTTTTATCATAATAAATATGCCTTGCAAAATTTATCCTGTCCATCATCTCATGTGCATTGTAGTTTGCAAATGAGAAGCCTGTACCCTTTGACTCAAACTCATTATAACTTTCAACGGTATCACAAAGTCCGCCCGTCTCACGCACTATCGGAAGAGTTCCGTATCTAAGTGACATAAGCTGGCTGAGTCCGCAAGGCTCAAACAGTGAAGGCATAAGGAAGGCATCAGCCGCCGCATATATCTTATGTGACATATCCTCCGAGTAATAAATATTTGCAGATACTCTGTCAGGATACTTCCATGCGTAGTGTCTGAACATATTTTCATACTTAGGATCTCCTGTTCCAAGTACTACAAGCTGAGTATTCTCATCACAGATTTGATCCATCATATACTCAACAAGGTCAAGTCCTTTTTGGTCTGTCAGTCTTGAAACCATTGCAAGCATAAATTTCCTGTCATCTACAGGCAAGCCCAAATCCTTTTGCAACGCTCTTTTATTTTTTATCTTTTCTTTTCTGAAATTTTTACTGTTGTAATTGTTATAAATAAGCTTATCCGTTTCAGGATCAAACTCATTATAGTCTATACCGTTTACAATACCTCTTAGGTCATTGTCTCTGGCTCTCAAAAGTCCGTCCATTCCCTCGCCGTAGAAAGGATTCTGTATCTCCTTGGCATAGGTCTTTGAAACTGTTGTTATAGCATCGGCATACACAAGTCCGCCCTTTAAAAGATTGCCGTCTTTAAATGCCTCAAGCTTATCAGGTGTAAAGTAGTAATCGCTGAGTCCTGAGAAATACTTTATTGTCTTTACATCCCAAGTACCCTGGAATTTTAAATTGTGAATTGTAAATACCGACTTTATTCCTCTAAAGAACTCTCCGCCTGCAAATCTGTCCTTCAAATATACAGGCACAAGACCTGTCTGCCAGTCATGGCAATGTATCAAATCAGGTCTGAAATCAACAAAAGGCAATGCACAAAGTGCGGCCTGTGAAAGAATATAAACTTCTCTATATCGTAAAGCCAGTCTCCGTATGGAGTCGGACCGCTAAAATACTCCTCATTGTCAATAAAATAAAAAGTTACTCCGTTAAGCTCTTTTTTGAGTACTCCTACGTACTTACTTGTACCTGCATAGTCAATGTAGAAATCTCCTATGTACTCCAAAGAGTTTCTGATTTCTTCCTTCATGCACATATACTTAGGTAGAATAACTCTGGCGTCAAAATATCTCTTGTCCAAATATTTTGGCAAAGAACCCACTACATCTGCCAATCCGCCTGTTTTAATAAATGGCACTGCCTCTGATGCAACAAACAATATTTTCTTCATAGTATCCACTTACCTCCTTGAGTCCGCTTCTTGTATCATTTCCCTTGCGGTTTTTAGTACACCTTCAGTTAAATTATTACCGCCAATCAATCTGGCTATCTCTTTTATTTTACCTTCTTTATCCAGTAAATCAATATTTGTTTGTGTAGTCTTTCCGTCTGTAGATTTTGATATGAACAAATTTTGATCCGCCATAACCGCTATCTGAGGCAGATGTGAAATACACAAAACCTGACGTCCCTTTGATATATTCATAAGCTTTTCGCCTACCTTTACAGCAGTCTTTCCGCTGATTCCCGTATCTATCTCATCAAATATCAAAGTCTGTATATCATCGCTGCTTGCAAAAACCGTCTTTAATGCAAGCATTATTCTTGAGAGCTCACCTCCGCTTGCCACCATCTGAAGCGGCTTCATGGGCTGTCCCGGATTTGTACTTATCAAAAAATCTACCGCATCATATCCGTCTCTTGAGATTTTGTCCTTCTTTGTAAATCTTATTTCAAACTCAACCCCAAGGAAGTTCAAATCTTCAAGTTCTTCCTTAATCTTCCCGGTAAGTGTAACAGCCACTTCTTTTCTCATAGCACTTATAAGTGTACATCTTTCCAATATACTCTCTTCAAGCTTTGCCGCACTCTTTCTAAGTAAGACGACCTCCTCACCGAAATCTTTAAGAAATTCAGTCTGTTTTCTTTCTCTTTTAGCAACTCCTGTATCTTATAGTAGTCGTTTGAATACTTTGACTTTATATGTCTTATAGTATCCAATCTTTCTATAACTTTATCATACTCTCTTTCATTATATTCCAAGCTGTCAAGGTATCTGTTTGTATAATGTATTGTCTCCGATATTAAATCCTCTATAGTATTAAGATTTGATACCACCACATTCAGACTGTCATCAAGTGTTGCAATATCAAAGACATCTCTTATATTGTTTCCGATACTTTCATTTTCAAGTTCCGAAAGAAGTTCTACAAGTACATCATTTATCTTTGATATATTCTTGCCCTTTTTGAAAACCTGTTCAAGCTCTTCTTCCTCATTTTCCTTTATCTTGGCATCTTTTATTTCATTTATCTCAAAGTCAAGTATATCAATCTCTCTTTTTCTAAGTCTCTCATCAATACCTTCCTGAATCCTTTGATTGATTTTCTTTAACTCACCGTAGTCATTTGAAAGTTCACTTTTTAGCTTACTAAGCTCTTTAGGGCAAAATGAGTCAAGCAAAACAAGATTGTTCCCCGCACTTAAAAGTGACTGATGTTCATGCTGACCGTGTATATCTATCAAAGTATCTGTAATCTCTCTGAGCTTACCAAGAGTTACGGTCTCATCATTGATTCTGCACACACTTCTTGAGGTGCTTATCTTCCTTGTAAGTATCAGTATATCATCCTCAAAAGAGATATCCATCGCTTTCAGTTTTTCTTTTCTTTTTTCGTCCAATGTGAAAATCAGTTCAACAAATCCTTCATTTTCACCTACTCTTATAATGTCCTTGTTCGCCTTTGCACCCAATGCAAGATTTATTGAATCTATCAAAATAGACTTACCTGCACCTGTCTCACCGCTTAGTACACTTAGACCTTCTTTAAAGTAGATATCCGCTTTCTTTATCAGTGCAAGGTTTTTTATATGTAACTCTATCAGCATAATCCTCCTTTTTTAGATACTACCCTGATACTTATACATCATTCTTTATAAATAAGTTTCCTTATTCTCTCCATAACGGTTACGGTATCATCCACACTTCTTATTGCCGCCATTATAGTGTCATCTCCTGCAATACACCCCACTATCTCACTCATCTGTAAAGAATCAAGTGCCGCCGCAACAGCCATAGCCATGCCCGATACGGTCTTTACCACCAATATATTCTGTGCCATATCCATTGATATAAAGGCTTCTTTGAGTATTTTAAGATATTTTTCGGAAATACCGTCCTGCTTAGGCATAAGTGAATACTTTTGTTTTCCGTCTCCGTATACAACCTTTGAAAGCTTCAAGTCTCTTATATCTCTTGAAACCGTAGCCTGTGTCACAACAAATCCGCTGTCCTCAAGTCTTTGTGCAAGTTCCTCCTGAGTCTCAATGTCATATGTGTTAATAAGTTCTATAATCTTTGAATGTCTTTTTATTTTCATATCAAATCCTGTTCATCTTATTCCTGATATTATCAAGAAAACTCCCCTTTTTTAACTTTATCAATCGGGCAAATATTTCCGACTCCCTAAGTTCCACAACATCCTTATTTTCAAGGCTTACACTTTCGTCTCCGTCCACTACAAGCTCTCTGTTTGACTTTATATTATCGCCGAATGAAATACTTATTACCTTTGATGATGAAAGTACTATGCTTCTTTGACTGAGTGCATGCGGACAGATAGGTGTGATAAGCATCATCCTTGAGCTTGGCTCTATAATAGGTCCTCCGGCGCTCAGATTGTAGGCTGTTGAGCCTGTAGGCGTTGATACAATTATACCATCAGATGAATATTCATTCAAGAAATCTCCTTCAATATACACATTACATCTTAGAGTTTTCAACACTTCTTTTCTTGTAATAACAGCCTCGTTAAGTGCGGTCAAAGTCTTTATTTCTTTTCCGTCACGTATTACGGTTGCGGATATCATCATCCTGTTTTCTATAAAGTATTCGTCATTTATAAGTATATCAACCATGTACTCTATATCTTTGGCCGTATTTATACTTGTAAGGTATCCCAGATGCCCCATGTTGATACCGATAATAGGGATACAAAGATGTGATATATCTCTGGCGGCTCTTATCAGCGTACCGTCTCCGCCGAGAGTAATAACACAGTCCACACTTGGAAAGTTGTCCAAATCTATATAGCCGAAGGATTTATAACATTTTCCGCCTCTTAAATTTATCTCTTTTTCAAGGTTATTAAGTGCTTTTTTTATACCCTCTTTTTCACTATTTCCTACAAGAAAAAAAGTTTTCATCCTTCCTCCTACAGCTTTTCATGTGCAGTATTAACTACAGCTTCTATGTCAATATCACTGTCAACATCACCCGATTTTACAAGATGATATAAATATTCAATATTTCCTTCCGGTCCCTTTACAGGTGAAAACTCAAGTTCTCTTACAAAAAAACCGTTCTCCTTTGCATAGGCAAAGCAGTTTTGTATCACTTCAATATGTGTGGACTTTTCTCTTACCACACCTTTTTTGCCTACCTTTCTCTGCCCGCCTCAAACTGCGGCTTTATAAGCGCCACTATCTCACCGTGCTCGCCTAAAAGATTGTATGCGGCAGGTAACACCTTTGAGAGTGATATAAAAGAAACGTCAATGCTTGCAAAATCTATACTTTCACCTATGTCCTCAGGTTTTACATATCTTATATTGGTCTTTTCCATAACAACAACTCTTGTGTCGTTTCTAAGTTTCCATGCCAACTGTCCGTGTCCCACGTCAACCGCATATACTTTCTTTGCACCGTTTTGTAACATACAATCAGTAAAACCGCCGCTTGATGCACCTATATCCATGCATACCTTATCTTTGACACTTACATCAAAGCATTCCATAGCCTTTTCAAGCTTCAGACCGCCACGACTTACATACTTTAGAGTACTTCCTCGCACTTCAATATTTGCGGTATCGGCAAAAGTCTGACCCGCCTTATCCTCTTTTTGTCCGTCAACATACACTATGCCCGACATTATTACGGCTTTAGCCTTTTCTCTGCTCTCGGCAAGTCCGCGCTTTACCAAAAGTACATCCAATCTATCCTTCATCTTTTATCTTCTCATATCTATCTAAAACTTTTTTCAGTACCGAATCCGAATCAATCTCAAGCTTCTTTCTCAAAAGGCTCACATCTCCATGTTCAACATATCCGTCAGGCAATGCGATATTTAACACATCCGTATCGTAATTTTTATCTTTTACATACGCCTTTATCTTTTCACCCATGGAGCCGTTTATTACACCTTCTTCCATAGTCACGATAAGCTTGTGATTCTCACACAGCTTATCCACCAGTTCAAAGTCTATAGGCTTAAAAAATCTGGCATTTGCAACGGAAACATTAAATTCTTTTGACTTTAACTTTTCTCTTAAATTCTTTGCCGTACTCACCATACTGCCTATTGCCAAAAGTGCAATATCACTCTCTTCAAAGAGCATCTCTCCTTTGCCGAACTCTATCTTACTTTCAAACTCGTTCAAAGAGTCATAGGCAACACCTCTTGGATACCTTATTGCAATAGGACCGTCAAAATCTATGGCAAATTCAAGAGCAGCCTTTAATTCATTTGCATTCTTCGGAGCTAGTAAGGTCATATTCGGGATGCAGGTAAGGAATGATACATCAAATATTCCCTGATGAGTCTCTCCGTCGGCACCTACAAGCCCCGCTCTGTCTATTGCAAATACCACATGAAGATTTTGCAAACAAACATCATGTACTATCTGATCAAATCCTCTTTGTAAAAATGATGAATATATGCACACAACAGGTATAAGACCTGCCGCAGCAAGCCCTGCCGCTGAAGTGATGGCATGCTGTTCAGCAATTCCGACATCAAAAAATCTCTTCGGAAATTTATCTCTGAATTCAAGAAGTCCGCAACCCTCAGGCATTGCTGCCGTTATTGCTACTATATCCTTATTCCTGCCTGCAAGCTCCACTATTTTGTTTGAAAAAATATCCGTGTAAGTAGGAGCTTTACTTCCCGATTTTGCCTCTCCGCTGGCTATATCAAATGCTCCTATACCGTGGAAGTTTTCAGGATGCTTTTCAGCCGGAGTATAGCCCATGCCCTTTTTGGTAAGTACGTGTACAAGCACAGGTCCTTCAACCTTTTTTGCTTCCTCAAATACTCTTAACAGCGCCGAAATATTGTGTCCGTCCACAGGTCCAAGATATGTAATACCCATATTTTCAAAAAGCATTCCCGGTATCAAAATCTGCTTTATACCGTTTTTTGTCTGTTTAATGCTCTTTATTATAGGCTTGCCTATATAGGGCAATCTCTCAAGTGAATTGTTCACAGCCTTTTTAAGGTTGGTATAGCCGTCCGCAGTTCTGATACTGTTTAAATATTCATTCATACCTCCGACATTTTTGGAAATTGACATATCGTTGTCATTGAGTACCATTATAAAGTTTTTCTTTATCTGTACGGCATTATTAAGCGCCTCATATGCCATTCCGCCTGTCAGAGCACCGTCACCTATTACCGATATAACACGGTAATTATCACCTTTTATATCCCTGCCGAATGCCATTCCCAGTCCTGCCGACAGACTTGTGGATGAATGTCCGGTATTAAATACATCAAACTTTGACTCACTGGTCTTTGGAAATCCCGAGATTCCTCCGAATTTTCTGAGATTGTCAAATGCATTCTTTCTTCCGCTAAGTATCTTATGTGTATATGACTGATGTCCCACATCCCATATTATCTTATCCTTTGGCAAATCAAAAGCTATATGCATTGCCATTGTAAGCTCCACCACTCCAAGATTGCCTGCCAGATGTCCGCCTGTAACACTTATTTTTTCGATAAGAAAATCTCTTATCTCTCTTGCCAGTATATTAAGTTCTTTTTTGTTAAGTTTTTTTATATCACTTGGTTTTTCAATATTTTCAAGTATCATATTATTTTTATGAAGTTCTATTCACCATCATATCAATGATTTCGATAATAGAGCTCATATCTCCCCTTACCTCACTTAAACATTTCTTGGCATTTTCACTTAGTGAAGCCACCCTTCTTAAGCTTTCATCTATGCCTACTATATTTACATAAGTGATTTTTTGATTTTTTTCATCCGAATGTGTAGGCTTTCCAAGTTCCTTCTCATCCGCCACTATATCAAGATAGTCGTCTCTTATTTGGAATGCCTCACCTACGTAAGCTCCCGCCTTCTCTAAAAGACTCACTTCTTTATCATTTGCACCTGCAAGTATTCCGCCTATCACAAATGAAGCTCTAAGAAGTGCACCTGTCTTGAGCGCATAGGTATACTTCATCACCTCTTCGCTCATCCTTTTTCCGGAGTATTCCACATCCACACATTGACCGCCTATCATTCCGAAAGCACCTGTGTCTTTTGCAAGTGTATACATTGCCCTTGACATTCTCTTTAAAACGGTAAAGTCATCCGTTTCCTGCATTTTCTTTGATATTATCTCAAAAGCCTGCACAGAGAGCATATCACCTGCAAGTATCGCCATATCCTCGCCATGGCTTACCCAGGTGGTCGGTTTTCCGCGCCTTAATCTGTCATTGTCCATTGCAGGCAAATCATCATGTATAAGTGAAAATGTATGTATCATCTCAATAGCTGCTAAAAACGGTGCTATAATTTCTTCACTGTATTCATCACCTGCGACGGCCTTATACACTTCAAACATTATCAGCGGTCTGAGTCTCTTACCGCCGTTTTTTATGGCTTCATTTGAGGCTTTTATAACTTTTTTATTCAGATCGTCCTCACTGTAAAAAAACGACTCTATCAGTTTTTCTATCTTATTTAAATTCTCTTTATTCATCGTCAACATCCCCTGAGAGTATTTCCATCTGTCTTTCCACATGAGATATACTCTCACTTGCCTGTTTTACCAGTTTGATTCCTTCCTCATACAGTACAAAAGCTTCCTCAAGTGTGGTCTGCGGCTCTTCAAGCCTTGCAATAACACTTTCAATATTTGCCAGATTTTCCTCAATACCTGCTTTTTTTTCCTGTTTTTTCGGCATAACTTACCTCTCTATTATAAAACCTTTGCCCTTATCTTTCCATCAGAAAAAAATACATTTATCTCATCTTCCTGATGCAAAGAGGCCGCACTTAATACCTTTTTGTTGTCTTTATCACTGATATAGGCATAACCGCCCGACAATCTTTTTAACGGTGAAACCGTCTCAAGTCTCTTTGACATATTTATAAGTATATTCTTATTGTTTTCCAAGATATTTTTTTAAAAATCATTCTGCAATATCTTTGAAAAGTTTTGTAGTCTTTGCTTTTGTTCTCTAAGTTTTATCTGCGGACTGAGTGTATTTAACCTTATCAAAAGCATATCCAAATCCCTTTTGGTATAGTCCACTTTTCTTCTTGCACAGTCATCAAGCTTATTTTTATAAAAATCCAATGTATACATATAATCCGCATATATAAAATTGGCTATTTCCGCCGCAGCACTCGGTGTAGGCGCTCTAAGGTCCGCAACAAAATCCGCTATTGTAAAATCCGTCTCATGGCCTACCGCACTTATTATAGGAGTCTTTGTGTTAAAGATAGTCTCTGCCAGCTCTTCATCATTAAAACAGTACAAATCCTCTATAGAGCCTCCGCCTCTGCCCACTATTATTACATCCAAATTCATCTTATCAAGTTTTTTTATGGCGGAAATAATACTCCCGGGAGCAAATTCTCCCTGTACAAGACATGGTGCAAGCACTATCCTCACATAGGGGTTTCTTCTGTAGCTGACATTTCTTATATCATTTATTACCGCACCGGTCTGTGCTGTTGCCACTCCGATACTTTGCACAACCTTGGGTATCTGCCTTTTATAGCTTGAATCAAACATTCCCATATCTTCAAGCTTTTCTTTCAGTTTCAGATATTTCTCATACAGTTCTCCCTTGCCGGTTTCTTCTATCTTGGTAGCGTAAAGTTGATATCTGCCTTCTTTTTCATAGCATGAAATACTTCCGGTAACTATGACTCTTTGCCCTCTTTTCATATCAAAAGAGAGAGACCTCCTCTCTGACTTGCAAACATTACGGCAGATAAGGTCCCTCCTTCATCCTTTATGGTAAAATATATATGATTTGAGCCTGCATATGTGCAATTGCTTACTTCTCCCTCTACTGATATCTTATTTAGTACAAAGTCCTGCATAAACATATTCTTGATATATGCATTCACTTTTGATACAGAATAAACCATATCACTGCTCCTCTGCATTCGCCCTTGAGAGTATCGCATTTACAAATGAATAGGACTCGTCTCTTCCATATGTCTTTGCAAGCTCTACAGCCTCATTTATAGCTACACTTACAGGTATATCACTGTCATATTTCATTTCAGCAATTGCAAGTCTTAAGATGCTTTTTTCAACTCTTCCTATTCTCTCAAGTTTCCAGCCCTGTGAGAGTTCTCCAATCATCTTGTCAATCTGTGCCTGATTGTCTCTAACCAGCATTGCTTTTGACCTTATATATTCTATATCCCCTTCACCGTAGTTTGCATCATGGATAAGCACATCATCTTCATCCTCCAAAGACGGTGATTCAAAATAATTATCTATCTGAACTTTGGCCTCCTCTTCAGGATAAAAATCCAAACCGAATAATATTTTAAAACAATGTTCTCTTAGCAAATGCCTTGTCATATGATCCTCCATATCCTTTACATATAATCACATAATTATATCCTATAGAAAGTCTAAAAGCAAGGAGAAGGGTAGTGTATACCTTTATCGGGTCTAAAACTTATGTAGACAAATATCTTTAATATTTATTTTGCTTTTAAAGTGATAATATCTTCTCTTTTGTCAGTCCTGTAAGTTCCATAATCAGGCTTATGTCAAAGCCTTTTTTCTTCATGCTCTGTGCAATATTTTTCTTTTCAAGTTCAACACCGGTTACGATGCCTTCCTGTCTTCCTTCTTCAAGACCTTTTTGCATTCCTTCTTCAAGTCCCTTTTGCATTCCCTGTTGCATTCCGCTGTCTATAGCTTCCTGCCATCCCTTACTCAGCATAATATCAATAACTTCACACATATACTTTGCCTCCTTTTCATGTACCTCTTCTATCACTTCTTCAAATCTGTTGTCACTTGTCATTGCAGACATCAGATTCAATACTTCGTCTATATGTTCTATCTTATACATCTCAGGTTCATATTTATTATTTTTTCGAACCTGATACAGATAGTCAACCACCACCCTGAAATCACTTTTAAACAGCTTTCTCTTTTCCTCAGGCAGATAAGCCAACTCAAAAAGATTGATTTTATAGTCGTTTACATACGGCTTTAATCTCTCATCCACATCCACTACACCCATTATATTTTTCGGATAATTCCATCTGCCTTTATGTCCCATGTACAATACCAATGTGATAACCGGATATTTCGGCTTGTCTCTGTTTTTTCTGTTTGATTGCCACCCATACTCCGCACCGTCATAGCTTATAACCCTTAGCGGCATCAGCTTGTCGGGGTCAGTCTGATTTTCAAGCCCGAACATGGCAATATTTATCTTATTCCCCTGCCAATACTTTGCTACATCTCTGTCTTGATAGTTGATTTTTTTGCCTATCTTTTTTGAACTGCTTGTAGGCAAATCAATCAAATCGTCCTCTCTTACCACCATCTCACCGTTAAAGAGCAATACATTCACTATATCCATAAAAACATCATTGTACTGCTCAAGCACCTTTTGCGTTATGTCTTTCTCGGCCATACTCCCTCCTTAAAAATAAAAATTTATAGAATTTAATTACATACAATAGAATAACTATATAACCGACATATATCTTTAGAATGAAAACACGTGTCACAAACTCTTAACTTAATATATGCTCATTATATCAATTTATAAATATATTGACAAGCAGCTGTTAAAGGTTAAATAAATATCTTACCAATCTTAATATTTACCTTAATCTGTATTACATATATAATATTCACATTAAGTTTTAAGGAGAATATATGCCAAGAGAATTGAATCTGTACTCACTGATAATCCGCATAGTTCTGTCTTTATGTATAGGCGGAATACTGGGGTTTGACCGCGGCAGGAAGAACAGACCTGCCGGTTTTAGAACATATATGCTTGTATGCCTGGGGTCCACACTTGTAATGATTACCAATCAGTATGTATTTCAGGTATTTAAAAGCGGCGACCCTGTACGGCTTGGAGCTCAGGTTGTAAGCGGTGTAGGTTTCTTAGGTGCAGGTACCATAATACTTACAGGACGCAATCAGGTAAAGGGTATCACTACGGCAGCAGGTATATGGACTGCAGCCTGTTGCGGTCTCACTATAGGAATAGGCTACTATGAGGGAGCAATTGCAGGCGGAGCCGCCATATTCATTGCAATGGTATCGCTCCAAAAGCTTGAGGTCTTTGTAAGAAAAAACTCTCGCGCGGTGGAACTGTATATAGAATATGATAACTCTATGCCGCTTAGCGACCTTTTCACATATATCAGAAAAAACGACCTTGATATAGTGGAGATTGACCTTGCCAAAAATCCTTCACTGATGAATATATGCCAATCGGTCACCATGACTATAAAGGGTAAAGCCAAAAACAGTCACTCAATTATCTTAAATCTTATCAGTCAGGCTCCCGGTGTCATATATTTTATGGAATTGTACTGAATTGCCATAAATATATGTTGAAATGATATTTTTAAATCGCTATAATGTCACTATAATGTTTTAACTTTGGAGGCTTATGAAAAGATTTATACCATTTTTATTACTATCATTTTGTCTTGGTAGCGGTGCTTTAATAACAGGTTGTACAAACCAATCATCAAATACGGAAGGCAGTTTCACTAACGCCGACAACTCAAAAAGCGGAGAAACTATAAAAGAATTGGTGAGTTCAACAGATATAGGGGATGTTTACAACGGCGGAGGAATAAACCTTGAAGACAGCTTTGATGTGGATTCCATTGAGAAAAAAATGACGGAGCTTGCACTTGCCAACTCCGGCGCTGACTCCGAGGATAAACTTGATCATCATCTTATAGTAACACCTACAGATATGGATGTGGAATTACAGTTTAGTGTATCGGCAGAAGCTATATTCTTGGAAGGCGGTATTTATACCAATGTCAGTCAGATTGCCGAGTGGACATCTGAAAATACCGATATAGCAAATGTAACACAGGGCGAAATCCATGCCAATAAGGTAGGCGAAACCAATATCACTGCGACCTATCAGGGAATCACAAAATCCATCCACATAAATGTTATCGAAAAAGCAAATTGGGAAGAAAAGGACGGTTCCTGGTACTATGTGGATGCTACCGGTAAGAAGACCACAGGCTGGAAAGTAATCAACGGCAACTGGTATTACCTCGGCAACAACGGCTCAATGCTCACAGGTTGGCAAAAGGTAAAAGATACATACTATTACCTGCATTCTTCAGGCGCAATGGCACAGGGAGAATGGGTAAAGAATAAGGATGACGGTGCATGGTATTACTTCAACTACAACGGTGAGATGGCAAAGCACAAATGGATAAAGGACGGTACAAATACATTCTATATTCACTCAAACGGTAAGATGGCAGCCGACGAATGGGTCAAAGGAGAAGGTGACTCCTGGTATTATTTCCTCTTGGACGGCAAGATGGCAAGAGACCGCGCCATTGATATCAAAGGTGTAAGCTATCAGTTTGACAAAGAAGGAAAATGTCTGAATCCTAACGGCAACTGATTTTAACTAAAGCACCCCTTATAAGGGGTGCCTTTTTCTTTATAATTTCTTCAAATAATCTCTATACAGTCTTCCTACAGGAAGTCCCATTACATTGTAATAGTCTCCCTCTATTCCAACTATATACCTTGAAAAATATCCCTGTATTGCATAGGCTCCCGCCTTGTCATAAGGCTCTTTTTTCTCCAAATAATCTTCAATCTCTTCACTTGAAAGACTTGCCACTTCCACAGGAGTATCCTCTACAAAACTCTCATAACTGTCCTTCAAAGAATTGTATACAAATACCGCAGTATATACCCTATGCTTTCTGCCTGAGAGAGTCTTAAGCATCTGTCTTGCATCGGATTTATCCTTCGGCTTTCCTAAGATTTTTCCTTCTATTGCCACTATAGTATCAGCAGATATAACCACAAAATCCTTATCACCGTATTTAAGTTTTGATTTTTCTACAATATCCACAGCCTTATTGTAAGCCTGTGTTCTACACGCCTCTATCGGGTCACCACCGTCAATCGCAGTTTCCTTATCGGATACCGCTATCTCAAAGTCTACACCGATTTGCTCCAAAAGCTCTTTCCTTCTGGGCGATGCTGAAGCCAAAATAATCTTAATATTATTCATAAAGTCCTATCTCCTTACCAAGTGCAAACGAATATATAAAAATTTCACTTACATTTTTTCCGGTACTCATCTCAAGAGATTTCTTATAAAGTTCAAGCTGAACCTTATATCTGTTTATCAAAGTGTCTGCATCTTTTACATTATCCGTCTTATAATCCACCAAAATTATGCCGTCTTTTGTATCTATATATGCATCTATAACACCCTGTATCAGTACAGTCTCATCACTGTCTCCCATATTTGCTTCTCTTGCGGATATACCCATTATAAACTGATTTTCTCTCTTTAAGTTTTTGTGATACTTAATAAATATCTCTCCAAGTTTTGTATCCAAAAACTTTACAATATCCTCCGGGTTTATAAGTTCTCTGTAAGAGGCATTCTTTAACAGTGCAATCTCCGATTTTACAAACTCAAGTCTGTTTTTGAAGTTTTCTATATTTTCGTAGTGAAGTCTTTGCATAAGTTTATGGTAGGCATTACCGCGCTCACCGGCATTGTTTGCGCCCCCTGTCTTTTCTTTATTTTGCTTTATCTCAAATTCTTCACTCTGTGACATTCTCTTGATTTCAGATACCGAAAACTTTGTTTTTAAATCCACATTTACACTGTACGGATATTTATAATCAAGTCTTTTCTTTAACTCAGCATATTTTTTGATATCACTTCCTTCAAATATCTTGTGCAAATCTCCTACTTCTTTTTGAGTCAGTTTCTCCTCATCCAAAAGAGTCTTATAATCATACAGCTTTAAATCAAAATGTATTCTGTCAAAGCTTAAAAGTATCAGGTCAAGATATGAATTACAGGATCTTATATCCAAAAAACTCGGATTTTTCTTATTCGTTTCCAAAGCCTTTTTAACATCCTTGCAGGTACCTGAAATAATCATCTTTTCCATAGCTCTTGTAAGCGCCACATAAAGTACTCTAAGCTCCTCACCCATAAGCTCAGTACCCAGCTTATATTTTATAACATTTTGCTTTACGGAACTGTCTTTTATATTATTCTCACTGTCCACATACTGCACACCCAGTCCGAAGTCGTTATCTATCACAATGCCCTGTTTCAAATCAGTCTTATTAAAGCTTCTGTTGGCGTTGGCAAGAAAACATACAGGAAACTCAAGTCCCTTTGACTTATGTATAGTCATAATCCTTACAATATCATCATTTTCAGAAAGTATACCGGCCTCTCCGAAGTCATTGTCAAAGTCCTTAAGCTTTGCAATATATCTGATAAAGTTATAGAGTCCGCTGTATCCCGAGTTTCCGAAGGTTCCGGCCTTACTTATAAGCAACATCAAATTGGCTCTTCTGACCTGTCCGCCCGGCATTGCGGCTATTATATTCAAAAAGTCGGTTTTATTGTAAATATCCTGTAGAAGCGCCTGAATATTCATATATGTAGACTTTTTGCCGTACTCATCTAAAAATTCCAGCGCTTTTCTTATTTTTTTCTTTGTAGCCTCTTCAATGCTTCCTTCATTTTCCTCAAATATGATTGCATCCATCATTCTAATTTTTTTGGATTTTTCAATATTTTGCTTTTTCCTGTAGTCGGATACAATATTTGCAAGCTCCAAATCTGTCATTCCTACAATCTCGGAGTTCAAAAATGCGGTCAAATCCACATCTGAGTAAGGATTATCTACAGCCGCCAATATGGCAAGTATCTTTCTGACCTCAAATGTCTGAAAGTATCCTTTGTTGTTCTCCGCATATGCCGGAATATTTTCATCATTTAAAACCTTTGCTATATTTTCACCGATACTTGCGCGTACCAAAATCACTATATCGCTGTACTTTAAATCTCTGCCGCCGTCCACCTTCAGCTCTTTTTTCAGCTCCTTGATCCTCTTTGCAATAGCTCTTGCTTCAAGCTCTATAGCCGATGTATCATCTTCAATGCTGCCCACATCTGTAAGCATTAACTCGCTTACATACTCTTTATCTCCCGCTTCAAAGCTTGCTCCAAGATATAGTGCCGCATCATCATCATAGTCAATACCGCCTATATCCTCTTTCATTATCTTTTTGAATAAAACATTTGCACCGTCAAGTACATTTTTTCTGCTTCTGAAATTTTTGCTTAGAACAACCTTCTTCGCATCTTCATCGTCCATACCTTCAAAACTTTTAAAAGTCTTATACTTTTCCATGAAAAGCTTTGGCGAAGCCTGTCTGAACCCATATATTGACTGCTTCACATCTCCCACCATAAAGACATTGTTCTTTTCTATCGCAGTCACTATGGCTTCCTGCAGGTAATTGGAATCCTGATACTCGTCAATATATATTTCACTGAATTCCTTTTTATATGCCTCTGCAACTTTTGTCGGATTTTTATTCTCATCTACAAGTATGCCAAGTGCCAAATGCTCTATATCTGAAAAGTCCACCAGATTTTTTTCTCTCTTTTTTTCATTAAAGAGTAAAATATACTTCTTTGTCAAATCCACAACAGCTCTTATCTTTGCCTTTTCACTTTGCTCTTCAAGCAAGACTCTGTCTTTGTCAAAGTCATAATCCTGTGCCAGCTTTGAAATATTATCTTTATACTTATCTCTGATTGCCTTGGCTCTTTCCCTTAAGTCTTTGTCTCCGCCCTTTGCCGCCTTAAGCTTGTCAAAACTTACCAAATTAAGCTTCTTTGAGAGTTCAAATATATCTGCCGACTTTTTTATACCGCCAATACTTGAGCGCTCCTCCAATACATTATCCAGATATGAAGCCGGACCCTCTTCCTCATTACATATATCAATCATCTCATCAATATCTTGTAAAACGGAGTCCACACTCTTCATTATCTGATTGTATATATACTCCTTCCATTTGTCATCGCTCTCATTTAATGAATCAAGCCACTCCAAAGGCCAAGGCTTACTTACGGCAAATCTGTAAAGTTTTTCGATAAACTCTACGATACTCTTATCACCCTTACTGTTTGCAAAGGCGTCACTTAGTTCCATAAAGTCCTTATTTGCGGCTTCATACTCACTTTCCAAAAGTTCATCCATAGTATCAGCCTTTAAAAGTGAGATTTCACTCTCATCCGCCACACAAAAGGCAGGGTCTATATCAATCTTATCAATATTTTCCCTTATTATCGAAAGGCAGAAACTGTCTGTAGTCATTATCTTGGCTGATGCCAAAAGCACGGACTGCTCTTTCAGTCTCTTAAACTCTACGGTATTTGTTTCATGCTTTTCCATCTCTTTTAACAGGGCATTGTAGATTTTCTCCTTCATAGATGCGGCTGCAGCCCTTGTAAAGGTCATTACCAAAAGCGAGTCCACATCAACAGGATTATCATTATCAGTTATCTTTTTTATTATTCTTTCTACAAGTACCGCAGTCTTTCCGCTTCCGGCCGCGGCAGATACCAATATGCTACCCTTTTTTATATCAATTGCCGCCTGTTGTGCCTTCGTCCACATGCTCATCCTTCTCCATCATTTTCCAAATATCATCGTCATTTATTTTCACCAAGTTGTTGTATGCAAATCCTTCTATTCCTTCATCAAATCCGCATATTGCACTGTATGGACAGTACTCACAGCTTGATTTTCCCTTCCTTATTGCAGGTGTAATGCCTATATTTCCGCTTAAGATATTTTCAGCAGTGTTCTTTACCTTTTGCTTTACATACTTTCTAAGTAATTCTATTCTCTTTGTACTTGCAACGCTTGATGTCTTTGAAATGCTTCCGTCCTTTTTTAACATTACAGGTATGACATCACTGCTTGTCTCAATACTTTTATCCAGATGCTTTATTATATTAAAATCCGTATTGACTATACCCATAGGCTTTAGCTTACTTAAGAAAGCGTTTTCTTTCTTCGCCTCATCTCTTGTAAGAAAAGGTGAATCTATATGGTAGTAAAAAAATGCCGCCGGCAAAACCTCTTTACCCTCTTTTGTGAACTGTTCCATCACCGCATCCAGATATATCACAAGCTGCAACGCCCTGCCGTAAAAAGGCATATCAAGCTCCCACTTCATATTTCCTGTCTTATAGTCGATTATTTTTACCAATGTCTTATCTTCATCAACATATGTATCCACTCTGTCTATCTTTCCTCTAAGATACATCTTGGCATTATTTTTCATTTCAATATTCAAAGCTTCAAGATTATCACTTTCACCGAAACTTTTCTCAAAAAAACTCGGCTCAAAGTCGCCTGCCGCAAGCTGCCTTGAAAGTACAAGCATTGTAAGTTTTGTCATTCTTACAATCTTTTCAAGCTGATACTTTGACTTATTGCTCTCTTTAAATATACTGTTTTTTTCGGAAACCATGTTTTCATTTACAGCCTCGTCAACCAGTGAAAACAAGTCGTCTCTATCCATCTTTGCAATAACTTTATCCCTTGACTTTGCATATCTGAAGCATTTTTCAAGCATATCATGCACCAAAGTACCTATATCCGACACTCCCAATGAATGTATCTGTCTTTCCCCCACTCCAAGCCCATAGCTTATAAAATGCTCAAAAGGACATTCATTGTAGTTTTCAAGCCTTGTCACACTTACACGAAGTTCATCACCGAACAATTCTCTTGCCGCACTCTCACCTATTCCGCTGTCCTTATATACATACATTGCGGCCTCTGTGAGTCTTTTTATAAACTCCTTATCAAAGAATGTCGCAATATATCTTATAAAGTCTTCATCTGTCACTTCCTTTGCGCGAAGCCCTCTTAAGTTTTCACTAAGATATTCCTTTGCTTCAAACCTTGAATATATATTCTTCTCTTGGCTTTTTTTTATCTCTATAAGAGGGAATATTGACTTTACCATATTTATAAGTATTGACGGACGCAAAGACTTACCCTCAAAGTCCATACCTGCAAAACTTATAAACAGCTTGTCTGAAGGCTTTGTAAGTACCTGATACAGATAAAATCTGCCTGTATACAGATCCTCTCTGACTGTATCCGAAAGATTAAATCCCAAAGACTTAAGTTTTCTTTTTTCTCTGTCGTTTATAAGTCCGCCGGAATCCTTGACTGTAGGCAGACTTCCGTCATTTGCACCGCATACAAACAGTGCCTTTATACTGCCAAGTCTGGTTCTCTTTAAGTCACCTATTACCACTCTGTCCACCCTGTCAGGTATCATTCCAAGCTTTATCTCTTCAAAACCTGTATGTAAAAGATCACTCAGTTCTTTTTTTGTCAGACTCTCACCTTCAAGTACAAGCTCCAATCTGTCAAACAGACTGATAGCCTCGTCAAATATGCCCTCATACTCTCTCGCTCTTTTAAAGTCACCTTTTTCTTCAAGTGATAACTTTATCTCTTCAAGCTTTTCTTCCATATTCTCTTTTGTAAATATCTCTCTGAAAGCACCAAGAGCATCCTTTATACTTACCTTGCTCTTACTTATTGCCGTATAAAGTGTATCAATCTTACAAAGAGCAAAGTCCTTGAACTCATTTATCTCTTTTAGTTCAGTTTCGCTAAAACTTTTCGGCAAATATATAAATTGTGAATGAAGTCTTTTATATCCCTTTACTCCCGTCTCAAGCAGATAGTTGTCAAGCAGTGATACAAGTCTTTTATCAAAATGTAAAAGTCCAAGTCTTAAAAATCTGTTTACCGCATCATATGAAAAATTCTCACTTATAACTCCAATGCAGGCATTGATAAACTCCACCAACTCATTGTTGTCAACATCCATTTTTTCATCCAAATAGTATGGAATCTCCAGCTGATGAAATCTGTTTATCAGTGCATCGGACACATCCTCAAGGTCTCCGTAAATTATCGCAATATCTCTATATCTATATTCATTGTCCTTTACAAGACTCAGTATCTTATTGGCAACAAAATCTATCTCGTCCAAAGGATTCATACAGTAATTTATCTCAATATCAGAGACTTCTTTTGATTTTTTTCCGTCATATCTTAGAAAATGCTCTTCAAAAAATTCAAGATCTTTGAGTTCTTAAATCTGTGTACCGCTCCGGCATTCAGATTTATATCAGGCAATCTCTTTATATTCTCCTTATTTGCCATCTCATTTATCTGTGAAATCATCTTGCCGCTGATAAAAAAAAGATCGCTCTCCGAAAGTCTGATATCCGGATTAACTCCCTTACCCAAAGTTACACTGAATCTAAGCTCGTCAGCCACCTTCATAAGGTTTAAAATTATTCTGTTTTGAATAGGTGTAAATCCTGTGTAACCGTCAAATAAAATAACACTGTCCCTTAATAATTCACTGTTTGCTATATTTTCATTCAAAACATCAAGTATCTGCTCATTTGTGAAATATTTTCCTGCAATATATTCCTCAAATCCCGTCTTTAAATTATATATATCCTCAAGTTTTATCTTAAGAAGCGAGTCCACTTCACTGTTGTTTACCTGCTCTCTTATAAAGTCGTCACTGATATCATACTGCATAAACTCTGAAATAAGCGACTTTATACTGTCAATAAATCCCGCCTTTTGGAACTGCTTTTTCCACGCCTTAAGCTCTACCTTGTTTGCAATTCTTCTAAGTATAAGCGCCTTGTCAAGTTCATCCAAAACCTCAGGGTTTTCTATATCAAGTTCTTCAAATATTCTGTAAGCAAGCCTGTTAAAACTAAGTACATCTATATTATTCACCGCATGATTAGGATGCATCTGTACTATATCTTTTTGAGTCTGCATCGTAAACTGCTCAGGCACTATAATAAAAAACTTTTTATCCAAGTTTTTTAGAGCCTCGTCTATAATATCCTTAAAAGCCCTGTAGGTCTTTCCCACACCTGAGGCTCCAAAATAAAATCTGTATCCCATCTCTCTCCTAAAATATGTAGAATGGCAGCTCCCGAAAGGAAACTGCCATATATTTATTGCAAATGCTTTGCAATCTCATGTATAAACTCTTCACTGTTTAAAACTTTTATATTCTCAAGTGTTGATATTGCACCGAGGTCTCCGGTCATCTTGCCGGACTCTATAGTGTCAATTGTAGCCTTTTCAAGTCTGTTTGCAAAGTCGATCAAATCAGGAAGATTATCAAGTTCTCCTCTTTTTCTTAGAGCACCGCTCCATGCAAATATAGTGGCTACCGAATTGGAAGATGTAGCTCACCATTCAGATACTTGTAATAATGTCTCTGAACTGTACCGTGTGCCGCCTCATACTCATAGCAGCCGTCAGGGGAAACCAGTACCGAAGTCATCATAGCCAGTGAACCGAAAGCGGATGAAAGCATATCGCTCATAACATCTCCGTCATAGTTCTTGCAAGCCCAGATAAATCCGCCCTCCGACTTCATCACTCTTGCCACGGCATCGTCTATAAGCGTATAGAAATATGTGATTCCCGCCTTTTCAAACTTCTCCTTGTACTCCGCACTGTATATCTCTTCAAAGATATCTTTAAATGTATGGTCATACTTCTTTGATATGGTATCCTTTGTAGCAAACCACAAATCCTCTTTTTGATTCAGAGCATATTCAAAGCAGGCCTTTGCAAAACTTTCAATGGAAGAATCCAGATTGTGAACTCCCTGTGCAATTCCTGCACCCTTAAACTCATGTATCAGACTTCTTGTTTCATTGCCCTCACTGTCTGTGTACACAAGCTCAACCTTACCCGGCCCGTCAATAATCATCTCCGTGTTTTTGTATACATCACCATAGGCATGACGGGCAATGGTTATAGGCTTTTTCCATGTTCTGACATTCGGTTCAATCCCCTTTACCAATATAGGTTTTCTGAATACAGTACCGTCTAATATAGCTCTTATAGTGCCGTTTGGAGATTTCCACATCTCCTTTAAGTCATATTCTTTTACTCTGGCGGCATTCGGAGTAATGGTAGCACATTTTACAGCCACACCGAGTCTTTTTGTAGCATTGGCGGACTCTACAGTTACCTTATCATCAGTCTCATCTCTGTGCTTTAATCCAAGGTCGTAGTATTCACTCTTTAAATCCACAAAAGGAAGTATGAGTTCATCTTTTATCATCTTCCACAGGATTCTTGTCATCTCATCTCCATCCATCTCAACAAGTGGAGTAATCATCTGTATCTTTGCCATATTTACCTCTATAATTTACTTGGTACAATCTCAATCCAATATCCGTCAGGGTCGTTTATAAAATAAATTCCCATATCAGGGTTTTCATAGCATATAACTCCCATCTTCTCATGAAGTTCATGAGCCGCCTTCATATCCTCTGTAGCCATAGCAAGGTGATACTCAAGTTCTCCGAGATTATAAGGTTCTTTTCTGTCTCTTAAATATGTAAGCTCAAGTTCAAAGCCTGTCTTTTTATCTCCAAGATATACCAAAGTAAATGAACCGTCCTGTGCGTCTTTTCTTCTTACAGACTCAAGTCCGAGTGCTTCTTTATAAAACTTTAAACTTTTCTCCAAATCGAGAACATTAAAATTAAAATGTGCAAACGAAAAATTCAAAAGAATCTCCTTTCAAAAATACACCCTGCATACACAGGGCGTAAACCATTATTTTCCTATAACTGCTTTTCCACCCATATAAGGTCTTAAAACCTCAGGTATTCTGATGCTTCCATCCTCATTGAGATTGTTCTCAAGGAATGCGATAAGCATACGAGGCGGTGCTACAACAGTATTGTTAAGTGTATGTGCAAAGTACTTGTTACCGTTTTCATCCTTTACTCTGATTCTAAGTCTTCTTGCCTGTGCATCTCCGAGGTTTGAACAGCTTCCTACCTCAAAGTACTTTTTCTGTCTTGGTGACCATGCTTCAACATCACATGACTTTACCTTAAGATCCGCCAAATCACCTGAGCAGCACTCAAGCGTTCTTACAGGAATATCCAATGATCTGAAAAGATCTACAGTATTTTGCCACAGTTTGTCATACCACATCTTTGACTCTTCAGGCTTACAAACAACTATCATTTCCTGCTTCTCAAACTGGTGGATACGATATACACCTCTCTCCTCGATACCGTGAGCTCCCTTCTCTTTTCTAAAGCAAGGTGAATAAGATGTAAGTGTATACGGAAGCTTAGCCTCGTCATTCATAGTATCAATGAACTTTCCGATCATGAATGCTCACTTGTACCTATAAGGTAGAGATCCTCTCCCTCAATCTTATACATCATGGCATCCATCTCTGCAAAGCTCATTACTCCTGTTACAACTTCGGATCTGATCATGAAAGGAGGTACACAGTATGTAAATCCTCTCTCAATCATAAAATCTCTTGCATATGAGATTACTGCAGAATGAAGCCTTGCAATATCTCCCATAAGATAATAGAATCCGTTTCCTGCCACCTTTCTTGCACTGTCAAGGTCGATTCCGTTCAGTTTTTCCATTATCTCAGTATGATACGGTATCTCAAAATCAGGAACAAAAGGCTCACCGAACTTTTCGATTTCTACATTCTCACTGTCATCCTTACCTATCGGTACGCTCGGGTCGATAATGTTCGGAATGGTCATCATATCTTTTTTGATCTTCTCTTCAAGCTCTGCTTCAACAGGCTCAAGCTTTGAAAGCTGCTCTCCAAGGCTTGCTACAGATGCCTTTACCTGCTCGGCCTCTTCTTTCTTGCCCTGTGCCATAAGTGTACCGATTTCTTTTGAAATCTTATTTCTCTTTGATCTAAGCTCATCAGCCTCTACTTTTGTCTTTCTGAGCTTCTCATCAAGCTCGATAACCTCATCAACTAACGGGAGTTTGAAATCCTGAAATTTATTCTTGATATTCTGTCTTACGACATCCGGATTTTCTCTTAAAAACTTAATGTCAATCATGGCTTCCCCTTCTTCTACATATCTGTTACTTATTTAGACGATATCTGACGATATCCCATATGAAAAAAGTATACATCAAATAAGCTTCTATGTCTATTCTAAGTTGGAAGCAAGTTGACTGTGATATAGACTTGATAAACCTTTCCATGTTGTATTATTCATTCATTATGATAACGGAGGTTTTCATGGATACAATAAAAGAATTCGGGAGAATTATGGACACGCAGACTGAACTTGCTTTGGCAACTATCGGAACAGACGGCACTCCAAATGTCAGAATAGTCAACTATTATTTTAATACTGAAAATAATGTCATATACTTTACGACATTTAAAGATAATGAAAAGGTAAAAGAAATGGAACAAAACCGAAACGTCGCCTTTACAACAATCCCCCAAAAAGGCAATGAGCATATAAAGGCAAGAGGAATCGCCCTAAGAAGCGAAAAAACTGTTTTTGATTTGGCGGATTGCTTTTGTAACAAGATACCCGGTTATAAAAACACTATAGACTTTGCCGGAGATTCATTGATATTATATGAAATACACTTTAAAACAGCCACGGTTACTTTGGATTTGTCCGATATTCAAACTATTAGGTTATAAAAGAGGGGCTGACCGCTGTCAGCCCCCCTTTTATACTGTTTTCCACAATCGTTCGTATAATGAAACTATATTACTCCCCGAACTGCTTTAAACCGTCACTTACCTGATGCTCATATAATTTATCGCGATTGCTTATAAGATTCTTGTACATTTCATTACCGTCTGCATATCCTCTTGTTGTATCCCAAGTGTTTGGAAGACTCAAAAAGTTAAGAGCAACATCCGATTTGTTTGCCGTTAAGAAGTCCTCATCACTTAATTTCATTACATAGGTATATTCCACCGGATAATAAATGGTAGTGGTAGGGAATTTACCGTTGGCATCGGATAAATTTGCAGAGAACACTACATAGTATATATTTGTACCGTTGAACTGTTCCTGATCGTCTGAAGTATACAGCAAATACTCTCCTACAAACTGTATATCGGATACCTGCATATTCGGTTTATAATCCTTGGCAATGTAAGCATCCAAAGTCAGTCTTGCCTGATCCTGTAAAGACTTTCTGTACTCATCCGTCATATCCTCAAGCTTATGCACATATGACTCGTGTTCAAACTTTTCAAATCCGTCCCCTGCCGTCACGTTTTCACTTCTATATCGCTCAAGAAAATCATGTGGACGCTTATATCCTTTTGATTCATTTGAATCTCCTGTGACATAGCTTGACTTTCCTATAATCTCAGGACCGCTCTTATAAGTTACTTTATCTGTCAACATCAATGTCCTGAAAGCTACAGGATAATACATCTTGGTGGTTACATACTTACTGTCTGTACTTGTAAGCACTCTGCTATAGACAATATACAATCCGTTATATACTTCATCCAAACCGGTCTTTAATGCATAACCCTCATACTTAAGATCTGAAAGTGTAGTGCCTTCGCCGTATGCACTGTCCGTATATTCCTTTACAACCTCTTTTGCCTTATCGTTTACTTCTTTTATGAAATCCTGAGGTAATTCACTGTACTGTGTTACATAAGTTTCAAGCCCTGATACAGTATAAGTTTGGCTCATCTTCTCAGGTATTCTTCCGTATCTGTCTGCCATAGAAGCTATTTTATCTTCATCGAGATTAAGACTTACAGTAACAGTATCATTGTTTTTCAGTTTATCAAACTTATCAAGTTTAAAATTGTATTCATGCAATATATCACCACCGCCGCTGTAAGCAATCTCTGCCTTACCGTTCGGTGCAATTCCTGAAAAACTCACCTTTACATCTTCAAACGGATCGAATTTACTCAATTCATTTAATTTTTTTATTTCAAATTCTCCGTCCTTGTACTTTAACTTATAATTTATACTTTTTGTTGTATCATCAGATACCTTCCAGGTGTACTTAACCTTGTCACCGTTACTTAATTTCTCAGACTTGTCAAGACTTATTCCCGATACGGCATCACGAAGAACCGACATCGGTTCAAATGCATAGGTCAAAACTCCGTACTCTTTCTTACCCTTACTGCTGTACTTTACTTTTTTCCCGTAATCCTTTTCAAGCTTATCCCAATCAACACTTATACTTGCCTTTCCGTATCCGTCATAACCGCTTGACTCGAAGCTTATATACTTGTTCAGATCAATTACTTTGCTCGAATTCATAGCGAATGCAACTATCACTATAATAAACAGAACCGCTACGGCACCTGCCGCACCGAAAATAATATTCTTAGGTAGTTTTTTCAAACTTCCCGGACTACCTGTAGGATTAGATACCTTAGATTCGGTGTTACTTTGGCTTTGCTGCTTATTCACGCTCTCAAGGGCAGCACCACAACTCTCACAAAACTTTGCTCCGTCAGCATTCATAGAACCACAATTTTTACAACGCATGTCAAACCCTCCTGTGATATTTATTGTTGCCAATATCATACTATAAATTGTCTGTTTTTTCAATCTAATTATATTTTTCTAACAATGATATTTTTATTACTATGTGAGTTTCTTCTATATTATATATAATTATTGTGAAATTCTTAATATTTATTAAGGTTGATTTAATGCGCATTTTAATGTATAATATTTCTCGGAGGTGTATCGAAGCGGTCATAACGAGCCTGACTCGAAATCAGGTTGTCACTTTTTCGTGGCACGAGAAGTTCGAATCTCTTCGCCTCCGTGAAATTCAAAAAGCTCCCATTTAACGGAGCTTTTTTGTTTTACCCATATACTGGGTAGCTATTCTGTTTTCCGGATGTACATCACTCATATATATCACCATCAAGAATATCCATTCCAAAGGCTTCATCAAAATATATATAATATCTGCAATCCATTTGCTCTTTATAACCCTTGCAACTGGGAAGCCGTAGCGATCATATATTCCTCTTACAAGTTTGTGGAAGCGAGGTGTTTTCTCCTCTAAATCTGTTCAAAGGCATTGGCTATACAGAGCTGTCTGTTTACTATAACCTCGTGGCCATGACGGATTCCTTTTCTTACAGGCTTTACAATCTTTTTATGCCCTCCTGCCGCTACAGTGCAAAGGTAATGCTCATCATATTCGATATTTTGAGGTGCTTCCTTTAGAGATAATGTCCAATCTGCAGTTTCGGTCCATGCTTTTATAACGGAATCCGGTGCCTGACCGAAAAGCAGCAGTATTCCTATTATTACTCCAAGTAAAGGAAACATAAAGACAATTGCATATATAGGCCAAAGTTTTGAATTTGACAGTATTTTATCTGCAAAATTTAAAAGCGGATTGCTTTGTATTTTTGTTCTCTCCATTTCATATTCCTGCCATTCATGAACCTTTGAAATTACAGTTCTTGCAACAATACAAATAATACAAACAGGGTAAACAAGTAAGTATACATCAAGCAGGTTGTCACCCGATAAATCACCTTTAAAAACCTGTACTGTGAAAACAAGAACTTCAATTACCCAAAGATACATTGCAGACATTGAAATAATAGCCATCAAAGGCGGTATTTTCTTTAACGGCCTGACTCTCAGATACAAGTACCCTGCAATACCTATTACAAAAATAAAAATAATTGTGGGTGCCGCTTCTGAAAAAATCGGTGTGTGCATTTCCAGATTCTTTAGCTGTACACTCCAGTCAGAACCTGTGACATATTTTCCTTCTGTAAGGTACAAAAATTCCAATATCAAGCCATACCATATAACCACCTGATCAAATCTGATAAAAGGTTTTAAAAGCTTCTTATTTGCCTCAAGATACAAAAGTACAATATGATACCCCGTCAAAACTACCGGGTACACCAATATTAAAGACACAAAGAAACTCCATACAATTGAGGTCAGTAAAGATTCCGGCAAACTAATCCTGTTTAAACCGTAACCATATGGTCTTAAAGACTCCGCCAACTGATACATTACCAAAAGTATCAATGCGATTATGTAGCTTATAACCATGCTTGATATTAACGAAATTCTTAAAAGATATTTTTTCATCTATCTACATCCTTTCTGTTATTACAGCTTATATAGTACTTTGCAATTAATCGCATCTTCCTATAATTGTTCCGCCTCCAAGCACAAGTCCGGTCTCATCGTACAGTACAACCGCCTGTCCCGGTGTGATTGCTCTTACCTTTTCATCAAAGTCTATTCTTATCCTGTCTTCTCCAAGTACCTTAATGGTGCAGTGTTCACCCTTATGTGAATATCTTATTTTTCCTATAGCTCTCATGCCGTCAAAAAAGCTTTCCACCGCCATTGCATTAAGATTATTTGCCTCCAGGCTGTATCCGAAAACATCATCGTTCTCACCTATCACAACTTCATTTGTTTCAGGCCTTATCTCAGTAACAAAGATAGGATGACCCAGCGCTATGCCAAGTCCTTTTCTCTGTCCGATGGTATAATGCAGTATCCCTTTATGCTTCCCTAGTATCTCTCCGTCAGCTGTCACAAAGTTTCCCTCAGGCATCTTTTTTCCTATTTCACTTTCGACAAATGAGGCATAGTCATTGTCCGAAACAAAGCAAATCTCCTGACTGTCGGGCTTATTTGCCACTCTAAGATTAAACTTTTTTGCAATCTCTCTGATTTCATCTTTTTCATAATCACCTACAGGCATCAATGTTTTTGAGAGCTGATCCTGAGTAAGATTATAAAGTGCATAGGTCTGATCCTTTGCACTTGTCTTTGATGTTCTGAGTGCATATCTTCCGTTTTCAAGCTTTTCTATTCTTGCATAATGCCCTGTAGCGATATAATCCGCCCCAAGCATCATACTTCTTTCTAAAAGAGATTCCCATTTTACATATCTGTTGCATGCTATACATGGATTAGGTGTCCTTGCCTGTACATATTCATTTACAAAATAATCTATTACCTTATCTTTGAATTCATCTCTGAAATTCATTACATAATAAGGTATGCCGATATCTCTTGCCACTCTTCTGGCATCATCCACCGCTGAAAGGCCGCAACAACCTCCACTGCCTGACATATCCTCTTCATCTTCACTTTGCCATATCTGCATAGTCACACCTGTGACATCATATCCGGCTTCTTTTAAAAGATAGGCTGCCACTGAGGAGTCTACTCCACCGGACATACCTACCACTACTTTTTTCTTTTCCATATATTCTCCAAAATTAAAATCTATGCTTGATAGTATATCATATACTTGTATCAATTATACTATCAAGTCTTCGGATCAAGACAATGCCAATTCCCAAGCCATATTTCTTTTTCATATATCCTGTCAATATCTTCTTTTTGTATATAAATAATCTGCTTCCCCTTTAAATATATCTTCCGGAAACAGTTTAAAAATATTCATGTAAAAAAATTCAAATACATAAAACCTCGGTCACCGCTTCCCTCAATATATACATATCTATAGTAGTCTATCTTTTTTTCCGGAAGAATCTTCTACTGTAAAGCAATACGAATGCTCCCTTTTTATTATATTAATATACATAATTGCCCATGAAGATCTGTCATCCAAATACCATCTGAAATCATCATCATAATCCGGTTTATTTACGGAAAACATATAACAATTACCATAATCATATAAAGATTCCGAAGTAAACCCTCTTGACATCAGTATATTTACAATATCTTTTATATCTCTAAAACTGTTATCATCTTTTCTTCTTAAAATTCCTACATCTCCAGCCATGGTACCTGCTAAAATCTGTCCCTTTCTCTTTTCTTAAATATCCATTTTTCGTTTTTATCCTTATTATTAAATATTTCATCAATCTGTGATTTTGTAAAGAAACAGCCGTTATCAATATAGAAAATATCCTCCGGAAACTTATTTAAATAGTTATGTACTATTTCAAGCACCTGCATCTCTTTTCCTATAAGATCCGTAATCCTAAAATATGTCTCAAAACCCATCTGATTTATTTCGTCTGTAGGGATATCTGTCATCTGAGTGTTACAGTATATTTCAATAATCTTTTTATTATTACATTTTGCGTATAAAATATTGTAACTCTCTTTTTATATTTACTATATTTTTTTGCAATGTGCTTTTTTTAAAAGCTCTTATTACCCTATAAGCCGTGCCGAATTTTTGAATTTTTTTCTTTTTACCGATTATTCTTCCCTCATATCTAAGTTCGACACTCTTTTCTCCCCTATGTCTTGTATCTGTTATATTTCCCATACCGCCCATATAAGATACAGTTGTTGTTAAAAATATATTTATATATTCAGATATACTTTTGATACTGTATAGTGGTCTATACATCCAGTTTTTATCATGTTTTCCGTCATAAATACTGTCTATCATCGCTTTATTATAGTATCTTCCATTATCCACATAAAAGATATCATTGGGATTCTCCTCTAAATATCTGTGCAACAATTCAAGAATAATCAATTCTTTCCCATATATATTTGAAAAACGATAATATGTCTCAAGCCCCAGTTCATTTGCTCTTTCGGTCGGTATTTCAAAATTTCTTTCATAGTTGTACACCTCTATCATATGCTCTGCATCATTAAAGAACAAAATATCATTCTCCTCTTTCATATATGATATACTGTACGCATATTTATCAAAGGAAAATCGCATACTGTAGCCCATATCTATAAGAATATCATCTACCGTATATGCTGTCTGCATCTTATTGACACCGGCTTTTCCCAGTATTCTGCCCTCAAATCTCATAATCACCTCTATATCATTGCTCATTCGGATCTACATATATCCATTCGACTTTCCACTCTTTTTTATTATAAATCTTATCTATGTCAGCTTTAGTATAAAAAAATGTTTATCCTTTGAATAACAGTTCCAAAGTACATCCTCAGGTACAAGTTTAAAGTATTCATGAAAAAAATTTAAAAGCATAAAAGATCTACCGGATATTTTTTCAAAGTCAAAATAATCTTTATAACCTTTAAACCTCTCCGGAAAATCCTTTATTCTCTCATTAGACCACAAATCATCTGACGGTTTTAAGTCTACATTTGCAAGAATACTGTCGGCATCATCCTCCAAAAACCATGGCAGTTCATCATCAAACATTGGTTTATTTATTGAGAGATTATAATATCTTCCTTTATCATATGCCACACAGTTGGTATAGCCTCTTGACATAAATATATTTATTATGTTTTTTTACATCCTGAATATTTCCTTCTCCGTTTTTTTCTTAAAAATATCAACGCTCCATCCCATATATCACCTCTTTTTAAATATAGAATTTTTATACAATACTCATATTATACTTGTCAATTCAAATTCAATCATTTACTATTTTATTGTTAATACTATTTATAATTAAAGAACAGGAGTACTATGATATATATGGACAACGCCTCTACCACTGTGGTAGATAAGGAGGCTTTTGATATGGCAAAAAAATATTTATTTGAAAACTATGCAAATCCTTCATCAAGCTATTCTATGGCCAATGATGTAAAGGCCGATATGGAAGATGCCAGAGATATGATAGCGGATATACTCGGTGCAAGATATAATGAGATTTATTTTACCTCAGGCGGCAGTGAATCAAATAACTGGGCTATTCTAAAGTCCTGTGAACTTATGGAAAATAAGGGGAAACATATCATCAGTTCAAAAATTGAGCATCACTCTGTACTGCATACGCTCTCTTACCTTGAAAAAAAAGGATATGAAGTCACTTATCTAAGTACTGATGAAAAAGGGATTATTGATATAAATGAGCTTAAGTCTGCTATCCGAGAAGATACAGTCCTTATAAGCATAATGTTTGCAAACAATGAAATAGGTACTATAGAGCCGATTAAAGAGATTGGAAAGATTGCCCGTGAACACAATATCTTATTCCACACCGATGCGGTACAGGCTGTAGGCCACCTTCCTATTGATGTAAATGAGCTGAATATAGACTTACTCAGTGCAAGCGGACATAAATTCCACTCACCGAAGGGTGTCGGATTCTTATATATACGAAGCGGTATCAAGCTTACATCTTTAATACATGGCGGCAGTCAGGAAAGAAATCGCAGGGCAGGTACAGAAAACACCTTTGGAATAGTGGCAATGGCAAATGCTATGAAAAACTGCTATGAACATCTAAAAGAATACAATATACAGATGCAGACGCTAAGAGATGAACTACTATCACTGATACTTAAAAATATAGAAGGTTCACATCTAAATGGGTGTATGCACAACAGGCTTAGCAACAATATAAATATATATTTTGAAAATATCAACGGTGAATTACTTTTAATCCTGTTAAATCAAAATGGGGTCTGTGCCTCACTTGGTTCTGCCTGTACCACCGGTAGCATAGACCCTTCACATGTAATAATGGCTATTTCAAATGATAAAAAAAGAGCCTCATCATCACTTAGACTTACATTAAGTAAGTACACAACCAAAGATGAGGTGAATACTACATTTGAAGTACTAAAAAAATGTATAAATCAGCTTAGAAAATAAAAAATATCCAACAGCACCCTATGTTGGATATTTTATTTAGTTTATCTTTTCATGTTTTCTATATTATTGTTTAAAATCCAGCTGATATAATCTCCTCTTCTTCTGTCCAAACAGGCTGTAACCATAGTAATTGGACATTTATATGTCTCTCCAATATAAGACGGATCTGTAAGTACCGGTAGCTTATAATATACATTTTTAGGATTATCCATAATCATATACCATTTTCCGCCTATATGTTTTCTAAACACCTCACCAACATAAACTCCGCATAAATCAAGTATATTATAAGTATTATTATATAATGTCTTATCTTCTATAATCTCACTTATCTTTTTCATACTTTTTAAGCAACCAATCTTCCAAAGCATTTAGACTATCTATAGAATAATCTAAACATAGATTGTTTTCATTTGCAAACTCATTTGTAAAATAATCCATCTTATCCGATATAAAAAATATCCAATTGTCAAAATCTTCTTTTGTATACGCCATATGCTTACCTCTTCAAACTCATATTATTAGTACAAAGCTATACTACCACTTATCTATTATCGCACACTTTCTTTACTGTCTTTATAAGTCTTTCCATCAAACTTACTCTGTTTAAAACGGTAATCAGATAATATCCGTCCACCAAATCATAGATTTCATTTGCTATCTCTTTGGACATAGAAAGTGCGATCTCTTCCGCTTCTTCTCTTCCCTTACCGATATACTTTTCTACGATATCATCGGTAATATATATGCCGTTTACTTCACTTTGCATATATCTGGCATTTCTCTCGCTTACTATAGGAATGATTCCGCCCATTATCTTAATATCCAAGTTTTCTCTTGCAGTCTTTAAATTCTCTATGGCCCTTTTGGTTAGAACCGGCTGTGTAAAAAGTACCTTTACACCGTTTTCCTGTTTTCTGACAGCTTTCTTCAGCTCCGCACTGAAATTCCTTGAGTTTACATTCAACGCACCGCAGATATTCATAGGGCTTTCAAATACATCATTATTCAAAGAATTGATAAAATTTGCAAACTTCACCGAATTAAACTCAAATACGGATCTTATCTCATCTCTTTGTGCATTCGGTATAGGGTCTCCTGTAATTACAAGGACATTGTCAACCCCCATTGCATTGGCGCCCAGCAGCAGTCCTCTTGAAGCATTTACATTCCTGTCTCTGCAAGTCATATGCGGAAGTACATCAAAGTCAAGCTCATTTCTCACTTTGCAGGCAAGCAGGCAGCTGTCCATTCTGGCTCTTGCTATAGGATTGTCCGCAATTGTGATGATATCCGCACCTGCCTCCTTTATCTTTTTTGCATTGTCTATAAACTTTGCAATATTTGTATCTATAGGTGAATCAAGTTCCACAGCTATAGGCTTTTGACCGAGATCAAGTTTTTCTTTGAATCTGTTGACTCTTATATTCTGTGCGGCGCTCTTCTCCGACTTTACCGCTCTTCTCGGCTTTATAAGTTTTCCGCTCATACTCTTTTTCAACAGTTCTATATGCTTAGGAGTCGTTCCGCAGCAACCGCCTACAATATTTACACCCATCTCAAGAATGTCCTCTATCTGATTTGCAAAATAGTTGGCAAGTGAACTGTAGTAAACTCTGTCATCTCTGACTACAGGATAGCCTGCATTCGGCTTTGCAAAAAGATAAAGCCCCTTTGTATCTACATCCTTTAAAAGTTTTGCCATATGATTGGCTCCGGATACGCAGTTAAGTCCTACCGCATCAAAAACGCCTGAGTTTGTAATCTCTGCAAACAATGCCTTATATTGATATCCTTCACTTGAATATCCGTCAGGCATCACCGCAAATGAGGCTGTTATAAAGGCGTCACTGCATTTTTCTTTGATATACTCGGCACTTAGTACCATTCCGCTTGTACTGCTTCTTGTCTCAAACAGAAAATTCTTTACTCCCTTTTCCAAGAAAATATCTATCAAAACCTTGTACTCTTCAAATGCAAGCTCATTACTGCCTGTATGTATCGGTCCTATATCCGCAAAGACATATGCCCTGTCCTTTGCGGCCTCATTTGCAATATCAATTCCTGCAACGACAACCTCTTTTTGTAAGTTTCTGTCTCCGTTGAACACATCAATACCTACAGAAATGTATTTGTAAGTATCGCTTTTGCTCCTGCGTCAATATATTCAGTGTGAATACCCTTTATAAGCTCGGGATTTTTGATATTGGCAAGTTCACAGCCTATGCCGTCATCTGTAAGCTCATCATAGTATGTTCCCATTGCTCCGTCAAAGAGCAAAACATTATTCTTTAAATAGTCTCTAATATTCTCCATAATTTATCATCCTAAAACTGTCTTTGCTATGTCAACCGAGCTTCTGGCATCAGGTGCATAGAAATCCGCTCCCATCTCATCCGCATATTCTTTTGTAAGTACGGCACCGCCTACCCACACTTTACAATCATCAGATACTTTTCTAATCTCTTCAATAGTCTTTTTCATTGCAGGCAATGTAGTGGTCATAAGTGCTGAAAGTCCTACAAGCTTTACATCTTCTCTTATAACCGTATCCACCACTTTTTGAATATCCACATCTCTTCCGAGGTCAATCATTCTGTAGCCGTAGTTTTCAAGTATTACCTTTACTATATTCTTTCCGATATCGTGGATATCGCCCTTTACGGTACATACCACAATCTTACCCTTGCTTACATTGTGCTCGCCTTTGTTTGCTATTCTTTCTTTAATAAGCTCAAATGCCGAGCTTGCAGCATTGGCGGCATTGATAAGCTGCGGCAGGAATATTACCTGCTTTTCATATAAATCTCCCACCGTATCAAGTGCCGGTATCAGGTATTCGTTTATTATTTCAAGCTCTCCGTGGTCTTCCAAAAGCTTCTTTGCATTATTGTAAGTCTCTTCCTTAAGTCCCTTCAATATGGCATCTTCCACCATCTCTTTTGTAACTTCTCCGGTATTTGAGACGGTTACCACCTTTGTCTCGGTTTTTACGGTAGCAAACCTTTCAATATACTTTACGGAGTCCTTATCCTCTCCTGAAAGCACCTTATATGAGTATATTGCATTCATAATGCCTTCAATATTCGGGTTCACTATAGGCAAATCAAGACCTGCATACATTGCCTGTATAAGGAAATTCTCAGTAATATGGCTTCTTGCAGGAAGTCCGAAAGATATATTGCTGACACCAAGAGTCGTGTGCAGTCCGAGGTCATTTGTCACCATTCTTACAGCCTCAAGAGTCTCTCTTGCCTGATCCTGCTGTGCGGAAACTGTAAGTGTAAGACAGTCAATTATAACATCTTCTTTCTTCAAACCGTATTCAAGACATTTCCAATATATGCCTTGCATTATCTACTCTTTGTTGTGCGGTAGTAGGAAGTCCGCTCTCATTCAGTGCAAGACCTATTACGGCAGCACCGTATTTCTTTACAATAGGAAGTATGAGGTCAAGTCTTTCATCCTCGGCATTTACCGAGTTTACTATTGCTCTACCGTTGTATACACGAAGTCCGGCTTCTATTGCCTCAGGATTTGATGAGTCTATCTGCAGCGGAATATTGACAACAGACTGTACCGCCTTTACGGCCTCTCTCATCAGCGCCACTTCATCACCGCCCGGTACACCAACATTTATATCAAGTATGTCCGCACCTGATTCCTCTTCTTCTATAGCCACCTTGCAAATATATTCCATCTCATGGTTTAAAAGCGCTTCCTGGAATCTTTTTTTTTACCTGTAGGATTCAATCTCTCACCTACAACTCTTACCCCGTTAAGCTCCACCATCTCATTTGCCGAACATATACCTGTCTTTACCTTAACGCTTTTAATGTCTTTATCCTCTGTAGCATCAAGCTCTGACTTAAGCTCCTTTATAAAATCAGGAGCCGTACCGCAGCATCCTCCTGCATATGATATACCCAAACTTTTATACTCAGCCATAAGCTTTGCAAATCGGCTGCATGAAGGTCATATTCACCTGTAGAAGGATTCGGAAGTCCGGCATTAGGCTTTATTATAATAGGCAATGTAGTCCATTCTTTAAGCTTTGCGGCAAGCGGCAATATCTCCTTAGGTCCCAGTGAACAGTTAAATCCTATCGCATCCACTCCCAGTCCCTCAAGCGTCACCGCCATTGACTCTATCTTTGTTCCGGTAAATGTCCTTCCTGTGGTTTCATAGGTCATAGTCACCCAAACAGGAAGCTTGGTATTTTCCTTTGCTGCAAGCACACCTGCCCTTACATCATAGAGGTCTGTAAAAGTCTCAAATACAATAATATCGGCACCGTACTTTTCACCGGCAACCACCATTTCCTTATATATATCGTAGGCATCTTCAAATCTGAGTACACCAAGAGGCTCCAAAAGTTCTCCTATAGGACCTATATCAAGTGCCACCTTTACATCTCTTTTACTTTCGGCAACCGCTTCCTTTGCAGACTGAATTGCAGTCTTTATGGCGGTATCCACATCTATCTTACAACCTTCAAGCTTATGTGCATTTGCTCCGAAGGTATTGGCATAGATTATATTACTTCCTGCTTCTATATATTTTAAATGTATATTTTTAACTATATCGGGATTATCAAATCCGAAAACCTCAGGATGTTCTCCCGCCTTCATACCGGCAGCCTGAAGCATCGTACCCATTGCCCCGTCAAGTATCAATAAATTATGCATAACATCTAACTCCTATCTTTCTATACCTGCATGATTTTAAAAGATTGCATCCCGCACAAGTCTTTTTAAGTGTCTCCAATTTTTGGTCACTGACTCCGATTATGGCTGTAACCGACTTTCTCGGCAACATTATTCCGCTGTCACTGACATTGACTCCTATTCTTCTGGTAGCATTGACAACATTTACAAACTGTTTTTGTATTGTAATAGGCAAATCTCCGTAACCCGGTGAAAATCTGAATGTCAAATAATTGTCTTCTTTTAAATATTGCTCTCTGAAGCTTGCCTCTATACTGTCACATACAGCCTCTATAAGCGTTGAGCCGCATGAATCCATAATCAGTGCATTTGCCACATTCTTAAGCTCTTCTTTTCTTATTGCATTGTCAACCCCTATTCCTATAGTTGCAGCCATCAAAATCAGCTTATGACAATCTTTTATATGTTTTTTTATACTGTTTCCGACAAAGAAATCAAGCTCTTTCGGAAACTTTCCCTTTTCTTCCAAATCCCATTCTCTGAATACAAAGTTCGGCTTTGCAACAGCATTTATTTTCTCCATACACTCAAGTACCTGTGTGTGCAGATTTTCATCTATATCTTTACCGTTGTGCTGAAGATACCTAAGTACCTCAGACTCGTCATCCTTTGTAAGTTTTACATCTATATTGAACATATCTCTTCTTTCTATAACTCTTTATACCTGATACTTAAGTTTATAAAGATGTCGGTAAAGCACCCCGACCACCGTGCCGAAAGTATCATGCCCTTTATAGTAAAATAATTTATGATAAAAGTAAAGATTAGTGTTATATGTATATTTTATAACCTGTTATCAAAAGTACTATATGTAAGAAATTTTTAAGTGGAATTTATCCTGATATATGTTAAAATATATCGGTAGACGAGTTGTTTACTTTCACTTTGGGGATGTACCGGTTTCGACAGGGAACATGCAGCTGGTGAAGCTATTCGTATGCAATGCGTTAAATGGCAAAATTAAATATAAACGCTGAAGAAAATTTAGCATACGCTGCCTAAGGCAGCTGCAGACCTATAAGCACTCACACTTATAGAATCTGTATCGACTTATGTGAGAAACCTTATATACAAAGCTTTGAGTATATAGATGTATTATGAAGCTACTCTTGATTACAGTTTGTTGTTTGACTGTTTTTAAGGGGAATTTTGACAAGCAACTATAATAGTAGAAGAACAGGGAATTGTTTTTTGGACACGGGTTCAACTCCCGTCATCTCCACTTAAAAGTCTTGAGTTTTCAAGGCTTTTTTTATTTGTAAATCAGCATTTTCGAACTTTTGTTTGCATTTTAATCGAACATATGTTAGGATAGATGTATAACTATACCCATATAAAGGAGAATTTATGGAGCCATTAACACAAAAACAGGAAGAAATTTATAATATTATCAAGGATTCCATCTTGAAAAAGGGCTATCCGCCGTCTGTTCGTGAAATCGGTGAACTTGTAGACTTAAATCCACATCTTCAGTACATGCTCAGCTCAATACCCTTGAAAAAAAGGGTTATATCAGAAAGGACCCGTCAAAACCCAGAACCATAGAGATAACCGACGATGACTTCAACCTCACACGCAGAGAGGTGGTCAATGTTCCTATGGTGGGCACGGTAGCTGCAGGTATGCCGCTGCTTGCTACAGAGAATATTTCAGACTACTTCCCTATTCCCACAGAATTTCTGCCTAACACTGATATTTTCATGTTGAAGGTCAAGGGAGAATCTATGATAAATGTCGGTATTTATGACGGCGACCAGATAATAGTGGCTAAGCAAAGCACTGCTAAAAACGGTGATATCATAGTTGCTCTTATTGATGATTCAGCCACTGTAAAGAGATTTTTTAAAGAAAGCAATTACTACAGATTGCAACCTGAGAATGATTTTATGGAACCTATTTTGGTAAAGGAGGTTACTATCCTTGGAAAAGTTATCGGTTTATTCAGATTTATGTAAAAACGGCTGCTACATATGTAGCAGCCGTTAAAAATATTAAGTTCAGATTATCTTGCGCCTGCTTCTTTAACCTTAGCAGCCTTACCGACTCTGTCACGAAGATAATATAATTTAGCTCTTCTAACTTTACCTTTTCTTACAACTTCTACTCTGTCAACAGATGGAGAGTGTAAAGGCCATGTCTTCTCAACACCGATACCGTTTGAGTTCTTTCTTACTGTGAAAGTCTCTCTTGCACCGCCGTTTTGTCTCTTTAAAACTGTACCTTCGAAAATCTGGATTCTCTCTCTGTTACCCTCGCGGATCTTGTTGTGTACTCTTACTGTATCACCTACATTAAAGTCATCAACATTTGCCTTAAGCTGTTCTGCCTCAATACTTCTTATTAAATCGTTCATGTGAAACCTCCTATTATTTTGATGTTCTTAAAATTTCTTCCAGAGGACCATCGCCTTATTCACAACTACAATATTGTAGCATATGTACTCTTACAAAGCAAGATATTATGCAGTAAATTATTTTTTTAAATTCACATGACCATATCCTAATCACTATCTTCAATTCTTAATTCTCTTATTTTTAATAAAGTAATCCATACCGTCTCTTATATTTTCTGCTACAGATACACAGGATTTAAACGAAAACATATCCGAATCACCAAATGATAAAGTAAACTCCTCAGAAATAGTCTTAGCTATCTTATCTGCTGTAAAATTCCAATCAATATTCAGTGCAATACTTTTACTCTCACCGTCAAACTCATCATTTGGACAGTCAGGTAAGAGACCGTATGGATTCCATTTATCTATTTCTTTTTTCACAATTTTAAAAATAATCCTTCTATCTCTCCATTCCCGTTTATTTTGTTCTACCATTTTCTTGTACTTATCTTTTTTATATTCGAAATCTGCCATAGACGGCGAACACCAAATATCTACCACTTTATTCCAGTCTCTTTTCAAACATATATCATCTATAATTTCCGCTTCAAATAACTCTTCTAAAGTTTTATAATCAATTTCACCGCTACCGTCATAATACCCACATCTTTGAAATGATACATGATCTTCATACCCAATAATCATATACTCTGACTTGTTTCCCCTAAAACATATGGTTAATTCCGGTTCCATTCCTATTTCAACAAATTCTCTAATTGCATTCTTAATGTAATCTATAGAATAAATATTTTCTTTACTCTGATTTTGAAACCCCCTATAAAATTCATATGCACCTATTTGCTGTAACCCCGACACCTGTCCGTCTCCCATTTCCATTATTATCAGACTGCCGTCAGTCTTTCTTGCCAAATCAATTGTAATAAAATTGCTCTCTACCTTACTTGCTACAGATTCAATCCAAGTATACTCATCTTCAGATATATTTACTTCTTTATCTTTATTCCAATAATTATCAGCAGTCAATATCTTACCCTTGAAAACAAATATTCTGTATTCTTCTGAAATCGGCATACCGCTGTCTTTATGGTTTCCTATACATTTAAGGCTCTCAAACTTTCTAAGTACAACTCCACCTTCAAGGTTTTCACCCTGACGGGTAATAAAATTTCCGATAACGCGAGTTGCCTCCTCTTTGTCCTTAATATCTTTTATAAAACAGGCATCGTACCACTCATGCTTTCTACTTTTTACATAATCTTTTACAATGAATGCTCCTTCAAGATTTTCTGTAAGTTTTAATGCATCATCTATATTCTTTGACTCGTTCCACACACTGAACGGAGTAAGACCTTCAAAATCTTTATACCACCTCGGCAAAAGATGATATTTTGCATACTCCTTCGGAGAGTTTATCAGCTGTATTCCTCTTTCAAGCAGCAGATTATAAAAGTTTTCATACATATGCGGTGACATCATCCAACCTCTGTATGTCGTAGTTCCCTTAATATCTTCACCGGAAAGTGACAGTTTTCCTATTTCCAAATCTTCATAACTGAATAATGCACACGCATGATTTAAGCCCGCCGCCTGATATTCTTCAAAATAATCCTCATCCACCTTCTTTTTATCTAAAGGATGACTACAAAAAATAAAATTTACATTCTCTTCCATGAAATATTATTCTCCTTAGTACGTAAATATCATTTAAATATTAAATGCATATTAGAATGCCTATGAAGTGAATTCATATCCTTTTCTATAAATTTCCAAGTGTTTTTATAAGTACCCGTAACTGCAAGATTGGAATCGGATATAAATCAATAAATGCTTCAACTTCTCCCTCATACTTTTCTGCAAAGTCATCTGAAAGTATTTCTTTCTCATCATCTGTAAAGTCTTTCAATTCATCATATAATACATGCTCAAGGTTACAGGAATTGAAGTAAATCCTGTAACTGATATCTTTAACTTTTTCCTGTCGAATACAACTTTGAAAGGATTTCAGACTTATGTATATTTCTCTTTTCTACTTCTGAAATATTTACAGCCTCAATATGATCCTCATAATATTGTATATTCTTTACTTCACTTTTCTTTATACAGTCTTTTGTAAATACTCCGTCTGTATCTGCTATATGAATTATGCTGACAAAATCACTTAGACGATATCCGTACCTACTTCTGATTTCTTCTACTTTATCTCCTATTTTTATCAGCACATTATCTCTTGTAGTATCATAGTCTGACGTGATATCACCATGAACTACTGCAAATTGAACTTCCTTAGATGAAAAATATTCTTTTAAAATGCCTCCCATTGCACTTTCATCACTGGGACCTTCAACTATTACCATCACAACCTTTTTTTCTCTCTTCATTTAAAAGTTTCCCTGCTTTTCTGAATGCTCTAGATATCTTTAAGCTGTCTGTTTCTTCATAAATCAACTCTTCCTGACCGCCAAGAGTTATACTTCGTATATACATACTTCTAAGGTTATTTGAATCTTTAACATTTTTCATATGAATGTACCTGTTTTCAGGATTGACTGTAGAAAACATAATACTTTCTTTATCAAGCATCTCAAGAGCACGAAGATTATGAGATGTAAAAATCAACTGACCCTTGGCACTCTTTGAAAAAATATCCAATAACTCACCTAACAGATACTCAAATATTCCGGCATCCAACTCATCTATAACAAGGCATATTGAAGAATTGCTAAATGCCTGTATAAGAGCATTTAAAATTGAAATTATTTTGATAATACCGTCTGATTCCATCCTTATTGGAATAGGTTTCTTATCTCCTCTTACAGACATAAGCTCAACTTTCCATCCCTCTTCACCTGAGTCTAAAGCCTGCTTACCATAGTCTTTAATATCTATTCTCATTCCCGGAATTATTGTATAAAGGACTGTATTGATTTGATCCACAATCTCCCCAAGAAGCTCCTTTCGTTCGCCATCCAACACAAAAGGCTCCATCAAAGGTACTGCAAAATCTCCTTTCATTCCGACTTTTTCTTTATCAACACGAAAAGACATCGGTAACAAAACATTAGTCGAAATCATGCCTGAGTGTGAATTATCAATCACAAATAAATCTCTAACCGCAAATCTAAATAACGCCTTTAATACAAATTCATAATTTTTGAATTTATCTGATTTATTATTAAAAAAAATGTCTCTACTGTTTTCCCCAAATATATATGAGCAATTACTCTTCTCAGCCATTTTCTTTTGCTACAATGAGATCTGTTTTAATATCCTTATTCTTTCCAATCAATTCATCAAGTCTTTTCTGTGGCTTAAAAAAATAGCTTCATTGTCATTTCTCTTATAATCCATAAAGATATTTTTTTATTTGTTCTGCTTCCGTCATAATTTATTGCACAATTTATATATTCTCTATCAATAAATATTCCGTCGTCACTCTTAGCAAAAATTATATTGTATCCGACTTCATATAAAGTATTTTCACTGAATATATTAAACTCGGCATTTACCTCGGCACTCTCTGAATCCGTATCAATATAATCACCTATTTTAGGGTCTAATCCCTCGCCAATCATAATTTGTTGAAGGAATGAAAACGTATCGACAATTGCAGTCTTTCCTGAACCGTTTTGTCCATAGATACCAAGTATTTCCGCACCGCCACAATCCAAACTTCTGTTGTTTCCATGTGGCATGATTATTGTACCGTTTTTTTACATTCTTAATATTTTTTTTATTGTTAAAGATGACAATCTAACAATATCCTTCCACATAAAACCACCTCCATGTAGATTATATAGTAACATATTTAGAAAATTTTCTCAATATAATTCTATTTAAGGTATTTTTTATTCTTTTTAGCTATTTTATTTTTGATATTTAAGCACTTATTTTTTTGTCTGTACTATAATAATTTCTTCCATAGAGACCTTAAATACCGCCGACAGTACTATAAGATTATCTATGGTCGGCAGTGCCGTTCCGTGCTGCCATTTGTAAATAGCTTGCGGCGTTGCAAAACCGAATATATTTTGCAAATCTCTTACACTAAGTCCCGACTCTTCTCTAAGTTTTATAATATTTTTTCCTGTTGCTACCAAATCAATGGTAGGAAATACAATCATCTCTTTTCCTTTCCGCCTCAAGCTAAGGAAAAGAGAATTCCTCAGTTTGAAGCTTTAAAATTATAAATAGGTTTCATTACCTCGATGATATCAACTGAATCCTTTATAACATCTATGATATCCTCAAGTCTTTTATATGCCATCGGAGCCTCATCCAATGTATCTTCATTTATAGAAGTGGAATAAACTCCCTTCATCGTCTCTTTATACTCATCTAAACTCAAATTGTTTTTTGCGGCAGTTCTTGACATCAGTCTTCCTGCTCCGTGAGGTGCGGAGTAGTTCCAATCAGGATTGCCCTTACCCACTGCCAGAACGCTTCCGTCTCGCATATTTATAGGAATCAAGACCTTTTCACCGCTATGTGCGGCAATAGCACCCTTTCGTAAAATCATTTCATTTACATCAATATAGTTATGTATAGTATGAAACGACTCAAGATTTTTCATTCCGGTTCTTCTTAAGATGATTTCCGCCATCAGCTCTCGATTTCTTTTTGCAAACTTTTGGCAAATCTCAACGTCATGTAAATACTCCTCAAGATATTTTCCTGAAACATAGCATAAATCATCAGGCATGCTTGTTTCAGACTCATATACATGCCAATGAAGATCCTTTAGAGCGGCCTGTATTTCACTTTTTCTACCCTGCTCCTTATAAGTTCTTATTATCTCATCTCTTTTTTCAAGATAAGTATCATACCCTCTATCTAAGTTTGCCGCCAATCTCTGATAATACTGTGCAACCTGCTTGCCGAGATTTCTTGACCCTGAATGTACTATTAAGTATTTACATCCGTCACTTGCCTCGTCAATCTCAATAAAGTGATTTCCGCCGCCGAGTGTACCAAGTGAACGCTCAAGCCTTTTTGAGTCTTTCAAATATCTGAAGCAGTTTAACTTTGTTAAATCAAAGCGCTCCTGTCTGCCCTCCCATACATTCATTCCTGACGGTATATAATGAGCGGCCTCATCTACTTTTTTTAAAAATCTATTTCCACATTTCCAAGCTTTACCGTGTACATTCCGCATCCGATATCCACTCCGACTATATTTGGAACCGCCTTATCTTTTATAGTCATTGTAGTACCTATAGTACATCCTTTTCCGGCATGAACATCAGGCATTATACGAATTCTTGATCCTTCAGTTATTACATAATCGCACATTCTTCTTATCTGCTCTACTGCCTCATCCTCTACAACCTTTGCATAGCATATGGCCGTGTTTACTCTACCTTTTATTTCTATTTTATCCATATCTTCTCCTTTACATCAAAAAAACCGCCTACCCATTTAGAGTAAGCGGCCTCAAAAACATTTATAATATCTGCATAAATCTACCTATGCCTATAATTATATAAACAATTTTCTCGTACTTGACCTATATCCAATGAGTGCACTAAAACAACGCCCTTCCTTAAAAGCATACTAAGAAGCGCGTAATCATAGCGTTCAATATTAAAATAGTCAAAACGATTCACTGTTCTCATGTCTTTTCCTTTCCGGGCACATGCCCAAATCACTGTTCATAGAATAACATAATAAAAGTTATTTGTCATTAAAAACCGCCACCCATAAAGAGTAAGCGGCTTTTACTTTTTATTACTTACAAAAGAATAACATAAAAATTTTCTAATGTCATTCTACCTGTAGTATACATATATAAATTGATAACGTATATGGAGTCAGGTCAGTATTAGCGATTTCTTGCGTCTCCTTGATTTCCTCCTTCATTTTTCATTCCGTTATCCTTGATATTATTATTTTGCTGCGGCAAGTTTTCCTGTTCTTTCCTTGATTCATCATAAGATTTTATATCGTTTCTTTCCGTATCTTGTACACTTATGTCATTATTTTCCGCAGTCTTATCAGCATTTGTCTCAATCTGTGTTGGAGCTTCCTCAACTGTTTGTAAGCTGTCCGGGTTTTTAGAAGGTTCTTTTACTGCCTTTGATTCCTTTTCATCCCTTGATTTTTCGGTCTGCACTCCGGTATTTTCATCCTCAATGTTGCCATTTTTAGTAGGCTGTTCAATCTGTTTTTCACCGGTTTGTTCTTCTTTCAAAGCTGTAGTGTTTTGCTCAACAGATTGTGAGTCTGCTTTAGTGTCGGAGGTATCATTTTGAGCATTTTTCTTTCCCTGTCCTGAAGATTCCAAAAGTTGTGATACAGTGTAATCCTTATATGCGGCAATATCCGAAGCCTGTAGCACATAATCTTTATTTTCATCATATCGGTTATCTCCAACCTTTTCAGATTTAATCTTAGTATATTGAATCTGTTTATACTCTCCTGTAGAAATTCCAAGGTTGTTTGCTCTTTTATGTTCTTTTAAATCTGATTCTGTAAGTACAAGATTTAATTCTCCTTTTGTCTGCTCTGTATCAAATACCGACAAAGCTTCTTTTTTTGAAGTATCTTTACGCGCTGAGTTATTTGCAGAAATATCAATCAGTACATCTTCACTTGAACCGCTCTTTAAATAGTTCTTTTTTGTCAACAGCTGCTTTGTCTCTTTTAGAGCCTCTTTTAAGGTTGTTTTTCTTACAGATATCAGTTCATCTGCAATTTCCTGTCCGTCATTGTTCAGCCCTTTAACTGCTACCACCTTATCCTGTCTGTTTAATGTATACTCTATTGACGGATTTATATCCAATGACACATATGAACATGCCAATACATTATTATATGAATATGTTCCGGCTACTCCCGCAACAATCAGGAAAAGTGCCGCTGCACTTCCAACCATATTTCGCCTTAATGATCCTATCGAAACCACTTTTCCATGATTTTCAGCTTCAAAGTCAAATGAATCTCCGACCTTAAAGTTTCCCTTTTTTACCTTTCTGATTACCCCGTCCTCACAAAGAACAGCGGCCCATTTTTCTTTGATTTCCAATACTACTGCTTTCATAGCTCTGATTCTAATGCCTTTCTGATATAATTCATATATTCTTTTAACAGAGGATAATCTCCGTTCATAATTTCTGCCGCTGCAATAATATATTTTCTATGCCTTTCCAAAATCTTTACAGAAATACTCTTATCTGATGAGATATCCTTAACAGGTAGCGTTTTTGAGGTTTGCATTTTTTTGAATAAAGAGGGATTTTTCAAAATCATGGCAACCGCCTTTGCACAGGCTATCTTTGTTTTCTCCGCCTTCGGTGAACACTCCGTCAAGTCATAAAAAGAAAACCCGTAGCCTGAAAGTAATTTTTGAACAGCCGCAATCTCATCCTGCATAGGGGTTGAACCGGGATTCTCCACACCTATACCTTCAGTCTTTGAGATTTCCGCAGATCTTTGTCGTATTTCTATTTGTAAGGCGCTGACTTCTTCATTTTCTATCTCTCCGTCCATAGAGGCAGGTTCAACCGACAATTCCTTTTGAAATCTTGCCTGTGATATGGAATAGTCTGTTAACCTTCTTTTAATCACCAAAAAAGCAAACCCTTTGAAGCTTCCTTTGGATTCTTCATAGGATTTCACCGCTTAACAAAGGGCAATCATAGCCACAGAGTATTCATCATCATTTTCTGTTATAAAACGTTTTGTTGCTCTAAAAGCACTAAGTAAAATAAATTTCTTGTGCTTTTTGATAAAATCATTCATATAATTTCATCTGTCTGTGCTCTTAACACATCTTCAGAAATTTGTTCAGTTCCAAATATAAACACGTAAGATCTCCCGATTGGCATAAATATCAATCACATCCTGTGCAATACTATACTCAAAATTTCGTTACAGTATCTGCACAGGTATGATATTTATATTGTATAAAATATTACTTTAAATTTATTTAGTCGTCAATGTATGAAAAAATATCAGTTACTTAATACATCGGCGTCATCAACTGTTACACCCATAGGCAGTGCCGGCTTAGTATTTCCTTCCTTCATTGCCTCTTCATCAGACTTTCTCGGAAGTACAGGCTTTTTGTCAGAGTTGTTGTCTGCTTTATCAAAGCTCTGTCCGCCCATTTCGTTGTTTGCTGAATCAAAGCTCTGTCCTGACATTTCGTTATCTGCTGACTTAAAGCCCTGTCCTACAGTTTCTTTTTCTGTCTCACTTGTTGAGTCTTCAACACTTACTCCCTCAGGAAGTGCCGGCTTAGGGTTTCCTTCTTTCATTGCCTCTTCATCAGACTTTCTTGGAAGTACCGGCTTTTCATCTGAGTTGTTGTCTGCTTTATCAAAGCTCTGTCCGCCCATTTCGTTGTTTGCTGCATCAAAGCCCTGTCCGCCCATTTCGTTGTCTCCTGCCTTAAAGCCCTGTCCTGCTATATCGTTATTTGCTGTTCCTATTTCAGAGTTATCATCTGTAGAAAAATCATTTCGGTCAAAACCGTTATCATTCATCATTCCCTTATCAAAAACTCCGTCTGTTTGATTTGAAAAGTTCTGACCTGCAAAGTACTGGTTCTGTGCACCCGTTCCAAAAGTATTCCTATTTACATTTCCCTGTGATGCCAATGCTGCTATTCCTGTGGCTGTAGTAATTGCAAATGCTGTCATACCTGCTACAAAAAGTTTTCTCTTAATCATATTGTTCTCCTTTCGGGCTTTGCCCATCCAATTATATTTCTATCGGTTTTTTTGTTCTGCGTTTATCACCGATAATATAATATTCGGGTCAAAGTTCAAAAAAAGTGGGGGGGATACAAAAAAATATTTTCAAATTCATATTTTTATTATTTACATTATTATTTATAAAACTTTACAATTGTATATACGCTCTTTACTATACATTTATTTTTCTGATATACTGCATCGGCATTGTAATAGGTATGAATTTTTTTGTACAATATCTTGAAAGGAGTATTATGATATTAGAAAAAAAGAATATAGTGGCATGTATTATTTTAACTTTTGTTACTTGCGGTATTTACGGTATCTACTGGCTTTTATTGCATGATTAGCGATATCAATACAATATCCGGAGATCCTGACAGTATGTCTCCTATAGTTGTTATTCTTCTGAGTATTGTTACCTGTGGAATATACTCTGTATATTGGTTTTATAAGGCAGGTGTATTATTAGATCAAAAGGCAATAGAATTTGGTAGAATATCTGAAAATCGTTCCAGTTTGTATTTGACACTTATTATAATGGGATATTTTATACCTCTTCTGGTTATGGTTGTATACATACTATTACAAAACAGTATCAATGTTATTGCCGATGAACAGAATTATACCATAATTGATAAGCCTACACTATAACATAAATATATGAAAAACAGACTGATACGAACAATAAAAAATACCATTGCAATACTTTGCCTTGGTATTTTTTTATATACTCTATAACTTTCATGTAAGAATACCATGTGCATTCAAAACGCTTACACATCTTGACTGCCCAAGCTGCGGAGTCAGCAGAATGTGTGTTGCACTCTCACATGGCGATATAAAATCGGCATTTTATTATAATCAGATACTTATCTTTCTGACACCGGTCATTGTACTATACTATATCTTCTATCAGATAAGATATATAAAAACAGGGCAAAGAAAGATAAGCCCTGTTGAAAATAATATAATGATTGTACTTATAGTGATTTTGATAATATACGGTATTGTAAGGAATCTGCCGTTTTATCCGTACAGACTGCCATAAAAAAGTCGGGTTTCCCCGACTTTTTATATTTCACCGTCTCTGAATTTTTGTATAAGTTCATGTCCGACACTGATATGATAAGGAAGAACGGGAACATCCTCTCTCTCAAACCATCTTGCCTCCGAGAGTTCCTCTTCCTGTATTGTAATCTTATCATCGCCGTCCAAGTCCGCAATAAATGCAAGCATCAAGGAATCTGAAAATGACCAAGGCTGTGACTTATAACTTTGTATATTCTTCACCTTAAGCCCAACTTCTTCCATGACTTCTCTTCTTACCGCATCTTCAAGGCTCTCTCCCACCTCGACAAAGCCTGCTACAAGCGCATAAAACTTGTATGTACCTTTTGCATTCTTTGTCAGAAGCAGCCTGTTTCCATCTCTTATGGCCACTATAATTGCAGGAGATATCTTAGGATATTCTATGTTCTTACACTTCGGACAAATCAAAGCTCTTTCGGTACTTGACTTCTCTGTAACCGTACCGCAGTATCCGCAGTATTTCCTGCTCTTCATCCATCTGTAGACCTGTGATGCACTGATGGCTGCAAACGCCTGATACTGTGGCGAAAACTCACGAAATACCTGCATTCCCTCCATATAGAAGCCGCCGAACTCAGGTACCTGCATATCATCCACAAGATAAAACTCCTCATCATCCACAGCGTTTACATAATAAGACTTTTCATATATATTCTCATCGTCTTCTTCTAAATCCTCAAATCTCGGAAGCCTTATCTCTCCTGTCAATGCATCCTTTATAAGCATTACTTTATTGTATTCAAAATGTAAAACAAATGATTTTTTATTTGTAGCCTTTTTATTCCTGAACTCAGGATAAAAGACCTTAGGGTATATCTCCTGTATCATAACTTCTATCTATTTATAACTCCTGATAATGATATTTTTGCAATAATTCATATCTCATATCCCAAAGCTTCTGTGACAGGTCTACATAAGTCTCATGAGGGTATGCAAGTCTCTTTGACTCATCCCAAAGAGTATCAAGCTCCTTCTTACAAAAATCTCTTATCTCCATTACCGAAGGTGACTTATATACACATTCACCGTTTTTAAATACCGGAACCAAAAGCTCCTTAACCTCAAATGAACCTGCATTAAGCTTTGTCCTCTTCCATGTCTCCACAGGGTCAAAAAGCATAAGTGATTCATCTTCAGATAAAATCTCATCTTCCAGACATATATAATCGGCTATTATCTTACCTGTCTTCTTATTGTAAATCCTGTATATTTTCTTATTTCCCGGATTTGTAATCTTTTCCGCATTTTCAGACAACTTTATCTTAGGTATAAACTCGCCGTTCTTATCATCCTTAACAGCTGCAAGCTTATATACGCCTCCGAATGCAGGACAATCCTTGGATGTGATAAGATTTGTACCTACGCCCCATCTGTTGATGGTGGCACCCTGCAACTTCAATGAAGATATAATATTCTCATCAAGGTCATTTGAAGCGGATATAACGGCATCACTAAAACCTGCCTCATCAAGCATTTCTTTAGCTCTTTTTGACAGATATGCAAGGTCACCGCTGTCAAGTCTGATACCGTAGTTTTTTTAAGAGGTATGCCTGCCGCTCTCATCTCTTTAAATACCGTTATCGCATTCGGTATACCTGATTTTAAGGTGTCATAAGTATCTACCAAAAAGTGTGCATGCTGTAGGGAAGGTCTTTGCATATGCTCTGAATGCGGTAAGCTCATCCGGAAAACTCATTATCCAGCTGTGTGCATGTGTTCCGAGTACCGGTACATCAAACATTCTTCCGCACAGTACATTGCTGGTTCCCACGCAACCTGCTATCATTGCCGCTCTGGCACCGTAAATACCTGCGTCAGGTCCCTGTGCTCTTCTGAGTCCGAACTCCATCACTCCGTCACCTTCCGCAGCCAAAACAACTCTTGCGGCCTTAGTTGCTATCAGTGACTGATGATTGATGATGTTTAGGAGTGCGGTCTCTATAAGCTGTGCCTGCATTATAGGTGCAATAACCTTTACAAGCGGCTCTCTCGGGAAAATAACGCTTCCCTCAGGTATAGCGTAGATATCTCCTGTAAACTTAAAGTTTCTTAAGTACTCCAAAAAATCATCTCTGAATATCTTTGTACTTCTCAGATATTCTATATCTTCATCATCAAAGTGCAGATTGTTTATGTAGTCGATGACTTGGTCAAGTCCCGCACATATTGCATATCCGTTCTTATTCGGATTTGATCTGTAAAACATATCAAATATGACTGTTTCATTGGCGCTGTTTTCCACATAATATCCCTGCATCATTGTAAGTTCATACAAGTCAGTCAATAGTGTCAAATTTCTTTTATCCATCATTATTCCATCCTTTTTTCGGCAACTACATAAGCCTTTTCTATCAATCTATGCTTTATTTGAGATATTGTCAAGCATTTTTATTAAAGAGTATCAATCCGCCCTTTCTTCTATAGCCTGTATTCCATAGTTCTTTAAGGTCAAACCACCTGTAGCTTCCATAGCTTACAACCTTGACCAAAAACTTATCTCCTTCCTCGTCATATCCGGTAAGTAAAAACCAATGCCATGAAAAGTCTCTGTACTTGGGATTCTTATGCATAAGAACAAGCATAGGCACCAAAAGTCCATTGTCTATCTGTGATTTTACTGCATTTTTTGCATTATCAAGTGGGTTGTCGCCTGAAAATTCGGACAGGCTTATAGAATGCTCATCCATATCTTCCAAAAACTCACTTACTCCGTCCACGTATATCTCAAGTCTGTCAATTCCCGTTATTCTGGGTCTTAAATAAGGCTTTACACTGTTTGAAAAGTCGATGTAATCAAGGGAAGTTATCCTGTCAATATCATATGGATAAAGCTTATCCTTACCCATATACTTTCTCATATAAATAAAGCTGTCGCAAGCAGTTACACAGGCACATCCGCCCTTATTCATCCAAAGGTCCTTAAAATCGTTTTGGTCCCATCCATATTTACCGTCAACATCAAAATAGTCTAATTCTTTTTTCATTTCCTTCACCATATATGCAAAAAGTTACAGTTTAACCGCATTGTCAAACTGTAACCTGATTTGCATTTTATTTAGAATTCATCGTCTCCAAGCATATCCTCAAACTCTTCATCGTCAAGAAGCTCGTCAAAGGCATCTGCCACTATCTCATATTCTTCATCTGTCTCTATATTGGTAAGCTCAGGCTGACCGTCGGCTGTCTCTGAATATCTGTAAAGATATACAGTTCCCTCCTCGTCATCCGTCTCAGGCATTACCGCAATATACTCTCTGTCACCTGCACTGAATATATTTAATACAATGCACTCCAATACCGTGTCGTCATCAAGTGTGATAGAAACAGATACACTTCCGTCATCTACAATACCGTTTTCAAATAAATCTTTCTCTTCCATAGCTCTCCTTTAATTTGCATGACTGTTCAGGAAGTTAAGTACTTCCACTTTGTCCTTGCTTATTTGGCTCTTTAAAGCCTCCAAACTTTCAAACTTTATCTCAGGTCTTATATATTTATAAAGATATACCTCTATCTCTCTGCCGTAAAGTGTGGCATCAAAATTGTAGAGATATGTCTCAACCCTTGCAATATGATCCTTTTTATCGTCTTTTATACTTGGATTTGAACCTACATTGGTAAGTCCTAAGTAAAGTGTATCGTCATCACCTATTCTTACTCTTGACGCATATACTCCGGCCTTCGGAAGGTGCTTCTCGCTTGAAGGGAAAATATTAAGTGTGGGAAAACCCAGCTTAACACCAAGCTTATTTCCCTCTTCAACAACACCGCTTATAGAATATACTCCTCCTAAAAGCTTATTGGCTTCTTCCATATCTCCCTCATCAAGCTTTGACCTGATAAGTGTGGAGCTGATATCGTTTTGGAAATCGTCTTTTTCCTTTGTAATTATCTTTACATCAAAACCCCATTCCTTTGAAAGCCTGTTAAGAAGCTCGATATTACCGCTTTTTTTATAGCCGAAAGCCGCATCGTCTCCTGCCACTATCTCGGCCATGCCAAGTTTTCCTATAAGGATATCTTTTAAAAACTCCTCACCTGTGAGCCTTGCGATATCCATATTGAAGGGATACTCTATATAGTAATCAATTCCAAGTTCTTCTAATTTTTTTCTTCTTTCCACATTTGTAAAAATCTGTGTGGTATGTTTATTTTTTACAATATTTGACGGCAATATCCTGAAGGAAAATACCACAGTCTTCAGTCCTCTTTCGGTCGCCTCTTTCTTAAGCGTCCTAAACAACTTTCTGTGCCCTCTGTGTTCACCGTCAAACTTTCCGATAACAACAGCTGTTTTTTCTGTTATATTTATGTCAGTTGTATTTATAAATGTAATCACATTATCACCTGTCTATAAAAACATCTTAAATGGCTTCAGTTCAGTCATCTCTCTTCTATATATCGCAATAAATCTGTCCTGTGAATCATATAATCTGTATAATTCACTTAATTCAAATCTTTATTAAACTTTAACTTATTGCCGTTGTGCAGATACTTGTCAAAGTCGGGAGAGGTATTTATCTTAGGCAGGAAGGAAAAGTATTCTTCCACGCTCATTATATCGTTATTTATACACTCTTTTCTTTCTTCGACCCTGTCAAGGGTAATTGCCCCTTTTATGTCAAACCTATCCACTCTCGTTCTTATAAGTGACTCCATGCAACCGCCTACTGAAAGCTTTTCGCCTATATCATGACATAGCGTCCTTATATATGTACCCTTTGATACCTTAGCCCTGAACTTAACCCTCGGCAGACTTATATCTATAATGTCAATATCAAAAATATGAACTTTTCTCGGCTCTCTTTTGACTTCCTTGCCTTCTCTTGCCAGATCCACAAGCTTTTTACCGCCCACCTTAAGTGCGGAATACATCGGCGGAAGCTGCATATACTCACCTAAAAAGGAAAGTATTACAGACTTTACATCATCTTCTTTCAATGATGATGTATCGGCTTTTTTTAATACCTCACCTGATATATCCTGAGTATCTGTGGAAACACCCAAAAGCAGCATCGCCTCATACTCTTTTGACTTATCTGTAAGCATATCCGAAAGTACGGTGGCATTCCCCAGTAAAACGGGAAGAACACCTGTAGCGTCAGGATCCAAAGTCCCTGAATGCCCTATTTTTTTTTTTGCTTTAATATACCTCTCATCTTTGCTACAACATCGTGAGATGTATAACCTTTTTCTTTAAAGATATTTATTATACCGTTATAAGTATTCTTAGCCATTTAGTTCTTTCTTTATCATAGGCAATATTGTATTCTCCAAAAGTTCATCTGCCTTGCCGTAGACTGTAGCTCCGGCGGCTCTCATATGACCGCCGCCGCCAAGTGCCGTGGCAATAGAGCTTACATCCGCATTTATGGAGCGAAGACTTACCTTATGTTCATCTTTGGCAGTCTCATACATAAATAATGCTATCTCAACACCGTCTATATTTCTGAGATTCTCTATGATTCCATCCATTTTTTTCTTATCATCAATATAGCCTGTCCAAGTGTCATAGTCAAGAAAGCCGTAACAACATTTACCGTCAAATATCAATTCGGCATTTGTAAGTACCAATCCTAAAAGCTTTGCAGCTTTGAAGTCCTTTTTAAAATAGGTGTCGTCAATAATCTTTGTAAAATCAAAGCCTTTATCTATAAGCGCACCTGCTATTTCCATAGTCTGCCTTGTGGTTGACTGATACTTAAACACCCCTGAGTCATGTACTATTCCGGTGTATAGGCAAACAGCCGTATTTACACTGATTCTATCATAATCAAGCAGTGTATACAAAAGCTCACAGGTGGAACTTCTAAAGTCCTCAACTATGTTGAACTTTGCAAAGTTTGTATTGGTGACATGGTGGTCTATGCAGATACTTTCTTTTGCGGTATCAAGCATTACGCCTCTGCTTCCAAGTCTCTCTTTATCCGACGCATCCAAAGTTACCAACAGATCCGCCTCCGAAAACGGGTCTTCACTTATCAGATCAAACCCGTTCATATATGAAAACTTTATCGACGGCTTCTCAAGGCAAACTCTTACCTGCTTACCTTCAAAATTTTCAGTTATATAGTTATAAAGTGCAAGTGTTGAACCTGTGCAATCTCCGTCAGGGCTTACATGTCCTGTAATTGCTATATTTTTTGCATTCTCAATAAGCTCTAATAATTTATTCATTGCCCGTCTCGTCTTTTTTTATTACTTCATCTATCAGCTTATCCATTTTCATACCGTAAGCCAATGATTCGTCCAAAACAAACCTGAGTTCAGGTGTGTTTCTTAAATTTAATCTTCTTGCAAGCTCTTTTCTTATAAAGCCTGAAGAGGATTTTAGTCCCAACAATGTCTTCTTTGACTGCTCGTCATCCCCAAGTACGCTGACATATATTGTAGCGTACTTTAAGTCTGTGGTAACCTCCGCATCCGTAACACTGGTCATAGGTGCGACTCTCGGGTCCTTCACCTCTCCCCTGATGATTTCAGATACAGTTTTCATTACCTCCGAGTTTATCATAGTAGACTTCAAACTGTTCTTTCTCATACATTCCTTTCTTTACTTTCTTGGAACTTCTACCATATCATATGCTTCAACCTGGTCAAATTCCTTGATATCGTTGAACTTCTCAAATACAAGACCGCACTCGTAACCTGTGGCAACTTCCTTAACATCGTCTTTAAATCTCTTAAGTGATGCAAGATTTCCGTCAAAGATCTGCTCTCCGTCTCTTGTAATTCTTACCTTACATCCTCTTACAAACTTACCGTCAAGCACATAGCTACCTGCGATATTTCCTACACCTGAAGCCTTAAAGATCTGTCTGATCTCTGCATGTCCGATAACCTTCTCCTCATAGATAGGCTCAAGCATACCCTTCATAGCGCTCTCAATATCTTCGATTGCCTGATAGATTACTCGATAAAGTCTGAGGTCGACATTTTCTCTTTCAGCTGTGGCCTTTGCCATCTGATCCGGTTTTACATTGAATCCGATAATGATTGCGTTACTTGCGGCCGCAAGTACAACATCGCTCTCATTGATAGCGCCTACGCCGCCGTGAATTACCTTTACGGCAACCTCGTCATTTGAAAGTTTTGTAAGTGACTGCTTTACAGCCTCAACAGAACCCTGAACATCGGCCTTTACAACTATAGGAAGTTCCTTGACATTTCCGGCCTTAATCTGGCTGAACAGATCGTCAAGTGAAAGCTTTGCCTTGGTATCTTCGATAAGCTTATTCTTGCTCTCCGAGATAAATGTAGCCGCAAATGCCTTAGCTTCCTTGTCGTTTTCTGTAGCCACAAATACTTCACCTGCATTCGGTACGCTGTCAAGTCCCAAGATCTCAACAGGTGTTGAAGGTCCTGCAGATTTTACCTTGACTCCCTTATCGTTCATCATGGCACGAACCTTACCTGAGCATGCTCCTGCAGCTATGAAATCTCCTACATGAAGAGTTCCCTTTTGAACAAGTATTCTCGCTACAGGTCCTTTACCCTTATCAAGCTCCGCCTCTATTACAAGACCTCTTGCCTTTCTGTTCGGATTGGCCTTAAGCTCTTTACTTCGGCTGTAAGTATTATCATCTCAAGAAGGTTTGATATGCCCTCTCCTGTCTTTGCAGACACAGGTACGAATATAGTGGATCCGCCCCAATCTTCCGGAATCAGCTCATACTCTGAAAGTTCCTGCTTTACCTTGTCAATATTTGCGGCAGGTCTGTCTATCTTGTTGATTGCAACTATTATCTCAACACCTGCAGCCTTTGCATGGTTGATGGCCTCTACAGTCTGTGGCATCACGCCGTCATCCGCAGCTACTACAAGTACCGCAATATCTGTAGCCTGCGCACCACGCATACGCATTGCCGTAAACGCCTCATGCCCCGGTGTATCAAGGAAAGTGATAGGCTCTCCGTTGATTTTTACCATATATGCACCGATGTGCTGTGTGATACCGCCGGCCTCTCTGCTGGTAACATTTGTCTTTCTTATAGCATCAAGAAGTGATGTTTTACCGTGATCGACATGACCCATTACCACTACTACAGGCGGTCTCGGTACCAAAGTATCCTCCGGATCGTCCTCTTCAGCCAAAAGCTCTCCGATAACATCGACCTTTTCTTCCATAGTACAGATAACGTCATACTCAAGAGCAATCTCTTCAGCCTGCTCAAATGTAAGTTCCGTATTCAATGTAACTATCTGTCCCTTTAAGAAGAGCTTCTTTACTATTGTTGAAGGCTGAAGCTTAAGCTTTGAAGCAAACTCCTTGATAGTTATTGTCTCAGGAATAATGATCTCTTTGATATCATCCTGTACCTCTTCCACCTTCTGCTTTACAGGCATTATAAACGGGTGCTTGCTTACCTTGCCCTTTGCAGGTCCGTCCTCAGTCCTGTGCTTCTTATCGTTCTTATTGTTATTTTTAAAGTTGTTTTTATTGACTCTGTTGGAAGTCTTCTTTCCTAAGCCGTCAAGTACAGGAACACCGCCTGCGGCTGAGTCGTTTTTCTTAAAGCCCTGCTGTTTGTTGTTTCCGAAACTTCTGTTATTACCGTTGTCTTTGGAGAAATCTTTGTTTCTGTCGTTTGAGTTACTGAAGCTCTTATTGTCCTTACCGGCAAAGTTTCTGTTTCTGTTTTCTCCGTCTTTACCCCTTTGATTTCTGTCGTTTTTGAAGTTGCCCTTTTGATCCTTATCTCTGTTAAAAGGCTTCTTGTCTCTGTTCTGGTCTCTATTTTGAGAGCGTGAATCTTTGCCTCTTGCCTTATCTCTTTCTTCTCTTTCCTTAAAGATATTTCTGATAGGTGCGGCATTTTCCTTCGCTTTTTTTGCAGCTTCCATCTCAGCATAGACATTTCTCGGCTTGACAGGCTCTTTTACCTCTTCCTTCACAGGCTCTATTCTTTTTTCTTCAACTACAGAAGGTATTACATTTTCAACCGGCTTTGATACAGTTACCTTCTCTACAGGCTTATCTGCAGTAACGCTTGTATCCTGCTTCTTTACCTCTTTTTTTACATCTTTCGGCATATCACTCTTATTCTTTTCTTCACCTGCACTCTTATTTTGAGTGTGCTTTGATACATCACCTTCCGAAGTTTTCTTTGTAGCCTTCTTTGCCTGTGTACCTGCCTTTGAAACAGATTTCTTTGTATTCATCTGCTGTGCGTTCTGCGGTCTGAACACGACATTTACCTTTTTCTTCGGAGCTTCGTCCTTTTTGCCCTCAGATACTTTAGTTGTCTCTTCCGCCTTGTTGTTTTCTATATTTTCTTTATTATTCACTTTTTTTATTACCATCTATATTATTAAATTTTTTTCTCTAAGCATTTTTTTCTTCATCAGCTGATATATTTGACATGGCCGCCTTATCTATGCCCTTTTCCTTCAAATATGCTGTCAGCTCATTGTTCTTTTTTCCTATTTCTTTTGCCAGATCGTTTACTCTCAATTATCATTCCTCCGTGATTTTTAATATTGCATTTTTAAATCCGTCCTCAGTCAATGTTATTGATGATCTAAGCCCTTTGCCTAAAGCTGTTCCCAAAGTTTCCTTTGTAGAATATATTATCATTGGAACATGATAAAATTTACACTTATCTTCAAATTTCTTTTTTGTGTTTTCAGATGCGTCAGTCGCTATTATGACAAGTTTCGCCTTGCCGGACTTTATGCATTTTTCAACTGAAAACTCTCCCGACACCACCTGACCCGCTTTCATTGCAAGTCCTATCAAACTCAATACCTTATCTCTTGCCAAGCTTTGCCATCTCCTCACTAAGCTTTATCAAAACATCCGTATCTACATTCATTTTGAATGCTCTGTTTAATCCTTTGCTTTTTATAGCTTTTTGCAGGCATTCGGGGTTATTGCATATATATGCTCCTCTGCCGTTTGCTCTGCCGGTATCATCTACAAGCATCTCTCCCTCAGGTGTCTTTACTATTCTGATCAATTCTTTTTTAGGCTTTGACTCATTACATCCGATACATTTTCTTTGAGGTACTTTATTCTTCAATATCGTTGCCATTTTCTGTTTCTGCCTCAGCATCCTCATTGTTATCTACATCCGTGTAATCTTCACTGTCTGCAGACATATCTTCATTTCCGTCTAATGAATCAAATACTCCAAGCTCTCTTGCCTGGCTTTCACTCTTTATATCTATCTTATATCCTGTAAGTCTGGCGGCAAGTCTTGCATTTTGTCCTTCCTTACCTATTGCAAGTGAAAGCTGATAATCAGGAACTATTACATCCGCTTCCTTTGTCTCTTCATCCGCTACAACCGCGATAACCTTTGCCGGTGAAAGCGCATTCTCTATAAGGTATGCAGGATTGTCATCCCAGTTTACTATATCCACTTTTTCGCCTCTGAGTTCGTCAACCACAGCGTTTACTCTGACACCGTCCACACCTACACAGGCTCCTACAGGATCTATATCGGACTCATTGCTGCATACCGCAATCTTTGTTCTTGAACCTGCTTCTCTGGCTATTGACTTTATCTCAACCACTCCGTCTCTGATCTCAGGTACTTCAGACTCAAAGAGTCTCTTTACAAATTCCCGGATGTGTTCTTGATACAGATATTCTCGGTCCCTTAGGGTTGTCCTTTACCTCAAGTACGAATACCTTCAATCTGTCTCCAAGCTTTAATTCTTCACCTTTTACCTGCTCGCTTTCAGCAAGTACCGCATCTATTTTACCGAGATTTATTGCTACATTCTTGCCCATAAATCTTGTAACAACTCCGCTTACTATATCTCTTTCCTTCATATAGTAGTCGTTGAAGATCACTTTTCTTTCTTCTTCTCTTATCTTTTGTAAGATAACGTTCTTTGCCACTCCGGCCGCTATTCTTCCGAATTCTTTTGAAATAACCGGTACAAGCACTACATCTCCCACACTCAGATTCGGATTTTTCATTCTGGCTTCAGCAAGTGATATCTTTGTAGCCTTATCCTCAAGGCTTGGCTTATTGCCCAGACTTTCCACAACTTCCTTACTCTGTATTATGGAGTAGTCACATGTATTCGGATTTACACTTACCTTTACATTGTCCGCCGTTCCGAAGTTGTTCTTACATGCAGAGATCAATGAGTTCTCAATTGCCTCTAAAATTGCCGCCTTACTGATATTTTTTTCTTTTTCCAAGAGATCAAGCGCCTCAAGTAATTCCTTATTCATCCTTTGTATTATCCTCCGTTAAAAATCTATTTTCAATCTGATATTGCGATTTCTTTTTTTGTAAAGACTTCATCTTTATCTTCTGTTTCTATTGTTATATTTTCGCCGTCAAATGACTTTAATACTCCTTCGAAATCCTTCACACCTTCCCTTGGTTTATAGAGCTTAAGCTCAACTTCTTTCCCAAGTTCTCTTAGAAAATCCTTATCCTTTTTCAGGGCTCTTCCAAGTCCCGGTGAAGAAACCTCCAGAATATATCCCTCATCAATAAAATCATTCTCATCCAGCCAATCGCTAAGACGCCTTGAAATCTCGGCACAGTCTTCTATTCCTATGCCGCCTTCCATATCGCAGTATGCCCTTAGGTAGTATTCTCCGGCTTCTTTGACAAATTCGACATCCACCACCTCAAATTCAAGCTCACCGCTCAGTTTTTCTAAGAACTCTTCCGTTCTTTTTACATAAGTTTCACTTTTGCTCATTTCTATCCTTTCATATGCATAAAAAAGTGGACCCACCGGCCCACTTTCCTGTCAAACATATTTTAATCACTATAGCACATTTCTTACATAAATGCAAGGGGGGAAATCGGATTTCATATACTACTAAATATATTATATTATCCCCACTCTTGATTTGCCAGCACTTTTACATATCCTTTTTCATCAACTTCTAATATATACGCCTCTATATAATTGTCACCATTGTTAATTTTATCCAAAACATCTTTTAACGCATATTGTCTATAATTATAGTTATCAGAGACTCTCCCTGTATACACTGTAGCATCTTTTTCTTATATATATACTTCCTGTATAGTATATATAACTATACTCCGAATCATCCTCACCATATATTATCCACTTACCGTTCTTCAATCTACTCGCACCAAGATACTCTTCATTGCTTTTTTGAGAAGCCTTATAAATCATATCTGTAGTAGGTTCTTCGTCATATAAATATGGCGTATATAAGTTTACATTTTTAACCTCATAGTAATCTCCTCAATCATATATGTTTCCATAAAAATGTTCACCCAAACCTAAATTACCATCATATGAATGACCTATACTTTCCATCCACGCATTTTCAGTCTGTAATCCCATTATAATTTTACTGTCTTTAAAATACGGTAAATACTTTGCTACAGGCAGTGTGCTGTCTTTTTGTGTACTTACTTGCGGCTTTGCATTATTCATCGCCGCATCAAAGTTTACCAACTGACCTATCGGAGTGTTGGCTGCGATATTGTATGTGTACAGTTCAGTATCAGGTTTACTCTTTCCGTCCCAGTATCTTAAGAACACATTCCCGTTTACAATATTAAACCACTTAATATCCTCTGCAATATCTGCTACATTGCTTCCGTCAAGATTCATTTTCTTTAACGAACCCATGTGTTGATCATATGACTTTATAAGTACATATAAAGTATTGTTGTAAATATTAAACTGTATGCTGTCCACATTAAATCCAAGTTTTGAACCGTCATATACCGTTCTTTGATTGCCTCCGCTCAAATCACAACTTCTAAGGTACGGATCTTCCTCTGTATAATAAATAATTCCGTCATAAATAAAATAGTTTTGGCAATCAAAATTCGGTATAGCTATTTTATTTTGCTTCGACTCCATATCATAACAATTAAGTCCGTCTTTGCTCAAGAAATACACATATTTTCTGTCCACCACACTGACATTAGGATTTCCCACATTTTGTCCGGCAGGTATTGTAAAAAGCTCAGTCAAATCACTTCCGTCTGTTTTTACCCTTGCTATATGATAGATGCCGTCTGCCCCGTTTGAATAGCTGAAATAACAATAATTATCCACCAAGCTTTCAAAGCTTAACCAACTGTCATCACCTGTTCCGAATCCGAGATCTGTAAGTTTTGTGTTCTCTCCGGTATATGTGGAATACTTATACAGATTTCTGTCTGTGAAGTTGTTGTCTTTTTGATCTCCTACAGTTGTATTCGCATAGTAGATAACTCCGTCCAGCATATGCATATCCTTCATAAATATGTCTCCGGATATCTTCTTTACATTGCCTGCCATATCCACCGAATATATTCTCTCCTGATCCTTCGGATTTCTGAAATAATACTCATCCTTATTGTTTACCATTCTTCCGTAGCAGACCATATTTCCGACAAGATTTCCGTCATTTACAGCCGTATTCTTCATCTCTACAACCTTGGCAACCGCTTCCTTGCTCTCTTTGGTCTCTTCTTTTATGGTTGTTTCCTCAACTGTCGTTTCTTTTTTGTCCTTTTTGCTTATTCCACAAGCGGAAAATACCAGACATACAATAATCAAAGCTATTGCCAAACTCAAACTCTTTTTCATATATCCTCCAAAATATTTAAATATAGTGAGGTAGCAAATACCTCACTATAAATCAATACGCATCAATATAACTTGCCAATGCATAGCCTTCGATTCCGCCATAATCGATATAATAAAATCCGTTATCCGCACTGCCATAAACTGTAACTATAGCACCCAGAGGAATCTTCGTAATCTCTTCTCCCTTTGTACTTGGAGTTTTGCGAAGAGTTATAAATTCATTACATCTGACCACTTTGCCTGTCCATGATGTATCTGTCGCCGCAGTTGTGGAAGCCACATAGTGATTATACGGGTCGACACTTAAGTATGAAGCAAGAGCATAGCCTGTACTGCCGTTATAGCTGACTTTATAAAAGCCGTTTGCGGCATTCTCCATAAAACTTACCGCCGCGCCTAAAGGTATCTGCCTTATCTCCTTTGCACTTGTAGAGTCCGCTGTACGAAGTGTAATACTTTCATTACAATTCACAACATAAAGAGTAGTCAAAACCTGCGTCATAGCGGTGGCAGGCTCTGCTGCCTGAGTCTGTATCTGAGTTGTCTGCGGTATATCTGCCTGTTCACTCACCGGCACAGTAGCAGTCTCATCTACAGTTCTTTCTTCCACCGTAGGAACGCTCTCATCCTCTGTGGATTCCTTTTCATCACTATCTTCCTCTGTGGTTTTGTTATCACCGCCAAATTTTATTGTTATACTTTTTGACCCGCATGCAGACATGGCAAACATTAAGGCAAGTAAACAAAATAAATATGTTATCACTCTTTTCATTTTCATAAAGTTCTCCACTACTTGTTAAAATACTGATCTATAGCATTGGCCATAGAAGTCGCAATAGCATCCTTCTTTGTTGAGAGTATCTTTGCGTCTGTAGCGTTATCGGCAAATCCTACTTCCACAAGGCAGGTAGGAATGGATGAATATGAGAATATCCTAAGAACTGCAGAATGTGTTCCCTTATTCTTTAAACCTGTATTCATAGTGATATTGCTTTCCATATTTTCGGCAAGCTTCTTTGACAACTCTACATTTGACTTTGTCAGACCCATTATATTTGTATATCCCGGATAAGTACTGCCCGATATATAGTCACTGTCTCCCGGATAAAAACTTAGAGTACCTGAGTTTTTACCGGTGTTTGAGTGAATTGACACCATAATATCGGAGGTCTCACCTGCTATGGCGCTTCTTGCACCGTTTGAAATATTTTGATTAAAATCCGTTCTGCTCATAACTACTCGGTATCCGTTATTTATAAGCAAATCCTTCAGTTTCAGAGCCACTTTAAGACTGAACTCAGGTTCCGTCTCTATTTTGTCATAGACATTTTTGCTGTCTCTGGCCTCCACACCGACTCCGTATGCCTTAGCTCCTACCATGGAAGTCTTCATACTCTTTAGCAGTGAGTCATCAACAGGATAATATTTTTCTCTCTTTTGATTGGCTTCCGGTGCCGAATTGTCACCATGTCCCGGGTCTACAAATACCGTATGGCCGTTGAACACCTTAGGTTCAAATACATAAGCCTTATAATCAGGTGCACTCCCGTCCGCATTTTTCCACAGATAAGGTCTGTACTTTGAATTCTCACTAAGGTGATATACTCCGTTTTGGGCAACTGCCGTTTTCTTTTCCTGTGCCTGAGTAGCGGACTGTGTAGCGGCGGCTGTTTCTGCAGTATTATACCTTGTAACAGGTTTTACCTTTCTCTTTGCGGTACCTGCGCTGACACTTATACTTGCCGCTGCCGATATAATCAATATACCGCACACTAAATGATACATCTTATTCTTTTTCATATTCCCTCCTTACTTTGTATATCCCATTTCCTTTTCATATGCGATTATCAAATTTCTGTTTTGTACCTCAATATCACTAAGCATTGTGTCACTGAATCTGTCTGCCGGTATAGTTCCATGATACCAGCTGCGTGAGTTGAAGTAATTTTGCAATCCCGCATCATCAAACATTCTTCCGTGTTTTGCATAGATTTCATTTCTTGCAAGGCGGCACTGTTCGGCACTAAAACCTGCCAACTCACTCTTATCAAGTACCCTTGTGCTGCTGTCAGGCAAAATAAATTCACTGTTCATTGCAACTGTACCGGGTACTGTAACGCTTTCTGTCTGTGCCACTGTAGGCATAGTATTAGGCTCTGTCTGTTCTACAGTAGGCATAGTATTTGCTTCACTTTCACTCTCACTTTCACTTTCGCTCTCACTCTCTTTTTCCTTGGCCCTTCTCTCCTTTTCCTTCTCCCTCTTGGACGACTTGCTCTTATCCAGCGTACTTTCCTGTTTCTCATTATCACTTACAGATATGCTGATAACTCCGGTCTGAACAAGTGCAAAGATAATCAAAAGAATTGCCAATATAATACCGAGTATTGTAATAATTGCAATCTTAATTCCTTTATTCTTTTTAGGTTTCTTGACAGGAGCATTGCCTCCGGTATTTCCCGTATTGAAACTTATACTGTTACTTGGCTGTGAAACGGCTGCAGGTTTTATATTATCGTCATCTTTTTTAAGATTCACCTTGCCACCTGCTACAATCCTGCTCTGACTTCCTGTAGCTGCACTCTCATGTTGCTTTATAGGTGCACCGCAGTTTGTGCAGTACTTGAGTCCGTCTCTTACCTGCTTCCCGCATTTTGTACAAACATGCTTATTCTCCCTTATCTATCTGAATATTCCGTAATCATCAAAGAATATTGTCCACTTACCGTCTTCCTTTATAAGATAAAGATCGTCAATACTGTCTGATGATGACTTCTTGCTGCCCTTTACGGTAAGCTTGAGTTTATCAATCTTTATCATCTTTGTAATGCCGTTTGTATCCACATTGTAGTCGTCTGAAAGCTTATCCTTATACTTTTCAAGTTTTCTGTCTGTAATTTCCGACTTGTCCTTTATCTCATAAGTAATCTTTTTAACCTCACTGTCTATTCTGTCCTCATATCCGTCAAGCTTGTTATCAAGGAATCTGTCAATCATCTTGTCGTAATCCTTAGAGCCGTAAATATCTTGGCTTATGCTGCTTGATATGGATACAATTGTAGAATCGTCATCGTTTTTCATCGCCTTAACCAGCGTGTTCAAAGTGGATTTATATCCCGATCCGCCGCCGATTATATTTGCTATTACCGCTATAACAGCTATTACAACCACAACACATCCTACAGCAACCGCAATACCGAGCTTCTTATTACTTCCTCCTTCAACTGCAGCCTTTGTCTCCTTTTTTTCCTTTACAACATTTGAAACAGGTGTACCGCATTGTCCGCAGACAGCATCCCCGTCCTCCATCGGTGCACCGCAATTTGCACAGAATTTTGCCATAATATTATTTCCCTCCTCGATATGTAATAGAATCTTCTTTATACAGTAAATTTTACCATAATTGATTCTTAAATACTATAAAAATAATTTCTTGTTAAGCATATCCTAATTATATAATCATAATTTTGACAAAATACTTTATAAACAACTGATGTCTTATAATACTGTTAATTATAAATATAAATGTTTCGTCAAAACTTATTCATGATTTACACTTAATATTTTAAGATGTATAATATTAATAATAAAGTAAGGAGTTTTTTTATAAAATATGAAAAAAATCATAATTGCCGCAACTTTTCCTGGCTCTATCATTTTCTATGTCCGCCTGCAGCCTCACTGACAAGGGCAGTCTGAAAAAAATAACCGAAGGTAAAGAATTCAATGCCTGGGAAATGGATTTGGCCGAAAAGCTTGAGTCATACGGGCTTGAAGACGATGAGAAAGAAAAGCTTCAAAAGATTGATGAAGAATGTGACGATATCAAGGACAATGATTACAAAACTCAGCTTTTGACTGCAAAAAAACTTGTAAAAGCTGAACTCTCAAATAGAAGCAAGGCTTGAGGATTCGGCTAAAGGACCTTGTAGAGAAATTGGGCAAAACTGATGTACCGTACGCCTCTGAGGATGATAAGAAAAAGCTCTCGGAATACAGTGAAACTATTTCAGACATGATAAAAAAGCATGACTTCAGCAATTACAAGGATATTTCAGAGAGTTTCAGTAAGCTTGTGGAGTATTCAAGTACAAAGCTTACCGGCCTTGATGTAAACATCGTCCAGTTTGACTACACCAACTATCCTACAGTCAGAATGTATGTGGATGTAAAGGATTCATCCGGAAATGTTGTCACCAATCTCTCGCCTAATATGTTCTTTGTCTCACAAAAAAGTGTGGCAAACGGTGATTTTCAATCCGTAACTATTAAGAATATCTCAATGCTTGACCAAAAGGACGCGTTAAACATTGATATGGTAGCCGATACAAGCTCGAGTATGGAAGGTGAAAGACTGAGCAGTGCAAAGACTGTAATGTCCACTTTTTTAAATACGGTACAGTTCAATGTTGGCGATAAAGTAAAGCTTACTGAGTTCAACTCATATATTGATAAAAGCGGAGTTTTCACATCTGATGTAAACGCACTTAATCAAAAGATTTTTTCATATGTGGCTTCCGGTCAGACAAAACTTTACGATACACTTATCTATGCCGTACAGGATGTATCCGGAATACCGGGTGCAAAATGTGTTCTGGCTTTTACAGACGGTGAGGATGTAGGAAGCTATAACAGTGCAAGCGATGTAGTCAATGTGGTATCATCCTACAAGATACCTGTTTATATAGTAAGAATAGGTGATAATTACAGTGCAAACGACCCTGAACTTATGCAGATTACTTCAGCCTCAGGCGGTGAGTTTAAATACTTCTCCTCTTTCGGTATGGATATGGGTAATTTCTACAACAGCATATATACAGGAATGAAAAAGTACTACGAAATAGAATATGAAATGCCTGATCCGACAAACTATACGGATAAAAGAGATTTTAATGTGTATGTAAAGGGAGACGGTGTCGGTGGAAGTGCCGATATAGAGACAAACTCGGGAAACGACTTTTTCAACACTCTTTTAGGTAATTTCTTAGAAGCTACATTGAAGATATGAATTCTCACAGTTACAATCAATTGGCATCAAAGATAGATGATACTGTAAGTCCCTACAGACGAAACCGGACTGAAGTACCAGATGTCAAAGCAGGTTACAGGCGGATTTGCCAATGTGGTAAGTGAAAGTCTGATGTCATACAGTGTAAGTTCAATTACTGTAGTGGATGAAAATACTATAAAACTTGCTACCGACGAAGATTATGATGTTATACTTGACAGAAAGTACAGCTCATTTACAGGAGACAAACTGAATCAGGTAAATAATATACTTTATAGAAATTCGTGGAATGTAGGTCCCGACTCACAAATAAGGATATGGGAAAGAGTAAACCAAAAACCTGAATATGTCCTCAAAAAAGGCAGTGACGGTGTTTGGAGATTTTCACAGTACTCCGTGGACCCGGGCAGCAACGCTACAATAGCAATATATGATGCCGTAACCGCATATTAAAAAAAGGCACCTGTCTGACAATAACCGTCTCGCAGGTGCTTTTTTATTTAAATTTTATGAAGGATATAATTTTATCAATTGTAAACAGTGTTAAAACAAATACTATAAAATCATAAAACCTGCCGTCTTCAATCACACTCAAATAGTAATATATCGGATCAAGCCTTGTAATAAACTTGATACCCAAAACTCTCACATCAAATATTACAGGTGCAAAAATAATCAAAAATAAAATAAGCGGAAAAATAAGCGCTTCCAATATCTCGGCTCTTTTAAAAGTTTTTCCAAGTATATCCGCAATCAGTATAAACGAGACCGAAAGTAAAAATATAGCCTCTATCTCAATAAATATATCCGCCGCCTGACCTGTCAAAAGCAATGTAAAAAGCATTACAAGTGCCAATGTAGCCGCAATACCTACACTGTATACAGATGCAATGACTCTCTTAATCTTTTTATCCGCCATAGAAAAAAGTCCGTTTTTCTCATCATTTAAAAAATAGATATAGGCAGTTAAAGTACCTACAAAAAGCCATATACATATAAAACCTCTTATCGGATATGTCATATAGTCAAGGTTCTCATAAGGACTCTTACCGTTTACACCTTCAAACTTTATAAAGTTACCGTCCACATCTATATCGGTAAAATACTTATCAAGCACCTTTGTATCACTCACACCGATTTTTTTCATATATTTTATATACTCCAAGTGTGCAATATAAGGATACAGTGCGGCATACAGCTTTTCTCTTGTGATGCTGTTTATAGCAGAGTCTTTGCCTTGAATCACCTTTATACTTTTATCTCCGATATCATCAAGTGAATCGGGAAGATACCCATATAATATCAAGCTTTCCTCTTTTCAAACTTTCTTTTGCAAGTTCTTCATCACCGTAAACCTTAAAGTCAAGTACGCTCTTCTCATTCTTAAGCTTATTTGCAGCTGCTCTTACATCACTGTTAGATGAAGCGGACGCTACAATTCCTATATCCAGCAATCCTTTCTTTTGCTTGGATACTGACATTATACCGAATTACAAGTAAAGGCAATGTAAGAAGCATCACTATAAACTCGGTCCCTTTTTAGAAGTCTTTTAAAAAGAGCAATATACCATCTTTTTATTGTCAGGATATTATCTTTTATTTCGCAAAACATATACCCCTCCGATAAATAAAATACAGTATACAAGTATCACCGCAAAATAAAAAATATCCACATTATAGCCCATGCCGTCACTAAGTACCTGTATACCCGCACCTGATGGCAAAAACATTGAAATTCTTTTTACAGACTCCGGGAAAAATCTTATAGGGTAGATACATCCGCCTATATATCCAAGTGAAAGCCCAAGTAACAGCTCCAAAAGTACCGCCACCACTCTTTTTTCTGTTATCTCATATATGAATAAATGCATTGAAGCAAACATAGCAGATAAAAAAATTATATCCTTGCAATATTCAAATAAATGCAAAGAATTATAATTCCAAGATAAAATATCACCTGTCAAAGACATACCGGATGTAAAGTATAATCACAGTTAAGATTATGTACAGGCTTACTACAAGCATATCCGCAGTAAGTGAAGCGGCGTATGAAAGTCCTCCAGACTTTAATACCTTCAAAAGGCTCTCATTTTTTTCAGAAAGCAGCCCTCCAAGTCCAAGCCCTGTAAACATCATAAAAAGAATACTCATACCGCAAAATATAATTATCCGTATCTGAAAGTGTGCTCAGAGTATCAACTCTTTTAACATCGTATATTTTGCCTCTGCTCATTACATTCTTTAAAAGCAATATATTAAGTTCCGTATTTGCACGCTCTCTGTTATATACCTGCGGATGATCAATCAGATAATCATCTGCCGCATAGATTGCTCTTTCTGAGTTTACCAAAAGTGTTGAAAAAACGTCAGCAACCTCCTTTGACAGATCACTTACCATGCCTGCTCCCGAACTCACATATTCTATAGGTCTGTTTTCTCCGTTTTCAAGTGCCTCTATAAAGTCCTTATCTATTTTGAAAATAACCGATTATATCACCTGATTTCAGAGAGCTTTTTGCCGCGGTCTCGTCCATATTTATAAACTTTATTGAAAACCTTGAAGCATCCATATTGTTTAACATCTCCACTCCAAGTTTCATATATTTATTTTCAATACTTCCTACTATACCGACTCCTATCCTACTTTGTGACTTACCTGCTGTCCCGATTTTTAAAGCAAAAATACCGCAAATACCTGCTATTGTCAAAAAATTAAACAAAAGAGCCATCGGAAGTACTCGAAACAATCTCTTTATTTGAATCAAAAGATAAGATTTGAACATCTAATCACCTATCAGTTTCGCAAGATTTTTTATATCGCCGTCAAAGCGGTAATCACTAAGTACTCCGTCTTTTAAAATATAATATCTGTCACATAAATTAAGCTCACCCTCATCATGTGTCACAAGTATGACTATACCTCCCATAGCGGTGAACTTTTTTATATACTCATGTATTACTTCCTTTGCCGCAATATCAAGCGCCGCACTAGGCTCATCCATAAGCAATATCTTTGAATGTTTCTTTACCGCACAGGCTATTGAAAGTCTCTTTTTCATACCCTCACTTAAAGTAGATACCCTTTTTGTTTATAAATTTTGTGACGCCGAGGTCTCTTATTATTCCCTCTTTTGCACTGATATCCAAATATTTCCTGTCATGCCAAAGCAAAAGATTATCCTTTGCCGAAAGCTCCTCTATAAGAGGATTGCACTGCGGTATTATCCCTACAAGGAATCTTCTCCTTTTGTCATCCTTTAAAAGATCATACCCCTCACAGATAAACTCACCCTCATCCGCGTCCGTTACTCCTGCCAATATAGAGAGAATGGTAGTCTTTCCGCTACCATTCCCTCCTAAAATCCCTATACAACTGCCAAACTCTATACTAAGAGATACTCCTCTTTAGAATATCTCTTTTTGCCATATCTTTTTTTCAGTCCTACTATATCTATACTAGTTGATTTCATCTTCCAACTCATCCACATATTTGCTTGGGACTCCGGCTTTCCTTAACCTGTCTGTGAATTTGTCCTTATCAAAATTCTCTCCGTACTCCTGCAAATCCGTATCGTTGGTAGAGTCAAGCTTCTTTCCGTCAAGCTCATTCGGCTTTTTGAATTTGCCTGTTTCATCGTCTACGGCCACTCTTAAAAGAGTGTCGTCATCTTTCATAATATTTAAAATAACCGAACTCTTCTTTGTATCCTCTTGTACCTTTATACCTAAACTGTAGTCGGCTATATCTCTGTCTGTCACAGACGCCAAATCTAGGTCCATATCCATATATCCGTTTTTTAACTTTTTCAAATCTATTCTGTTGACACCGATACTGACAGTTTGTCCTGAAGCTGTAATATCAAAATCTCCGATTAAAGCCGAGTTTTTCATCTTACCTCTACCTGTAATACTTAACTTTTCATATCCGTCACCTATATTGATTTCAACGCCAAGCTTTGAGTCACTTACAGGAGTCTTATACTCAATTACAGTCTGATTGTCTGCAACCAGTTCTTTTGCTACAACTTTCTTACCTGAAACCCATATACTGAATTCAAGGTCGTTAAACTGTTCGCTGTCTGCATATTCACGCTCAAGCTCTGCAAGACTTTTGAATTCATCATAAGCCTCCTTACCGGATATTTTGTTATCTGAGAATTTCCGTATGCGTCACCGCACTTTATAACAGTCTCTTTAAGTTCGTCGTCGTCAAGCGCTTTATCAAGAATATCCTTTTTGATTTCTTTTATTTTATCTCCCGATATATATGCTGTAAGCTTTGTAGCCTTTACTCTCACGCCCTGTGCTTCCACACTGTCCGAGGTCTTTTCCACATCATCTATATTTTCAAGAAAAACCTTTGTATACTTATCTGCAATCTTTTTAAGTTTTGCCGAATCCGGAACAGCCTCTGCAAACATAGCGTTTATACCCAATGTCTCAAAAGCGTTGAATCTTCCCATGTACCCTATTCCCGACAGTTCATCCGTATTAAATGTAAGTACATCATCTGAGAAATTCCGGCAATTTTCACCTGCATACTTTTATCATTCATGTATGCATCTACCTTAAAAAGGTCCTTTTTATTCAATTTTTGTATTAAACTCGATATCCCATATCATCAAGAGTAACATTGCCGTTATATTCTAATTGTAAACTGTCAAACCAATCTATATCACTGTAAATTCCAAGCTCGGATGATAAAAAATCCTTGCCCTTGTTTGACAGTTCCAAACTTGCAATACCTTTTGTATTGTATCCGTCTCCGTATGCTTTATATCTTTCCTTCACTCTGTCTATTGACTCTCCGATATAACCTATCACGGAATCGGACTCTTTTTGTATTGCAGCCTTAAACTGATCTTTAGGTGACAGTAAATACGCTCTTTGCAACACCTACTCCCGCATATACAGCTCCTACAACTACAACCGCCGCCAAAACACCAGCTATCAAAGCTACAGGTTTCTTTTTCTTCTTTGGGCCTTCATCATATCCTTCAAAAGCACTTGCATCTGCCGACTTGTAATCAGGGTTCTTTTCTCCACAATTTGCACAGAACATCTCATCCGGTTCTAACGGTGCATTACATTTTTTGCAATTCATAAAATATCCTCCCGAAAATCTACATAAATAGTAAAATACTAGCACATTTATTTTACTATATTTTGTATCTTTTTTCATTATAAATTAGTATTCTTAAAAAATATTTTAAAATTTTAATAAAAAAGAACCTTCAGTCATCAACTAAAGGTTCCCTTATATTAGAATCCGAATCCTTCCGCTATAGCCTTAGCGTCGGCATTCGCCCATTTGTTTATCAAATCTGACTGCATAGCCTTCTTTCTGACCTCAGGCACCGAATGAAAACCGTGTTCCACTATCATGCCGAAGACTCCTGCCGCATTGGCTCCTCTGAGTACACCGTAGTAGTCTCCGTTTTCGCCGAGTCTGTAATATACGCTGCCGTTTGTAGTAATGCTGTCATTTTTCGCTACAGTCCACTCGCCGATTGAGCCTTTCTTTACAGAGTCAAAACTTTTTGCTCTTTGAAAGTCCCTCGTCAAAGCTTACCTTTGTGAGATTCTCACCAAGCTTATTTGCCATATTTATGCACATATCATTTTCTTTTGCCAAAGAGTTTACTATGATAATAGGCTTGTTTATAGCAAGAGGCTGACTGTCTGTAGGATAACCGTTGGCGTGAGGATTGTTTGAGTTGGTATGCAATGAAATAAATATATCCGCTCCGTTTCTCTTTGCAAAATCTCCGCGCAGTGAAATATGTCCGCCGTCCAGATTCTTATCGCTAAATCCGTCAATTGTAATACTTTCAGTAGTCCTTGTCATCACACAACTGATACCGTAATCTTTCTTTAGGTATCTCTGAGTGAAAGTCCAAGCTTAAGAACAGCCATAGCTTCTGAATAACCGTAGCCCTCATTACCTTCTACGGCATTCTTTGTCTGAAAATGTCCCGGATCAAGGCAAACCAGCACATTGCTTGCATATATCGACTTGCCCTTTAATACCTTGCCGGTCTTTAAATAAGCGTCAACCCTGTACTCATATCTGACATAGCCTGTAGTACTTAACTTATCTGTATAGGTAATATTTCCCTGTTTTGGACACATCCTTTGAAGCTATTTTCTTTATCTCAACAAAATTTTTTGATGTCTTATCTTTTCTAAGAATAACATATCTGTTTACTTCATTTATGCCGCTGCTTGAAAAACGATAAACTTATCTCATTCTTTGATTTTCTCTCAAAATCCATATTGTCGATTGCGGACTGCACATTTGCCTGTGCACCGTACACACTGTTTGTCAGTATAAAAAATACAAATACAAAGACAGCCGCAACAAGTACAATTATATTCTTAGATAAAGTCTTCATAGATTAGAACATAGGTACAACAGCACCGTTATACTTGGTTTCTATAAACTTCTTTACTGTATCGCTCTCAAGTGCCTTAATAAGTGCAAGTGTCGCATCCGACTTCTGATCTCCGTCTCTTACAGCAATGATATTTGCATATGTTGTAGCCGCAATTGACTTTGCATCCTCGATTGCAAGCGCATCGCTTACCTTAAGTCCCGCCTGTATTGCATAGTTACCGTTTACAACCGCAATATCCACATCACTGAGTGTTCTTGCCACCTGTGCGGCCTCAATCTCTCTGAATATCAAGGTTCTTAGGGTTCTCTACAATATCCTGCTTTGTAGCATTGATTCCCTACACCCTCTTTTCAACTTAAGAAGTCCGTTTGCCTCAAGTAAAAGAAGTGCTCTTGCCTCGTTTGTAGCATCATTAGGTACTGAAACCTTGGCTCCGTCCTTAAGTGCATCAAGTGATTTTGTCTTTCCCGCATAGATGCCGAAAGGCTCATAGTGGATTGCACCTGCAGAATCCAATTTTGTGCCGTGCTCTTTGTTAAAGTTCTCAAGGTATGGATAATGCTGGAAATAGTTTGCGTCAAGCTCACCTGATTCAAGTGCCACATTCGGCTGAATATAGTCATTGTACTCAACAATCTTAAGGTCATATCCCTCTTCTTTTAAAACCGGCTTTGCGGCTTCAAGTATCTCTGCATGTGGTGCAGGAGATGCTCCTACAGTTATTGTCTTTAACTCTCCGGTTGCAGATGCGCTCTCACTTGATGACTCGCTTACAGACTCACTTGAAGTTGTTGTATCTGCCGCCTTCTTTCCGCATCCCTGCCAAAGCAAGCAGTGATGCCAAACCTAATGCCAATAAAATTCTTTTCTTCATATATATTCTCCTCCGTTGTTTTCTTATATACAATGTATAGACTAAAAACATTCTTCTGTCAATCCTTTATACTTAGTATGTTTATAGTCTTTTCTTATAACCTGTTATCTTACTCTCTTGTCAGAGTGCTTGGAACTTCTCATAAATATTTCCTGTATTATCTGTACAAGGATGACCAAAATAGCTACAGTAATAAACATAATATCCGTCTGATATCTGTAGTAACCGTAGTTGATGGCAATAGTACCGAGTCCTCCTCCACCTGTAAATCCCGCCATTGCTGAATAACCTAAAATAGTGGTCACGGATATAGCCGCACCTACCAACAGTGAAGGTTTTGATTCAGGCAAAAGCACCTTAAATATGATTTGCATATTGCTTGCACCCATAGACTTTGCAGCCTCTATTACTCCGGCATCCACTTCTTTTAAAGAAGACTCCACCATTCTGGCAATATATGGCGCGGCGGCTATAACTAAAGGCGGAATGACCGCAACCGGACCTATGGAAGTACCTACCATCAGTCTTGTAAGCGGTATAACCATAATAAGTAAAATCATAAAAGGCACAGACCTTATCAAGTTTATAATAGAACCCAGTACACCATTTAAAACAGGCATAGGCTTGATACCGTTTGTGTCGCTCACCACCAATAAAACTCCCAAAGGAATACCTATCACATATGAAAAGAATGAAGAGGCTGCAGTCATCAATAAAGTCTCATACAAGCCTGTCAAAATCATTGAAACCATACTAATCCTCCTCTCCCTTTTTAAGACTTATTTTTTCATTACTATTATCTGAAAAATCAAGCTCATGGTAGCTCATTTTGATACTGTCAAGGTATCTCTTTGCCTTTTGAGCTTCTTCTTCACCCGATATCTGGATAATCATATGTCCAAATGCACTTCCGCCTATATCCTTAGTCTGTGCATACAATATATTTACAGGAATATCACAGGAGAGAATCATATTTGAAAGTACAGGCTCAAACGAGCTTCTGCCGTCAAACTCAATTCTTAACTTAACACCTGAAACGATTTCTTTTCTCTCCATAACATCGCCAAGTATCAGCTTCTTTCCTATTTCAGACTGCGGGTCGGCAAATATATCTTCGACCTTGCCCACCTCCGCAATCTTACTGTTTTCAATAATTGCCACTCTGTCACAGATACTTTCAATAACCTTCATCTCATGAGTAATCACTATTACTGTAATGCCCATCTTTTTATTGATATCCTTTATAAGGTCAAGAATCTGCCCCGTGGTATTCGGGTCAAGTGCGGATGTGGCTTCATCACATAATAATAATTTCGGATTGGTGGCAACCGCCCTTGCAATCGCCACTCTCTGCTTTTGTCCGCCTGAAAGCTGTGCCGGATATGCCTTTTCTCTGTCCAAAAGACCTACAAGGTTTAAAAGCTCCTTTGCCCTCTGTCTTGCCTTAGGCTTAGGTACTCCGCTTATTTCAAGCGGAAAGCAGACATTATCAAGGATATTTCTTTGTGAAAGCAGGTTGAACTGTTGGAATATCATACCCATATCTCTTCTGACTCTTCTTATCTGAAGTTCACTCATACCTTTCAGTCCTTTACCTTCAAAGAAACATCTCCTTCAGTAGGTATCTCAAGATAATTGATACATCTTACAAGTGTTGACTTTCCCGCACCCGACAGACCGATTATTCCAAATATCTCACCTCTGTTTATATCCAGATTAATATTGTCAAGGGCTTTGACATCGCCGTTTTTGGTATGAAATACCTTGCCCATGCCCTTTAAACTTACAATAGAATCCATACTCCCCCTTACTCACACAGTTCCGCTATAGACTGTGCAAATATCTTCGCTGCGGCTACCAGCTCGTCAATCACTACGAACTCATCCGCACCGTGCATCTTTGTATCCGTTCCCGGGAAAACCGCACCAAAAGCGACACCGTTTTCTATATCATGCACATAGGTTCCTCCGCCCATGGCGATACACTCTCCCTTAAGTCCTGTGTAGTCCTCATATATTGAAAGCAATGTCTTTATAAACGGTGAATTTGCATCCACTTCGTGAGGCAGTTTTACAGTATCATTCAAAAGTTCCACATCAATACCTTTAAACTTCTTCTTTACAGTTTCAAGTATCTTATCACCGTCACCGCTTACAGGTATTCTGCAGTCAAAGAATCCGTGTAATCTGTTGTCCTTTAAATCAAGCATTGAAAATGCCAGTGTAAGTTCACCGCTTTTCTCATCTTTAACGGCAATACCCAGTGCCTCACCGCTTGTATCTCCATGCGGCATCAGCTTGTAAAGCTTCTTTAGAGTTTCTATTTTATTTGAAGGTGAAAACTTAAGTCTTGAAAGCAGCTCAAGCAGCCCTGTTATAGCATTGTTACCCATTTGCGGAGTTGAAGCATGAGCGTTTGCTCCCATTGCGGTTATTTCAAATACAGGCTCAAGGTCATAGGCAAATTTTATACCTGTCTCCTTTGTTACCTTCTTTGCCTCTTTTTCCACCTCATCAATACTGAAGCCTTCTATTACAGCCTTTGCCTTAGGCGGAACCACATTTACCTTTGTTCCGGCGTCAATACTTACAAGTCTCTTATCTCCGGCATCCTCAACTACAGCCAAAAATTCTCCCTGAAGCTGTCCCTTTTCTATATTTACTACAGGAAACTCTCCGTCAGGTGAGAATGTCATCGGAGCCTGCTTTTCCTTTGTATAGTAATACTTGATACAGGCGCTGCCACATTCTTCGTCTGTTCCCAGTACAAGTCTGGCATTCTTCTTTACAGGAATACCCAGTTCCTTAACCGCACGAAGTGCATAAAGCGCTGCAACGGCAGGTCCCTTGTCATCAGATGTTCCTCTGCCGTAAATTCTGCCGTCTACAACCTTAGGTTCAAAAGGATTTGTTACACTCCATCCCTCGCCTGCCGGTACGACATCCAGATGTGCAAGTATATCAAGACCCTTTGCCTTTTTGTTTAAGTCTATGGCACCGGCGTAGTTGTCATAATTTGTAATATCAAAGCCGTACTTATCCGCAATATCAAGTGCTAAAACAAGTGCTTTTCTCAGGGCCGTCACCAAAAGGAGCGCCCTCCACATACTCACTTCTCTCACTGTTTATCGCGCAGAGTCTTTTTATATCCTCCACCATCTCATTTGTATGCTCATCTATATACTTTTCTATCTCTTCTCTGTATTTTCTCATAATTTTTCCTTTCTAGTTCTTTTCCGAACTCGCTAAGTACAAGTCCCTCGTTTCTTTCTTCCACCATTCTTATACTCCACGGATGTGTGAATATAAGCAGAGGACGGTCTTTAGAGGTCTTTGATTTTTTTCATATCACTTGTACCTTGAATCTTATCAATATCCACAGTAGACGACTCGTCAATCCACCTAATATGCTCATAAGGCAGCTTGTCAAGTTTTACATCTACATTGTATTCATTCTTAAGTCTGTAGGTCAGTACCTCAAACTGCAATACACCTACCACTCCCACTATGATTTCTTCCATTCCGGTGTTGTACTCCTGGAATATCTGGATTGCACCCTCCTGTGCTATCTGATATACACCCTTTAGGAACTGTTTTCTCTTCATAGTGTCCACCTGACGCACTCTGGCAAAATGCTCAGGCGCAAATGTAGGAATTCCCTCAAACTCAACATTATTTGCAGTGGTCAAAGTATCTCCGATACCGAATATACCCGGGTCAAATACTCCTATAATATCTCCTGCATATGCCTTTTCAACTATCTTTCTCTCATCCGCCATCATCTGTGTGGACTGATTCAGGCGGATTTTTTTATTTCCCTGTACATGGGTAACCTCCATACCTGCATCATACTCACCTGAACATATTCTCATAAATGCGATTCTGTCTCTATGTGCCTTGTTCATATTTGCCTGTATTTTGAATACAAATGCGGAGAAAAACTCATCCTTCATAGGGTCCACATAACCTTCATGTGTCTTTCTTTTTAGCGGTGACGATGTCATCTTAAGGAAATGCTCAAGGAAGGTCTGCACTCCGAAGTTTGTAAGTGCCGAACCGAAAAATACCGGGCTTAACTCACCTGCAGATACCTTTTCCATGTCAAGATCGTCACTGGCACCGTCCAAAAGCTCTATATCATTTCTCAATATATCCGCATAGTCAAACCCTATGTAGTCATCAAGCTTACTGTCCTCAAGTTCAATAAGCTGTGTATCAACTTCCTTCATACCTGCATTGGCTGCTGTGAACTTATTTATCTGCTTTGTCTGCCTGTCATATACACCTTTAAAGTTCTTTCCCGAACCTATAGGCCAGTTTACAGGGCATGTTCTGATTCCCAGTACACTCTCAATATCGCCCAAAAGTTCAAACGGATCCCTTGCCTCTCTGTCAAGCTTGTTTATAAGGTGAATATAGGTATCTTTCTCATAACACAGACTTTAAAAAGCTTGATTGTCTGTGCCTCAACACCCTTGCTTGCATCTATTACCATGACTGCGGAATCCGCCGCCATCAAAGTTCTGTAGGTATCCTCTGAGAAATCCTGATGTCCCGGTGTATCAAGTATGTTTATACAAAACCCTTCATAGTTAAACTGCATAACTGAAGATGTTACAGAGATACCTCTCTCCTTTTCTATCTCCATCCAGTCGCTTACAGCATACTTGGCGGTCTTTTTTCCTTTTACACTTCCTGCAAGGTTTATTGCTCCTCCGTAGAGCAAAAACTTCTCTGTAAGTGTTGTCTTACCTGCATCAGGGTGTGATATTATGGCAAATGTCCCTCTCTTACTTATCTCTTCAAAATTCACTTAAAAATTCCTCACTATCTCATCAAATATCTTTTTTGCCACCTCAAGTTTGGACAGCTTATCAAGTATTATCTCTTTATCCTTTGTATATATGGTGACCACATTTGTATCGGTTCCGAAGCCTGCGCCCTCAACCTTTACATTATTTGCAACTATCATATCTACATTTTTGCTTTTCAGTTTCTTTTTGGAGTTTTCTTCCATATTTTCGGTTTCCATAGAAAATCCGCATAAAAACTGCTTTTTGGAATTCTCCTTCTTCCTCTCTCCAAGTTCCTTTAAAATATCCTTGGTTCTTGAAAGTTCTATAGACAATTCATTGTCTTTTTTCTTTATTTTCTCATTGCTGTATTTTGCAGGTGTATAATCCGCCACTGCAGCAGCCTTTATTATGATATCCTGTGAATCCGATATCTTCATTATCTCATCATACATATCCTCTGCAGACTTTATATCGACTCTGTTTATAAAATCAGGCACAAACTCATCTGACGGTCCGATCACCAAAGTTACCTTGGCACCTCTGTACGCCGCCATCTTTGCAATCTCGACCCCCATCTTTCCTGTGGAGTTGTTTGAAATATATCTTACGGGTCAATAGCCTCTCTTGTAGGCCCGGCACTGACACAGACCTTCTTTCCTGCCAAATCCTTTTCACTATATAATGCCTTCTTAATGTATTCCAAAAGCACCTCAGGCTCAGGCATCTTTCCGGCTCCGGTATCTCCGCACGCCAGATATCCGCTTGCAGGCAAAATAACTTCCATGCCGTAAGTTCTAAGCTTCATCATATTGTGCTTTACTATCTTATTTTCATACATTGTAGTATTCATTGCAGGTGAAACGACTATAGGACATCTCATTGCAAGTGCCGTAGTTGTAAGCATATCATCCGCAATACCGTTTGCAAGCTTTCCTATCACATCGGCACTTGCAGGTGCAATAAGAAAAACATCCGCCCACTTTCCAAGCTCTATATGATCCACTTTAAATTCAAAAGTTTCTGTCAAATGTATCTGTATATACTTTATTTGCAGTCAATGTTTCAAATGTCATAGGCGTGATAAACTGTGTGGCATTTTCAGTCATAATCACCTTTACATTTGCCTTCTGCTTTTTTAACATACTTGCAAGAGTTGCAATCTTATACGCCGCAATTCCTCCTGTAACCCCAAGCAATATATTTTTATTTTCCAGCATAAAGCCTCCAAAATCCTTATTAAATATCATACTTATCGATTATACGCTATTTTATTATTGCAAGCAAGAAGAGAGATTAGTATACTTTAGTATACAGCTTTTATTTTAATATTAAGAAGGACAATTTTATGATTTTAGCAATCGATATGGGTAACTCAAATATTGTAGTAGGTGGAATCGACAATAAGCAAATATATTTCCTTGAAAGAATTACCACTCATACTACCAGAACGGAGCTTGAATACTGTATGTATATCAAAGGCATACTTGATATACATGGTGTAAAGGCAAATGATATAGAAGGCGCCATCCTCTCAAGTGTGGTACCTCCGCTCAATATAACCATAAGAAATGCCGTAAAGAAAATACTCGGTATTGAATGTATGCTTGTAGAGTCAGGCATGAAAACAGGTATTAACATACTTATGGACAATCCGAAATCTGTCGGATCGGATATGATAGTCGATGCCGTTGCCGCTATGGAAGAATACCCTCTGCCTCTTGCCATCATTGATATGGGTACTGCAACCACTATCTCTGTAGTTGATATACATGGCAATTATATAGGAGGTATAATACATCCCGGACTTCGCATATCACTTGATACACTCAGCTCAAAGACCGCTCAGCTTCCACAGGTAAACCTTGATATGCCTAAGAAGGTTATAGCCAAAAATACCGTTGACAGTATGAGAAGCGGTATTTTATTCGGACACGCCGGTATGATGGACGGAATAATATCACGTATGGAAGAAGAACTTGGACAAAAAGCTGAATGTGGTTGCCACAGGCGGGCTTGCACCTTTTGTCACACCTCTTTGTAAACATGATATTATAGTGGACGACAACCTGCTTCTCAAAGGGCTTTTAAAACTGTATATGAAAAATCAATAAAAATTGCCACCGGCTAAGTCGGTGGCAGTTTTTATTTCACTTTTTATTTCTTTATTTCTTTCTCTTTAAAAAATCAGGTACATTTATTTTGGCGTCTCCATGCGGTCTGACAGCTCTGATACCTGACTGCTGACCGTAAGTATATCCTCCTGTATAAGGATTTTGATTGTTTATAGGCTGATTATTCATACCCTGATTGTTCATAGGTTGATTATTCATTCCCTGATTATTTATAGGCTGATTGTTCATAGGCTGAGACACATTCTCTCCCTGATATGAGCCGTAGTTTCCGGTATAGCCGCCATAGCTTGTATCTGAATAATTTCCCTCACCGAAGCTTTGTATATTGCTTGGCGGATAGTCGCTCTTTGGCTGCTCCACCTTCGGCTGTGGCTGTAGGGAAGCCGTATTCAATTTCTGTGAATAAGGCTCATTCCTCTTTGGAATACTATTTTGATGCTTAACATCCTTTATAAGTTCTCCGGCCGTAATATCATTAAGCGCTGCAGTAACACCTGTAGCAATAACTGTAATCTTCACACTGTCCGGCTCGGCATCATTATATGATGCACCGAAGATAATATTCGCCTCTTCACTTACAAGCTCACGTACATAGTCGGTTGCTTCATACGCCTCAACAAGGCCGACATCACCCGATACTGAAATAAGCACATGAGTAGCATTGTCAATACTTGTCTCAAGAAGCGGTGATGAAACTGCCGCCTTAACAGCATCAAGCGCCTTGTTGTCACCTGTTCCGTAACCGATACCGATATGTGCAAGGCCTTTTCCTGTCATTACAGTCTGAACATCCGCAAAATCAAGGTTGATAATAGCGGTCTCACTGATAAGATCTGTGATACCCTGAACACTTTGCTGCAACACTTCATCGGCCTTTCAGAGCGTCAGGCATAGTAGTCTTTCTGTCCACTATCTGAAGCAATTTCTCATTAGGTATCACAATCAGAGTATCCACATACTGCTTCAGATTCTCGATACCTGCAAGTGCATTCTTCATTCTCTGTCTGCCCTCAAATGGGAAAGGCTTTGTCACTACTCCTACTGTAAGTATACCAAGGTCCTTTGAAGCTCTTGCAATAACAGGTGATGCACCTGTTCCGGTACCGCCACCCATACCGCAGGTAACAAATACCATATCTGCATTCTTAAGCTTATTTGTGATATCTTCTATATTCTCTTCCGCTGCTTTTTCACCTACTTCAGGCTTGGCACCTGCACCAAGTCCCTTTGTAAGCTTCTCTCCTATCTGGATAATAGTTCCAGCTTTACAGTTTACAAGGGCCTGCTTATCGGTATTGACACCGATGAAGTCTACACCCTCCACATTTTCATCAATCATTCTGTTTACGGCATTATTTCCCGCACCTCCGACACCTACTACGATGATCTTCGCTGCATTCTCATTTACCGGCTTATTTATTTCTAACACAGATATTATTCCTCCTGTACACCTACACTTAAGCAAACTCTCATCTAATAATAAAGGTTTTTGATATAAATATCAACTTATTTTTCTTTAAAGTGCAATGTAATATTTTATCTTTTTTTGAATGTATATGTAGTATTATCCTTTATAGGATTGTAATTATCCAGATAAAGTGTACCTGATAAATCCTTTATCTTCTCCCATATATCTCTAAGTTCACCAACTTTTCCGTTAAGTTCACTTGAATCCCCTAAATAAACTTCAATATTACCGATATAAAGTGTAATATTGTTGTCTGATGATATGGTTATCCTGTCTACATTTATTCCATATCCCACCAAAACCTGTGTGATGTCAAGCATCTCTTTAAAGACATTCTCATTTGATATAGGAAGTTTTTCATACAGTACAATCCTGCCGAAATCAAGTCCGTCTATAACAGGTATTCCTTCCAAAAGAGTATTTGAACTTTCCACCACAATACCGTCCTTATCAAAGTACATATATGAACTCATATACTTTACACAGCCTACCACACTCTTTTCATATACAATGATGTCCGCACTGTGCAAACCCGTTACATATATATCAATACCCTGTATAAAAGGTATATTGTAATCTTTTTTAAACTTGCTTCTTAAAACATTGTAAAGCGTTACTTTTGAAAACTCGTTAGGGAAGACCATTCTTTTCATCTCTTCATCGCTGTATCTGGTATTCCCTCCAAAATTGAACTTATCTATCTTTACCGAATAGATACCCAAAAATATAAAGGCAATAACGACCAAAACAATATATATTCTTTTCATATCATTATTCCATCTTTATAGTTCTTGCCACACTGTAAACCAAACCGATTTCAGCCAACAACACAACTATGGAACTGCCTCCATAGCTTATAAAAGGAAGCGATACTCCGGTATTGGGCATCACTCCGGTAACTACCGCTATATTAAGTATTACCTGTAGAGACAAATGTATTACCACACCTATAACTATATAGCGTCCTTCCAAATCTTTTACGGAAAAAGCTATAATCAGCATTCTTCTTATAATAAAGGCAAATACCGCCAGTATCATAAGCACGCCTATAAGCCCGAATTCTTCCACTATTATTGAAAATATCATATCGTTTTGTGCCTCAGGTATAAAGAATTTTTGCATTCCCTGACCTAAGCCTTTTCCGAATACTCCTCCTGAACCTACAGCATAGAGTCCCTGCACTACCTGATATCCTCCGTCTCTGCTGAACTTTTCAGGCTCGGCCCATACAAGCAGTCTCATGAGACGATAGTTTCTGAATCCCCATGAATATAAAAGCTTTACAAGAGGTTTCGCACTTGCCAAATAGCGGCAAAAGCCAAAGTACCTGCTGTGAACAATCTTTTATTTGAAGTACCGATAAAGCTCATACCCAGAGCTATTAAAAAAATAATTATTGATGTACTCAAGTTTGCCACAAGTACCAGTACTACCGGAATAATAACCCATAAAAACAGCCACCACAATCTATGTTCAGTAACTTTTCTGTCACTTGAATACAGCTCATCTTTATATTTTACCAAATAATAAGTAATAAATAAAATCAGTGTAACCTTAACAAACTCTGAAGGCTGAAATCTTACCGGGCCTACAACAATCCACCTCCTGGAACCGTTGACACTCTTTCCGATAACAAGCACTGCTGCCGACAATACAATACTTCCGATATACCAAATATACGCCTTTTTTACCCAAAGTTTATATGGAATCATCATCATTATTCCAAATATAACAAAACCGAACAGCGTATATTTGATCTGGTTTTTTACAAAGTATGCGGAATCCTTAAACTTTATTCCGGCAGTATATGAACTTGCCGAATAAATCATTATTACTCCGAAAACAAGTAAAAAAATGACCATAAACAGCATAGTGTAGTCACAGTAAATTCTGCCTGTTTTTTTCTTCTCTTCTTTAGGCTTTGGCTTATTCTTTTCTTCTTTAGGCTTTGTAGGCTTAGGTCTTTCAACCTTAATCCCCTTTTTTTTGGCCTTATTTATAAGTTCCTTTTTTTCCTGTTCGGTCTTTTGGGGCTTTTTGGTTTTTATATCATCAGCCATATTATCCTAAATCCCTGACACAGTCCTTAAATATATGTCCGCGTTCCTCATAGTTTTTGAACATTCCCCAGCTGGCACAAGCCGGTGATAAAAGGACATACTCTCCCGCTTTTGCTTCACTTGCACACAAACTTACCGCTTCCTGCATGCTCTCAACCTTTTCTATATTTGTAAATCCGTGCTTTTTTGCACAATCCGCAATCTTATCGGCAGTGGCTCCCATCAGTACAAGTTTCTTTACCTTGGTACCGAAACTCTCTATCCACTCGTCATACTCGGAGCCCTTATCATATCCGCCTCCTATAATATATGTAGTGGCAGGCATCGCAAGCACCGCCTGTATTGCGGCATCCGGATTGGTACCCTTGGAGTCGTTATAATATTTTACTCCGTTCACTTCCTTTACAAACTCTATTCTGTGCTCAACCGCCTTAAAATTATAACAGGTGTTCACAATGATATCCATAGGCACACCGTAAGCAAAAGAAATAGCCATAGCGGCCATAACATTTTCATGATTATGTCTTCCCAGTATATTCAATTTGCCTGTATCAAGAAGCTTGGTAACTACTCCTCCCTTGTTTTGTACAACAAATCCGTCCTCAAGATAAAACCCTTCACTAAGTTTTTCCCTACTTGAGAAAAATATAACCTTTGCTTTTGCTCTATTTGCAAACTCTATAAGTGCCGCATCCTCGTAGTTGAGTATACAAAAATCATTCTTATCCTGATTTTTTTCTATATCCTCTTTTACCTTTATGTAGTTCTCCATAGTATGGTGTCTGTTCAAGTGGTCCGGAGTTATATTAAGTATTGCAGATATCTTCGGCTTAAAATCTATTATGGTCTCAAGCTGAAATGATGAGGTTTCAAGCACAGTAACCGTATTTTCATTTGTTTTATCCGCAATATCTGTATAAGGTATACCGATATTTCCTACAGTGAATGCACTTTCCTTAAAGTTTGACATTATCTCGCCCACAAGTGATGTAGTGGTGGTCTTACCGTTGGTTCCTGTAATTGCTATCAAATCACCTTTTGAATATTTATATCCAAGCTCCACCTCACTCCATATGGGAATATTGCATGATTTTAATGTCTTTACAAAGTCAACCTCAAGGTCGATTCCGGGGCTGATAACGCAGTATTTCATATCCTTTGCATCGGACTCGTTCAAATCACCGAGAACAATCTTTATTCTCTCATGATATTTCTTATCAAACTTATCTAAAATCGTATTTTTATCAAGTTCTTTATTGCTGTCAAAGAGTATCACCTCTTCACCGTTTTTTAAAAGCAAGTTTGCGGCGGATATGCCGCTCTTTCCTAATCCTGCAACTCCGATCATATTGCCTCCTAAATAAACAGATATACTAAAATGCCAAGTATTACGGTAACTATACTAAAAACCGTCACTGTCCTCGTTTCAGACCAGCCACACAGTTCAAAGTGGTGATGTATAGGTGCCATCTTGAAAAATCTCTTTCCCTTTGTCGCCTTAAAATATCCTACCTGAATGATAACGGATATTACTTCAATCATGTATATAAAGCCTATAACCGCTATAAAAACAGGTATCCTGCACATAAGCGCATATGATGCCACAAATCCTCCAAGTGCCAAAGATCCTGTATCTCCCATAAATACCTTGGCAGGATATGCGTTAAATATCAAAAATCCCATAAGACTTCCTATCACCGCACCTGTAACCGGTGTGACGCTAAATCCCGCCTTAAGCCCTATCAGCATAAAAAATATCGCAACGATAATTGTAACCGATGAACAAAGTCCGTCAAGTCCGTCTGTAAAGTTCACTCCGTTGTCAGTACCCAGTATTACAAACAGTGCAAAAGGAATCCAGATAATGCCGAGTTTTAATACTACACCTGTATCAAACGAACCTGTGAACGGTATAAGTACACCGTAATCAAATCCGTACATTTTGAACAGATATACTATAAAAACAACACTGACTATCAGCTGAAGTATAAACTTCTGAGATGACTTCAAGCCTTCGGACTGCTTTTTCTTTATTTTCAGCATATCATCCAAAAATCCTATTATACCATATGATATGGTAAATAAGAATACAACGGTAACTTCTTTGTATCTCGGTATCAAAAAGAGACTTGCCGCAAGTATTCCGATCATAAATGTTATGCCGCCCATAGTAGGTGTTCCGGTCTTTTTTAAATGTGCCTGCGGTCCGTCATCTCTTACCATCTGACCGAACTTCATTCTGTGCAAATCGGTATAAAGAACGGACAGATTGCTGCAGTAACCACAAAGCTTATAAGTAACGCAATCAATGTATCTTTTAACATAATATCTCCAAACCTTTTATTCTCCCTCTCCGGCAGGTGCACCCGGCAGATCGTTCTTTCCGTCATTCGGTATCACCTCTTCGGTAGAGTAACTTTTTGACTCGGCAGGTGTATTAGAATCCGTGATTCCTTCCGCTGAAGGGAAAGAGCTCACATCAATATTTTCATCCACATTTGAATATATATTCATATATGGCAATACCTCCGTCATAATCTTTGAGAACAGTGAACTTGCATAGGCGGATCTGGCCTGATCGCCCAAATGCGGAGTATCTATAAGCACATAGCATACCACCTCGGGGCTTTGTGCGGGAACACTTCCTATAAATGAAACCAGATAATTGCCGTTTCCTCTCGGATATTTCTCCGCCGTACCTGTCTTACCGCCCACATCATAACCTGCTACAGCCGCAGCGCTACCTGTACCCTCCGCTACGGTTCTTCTGAGCGCTTCATTGATAAATGCGGTAGTATGTGCCGAAACGGTCTCTCTTACAAGTTCAGGCTCAATGTTTTTTATCACCGAACCGTTAGGGTTTAAAATCTGCTTTACAACATGAGGCGTATAATATGTACCGCCATTTACCACAGACGAGTACGCCGCGGCAACCTGTACCATTGTAACATTGTAGTTTTGTCCGAATGAGTTTGTGGCAAGGTCCGTAGCTCCGGCGTTGTCCGCCGTATGTACAAGTCCGCTTGTATCGGCCTCACCCGGCAAATCTATAGCTGTCTTTGAACCGAATCCGAATACCTTTTGGTATTTGTAGAAGTTTTGTCCTCCCTCAGTCCTTGATATATCCATCATCGCGACATTACATGACTCCATAAGAGCCTCAGTCACATTGATTTCACCATGTCCGTTTCTGTTGGCACATCTTATCTTCCATCCGCCTATCTCTTCAAATCCGCGACAGTTGTAGGTCTCATTTCCGTTTATGGCACCCTCTTCCATAGCGGAAGCCACTGTAAATACCTTTGATGGTGAACCCGGCTCGTAGGTATCACTGACAGCGTAGTTTCTCCAGATATTGTTAAGCGCATCCACCTTTGCCTTATCATCCATACCGGCCTGCTGCTCCGCCGTATAGTAGTTGTTCAAATCCCTCGGATTATTCAAATCGAAGGCTCTGCTTGTAGCCATAGCAAGTATCTCACCGTTGTTGGGATTCATCACTATAGCCGCCGTCATATTTGAACCCACAGAGCTTTGCCATTCACTGATATGCTTTTCCACTATCTTTTGGATGTTCAAATCAATGGTTGAGACCACCTTGTTTCCGTCTGTAGGATTTTTTATAACTCTCTCAAGAGACGACTCATCATTTAAGTATCCATACTCTCTGCCTGCTATACCTACAAGCTCATTATTATAAGACTGCTCTATTCCGGTATATCCGTCTCCGTCATTTCCTGCAAATCCGAGTACATTACACGCCGTAGACCCGTAAGGATAATTTCTTTGGTAGCTTTCTTCAAACCATATGCCGCCGATTTTTTCGTCTTTTTTATTATCCTTGTACCACTTATCGTACTCTTTTTTCTTCTCTTCAAAGGCTTCCTTCTGATCATATGTGATATTTTGTTTATACTTTACATATGAGCTGTCCGACTTGTCGGCAATAACACCTCTGATTTCCTCTTCACTGTAGCCGAATACATCCTTTAATATACCTACAGAAGCGTTAAGGTACTTATCCTGTTCGGTATTGATAAGCTTGGGGTCTAAAATTATATTGTAGACCTTTTCACTTGTCGCAATATAAGTTCCGTTTCTGTCCAAGATATCTCCTCTTTTATAAGGTATATCTCTGGAATCATATCTTTGCTGTGATAATATCTTTTGATTGTATTCCACTTCCTTTTTCCTCTGCAAAAACAGTATGTTAAAAAACAATGCAGCGAAAGCTATACCAATCATAATCAGGATGATGATAAGCCTTCCCTGCAGAATATCTAAAGGATTGGAAGTATTTCCATTCTTATTTTTTTTGTTTGTCCCGTTTTTATCTTGGGATTTCATCGAATTGTCTGACATATTCATTTTCCGTTTTTTCGTATGTTATAACCTGATTTTTCTTGGCATAAACCATACCAAGCTTATTCATAGCCACATCCTTTATATGATCCAAATCCAAATAAGTTGCTATCATATTTTCAGCCGAGTCGTTCTCATCTTTTAGCTTTTCAAGATTTGACTCGTTTTTCTGTGCCTCCTTTATTGTGGAAGTAAGGCGTGACTGTACTGAAATATAGTTTGCACAAAGCGCCAATACTACTACCATCGCTGCAGACAGCACAACAAGATAAGGAAAATTCATAGAAAGCATCTTTTCTCTGTTTTTCCTTACTTTTTTGCTTGGTGAATCTTCTTCCCATGTCTGCGGGTATGCACTTTCAAGCTTTCTTACAACATTGCCCTCAGTGTAGTACTCTGTTTGTACACCGGCTCTTCTTATTCCTTGCTTTTTTCTTTTAATTTCTTTCATTTAGACTCCCTTTTCAAATACCCTAAGTTTAGCACTTTTTGCTCTGGAGTTTTCTTCCAACTCCTTTTCACTCGGCAAAACAGCCTTTCTTGTAATCACTCTTCCCTTTGACTTATTCCCACATACACATACGGGGAAATTCTTCGGACAGATACATGGAGACTCCGCCTTTTTGAATGCCTGTTTCACTATTCTGTCTTCAAGAGAATGAAATGTGATAACGGACAATCTGCCTCCGGGGTTTAACAGTTCAATCATTACATTCAGTGAATCCTTCAAGACTTCAAGCTCTTTATTAAGTTCAATCCTTATAGCCTGAAATGTTCTCTTTGCAGGATGCCCGCCTGTAACTTGTATCTTCATCGGAATTGCGGACTTTATAATGTCCACCAATTCAAATGTTGTCGCAATTCTTTTTTTGCTTCTGTAGGCTACGATATGCTTTGCAATGTTCTTTGCAAACCTGTCCTCACCGTAATCTCTGATGACGTGAAAAAGCTCGCTCTCCGAATAGTCATTGACAATATCGGATGCTTTAAGCTCGTTTCTGTCATCCATCCTCATATCAAGAGGTGCATCAAATCTGTAGGTAAAACCTCTCTCTGCCGCATCCAGCTGATATGATGAAACTCCCAAGTCGACATATATACCGTCAACCTTTTCGATACCTTCTCTTTTCAATATATTCTCAATATTGACGTAGTTATCTCTTACTATTATAACCCTATTTCGGTAATCAATCAATCTCTGTGTTGCAGCTTTTATAGCATCCGCATCTTGATCTATACCTATAAGTTTGCCGCCCTCAAGTCTTTTTACGACCTCCAGGGCATGACCTCCTCCTCCCAGAGTACCGTCCACATAGTAACCGTCAGGTTTGATATTCAAAGATTCTATCACCTCATCCAACAGCACCGACTTGTGACTAAAAACCATAAAAAATCCCATCCTATATATAACCGCATAGAACCTGTAAAATTCCGGCTCTATCACCACTAAGATATTAGAACAGTCTGTAAAAAAATCAAGTTTTTATATTCTTAAAATTAAAATACCCGGAAACTTCATTCCGGGCATTTTAACTTACAGATTCAAAAATCCGATTGTGGACATCAAAAGCATAAATAAAAACAGTGCAAACATTACCGTTGCTCTTATATAACCATACTTGTGATGTTCTTCATTCTTAAAATACTTTATTGAATCCAGTAAACAGTTTATTGAAAATAATAAAAATATCAAAGGGAAAAATATTGCATATTTTGTCGGTGCCAAAAAAGCAAATACAACCATCACAATAATGGCAATCGCCAATATGATATGCAAAACATCCCTTATTAAAAGAAAACCCTGTCTTCTTCTACTTGTCATCTTCCCTACCTAATGTAGCCACCATCACCGCCTTAATAGTGTGCATGCGGTTTTCCGCCTCGTCAAACACTACCGATTTGTCACTTTCAAAAATGTCTTCAGTGACTTCATAGCCCTTTACTGCAGGCAGGCAGTGCATAAATATTGTGCTGTCCTTTCCTGTTTTATCCATAAGCGCTTTATTGACCTGATAAGGCCTTAAAAGCTCTATTCTCTCCTTTGCCTTGTCCTCTTCTCCCATAGAAGCCCATACATCGGTATATATCACATCTGCGCCTTTAACCGCATCCAAATCATCACTTATATTAAGCTTTGCGCCCGACTTGTTTGCATATCCCTTACAAAGATTTACAAGCTCATCACTTGGATGCAAGCTCTTCGGTGCCAAAATTGTCATATTCACACCGAGCTTTGTCATTCCTATCATAAGTGAATTTGCCATATTGTTTCTGCCGTCGCCCACATATACAAAGTTCAGTCCTTCAAGCTTTCCGAAATACTCTCTCATCGTAAGTAAATCCGCAAGTATTTGTGTAGGGTGATACTCATCCGTCAGACCGTTCCATACAGGCACACCTGCATACTTTGCAAGCTCTTCAACTGTGGAATGCTTAAATCCCCTAAACTCTATACCGTCAAACATCCTGCCCAGTACTCTTGCGGTATCCGCCACACTTTCCTTATGCCCAAGCTGTATATCGTCCTTTCCCAGATACTCAGGGAATCCGCCCTCGTCTCTTGCACCTACAACAAACGCACATCTTGTTCTGGTTGAAGGCTTCTCAAAAAGCAAAGCTATATTTTTACCCTTTAATCTGTCTCCTGTGATACCCTTTTTCTTATCCACCTTAAGCTTCATAGCCAAATCAAGCAGATACTCTATCTCTTCTCTTGTATAATCTTTCAATGTGAGAAATTTCTTCCAAATAAATTCATATAAATACCTCTCTTAAACCATTATATCTATTATTATACGCTTATATGTATAAATATGCAATATTTAAATTATAATCTTCTCTGCCTCACAGCCTCATACATAAGGATACTTCCGGCTACCGCTGCATTAAGTGATTCCACCTCACCAAGCATAGGGATTTTTATCTTTTTATCCGTTATATCAAGTATCTCTTTTGATATTCCTGCCGCCTCATTTCCTATTATAAAGGCGGTATCTTTTTTATAATCAGGCCTGTCATATTCTATGGCGCCTTCAAGGCTGCTTGCATATACTGAAATACCTTTTGAATTAAGCTTATCTATGACTTCCTTCAAATCCTTTACATATATAAATGGCACCCTGAATATTGAACCCATTGTAGAACGTATCACCTTAGGATTATAAATATCCACCGTATTTTCACTCATAATAATGCCGCTTATTCCGGCACCTTCTCCGGCTCTGACCAAAGTGCCCAGATTGCCGGGGTCTTGTAAGCCGTCAAGTATCAACAAACTAAGCGGCTCTTGTGCATTTTTTAGTATACTCTCAAGTGTATACTCTTTTCTTTTTGCAACCGCCAAGACTCCCTGCGGTGTCTTTGTATCGGATATGGAGTCAAATACTCTGTCACTTACAGTCTCATATTCGGGAAAAATATTTTTCAGTAAGCTTTTATTTTCATTTTCAAAGCTTTCGCTGACAAAAACCTCCAGTATCTCTTCAGGTTTCAGTTCGCTAAACATCCTGATGCCCTCTATAATATAAGCATTCTTTTTCTTTCCGATACTGTTTTTTTTGACCATTGCCACAAGCTCTTTTATCTTTTTGTTGGATGTGGAAGTAATCATTTTATATTCTCCAAATCCTGCTCCCAAAGGTATCTGCTTGCATCGCTCGGCATCCTTAAGTCGCCTCTAGGAGATACGGCTATACTTCCCACCTTAGGTCCGTCAGGCAGAGTTGACCTCTTAAACTGCTGTGCAAAGAATCTCTTATAAAACACCTTAAGCCACTTAAGTACGGCCTTAGCATCGTACTCTTTATCAAATGCCGCTTTTGCCATTCTGTATATCTTTGACGGCATAAATCCGAATCTTAATACATTGTATAAAAAGAAATCATGCAGCTCATAAGGTCCCACCAAATCCTCGGTCTTTTGTGCTATCTCACCGTTTTCAGGCGGCAAAAGCTCAGGGGATACAGGTGTATCCAAAATATCATAAAGTATATCCGCAATCTTTTTATTGCTTAGAGTATCGGCATAATAATTTACCAGATGTCTTACCAATGTCTTCGGTATGGAAGCGTTCACGCCGTACATCGACATATGGTCGCCGTTATATGTAGCCCAACCAAGTACAAGTTCAGACAAATCTCCGGTTCCTACCACAAGTCCGTTATCCCTGTTTGCAATATCCATCAAAATCTGAGTTCTCTCTCTTGCCTGTGCATTCTCATATGTGACATCCTTCACATTTATATCATGCTTTATATCAATAAAATGCCTCTTTATAGACTCTACAATGGAAATCTCTTCAAGACTTGCACCCAGACTCTTTGTAAGTTCACAGGCATTGTTATATGTCCTGTCCGTAGTTCCGAAGCCCGGCATTGTAACAGCCTTTATTCCGCTCTTATCAAGTCCCAACATCTCAAATGTCTTTACACAGACCAAAAGAGCCAGCGTGGAGTCAAGGCCTCCCGAAATTCCGAGTACCACATTTTTTTTATACCTGTGTGAACCAATCTCTTCTTCAGACCGAGTGCCTGTATTGTAAGTATTTCCTCACATCTTTCACTCCTCTTTGAAGGATCGTCCGGTACAAAAAGGCTTAGGGGTCAAAGCTTCTTTTTAAGTTCAAGCTCTTCCGTCTCAAGTTCAAACTCGGCCTTATAATAACCTTCATCGTCAAAGGTCTTAAAAAGTGGTCTGCTTTCTTCTCTCCAAATTCAGCCTGTTTATATCTATCTCAATTCTCACGGCCTCATTTTTTTAAATCTGTTGCTTTCCGCCAATATCTTACCGTTTTCGGCAATAATGCCCTGACCTCCGAATACAAGATCCTGTGTGGACTCACCCTCACCGGCATTGGCATAGATATAGCTACATATAAGTTTCTTTGACTGGTTACTTATAAGCAGATCTCTGTAAGCTTTCTTACCTACTATATCATTTGATGCCGAAGCGTTTATAATAACATTTGCGCCTGCAAGTGCATGAGATACACTTGGAGGATTGGCTACCCATAGGTCCTCACATATTTCACCTGCGATTGTAAGTCCATGAAAGTTGGTGCACTCAAAGAGTATATTTGCTCCCATAGGTACCACATTGTCAAAGAAATCCACCCATACAGGTTCCTCAAAACCTCTGTTAAAGTATCTCTCCTCATAGAATTCGCCGTAGTTTGGCAAATTCAGCTTGTTTATAAAACCTAAAAGCACACCGTCGGATATTGCAGCCGCTACATTGTAAAGCTTTCCCTTAAAATCAATCGGCAGTCCGATAAATACAACAGACTTATGACCTGATGTAAACTCTACAATCTCTTTTAAAGCCTTTTTGGCTTCACAAATCAGTATATCTTGAAAAAACAAGTCATTGCAGGTATAGCCTGTAAGGCAAAGCTCAGGAAACACTATAATTTTACTTTTATGTTCCCATTCTTTTTCAATCGCCTTTTTTATATTTTCCTTATTATATGTTACATCACATACTCTGATATCGGGTGTTACACTTGCAACTCTTACAAAACCGTCTCTCATATCTTCTCTTTCACATCTCCAAATACAAAATTACAGAGTTTCTCATACTCCTTATAAAACTCGCACTCCTTCAACTCTTTTATAGAATCCAGTATGCCGAAATAGTACATACCCTGCTTTACCTTGTCCTTTTCATTGAACTTCAATAAAAATTCATCTCCGAAAGCCAAAAAATCTCTGGCGGAGGCTCTCATATTTGACAGCTTATCTCCCAAGGTTATCATTTTTACCTCAATACATTCCTTTCAAATGCTCCAATGTATGTGTCTTTCTCTCAATCCATGACTTTGACTTATCTTCCGATTCCTTACTTACAAGAGCTGCCACTCTTTTGCCGAAATTCTCTCTAATATCTTCAACAGTCACAGGCGTATCCTCCACGGTATCATGAAGCAGAGCCGCACATCTTACATCTATATCGTCTGTCATCAGTGATACTATCGAACATACCTCAAGCGGGTGTGTGATATAAGGTATTTCAGTTCCTTTTCTAAACTGGCCTTCATGTGCCTTTGTAGCAAATTTCACCGCTTTTTCTAACATAACAACTCCTTTATTTTCTTATATTACTATTATGCAAATTTTAACTTGAAGTTTTATTTTAAGTCTGCTATTCTAGTCAAAGATTGCTTGTACAAGTGAAAGTGAGGATTATCTATGGCAGATGAAACCAATGTAAATGAAAAACCTAAAAAAAGGAGGTTTTCAAAACTCAAGTATATAATAGCATTTATATTCGTAAATGTAATCATATTTTTTGCAGTTACATCACAGCCTAAGTTTGAAGTTTCTGTAGAGGCGGTGGAGAACTCAAAAACTGTTGACATCAAGGTGGTACAAAAAAGCTTTTTCCCTTTAAAAAGTTTCACTATGACGCTTGACAATGAGCCTCTCTCCTTTACAAAAAACGGTAATACATATGAGGCTACAGCTACAAAAAACGGTACTTTGGAGGTGGTTGCAACCAATCTTAATACTATGTCACAGACTATATATGAAAAGATTGACAAGATAGACTCGACCGCTCCGACCATATTTGCGCAGCTTGTGAAAAAGGGTGAACTGAATATAACCTTTGAGGACACACACTCCGATATCGACTATGACAATATATATGCGATAGACAGTAATGACAAGAAATATTGCCTACAAAGCTTGATAAGGATGAAGGCAGAGCCACTTTTGATTTTGACACCTACGGTATAAAGGCATATGTTTCAGATACTGCAGGAAATCAAGGTGCTGTAGACTTTAACAACAGTGAAATCAATCAAACCAAGCTTATCTCCGCCGAGGGCACCGAGGTAAATGATATTCCGGTTGATGAGAGACAAAACAATGAAAATCGATATCTCTGATGAGACTACCTTTGACGTGGGCAACCTGAATGAAAAACCGCCAAAGAAAAATGATGATTATCTGTATGAGAAGCACTAAATTTTCGTTTTCTCTAAATGAACAGCAAATAAATAGAGTCGGCCATTATTTGACCGGCTCTTATTTTTTATACGTATAAATCAAAAAGTTTTAGGATCCTCATACATCCAAGTCTCATTCCATGGTACTTTCGCATATAACTTATCTATATCATCCTTTGTATAAAAGTGCATTTCCATAAATACATCTTCCGGAAACAATTTAAAATATCTATGCAAAAATTCCAGTAATAATCTGCCTCTACCTGAAATGTCTTCAAAGTTAAGGTAATCCGGTACTTCTTCTCCCATACTTGGAATATATTCTCCAAGCTCTGTTTCCACATTAGGATAGAAGTAAATTATAATATGGTCATTATCATCTAATGAATCAAGTTCGTCCTCATCCCACTTTCTTACCCACTCATCATTAAAAAAACTCACACTTAAACACACGCTTTCACCTGAACTCATATCCACTTTATTACTTGAATAAAATCCCATTTCAGTAAATATATCAATTATTATATCCAAGTCTTTTTCTGTTACATATTTACCTTTTCTAAACATTGACGCTGATGCTCCCATTACCTTAATATCCTCCCTAATTCTTTTAATATTTACTTTTCTCTTTATATGTATCAGGATTTTTTTGTAAATCCACTCTGCATCAGGCTCTTTTTAAATTATAAATTCTATCTATATCTTGCTTTGTAAAAATAAAGTCCATTATCTATATAAAATATAGCATCGCTATACTTTTTCCATATATTTATGTAATATTTCAAGTATAACTAGCTCTCTGCCAAGTATATCTGTAAATCTGAAAAAAGCTTCAAGTCCTGCACTTTCTGCTTTTTCAGTCGGAAACTCTTTACATTCTTTGTATGCATATACATTTAATAAAGATGAAGTATCATTCTTATCAAAAAGTAATTTATCGCTTTCTTCATACCCATATATAACAGTTCCATATATCCACCACAATAAAAATCAGCATACTTTTTAAATATTTTCTGCATTGGAAATACACACTTTTTCTTTCTTCCTCTTGATTATCCACCACAGAAACTGAAAGTTTTAGATTAGTCCCACACGATTTCCAAACAATCGAATTTATCTGGAATTGGTGGTACGCACGAATAAGTATTTAATTCAAATGCCTCTATTGTAATTACTCCATCAGAGCATAGCCATTCGCAATTTACTAATTTTTCTAATTCCGCAGGCAAAATGGTTGTGCAAATCACGATTGTATCTCCTGCAAGAACTAATTCTTCTTTCCCATTGTTTTCTACGATTTCTGTATCATCGTGGAGAGCAACACGCACCCATGCTATGTCAGGCATTAACTCAATCTTTTGTAGCATATTTCGTATTTCAGAAAGCGTTGGACGGCCAAATTCCCATTGGTTCGGAGCAATGGAATCCTCCTCTGTGTTTCCATCGAAAAATTCATCAAGCGTTAATAATGGCAAGCGTTCTTCATTTTCTTCCAATATTTTTTTGATTGTATTAAACTCTATCATAGTCACAATTCTCCTCGCAAATCAGAATTAGTTGATTTTATCCTCTCCCCGGATTTTCTTATTTTTCCGTTCTTCTAACTCCGCAATTTGGTTCATCAAGCAATCTGAAAAAGTCCCCTCAATCGGTGTAGCTTCTCCTGTTGTGTAGTAGTCAAGAAGGACTATGTTATTATTCTTGTCAAAACAAAATATTTCATCACCATTCCCTATAATGGACAAGAATGGGATAAAATCAGTAAAACCTTCATCGTGTAGCTCTTTCGTTTTTTCACGAATATCCAAAAAATCGGGTATTCCATTGGCAATTCCATAGACTATAATTCCTCGACAGAACGACCAAAATGGGCCTATGTCATATTGTTTCGCTTGTGGCCATATTTCTTCTCGAACCTCCATATAAAGCCCACCTAATGGAGACATAGTGAACTCTCTAAAATCAGCAGGAAGATTTATCCCATACTGATTTTCAAAATCCTTTATATCCTGCTCCGATGGCTCACTTCCCATACAAGCTACAACCTGATAAGTCTGCTTATCATAATTATGGAAATAATCATAAACTTTTTCCAATAGCATAATATACCTCCTACAAAATCCAATTTTTTATTTTCTTACTTCGTCCCCGCTGCGGGTTTGGATTTTTCAACAAGTCCGACTTCTGTGCAATCTTTTTCAGCCACTTCTTTTCTTCTTCGGACAGCTTCTTCAAATTCAGCTTTAGCCGCTTACAGATAAACGCCAAAGCCGCTTGCTCCGGGTCGCTGTCCGGGCTGGCAGCTTCGTCAACAGTCTGCAAGAAATCTTCCAGCGGGTTGTCCTCCAGAACGTATGAAAAAATCTTCAAATATTCCACTTGGCATATAGTCAAAAGTTGAAAAACCAACTGTTATTGAATAGCAGCCTACCAATGCATCACCTTCCCATGCTCCGAAAAATAATATTTCACCTTTGCTGATTGCATCTTTCAGACGTTTCTTGGATATATCATTCGGTATATCCTCTCCTATTTCTGCTTTATATTGCTTTTTAAGTTCCCACAAAACATCAATTTGTATGAATAGGCTATTTCTCTTGGAGTAATCTCATCACCTGTAGAAATATCAATCTTCAAAGGAATAACTGCTCCATCTAATACAGCATCCATACTGAATCGTATCCCTGAATATTCTGCTTCATCCATAATTTCCGATACTTTTTAATTCTGAACTTCACATTATCACCTAAATCTATATTTGAAATTTCTGTAATTGTACGCTCCATATCAACTATCGTTATAGGAATACCTTTAATGGTAGTGTCTATATCCATTGTAGCCCTTGCCTCTACCCCTACAAAAGCTGCTACCAACATTCCTCCTTTTAGGATAAAACTTCCATTATATTTTGATGAAGATACCCTCTCTAAAAACCTCTCCATCATATATTTTCTAATCAGTACATGGGCTTCAATTCCGACTTCTTTTGACAAATTTCGTATCAAATCTTTTAGTTGTTTTGATGAATGAATCATTATAATAACACCTCCAAATATTTACTTAATATATTATTTACTCGAAGTTTTTTTGCATATTCCATAAGCAGGTGCAAATTCTTGTCTTTACGCCTAATATACTGCTTCATCGCATCCTGAAAAATTTGAATTTCAATTTGTGAACGACTACGAATCATATCACAAACAGTACGCTCAGGATTATAGATGAAAACTTCATTTCCAAAAGGTGTTTTTGCTTTTGAAATCCCAAGTTCAAAAAAGTCTTTTTTAATAGAGAATACTTTTACACCATCTTCTCTTAAATGAGTGGCATTATATCCACTTTTTACCGTAACAGTATATTGCAGCGGCTCTTGATCCGTCATATCAAGCAGAAACAAGGCTGTATCGTGAGAAAAGATTGTTTTCGGGCAACGAAGCTGTAATAAGTACAGTCCATCTTTCCATACATCCGGAGAACAATAAATTCCATGTGAAATACGCTCATAATTATATTTTTCTACAAATTTTGCCAAAGTCGTTTTAGAAATTCCTTTACTGATGACTTCTGAAGTTCTTAAAACTCCATTACCCACAGTTGAAATTCCCCCAATCTGTTCTAAACGGTTCATAACCTTACTTCCCTTTCACGCACTTATTGTATATTATATAAGCGTAAAAGTAAACATATAGACAAAAAAGAGCCGGTGTAGCCCTAAGACCACACCGACCATCATTATTTGTATGTCAGTCTATGCAGTTCACCTGTAAGTTGCATTTTTTCAAAGCCGTGCTGTGAAAGTGCCTCATACAGTATTATAGCTACCGAATTGGATAAATTCAGGCTTCTTATATCTCCCCACATAGGTATCCTTATACAGTTTTCTTCATTCTCGGCAAGTATTTCTTCAGGGATTCCCGCGCTCTCCTTGCCGAACATTATATATTCGTCACTGTCATATACCACATCCTTATATGTATGATGTGCTTTGGTTGTGGCAAAATACATATGCTCTCTTGCCTTCGGATTTTTCTCATAGAAATCTTCAAGATCTGAATAGACGGTGACATCAAGTTTTGCCCAGTAGTCCATACCGGCTCTCTTGATTCGCTTTTCATTTATTTTAAAGCCCAGAGGTTCTATCAGATGCAGCCTTGTGTTCGTAGCCACACAGCTTCTTCCGATATTTCCGGTATTGTCGGGTATCTCAGGTTCAAGTAATACAATATTCATCAAAGGCTCCTTACAAACTTTTCAATTCTTGAAAGTGCTTCCTTCAATCTTTCCATAGAATATGCATATGAAACTCTCACATAGCCCTTCGCCACATTCACCGAAAGCCGTTCCCGGTACTATCGCAATCTTTTGCTCTTCAAGAAGTCTTGTTGCAAACTCCTCAGAGCTCATTCCGAATCTTTTTATACTCGGAAATACATAGAATGCTCCCTGCGGTTCAAAACAGGTCATTCCAAGTTCCTCAAATCTGTGAAGCAGATATCTTCTTCTTTGATTATATGACTCTCTCATCCTTGCCACATCGGCATCACCATGTGCAAGTGCCTCTACTGCCGCATACTGACTTGTGGTAGGTGCACACATTATGGCATACTGATGAATCTTTGTCATCTGTGAAATAATCTCCTTAGGTCCTGTAGCATATCCCAGTCTCCAACCTGTCATCGCATATGACTTTGAAAAACCGTTTATTAAAACGGTTCTCTCCTTCATACCCTCTATCTGTACTATAGAAGCATGCTCACCCTCATATGTCAGCTCACAGTATATCTCGTCCGAGATTACATATAAATCCTTTTCAATACATACCTTTGCAATCTCTCTAAGCTCTTCAATATTTAATATGGAACCTGTAGGATTATTCGGGAAAGGAAGTATGAGTATCTTTGTCTTATCGGTTACTTTTTCAAGTATCTGACTTGCCTTCAGCTTAAATCCGTCTTCAGCCTTTAATTCTATTATTACAGGCTTTCCGCCTGCAAGTATTGTACAAGGTTCATATGATACATATGAAGGCTGCGGTATCAGTACTTCATCATCTCTGTCAAGCATTGCCCTCAGAGCAATGTCGATGCCCTCACTTCCGCCTACGGTGATAATCATTTCACTCTTAGGGTCATATTCCACACCGAGTTTTCTTATCAGATAATTTCTTATCTCCTCTCTAAGCTCCATAAGACCTGAGTTTGATGTGTAGAATGTCCTGCCTTTTTCAAGAGAATATATACCTGCATCTCTGATAAAATAAGGTGTTTCAAATCAGGCTCACCTACACCGAGTGATATGGCATCTTCCATAGTATTTACTATGTCAAAGAATTTTCTGATACCTGAAGGCTTTATTGATTTTATTGTATTTGATAACGGATCTCTCATGGTGTTATAAGTTGCCTCTCATCTTTTTTCTTTGCAGACAGTATGGTTCCATGGTCCTTATATTTCTTCAGTACAAAATGTGTAGCGGTAGAAAGTACGGAATCCATAGGTGCAAGCTTATCCGACACAAACTGTGCCACATCTCTCATTGTTCTGCCTTCGATAAATACGGTAAAATCAAATGAACCGCTCATCAGATATACCGCATTTACCTCTGAAAACTGATAGATTCTCTCTGCAATATTGTCAAATCCCATTCCCTTTTGAGGTGTGACTCTTACCTCAATAAGTGCATTCACCTTCTCATTATTTGTCTTATCCCAGTTTATAAGTGTGTGATAACCGCATATCACACCCTCTTTTTCCATGTCCGCTATCTCATTTGCAATGGCTGTCTCATCTTCACCCAGCAAAATAGCCAGCTCTTCAATATCAATTCTGGAGTTTTTCTCAATTACCGATAATATTTTCTCTCTCATATTTTATCACCTTAAAAATTTCATCTTCAGTAGGTCTGTTGACATACTCAGTGACCTCTTTATCCACTATCGCTTTATCCAGACTCTTGCTTAAACGCCCTATTATCTCGGCGGATATACCTTTGTCATTTAAATATTTACAATCGGCTATAGGGTCGTCGGTCATTATAAGCTTTCCGTCTGTTAAAAGTCTGTATATATTAAGCCCGAAGTATTCACAAATTTCAATACAGATTTGAACTGCAGGTATTTTTTTCATCTCTATTTCAAATCCGCATCTATGTGACATTGCAAAATTATACAATGTATCAAGTATACCGCCCTGTGTCACATCTTCTATGTTACCGATAAAGCCTGCAAATATACTGTCTATATCTACAGGCTTAATCTCAGGTCTATCATTATTTATGGGAGATAAATATCTCCCATAATAACCTCTGTCCCTAATATGACAGGATACACTGTCTAAATATATCTTATTGAAATATCCGACAAGTTCATCATATCGGCTTTCTATTATTTTCAGAGAACCTTTAAGCCCTACATATCCGCAAAATATTATATACTTTTCCATTACTGTCCCGGATTGAGGTTAGGGTCGAAAGCCGGTCCCTGACTTACCTCAGGTGCCTGTGCCTCCGGCGCCGCCTGAGTATCTGCAGGACCCGAATTGTCAGACTCAGGTGCCTGTGTCGGTGCAGGTGCAACAGGTGCAGGTGCTGCAGGTGCCGAATGCCTTGTACCTCTGATATATATATCATCGGCTTTTCTGTAAGTATCGCTTGAAATCAAATCCTTACTTACTTCCACACCGTTTTCCTTTACAATCTTCCACAGCTTTGAAACTCTGCCCTTATGTCCTTCAGACTGCCTCTTTATATAGCCCTTTGATTTGGAATCGTCGTCTATATATGTCTTGCCCTTCGGAGTCTCACTGAGTACCTCTGATACAAACTCTATTGTTCTTCCTGCCGGTCTGTCCTCTTTACCCCAAATGGTAAATGTAACATCTCTTCCGGATGTAACCGCCTCCACATATATAGGAGTCTTTCTGTTGTTTGTAACCTTGATGTCCTTATAATCTCCGGCTATTGCCGCATCACCGCTTGGCTGTACATATCCGACAATCATAGAGTGATTCTTTCTCTCCGTAATGGTTATCTCGGCTCTCAGCGCCGCCTGGTAAAGTGTGGTTGCTATCTGGCAGGCACCGCCTCCTACACTGTCTATTACAAGACCGTTTTGGTATGCCTTAGCCATCTTATAGCCGTTCTTTATAGTGAAAGGCTGCATTCTCTCATATCCTGATAATGTCTCACCCGGCATCAAAAGCACGCCGTCCATCTTTGCCGTACCTACCGCAATATTTGTGGCTCTCTCAGATGTGGATGATGAATAGTTTGTAGTAAATGTTCCAAGCACATCCTTGATGTTGCCAAGCTCTTCGGCTGTAACACTCGGCTTTTGCTTTGTCACATCCGCCACTATAGTTTCTTCTTTATCCTTTAAAACAGCATCTTTAAGCTTTGCCACTGTGGAATCGGCATCTATTGCATATCCTTCCTTCTCAGGAGTTATCTCAAAAGCACCGTTCACTCTCTTTATAGTCGCATCTACAGGCGCATCGGGGTTTTTCCTGTTGGCCTTTTTCAAAAATGACTTAACCGCGTCATCGTTAAATTCTATATCGGGAGTTATATTCTCAGGTTTTTCAAGTAACTCGGAGCTTTTTGCAAATCTCTCAAGCATATTTCCTGTAGTAAATTTCTCGGCCTCCGATAATATAAATTCTTTATTGGATATACCTGCTCCAAGCTCTGCAAAGCTGCTCTCTATCTTTTCTCCCTTTACATCCAAAACAAACTTCTTTGCATCCGCTTTTTCCTGCAATGAATTAAGTGCGTTACTTAACGCATCCAATGTAGATATGTTTTCTCCAAGCCCTTCTATGCCAAAGCCCTTTGGAAGTCTTTTCTCCGCCTGTATTCCTTGATTGCCTGATTCATCCTTATTCTCTTCATTAGCTGTAGTCTCAGGTGCGGCTGTGGTTTCTTCTTTTGACGCATCACTTTTGGTGGCCTTTTTGTCTGCAGACTTATCATCTGTTTTTGACTCGGACTTCTTTGACTCGTCACTGTTTGCTTTCTCAGCCTTTGTCTGAGGGTTTGCAGCCAATACATCTATTCTACCTGCCCCACTGCTTATACCTAAGCCTGCAATTGCCATAAATGCTGCAACTGCGACCGCTATATTACCTGTTTTCTTTCTCAATTCCCATCATCCTCTCACTTAACCAATGCTGAAACTACTACCGGAACTACCATTGCCAGAACTAATATTGCAACTATTACTATCGAAATAATTCGCCTTTTGTTATTCTTCATATAAACCTCTTTTCTTTTTGAGATAAAATTTTGTCTATCATTCGCTTGGCTTCAGACTCTGAAAGCAAGTCGATATTTACCTTGCAAACAATTCTATGACACTTTAGTAATTTCTGCAAGTCCTCTTTTGTTCTTTTTCTGATAGGAATAAACTTTTTCAGCTTCACTTTCATCATCTCGGTGTCACATCCAAGCTCGGGGCAGTACCTCAGTATACTTTGATACAGCATATGTGTAAAATAAGCATCTGAAAACGCCCTGTGCATATGTTTTCTCTCTATTCCGAAATAAGCACAGGCATCAGTCAGATTTTTCTTTACATCGGGAGGTAGTATTTTCTTACACAGCTTATATGTATCAATCCCTCTCTTTTCAAAATCAAGCCCTGCATTATTTGCTTCTTTTCTTACAAAACTGTAATCAAAGATTGTATTGTGTCCTAGTAAATCAAAGCCTTCACAAAACTCCACTATCTCTCCGATTACATCCTGTATATATTTTGCAGACTTTATTTCATCTTCATCTATTCCGGTAAGATTTAAAATTTCATCACTCACAGGCATATTCGGATTTATTATACAGGAAAACATCTCCACAATATGAGAGTCTTTCACCTTTATAAGTCCGACTTCTATTATCTTATCCTTTGAAACGCTTACTCCCGTAGTCTCAAGGTCAATTGCTACATAATCCGTAATTCTCATACCTTTGCACTCGGGCAATCCTCTCTCAAAAAGCAGATATCACATTTTTCTCTTCTTGCAATGCATATAGTCCTTCCAAGTGTTATAAGGTCGGTATTCCACAGTATCCAGTGGTCTTTGGGCAAAATCTCCATAAGTTCAAACTCTATCTTTACAGGGTCGTCACTTTCTGTAAGCCCGAGCTTTTTTGTGATTCTTTTTACATGTGTGTCCACCACAATACTGGGCATATCAAAGATATTGCCTCTTATTACATTGGCTGTCTTTCTTCCAACACCCGGCAAACTTAAAAGACTCTCAAGTTCGCTTGGAACCTCACCGTTAAAATCTGAAAGCAACTTTCTTGCACAGGCTATAAGATTTTTCGCCTTACTGTGGTAAAAGCCGATGGAATGAATATCTTTTTCCATTTCCTCCACACTTGCCGCAGCAAACTTTTCAAGGCTGTCATATTTTTTATAGAGGTCTCTTGTAACTATATTCACCCTTGCATCTGTACACTGTGCACTCAAAATAGTGGCAAAAAGAAGCTGCCACGGAGTATTGTACTCCAAATACATCTTCTTTTCAGTGCCGTATGCTTCATCCAGTTTATCCAATATATTTTGTAATCTCTTGTCCGTCATACCGTTATCTCTATTTTTCTACCGCTCGGTTGATATTCATAGTACCTTACTCCTGCAGCGTTCAACATCCTTTTGCTTGCTCTGACAGAAGGGCTGTTCGCATACTTGTCGTCTTCATATATAATTGTCTTTATCCCCGCCTGTATTATAGCCTTTGCACATTCATTGCAAGGAAAAAGTGTAACATATATCTTGCTGCCTTCAAGTGAGCCGCCTCTGTAGTTTAATATGGCATTAAGCTCACTATGTGTGGAGTATAAATACTTCGCATTGTAAGGGTCGCTAAGTTCAAGGTCCTTTCCCCACGGAAACTCCTCATCCGAGCAGCCCCTCGGAAAACCGTTATATCCCATTGAAAGTATCTTATTGTCCTCGCTTACTATACAGGCGCCTACCTGTGTATTCGGATCCTTGGATCTTTTTGCACTGAGCTTCGCCACGCCTATAAAGTACTCATCCCAATTTATATAATCTTCTCTTTTCTCACTCATAATTCACCTTAAATCAATTATTTCAAAACCTGCGGCCTTTTTTAATCTGTTCATTATCGCCTTTCCTATTCCGCTTTCATCAAACACTTCGGAAAGTATGTACTCCACACCCAGTTCATCACATTTTCTTAGGATATCAAAAAGATTGTGCGCAATACTGCTCGGATTCTTTACACTTCCGAGGCTTAAAATATTTATGCCCTTCTTTCCATTTGCCTCCGCTTCCAAATCTTTCTTATGTTCATCTACGGTAAGCAAAGCCATAGTTTTGTCACAGTCTTTTATCCTATCTTTCATATACCTTAAAACCGCACTCTCATCTCCTCTTACAAGCTTCATATCAGCCTTCGGAGCATAGTGCTTATACTCATTCCCGGAGCCTTCGGAGCCTCACTGCCTGTAAGCAAATGCTCTATGGCAGGGTCTACATCCACTCTTCCACAAATCTTCTTTAACATCTCAAGAGTAACGGCACCCGGTCTAAGGAGTGTAGGTATATCCGATGTAAGGTCTATGATGGTTGACTCCACACCTATACCTACCGCACCGCCGTCTATTATCATATCTATTTTGCCGTTCATATCTTCAGACACATGGCTTGCCTTTGTAGGTGAAGGTCTGCCTGAGGTATTTGCACTCGGTGCGGCTATAGGTACTCCGGCTGCCTCTATAAGAGCCCTTGCGATATCATTACCGGGAAGCCTTACGGCTACAGTGTCCAGACCGCCGCTTGTAGCGTATGGAATAATATCTCTTTTTTTTAAAACTATAGTCATAGGACCCGGCCAATACTTTTTTGCAAGAGTGTAGAAAATATCGGGTATATCCTTTGCAATATTTTCAACGTCATCTACATTTGCAATATGTACTATCAGCGGATTGTCACTCGGTCTGCCCTTTGCGGCATATATCTTTTTTGCAGCCTCTTCCAAAAATGCGTCGGCACCCAGACCGTATACGGTTTCAGTAGGGAATGCCACCAGTCCTCCGGACTTTATTATATCCGCCGCCAATTTTATACTATCGTCATGATACAATTCTTCTATAGCTTTATTATCTATCTTTCTTACAACAGTTTCTTTTTCCAATTAGACATCTCCCATATTATAGGCATTTCTTCTTCTGCTCTTTATGATTTTCTTTATCTTGCTTTCCTCATACTTTTGCATTACTTCTTCAAATACTTCCGCATCCACCACCTTTGTGGTCTTTATCACATAGTATTTGCCGTCGTTTTTTCTTACTCTTATCTTGCCTTTGACATATCCGTGCTCCGGACAGATACCTATACAGTAGTAGTTTCTTTGATTTGTGGAAAACCACTTTATCTTTTTCTTCAACATCCTGTTACATCTGTCACAGATAAGGTCGGAGTTGTGCTTATCTGATATAGCCTCCTCCTTTGTATCAAACAGTGTGGATACAAACTTTGAATAACCTGAAAAATGCAAGTAAATCTCTTCCTCAGGATTTCTCGGTACACGGTAATAATCCAGTGAATAGTACTCGCTTACAGGCCAAAAGTCCATTCTCTGCATCACTCTCGCCGTATAGTAAGCATCATCAAAGGCGTGGTGGAACGGCCTTCTTATATCAATACCCAGCATATGCACGGCTCTTTCAAGAGGTATCCGATCCTGCTCACCGTTAGGGTATCTGATATTGAAAAGCTTTTGAAGATCATAATAAAAAAGCGGATATTCAAACTTGTTTTCCACACCGTAAAACTTTATATTTCTCTGAAGCTCCACAAGGTCAAGGTTTCCCCAGGTGCAAATTATCTTTTTTTATTTCTGTCATCTATCTCGCAAAATCTGTAAAAAAATCATTTATAGCATCTACAAAGGGTACACCCTTTCTCTTAAGCTCTCCGATACCTATCTGCACCACCTCATGCACCTTAAAATGCATCTTCTTGTACACTGTCGGTTTTATCACTCTGTGAAATTCATCAACTATTTCCAAATCACAATTAAGTTTTTAAGGCTCCTATTTCTATTATTTCAAAGGTAAGATCTTTAGTTGCTGTATTCTCTGCCGTTCGGACTTTGATTCCACTCCAAATCCAGTACTATATAACTGTCCATATCCGCCTTTCCAAAAAAAGCACATCCGAAGATGTGCTTAGATTTTACTCACTTTTCTCATTTTTTATAATAGCATCTTTTCTCATCGGAATACGACAATTCTTGTTATTTCCGAACTCAACTATTACAGTATCATCTGTAATATCAATCAAGACGCCATAAAAGCCTGCTGAAGTCTCTACAGTATCACCGACTTCAAGACTTGCAAAAAGTTCAGCCTGTTTAGCCTTCTCCTTCTTGTTAGGCCTATAAGCCATAAAGTAAAATATTGCAGCAATGAATACCACATACATTGCTACTGCACCAATTCCAAAACCGCCACCTGCATTTGCTGTCGCTAAAATATTCATAATTCTCCTCTTTAACCCTCAAGCATTGTTCTTATTTTATTATTTTTATATTCAGTATATCTTCCTTCGCGTATAGCCGTACGAATCTCACTCATCATTGTATTATAGAAATAAAGATTGTGCAATACACAAAGACGCATACCGAGCATTTCATTCGCTTTCAAAAGATGCCTGATATATCCTCTTGAATAGGATCTGCAAGCAGGACAATTACATCCTTCTTCTATAGGTCTCTTATCTAACTCAAACTTCTTATTAAAAAGATTCAGCTTTCCGTGATTTGTGTATACATGGCCGTGCCTACCGTTTCTGCTCGGGTATACACAGTCGAAAAAGTCCACTCCTCTTTCCACAGCTTCAAGTATATTTATAGGAGTTCCTACGCCCATAAGATATGTGGGCTTGTTCTGTGGCAAATGTTCTACAGTCACATCCAAGATATGATACATCTCCTCATGACTTTCACCTACAGCCAGACCGCCTATCGCATAGCCGTCAAGATCCATCTCACTTATATCTTTTGCATGTGAGATTCTGATATCATCAATTATTCCGCCCTGATTGATAGCAAACAGCAACTGTTCTTTGTTGACAGTGTCCTCTAAAGAGTTCAGTCTGTCCATCTCAGTCTTACATCTTTGCAACCATCTTGTAGTACGAGCCACTGAAGTCTCTATGTATTTTCTTTCGGCAAGTGCCGGAGGACATTCATCAAAAGCCATAGCTATTGTAGAACCGAGGTTTGACTGTATCTGCATACTCTCCTCAGGTCCCATAAAAATCTTTCTGCCGTCTATATGTGAATTGAAGTTTACTCCTTCTTCCTTAATCTTTCTCAGTTTTGCAAGTGAGAACACCTGAAAACCGCCCGAATCTGTAAGTATCGGTCTGTCCCAGTGCATAAACTCATGCAATCCGCCGAATTCTTTAATAAGCTTATCACCTGTCCTTACGTGCAGGTGATAAGTATTTGAAAGCTCCACCTGACAACCTATTTCCTTAAGGTCATCGGTGGATACGGCACCCTTTATGGCCGCCACGGTACCTACATTCATAAAGAGCGGAGTCTCTACAGTACCGTGGACCGTCTCCATAGTGGCACTTTTAGCTTTTTTAGTCCAAAGCCTTTATCTCATATTTCATAAAATACCTAAACTACAGCACCGTTGCTGTCTTTATTTATTTCGACCTTTTTAGTCTTTTTCTTCTTCTTGGCATTCTCAGCCTTCTTCTCTTCTATCTTCTTGTCAAACTTATTGCTGAGTATATACCAGAAGACACTTGATAAGAATACTGAAGAATATGTACCTGCTACTATTCCGACCATAATCGGCAATGCAAACTCTCTGATTGAAGAAACTCCCATCAAGAACAGTATGAATATAGTTATAAATGTGGTAAGTGAAGAATAAATACTTCTTGTAAGTGTCTCTGTAACACTTATATTGATAAGATCTTCCTTGGAAGTTGCCTTCGGCAAGATAGCCTTATTCTCTCTGATTCTGTCATATATAACTATGGTTGCATTGATTGAATATCCGAGGATTGTAAGTATACATGCGATAAATGTGGAACCTACACTCCAACGGAATATTGCATAACAAGCTATAACTACAAATACGTCATGTAAAAGTGCAAGTATTGAACCTGCAGCAAAACTGAAATCTCTGAATCTTACCCAGATATAGATAAGCATAAGGATTGTTGCAAGCACTGTTGCCACTACCGCATCCTTTTTCATCTCTGAACTTACCGCACCTGATATTGATTCTGCCGTAATCTTTTCGGCATCTACACCGAACTTGTCTGCAAGTGCCTTATTTAACTTCTCTCTTTCATCAAGTGAAAGTGATCTTGTCTTTATAATTACCTGATTTGTACCCTGTACCTTCTGAGTCTGAGTTCCGGCCTCACCGGTTACAGATTCAACTACAGGTACGATATCCTTTGAAATCTCTTCAAGGCTGTAATCCTTATCAAATGTAACATTTGTTGATGTACCGCCCTTAAAGTCAAGACCGTAGTTGAAGAATCCGCCGATCTTCGACTTGTTAATTCCTGCAAATATTACTCCTATTATAAGTACGACAGCCGCAATACTCAGAGTAATCTTTCTCATTCCGACAAAGTTGATCGGTTCTCTCTTCGGCTTCTTACCGTAGAACTTCGCATCGTCAAGACCTACATTATAGAAAGCCTTAAGTATAAACTTTGTAACAAAGAGCGCGGTAAACATTGAAAGTATAATACCGAGCGCAAGTGTCTGTGCAAATCCCTTTACAGTACCTGAACCGCGAATATAAAGCACTGCCGCAGCTATAAGTGTGGTAACGTTACCGTCAATAATTGCTGAAAGAGCCTTTTTAAATCCTGAATTGATAGACTCATATACACTCTTTCCAAGTGCAATCTCTTCTTTTATTCTTGTAAAGATAATAACGTTGGCATCCACCGCCATACCTATAGACAGTATGATACCCGCTATACCCGGAAGCGTCAGCGTAATTTCAAATGCCGACAGCAAAAGAACTTCAAGTATGATATAAAGTGCAAGCGCAAGTACGGATGCCGCACCCGGAAGTAAGAATATTCCGATCATGAATGCCGCCAAAACCACAAAGCCTACTACTGCAGCCTTCATACTTGTAGATATGGCTGTCTGTCCGAGCTTTGCTCCTACGACATTACTTCTAAGCTCTTCAAGCTCAAGTGAAAGTGAACCTATACGAATAGTGGATGCAAGATTCTTTGCTTCATCATATGAAGTCATACCTGTAATCTGTGCATTACCGCCTGTAATGGCCGTCTGAACCGTAGGATTTGAATACACTACATTGTCATAGACGATTGCGATTCTCTGACCGATAAGCTTTGCTGTAGCCTCTGCAAAAGCCTTTGAGCCTTCATCTGTAAATGTAAGTGATACAACATACTCGCTCTTACCGTTGTTATCCACGATACCGGCTTTGGCTGTTGCCACCTGATCACCTGTAAGTACCGTATTCCCCTGCGGATCCAAAAATACCAATGAACCCGGTTTTCCAAGTTCGTTCAAGATAGCGTTGGCATCGGATACGCCCGGAATATCAATATTTATTCTGTTTGTTCCCTCTCTGTAAACCTCAGCCTCTGTTGAGTAGTTTTGAACTCTCTGCTGTAATTTATAGATGGTATCAGCCATATCCTCATCGGAAGGGTTTTTCTCCACTGTTTGATAAGTGATACTTACACCGCCTGCCAAGTCAAGTCCGAGTTTAATCTTTCCCATACCGAACTTGGAAGTTTTGCCGCTCTCATCCTTCTTCTCGTCAGACTTTTTCTCATCAGCTTTACTCTCATTTGCACTCTCTGATTCTTTGCCCGACTCAGCTTGTGAACTCTCGGTGTTTGCCTTAGTTTCACCTGCCGACGAGCTTTCATCGGCTTTAGTGCTTGATGCACTCTCCTTGCTCTCTCCCGCTGCAGAAGACTCTGCACTTGTTATAGCAGTTTCTTCGGCAGTATGTGACACTTTGGTTACATTGCTGTGTTTTCCGCTTTGCAAAACATTGAAAGCCAGAAAACCTAAAAATGCCAAAACTACAAATGTGATAAAGAGAGAGGTTAAGCCCTTTTGCTTATTGTCCTTCATTATCTTCTCCTATTTTACCCAGCTAACGCTGCTTTTATCATTATTGCACATTCAATTCTCTTTTTTTGAAGTTCGCAACCGATATCATAAGTATCTGTAATAGATCCGTGGAAGCTGTATGAATTTGCAGCACAGCCGCCACTGCAATAAAATCTTGCATAGCAATCCTTACACTTAGGCTTGGCATAAACATTGCACAGCTTAAACTCATTGCTGATGTCTTTTCTTTTAAGACCGTCAAACACGTTTCCAAGTAAGAACTCATCCTTACCTACAAACTGATGACATGGATATAAATCTCCCCAAGGTGTTACCGCCAGATACTCCGTACCCGAGCCACAACCTGAAAGTCTCTTTGCAACACATGGTCCTTGAGTCAAATCTATATTGAAGTGGAAGAAATTAAAGCCTCTTCCTTCCTTCTTTCTCTTGATATACTCTACCGCAAGCTTATCATATTCTTCCATAATCTTCGGAATATCTTCAGCTTTTATGGCGTAAGTTTCACTCTCTTCGCCTACTACAGGCTCCATACTTGTCTGTTTGAAGCCGAGGTCCGCAAAGTGAATTACATCCTTTGAAAACTCAAGATTATTTCTTGTAAAAGTACCTCTGATATAGTAATCCTTAGTACCTCTGCTCTCGGCAAACTTTACAAACTTGGGAACTATAGTATCATAGCTTCCCTTGCCGCCTCTTGTAGGACGCATAGCATCGTTTACTTCTTTTCTGCCGTCCAGACTCAGTACCACATTTGACATCTCTTTATTGCAAAAATCCATGATTTCGTCATTCAAAAGCATACCGTTTGTAGTTATTGTGAATCTGAATTTTTTATTGTTCGGCTCTTCAAGACTTCTTCCGTACTTTACAAGGTCCTTTACAACCTGCCAGTTCATAAGCGGCTCACCGCCGAAGAAATCCACTTCAAGATTCCTTCTGTTGCCTGAATTTGCAACGAGAAAATCCAGCGCTCTTTTACCTACATCATAACTCATCAAAGCTCTCCTGCCGTGGTACTCACCTTCTTCGGCAAAGCAGTACTTACACGCCAGATTGCAATCGTGAGCAATATGCAGACAAAGTGCCTTTACTACAGTCTCTCTCTCCTTGAAATCATTGATATACAGCTCATAGGTGTCCTTTGTATAGAGCTCCTCGGCATCTATAAGTTCCTGTATATCGGCTACAGCCTCATCTATCTCTTTAGCGCTGTATTTATCAATAAGAGCATCTTTTATCTTAGCTTTTGTCTCATCGTCAAGCTTTATAGGTGCTTCTATCTCACCTATAAGTTTCTCTCCGACAGCCATTGCATCATACATCAGCTCATCCACTACGTGGACCGAACCTGAATTGACATCCAATACTATATTATATCCGTTATTTTTATACTGGTGTAACAAATTATTCCTCTTTCTATTACAAAGCAAATAGTACAACGCGAAAATCCCCCTTAACAGTCAATGACCGAAAAGGGGGTTTGATACAAGCGTCTTATCTGTTAGGGTTTTCACAGCCCTGGTTTCCAACTGTACAAGATGTCTTGCAAGCTGACTGACAAGAAGTCTGGCACTCACCACAACCACCACGCTTTAAGCTCTCTTTAAGAGTTTTCTCATTTAAAGTAACAACATGCTTCATAAACATTCTCCTTCTATGTCGATAACCGACAACAAGCTTTATGCGAAATTATTTTAGCATAGTTGTATATCTTTTTCAATAAATATATTTTTCTTGAAAATGGTAATTGCAAAATTTTATGCTTCGTCACCTTTTTTGCGCTTCTTATATACTAAGATAACACCGAATCCGAGTGACAATCCCAGTAAGACTGCCGCCCAAGGAAGTAGAGAAATTGAAGATAACTTCACATTCGGAACCTTTATCTCAAAGTTCACGGTCTCAATATCACTTAAATTTCCCGCCTTATCCTTTGCCTGTACCTTAAGGGTGTGACTTCCCTTGGTATCTACAACAAGTTCAACCTTGCCGTTATTTATCTTATACTCATTTGATGCTAAAAGCTTATCGTCAAGCCAAACGGATGATATCTCATCACCCGGCAGTTCGGTGCTTAAGATAATATTTACACTTCCCTCATAGCTTTCACCTTCTTTAACTCCGTTTATTATACATACCGGTTTTGTAGCATCATAGATAACTTCTACAGGCTTCATCGAAGACTTGTTACCTGCCGTATCGCTGACTTCAAGGTTAAATACATACTTTCCGTCTTTATTTATAGTGTTTAAGAACTTAAGTTCACCGCCTACAAACTCATAAGGTTCGTCCATACCGTTTATTGTGGCTGAAACTATAGAAATTTCATCAGTGTTCCAAACCTCGATACTTGGTGTAAAAGGCTTGTTTGTATATGCGCCTACAAGCTCTTCCGGCTTTAAACTTAAATGTCGCACCGTTTTTATTTACTGAGAAATTGACTTTCTTTTCTGTAACATTTCCCGCCATATCATATATGGTTACGGTAAGTACATAGTTGTCGTCAATATATATAGGGTCAAGATTAAGAACATATCCGCTGCCCTGTTTCTTTGCCTTATATAAAAGCTCTCTTACCTTTCCGTCCGCAACGGATGTCAAAGTAATCTTTGATTTTGACAGATCGATATTTACATCACTGTATTTTACTACCGGTGAAACAGTTCTTGCATTTGCCGTCAAATCCTCTACACCGGTTATGGTGATATACGGTGCTGTTGAATCCACATTCACTTTTTGCTCAAACTTTACTTTATCATCCTGTGACTTGGCATTATTCTTTACAACAGAAATTCTGTATTCTCCGTCATCATCAAATAAAGATATTTGCCTTGTGATTACCGCCTTCCTGACTCCATGAATATCTTGCATTTGACAATACTTCTTTTCCGCCTACATTCTTATATACCAGCACTGAATAATTATCTGCATTGAAGTTGTCATCGCTTACATTTACAGATGTGGACTTCGTATTAAGGAAACCGTTATTTTGGCTGCTTTCATTGTGTATACTTACTCTAGGCTTTACACTGCTGTAGCCGCTATGTCCGCTTCCGTTACCCATAGGTGTAAATACTCTCTCACTTTGTACGCTGCTTGCATTGTTTTGTACATTGTTTTCAACTGTATTTGTGCTCTGAGTATTACCGCTTTGTGTATTTTCACTTCGTGTATCACTGCCCTGAGTATTTGAAGAATTTTGTACACTCACATTGCCGCTTTGCACTGCATTGGTTCTTTCACTTGTTGATGACACATTGGTTCTTACATTTGATGAACCTGTAGAGTGATTGGCGCTCTGTGTAGTAATATCTGTTGTACCGATATTACTGTCACCTCTACCGCTTCCGGTACTTTCGGCATTGTTTGATACTTCACCTGCAGTATTGTTCTCAGCCCTTGTAGCCGGTCTGCTCTCTTCGGTAGAAAGTGTGATTCTCGGCACTTCATTAGGACATTCTCAGGTGCTTCCTCAAGTGGCGGCTGTACCGCCAAGAAGAAAATCTGATTTTTATTACCGTTTTTTGATACAAACTGCTTCATACCGTCACTGATAACATTTATCCTGCCTCTTCTTGCAATATGTACCGTACTGCCGATACCGAATAATACATTGCTTCTGTAAATTGTGATATTTGCTTTTGCACTCTCTTCATTTGTAAGCGGTAAGAATCCGCTTCTTATCACAATATCCGTTCTTTGTGAATTTGCGCTTGTAGCAAGTGAAGGTGTTGCAACGGATGATGTTGCAAGTGTCGGAGGATTTGATACATCATAGTCTTCAATATCAAGGTGTCCGCCGTTCATTATCACCTTTTTTACATTATCAAAGGAGTTCTCTATAAGTACGGGACTCCAATTGGAATAGCTCTCATCATTTGTATCTCCAAGGTCTCTAGGTGTAGGCATTGTTATAGTGCCGTCACTGTCTAAAAACGATGAAATATTTCTTATATGATAACCGTTTGTATCTCTAAAAATCAACGCTATTACCGTATTTGAAGGAGTAGCCATTGAATCAAAACTAAAAGATCTAAATAATTTGTATCATAAAGCAGATACAAACAATTACCGCCATCACCTTCCTACTTCTAATATTCATAAAACTATCTACCCCCTGCTATTAAATTTATTTCTTCAATAATTTCAAAATTGATATCTTTTTTGATATCTTTTAATTCCTGACCGTGATAATTTTCCAAAAGAACAGTTTCTGTGATTTCTTTATGCTTATTTTGCACACTGTAATCGTTTATTTTTCTTACCGCTTTGCCTGCAAACAGTCTGCCTGAGCCTGTCTTTCTGAGAGGCATTGTCTTATTTTGCATACCGGCATCCACAGACCATCTCTTCTTTGAACCGTAGTTTATGGTATCTTTGAACGCCTTTCTTATACCAAGCTTAAACCAGATGATAAAGCTTATTATAAAAGTTATACTCCCTGTAAAAATTCCGCTGTAATATAATATTCTATGCATCAGATGCCTCCGACATTTTGTAATTTATTCTTCAATGAAACAAAATTTGAATTTGACTCGATATCAGGTAAAACTACTTGCTTTTTTGTAGACTTCCACAGAAGAATTCACATCCTTCATATCTATAAGTAACATCGTGGAAAGACTTATATAAGCTGTAGCATCATCAGGATATTTTTTTATTATATCCTTGTATTTATCCGCCGCCCTGTTATATTCTCCAAGAGTTCTATAGATATCTCCTATCCTGTTTTCAAACAGAATCGACTGTGTATTTGTAGCAAATATCAGGTATTGATCGTAGTATGTAACAGCTTCATACAGATCTTCTTTTGCTCTTTTATCCTGCAAATCAATATTTGCTCTTCTGTAATAGGCATCCGCCAATCCGAAGTACACTTCAGGCAAATACTTTTCCTTTATTTCACTTTCTATATAAGGACTTTTCAATATCTCGTTTGCCTTATCCAAAAGTTCAATAGATTTGTCAAAAGGCTTTTCACCCGGACTTTTGTATAGTATAAGCATTTGCTCTGTATATCTTTGATAATGTGGTATATATTTCTACCTTTTCCTCCTCCTTTACCCCCGTATTCAAATACTCATCAATATTGTTCATATCCCTGACTATCGTTTCACTGTCACTGCCTATCTCCGATAAAGCTCTTGAAAGTGAGGAATAATACTTAGCCTGTGGGTATTTTTTTGTGTCCACCTTATCAAAATATCTTGCAGCGGTACCGTAATCCACATCAAAGTCGGCATCTTTACTGTTCCCAAGAAAATATATCTGTCCCATTTTCATCATTATGTCATCATTTTTTTCAAGTTCTCCTTTCCCTGATGCAATCATTGAGGAAAGCACCCTAAGTCCGTTTCCGGTTTGTCCGCTTTCACAGTAATAATCAAGCATCCTTATATATGCCTCTGTTTTTTGTGGTGCTATATTTACGGCATCGTTTAAAAGTTTTAAAACTCTGCCGTCAATATCATTTTTGTTTTTATCCGACGCTATAGTCAATGTGGCTTCAGATAAATAATTGTTGTAAACCTTGGATATTTCTCTTTTTTCCATTCCGTTTGCCGCCATTGCGACAAAAAAACTTGAAGCTGAAATCGTAATTGTAGCTGCAAAAAGGAATATCTTCTTTTTTTGCCTCCTTATATATGAGTCGTCAAGATCTTTGTAATGCTTAAGTGCATATGCCATCTCTTTACAGTTTTCAAATCTTCTTTCAGGGTCCTTTCTTGTGGCTCTGAGTATTATCTTTTCAAGTCCGTCTGAAAGTCTCTCATCCCATTTTCTGATAGGATAAAGCTCATAAGGCGGCTCAGACGGATTCACACCGGTCAGAAGATGATACATAGTCGCCCCGAGATTATATATATCGGTCCTTGCATCCGTCTGCCTCAGATTTTCACCTGCAAACTGCTCAGGTGCCGCATATCCGATAGTTCCAAGACAGGTTGTATCCGAAATACTGTCATAGTTATATCTTCTTGCCGTTCCGAAATCTATCAAGGTTATCTTGCCGTCAGGCTTTAAAATTATATTTGAAGGCTTCAAATCTCTGTATATTATCGGAGGATTTTGCGAATGCAGATAATCAAGCACATCACATAATTGGATTGCATACTCTACCACACTCGCTTCATCAATAGTTCCTTTTTCTGATAAAATATCGGATAATGCTCTGCCTTCCACATAGTCCATTACAATTATTATTGTATCTTCATTTTCAATTATATCCGCAATACTTGGCAAATACGGGTGCTTAAGCTCTTTTAGGAGATTCGTTTCGGTTATAAGACTCTGTCTCATCACCTCACAATTTTTATTCTTTTCCTTTCTCATCTCCTTTATAGCCCACTGTTTATTGGCTTTTTCGTTCATAGCCAGATAAACAATACTCATACCGCCCTGTCCGATTTTATTTAAAATCTTATATTTACCGTCTAAAAGGCTGCCTATCTCCAACATATTTCACCTACTTTACCTTTATCAAAGCTACAGAAATATTATCCTGTTCTCTCCTCTTAAGATTTAAGTCTATCAACGCTCTCAGTCTTTCATTAAGCTTTGAATTATCACATCCTTTAATTGCCTTCAGAATTTCCTTTCGCTTATCTCATGTCTGAAACCGTCACTGCAAAGTAATAATATATCTCCACTTTTTACCTCTCCGCAAAAGATATCCGGATTTACATCCTTAGTTGCACCTATACATTGCAAGAGTACATTTCTTCTGGGATCGCTTTTTGCATCCTTTATACTAAGCTTCCCCTCCGCTATCTCTCTCGCAATAACAGTGTGGTCTTTTGTCAGCTGTGCCATACCTGCTTTTGATATCTTATAAAGTCTTGTATCACCTACATGGCAGACAAAAAACTTACTATCCGCCAAAAGTATCGCGGTTATGGTGGTTCCGAGATATATACCGTGCTCTTTGCCATAGTAGAGCAGCCCTTCATTTTCAGAGCTTAAGATGTTTATAAAATCCGTTCTCATTTGATTTTCATTCCAAACATCACCATATCTGCTGTACTGATGTAAAAACCAGTCTGAAACCGCTTCAACTATACTCTTACTTGCAAATTCACCACAGGACAGTCCCCCCATTCCGTCACAAATGACCCCAAGACAAACTTCTCTGCCTTTAAACTTCGCTCTTTTTAGGATAACACTGTCTTGATTACAATTTTTCTTTAAACCTACCTCAGTCTGTGCCGCCAAAAAATAATTCATATCTTATCCTATGTGAAATTCAAACTCTTCATTTGCCAAACTTATAACATCATTATCCCAAAGTTCCACTTCCAAACTCGGTGATACCTTCTCACCGTTCACTCTGGTAAAGTTAAGTGACCTTAAATCTCTGATAAAATATGCTCCGTCCTTTTGAATTATTTCCGCATGATTTCTTCCGACCGAAGAGTTGTCATCTATACAAAAGTCCACATAATTTTTTTCTCTTCCGATTCTGAAGTCGGATTTATCTATCACTATCTTTTCACCCGTTCTTCTCCATATCAAAAATGAGTTTATAATATTAGGTGAAAATCCGAGCAATGTGGTCTCACCTATATTTGAAGGGTTTTGTAATACTGTAGTCTCACCGTATGTAGCTTTAGGAACCTGTTTTACATTCTCAACCGGCTTATATTCCTTCTCCTTCTTTTTGCCAAACAGTGAGAATTTCTTTTTCTCTTTCTTGTTTTGACTTCCTACATTCAAAGGTTCTTCTCTGCCCGGAATCAAAAGATTGTTGTTATTGTTTCTATCAAATCCTGACTCTGTTAAGCCCCTACTTCCTTTTGCTTACCGAGTCCAAACAATCCCTTTTTCTTTTCAACCTTTTGCGGCTGATTATCAAAACTTGCAACTTGAACTGCTGCATTCGGAATTGATATATTTTTATATGAGTTATCGTTATTTTCAAAATTGGTGTTTGACTGATATTGCCTTGACAAAACAGGTTTTGAAATATTTTCTTCTATATTATATACCTTCCTGTCGGCAAGCCCTTTTTTCTCCGTAAACTCATCACTTCTTTCGTCTTTTCTTATATTCGGCTTTTCAATATATCTTTTTTGCTTTAGGGCATCAAGCACATTTAAAAAATTGTCATATGAGAAATTCTCTTCCTGTGAAAGCTGTTTAGTTATATCGGATGCAAAATATGCAGCCTTTTCATTACTTTACCATCATATCAAGTAAGAGGTTTTTAAAAAATACATTCACGCTGACATTATTTCTTCTATTATATATAGGTAATAAAATCAGCCTTATATTATTGCCTTCTACAAATATATAATCGTTTTCAAGTATTACCTGATCTTCCAAAAGCATATACTCTTCTATGCAGTTCATATCTTTACAAATATTTTCAAATACCGCTAACAGATCCTCTTTTGTAAGTTCCTCGGTTATATATTCATTTAGACTCTTTGCTTTTCCGACTTGATACTTAAGCTGTGTTTTTGTATCATTTGTTATCATGTCTACAGGAAATAAAGCCTCAATATCATTGTTTTTCATCATTCCGATACTTACATTGTCAAGCTTTTCATTTTCATCAATTTCATATATAAGCTCAATACCTTTGTCGGTTGTATTTTTTTTAAACATATATGCCTCCTATCTCAAATTATCCAAAAAAGAAACCTGCCTCAACACATCTGTCAAATCATCACTTGAATTATATCTTTTTACAAATTCTCTTACGGAAAGGTCTGCCGGTATCGACACGGTATTTACATCTTTTACCTTATTGCAAATAATGGTTATTTTATTGGTTATATCGATATTTCCGCCGTTTTCAAGCAGCTGCAGCGCTCTGTTCAAATCCGACATTTTCTTCATACCTATGGCACTCTCTTCAAATACAAGGATTATCTTATGTGCAAGCTTGGAGTACAGTTTCAATCTGCTTCCCATACACAGGTCGCTGTCTATAATTATATGCCTGTATTTGCCCATTCCCTGTAATTCTCTTATCAAAAGTTCGATATTTTCATCATTCATCTCAAGCATATCAAGAGCAATTCTAGCCTCATTAAAGAAATCAAGACCTTCTCTACTCTTTACCACACTGCTTTCTATCTTCAGCGGAACATTTTGCTTTTTACTCTTTATTGCATATATTATTTCATCAAATCCTATGCTGCCCTCACCGTTCATAAACAGCTGGATGTGTTCAGAAGTTCAAAGTTTAAGTACAAAGTAGGTATACCCTGCATTGCAAGTCTCTTTCCGTATGCAATAGCAAGTGATGTGGCACCTGCACCTCCGTTTACAGGCATGAAAAACTTCTACAAGAGTATTGTTTCCGTCATTGAACTTATATGCAATATCTCCGTTTGATGAATCAGCCAGAATGTTTAAAATTTCCTTATATATCTTCTCAGGCTTTTTGAACTTATTTACAGCCTTTATATTGTTCTTTCTCTCTATCAAATCCCTGTCACACAGATACGCCACACTCATCTTCTCAGTATAGAAACGATAAATCGTCTTCAATATCCTCAGATACAAGCAATACATCAATAGGTTTGTTGCCTCTGTTACTCTCAAATGAATCTAATGAAGAAAATGTCATTATTTCTATTTTGTCATGATAATTTTTAATATAAAAGTCTGACAATCTCTTCCTGTAATCCTCATCACTATCTACCAAAGCCAGTCTGATTTTCATTAAAAACCTCCTATTTTACAAGTTGTATAAATTTTATGCCGGGCTTTCTGACTACAGCAACACCGCTATTGTTAAAGTTGCCCGCTTCATTAAACTCAAAATCAATAACTACAGTATTATTTTTGTTTATATAACCCCACTTTTTTCCGTCATATACCGCCGCAAATCCGTTTGAAAAAGGCTTTACATCACTGTAGTCGGTCACCAATTCCACTTCACCTTTTTTGTTTGCAAATCCCCACTTGCCGTCTTTTTTTACCGCCGTAGGTTCATCCGATACAAAGGCCTTCGCTTCATCAAAGCCTTCACCATCCTTTACCTTTCCGTCAAGTCCGAAAATATGGTACTTTCCGTCAAGCTTTGCAATGTATACATTCTGTGCCGTAGCAAATCCGCATTCATCCAACACCACATCATCATATATATAATCTGTAACCTGTGAAAAATCCGACTTTATAATTGCCCATTTGCCGTTATTTTTTACCGCCGCTCTCTTACCTGCAAAACTGCTTGCAAAATCATAGGTATTTTTGCTTGCTTTTTTTGCATTTGCGTCAATATAAGAGTACTTACCTTCACTACAATAAGGTGCCAAATTATTGCCGAATACTCCAAGGCTTTCTACATTAAAGTCAAGTGCAAGCTTTTTATATCCGTTCTTATCAATATAGTACCAATCATTATCCTTACACACCGGAGCGTACTCAGGCTCCTTGCCGTACGGATAAATCCGGTCATATATAGCCGCTATCTTATCGCTGCCGTCCGACTTTAAAAGTCCCTGTTTATTGTCATCCACAAACACATAAAAACCGTTGCCGTACATCTTTATATCATCACTTCCGAAATACACTTCGGAACAGCTTCCCCTAAGTTTTCCTTGAAGTGCCAAAAAATCTTCATCTTCCGCATTCTTTTCAAGGTAAGCATTGACAAGCTTAAGTGCATTCACAGTCTGCTTCCTGTCTATATAGTAGTCGGTCATTTTTTTTGCCACATTCTTAGGATAATTATAGCTTTCAAGTATGGCGTTTCCCTGTTTTTCAAAGTCATTATACTTTTTGAGCTTCAGGTAATCATCCAACATGGCTTCCTGCACAGGCAACTTATTCTTTGTATACTCAAGTGCCTTCTTATACTGGTCAATGGCGTCTATGTAGATTTCCTTTGACTCCAGAGTCTTTGCATTTTTCATATGCTCCGTATAGCTTTTATATTTTTCAGCATTTCCGCCTATTATATTTCCCCAACCTAACACCAACAGTAAGATTATTATAGGTGCCAATATTCTCTTCATATTCATATATCGCTCCTAAAATCCCAATATCATACAAGCCGTCACTCCGAAAGCCACAAACGGTCCGAAAGGTATCTCATCTTTTACACAGGCCTTCTTTGAAATTACTTTTATCAATCCGTATATTGCAATGGATACAAGTGCCACTAACAGTACTCCCATAAGTGCATATGTTCTAAGGTACAGGCCTAAGGCTCCTACAAGCTTTATGTCTCCCATTCCGACTCCGTTTTTGCTTATCGCCTTGCTTGCCGCAAACAACACAACTCCTATGAGCATTGCAACAAGAGAGTCTATAAATATTGCCAATGCTTCCACACTGTTTGTAAAAGCATTTATTATCATCATCACACAGGCGACGGCTATAATGCATACAACCGCTTCATTCGGTATTATCTTTTCTCTGCAGTCAATCCCTGCAGTTATAAAAGTTATAGAGATTATAGCTAACGCTTTAAAAGTTTTAAGAATATCAAATGCATATATTTTATATAAAACTCCTATCGCTATACCTACTGAAAGATAAATTACAAATAACATTATATTTTGTTTCAGATTGTTCATATTATATCTTTTTTTATATATAAATATTGTAATAATATACGCAGTCAGCATAAATGCTATGCAAAAAACTAAGTTCACCATCGCCCAATCTCCTATTCTGTCGTATATAGTTTCAGCACTATTCCGTTTCTGCTTGCGTATTCAGTTGCGGCTACTATTGCCTTTTGCTGATCTACACTAAGTTCTTTATTCTTTAACACCAGATAATAATATTTTTTATTGTATTTATCCGGTGTGATATTTCCTTGTTTACTGAAGCCCTCAAGCCTTTTCATATCTTTTTTTATTGCTCTTAAGAACTTGCTTCCGTCCTGATATTCAATCATATCGGTATCCATACTGTGAGTTCTTGCAATATATTTTTCACTTTCATTGAAAATACTTATATCCTTTGAATTCATTTGAATCCAAATTTCTTTTCACCACAGTATTGTCATAGTTGCTTATCTCTTCACCGCGCTCTTTGGTACTCTTATCCCATACCGATGCAGGGATATTCAATTTATTGCTTGCAGGTACTACCGGAGTAATATTATCAAAATTGTCCTCTTCGCCCGGTTTTTCTTCCGCACCGTCTTCCAACGCCGCACCTGCCACATTTCCTCCCGCTTCATTCGGTTCGTTAAAGCTTCCGTCGCCTATCCACGCCCTTGTTGAAGCCGTATTCTTCAGTCTTAAATCAAATTTATCTACAAACGGCAGGGGGATCCTCATTTTATATGAGGCGCATATCTCGATACTTTGCATATCGAGAAAAAAGCTTGACCCCCAGTAATTTATTCCGTTTTTTCCACCCTGTACCCCGAGGTTTTCAAAGTATCCTTTGGGAAAACCTGCGAGGTATTTGTTTGTAACGGCTCTGCTTATCGGCATCGCTACCGCCAGCTTCACCGCATCATATGCTCCGTCTTTTATAACCGCCAATATTCCGTTGAATATCGCTTTTTCATCTGAGAAGTAGTCTGTAACCGATGTGTACATCGCCTGTCCGGGAATCGTATATTTCCTGTGCACTCTTTCCCACATTTTCCATTTGAGCCATTATGTCTTCCGGATATGCCTGTGAGCTTTCATCTAATATGTTGTTGGATACATCTGTAGCATTTTCAAGGCCGTTCGCACTTGCGTTGAAAAATACCTGTATTGTATTCAACATCTTTTTTGTCTTATCGCTAAACTCTCCCGCATCGTTTGAAGCAGTCTGTCCTATATTATGTACTCCCAGCTTCTTGGCTATATATGAGTATTCGGATATTTGTTTTGCCGACTGGTCTATAGCGTTTTGTATGCTTGTATATGCTCTATACACATTCAACATGCTAAGCAGTGCCATATACGCCGCAATAAAAATCATCAATATAAGACTGGCTTCCACCGTAATAAAACCTTCCTGCTTATCCTTAGCCATAACTTTGCTCTCCTTCTTTAACGCACTACTTTCCAAGCTTCCAATATTCTTGTAAGCTTATAAAACTGTTCATAGAGGCTTCCGCCGACTTCTTTAGCTTCTCATAGTTCTCTTCCATAGTCTTTGCTTCAGCTTCATCCGACATATCTACAGGTCTTACACCCCATATTGCCATTCCCATTCCGTAGCCATTCATATCATCAACTTTATCTGCTCCGGCTCCTTTAGGACTGAAATAATAATATGCTATATATTTGGTTCTGACCAACTCAGGATCATAAGTATAGTTAGGATCTTTCCTTGTAATATCTATATGTCCCTCTTCTCTTATAAAATCTCTTCCACCATAGCTAACTTTTTCTGTACTATCTACTATAACCTCATACTTTTGTTCACTATGCATATTATACATTCTTCCATCATTTAAATATGAATCCCATTTGCTACTCAATCCTTTCATTGCTGAAGGAATTTATCTAAATCCTCACTGTACTCTATATTCCATACATTCTGTGCGTCCGAGCTCATCACACATATTTGATCATAAAAACATGATGCAAGTTCTCCTTTATTTTCTTCGCAACCAAGTATAAAATCATCTGTTTTAAAAAAACCTGCTTTAGGGAAAAATCAGTGTCTGCTTCCAAATCTATTGCTCCTATGGTTCCTATTGTCTCACCAAATTTAAACTCTTTCTTTTTTGAATCCGGCTTTTTAGTATCTTTTCCTTTACTCTCTGACTAAGGTATCTTCTTTATTTGCAGTACTTTCACTATTTATGCTGTTTTCAGTACCGGCATTAGCCTTACTACATCCACTACCTGCTACTGTTACCAATCCCAATAAACCCATTATCATCAGTATTTTTATATTTTTCATATATTCTCCTTAATATCCAAGTACTCCCTTATAATCTATCGGATAGCCAAACTTACCTTTTATTTTAAATTTTTCATTGTTGTTATTGACCTTCGGTATTTGCAAAAATACAGGCTGTATCTGCGCTTCGGCTTTTACCTGTAGCAGTACTGACGCATTCTGCATAGAAAAATCTTCCCCTGCATAGTAGAGTGAACCTTCCTTACTTGCATTGGTCTGTATAAGATTTCCCATTCTGCATATCACACCTTTTTCATCTATCAAGTACTGTATTGCAAGGAATACCATCAGATAGTCCTTATAGCTCATATTAAATGTAGATGCCTTAGTCTTATCAAAACCGTTCAACTCAAGCTTATCCTTGCCTTCACCGATAGTCATTGCATCGCCACCTGCACCTTCAAACTCCTTGTTGAACTCATTTATCTTATTGTTGATAGCTTCCTGTGCACTACTGTTTGCAGCATCTAAAGCATTTCCTACACTTTTTTTAAGCTTATCTTGAAGTTTACTTTTATCCAATATAGAATTTATTCTATTATTTAAAACATCCTTTCTCTCTTTAAAGAACTTTTCTATACTCCTATTTAACTGCAATGTTATATCGTTAATATTTTCCTTTGTGACTCCTGTTGTCTGCATTATATAAGATACAAGTTCTTCCTGACTTTCACTATTATTGATGGATTTAAATGCCTCAAGTTTTGCCTTAGCTACCAGTCCACCTGTTGCCACCTCTGATTCCATATCAGCCTGCACCTTATCAAAGCATTCTTTAATAGAATTCTTTAACCTATCTTCAAGCCCGTCTCTTGCATCTCCAACCTGTGTCATACACCATATCAACTTTTCCTGTATAGGTGCCTGTATTGATGCTATAATAGACTCTGTAGTTGTATTTACCATATCTTCTACATAGTCATCTAATGTAGTATTAAAACTTTCCTTAGTCTCATCTGTATATTCATTCATCTTCTTATACAATGTACTTGCTGCACCCTCAGCAACAACCTGACCGATCCTTTCAAATCTTGTTCTCCATGCCTGTGGATTTTTATAGAGAGGAACCGACTTTCCGTCTACCAGATCGTTGACATCAAATACACTCTCAGTAAGTGCCGCTGCAAGCAGCAGTACATTTTGTACTATAGGTACAAGAAATCCGGGTAGCCCCTGCAATGGTCATAGCCATTGTGAGTGCTTCTGTCTTTAACGCACTGTCACTTGTATAGGCATATATCGCATTTAACAAGAACCTTACTCCGAATATTCTCGTCTTTACTCCCTCTACATTGTTCTTCAGTTTAGGGTCTCCCAGTAATATATACTCCTGCTCCGCCCTGTAGGCTTCATTGTTTTTTTCACTGAAAGGTACTCCTGAAAGAGTCTTCTCAGCTTTATTTCCACCTGCTTCTCTATTGGTTGTATAGCAACTGAACATCGTAGTGGTATATGCCATCAAATAAAGCTTATCTCTTCCGCCTGTCAATATCTCACCTATCCTGTCAAATCCTGAAATAGCTTTACCTGATGCTTCGAGTGCATTATCTGCCAGATTATTCTCATCACTACTTTGTAAATCCTCTGCTGTAGCTCCATCCATAATCTGTGCAGCCTGCGCATTTGATGCCATTACATCAGATATATTTACATCACTTATCTCCACCGGCTCAGGCTTATTGTCAACATATGTACCGTTAATCATCTCTTTTCGCTTTTTCTTAGCATCTGCATCTCCTTCAGGCTTAGTTGCAGAACTGTTTCTTTCTAAAAAAGCAAACAGCGGGTCTACATAGTACTTTGAGTCACCCTCGTAGCATTCCACTCCAAGGAAGTTTCTAAGCTTAGGATCTTTGTAGTCAAATTCCGAATCTACCAGTTTGTAACCTTTAGCGTTTTCTTTAGTTTCAACAACCCTTTTTATCTTTTCAGGTATACTATTTTCAAAGTTAAGGAATAATAAATTGCTGTCCTCAGTAGGTGTATATGCTCCTAATGTATGCAATGCTTCCTGCTTTGAAATCACTTCTTCATTCCATTTAAGGCTGTCCTGATTTGTCAAGTTTGATACATAAGATATTATTCCATCCACCCATTGATCATCGCTTCCGGCATCTGTAGCAGGTGTAATACCTGCATACTTAAATTCTTTAAGATTTGCAGTAACCTTTGATGAATAGTCTATAGATCTTTGAAATATTTTTATCATTTCATCAACATATCCTTCTATAACGGCCTTAGTCTTTGTAGCGTAGTCCTGATGCATATCATTTTTCACACCCGACTCTGCCATATTGCCGATATCCACATTCCAGTTATCGGCTATATTTTGTAATTGCTCTGAGGCCGATTTAAGCTTTACAAGCTCACTCTTTATGTCTACCGCCTTTTTATTCAGCTCATCAAACCATAAATAATAGTCTCTCGCCGTCCTCATTTGTGGAGTTGCAAGCAATTTAATGTCCTGTTTAAGGTTATTCAAATAACGATCTCTTAGCAGGTTTAAATCATAACTTGGTCCATACGGCTTTTTAATTAGCGGATCACTCGAAATATTTGTAACAGGTTTTGAACCGCAGAAATCCTCCTGATACCAGTCATCTAATACTTTCCATTTATCATTCTCTTCATCTATTTTATCTTGTATATCTCTCCTTCCGTCTTTATCATCTTTCGGCAAACGTTTCTTATCATTTTCCAGATCAATAATTTTTTGTTTATGATTCAGCTCCGAAGTTTCATAACTTGCATTTACCTTATGAAACTCTGCAACATCCTCCTTATATCGGTTGTAATATATTATATATCTTGTGAACCTGCTACTTTCCAAAAAAGCTTTAGTCTCAGAATTGCTTATCGGAATATCTTTCGATTTATAATATTCCATACCGGCAAAGTCTGATCTTGTTTTGATTATTATATTTTCAAAGTTATTTACATAGTATTCCAGGTCCGCACCTGAAGGGTCATGGTTGTTGTAGGTCCACACCTCTGTACTGCCAAGTTCCGGCAGCTTCTCCACCTGTACATAAGCCACTGCATCTTGGGTGGAATATTTAAAGTTTTCATCACCCCAGTAATATATGTCATGCTTTATTTCCTGAGGAGTTTTAAAATATCCGTTAGGATCTTTAAGATAATCCTCATAATCCCTGGATTTTTTATATATCCTTAAACAAAGGTCTTGTATCTCCTTTAGTTTTTTTTCATAATCTTTTTTATCTTCCAATGCCTTTTGCTGAGCCGGCAATGATTTTAGAATATTCATTTTCTCCAAGAATCCATATCCTATAACCGCCGGTGCTCTGTACTTCATATAGTCAAGTACCTGTGCCCTTAAAATATTTGCATTGGAAAGATTTGCACCCTGCCGCCTGGCTTACTTCAAAACCTCCGTTGGCGAGTTTCATTTTCATAATATCTGAAATTTCATCGCTTCCGCTTCCTGATAAAGCTATATCAACAAGTTCTTTTACCAGGCCTTGGTCATGCAGGCCGCTGCTTTTTAATGTCGCCTCAAAATATACTTCCAGATTATCATGTAATTCCGTCATATTCTTGGAAATGGCAAAGAGTCCGTATGTGTCCTGAAGTACCGAGTTGTAATATGTCAGTCCCTGCATTAAGTGCCATATCTCCTGCACCTGAAACTATATTTCTTGCAAGTATTATTCTGCCCCCGTCTATTAAAACGGTTGTGAAATATCATTACTATCGTCAAAATAAGGGACATAAATACAGTCAACGATCCATGTTTATTATAAAATATTTTCATATACTCACCTGCCTGTCCCTCCCAGTTTATCTCTTAATGTCTTTAGCTTGTTTACATAGACATCGACCCTTTCTTTCAGATTGAATCTCTCCAAGAGGAAGTCTATCAAATCCGCTCCAAGGTCGATGTCTCTTACAAATTCTGTTGCATTTGAGGAAAATGCGTAGCCGGATTCTTTGAGTGTGAATTCTTCCGGTACGCCCTACCCAAGCTCAGTGCTTTGGCAAGTCCCTTAGGCAATTTAATTCCGTACTTTGTATTGGCCTTGACCGTAGGTGTTATTATACCTGTGATTTCTATATCCGAATCCGCTGTAAGACCACTGACCATAGTATATTTTTGCAAAAGTTCATTCAGTTTATTTTCAAAACCGTTTCCCACCTCATCCTTACTTCTGAAAAAACCTGCATACAGTTTTCTCTCTTTATAATAGCTGTCAACACCTGACGCATTCGGAAAGCTCATAACATCTATATCAATTCCGCTGCTTGCAGGCGCCAGATACTCTTCATATCCCGGATATGCAGCTTCTCTGGCCGCCTGTGAAGCAATCTTTGTTGTACCGAAACTGTACAAGGCTTTGTTCCAGCTTCAAAAGCCCAAGTACCAACATTGCTATTATTGTAAAGATAAACAGTGGATATATAAGTGCAGCTTCTATCATCAATGTCCCGCGATTGTTCTCACTACGCATATCCCCTCCTTAGTTACTTACGATTACTGTCCTCCACCACGTGTTTCAACAAATGATGTTAACTGTGCAAATATACTCTCAACGGCTCCTTTAAGCTTCTGATTAAATAAAGCCGCCAGTGCTATTATGATTACTATAAGTACCATAACCGCTACCATATCTGATGCGCCGCGCTCTTCTTCCTTAAACGCCTTAAGAGCACCCTGAAGTTTCACCGCCTGTGCCATAACGAACAGATCAATAAGTTCAAACATCTTTTCCATTTTGTTTCTCCTCTCTTTGAACAAAATAATATTTATGTAAAAGCTTTAGTCGACATAAGCTCCAACATCAAAATTTCAGACTACCGAACATAGGTACTATTATCAAAATCAATACTCCCGCAAATATAAGTCCTATCGGCAAAAGAAGTTTGTTGCTTGCCTTCTCACCTTTTCTTTTTACTTCGTGTTTTTTCTCTTCCCACGCCTCCGTACTCATATCTTTTAGGAACTGTACCACCTCGTTGCTACCTTTTTGAAGATTTTGTATCATCATTGTTGAAAATTTTCTGAGAGACTTTATAGAACATCTCTCTCCGAATGTTTTGTACGCCTCCACTTCCTGCATACCGTTGCTAAGATCCATAGCTGTATTTCTCATTTCCTGATACAGCATGCCTTCATTCGCATTTGCCACCTTTATCCACGCTTCTCTTATCGGCATACCTGCATTTACAAGTAATGTAAGCTTTGAGAGCATTCCCGGATAATCTCTTAACAGTTCATCTCTTCTGGCATTTATCTTGTCGTTAAGCAACTCATCCAGATACCATATCATCAAAGCACTTATCGCTATTCCGACAGTTACCAGCTTGTAATTACCGCTTATTCCGGTCAGCATAAACATCAACAGTGTCAAAACTATCGCAAATGTTAACTGCCCTCCTCTTAATAAATAAAAGTAATAAGGACCGTATTGCTTCCCGTATATTTCTGAAATAAGCTTTATCTTTCCTCTCGCATTCTTACTGTTCATATCAAAATGTATCAGCTCCATAAATCCGAAACCTATGTAATATATATCACTCAGCGGATACTCCCCGCTTGGTATACCTGCCAACACATCATTAAACTTTCCGCTGAACTTAAAGTGTAAATATAATACAAACAGTGCAAATGCTGTGGCTAATATCATAAGTATCATATTTTTACATCCTTATATTGACTATTTTTCTTCCCATCATATAAGCTGCCCCAAACAGTAGTATTGCAAATATCTTTACAGTCACGGTAAGCGGCGTGTTGACTACCGCAGACATTGTGCCTATTCCGCTAAGTGCACTCATTATTATGAGTGGCATTACCATCATAATATTCAGCTCATTTTCTTTTTCTGTAAGAATAGTCTTTATTTCCATCTCAATTTCTATCTTGTCATTGATTATCTTTCTGCTGTCCCATACAACCTGCCTGATATCTCCGCCCTGTCTAAGTCCAGACTCAAATGTTGCAGTGAAACTTTCCACATCATCAAGACCGCATCTTTCCGCAAAATCTCTAAGCAAGTCCTCAATGATTATATTGTTGGTCATACCGGCTATTATAATTCTGGTCTCATTTACTATATCCGACTTCTCACCGTACAGACTTAAAAGATCCTGATAGCTTTCTGCAAAGGCCTCCATTGTATTCTTTCCTGATGAATAAGATGTGGTAAGTGCCTCAAGCAAATCTCTAAACTCTATAAGCAGATCCTTTTTGTCTCTTTTTCTTTGCGATATTTTCTATAAAAATTTTTATTGCAGGTATACCGCAAATACTTCCCAGTATTACCGCCATAAGCGTTATTCTGAAAAAAATATCATCACTACCACAAACCCGAGTGCAAATCCTATCAAAAAAAGCCTACAAGATAATCTGTCATTCTCATATGGTATATATGATAATCGTCCGCATTTCCCATAAGTCCGTGCTTTTCTACATATGTGTCTTCCTTCTTTTTCAATATTCTTTCAAACATCAGATAACTCCTTTATATCCCATAAGCTTTAATTTAAAGGTATTCTTAAGCGGATTTTTCGTTCTCTTCAGTTCTCCCAACCACTCTTTTCCATAGTGCTTTCTTCATTCTCCTCAAAGACATACAGCGGATTTAACTCTATCTCACCGTCTTTTAGGCCTACAACCTCCGTTATTTCCATAGTCTTTCTGCTGTGATCTCTCAGCCTTGAAAGGTGTATTATTATATCCACTGCTGATGCTATCTGCTGCCTTATCGCTTCAAGAGGAAGTCCTTCAGCACCCATAAGCACCATTGTTTCAAGTCTGCTTAGCATATCTACAGTCGAATTGGCGTGACCTGTTGAAAGTGAACCGTCATGGCCTGTATTCATAGCCTGAAGCATATCCAGTGCCTCAGCGCCTCTTACCTCTCCGACTATTATTCTTTCGGGTCTCATACGAAGTGAAGTCTTTATCAGATCTCTGATAGTAATACTTCCTTTTCCTGAAGAATTTGAGTTTCTGGTCTCCAGCTTTACCAGATTATCAATACCTACTATCTGAAGTTCAGCCGAATCCTCAATAGTAATTACTCTTTCGGTGTTTGGGATATAATTAGAAAGTGCATTTAAGAATGTGGTCTTTCCGCTTCCTGTTCCTCCACTTATAAAGATATTGTATTTTGCTTTAACCAATGTTTCTAAGACCTTGGCAATCTGTGGGGTAATTGATTTATATTTTATGAGTTGCTCCACTGTCATCGGTATTTTAGAGAATTTACGAATGGTTAGAGTAGGTCCTTTTAATGCTACCGGCGGTAATACAACGCTTACTCTCGAGCCGTCAGGTAATCTTGTATCCACAATAGGATTTGACTGATTTACCTCTCTTCCCGCTCTACCTACTATTCGCTGTATAATATCCTCCAGTTTTCTTTGACTGTCGAAGCTTTGATTCAGTCTTTGTATCTTTCCGCTTTTCTCAATGAAAATCTCATCGGTACCGTTTATCATAACTTCTGTGATATCATCATCCTTTATGATCATATCAAGCAGTCCCAGACCTCTTATTGATGAATAAAGTTCGTCGGTCAAATTAACTCTTTCCTGAATTGGAACATAGACCTCACCCAATTGCTCACTGACCAACTTTTCAAGCTTTACATAAAGCTCATCATCCTTTAATCTGCTTAAATCAAAATATTTAGATATATATTCTCTTGACTTGTATAAAAAAGTTTTGCGTTCCAAATCGTCCATGCTGTTTCCCCCTTAAACATAATTTATAATTATATCTAATATATCTTCTGTAATACCTACAATTTGTACCAAACCTTATGGCACGATTATATCCACCTAACTTTCAGGTGTCAATACGCCTCTGTTAAGTTTGTGCATGTTTTTTTGAGTGACGTTTTTTCATTGTAAGAGTTGCACAATCTAGGTTTCTATTTTTGTGAGAGATAGCCAAAAAACAGCCCTCGCCGTAAGGAAAACGTAAGAATTTTTGACACAGAGCACAGGTTATAGAACAGACGCGCATTACAGTATCGAACAAATATTCACAATAAAAAAGCTTGCCTTACAGCAAGCTTCAATAAAATCAAAAAATATATTAAAAATTTTTAAGTATATTGTAAGTTTTGACAAAAAGATTGTAAAACTATACTTTCTTTATTTCAAACCTGAAACTTTCATATTCCTCTTTAATCCTCGGGAATAAAGGAAGCCTCCGTTCATCCAGACTCTTCCTGTTCTCTTTGCTCCGGCTATCTCATATACCACTGTTTCATCAAGTCCTCTCGGATAAACGTAGATATTTGACTCATTTGCCTCAAGGCTCTGAACTACCGCACTTAAAAGTCCGAAAGACTTATCCTTACTTACTGTCTGCCACGCACAAACTCTGTTAGAATCATACGGACTTGTAAGTCTGTAGTAGTCTCCCTCATGTACCAACTCGTCATACTTTAAATAGTCCCTTACCTGAGACTTCACCATTTCCTGCTCTTTATCTGAAATCTTGTTAAGGTCAAGCTCATAACCGAATGTACCTGCCATAGCTACTGTGGCTCTGGTCTCAAAAGGTGTCCTTCTCATAGTTTGATGGTTCGGAGATGCCGATACATGGGCTCCTGCACTGCCTATAGGGTATGCAAAAGAACTTCCGTACTGAATCTTAAGTCTCTCGATAGGATCGGTATCATCGCTTAACCAAATCTGCGGATGATAATAAAGCATTCCAAGGTCATATCTGCCACCTCCGCCTGAGCATCCCTCAAACAATACATCAGGGAATTCTGTAGTCAACTCATCCAAAAGCTCATAAAGTCCCAGTACATACCTGTAGTGGAATTCTCCCATACTGTTTGCATCAAGTTTTGCAGAATATACGGCAGCCAAACTTCTGTTCATATCCCATTTTACATATGATATATTTGCATTTTTCAGGATATTTACCACCATAGCTTTGATATAATCTCTTACATCTTTTCTTGTAAAGTCAAGTACATACTGTTCTCTGCCCTTGACTCCCTTTCTGCCCGGAACTCTTATCATAAAAATCAGGATGCTCTCTGTACAGATTTGTATCCTCATTTATCATCTCAGGCTCAAACCAGATACCAAGCTTCATATCTATGGCATTGATACGATCGGCCAACTCCTTTAAGAGATGAACCTAGCTTTTTCTCATTTACATACCAGTCTCCAAGTCCCTTTGTATCATCATATCTCTCACCGAACCAACCGTCATCCATAACCAGCATCTCGATACCGAGACTCTTTGCCTTTGAAGCGATATCAAAAAAAGCTTGTCCGCATCAAAAATCAAAATATGTGGCTTCCCAGTTATTTATAAGTATCGGTCTGTGTGTATGAACAAACTTTGCCTCTTTGCAGGTTTGCCCTGACTGCATCATGATATGAATGTGTAAGTTTTTCAAATCCCGCATCCGAATATGTAAACGCCACTTCAGGAAGCACAAGCTCCTCTCCGGCATTTAATATATATTCAAACTGCTCAGGATGAAGTCCCACTACAAGTCTTGTCTGATTTACCTGATCCACTTCGGCTTCAATAATAAATGAACCGCTGTATACAAAGGCCGCTCCGATACAATCTCCTGATACCTCATTTGTACCTTTCTTTGCAAGAATTACAAAAGGATTTTGTTGATGGCTTGATGTACCGCGCTTACTCTCAAGTCTTAATTTACCGTGTGCAAGCGGACTTCTTTCAAACTCTCTTTCCATAGCATGTTTTCCGTGAAAATGAATAAGTTCAAAATCACCGTCTACCATATCAATGCAGGCTGAAAGTGCCTTTTCAACCTTCAGCATATTTTTTGAAGTATTCACCACTCTTACAGCTCTTGTGATAATATCGTATTTTTCAAGCACACCGTATAAAAGTTCCACTCTTATACCGCTTTCCTTATCTATAAGATTGACCTGTATACTCTCGCCTTCGTCCTCGCTCCATGTAAAGCCCGGGAGTCCCTTAAGCTGATATTTTCCCCTTGTAATTTCACATGAGTCATACTTTAAATCAAGCACATTTGAACCGTCAGGGTGTACTACCTGTATACAATCCGCTCTGTAATCTCCGTTGCCGAAGGTCGGATACTCCTGTGGAAACACATCCAGTGAATATGTTCTGTCCATAGTCTCATAAGGATTTCCACTGAAACCTCTGTCAATACTGCTGATACGATATGACATATCGTCGGCACCTTCTATTTTTTTTTCCGTACCAAGTATGGAAAAGATATCCCAACTCATCAATCTTCATCTGATATGATGTATTCGCTGTAGAAAGTGTTATCAATTTATTATTTAATTTTATAGACATAAATACCTCTTATTTTTTATAGTTTTCCACCTGATGTCGCTATACCTTCCACAAACTGCTTTTGGAATATAAGATACAGAACTATCATAGGAACACAGGCAAGTAATGAAGCCGCCATAAGTTGCGGATAATTATTTGTATACTGTCCCTGCATCTTTGCAAGTGCTGCCGAAAGCGGCATAACATTCTTATTTACTATCATCGGCCACATCAAATCCTTGTATGCAAAAACAGCTGTGAAGATACCAAGTGCAATCATTCCCGAACGAACAAGCGGCATCATTATAAGCAAAAATGTCTGACCGATATTACAGCCGTCTATTCTGGCGGCCTCTTCAAGGTCTTTCGGTAATGACATAAATGCCTGTCTAAGTAAGAAAGTACCGAAAGCCGATACAAGTCCCGGGAAGACAAGTGCAAATATGGTGTCAAGCATTCCCATTTTACTTACCATCAAATACTGTGGAATAATGAATATCTGACTCGGAACCATCATCTGGAAAAGTACAAGTCCGAAGCAAAGTGTCTTTCCCGGAAATTCAAGTCTTGCCAGTGCATAACCTGCTATAGTTGATGTAATAACCGCAAAAATACTCTACCTACTATCAAAAGCAATGTATTGATATACAAATGTATAAAATCCATATTTTTGATCACTTCACTGAAGTTGGATGTAATCCAGTGTGCAGGGAATATAGTAAACGGATTTACACTTGTAGACTCCGTTACAGTCTTAAAGGATGTAAGAACCATCCATCCAAACGGAACAATCATGGTTATAGATACAAGTATCAGTATCACATGAATTAAAGCTTTATTTAATGTCGATCTTCCTTTCATATCTATCTCCTCCTAGTTATAGTGAACCCATTTTTTCTGTGCCAGCATCTGTATTGCGGTAATAATAATGATAATTAACAATAAAATTACCACAACTGCAGCTCCCATGCCTTTATTCTGGTCTCTGAAGGCGTATCGGTAGAATAAAAATACCAATGACTGCGTCTTAGGTAGAGCCGGATTATCTCTGTCCATTACCATAAATATAAGATCAAATACCATAAATCCGCCTATTACTCTTGTAATGGTAACAAAGAATATAGTAGGTGAAAGCAGCGGGATAGTAATGTTGAAAAATTGATGTATTCCGTTTGCACCGTCAAGACTTGAAGCCTCATAGTAATCGGCAGGTATCTCCTGCAGTCCTGAAATAAAGAGAATCATGTTGTAACCGATAATTGACCATATACCGATAACAGCAATAGAAAACACCGCTATATTAGGGTCTGAAATCCAATTTATTTTTATATGGAAAATATGATTTATCAGACCGAACTCAGAATTATACAGCCATCTCCATACCATAGCTACCGCTGCCGGTGCAGCTACCATAGGCAGGAAAAATATAGTACGGTAAATACCTCTTCCCCTTATCTTTCCGTTTAAAAATACTGCCAGCACAAGTGCTATAGCTATAGAAAGGGACTTCAACTATCGCATACTTGAAAGTGTTAATTATTGCCTGCCAAATCTCGGTTCCGCTAAAAAGCTTTATATAGTTTCCAAGTCCGACAAATTTATTTCCCTTGCCGAAATCTCCTGTTTTAAAAAAGCTTTGATAAATTGTTCTGAAGGTAGGGTAAATATTCAGTACCAACAGTCCCAAAACTGTCGGAAACATAAACGCCCATCCCCATCTTAACTCACTCTTTTGTCTTGGTGACATCTTAGGTTTACTCATAGACTCTCCTTATGATAAAAGCTGCTACAGTATGTAGCAGCTTAGATTATGCAACAAATTACTCTTGTGACAATAGCTCATTCATATCGGTTGCAGCCTTCTTGCAAGCATCATCCATGCTTACCTTATTGCTCCATGCCTCTACCAAATCTGATGTATTTTTATTTTCCCAAACTACAGTCGCTCTTGAATGTGGTCTGAATACAAGTTCACTGTCATCAAGCATTGTTAAATATGCCTGAAGGTTGAACTTATCTGTGCTGTTCTTCCAGATATCTGAAACGCCCTCATATGCAGCCATTGTAACACCAAGCTGTGCCTGCTTTTCCTGATTTTCCTTGGTTGAGAACCACTCTATAAGCTTCCAAGCGGCCTCAGGATTCTTTGTCTTGGCATTTGCCGCCCAACCGAGTCCGTTGTAAAGACTTACTCTCTTACCTGTAGTTGCATCCTTAGGAAGCACTGCAACGTCGCAATTCTCAGCTATATATTCATTATCCTTAAACGGTGCAACCATCCATGAACCCTGTGGCAACATAGCAATCTTACCTGACTGAAGTAATACATCTGTACCTGTCTCAGACATTACGGTAGCATCAGGCATAGCATCTTTTCTTAACTTGTCAACATACTCCATTGCCTTTAAAGTATTCGGGTCGTCCATTCCCGACTTCTTCATATCGTCTGAAATAACTTTTCCGCCCATTGAATATACTATATTGTACCAGCCGTCCTGATTGTTTGACGGATTCATTGCTGTACCGAACTGACTTCCGTCAGGCTTTGTAAGCTTTACAGCAGCATTATAATAGTCATCCCATGTCCATGTGTCGTCAGGATATGCAAGACCTGCCTCATCAAACATCTTTTTATTGTACCAAAGTGCTATTGTATCCACGTCCTTAGGTATTGCATATGTCTTTCCGTCATATTCATATATGCTCTTGATATCCTTCGGGAACTTATCCATCTCAGCTTATCACTTGATTTTATCTTGTCTGTAAGATCCATAAGGATTCCGTTTTCCATGTACTTTTGTGATTCATTTGAGTGCATCCAGAAAACATCCGGCATATCTCCGCCTGAAGCACCTGCCTCAAGCAATGTCCAGTACTGATCCCATGTTATTACCTGAAGATCTACCTGATATCCTGTTGCTTTAGTAAAATCATCAATAATCTGCTGGAGTCCCGGCTTCTGACCGTTGTCCCATATAGCAACAGTAATCTTTCCGCCGTCATCGCTCTTTGCTCCGTCTGCAGCTGCCGAAGTATCTGTAGTACTCTTTGAGCCGCCACCGCAAGCTGCCAATGATAATGCCATCATTGATGACAATGCTAAACTAAGTATTCTCCTCTTAACCATATTTAAGTCCTCCCTTGAAATTACTTTCATATAATAATGTATTTTTTTGTCGGTGTATCATTTCAAAAATGTTATATAAATTTGTTAATATGTAATCTCATTTAAAAAAAGTAGTTGTTATTTATTTGTCATTTTTTTGGAATAGTAAGTACTGAAATACCTCTATATATAAGGTTTTATAAGCTTTTTAAATGTCTTATATATTGCTGTTTGTATAAGATGAAAAAGTAATCAAAGCTGTTTTTTTCAGTCCATATTAAAAGATAAAATATCAAGCTTTATAAAAATTTTAAATTTTTTTAATAATTGCATTTAAATCCGATACAAAAATACAATATTCATGTAAAATTTTCCGTACTAATTATGGAGGACTATGAACAGCGTAAGTTTTAAGCTATTTAACGATAGAACATTTTCAGACTGCTTTTTAAATTTTGCGGGACATGAACAGTGTGAGCCCGGGCACAGTTTCGGACCTGCTATCAGACCGTGCTATATTATACATTTTATATTAAGCGGCAAGGGAAAGTTTTTCTGTGACAATGTGGAATATAACTTAGGAGCAAATCAGGCCTTTTTGATAGAGCCGACCGCTATGACATTTTATCAGGCGGATTTTGAAAACCCTTGGCATTATCTTTGGATCGGCTTTAAAGGTGACAAGGTTCCTGAGATTTTAGAGAGGATGGGAATCAACTATAAAAATCCTATACTTTCCGTTAAACAGGATAATCTTATTTCGATAACCGAGAGTATACTCTCCACAGATTCAAGCGGACTTAAAGAAGAGTTGAAAAGGCAATCTTTACTTTTTCAATTTTTAAGTTCAATCTGCCCGAATACTATGTATTCAGAGAGCATCAGCCAATCAACCGAACTCAAGAATAACAGTTACTTGGTAAGAGCAATAGAATTTATACAAAATAACTTCTATCATCCGATAGGTGTAAGTGATGTATCATCTCACCTCGGCATCAGCAGAAACTATCTGTTTACATTATTTAAAAACAGTATGGGGCATTCACCTTCTGAATATTTGACCTACTGTAAACTTAACAGAGCCTGTCACTTACTTGACGACTCTGCTCTTTCCATAGAGAATGTAGCCTACTCCTGCGGATATGAATCTCTTTCCGTTTTCTCAAAAGCCTTCAAGCTCAAATATGGGCTTACACCTTCCGCCTACAGAAAGCTCAAATATGAAAATGATACTATGTCCGACCTTGAATTCAACAGATTTATAAAGAGGATGGATAAAGAATAATAAAAAAGGGGGTGTAAAAAAACTCTATTGAGTTTTTTCGCATCCCCTTTAAACTTATATTAATATATAGCATTCTCGTCCGGAAACCCCATGTCGTATACGTCTTTGTTTTACGATACGCATTTATTTATCATCTTAATAACATCATCGTCCGAATTATCTATCAATAGTTTACTCCTTTAAGGCCTGCTTATACCGCAAATGTTCCTTTCTTAAACTCTTCAAGTATCTTTATCTCTCCAAGCTCTTTTAGCCTATCTTCTACCTTTTGAGAGCTATCTTTCAACTTAATGCATCCAAGGCTCTCGTAGATAAGCGTTCTTATTTTATCTTCATTTTTTCTATCTTTTATCCAACCATTTGGAATATATACCATCATAGTACCTCCATTTTCTGCATTGCGCATGCCAAAATATTACTATATATTATCTGTTGATTACCCGAAAGTGTCCGGGAATCTTTTCCTATTTCCGATTTTAATTCAGCCTTTCTCAGTGACCTATATTGCTTGTATTCCACCATGTTTTCGAACATCTATTTTAGTATTTTGCGTTACATCATTCAATAGTTGAGCTTCAATCTGTTTCGTCGATTCAATCTTATTTCACTGTAATTTTCTTAGACATTTCATTAGACATTTATTAGACATCTTACTTTTTAAAGGCATTTTTAGACCGATATTAGACATTTAAAAGCATACGAAATCATATACTTTTACAGGCAATAAAAAAGGCTTAAACCCTCATAAATCAAGGATTTAAACCATATTTCAAACTGCCGCAGACCGGAATCGAACCGGTACGGGTATTTCTACCCACGGGATTTTAAGTCCCGGGCGTCTGCCTGTTCCGCCACTACGGCATAAAATAAAAGCGACCCGAATCGGACTCGAACCGACGACCTCCGCCGTGACAGGGCGGCGCTCTAACCAACTGAGCCATCGGGCCAAAATATTAAGATATAAAATCTTAGCTCCCTGAGTAGGACTTGAACCTACGACACTGCGGTTAACAGCCGCATGCTCTACCGACTGAGCTATCAAGGAATATTGCCCTTAGAAAACTAAGGGCAGTGGAGCTTCAGGGACTCGAACCCGGGACCGATCGGTTATGAGCCGATTGCTCTAACCAACTGAGCTAAAGCTCCAAATTCTAGGCTTACGCCTATGACCCCAACGAGATTTGAACTCGTGTTACCGCCGTGAAAGGGCGATGTCTTAACCGCTTGACCATGGGGCCGAATACTGTGATATTCTACTCTGTGACAAGTAAATTGTCAAGTATTTTTTTATAAAAGGGAATGCACCCTCAAAACTGCCTACCAAGTTCCGAGCTATTATAAATTTTTTTCTATCTTTTGGTTAAACCCTCGACCTATTAGTAACCATCAACTTAATACATTACTGTACTTACATCTTGGCCCTATCTACCTCGTAGTCTTCAAGGGGTCTTACTGTTTTCACATGAGATATCCCATCTTGAGGGGGGCTTCACGCTTAGATGCCTTCAGCGTTTATCCCTTCCCGACATAGCTACCCTGCCATGGAGTTACTCTCCAACAGGTACACCAGCGGTCAGTCCGTCCCGGTCCTCTCGTACTAAGGACGGCTCCTCTCAAATATCTTACGCCCACGCCGGATAGGGACCGAACTGTCTCACGACGTTCTGAACCCAGCTCGCGTACCGCTTTAATGGGCGAACAGCCCAACCCTTGGGACCTGCTACAGCCCCAGGATGCGATGAGCCGACATCGAGGTGCCAAACCACTCCGTCGATGTGAACTCTTGGGAGTGATAAGCCTGTTATCCCCAGGGTAGCTTTTTATCCGTTGAGCGATGGCAATCCCACTTTATGCCACCGGATCACTAAGTCCTACTTTTCGTACCTGCTCCACCCGTCGGTGTCGCAGTCAAGCTCCCTTCTGCCTTTTGCACTCTTTGAATGGTTTCCGACCATTCTGAGGGGAACCTTCGAGCGCCTCCGATACTCTTTTCGGAGGCGACCGCCCTCAGTCAAACTCCCCGTCTGGCATTGTCCCCCATCCGGATTACGGATGCAGGGTTAGAAATCCAGCAATACAGGGGTGGTATCCCAACGGCGACTCTGCATAAACTGGCGTCCATGCTTCAATGTCTCCCACCTATCCTGTACGAGTATTACCGAATCCCAGTACCAAACTGGAGTAAAGCTCCATGGGGTCTTTCCGTCCTGGCGCGGGTAACCAGCATCTTCACTGGTACTTCAATTTCACCGGGTGCATTGTTGAGACAGCGCTCAAATCATTACGCCTTTCGTGCGGGTCGGAACTTACCCGACAAGGAATTTCGCTACCTTAGGACCGTTATAGTTACGGCCGCCGTTTACGGGGCTTCAATTCAAAAGCTTCGTTTCCTGACTTCTCCTCTTAACCTTCCGGCACCGGGCAGGCGTCAGCCCATATACTTCACCTTACGGTTTCGCATAGACCTGTGTTTTTGCTAAACAGTTGCTTGAGCCTTTTTTCTGCGACCACTCTACTAAAGTGGCACCCCTTCTCCCGAAGTTACGGGGTCATTTTGCCGAGTTCCTTAACAATGCTTCTCCCGCCGGCCTTAGGATTCTCTCCTCATCTACCTGTGTCGGTTTGCGGTACGGGTACATATAACACAATAGCGGCTTTTCTTGACGGCTCCCTAACCGACTTCCCTACTAATTTTCGGTACGCATCACGTTTTCCCTTTGCATGGTGGATTTTCCTCCCATACAGGTACTTCGCTTGCCCCGGTTTTTGTCCTCCCGGGTTCGGTTTCAGTCTCCGTGTCCCCACAGTTCTGATTATATGTAGTACAGGAATCTGTACCTGTTATCCATCGACTACGTCTTTCGACCTTGCCTTAGGCCCCGACTTACCCTGAGCAGATCAGCTTTACTCAGGAAACCTTAGATATTCGGCCAAAAGGATTCTCACCTCTTTCTCGCTACTCATTCCGGCATTCTCTCTTCTTATTACTCCACCACTCCTTACGGTATGGCTTCTACGCTTCTAAGAATGCTCCTCTACCAATGTATTACTACATTCCCAGGCTTCGGTGTTGTGTTTAGCCCCGGACATTTTCGGCGCAGGACCTCTCGACTAGTGAGCTGTTACGCACTCTTTTAATGTATGGCTGCTTCTAAGCCAACATCCTAGCTGTCTTCGAAATCCCACATCCTTTTCCACTTAACACACACTTTGGGACCTTAGCCGTAGGTCTGGGCTCTTTCCCTTTTGACTACCCAACTTATCTCGTGTAGTCTGACTCCCGTCAATCATCTAGCCGGCATTCGGAGTTTGATATCTCTTGGTAGGCTTTGACGCCCCCGCAAAAATTCAGTGCTCTACCTCCGGTGAACTATAACGAGGCTAGTCCTAAAAACTATTTCGAGGAGAACCAGCTATCTCCGGGTTCGATTGGAATTTCTCCCCTATCCACACCTCATCGCCACCCTTTTCAACGGATGTGCGTTCGGTCCTCCATTCACTTTTACGCGAACTTCAACCTGGACATGGATAGATCACCCGGTTTCGGGTCTACACATACTGACTAATATCGCCCTATTAAGACTTGGTTTCCCTTCGGCTCCGTATCTTTAATACTTAACCTCGCCTGTACATGTAACTCGCCGGACCGTTCTACAAAAAGTACGCGGTTCACCTTTCGGTGTTCCACAGTTTGTAAACATAGGGTTTCAGGTTCTTTTTCACTCCCCTCCCGGGGTTCTTTTCACCTTTCCTTCACAGTACTATACGCTATCGGTCACTGACTAGTATTTAGCCTTGGGGGGTGGTCCCCCCTGCTTCCCACAAGGTTTCTCGTGTCTCGTGGTACTCCGGATACTGCTGGATTCAATACATTTTCCCTTACACGGCTCTCACGCTCTTTGGCCCGCTTTTCCAAAACGGTTCAGGTAATATATCTTACTCGTATTGCAGTCCTCTACCCCGCAGTGCACGCACCACGGTTTGGGCTCTTACGATTTCGCTCGCCGCTACTTTCGCAATCACTGTTGTTTTCTTTTCCTCCGGCTACTTAGATGTTTCAGTTCACCGGGTTCCCCTCTGTACGTTATGTATTGGCGTACAGATACTTGGAGTTTATCCAAGTGGGTTTCCCCATTCAGACATCTGCGGATCACTGAATATGTGCTTCTCCCCGCAGCTTTTCGCAGCTTGTCACGTCTTTCTTCAGCTGTCAGTGCCTAGGCATCCACCCTACGCTCTTTATGTTTAACCTCTTAAATCTTTTAGATTTAGTGTTATGTATGACACTAGCGTGTATCATACACTATGTTTAAAAATTTATTTTTGTTATTAAATATCAATCACTTTAAAGTAATTGATACCTCGGATGTCTAATTATAAAATATTTATATAATTTCTCGTTTGGTATGCAGTTTTCAAGGTACATCATGCAGAGAACTTCTCTGCAAATGAGATTTGAAGATTCGAACTTCAACATCTTTCATCCTCTCCAAAGGAATATCTGATGTGAAATCTCTTGCGGTAACACCATCATCTCGTTTCACTCGATGAGGTGTACTTTTTCACTAAGATTCAAGCTTCGCTTCGCTCGCTTTCATCAAGTGAAAAATGCATGGGCTTAAGTGGACTCGAACCACCGACCTCACGCTTATCAGGCGTGCGCTCTAACCGGCTGAGCTATAAGCCCTTATTATTAAGTTTTAGTAGTACCATCATCTCGCTTCGCTCGATGAGGTGTACTTGTTTTCTAACCTCAGACTTCGCTTTCGCTCGTCTTCGCTAAGAAAACAATGCAGCGGCATCCACCTACTCTCCCATACCGTCTCCAGTATAGTACCATCGGCCGACCGGGTCTTAACCATCGTGTTCGGAATGGGAACGGGTGTCTCCCCCGGCCGCATCGACACCGCTAAGTTTTAGCAGTACCAATCTAATTTAGTACTAAACAGTACTCACAACCCCTACTTAAACCTTCATTAGGTAACACCATCATCTTATTCGATGAGTGGTAACACCATAAAACTCACTTCGTTCGTTTTAGGTGAACTTTTTTACTAAGCTCGCACTTCGCTTTGCTCGTGCTCTCTAAGTAAAAAATGTTTAGAAAGGAGGTGATCCAGCCGCACCTTCCGATACGGCTACCTTGTTACGACTTCACCCCAGTTATCCTCCCTGCCTTCGGCAGCTCCTTCCTTACGGTTAGGTCACTGACTTCGGGCATTGATGACTCCCATGGTGTGACGGGCGGTGTGTACAAGACCCGGGAACGTATTCACCGCAGCATTCTGATCTGCGATTACTAGCGATTCCAGCTTCATATAGTCGAGTTGCAGACTACAATCCGAACTGAGACGTTATTTTTGTGATTTGCTTGACCTCGCGGTTTCGCTTCACTTTGTTTACGCCATTGTAGCAC